>CDZV01007352.1_pt1 | contig 475924 bp, 479 predicted proteins | sample 554851 | NCBI WGS metagenome assembly CDZV01 (sample SAMEA3182090, study PRJEB8094) | gut metagenome | biome: human; feature: gut; material: Stool; isolation source: human stools | place: Canada | collected 2013-03-12
CGCCTTGCTTGCCCCTCAGAAATATAGTCGCATATGCTCGCTTGGAGCGCATCGCAATGCTCCTTATTTCTTCACCTCAGCGGCACGCCTTAATCTGCCACAGGCAGCGGCGCACCGCTTCGCCCCAACGAGCACCGCTTATAGTGCTCATAACCCGACAAAAAAAGAACTGTCATAAAAGACAGTTCATAAATGGTTGCGGGGACAGGACTTGAACCTGCGACCTCCGGGTTATGAGCCCGACGAGCTACCAACTGCTCTACCCCGCGATATTAAGTTGTGCCCTCTTTCAGAGTGCCTAACTATTATATTATCATTATATGCGTTTGTCAAGAGTTTTATTTGTATTTTATATTTTTCGATATGTTTCGGTTTTACAGCGATTAAAAAGGCGGCGACATCTCAAAATAAGAGCCGCCGCACTTTGTAATTTTTCAGTTTTGAAAATTTATCTGCTCGTCTTTTTCGGGCGAATAACGTATCAAAGCGGAAGAATCGAGATTTTCGCGATGCATATCAACAGCCGAAATTTGATGATTGTCATACGTTGTGTAATAGTAAATTCCCTTATCTGTATTGCAACAAGATGTGTAAAGCGTAATCTCGTATTTGCCGCTTTCAAGCTTGCAGCAACCCCTTGGCTGGCTTACCGAATTTAGAATATGGAAAAACTGACTTACGCTTTTTTCTTCGCCGTCCTCGGACAGAGAATTTGCCTTGACGAACGCCGCTCTGACAAACCTCGACTGCGAAGAGAGATCTCCGGGAAGTCCGAGCGCGCCCATACCGCGAGAATAAGTCGAGAGATTTATATCGGGAGCAAATGTGTTTTTCGGGTCGGCCGCGCTGAGGCTCATATAGTTGTTTAAATTTTGAAGCTGCATATCAAACGGCGGATTGTTTGTAAGAACGCCTACGGGATTTTCGTAGACTTTAAGTCCGTCCTTTACGGACTCGACTACGATACAGCCGCTTTTGTCGGCTATTATCCAGTGAAGCTGTGCGGCGGGGAGCGACTCGTTAAACGGCGTATTTGTGATATTTACATTTGAGAGCAATTTTTTCGCTTCGTCAACGCTTGCGCATCGACATAATAGCCACGGTATAAATTCGCATTGCGCAACGTTGCATTTACCGCTTTTTTCGTTACCGTAATATGCGTTGCCGACAAAATTAAGTCCTGCCGCGGCAAGTCCCTTTTCGTTTGCTGCGTCGTAATAGAGCGGATAATTGTCCGCAACATATGCCATACCTATTATAGCATAGTGGCTCTTCAGAGGCTCTGCGAATTTGAATTTAAACGGGTAATTACGCGGCGTCACGGTAATTTCGTCTCCGTATGAAAATTCATAGTCGAGCGTGCGGCCGAAATAAAAATCGTTTGTTTTGTATGTTGCTGCGGTACACATATTAAGTCCTCCCGAAATATTTGATTTTTACAGAGAAAATGCTATACTTATGTTTGCCCGAAAAAACGGAACACTTAAAATATAGATTATAATTGTTTTAATATTATGAACTTTATGAAAACAGATTATGAGTTGAAAAGGTCAAAAAGAAAAACTCTGTCGCTCACCGTGACAAAGGATTTAAAAGTAAGCGTAAAGGCGCCTGTCGGTTGCCCGCAAAAAACGATAGACGACTTTGTTTTATCGCATGAAAAGTGGATAAACGAGCATATAGAAAAGCAAAAGAGCCGTCTTTCTCTTGAAAAAACGCTTGACGAAAAGAGAGTGTCGGAGCTTCGCGCACTTGCCGCCGCGGAATTGCCGCGCCGCGTGGAATATTACAGCGAGAAAATGGGCCTTTATCCGGCAAGCGTAAAAATAACCTCCGCAGCGACAAGATTCGGTTCGTGCAGCGGTAAAAATTCAATATGCTTTTCATACAGGCTTATGCTTTATCCGCCGGAAGCCGTTGATTACGTTGTTGTGCACGAGCTTGCGCACATTAAGGAAAAGAACCATTCGGCAAGGTTTTACGCCCTCGTGGAAAGGTATATGCCCGATTACAGGGAGAGGGAAAAATTGCTCAAAAAAACACCGAAGCTTTGATTTACAAGGCTTCGGTATTTTTATTTTACATTGAAAATGTCTTGCGCATTTCTTCCTGTCTGCCGCAACAGAATCTGCCCTCGGGGCAGGATGAAATAAAGCAGCTCGGACCGTAGTATTTGAAAATCCCCGGAGCGGCTTTTCTCAAAAGCTCGAGTGCCTCTACCGCATGCGCTCTGATTTCCCACTGAGCTCGTGAGCAGGTGCGCAGCTTCATAAATGTCAGTAATTCGCGAGCATTCATGGTTGTGACTATATCGAGCGTGTTGCCGCTGAGAAGGTAGTACACGAGGCTTTCCTCACTCTTGCCGAGTGTGCGAAGTCTCTCATATTCGGCGGCGTTTTCCTTGAATGCGGTTTCGTATTTAAGAAGCAGCTCAGGGTCTTTTTTGACCGATTCGGGGACGATGTGCCGTTTTCTGTCCGCTCTTATCAGTTCGGGAATTTCTATACTCTGCATTCTGTGGCGTGTGAAGTGAGTTATTCCGGAGAGTGAAACGTCATTGAAACGAAGTGTGAAATCCGCCGCCTCGAGCGCTCTCGGCCTTGAAGAGTGAACAAGACTGTATGTTATTTTGTCGGCAACCGCGCCGTCCGATAAAATACGGTCTATATCCTCGGTTGAAGCGTTGGTGTAAGAGATGAGCGCGCTTCTCTGAACATTTTTTTCGGCGTCGCCCGTGTATGAGAGAAGCTCGACTTTTTTGCCGTTTGTGCGGCGCGGAACATCGCCGATAAACGAGAGGTCGGGGTTATCCGGCATATAATTTTTGCTGCGCTCGTCAAAGCCCGTCATTATGCCGGGAGTGAGCTTTTCCGCCTGTTCTTTTAATTCGCGCCCGAGCTTTACTATTTCGGGGTATTTGCTGCCTCTGCCGTAGAGCATGGCTTTTAACAGGTGTAAAAATTCACGTCCGTTTATGCTGCAAAAGAAGTTGGAAAAAAGGCAGTACGGCAAAAGGAATCTCGCGTCCTCTTTGGGTACGCCGGCTTCGCAGAATTCGCTGTACAGACCGAAGAGCTTTGCCATATGGCTTTTGTAGTTTTCGTCCGCATCATCGGGAATAAAAAATCCCGCATCCGAAAAATCAACGTATCTGCGTGATTTTACGGTGAATGAAGCGAGCCTGAATTCGATGACGAATTGCTCGACAACCGCCGTGACATTTTGAAAGGCGAGATTAAAATATGTATGCTCCACTACCGAATTGTGACCGGAGCGCGTAACCTTGTCGATAAGCTTTGCGTTTTTTTCGCAGTCCTGCGATTTTTGCCATATACCGAGCACGGTGCCCTCCTGAGTAGACACTCTGCCGCCGGCCGAGGTTATTTTTTCGCCGCAGTCGGAAAGGCCTATTATGAATGCTCCGCTTTTATTTAAATCCAAATTATCGAGATCCATCTGTGCATTTGCCCCTTTTCGATGTTTTACAATATTTTATCACATTATATCGGTTTAGGCAATTTGGAATATTGTGCATTTTTTGTTGTAAAAAATGTAATTGTTTGCTATAATAATTTAGATTAAAAATTAAAAGGGGTAAAAGGTATGCCCGGCAAACTTATAGTTATAGAGGGACTTGACGGAAGCGGTAAATCGACTCAAACGGAGCTTCTTCAAAAAAAACTTGCAGCTCTGTCTGTCGATACAAAGAGAATTAAGCTGCCGGATTACGACGACCCGTCAAGCACGCTTGTCAGAATGTATCTCGGCGGCGAATTCGGAAACGACCCGTCGTGCGTCAACGTCTATGCGGCGTCCTCGTTTTATGCAGTGGACCGCTATGCGAGTTACAGCCGTCATTGGAAAGAGGATTATCTTTCGGGTAAGGTCATTTTAGCCGACAGATATACTTCGTCGAACGCCGTTCATCAGGCGGTAAAGCTGCCGCAGAGCGAGTGGGACGACTATATTAAATGGCTTTGCGATTACGAATACGAAAAGCTCGCCGTGCCGAAGCCCGACAGGATTATATATCTTGATATGCCGGTTGATGTGTCACAGCGACTTATGACAAAGCGCTACGGCGGCGACGAGGTGAAAAAAGATGTCCACGAGGCAAATGTAGAGTATTTGCGTCGCTGTGCAAAAGCGGCGGCATTTGCCGCGGAAAAAATGGGCTGGGAGACCGTGGTCTGCTCCGAAAACGGTGAGCCGCGCCCCATAGCCGATATAAGCGAAGAAATATTGGGTATAGTAAAAAAAGAACTTGGTTTAGGAGAATAATTTTGCTTGAATTCAGAAATCCCGAATTATCGGACAGAGCTTGGGTAACGGACGTAATGGAGCGTTCGGGCGATATGGCCTGCGAGTACTGCTTCGGTAACCTTTATATATGGGCGCCCGTGTATGAAAATACAATTTGCGAGTATGACGGTATGTTTTTGGCGCGCGACGGCGTAGGCGATCCGATGTATCTTTACCCGTGCGGCGACGGCGATAAAAAGGCCGCCGTAAACGAACTTATACGTTATGCCGAAAATCACGACGGTGCGCGTTTAACCATGTACTGCCTCACTCCGTCAAATGTCCGTGAGCTTGAAGATATGATGCCCGGAAAGTTTGAGTTTACCGAGATGAGGGAATTCGCCGATTACATTTACAATACCACCGATCTTATTGACCTTGCCGGCAGGAAGTACCACGGCAAGCGTAACCATATAGCTTATTTCAAAAATAACCACGATTGGCATTTTGAGCCGATAAACGACGGCAATATGCAATTATGTCTTGATATGAACCGGAAGTGGGAGGCTTTAAACCGCGAAAAGGACCCCGATGAAATAGATAGCGAACTTGAAGCCATAAAGCGTGCGTTCTCGAATTTTGACGAGCTCGGGTTCAAAGGCGGAGTTTTATACGCCGACGGCGAGGTTGTGGCTTACACTCTCGGCGAGGAGCTGAACAGCTCGGCTTTTTGCACACATATAGAAAAGGCGTATGCTTCGGTTCGCGGAGCTTACCCGACGGTAAACCGTGAATTTGCGGCAAATATGCTTGCCAATTATAAATTCATAAACCGTGAGGACGATACGGGAAGCGAAGGGCTCCGCAAGGCAAAGCTCTCATATTACCCGGAGATACTTCTTCAAAAGTACCGCGCTTTTTATAAGGGATAAGTTATGGAAATTCGGCTTTCTTCTCCGAAGTACAAAGAAAAGATGTATTCGCTGTGGCAAAGCTGCTTCGGCGATGACAGAGAAACAATCGATATGTTTTTCAAAAACAGCTTTTCTTATGAAAATGCGGTTATCTGCACGGACAAAGCAGAGGTTGTGTCACAACTGTTTTTGCTTCCGGAAAAGCTCTCGCTCGGCGAAAAGGAGTATTTTGCATACTATATTTATGCAGCCGCCACCGCAGAGAGTTACAGAAAACAGGGTATAATGGGTTCGTTACTGGAATTTGCTTCAGCTCTTGCCGCCGACAGGAAAGCCGATTATCTGTTTTTGGTTCCGGCGACGGAGAACCTTTTTGATTATTACGAAAAATTCGGCTTTTATAAAGCTCTCTATGCCGAAAAAACCGTCTTTAAATTGACCGGCGGTGAGCCGCTCGACATTAAAAGCACCGAGCCGTCGGATATAAAAAAGGCAGCTCTCAAAAGAGAAAAGCTGTTAAAGGGCGTAAACCGTGTAGTGTGGCGAGAAAACGAAATAAAACTGTTTTCGGATTTTCTCGGCGACGACGGCAAAATAGTTTTCGGAGACGATTTTTATGTCTCGTACAGTCCGGCTAAAAACGGTGTTTTTGTCACGGAACTTCTCTGCGGAGGAACATATGAAAACGCTTTGGACGTTTTGAAAAAAACGGGTGAAAATACGTTTTTTGTCTCTGTGCCGGAGGAAAAAGCCGCCGAATTAAAAAATTGCAAACGCACCGCCGTAGGTATGATAAAAAATATCAAAGGCGAGAAGATAAATGACAGCGTGTATACAGGGATAACGCTGAACTGAATGCTTAAAGAAAGGATTGCCGCATTCCCGCGCGGCGGTACAAAAAATGATTTATGTTTTTCTTGCGGACGGCTGTGAAGAGATAGAAGCTCTCACGCCGATTGATGTTCTGAGAAGAGCAAAAAAAGACGTTAAGGTTGTGGGCGTCGGTAAAAAAACAATAGTTTCGTCTCACAATATCAGGATTACGTGTGACGCCGAGACAACTGAGGTTTCTCCGAACGAGGACATAGAGGCGGTTATTTTGCCCGGCGGTATGCCCGGTACTTTAAATCTTGAAAAGTCGGAAAAGGTAAATGAATTTATAGACCGCGCTTCAAGCGACGGAAAGCTTATCTGCGCTATATGTGCGGCACCGTCCGTGCTCGGCCATAAAAATCTGTTGAGGGGCAAAACCGCAACATGCTTTCCGGGCTTTGAAAAAGACCTTTACGGTGCTGTTGCCACAGGTGCTCCAGTAGAACGGGACGGGAACATAATAACTGCGCGCGGAATGGGCGTGGCTCTCGAATTCGGACTTAAAACAGTCGAGGCACTTTGCGGAAGCGAGGTTGCCGAAAGAATAAAAACATCTGTTCAAAGCGAGTGATAAAAATGACGGCTCAAAGTGAGGATAAAGCGTTTTTAAGAAGACGCGCCAAGGAGTACAGAAAATCACTTTTGCCGGAGGAGAAGGCGAGACGTGACAAATTTGTTACGGACAATCTGTTTGCCCTCGATGAATTTAAAAACGCTAAAACCGTTTTGTGTTATGTGTCGTCTTCACGCGAGGTTGACACATCGTGTATAATTAAACAGGCGGTGCTTTCGGGCAAAATCGTTGCCGTGCCGAGATGCGTTGACGCTTTCGGGCATATGGAGTTTTGCCGTATAGACTCTGTTTTTGATCTTGAACCCGGGGCGTTCGGCATAATGGAGCCGAACCCATCATGTGAAATTATGACCGTCTTTGATAACGGTATATGTATAGTACCGGCTCTTGTATTTTCCGAGGACGGATACCGCGTCGGCTTCGGAAAAGGCTATTATGACAGGTTTTTGCAGTCGTTTTCAGGCACAAAAATCGGGCTTGCATACGAAGAGCAGATAATAAAGAGAATCCCGCACGACAGCTACGATATTAAATCCGACATAATTGTTTCGGATAAGAAAGTACACAGAGTTTAATGAAAGGAGGAGCGCCCATGGATGACAATAAAAGAACTCCCGATGATTCATATAAGGACCTTTTGGATATTTATGCGCGTGAGGAAGACGAGCAGAAAAGACCCGAGCTTAAAAATATGGTTGAGAGAAACCGTAAGAGCGGCAAAAAGCCCTTTAAGCTTGAAATAAAAGACCTTGACTCCGAGTTTACCGACGCTCCGCAAAAAAGACCGCCTGTCAGACGAGATATGCCCGTGCATCACAGTACCGATGCGCCGGAAAGACATAACGCTCACAATGCTCACAAAAGACCGCCGGAAAAACACAAAATTCATAAAAGGCCGCCCGAAAAAAACGGTACGGCACCGCGCGGAATAAGCTATGATGACGAATTCGGTCCCATAATTACACGCGGCGGAAGAAACGGCGGAAATGCCGCCTCTTTCGGAACAGCCTCTTACGAGCAAGCGTCGGAGCAGGGTGCCGTACGTAAAAGGCCGCCGATAAAGGGTATAAAGGGAAACGAAAAAGAAATTGCGGTAAGAATAGCCGCGTATTTCGTAAGAAACAAAAAAACGTGGATAACGATAGCGGTTTGCGTTGTATGCGCAATTTGTCTGTCGTCGTATCTGATTAGCTGTATGAACGATGTTTTGGCAATACGCCGCGACAGCGAAAACGTTATATCTGTTACAATTCCCGCAGAGACCAACACAAGCGACGTTATCAACATATTAAAGGATAACGGCCTTATAAAGCATAAGCATTTCTGCAAGATGTTTGCAAAGATAATGAATTACCGTGATGACAACTATATGTCCGGTATTTACTATATAACCAAGTCGATGGGCGTTGAGAAGATGCTCTCAACATTTAAATCTCCTCCGTCAACGGGCGAGACCGTAAGGCTTTCGTTCCCCGAGGGCTACACGGCAGACCAAATAGTCGAAAAGCTCGAAAAATATGAGGTTTGCTCAGCTGATGCCATCTATAAGGCCATGAGAGAGGTGGACTTCAGCAGTGAATACACCTTTATTAAGAATGAGCCGAATAAAGAGCAGCGTTACAGGAGTCTTGAGGGTTATCTCTACCCCGACACATATGATTTCTATAAGGGCGAAAATGCCTCGAGCGTTATAAGGACCTTCCTAAACAACTTCCAGAAGAAGTGGACGGACGATTATCAGAAAAAAGCCGACGCACTCAATATGTCGGTTGACGATATAATAAAGCTCGCCTCCATTATAGAAAAAGAGGCCGCCGATGCGACTCAGATGCCGCTTGTATCGTCGGTGCTTCACAACCGTCTCAATAAGCCGGGGCTTTATCCGTCGCTTCAGTGTGATTCCACGGCGGATTATATCAACGATTATATTGCGAAGAATGTTACAAATGCCACGGAGCTTGCCGCCTACACCTCACATTACAGCACATATAAGTGCGAGGGTCTGCCCGTGGGTGCGATTTGCAACCCGGGTAACGACTCAATAAACGCGGCACTCAATCCCGCAAAGACCGATTACTACTTCTTCGCGCACGATACCAATAAAAAGATTTATCTTGCGAAAAACGATTCGGAGCGGCAGGCCAATAACATTGCCATACTCCAGGCCAATCAAAAGGCGGCCAAGTCGGCTTCGCAGTAATTTACCAGAGGAGCAATATGAAAAGACGACCCGAATTACTAAGTCCGGCAGGCGATTTTGAACGCTTTGAGGCAGCCTTGCGCTTCGGAGCGGACGCCGTCTACCTTGCCGGCAGCTCATTCGGTATGCGTGCAGGTCCGCAGAATTTTCCCGAAGAGGATCTCATAAAGGCGGTAAAGGAAGCGCACGAAAAGGGCGTTAAGGTTTATTTAACGCTTAATACGCTTCCGCGAAACAGCGAAATACCGCTTTTGCCGGACTTTATAGAAATGACTGCAGGCGCGGGAGTGGATGCGTATATTGCAGCCGATATCGGTACTATGGAATACTGCAAAAAGTATGCGCCGTCGGTGCCGCTGCACGTCTCCACACAGGCTGGCATCGTAAATTATCTCACGGCAAACGAGTTTTACAATATGGGTGCCGAGCGAATAGTTACGGCTCGTGAGCTATCTCTGTCGGAGATTGCCGAGATAAGAGCCAAAACTCCTAAGGAGCTGCAAATCGAGTGCTTTGTACACGGCAGTATGTGTATGTCGTTTTCGGGCAGATGCCTTTTGTCAAATTATCTTACCGGTCGTGACGCAAATCGCGGCGAGTGTGCTCAGCCGTGCCGTTGGCAGTATGCGCTTATGGAAAAAACACGCGAGGGCAGGTATTTTCCGGTAAATGAGGAAGAGGACGGCACATATATATTAAACTCCGAGGATATGTGTATGATAGAGCACATTCCTGAGCTTGTAGATGCCGGAATCGACAGCTTTAAAATAGAGGGCAGAGCAAAATCCGCATATTATACGGCGGTCATAACAAATGCTTACAGAGCGGCAATCGACGCTTATATGTGCAGCGAGCCAGGTAGCTTTGTTTTGCCGAGATGGATACTTGACGAGGTGCGAAAGGTAAGCTATCGCGACTACTGCACGGGCTTCTATTTTGATTCGCCGCACGAAAAAGCGAATATCAGCTTTGAGGGCGGTTACCGCCGCGAGTGGGATGTTATGGCGGTGGTCGAGGATTGCCGCGACGGCTTTATTTACTGCGAACAGCGAAATAAATTCTTTAAGGGCGACACTCTCGAAAGCCTCGAGCCGGGGAAAAAGCCGCAGAGCTTTGTCGTGACGGAGCTTTTTGACGAAAACGGCGAACCAATAGACAGCACGCCGAGAGCCATGATGAAATTCAAAATACGCTCCGATTTAAAATTTGTTCCCGGAACGATCCTCAGAAAACAAAATATAAAATAAAACACACGCTTCCGTTCAATAATAAAACGGGAGTGTTTTTTGTTTTTTGAGGTGAATTATGAACAAGCGAGTTTGTGCCCTTTTCTTTTTGTTGTGTCTGTCGTTCGGCGTGCTTTTTGTAAAAATGGCGGAGCTTTGCGGCGGTAACGTGTCGGATGTCGCCGCATCAAAAAATACCGTCGGCGTGACGGTGGCTTCGTCAAGGGGCAACATTTACGACTGTAAAATGCGTCCGCTTGTCAATTGCGATACCGTTTTAAAGGCGGCGATAAAGCCGTGTGAGGAGTCCCTGTCCTCTATCCGGGTCATTGTCCCCGAAAGCGAAATACCTTCTGTTTATTCGACTTTGTCTCAGGGGAAAATAGCGGTTTGCGCGTCAAATGCCGTTTTTGACGAAAAAAACATAAAGACGGCAAAAACGGTGGTGCGATACGGTGAAAACAGCCTTGCGCCGCACTTAACCGGATATATCGACGGCGACGGAAACGGCGTTTCGGGAATTGAAAAGTGTTACAACGATATACTTTTGTCGTATTCGGGAACTCTGAAGGCAAGGTGTGGCGCGGCGGCTTCGGGAAAATTGCTTGAGGGTGCGGAGATTACATTTTTAAAGGATGGGTATATGTCGGCCGGCGGAGTGGAGCTCACAGTTGACAGAGATATACAAAAGCTGTGTGAATCGGCTCTCGAAAAATTTGACATCAACAGCGGTGCGGTCGTTGTTCTCGACAGCGCCACCTCCGAAATAAGGGCAATGGCGAGCACACCGTCGTTTGACCGAAATGCGCCAGAAAAAAGCCTAAACGACTCATCTTCTCCGTTCCTTAACAGAGCGATAACTCCGTACTCCGTAGGCTCGGTTTTTAAAGCGGTTGTTGCCTGTGCCGGCTTGGAAAACGGAATTCATACAAGTTACAGCATCGTCTGCAACGGTAAATACGACTTGAACGGAGAAATATCGTTCGGCTGTTTTAAAAAGACGGGGCACGGCAATATGAATATGTATTCGGCTATGGCGGAGTCATGCAATCCGTATTTTATAAGTCTTGCGCTTAAAACCGGCAAAGAAAACATTTGCGCCATGGGTGAAAATCTCGGGCTCGGTCAAAAAATCGAGCTTGCGGACGGTTGGGAGACAAAGTCCGGTATTATGCCGTCCGCCGACAGCTTGATTTCTGAGGCGGATTTGTGCAACCTTGCATTCGGTCAGGGTAAATTGCTTGCTTCACCGCTGCAAATGTCCGCCGTGTATGCGGCGGTGGCAAATAACGGAGTGTATCGCGCGCCCTCTCTTATGAAAGCCGTAACGGATGAGACCGGAAAGGAAATCAAAAGGGCGGAGCTGCCCGTTCCGAGGCGTGTAATGAGCGTTGATACGGCAAAAACAGTTACCGAGCTTTTACGCGAAACCGTTGTGTCCGGCAGCGGAAAAAGGGCGGAAACCGAGTATTTTGACGCCGCAGGCAAAACGGCAACGGCGCAAAGCGGCTGGTTTGTCGAGAACGGAAATGAAGTGACGCACTCGTGGTTTTGCGGATTTTTTCCGTATGCTTCGCCGCGCTATGTCATCACAGTCTTTAAAGAAAACGGAGCGGGCGGTGCCTTAGACTGCGCTCCGGTGTTTAAATACATTGCCGACGGAATTAAAAGATAACTTGTGCTGATTCGGCACAAACGCTTTATTTTCTGTTCCGTAATGTTATTATTTTCCCATAATGTATCGGGGGAATGAGTATGAAGAACGAAGGGAAAAACGCAAAACACGGCTTTAAAATTATGACGGCCGTAATTACCGTATGCGCCGTTTTGTGTACGGTGTTTTCCGCGATGTCACTTGTGCTGCAGTATAAAGACCATATTATGCTGAAGAAATACGGAGATTTTGTGTCCTGTGAAAATTCGACGAAAAACGCAGGCGAAAAAGACGGTTTTTATCTTGTGACCAAGGAAGCAAAAGCCGAAGGTGAGTCCGATACGGCTGCAAACGCCGAAACAGAGAGTGCGGCGGCATCCTCTGGCGCAGGGCAGTCTTCGGCCTCGACTCCGGTTGGCGTAAATTCACAAAAAAGCTCCGGTGACGCACAGCCCTCCGAAGGCACATATACAGTAAACGTGAACACCAAAAAAATTCACTCTCCGTCATGCTCCTACGCTATGAGGACGTCCTCGGAAAATAAAAAGGAAATCTCCGCCTCGGAGCTTTCCTCGTATCTCAATAACGGGTACAGCGTCTGCTCCAAATGCAATGCCGGCAGATAGTTCAAATATTCTTTTCGACCCGAAATACTCGACACATCGAAAGAGTTTGTCATCAAACCGCATTGCGCCGACGGCTTCGGAGTTTTACGCATAGTCATTTTCAACAATGCAAAAAATGACAAAACAATGTGCTTTAAAGCCTTAATCTAACCGATTTTACAAAATGAAAAACTTTTTTTGTGAAAAATGCAAACTAAATTTTTAAAATATCAATTTTTAGCTTGCAAAATCTTAAAAGATTGTGTAAAATACATAATATATGATTTGTGAAATTGTATAAAAGTGCAGACGGGGAAATTTGCATTGCCGTTTCGGCTTAAAGCAGAGTGCGGCAGGGAGGTTTTCTCCGGAGAAAAAAGATAGATGGAGGTTTTATCAATGTCGAACAGATTGTTCCAGGGTATTGTGCATCAGCTCACAGACAGTATCGACCGTACTATAGGTGTTATAGACGAGTCGGGTACCATTATTTCCTGCAGCGAACTCGGTAAGATAGGTGAGGTGCTCTCAACCGAGGTTACCGCGGTTTTCAGCGGAACGGAGGTTATATCGGTAGACGGGTATTCTTATAAGCCGTTCGGTGCGCGTATGCACCCCGAATATGCCGTATTTGTTTCCGGCGAAGACGACCTTGCCTTGAAATATCTCTCAATGCTTGCCGTAACACTCTCAAGCATTAAGCAGTATTATGATGAAAAATACGACCGCGCAAACTTTATCAAGAACGTAATTCTTGATAACATACTGCCCGGTGATATTTATCTCAAGGCGAGAGAGCTTCATTTTAACAATGATGTGTCACGCGTCGTAATTCTCATAAGAATTACCGAGCATATAGATATCTCCGCTTATGATATAATTCAGAATCTGTTCCCGGATAAGACCAAGGATTTCGTAATAAACCTTAACGAGACAGATATTGCCCTTATCAAAGAGGTTAAGCCGAATATCGACACAAAGGATCTCGAAAAGCTTGCACGCTCGATAGCCGACGGTCTCGGAACGGAGTTCTATTCTCACGTTCTTGTCGGTATAGGTACTACGGTTGAGGGAATAAAGGATCTTGCACGCTCATTCAGAGAGGCTCAGGTTTCTCTTGAGGTAGGCAAGGTGTTCGACACCGAAAAGAGCATTGTGAGCTATGACAATCTCGGTATTGCGAGACTTATATATCAGCTTCCCACAACTCTTTGCGATATGTTCTTAAAGGAGGTTTTCAAGCGCGGCTCTATCGACAATCTCGATCAGGAAACGCTCTTTACAATTCAGAAGTTCTTTGAAAACAACCTCAACGTATCCGAAACCTCAAGAAAGCTCTTTGTACACAGAAATACTCTTGTATATCGTCTTGAAAAGATTAAAAAGCTCACAGGCCTTGACCTTCGCGAGTTCGATGACGCAATAGTATTTAAAGTAGCTCTTATGGTTAAGAAATATCTTGATTCAAGCCCCGTCAAGTATTAAAGAAAAGTAATTTTCCGCGCGCTGTTGTGAATGGGAAAATTGCACAATGTTACAAGTGGGATTTTGTCTAAAGTGCGCGAATATAATTTACCATATTACAAAATGGTTACAAACTTGACGTTCTATGCTATAATTAAAGGCGGTATTATGAGTGATTATACTCATTTTGCCGCCTATATTTTTTATAGCGGTTGTGTAGAGTCTCTGCCCGTCGGTATTAAACTTTACGGCAGAGTTCAGCGGTGGGAATATTGTGAAAAGCAGAGGTATGTTCTAAGTGATTGAATTTAAAAATGTATCAAAAACTTACGATAACGGGACCGAAGCACTTAAAGATGTCAATATCAAGATAAACGACGGAGAATTTGTCTTTGTGGTCGGCTCATCGGGAGCCGGCAAGAGTACGTTTCTCAAGATAATGATGCGCGAGCAGGTGCCTAACAGCGGTTCTGTTATCATAAACGGTTATCATCTTAACAATTTAAAGAAAAAAGAGATTCCTCTTTTCAGAAGGACTCTCGGTATAGTATTCCAGGATTTCAGACTTATCCCGACCATGACGGTGTTTGACAATGTCGCATTTGCGATGCGCTGCATCGGTGCCAAGGAAAAGGAAGTCAGAAAACGCGTGCCTTATATACTCAGCCTTGTAGGACTTGCCTCCAAGGCGAGAAATCTGCCGACGGAGCTGTCGGGCGGCGAGCAGCAGAGAGTTGCGCTCGCGCGTGCGCTTGTAAATAATGCGGGGCTTATAATTGCGGATGAGCCTACGGGCAACATCGACCCCGAAATGTCTTACGAAATAGTTGACCTTTTAAACCATATAAACGCAAACGGAACCACCGTGGTAATGGTAACTCACGAGCATAATCTCGTCCGTCATTTCCACCACAGGGTTATTACAATAGAGCAGGGCGCCGTGGTTTCGGACTCCGAAGACACCGAGGCACTTCCCGATGATTACGCCACCATCGAAAGAGATTATGCTTCCGACGCGTCAAATGCGGAAAGAGCGGCGGCAGCCGCGGCTGCGGTTCAGAACATTGCCTCCTCGGAGACGGTGGAGGACCGTGTGGCCAAGCAAAAGGAAGACAGCATAAGCCCGTTTTATGTTCAGCCGAATTCGGACGCCGACCTTGAAAAGTTTATGGCGACATACGGCGTGGATTCGGATTCCTCCGACGATGACGTTGATTACTCAAAGTATCTCGACGCCATTGAAAAAAAGACCGGAGGTGACAACAGGTGAAAGGGACAAGCTTAAAATATCTTACGCACGAGGGCTTCCGCAACGTGTGGGTCAATCGCCTTATGTCATTGGCATCGGTAACCGTGCTTATGGCATGTCTTATAATTATGGGCGCGGGCATAATGATATATTTTAATATTAACAATGTAGTCGACAAGGTGCAGTCGCAAAATGTAGTAATGGTCTATGTTGCCGACGATGCCTCGGAGGACGAAACAACACAGATAGGTACCTCACTTAAAGGCATAAGCAATGTTGAAAGCTGCGAATTTGTGCCGAAGGAAGTTGCGTTCCAGGAGCAGATACAGAGCATGGGCGGCGACGCGGCTCTGTTTGAGGGCTTTGATGAAATTCCGCTTCCCGACGCATATAAGGTCACGGTAAAGGATTTGTCACAGTTTGAAAACACCGTTTCTCAGATAAAGCAGATAAACAAAGTCGATTCGGTGCGAGAAAACAGCGACCTTGCAAGCAAGCTTTTGTCTCTTCGCCATGCGGTTTCGATAGTCAGCGTGGGGCTTGTTATAATGCTGTTCCTTGTTGCGCTTTTCATAATTTCAAATACAATACGCATAACGATGTTCTCAAGAAAGCTTGAAATTTCAATAATGAAGGCGGTAGGTGCCACAAATTGGTTCATTCGATGGCCGTTTATGATAGAGGGTATGATACTCGGCACGATTTCCGGCATAGTATCCCTGGGAGTTCTTTGGGGACTTTATGCAGTAGCCGAAAAAGTGTTTGCACAGACCCTCTCGTTAATCGGCTTTTCGCTCGTGCCGTTCAGCGAGTACTGGTGGCAGATACTTCTCGTATTTGTTGCAATAGGATTGTTTACAGGAGGTTTCGGAAGTCTTGTTTCGATGGCTAAATACCTGAAAGAGCAAGGGAGCGTGGTCTCTGATGACTAAAAACGGTCTCAAAAGAGCTTTGAGCCTTTTACTGTCGGTAACATTCGTTTTTTGCGCGTCGTTTTTACCGGCTTCCGCGGCGGATTCCAAGAAAGATTTGGAAAACAAAATCGCGGCTGCCGAGGCAAAGAAAAAACAGAATGAGCAAAAAATAAAGGATTTGCAAAATAAAATCGACGGTGCCAAAGAGTCGAACGGCTATTCCTCGGAACAGATTGATGCTTTGCAGGAGCAGCTTGACACGTACCAAAGTCAAATAACGGAGCTTAACAGTCAGATAGGCGACAAAAACGCCGTTATAAACGATTATCAAAAAGAAATAGAATCTCTTCAAAAGAACATAGACGAGGCAAGCGAGAGCATAGAAACTCAGACAAAGACCGTAAACGATACATATAACCTTTTAAAGGAGAGACTTCGCGCGGCATATATGGCAGGCGAAAGTTCCACTCTTGAGGTGCTTCTTACGGCAAGTGATTATGAGGGCTTCCTCACAAGGCTTGAGCTTTTAAGTAAAACCACAAAACATGACAGGCAGCTTATGAAATCTTTGCAGGATGATATTGCAAAGCTTAACGACACAAAGGAGCTTCTGTCGTCAAATCAGCAGGAAGTAAAGGCTAAGCAGACCGCCGTAGAGTCGGAAAAGGCGGATATTGTTTCGTCTAAAACGCAGGTGCAGTCGCTTTACAATACCGTAGATTCAAAGCAGTCTACCCTTGAAAAGCAGGTTGCACAGCGAAATGCATATATCTCGTCTCTCAGCGCAGGCTCCAAGGAATTAGAAAACGAGAATAAAAAAATACAGGCTGCGAAAGACAGCTACGATAAAAAGCTTGCGGAACTGGCGAAAAATGCGTCGCAGGGCACCGGCGAATTGCCAAAGCCCGGCGGCAATACAGGCGGAAACACGGGCGGCAATACGGGAGGAAATACCGGTGGAAATACAGGCGGTTATACGGTATCTCCCAAGGGTATGATTTGTCCGCTTCAGTATTCAAACGTAACCATATCGGCAGGCTGGTACGGCTACCCGGGTCACAAGGGTATTGATTTTACCACAAGGGGTGCAACCGGCAATACATACGGTAAAGAGATCAGGGCCGCGGCGGACGGTAAGGTTCTTTCCGCCGAATATCATTCGAGCTGGGGCAATAACGTCTTTATTGACCACGGCAACGGCGTTTGCACAAGATACGCTCATTGCAGCGTTATGAAGGTAAGCAAGGGGCAAACGGTAAAGCAGGGGCAGGTTATAGCTCTTGTAGGCAATACGGGTAACGTAAGTCCCGCGCCGACACCGGCAAATCCGCACGCCGGGGCGCATCTGCACTTTGAGGTCTGGATAAACGGCACAAGGGTAAATCCCGCGCCGTATCTTCCGTAATTTTTAAAGGGGTAAATCCGGTATTAAAGGAGTTCTTTTTATTTTGAAGCATCAGAAGAAAGCATTTATACGCATTATTTCCGTTACATTAATAACAGCTATGCTGTTTTCAGTGACGTCGTTTTCGGGCTCGGCTTCGTCAGTGCAGGATCAGATAGACGAGCTTGAAAGCAAAATAAATGCCAATAATAATAAAATCAGCGATAATAAGGCGTCCGTAAACGATTTGCTCAATCAGATTTCCGATATGCAGGCTCAGCTTGATGTTTACAACGCCAAGATAACCGACCTTAACAAGCAAATTGCGGCAAAGGATGAAATTATCAACAACTATCAGGCGGAAATCGACAGACTTCAAGCCGAAATAGACGCCGCAAATATTCAAATAGAAACACAGACAGCCGCTGTCGACGTAACATACGACGTACTTAAAGAGAGACTTCGCTCGGCATATAAGGCAGGCGAAAGCTCGGCGCTTGAGGTACTTCTCGGCTCCGGCGACTATGCGAGCTTTTTGACAAGACTTGAGCTGCTCAAACGTGTTTCGGAGCATGATAATGAGCTTGTAAAGGGCTTGCAGGAAGAAATCAATGAGCTTAACAAAACAAAAGAACAGCTCTCCTCCGATCAGCAGTCACAGCAGGAAAAGCAGACTGAAATAGTTAACGAAAAGGCCGCCATAGAGTCTGCCCGCGCAGAGGTCAAGAGCGTTTACAATACCCTTGACGCAAAGCAGTCACGTCTTGAAGCTCAGGTGAAGTCGCTCAAATCAATGATTTCAAGCCTTGATTCGCAAAATGACGCTTATCAGGCCAAGATGGATAAACTCGAAGCGCAGTCAATCAGCAATACCACGGGCTCTTCCGGTAACGGTGTGCTCTCAAGCGGAATGAGCTTTCCTCTCACGTGCAATTGTTACGTTTCACAGCACTACGGTCACAACGGCCACAAGGGTGTAGATATAGCCGGTGCAAATATAAACGGTCAGCCCGTTTACGCCGCGGCAGGCGGTACGGTAATTTCCGCCTCGTATCACTCAAGCTGGGGCAACAACGTGCTTATAGACCACGGCAACGGTGTGTGGACAAGATATGCTCACCTCAGCAGCATAGGCGTCAGCGCGGGTCAAACCGTATCGCAGGGTCAGTATATAGGCAAGGTCGGCTCCACCGGCAACTCCTCGGGTCCGCACCTTCATTTTGAGGTCTATGTAAATAAAAATCGAGTAAATCCCGAGCCGTATATAGGTCTTTGATAAAACCCCCGAAAGAGAGGCGTTCGTTTGAATAGGAAAATATCCCTGGGCCTTGCGCTCGCATTGATATTCGTGGCTATGGCAGGCTCTGTGGCAGGTACCATGGCTGTGTCAATGAAAATGTACAATTCAATAATCAAAGATCTCCCGAAGCGTTCACAGACTTATTCGCTTTTAGCGGAGATAGACGACGTTATCCGCACCAATTACTACGGCGAGATTAACGAAACGCTTTTAAACGCGGATATGGCAGAGGGCTTTGCAAACGGCGTAGGCGACAGTTACAGCTATTATATGACCGCGTCCGAGTATGACATATATAAAAACGAGATGAACGGTCAGAAAATGGGCGTCGGCATAATTCCGGTGTTCAACGAGGACGATATGTGCCTTTACGCGGCAGAGGTCTCCGATGGTTCTCCGGCGGCACTTAACAATATGGCTAAGGGCGACCGTATAGTTACCATAGATGAAGAGGAAGTCACAGTTTATAACTATAAAGAGCTTGTAAAAAAGCTTGAGGGCGAAAAGCTCTCGTCCGTAAATGTTGCGTTTATTCATGACGGTAATCTCGTTGCCGCAAATATGGTAAAGGGCTACACCGCGCAGACTGTTTATTATGAGACGGTAGGCCAGGTAGGTTATGTTAAAATAACCGATTTTTATTCGACCACCGCATCACAGCTCAAAAATGCCGTAAATACGCTTATAAAGCAAGGCGTGAGCGGCATTATAATAGATTTGCGGGCAGTCTCGAACGGAACCGTAGAGTATGCGACAGATGCGCTTGATGTGCTTGTTCCTGTGGCAAGCGACGGAACAAAGGCACTCGCTACCGCCGTTGATAAAAACGGTGAAGCCATAGAGACCTTTACATCGGACGCCGACAGCATAAATGTGTCCACAGTGATACTTGTCGATAAAGATACCTCCGGGCCTGCAGAGCTTTTCGCCTGCGATATGCGCGATTTCGGCAAAGCAAAGCTTGTAGGTACGGCGACAAAGGGCAACGGAACCATGCAAAGGGTTTATCAGCTGAGCGACGGCGGTGCGGTAAAGCTCACCGTGGCAGAGATAAAGCCGTATACAAGCGATGTGTATAACGGTGTGGGCTTAACTCCGGATTATCTTGTGGAGCTGTCCTCACAGAAAAATAATCGTTTGGCGCTTTTATCTCATTCAGAGGATGAACAGTATCAAAAGGCAAATTCACTCTTAACCTCTTCGGCAGGCGCGGACGAGCAATAAACAACAAACATTAAAATCAAAACCCCCGCATAATATTATGCGGGGGTGCTTTTATGTTCGGAGTAATTAAAATAGAAAGAATCGGCGGCGGATTTTTTAAGAGGCTTCATTACAGGCTTTTTCCGCCCGAACCCGTTATCGAGCGGATAAGCGTCTTAGGCAGTGCTCCGTTTTTTACGCTGACGCTTGTGTGTGATGAAAATGAAGAGGTCGATACGGGTAAAATATACAGCCTGCTCGGGCGGTGCGCGGGCAGAGTTATAGTGTGCGGAGGAACCATAACTGAGGACGAAAAGGTTAAGAATTTCGAGCCTCGTATACTGCCGTCCGTTATGCTTTTTAATTCCGCGGTTGATTATATAAAGAAATGCTCTCTTCCGCCGGAAAAAACGAGCGTGGCTGTTATGGATTTTAACGGCTTTCAAAAGGATAAGCTGTCTTTACTTGTTCCTCTTGCCTCAAATCTTAAGGTAATAACGGGTAATCCCGAAGAATTTTCTCCCGTGCGCCGACGGCTGTATGACGATTGGGGTCTTGCGATGACCGTCACGGAAAACGTGAATGAGGCAGGCGGCTGCACATTTGTAATAGCTCCGCGAACAGATAAAAGCAATCCGGACGGAGGGTGCCTTTTATATAGGAACGAGTATTCGGGAAGTACCGTCTGTTTGTCGGGTAGTGGAGTTACTCTGCCCGATGACATAACAAAGGTTCTGCCACCGTGTAATTCGCTCTTGTTTGCTTCAGCCTTGTATGAATTGTGCGGTGCGACACGTCTTTCCGAGCTGTGCTTTGACCGCCTTGCGGACATTAACTCTAAAGGCAGAATTGAATAAGCGGCAGCCTTAGTGTAACAATACGTTTTTTCTGCAGCCGAACAAAAAAAGCGGCACCGAAACTTTTTGCTTTCGGCGCCGCCGGCTTTTTGTTTATAGGGCATTATCGCTTCAAAATAACATACCCCCAAGATAAGCTAAGGCACATCTTGGGGGTTGCTTTTTATTTTTTCATTTTCATGGAAATGTCAAATGCCTGAACGGAGTGAGTCAGTGCTCCGATTGATATTATATCTACGCCGCACGCCGCAACGCCGGGTATGGTTTCGTCTGTAATTCCGCCCGAAGCCTCCGTAAGAGCCTTGCCGCCGATTATCTCAACGGCTTTTTTCATGGTGTCGCAGTCCATATTATCGAGCATTATTATGTCGGCTCCTGCCTTGACCGCCTCTTTTACTTCATCAAGGTTGCGTGTTTCAACCTCAATTTTCACCGTATGGCCTATCTTTCCGCGAAGCTTTTTTACAGCTCCCGTTATGCCGCCTCCGGCGTCTATGTGATTATCCTTGAGCATAGCGCAGTCGGAAAGATTAAAACGGTGGTTTTTGCCTCCGCCGCAGGTTACCGCGTATTTTTGAAGGGCGCGCAGAGACGGAAGGGTCTTTCTTGTGTCGGCTATCGAAGCCTTTGTTCCCTCACAGAGTTTTACTGCCTTTGCGGTCGCCGTGGCTATTCCCGACATATGCTGCAACAAGTTTAGGGCAGTTCTCTCGCCCTTTAAAAGAAGCGTGGTTTTTCCGCTGAATTCGGCTATAAGGTCGCCCTTTTTCACTTTGTCGCCGTCGTGCATATATACCTTGGCGGTAAAAGAATCGTCCAAAAGTTCAAAAACTCTCATTGCGACATCTATGCCGCAGAGAACGCCGTCTGCCTTTGAGACGAAATACGCCTCATTGCGCTGTTCCTCGGATATCAGGTAATCCGACGCCACATCGACATAGTTAATATCCTCAAGTATGGCGCGCTTAATAATGTCGTCCGTGTAAAACTGCGGTAAAATCATCCTTCGTCCACCTCTTTTAAGATTATATGGGCTACCGTGGCAAGACTTAAAGCCTCACAATAGTCGGGTGTAATTGCGAATTTGCCGTTTTTAAGTCTCATAAGTATAGCGTCAACGCGCTTCAAGCCTATTCTTACCGCGTCCATATCCGGAATTACAAAGTAAGAACGTTGCATAATCGAGCGAATTTCTGTACGCATTCCCTTTGGCAGCGGAGCACCCGAAATATCCGTTTTGTGCTCCGTAACGGTCACGTGGTCAGGGTCCTTTTTAGAAAGAGACGCTATATCGTCTGCTGCGCGCTTTCCGAATACAAGTGCCTCCAAAAGCGAGTTGCTTGCGAGGCGGTTTTTGCCGTGAACTCCCGTGTGCGAGCATTCACCTACGGCATACATTCTCGAAATAGAAGTACGCGCGTCAAGGTCAACGTCGATTCCGCCCATGAGGTAGTGCTGGCACGGGAATACGGGAATTAAATCCTTGGTCATATCAACGCCGTGTTTTAAGCATCCCTCATATATTCCGGGGAAGCGGTTTACAAGGTAATCGTGCCCCTTGTATCTTATATCAAGGTAGAAGTTGTCGCTGCCAGTTCTGCGGCTTTCAAGAATTATAGAGCGCGATACAACATCGCGCGGGGCAAGCTCAAGGCGTTTGTCATATCTGTCCATAAAGCGTTCTTTGTTACAGTTGAGCAGGTATGCACCCTCTCCTCGTACCGACTCGCTTATCAGGAATTGCTCCCTGTCGTTTCCGTTAAAAGCGGTGGGATGAAACTGAACGTAGCTTAGCTCCTTTATCGTAGCACCCATATCGTATGCGAGGCGGATTCCGTCACCGGTGGCAACAGCGGGATTGGTGGTGTATTTGTAAACTCTGCCTATACCGCCTGTCGCTATTACGCAGAAATCCGAAAATACCGTGGCGGCGGTCTTGCCGTTTAAGAGCATATCCGCGCAAAAGCCGTTTTTAACCTTTGTGAGTTTAAAAACGTCGGCGTTTTCGACAAGCGTTATGTTGCTTCGCTTTTTGGCTTCTACAAGGAGCGCACGCACAATTTCCGCACCCGTGGTGTCTTTGTAGTGAACTATTCTGCGACGGCTGTGGCCGCCCTCAAGCGTTTTTTGAAGAGTACCGTCGGAATTGCGGTCAAAATTAACGCCGTATTTTATCAGCTGACGTACCTGGTCGGGGCCTTCGTGAACAAGTGTGTTTACGGCGTCCGGTGTGTTGGCCTGACCGCCGGCAATCATGGTGTCGTTGTAATGAAGCTCATAGCTGTCGTTTTCAAGGCTTAAAACGGCAGCTACGCCGCCCTGAGCCAAAGAACTGTTGGAAACGGTTTCGTCTTGCTTTGAAAGCACAAGAACAGACAGATTCTCGGGCAGCGAGAGTGAAGTGTAAAGGCCGGCAACTCCGCATCCGATTATCAGAACATCATATTTTTTATCCATATATATCCGCCTTCCCGGATTTGATTTGTGTAGATTTCGGCGGCTGTGTTAAGCTTTTCCTGCCGCGTGCATTAAGGCTTGTCTTAAATCCTTGCCGTAATACCTTTTTAAGTATACCACAAAACAGAAAAAAGTGGAGAAAATTTTTGCCGATTATGCATTTTGATTGCTTTATACAAATTATACCGTCGATTTAACTCTGTTTTCGGCTTATCTCGCTCTTAAAAATGCATTTTTTATTTGTTTCGGTAAACAGATATATTATAATTATTTAGCCGTAATATTTTATTTATATGGCAATATTTCGGCTGCTTCGGAATATAATAAAAAACGATTTATTCTCGCCGAGCGTAAAAAAATGTTGACTTTTTGTTCTAATAGTGTTAATATACTTGAGCAGTAAAAATTGCATATGCGCCGGTAGCTCAGCCGGATAGAGTGTTTGGCTACGAACCAAAAGGTCGCGGGTTCGAATCCCTCCCGGCGCGCCAGAAAAGGACAGATTTCGTTAGAAATCTGTCCTTTTCAACTAAATCCACACTTGCGGGTGGGTGAAATATTGCTTCGCAATATGAAATACGCTTTCAGCGTATTAAATCGCTGCGGCGATGGGTGGATTTAATTTCATTTTCTGCGTAGCCGAAAATTTCATCAAAACCGTAGGTTTTGATTTCATTAAAAATTCCGAGAGTTCAACTCTATCCACAAAAAACATAAAAACATCTTTTCTGTACCCCACAGACAAAAATCGACAAGTCTCGTAAGAGATTTGTCGATTTTTATTTTATATCGGCTTTGCGGTCAGTTTCATATGACGGCTCAAAATCACCGATTTCGGTTTATCGGTATTCGAAATTGTTATTTCCGACAAATTTGAAGGTGTTTTATTATACTTTCGGCGAATTGTATTTAGCGGAGAAAAGAAGTAAAATTATAATAGATGTGCGGCGGTGAAGACACGACGCTGTGCATAATTTACCGAGCACGGAAGGAAGATAATATATGAAAAAGACCTTATGTACGGTTTTAAGTCTTTTGCTTGTTTTTACCTTGCTTTACGGGTGCGGAAATTTTAAACCTAGTACCACGGGGCGCGCCGTGGTTTCGGGAAGCAGTTGTCTTATAGTTTTAAACGGCTCTCCTACGGTTATGATAAATTCCTCGGACGACGAAGATTTGTTTTCCGATGTCCGCACGGGCGATCTCATAAAAATAAAGCACGCGAATGAGATTATGGAGTCATATCCGCCTCAGGTCAATGTGTATTCCTGCAAGATAGTGTCAAAAGGTACCGCCGATGATGTGGATAAAGAGGTCTTGGATGAGCTCGCTTCCCACGGCTGGAACTATGAATAATCCGAAAGGCTGATATTTATGACTGTGTTTGCTGTCGTGTATTTCGGAACGGCCTTGGCGGTCACGGCCGCCGTATATTTTATGTCGCTTAATGCCGAAAAAAAGCCGGCTCTGAAAACCGTTCTTTTGATAGTATATATTTTAGCTCTTGTTGGGCTCGTCTTTGCGACCGGCTGCCTTGAGGCAAAATACGGCTTTACACGGCTTAAATCCACCGCGATAGCCGTGCTGATACTTCTTATGATTTATCTTGCCGACACATTCGGCAGTAAAAAGGCAAAGAAGAACGAATGAAGGTTTTATTTCGAGGCTACGTTTTTTGCAGTTTCATAAAAACCACCGGGAAGGCGGCACCTTGCCTGTACTTTCCGATAAATTCGCGGCACAGCAATCCGTTTGACTGTGAAATGTACGGCACCGTGTAAAATAGCGGAATTAAGAATATGCAGAAAAGTATTCGCCAAGCAAAGCTTATATTATAATTTACAAGCCTGAACCGGTTTCCCTCGGTCAGGCTTTTGCTTTTGTTTACGGCAAGCGCTACGGAGCATTTTTTGTTTTTGAAGTATACCTTTTCGCACAGCCAAAATGTTTTCGAAAGAACCGCGCCGAAGTACAGTCCGAGCAAAAACAGCACAGAGCAGAGGACGACTGCTCCCGCAAATACGGTTTTGTATAATCCTTTTTCGGAGAGCTCGCGGAAAAAAACAAGACTGCAAAGCAAAAACGGTATTTCGGCTGCGACAAGACACAGCGCAGTCATCAGCTTTTTGAAAAAGAAAAAATAAAAGACCTTCAGTCTTACCGAAAATTTTTCACCGGCAAAAAGATATGATACAGGTGCTTTTTCCGAGGCATTGCGGTAAAACCATCTTTTGCGGTTGTAGGAAACGGCGGACAGTGCAAACAGAGAAACGGTAACCTCCGACGAAAAAAGGGCATATAGTAAAGAGAGAATGGGAACGCTGTATTTTTCCTTGTCGAGTCCGCTCACGGTATAGAGCGAATACACGCCGAAAAGAGCGGCGCCGAGGATCAAAAGCGACAGCACAAAGCTCAAAAGGCAAACAAAAAACGCTCTTGCGTTTTCGTGCCGTAAAATATCCTGAGAGTCAATGGTGCACCTTTTTATATCCATAGATTACCTCCGAGCTTTTATTAAAATTATGTGTAAAAACCGGAGTTTTAAACATAATAATATTCGCTGCGTAAGTTTTAAAAAAGGTATAAAAGTATTATTTTCCGTTGACATTTGCCGCGTGGCATATTATACTTTAACAAATGAGCCGTCGGCTGTGCGAGCCGCCCTCAAAAAAGCGAAAGGAGATTTTTTGTTTTTTAAAGGACTTTCCGCAAGAGAGTTTTAGCGCCGGACCTGTATGTCGCACTATCGGCTTTGCCGAATTTGCAGGTGACGAGGAAGAAGTTATCGAAGTTTTCGGCGGATGCTTCTTGTCCCATAAGTGCGGGGATCAAAGGCTTTTCACAAAGGCGGAGCGGCAACGCACCGTGTACAAAGGAAAAGCAAGGCACAAATTTTATTTTTTGAAAAGGAAAAAATTTAATATGTGTGGAATTGTTGGTTATGTAGGGGAGAATAGTGCCTCTCCGATATTGATTGACGGTTTAAAAAAGCTTGAGTACAGAGGTTATGACTCGGCAGGCATTGCCGTGTCAGAAAACGGCAAAACAGACGTTGTTAAGACAAAGGGCCGTATAAAAAATCTTGAGGAAAAGCTCGAAGAGGTCGGCGGTCTTTCCGGCACGGTCGGAATAGGTCATACAAGATGGGCCACCCACGGTGCGCCGACAGATGTCAATGCACATCCGCATAAGGGCGGAAACGGCAGAATAACGCTTGTGCACAACGGTATAATCGAGAATTATATTGAGCTTAAAACTATGCTCCAAAAGGGCGGCTATGTATTCGTTTCCGAAACGGATACCGAGGTGCTCGCGCATTTGTTTGATTATTACTACAAGGGCGATTTGCTTGACGCCATGGTAAATGTTATGAAGACCGTGCGCGGCTCTTATGCTGTTGCGATTTTGGCGGACGATAAGCCCGGTACAATTATAGCGGCACGAAAAGACAGTCCGCTTATAGTGGGGCTCGGAGACGGTGAGAATTTCCTCGCGTCGGATATCCCCGCGGTTTTAAAATATACAAGAGACTGCTATTTGCTTGAAGACAATCAGATTGCGGTTCTCACAAAAGACAATGTGACGCTTTACGATACAGACAAAAATGTTGTCAAAAAGGACGTTTACCACGTAACATGGGACGTTGAGGCTGCGGAAAAGTGCGGCTACGAGCACTTTATGCAAAAGGAAATTGCCGAGCAGCCCAAGGCTATACACGATACGCTTTCACCGAGGATTAAGGACGGCAGGGTGTCAATTCCCGAGCTCACCCTTACCGATGAAGAAATCAAGAATATCGGCAAGATTCATATAGTGGCGTGCGGCAGCGCATGGCATGTAGGTATGACGGCAAAATATATATTCGAGGATATGGCGCGTATTCCCTGTGAAACAGACCTTGCAAGCGAATTTCGCTATCGCGACCCGATAATCAAAAAGGGCGATATCTGCATAGTTATAAGCCAATCCGGTGAAACCGCCGATACCTTAGCGGCTCTGCGTGAGGCTAAAAGCAAGGGTGCAAAGGTGATTTCGATAGTAAATGTGGTCGCAAGCACAATAGCGCGAGAGAGCGACGACGTTATATATACCATGGCGGGACCCGAAATCGCCGTTGCAACAACAAAGGCTTTTTCGGCACAGCTTGCCGTAGTATATCTGCTTGCACTTCGTTTTTCAAAGGCTGTAGGGCTTCTTCCCGAGAAAAGAGAAAAAGAGCTCACAAAAGAGCTTATGTGTCTTCCGTCGCAGATTGAAGACCTTTTAAATCTTACCGACGAGCTTAAAACGCTCGCCCATAAATACGTCAGCTCCGATGATGTGTTTTTTATCGGCAGGGGGCTTGACTACGCCATTTCTCTTGAAGGCTCGTTAAAGCTCAAGGAAATATCGTATATTCATTCGGAGGCCTATGCTGCCGGTGAGCTTAAGCACGGCACCATATCTCTTATCGAAGAGGGGACTCCCGTGTTTGCCGTTGCGACGCAGGATAAACTTTTTGAAAAAACTCTCGGTAATATTAAAGAGGTTAAGGCGCGCGGCGCGTCGGTAATCGCACTTGTCACGGATAAGCATGCCTCCGTTTCGGAATTTGCCGACGAGGTTATACGCGTACCGTCAACAGACGGTAATTTCTTACCGTCACTCAATGTAATACCTCTTCAGATATTCGCTTATTATATGGCTGTGCTTCGCGGCTGTGATGTTGATAAGCCGCGAAATCTCGCAAAATCCGTCACCGTGGAGTAACCGTGAATATTGCTTTTCTTATGGATTTTCTGTATAATAAAAGCCTAAAGCATAAAGGCAGGTAGATAAATGGTACAGCTGTATTACGGCTTCGGCAAAGGAAAAACCTCCGCTGCGGCAGGCGCGGCCGTAAGAGCCGCGGGCAACGGAATGAGGGTTATATTCGCACAGTTTTTTAAGGACGGTAAATCGGGCGAAATAAAAGTGCTGCGAGACATTCCGGGTATTACGGTGCTCTTGCCGAAAAGCGACTACAAGCTGTTTGAAAATATGACCGATATGCGAAAAAAAGAGATTTTTGAGGATTACACGAAGCTGCTTCGCTCTGCTTTTGAGCGCGAAAATGATTGTGATATGATAATCCTCGACGAAGCTCTCGACGCATATACGGGCGGATTTGTTGACCGTGAGCTTTTTTTGAGTTGTATCAAAAGCTGCCGCGACAAACTTGAAATTATAGTGACGGGCCACGCCAAGAGCGACGATATAGCGGACGCTGCCGATTACGTTACGGAGTTTACCGCCGTTCGGCATCCTTACGAAAAGGGCGTAAAAGCTCGCCGAGGCATAGAATACTGAACAATATACTGCAAAAAGGAGCCGTAAAAAACTTCCGTTTTTTACGGCTCCTTGGTTTTTATAAAACACTTTATTTATTTTTTGCTGCCGTAAACGCTCTCGTAGTTAAACTCGCGGCGCTCACCCCTAACTATATGGAAGCAGTGCTTTCCGAGCGAAAATATGGGACGGTCATGACGCAGGCTGTCGGAATATACGTCTGTTACCTCGGCATCGGGGAAAAGCTCCCTGAAGCGTCTTACCTTTTCTTCGTCGCGGCAGTTAAGCCCTATAATGGCGCCGGTTTTGGGGTTGTGCTTTGTGCATATAAGTGTTTCAAATTTGAGCCGCCTTTGGATTTCGCACAGTAAAAAATCGGGGCTTGCGCTTATTACAACGGCGTATCGCTTTCTCTCCTTAAACCAGGGAAATACCTCTTTTTCGTGTTTATCCCAAAACTTATTAACGGCTTTGTTCAGCGGAACGAGCATCACAAAGCAGAAAAAATATTTTTTGAATGTGGTAAAGCTGATTATTTTGGTAACCAGCAAAAGAGCCATAATTATTTGGAACGGTGCAAAAACGAGTATCCACGGGTAGTGCAGCATACAGTAGCCGAAAAAGCGCGAGCCGCTGTCCATGGGGAAAAGCGTGTGGTCAAAATCATATATATCAACTTGCATAATAAACCCCTCAATTACAATTTGCGGTATGATTTTAACATATTTAATCTTTCTTGTAAATACGGTGTCAAATACCTTGAAAACCGCCCGGAAGCGTGATAAAATAATGAACAATACAAGGTAGCGGTGCTCATTGTTATGCGAAAAGGAGTTGAACGTATGAGCGAAAACAAAAAAGATAATAAGAATATAGGCCAATTTCTTAAATTTGTTGCTTTTTCCTGTTCTGCGGGACTGATTCAAATAGGCAGCTTCACTCTTATGAGTGAGGTTTTGATAAAGCTCTCGTTCTTCCAAGGCTTAATGCAAAGCAATGCGACGTTTGCCAAAATAATGGAAAACGAATACGGCCCCATGTATCTTATCGCGCTTATTCTTTCTGTTGTTTGGAATTTCACGTTTAACCGCAAGTTTACCTTTAAATCGGCAAATAATGTTCCGATTGCAATGCTCAAGGTTTTCGGCTATTATCTTGTATTCACACCGGTTTCTACCGTTTTGGGCAATTATTTCACGGCGAAATTTGCCTCACTTACGGCTATAAACTATATCGTTTTGGGTATCACGATGATAGTTAATATGGTAACGGAATATCTTTTTGATAAATTCGTTGTGTTCAGAGGCTCAGAGGGTACCGCGCAGAATAAAAAGAGCGCGAAAAAGGACGATGAGCAGGTAAAAGAGCAGGCTTAAAATTTCAGCGTATTCCGACCCGCTGTGCATTTGCGCGGTGGGTCTGTGTTTTGTAAAGGAAAATTATGAATTACGAGGACTCGGTAAAATATATACATTCGCTTCTGAAATTCGGTATGAATTTAGGGCTCCAGAGAATATCCGCGTTGCTGAATGAGCTCGGGAATCCTCAGGAAAAGCTCGAATTCGTTCATGTTGCCGGCACAAACGGTAAGGGCACCACATCTACGATGCTGAGCAGCATACTTTGCGCCGCAGGCAAAAAAACGGGGCTTTTTACTTCGCCGTATGTATTTGATTTTTGCGAGAGAATACAGATAAATAATAAAAACATTCCGCATGATGACCTCTCACTCGTTGTCGAAAAAGTGAAAAATGCCTGTGACAGGCTGTCGGCAAAGGGAACGGAGCCGACGGAATTTGAGGCGATAACAGCCGCGGCAATGCTTTACTTTTATGAGCAAAAGTGCGACGCGGTCGTGCTTGAAGTGGGTCTTGGCGGAAGATATGACAGCACAAATATAATTCCCTGCCCGAAGGCCGCGGTAATCACTTCAATATCGCTTGACCATACGAAAATACTCGGCGACACCGTTGAAAAAATAGCCGCGGAAAAATGCGGCATAATAAAAAACGGCGGAACCGTAATTACCACAAGCGAGCAAAACGAAAAGGCTCTTTCCGTCATAAAAGATACGGTAAAAGAGAAAAACGGGCGGCTTTTAATCGGCGATGTCTCCGCCGCCGAAATACTGTCCGAGGATATTTTCGGCACGGAAATATCATATAACGGTCTTACCGTTAAAATACCTCTTGTCGGCAGGCATCAGGTAGAAAATACCGTGGGCGTTATAACTGCGGCAAGAGCGCTCGGAATAAGCGATGAGTTTATAAAAAAAGGCATAGAGAGCACGGTTATTCACGCGCGTATGGAGATAATATCAAGGTCGCCTGTCATTATGCTCGACGGCGGACACAATCCGGAGTGCGCCGCAGCGCTTGAAAACGTCCTTGTGCGGTTTGCGGGCGATAAAAGCATAACCGTTCTTATAGGTATGATGGCTGATAAGGACACAAAGGATTACCTTGCAGCAATTTTGCCGCATTGCAAAACCGCGGTGTTTACAAAGCCGTCAAATCCGCGCGCCGAGGATGAAACCGAGCTCCTTCGTGAGGGAGAGTGCTTTTGTAGGGACGTTGTTTCCGTAAAAGACCCGAAAGACGCTTACAAAAAGGCAAGGAGCCTTGTGAAAAACGGCGATATGCTGCTTGTGTGCGGTTCGTTTTACCTGCTTTCCGACATTTTCGGAGAGCCCTAAAAAACTTGACATATCTTTGCTCTTTTGATACAATATTTATTCGTGTAATACTGAAATTTAACGGCCGCGTATTTTATTTGCGGTACGATTTATAAACTTGAAAGGCTATGGTGAATTAGTATGGCTCAGCAGGAAACCTTATTGACCGCAGAGGGTCTTCGCGATCTTGAAAAAGAACTCGAGGAATTAAAAACCGTCGGCAGAAAAGAAGCTGCGGAAAAAATTAAAGTTGCGAGAAGCTTCGGCGACTTGTCGGAGAACAGCGAGTACGATGAGGCAATGAGCGATCAGGCAAAGCTCGAGGCTCGCATAAACGAAATTGAGCATATGATCAAAAACGCAAAGGTTTTTGACGAGGAGGCTCTCGGAACAGAGGTTGTTCATATAGGCTCAAAGGTCACTATCACAAACGATTCCGGCGCAGAACTTCAATATAAAATAGTCGGCTTTGCACAGGCCGATCCCGACGAGGGTAAAATATCGGACGAATCGCCCGTAGGCAAAGCCCTTATCGGCCACAAGGTCGGCGAGACCGTTGAGGTTGAAGCACCTATCGGTCTTCTTAAATTCGTCATTAAGGAAATTTCAAAATAATTAAAAATTTAACGGGGCGAAAAGGGACTCTCTTTGTTCCCTTGCGCTCCTTTTTTGACAGGAAGTGAAGATATGGCAGACGTAAAGAAAGTAAACAATGCAAACGATGAAAACCTCGACGAGCTGCATATGATAAGAGTTCAGAAGCTTCGTGATTTACAAGCCGAGGGCAATGACCCGTTTGTTATCACAAAGTGCGATGTTACTCACCACAGCGCGGATATTAAAGCCGATTTTGATAATCTTGACGGCAAGGAGGTTTCCGTTGCCGGCAGACTTATGTCAAAGCGTATTATGGGTAAGGCGTCATTTTGCAATGTGCAGGATCTAAAGGGCAGTATACAGTCGTATGTTGCCCGTGACTGCATAGGCGAGGATGAATATAAAGCCTTTAAGAAAATGGACATCGGCGATATAGTAAATATCAAGGGTACCGTTTTCAAAACCAAAACAGGCGAGATTTCGATTCACGCAACGCAGGTGGTACTGCTTTCGAAGAGCCTTCAGGTTCTTCCCGAAAAGTTCCACGGACTTACCAATACCGATACCCGTTACCGCCAGAGATATATCGACCTTATTATGAATCAGGACGTAAAGGATACGTTTGTAAAGCGTTCAAGAATAATCAGCAGTATCAGAAATTATCTTGATTCAGAGGGCTTTATGGAGGTTGAAACCCCCATGCTCGTTGCAAACGCGGGCGGCGCGGCGGCAAGGCCGTTTGTCACTCACTACAATGCTCTTGACGAGGATGTTAAGCTCAGAATTTCTCTTGAGCTGTATCTGAAACGCCTTATAGTCGGCGGACTCGAGAGAGTGTATGAAATAGGCAGAGTTTTCCGTAATGAGGGTCTTGACACACGCCACAATCCCGAATTTACTCTTATGGAGCTTTATCAGGCATATACGGATTATCACGGTATGATGGATCTTACCGAAAATCTTTACCGCCACGTTGCAAAAGAGGTTCTCGGCACTACCGTTATAACATATAACGGCATCGAGATGGATCTCGGCAAGCCCTTTGAGCGTCTTACTATGCTTGACGCGGTAAAGAAGTATTCGGGTGTCGATTTTAATGAGATAAAGACTCTTGACGAGGCAAGAGCCGCCGCAAAGGAGCACAATGTTGAGTTTGAGCCTCACCACAAAAAAGGCGATATACTCAATCTCTTCTTCGAGGCTTTTGTTGAGGAACACCTTATTCAGCCTACGTTTATTATGGATCATCCCATTGAAATATCTCCGCTCACCAAAAAGAAGCCGGAAAATCCCGACTATGTTGAGCGTTTTGAGTTCTTTATGAACGGCTGGGAGATGGCAAACGCTTATTCGGAGCTTAACGACCCGATTGATCAGCGCGAACGCTTTAAGGCGCAGGAGGAGCTTTTCGCTCTCGGAGACGAAGAGGCAAATCATACCGACGAGGATTTCCTCTATGCTCTTGAGCTCGGTATGCCGCCCACAGGCGGTATAGGCTTCGGCATAGACCGTATGGTAATGCTGCTTACCGATTCCCCCGCAATCCGCGACGTTTTATTCTTCCCGACAATGAAACCCTTGAATGGTGTAAAAGAAGAAATTGGTGTAAATAAAGCCGAGTCAGAAGCACCGAAAATAGAGCCGGAAAAGATAGATTTCTCCAAAGTGGAGATCGAGCCGTTGTTCAAGGATTTCGTGGATTTTGAGACTTTCTCCAAGTCTGATTTCAGAGCAGTCAAAGTGCTTGCTTGTGAAGCAGTACCGAAGTCTAAGAAGCTTCTGAAGTTTACCTTAGACGATGGCTCAGGCGAAAACAGGACGATTTTAAGCGGTATTCACGCATATTACGAGCCGGAAGAACTGGTCGGCAAGACCTGTATCGCTATTACAAATCTTCCGCCGAGACCGATGATGGGCATTGACTCCTGCGGTATGCTGATTAGTGCAGTACACCACGAGGAAGGCGAAGAAAAACTCCATCTTTTGATGGTAGATGACCATATTCCGGCAGGCGCAAAGCTCTACTAAAACGAGATGTACTTCATTTTCCGAAAACCTCGGATTTTACACAAATACACCAATTTTACACCAATCGGTGCTAAAATCGGTGCAGCAACAAAAAAATCGCATAATTTTTAGTTTCACACTGCCCCTGAGAAGTTATAGCTTCTCAGGGGCTTCTGTATTTTCTCATAGTTTTACTCTCCGTCATCGCAAACTATACCAATCCTCGCTTTCTCAATATAATGAAGATAATCGCAGAGGAAGGAGGGGATTCGATATGAGTAATCTTTTATCAGAGGTACACCCTGAACTTGTTCTGGAATGGTCGGAGAGGAATTTGCCGCTGACACCGGACAAGATTACATACGGATCAAACAAAATAGTTTGGTGGATAGGAACTTGCGGTCACGAATGGCAGACCAGCGTAAAGGCTCGTTCAAGCGGTGAGAAATGCCCGATCTGTTCAGGAGCAAGAGCCGTGGAAGGTATCAATGATTTAGTAACGCTGAAGCCGGAACTGGCTGCTGAATGGTCGAGTAAGAATAATCCTCTAAAGCCGACAATGGTAACGGTAGGCTCACACAAAAAAGTAATTTGGAAAGGCAAATGCGGTCACGAGTGGACAGCTACGGTTAAGAGTAGGGCGATAAGCGGCACAGGCTGCCCGTATTGCTCTCATAACAAGGTCTTGGAGGGATTTAACGACCTTGCTTCACAACGCCCTCTAATCGCTTCTGAGTGGTCTGAGAGAAATTACCCATTAAAGCCTAATATGGTTACAGTTTTTGCGAATCGAAAGGTATGGTGGAAGTGCAGCAAAGGTCACGAATGGAATACTCTTATTTCCACTCGTTCAGGTGGTAGCCAATGCCCTTATTGCAGTGGGCAAATCCTACTAAAAGGATTTAATGATTTTGCTACAACGCACCCACAGCTTGCACAGGAATGGTCAGACCGAAATCTTCCGCTTACTCCTGATATGATAAATGAGAAATCCCGTAAAAATGTTTGGTGGAAATGCAGAGAGTGCGGGAACGAGTGGCAGTCGGTTGTATATGCTCGGATAAGAGGAACAATATGCCCTGTTTGTGCAGATCGGGCAGTTATGGCAGGATATAATGATTTAGCAACAACGGACGTACATCTTCTTTCAGAATGGGATTATGAAAAGAACAAAGGCATTTCCCCAAATAAAGTATCAAGGAACTCAATGCGGAGTGTGTGGTGGAAATGCTCACTCGGACATTCTTGGAAAGCTAAAATCTCAGAAAGAGCGATTGAGGAAAAAGGCTGTACGGTATGTGAGAAAGATTATCTGACTGTTTTCCCGAAGCTTGCGGTTATGTTTTATGCGGCAATGAAACATATAAAGGTACAGTTTGATACAGACAAAGTTATCGGCATACCGCTTGAAATGTATGTACCTGAAGAAAATGCGGCGATTGAGACAGTCGGCGGGACGGAAGAAATTGAAACCTTAAAGGCATACCTATGTAGAAAGCGGGAAATCAAACTCATAAAAATTCCTTATACAGTAGGAAGCAGCGAAGCCGACTTCGCCGAGAAAATCAAAAAAGCGTTTCGCAGCATACATATTTTCATAACCTCGAATGAAGATGAAGATATAGCATTTATCCGGCAGAGGTTTTTTGAATGGAGAAAGGCACAGCAAAAATAAAGGAGGCAGTCCAATGAAAAATGATAAGTTCCATATATATCTTGATGATGATGAGTACAGACAAGTCGTACAATGTTTGATTTCTCTCAAAAATGCTCTCATAGAGCAAGGTAGATACACGGACGCAGTAGATGAAGTCCTTATCAAATTTACGAAAGCACGAAAGAAAAAGATTGCCGTTCAATACATCTAAATAAAAAATAGCCAAGCCGCTTGTTTCTCTACGGAGAAGCAGGCGGCTTTTTTTGCGTTTTTAGGGCAATTTTCAAGGGTAAAAAAATTTTTTTGAAATTTTTTTTGGAAAAAGGGCGATTTTGGGTGTGCATTTTGACCCCCTTTGTCCAAATGAGTGAAGGGGTTATTTCCTCGACAGGGATTTTCCCCCTTCACAGTACCTTGAAAATTGAATAGACAGGCGCTAAGGACATTAGTTCTGATGAATAGCCCGAAGGTGGGTACGCCGTGACTTTTCCATTGTATATATGGGGAACGAGCGAGAATCCCCGACCTGAAATTCAGCTTGCTACTGAAACGGCAATGACAGTCAGAATGATAATGATACTTCTCTACGGAGCTGGCGGAGTACCCGGCAGAGGTGAGATTCCTATGATACGGTTTCGCAAACCGTAACCTTAGTGCTTCCCGTACAAAGCGAATCGCTTTCCGCAGGGGGCGTTGAGAACAAATACTGCGGTCTTTACATTATTAAATCAAGGAGATGAGTAAATGAATAATCAACTTATAAGAGGAAACTTGTTCTTGTTTTCTAAGCCGGAGCCTGAGTCAAAACAGTTTGAAAAGGGTGAGCGGTTTTTTCTTAATCAGGCAGGAACGACTGAAAGTCTATTTATTGTTTTGCGGGTAACAAAAGAAAATCAACTTATTTTAGCAAGGGCTTTTCCTACCCAACAGAAAAACACCTGTAAAGTTATTATAGGAAGAAAGGAATATTGGGTGCGCTTTTCTAACCTGCTTTTTGCTGAACGAAAATGGCTGTCTGATATAACGATTTATCAAGGTCGCTGTTCGTATGGTAACATATCGAAAATTTATTCTTGCTACAACAATTGGAAAGAGCAAATAAAGAAACAAGCAAGAGAAAAAGCGATAAGGAAAAGAGAGGAAAAAATTGCTTTGAGAAAGGCAAGAAAAGAAAGATTAGAGCGTGAAAGATTAGCGCTGTATGATGGCAAAAAACAAGACGATATTCGTGTGCCAAGTTATTTATCGAATTATGCAAGACATCCATTTCAGGGCGGAGCAATGTGTCCACGATAAATCATTACATAGCCATTCATTTTAATTCAAGTGAATGGCTAAATCTATGAAAGGAGGTAAAGCCGGAGATGTCAAACTGCAAGACGATTGCGGTATGCAATCAAAAAGGCGGCGTGGGCAAGACCACGACTACGGTTAATTTAGGCGTCGGACTTGCTATGCAAGGGAAAAAGGTGCTTCTGATTGACGCTGATCCGCAGGGCGATTTAACGACCTGCCTCGGCTGGAGGGATAGCGACAGCCTTTCCGTAACGCTGACAGAGAAGTTACAGGCGATCATATCGGAACAGGAGCAAAATCCCTTTGACGGTATTCTGCACCATAAAGAAAAAGTAGACCTTGTACCGTCCAATCTCAGTCTATCGTCATTGGAAATGACGCTTGTAACAGCGATGAGCCGAGAGAGCGTCCTGAAGAATTATCTGAGCCTTGTAAAAGACAAGTACGATTATGTCCTTATTGACTGTATGCCGAGCTTGGGTATGATTACCTTTAACGCTCTTACGGCGGCTGACAGCGTGATTATCCCCGTTCAGGCGCAGTATCTTCCCGCTAAGGGAATGACGCAGCTTTTGGGGACGATTGCGAAAGTAAGGAAACACACAAACGCCGATTTGAAAATCGACGGTATTCTTCTGACGCTTGTGGACGGAAGGACAAATCTTGCGAAAAGCACAGTGGAAGCACTCAGGGAAAATTTCGGCAGCCATATCAGGATATATAGATCAATGATTCCGGCAGCCGTAAAAGCCGCAGAGGTATCTTCTAAAGGCACAAGTATCTACGCCTATGAGCCGAACAGTCCGGTGTCTAAGGCTTACGCCGGTTTCACAAAGGAGGTGTTAGCCGATGGCAGGCAGAAAGAGCGACTTCACGCTGCCCACGAACACGCTCGATGAGCTGTTTTCCTCTCAGGAGGAAAGGGACGAAGCGAAGCTGTCTAAAATCAGGGATATTCCGCTTGAGGAAATCGACGATTTCCCCGACCACCCGTTTAAGGTGCGGGAAGATGAGGATATGTTTCAGCTTGTGGAAAGTATCAAAGAGCGTGGCGTGATTACTCCCGCTACCGTAAGGCAGAAGGAGGACGGCAGATACGAGCTTATTTCAGGACACAGGCGAAAAAGGGCTTGCGAGCTTGCCGGATTTGAAACGCTCAGATGTGAGGTGGTAGACCTCGACCGTGATGAAGCGACGATTTTAATGGTCGAAAGCAACTTCCAACGGTCGCAGATACTTCCCTCGGAAAAAGCCCACGCATATAAAATGCGGCTGGACGCTATGAAAAGACAGGCAGGCAGACCGAGAAAAGAAAATTCATCCCCAGTGGGGATTGATTTACGAGGTAAGCAATCGCTTGATTTAATGAGCGAGGAATGTGGCGATAGTCGAAATCAAATACACAGATATATCCGTCTTACAAACCTTGTTCCTGAATTGCTCGAATTTGTAGACGAGGGCAGGATTAAAATGCGCCCCGCCGTTGAACTGTCCTATCTGAACGAGGACTGCCAGAGGGATTTGGTGGACGAAATCGACTTGAACGATTGTACCCCATCCCACGATCAGGCAATCCGTATGCGGAAATTTTTCGAGGAAGGCAAGCTGACAACAGAAGCGATTTCTGCGATTATGAGCGAGGAAAAGCCGAATCAGCGTGAGAAGATTGTTTTGCGTGGGGACAGGGTGCGAAGCCTGATCCCGAAAAATATCCCCATCAACCAAACGGAGGAGTATGTCTGCAAGGCGCTGGAGCATTACAACAAGTTTTTGCGTAACCGTGCCGAGCGTGACAGCAGGTAAGGCGGAGTGTGTTTTTCTTCTTCCCCTTCCTCACACTCCAACCCCTAAACTATCTCACTATCCGAAAGAATAAAACTATCTCACATACTTACAGCTATCTCACCTAACTCAATCTATCTCAGAAAAACGCACCATTCCAAAGCACAGGAGGTATGTCCTATGATGTAAGATTAACCTTCGTTTCACACCTTTGCCTGAAATGCTGTTTCGCATTACAATGGCGGCAGAAAAGGAGTGAAACGCAATGAAAACAAAAACGATTGTTTTTTTATTGGCTCTTTTGCTGATCGTGCTTGCAGGCTGCAACAATGCCCCGCCGAATGAAGATAAGCCACAGCCGTTTTCTTTTTCGGAGAGTGTTCAAAGCACCTCTGAATCCGAAGCGCCTGCGGGAAAGGAAAGCAAGGAGGTTGAAACAACGCCTGAAGCCGTACAGGAATCAGAGCCGGAAAAGCAGGAAGAAACAACGGAAACGGATACGGTCAGCTCCGAACAGCCTCAGACTGATTCTGATAACAGGCAGGCGGCACAGTCCGCCGAACAACCCGATAAAGCGGATAAGACCGAACATTCCGTATCCACACCGCAGCCGGATATACCAAAAGAAAGTGAAACGCCTGAGCCGCCTGAAATGGAAGAAACGACGAGCGAAACTAAAACTGACTTTGACATTGACTACTGGATTTCCTTTGCAAAAGGTTACGCTCAGAGCGTGGGGCTTCTGTTAGACAGCGAGGCGGTTTACTGTTGGGATAATCCGATCCGTGCCGGAGCGCACTGCAAATATCTTGAAAGGGATATTCACAGCCGCTTAGATCGGTACAAGGCTGACGAAGAAATCACAGCCGTATGGATTTGGGCGGAGGAAGTCTCCGACGGAATCTATGACATCTATATCGGCTATGCTTAAATTTAATATTCCATTTAGAGAACGCACCGAAAAAAACGGTGCGTTTTTTCATTTCAAGGAGGATTTCAGATGAAAATTAAGAAACCAAAACGCATTATGTCGTTGTTTCTTGCGGCTCTGATGTGCGTGACTTCCCTTGTGGGGATTGGTACGACAGCTTATGCCGCCGAAGAAACCGATGATGTATATCTCGTTTCGTTCCCCCGTGACGGGGACTCGAATTACAACGCCGAATGGGGACACAGCAACCTGAGCCTTATGAACGGCTGGAAAACAGGCACTTCCCGTTATACAACCGTCCGTGCGATGGGATCGTACAATGGAAATATCTGCTACTGCATTGAGATCGGCGTCCCGCAGCAGACCGGAGACAGCTTTACCAAAAAGGGCGAGGATTTTTGGGACAACTACCCTTCGTCCTATAACAGCACCATTTCTCCTGACGATATTAAGCTGTTCATTGGTCGTATCTTCCAGTACGGCTATACGGGAACAATCTCAACCTCGTGGCGTTCTCAGAACGAGGGCGGCGACAAGCTGGCTCACGCAGTCGCTACACAGCTTCTCATTTGGGAAACCGTGATCGGCGAGCGTGATGAAAACTTTAACAAGGTCAGCACAGGCGGCAAGGACGCTGTTCTGGATCAGATCAGCCCTAACCACCCTCTTTATGACAAAATTATGAGCTACTACAATTCAATGGCGGCAAGTGTGCAGAAGCATTCCAAGCTGCCGAGCTTCCTTTCCAAAACGCCGGGAAGCGCACAGGAGATCGAGCTTGAATGGGATGGCTCTAAGTACACGGTTACGCTGACGGACAGCAACAATGTCCTTTCGGGATATAAGTTCTCGTCCAATGATTCGGGCGTTCAGTTCTCCGTAAGCGGAAACAAGTTGACGATTACTGCCGAGAAAGCGCCGAGCGCCGGGCTGACGATTACCGCAGAGAAAACAGCGCAGAGAAAAGGCGTTATCACTTGGACGGACGGTATCTATGGACCGAACGGCGGTGTGCAGGATACCGTAACCTATGCTCAGACGGTCAATGATCCGGTTAAGGGATTCCTTAAATTAAAGGTTTCCTATGGATCAGCGAAAATCGTCAAAACCAGTGAGGACGGAAAAGTTGAGGGTATTTCCTTCCGTATTCAGGGTAACGGCATTGATAAAACCGTTAAGACAGAAAACGGCGGTCAGATTCAGGTAGATAACCTAATGCCCGGAGTATATACCGTAACCGAGCAGGAATATGACCGCTACGAGCTGCAGGAGTCCCGCAGAGTAACCGTAGTTGCGGGGCAGGTTGCGACCGTCAATTTCAACAATACGCTGAAGCGTGGCGATATTGAGGTTATCAAATCCTCGGAGGATAACTTCAATGAGGGCGTGACCTTCCACCTTTACGGCACATCGCTCTCCGGTATTGCCGTGGACGAGTATGCGGTTACGGATAAAAACGGTGTGGCAACCTTTGAAGATGTGCTGATTAGCGGCACAACGCCGTACACCATCGAGGAAGTGGATACAGCTATTCGCTATGTCGTTCCCGCAGATCAGACCGCACCCGTCAAGTGGAATGAGGTCACTACCCGCAATTTCACGAATATCCTGAAGAAGTTTACCGTTACCGTGACCAAGAGCGACGCTGAGACGGGAACGGCTCAGGGGAACGCCTCGCTTGCAGGTGCAAAATACGGGATTTTCAAAGGCGACCAGCTCATCGACGAATACTATACCGATGAAAACGGTCAGTTCGTCACGCAAGAATATATCTGCGGCTCGGATTGGACGATTAAGGAGCTGGAGCCGAGCGAAGGCTATTTGCTTGATCCGACCGTCCACAAGGTCGGTGCAGAGCCGGAGCTTTATACCATTGAGCATAACCAGACCGCAAACGATGTAAACGAACAGGTCATTAAGGGCAATATCGCCATTATCAAACATACGGACGATGGCGAAACACAGATTGAAACGCCCGAAGAAGGCGCAGTTTTTGAAGTGTATCTAAAGTCCGCAGGCTCTTTTGCAAACGCAAAGGAATCCGAGCGTGATACGCTCATTTGTGATGAAAACGGCTTTGCACAGACAAAGGATATGCCTTACGGCACATATACCGTCCATCAGGTATCCGGTTGGGAAGGCAGAGAGCTGATGGACGATTTTGATGTGTTCATCGCAAAGGACGCTCAGACCTACCGCTATCTGATTAACAACAGCAATTTTGAAAGCTATATCCAAGTAGTCAAGGTAGACGCAGAAACGGGCAAGACCATTCCCTATGCGGGCGCAGGATTCCAGATTTATGATCCGTCCGGCAATCTTATCACGATGGAGTTTACTTATCCTACCCCGACAACCGTTGACACTTTCTATACCGACGCTAACGGCTCGCTCGTAACGCCGGAAACACTGCCTTACGGTCAGGGCTTTTCTATCGTTGAGGTACACAGTCCTTATGGATATGTCCTTGATTCCACACCCGTCTATTTTGATGTAACAGAAGAAAATTCTTCTGAGGAAAGCGGGGTAACAGTGATTAAAGTCGAAAAAACCAATATGCCGCAGAAAGGCACGATCAGCATTGAAAAGACGGGCGAGGTATTCTTCGGCGTTTCGGTAAGCGGAGGGACAGAGGAAAACGGGCAGGAGCTTCCCGTTATCTATCAGCCGGTTTATGAAACACAGGGGCTTCCCGATACCGTTTATGAAATCCGTGCCGCCGAAGATGTGGTAACGCCTGACGGAACTCTCCGATACAGTAAGGGCGAGCTGGTCGATACGGTTACGACCGATGAAACCGGCTTTGCAAAAAGCAAGGAACTCTACCTCGGAAAATATGAGATAAAAGAGGTCAAGGCAGGCTATGGAATGGTGCTGAGCAGTGAAGTCCATACCGTAGAACTGATTTACGCCGGACAGAATGTAGCTGTAACCGAAACGGCGACTTCCTTTGTCAATGAACGGCAGAAGGTTGAGGTAAGCCTTGAAAAAACGCTGGAGACAAACGAGCTGTTTGGTATCGGCAATAACGGAGAAATCAAAAATATCAGCTTCGGCTTGTTCGCCGATGAGGAGCTTGTATCCGCAAGCGGCACTTCCATTCCGAAAGACGGACTGCTTGAAATCATCACGCTTGATGAAAACGGCAGAGCGACCGTGGGGACTGACCTGCCTTTGGGCAGCTATTATGTAAAAGAGCTGGCGACAGACGAGCATTATCAGCTCAGCGGTGAAAAATATCCGGTTGTATTTGAGTATGCGGGACAGGAAACCGCAACGGTTGTGATTGCCGTAAATGACGGAGAGCCGATGGAAAACAAGTTGATTTACGGCTCGGTATCCGGCAAAAAGGTTGATGAAAACGGCGAAGGACTCGGAGGAGCGCTCATTGGTCTGTTTAAGACGGATGATGTGGAATTTACCGAAGAAAATGCCCTGATGACCGCCGTATCCGGCGATGATGGCAGCTTCGCCTTTGAGAATGTACCTTACGGAAACTGGTATATCCGTGAGATCAAGCCGTTGACTGGATTCGTCCTTAATGAAACCGTCTATGATGTGAACATCTCGGAGAATGAACAAGTCGTTGAGATTGAAATCGTCAATGAGCTGGTGCGTGGCAATATTGCTCTTACGAAGGTGGACGCTGAATATACCGATACGAAACTGACGGGCGCTGTGTTTGAGGTCTATAAGGACTCCAACGATAACGGCGAGCTGGACAGCGAGGACGAGCTGATCGGCACACTGACTGAAAAAGAAATCGGGCAGTATGAAATGAACGATTTGCTCTACGGGCGCTACTTCATTTTGGAATCAGCAAGCCCGGATTCGTATATCCGTGACGAGGGCGTGTACGAGGTATTTATCGACACGGACGGAAAGACCTATCAGGTGGAAAACACAGAGGGCAAAGGCTTTGCAAACGAGCCTATGCGTGGGAACTTAAAAATCGTGAAAACATCGTCTGACGGAAAGGTGGAAGGTTTTGCTTTCCGCATTACCGGAGCAAACGGATATGATGTTACCCTTGAAACAGATGAAAACGGCGAAATTTTCCTCGAAGGGCTGCGGATCGGCGAGTACAAGATTTCCGAAGTAAATAATTCTGTTTCCGCTATGTATATCCTGCCTGCTGACAAGGAAGCTGCGGTACAGGTAGGCTCTACCACGGTCGTTGAAATGCATAATGAGCTGAGAGATACGCCGAAAACTGGAGATAACAGCAAGCTCGGTCTTTGGATTGCTCTTGCGGGCGTATCGGTAGCAGGCATTGCGGCTTGCGGTATCATCGGCTTTAAGAAAAAGAAGAAGGAGGATAACTGATGGAACTGAAAGCGATTATCGGAATTGCTTTGGTCGTCTTTATCGTAGGCGGCTTTATCTTTTTGCAGATCCGTAACAGAAAGAAAAAGTAAGAACTTCTGCGGGGGCGGGGCTTAAAAACTCCGCCCCCTTTTTCTATTTTGGGAGGCTTAAATGAGAAACCTGAAAACGATTGAAAACCGAGTGCTTGCGGTGTTAAAGGAACACCCCGAAGCACGAAATGACGATATGAAGCTGTATCTGCTTGTCAGCAAGGCGTGTATCTATGATACCCACGGTATCAGCCATTTCGGCTTTGAAGATGTGATGAGCAATTACAAGGCTTACGGTATCCCCTGCTTTGAGAGTATCCGAAGGACAAGACAGAAGATTCAGGCGAAACACCCTGAACTCGGCTGCTCCCCCGAAGTACGCAGGGCAAGGCATAAAATGCAGCGTGTCTATTCTGACTACGCTAAAAACTAAGATGGGAGGTAAAAGAAAATGGCAGCGAAGAAAAACGCAAACACCGCTTTGCAGCAGAAAGTAAAGGTGCTGGCGAAGCTCTATGATTCCGGCTGTAAAACCGAAAAGGATTTGAGGGCGCTGAGCCTGCAAAGCATTTTGAAAATTCCCGATATATCCGTTTCCGATATGACGGTTATCACAGAGCTTCAGGAGCAGATCGCAAAAAACAGGCTCTTTTCCTATTTGGGAGGTGCTGAAGATGAGCAGCAGTCAGAGGAAAACACGATTTAGACAAAGGAAAGGAGCAGACAGAAATGGCTTTTACAATTCGAGCGCTTTATTCTGACGAGCAAAAATACACTTACAGGCAAAGTACGCAGATCGAGGGACAAACCGGAAGTATCGGCTATCTGCGTGGCGACTTCGGCGCAGGCGGCAAAGAGTTCTTTTCCTCTTGGTTTGACCACAGGCGGGATTTGAAAACAGATGAGGTCAAAAGCGCTCTGGACGAGGTTATCAACGCCCTTCGTTCCGAAGAATATGGGCTGTTAAAGAGCCGCACGGCTATGGCGCAGTATGCGGAGAAATATACCGACAGCGCTTTTCAGGGAAACTATACGACCGAGTACGGTTTTCGTGCCGATACCGAAAAACACGCTTTCCTGATACGGTGCAATCCTGCCCGTGGGGACTATAACTTTTACTGTTACTGCTATGTGCGGGAATGGCTCGACCGCCATATGGAAAAAGCGAGCCGTGGAATCCGCTTTATTACGCCGGATTACAAAGAAAAGTTCAAAATCCCCGATGGAGATAAAATTCGCATTATCCTGAGCGACGGAGAACAGCTTGACCGCACCTGCCGATATATTGACGACTATCATTTGGAAGTTGGCAGCAATCTCTATCACATCTGCGAGTTTGCCGAGCGGATGGAGCAAAACGGCAATACCGTGATCCCGCTCCGTTCTTCTCTGCCGGAGCAGTGTTATGTGTTTGTGCAGACGGAAAACTGCGTCGGCATTGTCAAAAAGGGTGAAAGTGGATTTTACCGCACGGATATTCAGGGCGGCAAGCCCAGTGAAACAAACGCCCTTGTGAATGAGATGAACGAACAACTCGGCTTGTCGAAAGGTCAGGCAGAAGCAATGAAGGCAGGCTCAATGTTCGGTTGGGATACCCCTGCCGCCGATCCGAAAAGTTATGATAAAAACGGTATTCCCGTAAAACCGAAACAGAAAGACTATGAAAGATAGGAGGTGCATAACCGATGGCACGAAAGTACGACCTGATTTCCGAGCTGTACCGCCGTACCGCACACGCTGTTGTGTCCGATGTGGAGAATTGGCAAGCCTTTTTGCGCTGCGCCTGCCGGAACTATCGTCTGCGCTTTGACGAGCAGCTTCTCATCTACGCCCAAAGACCGGACGCAACGGCAGTGCTGGAGATCGAGCGCTGGAACGATAAATTTGGGCGTTGGGTAAACCGTGGCGCTAAGGGTATCGCCGTATTTGAGGACGCCGACCGGAGCAGGCAGCGCTTAACCCATTACTTCGATATTTCCGATACCCACGCAAGCCGCTATTCCCGCCCCGTCCCGATTTGGGAGATGAAACCGGAATATACGGACGATGTGATCGAATCCCTTGAAAACACCTTCGGCGAGCTGGAAAACAGGGAAAGCCTTGCGGACGCAGTGCTGAGCGCCGCTAAAAACGCCGTGGAAGATAATATCCCCGATTATTTGGGCGATCTGATGTATGACGCAGATGACAGCTTTCTCTACGGTCTTTCGGAGGATATGATTACTGCTATGTATAAAAAGGCGGTAACAAACAGCGTAGCGTATATGATGATGACAAGGCTTGGAATAGATACCGAGCCGTTTTATGAAGCGGAGGATTTTTCCGTTATCACAAATTTCAATACGCCCGAAACCTTAAACGCCCTCGGTATTGCGTCAAGCGATATTGCGGAGATGGGGCTTGGGGAAATCTCCCGTACTGTTCTTGCTCTTGAAAGGCAAAATCGCATCATTGCGGACAGAGAAAAACCTGATTACAATAAGGCTGAAAATAAAATCGAAAGGAGTTTTGATGATGAACGAGCTGACATACACAATGCAGGGCGACTACAATCTGCCGGATTTGACAATGCCGCAGCAGCCGGAGGTAACTTTGGGCAGGTACGCTCAGATGAGGCGGAAATTTCTCAAAGAACATCACAAAATCCGTTACTACAATCTTCTGACGAGCTGCACTCTGACGGAGCATTTAGCAGAAACAGAGCAGACAGCGATGAAGCTGGAAGAAACCCTGATGAAGCAGATGGCGGCGCAGGAGGGCTTGACCGAGAGCCTGAAAGCGGCGGATATGATGAAGTGGGTGCAGGGAATGAACAATCTGAGGAACAGAGTGCAGGAGATCGTGAAAGCGGAGGTCATCTTCGCTTAGACTACTACGACCGAAACAACGAGGACAAGAGCCTGCCGTTTTTCGGCGGAGACGATACCATTCGTGAAATCCTCGGCACAACGCCCCACCTGAAAGCCTCAAAGGACGAAATTCGTGCTTTTTATGAAGGCAATCCCGATAACGCCGCCCGTATCGAATATATCAAGGGCATTTTCAATAACGACTATACCGAACTGATTTTGAGCGACGGGCGGCGAGTCGGGTACAAAACTTGGCAGAATGTGCTTCAGCTTTGGGAGGGAAATTATGCAGACCGAATAGCACAAGGCTTCTATGATTGGAGCGTGATCGCACAGCACTTTGAAGCAATGCGGCTGCTCGGCGAATTGCAGGATACAAGGAAGCCGTTACCGTCTATGGACGGACAACTGAATTTTTTGGATATGCAGGCAGAGGAAAAAACCTCTGCCTTTTCTTTTTCTCAGGAAATTATTGATACTGTACTTGCCCGTGGAAGCGGTGTATCTGAGGGAAAATTCCGTATCTATGAGCAGTTTGAAAAAAGTCTGTCCGCAAAGGAAAATGCCGATTTCTTAAAAGACGAATACGGTTGGGGCGGCGCTTATCCTGTTATTGTCGGCGCAGGAATTGACGAGCAGCACGACGGAAAAGGAATTTTGATCTCAAAAGGCATTGGGGACGATAAGCCGCATATCCGGCTGACTTGGACTCAGGTTGAGAAGCGGATAAAGGAATTGATACGCCTCGACCGTTATCTCAATCCAAAGGAAAAAGAGATTTACCCGCAGTGGCTTGAAAAGCAGGAGGAACGCCGAGCGGAACTTGCCGAAGAACAGAGAAACCGTGAAATCCTCTCCTCTGCTCCACCCGAACAGGAAACAGTGCAGGCAGCTGAAAGCGAGCCGCAGCAGGAAGCGCAGTATGCCTATCATCTCGGCGATACGGTATATATGGGCGCTGACGAATATGAAATACTTGCCTTTGATGATAAACAGGTACGACTTTTTGACACGCAGTTTCCTCTGTTCAATAAGGAGATGGACAGGGCGGAATTTGACCGTCGAGTGCGGGAAAATCCGCTGAACGACCACCTGAAGGTCAAGGAGTTACTACCCGAAGAAAAGGCAGACGAAGCGCCAGCCTTTGACATTGGTATGGGGTATCTTGGAAACGGCCTTACCGTCTGGAACAGAGCCGTAGAAGAAAACGGCGATTATCAGACGATTGCTCATATCAGCAACGAGGGCGAAATCCACTACTATGTGGACGGTCTGCCTGAAGATGTGGTCGCAAGGATCGAACAGGCGGCGGCACAGGAACAGCAAAAAGCGTTATTCTCTGCCACTTATAAAATTGGCGACAAGGTTTATTTAGACGGAAAGCCGTTTGAAATCACACGAGTAGACGACTGGAATGTTACGCTTATGGATCGCTCTGTGCAAAATCCGCAGCCACGCTTGGAGCGCAAGGACAGCTTTATGCGCCTTGTTCAGCAGAATGAGAATAACAGTCGATTTGCGGCTTTCTACAATGAATACAGCGAAATCAAGAGTGATAATCCCGACAGCCTCGTGCTGTATCAGATGGGCGATTTCTTTGAAGCCTACGGAGAGGACGCACAGACCGTCAGCGAAGCTTTGGAGCTGAATTTGACTTCTCGCTCTATCGGGAATAACCAGCGAACGGGAATGTGCGGCTTTCCGGCAAACCGTTTAGAAACCTATGTAAATATGCTGCTTGACCGTGGCTTTGATGTGGCGGTTTCTTCCCTTGAAAACGGAGAGCGAAATACCCGAAACATCGTATCAAGCAATAAGGAAGATCCGGTGCAGTCGCAGCCAATCGGCAGGATTGATTATCTGCATACAGACGGTACAGTGCGGGAAAGCGTTGAATATACCAGCCTATACCAGTTTGAAAAAGACATTAAGGAGGAAACTTTCTACGGTGTTCCTTTTACTGTCGTTTTCTATAAGGATAAAGACGGGAACACTGTACCGCAGGATTTTATCGGCAGCCTTGATCCGCAACCAAAAGGCGTAGAAATCATTGATTCGCCCTATCTCGCAAATGACAGGGCGGCAGAAAATATGCTCCCGCCTGACGAGAGATTTTTCGTTATTGAAACCGATGACGGTTATGCCACTTGGGACGATTTGACGGAAGCTATCTATATAGACAATGAGGGCGTCAGGGAGGAATTTAAGAGCGAGTGGCAGGCAAATGATTACTTAGAACAGGTCAAGAAATCTGTTTCCGAACTGGATACGGCAAAAGCGCTCATAGATGAGTATTGCCGGGATGAGTTTGAACGGGAGGAAGGTGCGGATTATACCGACCTTTCCAATGTGGAGCTTGCTTATACAACAACCGAAGATGATAAGCACGAAATTCAGGCAAGAGTTAATCTTGTGGATTACCGACTTGAAACCCTTGCAGACGGAAATGTTATCAGGAGCGAACAGTTTTCTTCCCTCGAAGATATGATTGAAAGGAGCTTACAGAGCCTTTCCTTTAACGATCTTGTGTATCTGTCTGATGAGGAACTTGAAATGGCAGAACAAAATTCTGCTAAGCAGCCTACACCCGAAAAAAACGAGCCATTAACGCCTGCGTTTAGTCAGCAGAAACGCTCACGGATACAAACCTTTGATCTGCACCCCGATATACCTATGTCCGAAAGGCACACTTTTGACCTCGCTTTCCACGAAGTGCCGGAGGCAGGCAAAAAAGAACGCTTCCGCAGGAATATGGAGGCAATCAGGGTGCTGAAGGAATGTGAGTTTGATAACCGTTTTGCAACACCCGAAGAACAGGAGATACTATCACAGTATGTCGGTTGGGGCGGTATTCCAGAAGCATTTGATGAAAACAATTCCTCGTGGGCGGACGAGTTTATCGAGCTTTACACTGCCCTTTCTCCCGATGAGTATGAAAGCGCAAGGGCAAGTACGCTTACCGCTTTCTACACCCCGCCCGTTGTCATTTCCTCGATCTACAAGGCAATGGAACAGATGGGATTTAAGGAGGGCAATATCTTGGAGCCTTCCTGCGGTATCGGCAACTTTATCGGTATGCTGCCCAGTTCAATGCAGGACAGCAAAATTTACGGCGTGGAGATCGACAAAATCTCGGCAGGTATCGCACAGCAGCTTTATCAGAAAACCTCGATAGCGGCGCAGCCGTTTGAGGAAGCAAATATTCCCGACAGCTTCTTTGACGCTGTAATCGGCAATGTGCCTTTCGGGGATATTCGAGTCAATGACAGGAGGTATAACAAGCATAACTTTTTAATTCACGACTATTTTTTTGCAAAATCCTTAGATAAGCTCAGACCGGGCGGCGTGATGGCGCTTATAACGAGTAAAGGCACAATGGATAAGGAAAATCCAGCCGTGCGGAGATATATCGCACAACGAGCCGACCTGCTCGGCGCTATTCGCCTGCCGAACAACACCTTTAAGGGAAACGCCGGAACAGAGGTCGTTTCGGATATTTTGATATTACAGAAACGAGACAGACTTATTGACCTTGAGCCGGAGTGGGTACACCTGAACACCGATGAAAACGGCGTGAAGATGAACGCCTACTTCGTCGATCACCCTGAAATGGTATTGGGCGAATGGAAAACTGTATCCGGCAGATTCGGCGAGGAAGATACCGTTGTCCCTTATGAAAACGCCGACCTTGCAGAGCTTTTGAACGAAGCCATTTCTAATATCCACGCAGAGATTACAGATTACGAAGTGGACGAGGAATTGACCGAAGAAGATCATTCCATTCCCGCCGATCCCGAAGTCCGCAACTTTTCCTATACGGTTGTGGACGATAAAATCTATTACCGTGAAAATTCCCGAATGACGCCGGTGGAGTGTTCGGCTACGGCTGAAAACCGGATCAAGGGTATGATTGCCATACGGAATAGTGTTCGCAGCCTGATTGAAATGCAGACTGCCGATTATCCCGATTATGAAGTTGAAAAGGAACAGCAGAAGTTAAATGCGCTTTACGATACTTTTTCCAAGAAGTACGGACTGATCAATTCCCGTGCGAATGTGTCCGCTTTTTCGCAGGACAGTTCTTTTGCCCTGCTTTCCGCACTGGAGGTGCTGGACGAAAACGGGGAGCTTGAACGCAAGGCGGATATGTTCACGAAACGGACGATCAAGCCTCACACCCCTGTTACTTCTGTTGATACCGCCAGTGAAGCACTTGCTGTATCTATGGGCGAAAAAGCCTATGTGGATATGGAATATATGTGTTCTCTCACGGGCAAGACCGAAGAAGAAATCTATCAGGAATTAAAGGGCGTAATCTTCTTAAACCCGATGTACGGCTACGGAGGCAGTACCGAGCAAAAGTACCTGATGGCGGACGAATATCTCTCCGGAAATGTGCGGGAAAAGCTCGCTTGGGCGAAAAAATCCGCAGAAGTCTATCCCGAAGATTACAAAATCAATGTGGAAGCGCTGGAAAAGGTACAGCCGAAAGACCTGACTGCCAGTGAGATTTTCGTGCAGCTCGGTACGACTTGGCTGCCGGAAGAAATCGCACAGCAGTTTATGTACGAATTTTTGGATACGCCCAGATATGCACAGTGGAACATCAAAGTCCACTACTCAAAGCTGACGGGCGAATGGAATGTAGAGGGTAAATCCTATGACCGCAGCAATCTGAAAGCCTATAATACCTACGGCACAAAGCGAGTCAACGCCTACAAAATTATTGAAGATACGCTCAATATGAAAGATGTGCGTGTCTTTGACTATATGGAAGATGATGAGGGAAAAAAGAAAGCTGTCCTCAATAAAAAGGAAACCGCTATTGCCCAGTCGAAGCAGGAGCTTATCAAGCAGGGCTTTCAGGATTGGGTATGGCGTGATCCCGCAAGACGGGAAAAGCTGGTACGGCTGTATAACGACAAATTCAACAGTATCCGCCCCCGTGAGTATGATGGGAGCCATATCATTTTTAGTGGTATGAATCCTGAAATCGAGCTGCGGGAACATCAGAAAAATGCAGTCGCCCATATCTTGTACGGTGGAAACACCCTCTTAGCGCACGCCGTAGGCGCAGGCAAAAGTGCGACACGTTCGTAACTGAAAAGGTTACGCACAAGTCAGCTAACAATAGAATCGGGATTTGAAAGGAGTCCCTGAAAAGACTTGGAGAACTAATATTCCGATAGGTGGAATGAAGGGGTAACGCCCTGAAACGCCTACCTTATAAACTGCGATATGCGGCAGTCCTCTGTAACAAGGGCTACGGTATAACGCTCGCTAAAGTCGGCGGAAATGCACCCAAACGGATTATGCCGTGGAAAGTGTCCCAGAGGTGGGATATGTGCATGATACGCCGGAGGTCTATAAACTGCCTATGGTCAGAATGTCATGGATGACTGACGAAATCCCGAATGTACGGGTCTAAAAGGCGCAGGAGCAGAAATGCTCCTTTCCGATTACGGAAGTATGTGAGGATGAGTAAGAATTTTTACTATGAAAGTCCTTGCGGTGTTATAGGCACCGCCCAGCATACAGGCTCAGAGGGACACCTAAGGGCAGATATGTACAGATAGGAATATTGGAACGTGGAAAGGCTGGAACACGGAGCCGGTTACAGGCTATGAGGTGTTGGATTGGAAAGCGCATTGCGTATAACAATCCTTTATCCAGCTGAGAGAGATGGCACAGTACCGTTGAAGCCGTAGAAATACGGTGGAGGGATGGCCATTAGTCGTCAGCAATCAATAAATTGAAAACTATACAGACACAAAGGTTCGAGTATGACTAAGAAAAGCGAAATCCCCCATACAAGGAGGAAAGTACCTGACTTTGGCAAACAAGAAGAAACCCTTGAAGAAACAAAAAATCCGCAATTCCGAATACTACGATATGCAGCTCGCTCTTGACGAATTGTATGCCGCAAGTGTCAAGGGGCAACGGTTCTGCAATCTGGTGGAACTAATAAAACGCCCCGAAAACATCAAGCTGGCCTACAGAAATATCCGAAAGAACAGCGGCAGTCGAACGGCGGGTGTGGATAATAAGACAATAAGCGATTTGAACAAATGGAACGAAAATGCTCTGGTCGCCCATGTTCAGCGTAAGCTGGACTGGTATGTTCCTAATGCTGTCCGCAGAGTTGAGATACCAAAGGACAACGGTAAAACCCGCCCCCTTGGAATCCCTACGATTATGGACAGGCTCATTCAGCAATGTATTCTGCAAGTATTAGAACCTATCTGTGAAGCAAAATTCTTCAAGCGAAGCAATGGCTTCAGGCCAAACCACAGTGCGGAAAATGCCATTGCCCAAGCGGAAAGAATGATACAGAACGTCGGTTGTCATTACGTCATTGATATCGATATTAAATCTTTCTTTGACAATGTGAACCACGGCAAGCTGCTGAAGCAGATGTGGACACTCGGTATCCGGGACAAAAAGCTGTTATCCATCATTTCTACCATGTTAAAGGCAGAAGTGGCTGGAATCGGTTTTCCCGAAAAGGGCACGCCGCAGGGCGGTATCATCTCCCCGCTGCTGTCAAACATCGCCCTGAACGAACTGGACTGGTGGATTGTCAGCCAGTGGGAAGAAATGCCTACCCAAAGGAACTATGTACACAGAATCTATGCGAATGGAACCCCTGATAAAAGCAGTACCATCCGAACCCTGCGCAACTACACGAATCTGAAAGAGTGCTATGTTGTCCGCTATGCAGATGATTTCAAAATCTTCTGTAAAAAGCGGTCAGATGCAGTCAAGCTGTTCGAGGCTACGAAACAATGGCTTTTAGATCGTCTGGGACTGGAAACCAGCCCGGAGAAATCGAAAATCGTAAATCTGAAACGCCATTATTCCGAGTTTCTGGGCTTTAAGCTGAAAGTCCGAACAAAGGGAAAGAAACCTGACGGGCAGCCACGGTATGTAATAGAAGCGCATATCAAGGATAAGGCATTGTTGAAAATCCGGAAGAAAAGCAAGGAAATCATTGGGCAGATACGGCAGACCTATGACCCGGGAATGGAATACCGTCTGATACAGACATACAACTCCTATGTTATGGGCGTTCATAACTACTACAGCATTGCAACCCATGTAAATCCTGACTTCCACAAAATCGCTTTCGATGTCAAAAAGAGCCTTTACAATAGATTGAAGCACAGGCTGCAGAAGAGCGGTCAAATCACAAACAGGTATATCAAGGAAAAATACGGCACGAGCCGGGAGGTACGCTACCTGAATGGTCACGCTATCGTCCCGATTGCCTATGTTCAGCACAGAGTACCCATGGACAAGAAAAGTCGGGTAAATAAGTACACGCCAGAGGGACGGGCTGAGATTCACAAGAATCTTGCCGGTATTAATATGGCAGTTCTCTATCATCTGATGAACAATCCATGCGGTAAGCAGAGTGTGGAGTACAACGATAACCGCATCGCACTCTATGTTGCACAGAAAGGAAAATGTGCTGTTTCCGGTGTGGAACTGGAAGCAAATCAAGTGGACTGTCACCACAAAAAGCCGTTGGTGCTTGGGGGCAATGACAGTTATCAAAACCTGATTATTGTTTCCGATGTGGTTCACATCCTCATTCATTCCAGCAATGAGCGCACCATCCGAAAATACCTGAAAGTGCTGAACCCGGATAAAAAGCAGTTAGCAAAGCTTAATAAGCTTCGTGTGATGGCAGAAATGCCGGAACTCGTTTTCTAAAGGGCGAATCTGTTTGATGTATAGATTGTCATAAAAAGTGCTGACGATGGAAAGCCGTGTGATGGGAAACTGTCACGCACGGTTTGGAGCGGGGGAAAATCTGGAGGAACGGATATGCAGTCTGCGGCTGCATATCCCGACCAAAGGATTACCTATCGCTATCCTTTGAAATGACTGCCGCCGCTATGGAATCCAAGCGGCTCGGACTGTGCAATAAATCCCTCTTTGTCGTGCCGAATCATTTGACGGAGCAGTGGGCGGCGGAGTTCTTGCAGCTCTATCCTGCGGCAAATATCTTAGTCGCTACAAAGAAAGACTTTGAGATGAAAAACCGAAAACGCTTCTGCGGCAGGATTGCCACAGGCGATTATGACGCTGTGATTATCGGTCACTCGCAGTTTGAAAAAATCCCGATAAGCATTGAAAGACAGAGGGCTGTTTTAGAACAGCAACTTAGTGATATTATCGAAGGGATTGCGGATATAAAGAGAAACCGTGGCGACCGTTTTTCTGTCAAACAGCTTGAAAAGACAAAGCGCTCCCTGCAAACAAAGCTGGAAAAATTAAACGATCAATCAAGAAAGGATGATGTCGTAACCTTTGAAGAACTCGGTATAGACCGTCTCTTTATTGACGAGTCGCACTATTACAAGAATCTCTATCTCTACACAAAAATGCGGAATGTAGGTGGTATCGCCCAGACGGAAGCGCAGAAATCTTCCAACCTTTTTATGAAGTGCCGCTACCTTGATGAGATTACTGGAGGGCGTGGCGTTGTATTTGCGACGGGTACGCCGATCTCAAACAGTATGGTTGAGCTGTATACGATTCAACGGTATTTGCAGTACCGAACGCTGCAAGAACACGATTTACAGCATTTTGACGCTTGGGCGTCGATGTTCGGCGAGACGGTTACGGCGGTCGAGCTTACACCCGAGGGCTATACTTTAGTAGGACGATAAATAATGCGTTTCTAAATTGAAAATAGGCTATCAAAATCGGTCTTGGAACTTCAAAAAAATATTTTGATTTTCTTGAAAAACAGTTCCGCTTTGTACCCCTATTTTCTCCTATTAGCAGAGGGAGTAATCCCTGTAATGCTAAATCGGATTACATAAGGAAAGGAGGATAAGAGAATGTCAAGGAGTTCAAAGATTACAGCACTCTATGAGCGTTTGTCGAGAGATGATGACCTTAATGGTGAGTCAAATTCAATCACCAATCAAAAGCAATACTTGGAAGATTACGCCCGAAGAAATGGTTTTACGAATATCCGTCATTTTACTGACGATGGTTTTTCGGGTGTAAATTTCAATCGTCCGAGTTTTCAGGAGTTGATTAAGGAAGTAGAAGCAGGAAATGTCGCAACGATTATTGTTAAGGATATGAGCCGATTAGGGCGAAACTATCTGCAAGTCGGTTTTTATACGGAAGTTCTGTTCCCACAGAAAGATGTCCGTTTCCTTGCGATAAATAACAGTATCGACAGCAATAATGCTTCTGACAATGACTTTGCCCCATTTTTGAATATAATGAACGAATGGTACGCAAAAGACACAAGCAATAAAATCAAGGCTGTGTTTGACGCCCGTATGAAAGACGGAAAGCGTTGTAGCGGTTCAATTCCCTATGGATATAACCGATTAGCAACCGACAAACAAACGCTTGTCGTTGACCCTGTGGCTTCTGCGGTGGTAAAGCGTATCTTTTTGCTTGCCAACGAGGGCAAAAGTCCGAGAGCAATCGCTGAATTGCTTACCGAAGAAAAGGTTTTAATTCCGGCTGCACACGCAAAGGAATATCACCCCGAACAGTATAACGGAACAAAGTTTTCAGACCCGTATCTTTGGGGAATGTCAACCATAAGAGCGATTTTAAGCAGACAGGAATATCTCGGTCATACTGTTTTGCGTAAATCGGTCAGCACCAATTTCAAACTGCACAAAAGAAAGAATACCGATGAAGATGAACAGTATGTATTTTATAATACGCACGAGCCTATCATCTCGCAGGAACTTTGGGACAGCGTTCAGAAGCGAAAGAAACGAGCGAACAGGACAGCAGCCAAAGGTACGCATAGCAACCGTTTAAGCGGTTATCTGTACTGTGCGGATTGTGGCAGAAGAATGACCCTGCAAACGCATTACAGTAAAAAAGACCGTTCGGTGCAGTATTCTTACCGTTGCGGCGGATATGCAAGCAAAGTAAACTCCTGCTCTGCCCATTCAATTAGTGCTGATAATGTTGAAGCCTTGATATTATCGGCTGTCAAACGATTATCAAGATTTGTTCTGAATGACGAAGAAGCCTTTGCAAAGGAACTTCAAGCACTTTGGAATGAAAAGCAGACAGAAAAGCCAAAGCACAATAAATCGGAATTGCACCGTTTTCAGAAGCGATACGATGAATTGTCTAAACTTATTCGTGGCTTGTATGAAAATCTTGTTTCGGGATTACTGCCCGAAAGACAGTATAAGCAACTGATGAAGCAGTACGATGACGAACAGGCTGAGCTGGAAACGAAGATTGAGGAAATGGAAAAGGAACTTACCGAAGAAAAAGTAAATGCTGTTGATATTAAGCATTTCATTTCTTTAATTCGCAAGTGCAAAGAGCCGACAGAAATTTCCGATTTGATGTTTGCTGAACTCATTGACAAGATTGTGGTTTATGAAGCAGAGGGTGTGGGAAAAGCAAGGACACAAAAGGTTGATATTTACTTCAACTATGTCGGGCAGGTCGATATTGCCTATACAGAAGAAGAACTTGCTGAAATAAAGGCACAGGAAGAACAGATTGAGATGGAACGCTTGGCAAAACAGCGTGAGCGTGAAAAAGCCTACCGAGAGAAGCGAAAGGCGAAAAAACTCGCTGAAAACGGTGGAGAAATCGTCAAGACAAAGATATGTCCTCACTGTCAAAAAGAGTTTGTGCCTACAAGTAACCGACAGATATTCTGTTCAAAGGATTGTTGCTATCAGGCAAGGCAGGATAAGACAAAAGCCGACAGAGAAGCAGAAAAAGGAAATCATTATTATCGTCAGCGTGTCTGTGCTGTGTGTGGCAGTACCTACTGGCCTGCACACAGTCAGCAGAAATTCTGTTCCGAAGAATGTCAAAAGCAAAATCACAACGAGAAATCTTTGGAATTTTATCACAAGAAGCGAAAGGAGAAATCAGAATGCAAAGATTTATTACAGACGAAAGAACCGGTATCCAGTACGAACTCATCGGAGATTATTACTATCCCTGCTTGACGATAGAAAACGAAGAACCGCCTACGCTCACAAAATACGGAAGAATGAGGGAAAGATATTTGAGGGAGCATAGGAAAGTCTTATATTGCAATCTGCTTACAAGCGGAAAGTTATATGAACACCTTGCTGAAATTGATACTTCGGCGTGTAATATGGCGGAGTATCTGATAAAGGAAATGGCAAGAAAACAAGGTGTGACGGAACAACTGAAAGCGGAGGATATGATGAGATGGGTCGGATTGATGAATAATATCCGAGCCTGTGCAGATGAGATTGTATTGAACGATATTGTGTATTCCTAATAGCATACCAGCCGAAAAGGAACTGCTGTCTTTACTGATGGCAGTTTTCTTTTTCGGGAAGTATTCAAGAAGTCATTAAGTCGTGAGTGTAATGGAAGTGGTTAAATTGAAAGTTCATAAAGATGGTATGATGTGTTAAAATGAGAGTGATGAATTGTAATTTTCCGCATTGAATATTAAGAGACTTGTAGGTGTAAGCCTTTTGCTGTTTTATTATATTCTTTCAAAAAATGAAAGCTAATCTTTGAATAAATATTTTTTGAATTTAAGTGACGCTTGACACATTTTTCCCGTTTATTAGGGTGAAAGGCCTTAATACAAGGGAAAGGAGGAGAAGCCTATGGATGATAAGCAGATATTAGATTTATATTGGGAGCGCTCCGAAGCTGCTATATCCGAAACTTCAAAAAAATACGGAAAGTATTGCAGATACATAGCCTTTAATATTCTTCACAATGACGAAGATAGCGAGGAATGTGTAAATGATACTTATTTAAGAGCTTGGAACAGCATACCGCCTAACCGTCCATCTGTCCTAAAAACTTTTTTAGGGAAGATTACTCGCAACCTATCTTTGGACAGGTACGAACTGCTTAATGCAAAGAAACGTAATGGTGGGCAAATGCCATTGGTTTTTGATGAAATACAAGAGTGCATACCATCGTTGGATAGTACAGAAAACATTGTTGAAGAAATCGCTCTAACGGATATTCTCAACCGCTTTCTTTCTTCCCTGTCATTAGAACAGCGAAAAATCTTTATGAGAAGATATTGGTATTTATCGCCCATTAAAGAAATTGCAACGGAATATGGTATGAGCGAGAGCAAAATCAAGATGTCATTATTTCGTTCAAGGAACGAACTCAAAAAATTGTTAGAGAAAGAAGGTATCTCTGTATGAAAGAAAAGAAACTTTTAAGGGCATTGGGAAATGTCGATAATCAGTATATTAAGGAGGCTGAACCTATGAAAAAAACAAGTAAAATAACTAATCGGCAAAAATGGGTGTCTGTTGCAGCTTGCTTCGTACTCGTTGCTGTGATTGGAGTGGGAGTTTTTCAAAGCAATCTGTTTGGTACAAAAAACGATATTGCCACGCTGAATGATGGAGAAACAATTACTTTTGTTAAAAATGACTTATCACAATCTTCAATTAACTTAAATGTAACAACAAGACCTTTGAGCGATGCTGAAATTGAAATGCTTTTTGCAGACTTGCCTGTTACCGCAGATGCTTATTTTGATGCTGACAATCATAATATTCTGGGTTTTGAGGGAAAAATTGATGATACAAGAATGGTAGTTTCTAAACAGGGTGTAAATCTATTAGATACTATCATTGATGGAAATACAATCACTTCAAGTGTAGACGGCGTTGATATCAACGCAGGATATTTCGTAACAAAGTCAAATAGTCAAGGTGTCAAAACCGTAATATATTATGCAACCTTTGATATGGGAGAGAACACTATTTATGTAGAGTATTCTGGCGTTGAAAATGAAAGTGAAACTGTAAAAAACAACTTGGCAGACACAATTTTGAAGTTGATTGAGAACGGTGCATTTGATTTGAGCCAAATCCAAGAATAATCTGCAAATTTCATATACTAAGAACTTGATGTAACACCCTATACCCTTAAAAAATAGGGAAAGTAATATAAAGCCCCAAAAAACAAGTCTAAAAAGTTCTATTAGAACGGTATCTTCGCTTTTTGCCTGTTCTTATGATTATAATTTTAGTGGTCACGTTTTTTGCTACTTGAATGACAGAAAACATCGTAGAAATACGGTGTTTTTTGTTGCCCCAAACCCTACAATTTCATACATAACCACAGGTTAGTACAAATACCTTGCGTGATTTTTTTGAAAGGCTTAGAAAGGCAATTTTGCCCGATTTTCGCCCCGAAAAATGACAGAAACAAGGCTCTGAGTATCTTTCCTGTGGTTTTTTTATTTCCAGACGGAAAGGAGGACTTTATGCCGAGAATGAGCAAGAAACGGAAACAAGATTGGGCATTGTTTCTGAACGAAAGAAATCGCATTACCTACAACGAACTTTGCAGAAAATGCAGTAATGACTGCAAGCAGAGTTTCCGTTGTATCGTGGTGCTTTGCCCTAAGTATTTATCGAAAAGGAGAACAAATAAAAATGATTGAAAATGAAATGACTGTCAGCGTACCTCTTGAAGTTGTCAAGGCAAGCGAAATCGAGCCGAAAGAAGTGAAATGGCTGTGGTATCCGTATATTCCGTTTGGCAAGGTTACGCTGTTGCAGGGCGATCCTGGCGATGGGAAAAGCAAGTTAATGCTTTCCATAGCCGCCCTGCTCTCAAAGGGCGAACCTCTGCCCTTTACCGAAACGGAAGAAAACGAGCCTGTGACTATCATCTATCAGACAACGGAAGATGACGCAGACGATACGGTAGTACCTCGCTTTAACTCTGCCGGTGGCAACGGAGAGAACCTTATCTTCATCAGGGAAGATGAAAAGTCTTTATCCTTTGGGGATAACCGTATTCGTGAAGCGATTGAGATGTACCACGCAAAACTTTTAATTCTTGACCCGATGAGTTCCTATATCGGAGAAATCTGTTCGATGAACAATGCCAACGAAACACGAGCCGAGTTTAATCATCTGATAGCGGTTGCGAAAGATACTGGCTGTGCGATTGTGATTATCGCTCATATGAACAAGATGAAAGACACCAACCCCCTTTACCGTACCAATGGTTCGATTGACATTGCGGGTGCTGCAAGAAGTATTCTTGCAATCACACGCACACCGAACAAAGAAGCACCAGCGGAACGATATATGGTGCAAGTGAAATCTAACCTTGCCCCGACAGGCTCGGCAATTCTTTTTGAGGTGGCAGAAAAGGGAGTGGACTTTATCTCTGAAATGGAAATGACAGCAGAAGAAGCGTTCCAATCCCTCGCACCCAAAATGGGCAGACCGAACGAAAAGGAAATCAAGGCGAAAGAATTTCTTTTGGAAATGCTGAAAGACGGAGAAATGCTTTCTTCGGATTGCGAAGAAAGACTTGAAGCCGCTGGGTTCAAAAAATCGACCATCAAAAAGGCAAAGAAGAAAGCAGGAGTTATCTCCCGAAAACAAGGCTTTCTGTGGTACTGGTCTTTGCCGATGGGCGATATACCGAGAGAATAAAAGCAGGCTGTCTGATGGCGGGACAGTCTGTTTTTATGATTGAGGTATCAAAAGGAGGTCAAGGGGGAACACCCTTGCCCACGACATCTTTGCAGACGAAGTCTGAAAGTGTCATAGTGGGTTACACACATTCAAAGAATGTTGTGTAATGGCTTCGCCCCCTGCTGAGAAAGGAGAGCAAAATGGCAAAAACCAACAAGGCAGATATGAGTTGTGCAAGGGTAAAAAAGTACACCGCTTCTGATGTGAGCAAGGCGGAAAGGCACAACGAACGCAAGAATGAAACCTATGAAAATATGAATGTGATTGAGGAACGAATACCCTATAATGTGCATTTCAAAAAGCCGACTGCCCCGACCTATATGGAACAGTTAAAGCAGATGGAAACAGACGGTCAGGTGTCGCTTCGTGGGCTAAGGGAAGACGCAACACTCTTTAATGAGATTGTGATTGATGTGAATACGATGTACTTCGAGCGTAACGGTGGCTATGAATACGCAAAGCAGTTTTATGAAGAAGCCTATCGTTTCATAGAAGAAAAATTCGGTTCTGATAATGTTATATCGGCAGTAATGCACGCTGATGAAATCAATATAGCTGCAACCGAAGAACTTGGAAAAGAGGTTTACCATTATCATCTTCACGCTATGGTTCTGCCTGTGGTGGAGAAAGAAATCCTATGGAGTAAGCGTTGCAAAGACCCCGAACTGCGAGGAACGGTCAAGGAAGTGGTTAATCAGATAAGCCATTCAAAGAAATGGAAATCGGATATTCCGCTGACCGATGAAAAAGGAAAGCCGTTTCTTAGGAAGAACGGAAAGCCGATGTTTCGAGCTTCGTACAGCATATTGCAAGATGAGTTGTTTCACTTTATGACGGAACAGGGGTTCAAAGGCTTTCAGCGTGGCGAATACGGAAGTACAGCAGAGCATTTGACTTCCCTGCAATATCAAATCCAACAGGACAAAGAGCGATTGGAGAAGTTGCAGAAGCGTATTCAAAAGGAACAGGTCAAGTATGAGCCTGCCCGTCATATCTCCAAAACCTTAAACGAGATTGACAGTATGGGACAGAAAACATTCACAGGCAAAATGGCAATTTCCCAAAAGGACTATTCTGAGCTTACTGCCCTTGCCAAAGAGGGTATTACCAGTCGTGCGGAAATCAAAAAATTTGAGCAGAGTGCAAATTTTTACCGACAGAAGTATATGGACAGTGCAAACGCATTGGAGAGAATGAAAACTAAATACAACGAACTGAAAGAAAAGTGCCGACCTTTTCTTGAAGCGTTAGAGCATTTCCCCGAAGTTGCTAAACTTTTTACCGAAAAAGTGAAGCAACTTTTTTCTTTTAAGGAAGCACAGGAACAAGCCGAAAAAGAAGCAAGGGAAAAAGAAAGACAGGAGCGTATTAAGGCACGAAGAAACAAGCGTGGTATGGAAAGATAACCATTTCCATTATACTCACGACTTAATGACTTCTTGATATGTTCCGATGAAACAGGCTGTATTTGTGGGGTGTTCCAAACGGAATGCCCCACAATCAATTTATGAAAAGGAGAAAATGATTATATGAAAGAGAATACTTTATCTTATACAACACGAATAGGCAAAACAACTTTTATTGTCAATGTGAAGCAATCGGAAAGTGCGAAGAAGCCTTTGAATACGGTGTTTCAAGAGATATGCAGACACGAGATGTTGGGAGATTTTTCAGCGGATAAATATTTGAATTTAGAAAACTTACAAAAATCATCTTGACAAACTCGTTCCCGAAGGAACAGGATACAGAGCGAAAACACGCTTTGCAAAATTCAATAACCTGCCCGAATTGATGGCGATGTTCAAGCAGGTGGCGGACATCAAAACGGCGGATATGCTTGATCTTCCCGTACCGGAAGTGGAGTATCACAATATCGCCGTGAAGCCCTCGCAGGTGCAGAAGGAAATGGTCGCCTCTCTCGGCGAACGAGCCGAAAAGATAAGGGGCGGCAATGTAGATTCCAGCGTGGATAATATGCTCAAAGTTACAAACGACGGGCGGAAGCTTGCCCTTGACCAGCGAATGATGAATCCAATGCTGCCCGATGAAGAAGGCAGTAAAGTCAACGCCTGCGTAAATGAAGTGTTCCGTATATGGGAGGAAAACAGCGATAAAAAGCTGACGCAGCTTCTCTTTTGCGACCTTTCCACTCCAAAGGGAGCTGGCGAATTTTCCGTATATACGGATATACGACAGAAGCTGATCGAGCATGGTATTCCCGAATCGGAAATCAAATTTATCCACGAAGCGGACACCGAAGCGAAAAAGCAGGAGCTATTCAAAAAGGTGCGCCGTGGCGAAGTGCGAATCCTGATGGGCAGTACGCAGAAAATGGGTGCGGGGACGAATGTGCAGAACAAGATCATTGCTTCCCACGACCTTGATTGCCCGTGGAGACCTGCCGATCTGGAACAGCGAGCCGGACGGACGGTGCGTCAGGGCAACGAAAACCCGAAGGTCGGTCTGTACCGATATGTTACGGAAGGCACTTTTGACGCATACTGCTGGCAGCTTGTTGAGGGCAAGCAGAAGTTTTCCAGTCAGATTATGACGAGCAAATCGCCCGTGCGTTCCTGCGAAGATGTGGACGCTACTGCCCTTTCCTATGCGGAGATCAAAATGCTTGCGGCGGATAATCCGCACATCAAGGAGAAAATGGACTTGGATATTCAGGTACAGAAACTGCGCCTTTTGAAGTCCAATTATCTCTCCGAAAAATATGAGTTGGAGGACAAGATCATCAAATACTACCCGACAACAATCGCCCGGACGAAAGAGACGATTGCGGGGCTGGAAAAGGACATATTGCTTGCAAAAGAACACCCGAAGCCTCTTGACGATACCTTTGTAGGGATTGAGGTTAAGGGTGTTTCTTATTCCGAAAAAGCGGAAGGCGGACAGAAAATCATTGACGCCTGCAAGGAAATGACCTCGCCCGATCCCGTACCTCTCGGCAAGTACAGAGGCTTTGATTTGGAGCTTTCCTTTGATACCTTTGAGAAAGCCTATCAGGTAAAAATCAAGGGCAGCCTTTCCCGTTCCGTCTCTTTAGGCACGGACGCTACCGGCAACATTACCCGAATCGACAATGCCATTGAAAAAATCTCTGAACGGCTGGAGGCAAAAAGCAGAGAACTATCAACTCTCGAACAGCAATTTGCTACTGCGAAAGCAGAGGTTGAGAAACCGTTTGATAAGGAGGAAGAACTGACCGAAAAGACAAATCGGCTCAATGTCCTTAATGGCTTGCTCAATGTGGATAAGCGAGAAAATGAGTTGGTGGACGGTGCGCCGGACGAGGGCGACAGCGTACCCACTCCAAAGGAAAGAGCCTACGAGCGATAACCTTCTTTGCGGTATGGGAGAAATCTCATACCGTCTTTACATAGTAAGTTCTCTGAACTGCTGTGTCAGTAAAAATAGAACTGTGGCTTCCTTGTGCGAGTAATGCTTTGGTTTTATAATATGAGACATCATACAAAGAAAAGAGGTAAAACCCGATGGAAGAAAACTGTTCTATCAAACTGTTTGAAAGCGATCTTGAAAGTATGCTGTCTCAGGTACTCGCTAAAGCCCGTTCCCGTGATGAGAAATTGAAGGCTGCAAAGGAAAAGGCGGTAGAGCTTAAACATCAAAACGAGACAATCAATGATGTCTTGGATTTGGAAAAGCCAGCTTCTCTTACCGAAGAAGAATGCAAACTTTTAATCAAGTACCTGCTTGCAGAAAACAATGTTGTATTGGAAGAATACCGCATTTGTTATATGCGAGGGCTGATGGACGGAATGAAAATCAAAAAAATTGTAGAGTGAAAGTTTACATAGCCGCTTGGTTTTACAAAAAATCAGGCGGCTATATCTATCACGGCAAGGTGGAAAAAGACATAGCGCTGTGATATAATAAAGTGGCTCTTTGAGAGTCAATGTCAAGAAAACTGAGGTTATTTTCCTATGAAAAATATTTTGATTCACGGCTTGGGACAAAACAGTAAGGATTGGGATACCATTAAAAATGAGTTGGAAACGAGGGGAATTTCCTCTGTCGCTCCTGATTTATTTGACCTTGCAAAAGGCAGGAAATTAGACTATCCCACAGTATATCAGGCATTCAGCGAGCTGTGCGAGTCTTACCAAGACAAACTAAATCTTTGCGGGCTTTCCCTCGGCGGTCTGCTTGCGCTCAATTATGCTATCCAGTATCCGAAAAAAATAAACTCTCTTGTTTTGATCGGAACGCCGTTTGAGATACCGAAAGGACTGCTGAAATTTCAAAATATTGTATTTAGATTTATGCCCAAAGCCGTATTTCAGAATATGGGCGTAAGCAAAAAAGATTTTATTCGTTTGAGCAAATCAATGGTTGATCTCAATTTTATGGATTCGGCGACAGCGCTTGATTGTCCCGCCCTTATTCTTTGCGGCGCAAAGGATAAAACGAATATGGAGAGTGCTAAGCGGTTTCACGAAGCAATGAAAAACAGCAAGCTGGTCATTGTGGAAGCTTCCGGTCACGAAGTAAACAAAGATAATCCGAATGAGTTAGTTCGTGTTTTGCAAGACTTTTGGGCAGACAGGTAGAGATGAGGTTTTTAATAATGAATGAGAGAGAAAGAATTATCCGGTTATGGTTTGATATGTGGCTGAAACAACAGGATTTGGGCATAGATGATATTTTTACAGAAGATGTGGTTTATACGGAAAGCTGGAGTCCAAAATATCAGGATCGCAAAACTGTTAAGCACTGGTTTAATGAGTGGAATACACGGGGAAAAGTCCTTATTTGGGACATTAAGCAGTTTTTCCATAAAGGTAATCAGACTATCGTGGAATGGTACTTCAAAAATGAAATGAACGCTGGAAGCATAGAAGAATTTGACGGCATTTCACTTGTAGAGTGGACGGATGATAACAAAATTAAGTCTTTAAAAGAATTTGGCTGCAACCGTAATAACTATAATCCGTATCAATATGGCGATCAACCTCGATTTAGAGATGAAAAGGCAAATTGGTTTTGATATGTTGATTATCGTGGTAGATTTCCGTCACGAATTTAATAAAGGAAATATGGAGACAGAAAGATGGAATATATAGTAGATGATAAAAAACTGGACGCATTTACCTTTATTGCGTTCGTCAAACAAGTATGGCAAGGCAATTATGATATTGAAAAAACACAGTGTGCATTGTCTCAGACAATCAATATTACTGCTTATGAAAATGAGGCACTGATTGGCTGCTTGCGTATTCTTACAGACGGATATTATTTCGGTACGATTACAGAGTTGCTCGTCCTTCCTGAATATCAAAAACAGGGAGTCGGCAGTAAACTCTTGCAACTTGCAAAGGATAATACCCCTACTATGCTGTATTTTGGAGCGCAGCCGGGGATAGAAAAGTTTTACGAAAAGAATGGTTGCAAAAGAAGCTTGCAATCCTATGTGATCGAAAAGGAACGGTCATAACGAAAATTTACGAGGTGCTTAGTATGGAAGTCAAAAAAATAGATGATACTCAAATTACAAATGCCATTGACTTGATTTGGCAAACTTTTTTACAATTTGAGGCTCCCGATTATTCTGAAGAAGGAGTTAAGTCGTTTCAGGATTTTATTGAGAACAAAGAGATCATCAAAACATTAGAATTTTGGGGCGCTTATGACGAAGAAGAACTAAAGGGAGTTATCGCAACAAACGAAAACCGGAAGCATATCTGTTGCTTTTTTGTGAAAGCACAGTATCAAAGACAAGGCATTGGTAGAAAGTTGTGGGACTTCCTACGAGAAAATAGTTCAAGCAAAACCATTACAGTAAATTCTTCTCCGTATGCAGTTCCGGTCTATCATAAACTGGGTTTCGTAGATACCGATACGGAGCAACTTTCGGATGGTATGCGATATACACCTATGCAATTTATAAAATGAACGATTGGTTTGAAAGAGGTGGTTTGTAGGTGAAGCGTTGTATTGTAGTAACCGAAATAGTCTAAAATAAAATATCAGGAGGTTAATAATGACTATTTCGGAGACAAAAATCTATCCTCGTACCGGGGACAAACAAACGGTATACTTAAAAAGCGTAGTAAAAAATCCTAATATTATTGTTGGCGATTATACGATGTATAATGATTTTGTAAATGCTCCAACGGATTTTGAAAAAAACAATGTTTTGTATCACTATCCAATCAATCACGATAGACTGATTATTGGGAAATTTTGCTCTATTGCGTGTGGTGCAAAGTTTATTTTCACGAGTGCTAACCATACTTTGAAGTCATTATCTACTTACCCTTTTCCATTATTTTTTGAAGAATGGGGACTGGACAAAAGTAATGTGATAGATTCGTGGGATAATAAGGGAGACATTGTTATCGGTAACGATGTATGGATTGGATATGAAGCTGTTATTATGTCCGGTGTTACCATTGGTAACGGTGCAATCGTTGGGACTCGTGCAGTAGTAACGAAAGATGTGCCGCCTTACACGATTGTAGGCGGTATACCCGCACGACAAATCCGAAAGAGATTTTCTGAAGATACCATATCATCATTATTGAGTATTAGATGGTGGGATTGGTCGGATGAAAAAATTAAAAAAAATATTTCCGCCATTCAAACAGGAAGTATTGATGATCTAAAGTAATGGGACTTACCGAATAACAAATACCTTTACATAGCCGCTTGGTTTTTACAAAAAATCAGGCGGCTATATTTTTGTTTAAGGAGGTGTTCGCTTATGGGCGAAACAGACTACAACGCCCTGCTCTACGATAAGATGAAAGCCGAGCAGGACAAGTACAGAGACTGGCTGCTTAATCAGCCGCCGGAGGAAATTTTGAATCATACCTACGAGTACACGATGAGAGAGGACATCGTGATGTGTATGGAAGAACTGGAGCTTTCTCCGAAACAGGCAAAGGCTTTGCTTCGTTCCCCTTGCCCTCTTGACGATGTCTATAAAGAGTTTAGGGATAGAGAAGTTGGGCATATGGATACCATTCGGGATTCCATAGAAACAAAGGCAAATGATGTGCTCAAACGAGATAAAAATAGAGAAAGCAGGTGAAGAAATGGCGCATAAATTAAAAACTATTCGTGCGGATATGCTGGTGCTGCAATGCCAACTTGAAAGGGAACTAATTCGATATGTACGGCGGTATCTCTGCCAGCCGCAGGCAACAATCATCACAAACGATAAGCAGTTTGCTTTTATGTGCGAGTTGTATGACTATGTGGAGAATACGGAGTTTCCGCCTGAAATGGTAAGCTCCCTTATGAAAACAAAAAATGTTTTGGAGCTGTCTTGGGACGAGTGGATGATGAATATTGAGGTGGACGATATGGAAGATTCCATCGAAAAAGTCGCAGAACTTCTCAGGGAAAGGAAGATTTGATATGCCATATATTGCGCCGGAGGTGATCGAACAGGCTCGGCAGATCGACCTTTTGACCTATCTGAAAAACTGTGAGCCGCACGAACTGGTGCGAATTTCTGGCAACAACTACACTACCCGTACCCACGACAGCCTAAAGATTTCAAACGGCAAATGGATGTGGTGGTCGCAGAGAATCGGTGGATATAACGCCCTTGACTATCTTGTGAAAGTCAGGGGCTTTTCTTTTGTGGAGGCAGTCGAAACCCTGATGGGAAAGGCGGCGGTTATGCCTACTTTGACGGTCAAACCAAAGCAGAGTGAAAAGCCGAAAATTCTCCTACTGCCCGAAAAAAGCAAAACAACCGACAAGATCAAAGAGTACCTGTTCAGCAGAGGAATTGACGGGGCAATTACCGACGAATGTATCAAAAAAGGCGTTATTTTCGAGAGCTTGCCTTACCACAATATTGTTTTTGTTGGCTTTGACGAGAATAGAAAACCGAAATACGCCGCTTTTCGAGCGACAAACAGCCGCCGCATTTTAGGCGATTGTTCCGGCAGTGACAAGCACTATTCTTTTCGGTTAGCAGACAGCGAAAGCAACGAGGTACACCTTTTTGAATGTGCTATTGACCTGCTTTCTTACGCAACGCTTTCCAAGCTTTCCGGGAAGGACTGGCGGCAGGAAAACCTTGTTTCCCTTGCGGGTGTTTACCTCCCGAAAGAAAAAATTGAGGACAGCACAACGCCGGTAGCCGTTATCAAATATCTTGCGGAGCGACCGGATATTCAGAAAATACACATTCACTTTGATAACGACAACGCAGGAAGAAAAGCAACTCAGGCGTTAAAAGTAATCTTGCCAAAGCGGTACGAAATCTTTGACGAGCCGCCGAAGAAAGGTAAGGACTATAACGATTATCTCTGTATTCAGTTAGGAATATGGAAATCAAAAGAAAGGAATTTTGAACGATGAATATACGAGTTTATCAGGTAAATATGAGTCGAGATCCGAATCATATTGCCTTTATGAATTATGAGAGCCTGCCCAAGTTTCAGGGTAGTTCGGAGATAGACAGCAGTGTTTACGACAAAGTATTTGAGGGTGATGTGAATTGCACCAACCTTGAAGAAGTGTATCAGATGTTTAATTTAAACCATCCCGCAGGATATAAAGCCCGTTCCCTTTCGGTATCTGATGTGGTGGAGGTTATTCAAGAGGACGGTACAAGGGACTTTCACTTCTGTGATTCTTTCGGATTTAGAAAGGTGGCGTTTGAACCAGATAAATGTGAAATCAGCGAACGATTTTGTTCTGGTGAGGAAAAAGATACGGTTTCCGTTCTTCTCGTTCAGGCTGGGAAGTATCCGAAACTTATTGAAATCAAAGATTCTCTTGAAGCAATGCAGGCGCTTGTGGGCGGAGATATTGAGGAATATATGCCGTTTGAAGATGAAGTCGCAATCATCTGTAATGAGGAAGGAAAGATGATCGGGTTGCCCTTGAACAGAGCGATTTATTCTGAGGAAAAAGTGGATATGCGTTACGATGAAATGGCGCAGAAGTTCAGAGAAGCCGAGAAAAGCGGTCAACATCTTAACGGATATATCGTATTTACCGAGGACAGTTTTACGGAAAAATATCCGTTGGAATCCCGTACCTATATAGTTTCCAGCGATAACAAAGCCTATCGTCCGAATATGAGTGGTTATTCTGTTTTCGGCACTTCGCTTGATGGTACAGACAAAAATGTTCGATTAGACGCATATATGGCTGCTGAAAAAGGCGGCAAGGACGGTTGGAAAATTGAACGCTGCTATATCAAAGAACGGGAGATGATCGAAATAATTGCAGGAGATTTTTTCATCTGCTACGCTCCCATTTCTTCGGAAAAGTTTTTAAGTCTAACACCGGACTTGGAGAAAAAATATGCGGAGAAGTTTAGGTATCCTGAGACATTTGTGCGTACCGACGATGGCATTAAAGCGATACCGTATAAACCAAAAACAAAAGATTTTGAGCGATAAACCGCAAAATACGGGGCAGCCGGATAGGTCTGCATTAGCTTAGCGAGCAGACTGTTTTTACTCCTATCGGGCAAAAACAGTAAAAGCTCGTTAGGGGCTGCCCCTAATACCCCAATACAGGAAAGGATTTTGACTATGCACGAATTTCTATTCTTTATGATAGGCTTCCTGCTCGGCGGCGTTATCGGCGTAATGATTATGTGCCTTATGCAGATCAACCGAATCAGCCGCACACCAAATATCCGAAAGGAGGACGAGGAGCTGTGAAACGAACAGTCAAAAAACAGTTTTGGTTTTCAAAGACGGAAGCACAGGACTTGCAGAAGAAAGCAAAGAAAGCCTGCCTGACCGAAGCGGCGCTGATCCGCCTGCTTCTTCGTGGCTATGAGCCGAGAGAAAAACCGGACGAGAGATTTTACGACGCTATGCGGGAGCTTTCCGCTATCGGCAACAACATCAATCAGCTCGCCATTAAAGCGAACGCCCTCGGTTTTGTGGATTCGCAAATGCTGAAGAATGAGGCGCTGAGGTGGCACAAGTTTCAGGCAGCGATTGAGCGTGAATTTCTGCGCCCTGAAAAAAGCGGTCTGAAATGGCAGTAACAAAGCTTTGGAAGGTAAGCGTCCGGCTCGGTCAGGTACTCGACTATACGACCAATCCTGAAAAGACCGCCAATCCCGAATATTCGCCCGAAGATTATCAGGCGCTCAAAGATGTGCTTGCCTATGCGAAGGACGAGGAGAAAACGGAACACGAGTTTTTCTGCGACGGGATCAACTGCAATGTCGCTATGGCTCGTGACCAGTTCATTACCGTCAAAGAGCAGTTCGGCAAGACGGACGGGATTCAGGCATATCACGGGTATCTGAGCTTTAAGGAAAACGAGGTTACGCCCGAACAGGCGCAGCAGATCGGAATGGAGTTCGCAACAAAGATGTGGGGCAAGCGGTTTCAGGTGGTCGTTACTACCCATCTGAACACGAAACATCTCCACTGCCATTTTGTCATCAACTCCGTTTCCTTTGCCGATGGGAAGCGGCTGAAAGACAAAGAAAAGTCTTGGTACTACTTCCGCCATATCGCCGACGAGATTTGCTTGGAACACAAGCTGTCCATTGTAGAAAAGCCGGAGCTGCACAGATCGCCCGCTTATCTTACCAAGAAGGACGAGGCGGGTATGCCCACCCGATACAACAACGCAAAAAAAGCGATTGACGAAGCGATTGCGATGAGCCGCAACCTGCGGCAGTTCCAATATGAACTGGGCGTGATGGGCTATCACTCGAATTTCAGTCCCAATCGTAAGTATGCGACGGTTACACCCAAGGGCAGCGAAAAGCCGATACGGACTTACCGGCTCGGCGAAGAATACACGAAAGAGAAAATCCTTGAGCGGCTGACTGCCAACCGGGATAATATCGTGTTCAAGCCGTTCCAGCCAAAGACCTATATTGTCCGGCAGTACCGCCTGACCACAAGAGAAAGCAAAATCCAAAAGGTCGGCGGTCTGTATGGCTTGTATCTCTACTACTGCTATCGGCTCGGCTACCTTCCGAAGCACAATCAGAAACAACAGAATACGGCGAGGCTTCACTATCTTCTCAAAGACGATCTGATGAAGATGGACGAACTCACCAAACAGGTAACGCTGCTCGGCAAGCACCAGATCGGTACGGACGAGCAGCTTTTTTCATATAAGCGGTCGGTTGAGGACGAAATCAAAACCCTTACCGCCGACAGAACACATCTCCGAAATGAAATACGAAAGGTAGATATATCAGATGAACGGCTGTCGGCGGCAAAGATGAAAATTTCAGCTATCTCCGAACGCTTGAAAGAGCTTCGCAAAGAAGTAAAGCTCTGCGACGGGATTGCGAAGCGGTCAGGCGTAATTGCCGATACCCTTTCGCAAGTCAAGGCAGAGGAAGAAAAATCTCAAAGAAAGGAGTCCCGAAACTATGAACAACGGCGGTGACGCAGCAGAACAAATCGTCAGGCTGTCGCTTGAAGGATTTGAAGTGGCTGTCCGGCTCACAGGCTCGGCGGCGAAGAATATCGCTATTCTGTTAGCTTCCGTGCTGAAGCAGGAGATCAGCCAGTCGAATAAGACACGGGGGAAAGCACGGCTTACCAATATGATTAAGTCCGGCAAGGAACTGAAGGTCTTTTCGTTCCAGCAGAAAGACCTGCCGAAGTTTACCGAACAGGCAAAACGATACGGCGTCCTTTACTGCGTTCTGCGTGATAAAAATACCAAGAGCGATACGGCGATGGTCGATATTATCGCCCGTGCGGAGGACGCTGCGAAAATCCAGCGTATTTCCGACCGCTTTGAACTTGGTAAAGTCGATAAGGCTTCCATTGTTTCCGAAGCGGAAAAAGATGTGGCAGACCGTGAAGCGGCTGCCAATGAAGTGCCTACGAAATCAAGGGGCGAGATCATCGTGGAGGAAGCGATGGGAAAGCCAATGCAGAAGGAGGGAAATTCCCATCAAAACCCCTCGGTCGCAAAGACGGACAAAAGCCCTCTGTCCGAGCGAGACTTAGAAACGACAGGTACGCACACTGATAAGGGTGTCGCAAAGGCAGCGGATAAGAAGCCTTCGGTCAAGGAAAAGCTCGACCGATACAAGGCGGCTGCCAAAGCGGAAAAGGAAGCAGAGCGTACTGTGCCGGAGGCTTCCAAAGAGAAGCCGAAAACCCCTGAAGCCAATCGGCAGACCGTTCACAGGCAGCCGAAGAAATCCAAGAAGTCGAAAGAGAGGTGAGCGAAATGGATCAACTAAAGGAACACCCGCAGATCGTGGAACTTTTAGACACGCTCGATAAAAACGGCTTGATGAAAGAGAAAAACGAGGTGCAGTCGCTGGTAAGTTATATCGGCGGTATGGAAGAAACGCTGACAGGAATGCTCGGCGAGCTTCAGGATATGCGCCGTGAAATCAATCTGATCCACAACAACACGCTGCGGAGCAAGTGCCATACCCTTGTGGAAAAAACGGAGGGCAAAATCCGTCAGGGATTTTCCGCAGTCAAAAAGATGAAAGATAATCTGATCCAGTCAGCCGGAAACGCTGTGCGGGCGTTCCGGGAAAAAGGCATGGACGCTCTCGCCGAGTCGGTAAGGGCAATGAAAATCCCCGAAGCGCTTGATAAGCTATCCTCTATGTTTGGCAGAATGTCAAAGGAAATGGCGCAGGATACAAGAAAACTGTCCGCTATGCAGGCGGAGTTTCAGGGCGCAAAAGGACATTTGAAAAATATGGGGCTGCTGTTTATGGGCAAAGCCGCAAAGGAAGCGGAACATACCAAAAGTGATAAGGGCGTTTTATCAAGACTGTCTCATCTGTTTGAAAAAGCACAGAAAGGTTTTGCGTCTTTAGAACAAAAGGCAATGGACGCTGCGGATAAACTCAGAGTTTCCCGTGTGAAATCGTCTGTAAAGGAAAATCTCAGCAAATACCGGGCGGCGGCAAAGGCTGAAAAAGGAGCAGACCGTATCGAGCCGACCGCTTCCAAAGAAGAAAACCGCATAGCACAGGCGTGGGCGCAGATCAATGCCCCACACCCGCAAAAATCAAATCCATCGAAAGAGAGGTAAATCAATATGACTAACAATTTTAAATCCAAGCAAAGCAGCGGTGCAAGACCGCCGAGACTTTCGCCGGAGGAATATGCCGCCAAGAAAAAGGCGGAGAAAGAAGCCGTTTACCAAATGCTCGACGATACTGCCGCAGAAGTGGTACAGTCGCCGGAAAAATTCAAAGGGTATCTCGATGTGCAGAGCCGAATGGATCGATATACGGCGAATAATGTACTGCTGATGTATAAGCAATTTCCGCAGGCAAGTCAAATCAAGGAATTTGGCGATTGGACGGCGGACGGTGTAAAGGTCAACAAAGGCTCTAAAACCTTTATTATCCTTGATCCGTATGAGTACACCAAAAAGGACGGAACGATTGGCGTTGATTTCAATTTGAAAAGGGTGCTTGATGTTTCGCAGACCAACGGAAAGCGACCTGCCGCTCCGACCGCCAACCGTGATCCGAGAAAGCTGGTTGCTGCTATGCTCGACAGCGCACCCATCAACATTGAAAGTGTGAGCGAGCTGCCCTATCCCGATATGGGAGCTTTCTATAAAAATGAAGATCAGACGCTTTATGTAAAGAGAGACATCGGCGACAGCGTTGCTTTGTGCCAGTGTGTCGCTCAGGAACTCGGTCACGCCGAGCTTTCTGTGAACAGCGAAGTATACAGCCGCAGGGATATGGGATTTCAGGCAGTTTGCATTGGATATATGATCTGCAAGAAGTACGGCGTGGACACGCAGAACTTTGCGATTGACCGCATTCCTGATGAGCTGAAAAACAAAGAGCCGAAGGACATTAAAGCCGATCTCGGCAAAACACAAAAGGCGTTTAAGGAAATTACCGCTCGTGTTTCCGACGAGATGTACCGCCAGCGTGCGGAACGCTCCAAAGAACAGGAAAGATAAACGGAGGAAGATGGAATGAAAGAAGAACTCTACCATATCGCTTTGGACGACTATGAACACGGCGTTGTAATCCGTTCGCTGAATGACAAAAAGACCGACCTCAAAAAAGAGGGCAAGTCCACTGACGCCGTTGATGACCTGATTATCAAAATCGGTCACGCCCCAAGACGAAAGTTCAAAGTCGTAGAAAAGGAATCCTGCCGTGAATCGAGATAGCAACAGGCAGTCAACCATTATCCTTGCGGTTATAGGGATTTTTCCGGTAGTGTGGCTCGGCTTATTGATAGCGCCGTCCGTCAAGGGCGGTCTTGCGGAGATACTGCCGAGCCTGCTGACAGCATTTAATGATCCGTTTCATATAGAGCTTTGCGGGGACAGCCTGAAAACTGTCCTCGTTTTGCTTTTGCTCTACGGAATGGGAATCGGGATTTATCTGTCAACACGAAGGAACTACCGCAGGCGTGAAGAACACGGCAGCGCAAAATGGGGCAGCGCAAAAGCCATAGACAAAAAGTATCGTCAAAGCCCGCCCTCGGAAAACAAGCTGATGACACAGAATGTCCGGATCGGACTGAATGCGAAAAAGCACCGAAGAAATCTGAATACTTTGGTGTGCGGCGGCTCCGGCGCAGGAAAAACAAGATTCTATTGTAAGCCGAACTTAATGCAAACAAGTAATTCCTCTCAGGTAATTTTAGACCCAAAAGGGGAAATTTTGCGTGATGTCGGCAATCTGCTTGAAAAAGCGGGATATGAGATTAAGGTGTTGGATTTGATTTCAATGGAGAAAAGCCATTGTTATAATCCATTCGTCTATCTTAGAGACGACAACGATATTCAGCGTCTTGTAACAAACCTTTTTAAGAGTACCACCCCGAAAGGCTCACAGACCAACGATCCTTTTTGGGACACGGCGGCGAGTATGTTATTGCTCGCCCTTATTTTTTATCTGCACTATGAGGCACCGGAAGAAGAACAGAACTTCGCAATGGTAATGGAAATGCTCAGAGCAGGGGCGATTGAAGATGAGGAAGATAACCGCCCTTCTCCGCTTGACAATCTGTTTGCGGATTTGGAAATGGATAATCCTGACCATATTGCCCTGAAATACTACCGTTCCTACCACTCCGGCTCAGCAAAGACCTTGAAATCCATTCAGATCACTCTTGCCGCAAGATTGGAGAAATTCAATCTTGAAAGCTTGGCGGCGCTGACTTCCACCGATGAGCTTGACCTTGCTTCAATGGGCGAGAAAAAAACGGCGCTGTTTGCTTTGATACCGGATAATGATTCAAGTTTCAACTTTCTCGTCAGTATCCTTTACACGCAGCTTTTCCAGCAGCTCTTTTATTCTGCCGACCATATTCACGGCGGCAGTTTGCCCATACCCGTCCATTTTTTGATGGATGAATTTGCGAATGTGAGCCTGCCGGATGATTTTGACAAAATTTTGAGCGTTATGCGTTCAAGAGGCGTGTCGGTATCCATCATTCTGCAAAATCTGGCGCAGCTTAAAGCGTTGTTTGAAAAACAATGGGAGTCAATCGTAGGTAACTGTGATGAGTTCCTTTACCTCGGCGGAAATGAGCAAAGCACGCACAAGTATGTGTCTGAGCTGCTCGGCAAGGAAACGATTGATACAAACACCTACGGGAAAAGCGAAGGACGAAGCGGAAGCTACTCGACAAACTATCAAATTTCAGGGCGTGAGCTGCTCACTCCTGATGAAGTGAGAATGCTCGATAACAGGTACGCTATTTTGTTTATCCGTGGCGAGCTTCCGGTAATGGATTTGAAGTACGACATTTTGAAACACCCGAATGTGGCACATACCGCAGACGGAAGAGGCGGCGTGTATAGACACGGCGAAGTCACAAAAAATGTGGCGACTATTGAAACCCTTTGGATTGATCTCGATAGTGTTCCCGAAACAGAGCTTTCGGAAACTACTTACGAGCTGTTGTCTGATGAGGACTTTGAAAATTTAACAAATTGATTGGAGGAAAACAAAATGAAACTTTTTACTAAAATTCAGAAGAAGGAAACCAGCAAGCTGCCTATGACCGGAAAGGTGAAGAAAGGCTTTCGTTATTATTGTATGGCTGTTTTGAGCCTGACCGCTATTTTTGCAATGTCCACAACGGCTTTCGCCGCAAGCGATCCGCTTACCGTTGTGAATAACCTGTCCGATTTCATTTTCGGCTTTATCCGTGCGATTGGTCTGATCCTGCTCGGTTTTGGTATCGTTCAGGTAGGTCTTTCCCTGAAATCCCACGATCCTTCGCAGCGTGCGAACGGATTTCTGACGCTGGCGGGCGGCGTCATCATTACTTTCGCTAAAGAAATCCTCACTCTGATTACGGGCTAACCTTTACGCAAACGACGCTCAGGGGGTGTTCCTGGATTGATTTTCAGGAACACCCTTTTTCTATTTAAGGAGGTGCTACGAAATTGAGTGATAACTGGGTAGTTCAGAATCTCCAGAACGCCCTCGAAACTTGGAATGAAAAACTTGCTGAAATATGGCAGCTTATTACGACTACACCGCAGAACTTTAAAGGCGGCGGGATATGGGCAGTTATTGTCAATATCAACGGCGCTGTGCAGGCGATTGGTCTTGCGCTTTTAGTGCTGTTTTTCGTGGTCGGTATGGTACGCACCTGCGGCAGCTTCAGCGATGTCAAGAAACCGGAGCACGCTTTAAAGCTCTTTATCCGATTTGCGCTCGCAAAGGCGGGAATCACTTATGGTATGGAGTTAATGCTTGCCCTGTTTAATATCGTTCAGGGTACAATCAGTACGATTATGACCGCCGCAGGCTTTACTTCCGCACAGCAGACAACCTTGCCGCAGGAAATGATTGACACGATTGAAAGCTGCGGCTTTTTTGAGAGTATTCCGTTATGGGCAGTTACGCTCATCGGCGGCTTATTCATCACGGTAATGTCATTCCTGCTGATTATGACGGTGTACGGGAGATTTTTTAAATTGTATATGTATACGGCGATTGCGCCGATTCCGCTTTCCACCTTTGCGGGAGAGCCGAGTCAGAATGTAGGCAAATCATTTATCAAAAGTTACTGTGCCGTATGTCTTGAGGGCGCAGTGATCGTTTTAGCCTGCATTATCTTCTCCCTGTTTGCTTCTTCTCCGCCTGTTGTCGATCCCAATGCGGCGGCAGTTACGCAGGTTTGGTCGTATATCGGAGAGCTGCTCTTTAATATGCTTGTTTTGGTCGGCTCGGTGCGAATGTCCGACCGTATTATCCGGGAAATGATGGGATTATAAGGAGAACGGAATGAAACGAATATACAATAAATTCAAGGGCTATACCCTTGCGGACTGCGATTGCAGATATTGCCTGTATTACGGAGGTCGGCGAAAAAGCGAGATAACCTGCCTTGCGGATGAGTGTGTCTGCGCCGATGAAATTCGACAGGCACAAAAACGAAAAGAAAGGAGTTCCTAAATGGAAGTCAAAATCAACAGAGAAATCAGGAATTACACAGAAGCGATGTTTTTCGGACTGTCACTGCGGCAGTTCATTTTTTCTGCCTGTGCCTGCGTGGTGGCGGTGGGTATCTATTTCCTACTCAAACCCTATGTCGGCACGGAAACCGTATCGTGGATGTGCATTTTGGGAGCCGCACCCTTTGCGGCTCTTGGTTTTGTTAAATACAACGGAATGACCGCCGAGAAATTTATCTATGCGTGGATCAAGTCGGAGTTTTTAATGCCGAAAAAGCTCACTTTCCGTTCAACGAATACCTACTACGAGCTGTTCAAGCCGAGTATCGAAGCAAAAGCAAAGGAGGCTATGAAATCGAATGATTAAAACACTTACCAATCTCCGCAAGCAGGAAAAGGAAAAGTTTGTCGTGCCGAAGGGCGTTCAGGATGTGATCCCCATTACCGCCATTTATGACGACGGTATTTTTCAGATCGGGAAAGACAAGTTTTCCAAGACCTATAAATTTTCAGATATTAACTACGCTGTTGCCAGCCGTGAGGATAAGGAGGCGATGTTCCTCGAATACTCGGAACTGCTCAATTCCCTCGACTCCGGCGCAACGACAAAAATCACAATTAACAACCGCCGTTTAAATCGGCTGGACTTTGAGAACAACATTCTTATTCCGATGAAAGGCGACAGCCTTGATGAATACCGTGAGGAGTATAATAAAATCCTTTTGGAAAAAGCCACAGGCGCAAACGCCATCGTGCAGGATAAGTATATGACGATTTCCGTCAACAAGAAGAATATTGAGGACGCAAGGAATTATTTTGCCCGTGTGGGCGCTGACTTGATCGCTCATTTTGGCAGACTTGGCAGCAAGTGCGTGGAACTTGAAACAGACGAAAGGCTGCGTATCTTCCACGACTTTTATCGTGTGGGAGAGGAATCCTCTTTCCACTTTGATATGAAGGAAACCCGTAAAAAGGGACACAGCTTCAAGGACTATATCTGCCCCGACTCAATGGAATTTGAAAAGGACTACTTCAAAATGGGAAACCGTTATGGGAGAGTCCTTTTTTTGCGTGAGTACGCATCCTATATCAAGGACAGTATGGTGGCGGAGCTGACCGACCTCAACCGCAATCTGATGATGTCTATTGATGTTATTCCCGTGCCGACTGACGAAGCGGTAAGAGAAGCGGAAAACCGTTTGCTTGGCGTGGAAACGAACATCACTAACTGGCAAAGAAGGCAAAATTCCAACAATAACTTTTCGGCGACCGTTCCATACGATATGGAGCAGCAGAAAAAAGAAATGAAGGAATTTCTCGATGATTTAACAACAAGAGATCAGCGAATGATGTTCGCTGTGATTACCTTTGTGCATACGGCAGATTCCAAAGAACAGCTTGATAACGACACGGAAGCGCTGCTTACCACGGCGAGAAAACACCTTTGCCAGTTTGGTGTGCTGAAATTCCAGCAGGTGGATGGGCTGAATACCGCAATGCCATTTGGAGTACGAAAGATTGACACCTTCCGTACCCTCACAACCGAAAGTCTTGCCGTGTTTATCCCATTCAGAGTGCAGGATATTTTCCACGAGAATGGTATCTACTACGGGCAGAATGTTATCAGCAAAAATATGATTATCGCCGACCGCAAACAGCTTTTGAACGGTAATTCCTTTATCCTCGGCGTATCCGGCGGCGGCAAGTCCTTTGCTGCAAAGGGAGAAATCGAGAATGTAATCCTTTCTTCGGAATCAGATGTTATCATCATTGATCCGGAGCGAGAATATTCACAGCTTGTTAAGGCGCTCGGCGGCGAGGTAATCCATATTTCCGCCACTTCGCAAAATCACATCAACGCTATGGATATGACGAAGGAGTACGGCGACGGGGCGAATCCGGTTATCTTGAAATCCGAGTTTATTATGTCCCTGTGCGAGCAGCTCATCGGCGGCAGCAACCTCGGCGCAAAGCAGAAGTCCATTATCGACCGCTGTACTGCCAGCGTGTACCGTACCTATCAGCAGAATAACTATCAGGGTGAAGTACCTACCTTGCAGGATTTCAGAGCAGAGCTTCTCAAACAGGACGAGCCGGAGGCGCAGGAAATCGCCCTTGCAATCGAACTGTTTACAAACGGCAGTTTGAACACCTTTGCGAAGCATACGAATGTGGATACCAATAATCGCTTGATTTGCTATGACATCTTAGATCTCGGCAAGCAGCTTATGCCTATTGGTATGCTGGTTGTTCTCGATTCCATCCTAAACCGCATTACGCAAAACAGGGCGAAAGGCAGAAACACCTTCATCTTTATTGATGAGATTTATTTGCTTTTCCAGCACGAATACAGTGCAAACTTCCTTTTTACCCTTTGGAAGCGTGTGCGTAAATATGGTGCTTATGCTACGGGTATTACACAGAATGTGGATGACCTTTTGCAGAGCCATACGGCAAGGACAATGCTCGCCAATTCCGAATTTATCATTATGTTAAATCAAGCGTCCACCGATAAGTTCGAGCTTGCCAAATTGCTGAATATCTCCGATCTTCAGATGTCGTATATCACGAATGTGGAAGCCGGACACGGACTTATCAAGGTGGGCAGCGCCCTTGTGCCGTTTGCCAATAAGTTCCCGAAGAACACTAAACTTTATAAATTGATGACAACCAAACCGGGCGAGAGCGCATAAGCTCTCGCTCTTTGTTTCAGAAAGGAAATAGCAATGAGAAAAAAGATTTGTATTGCGCTGATAACAGCGTTTACCGTCCTGCTCGGTGTGAGCGGCTATTTTATTTTCAATCATTACAGAGAGGCGGAACAGCAGGCGCAAATGTACGATTCCCTCGCACAGATCGTAGAGGACAGTAAAACTGAGCCTGCCGAGCTGATTCCCTATTCGGAGGATAAGACAATCCTGCCGGAGCTTACCGAGCTGTATCAGCAAAACAATGATTTGGTCGGTTGGATTTGCGTGGAAGATACGAACATCAATTATCCCGTTATGCAGACGGTGGATAGTCCGAACTACTATCTAAAGCGTGGATTTGATAAAGAATACAGTTCTTACGGCTGCCCGTATGTGCAGGAGGACTGCGATGTCTTAAAGCCCTCGGACAATGTAGTGATCTACGGTCATCAGATGAACAACGGCTCGATGTTCGCCGACCTTGAAAAATTCAAGGACGAGGATTTCTGGCGGGAACATAAAACGATTGCTTTTAACACCCTGACAGAGAAAAATGAGTACGAAATCCTTGCGGTTTTCAAAACCGTTGTCTACACCGACAGCCCGGAAGCATTCAAATATTACCGCTTTACGGACGCTCAGTCGCCGGAGGAGTTTGACGCTTATATTGATAAGTGCAAAGAGCTTTCCCTTTACGACACGGGCGTTTCGGCGGAGTACGGCGACAAGCTGATCACGCTTTCCACCTGTGAATACTCCCGCACGAACGGAAGGCTTGTCGTTGTGGCGAAAAAAGTGACAGAAAGCAGTGGTGCAAATGCTCCCGCAAATGACGGGGCGGCAGAGATACCGAGCTAACGCCCTGATAAAGAAGCTGTGCGCCAATTATGATGACGGGAACTGCCTGCTTCTCGATGAGGGGGAAGGCTGCGTCTGCGTACAGAGTATATCCTACTCGCTTTTGTGCAAATATTTCCGCAATGCGGTGCTTCCGGCAGATCCGGCGTTGGAAGCGGAGATACTCGGAACGCACCCTGACAGGTGCGTTTCCTGCGGCGCTCCCATTATCAAGCGTGGCAACAGGAAAAAGTATTGTGAGAAATGCGCCGGTATCGCATACAAAAGGCAGCAGGCAGAGTACGCAAGAAAAAGGCGCACAGAATCGAAAAATAGAGGGTAAAAAGTCCTTGATTTAAGCGGCTTTTCAGCCCTCGCACTTTGAGGGGCAAGGTGTTGATACCTTTGCCCCTCTTTTTTTTTACTTCAAAGCGTCCACAGGCGCTTGGAAAGGAGGTTTTCTATGCCGGATATTAAGACAAGGGATACTCTGAAAGGCACGATCAAAACGATTGATAAATCGGCGGTTGCCGCTGAGCGTATGAAATCCGCCTTTATCCAGACCAAAGAAAAAGCGGAACATTCCGTTGATGTCCCTGAAAGCAGTGCGGAGGAATACGCTTCCAACCGTTTGGGAAGCGGTATCGACCGAGTTTCCCACGAAGCCATACACCAATTTGACAAGCAGGGGCGCAAGGGCGTTCAGGCGACAAAGCAGAATATCGTCAAGGCAAAGGACGGGATTCAGAAATTCAAGGAAAAACGGGCGGCGCAGTCGCTTCAAAAACAGGCGCAGGCGGCAGCTCCACGAAAAAGCGTCAGTCAGAGTATCAAGGCGGTGGAACAGCCGAAGAAGGCAGCAAAAGAGTCTGCCCGTTCCGCAGGGAAAAAGACGATTAAGACGGTTGGGAAAGGCTCGGCGAAAACAGCGCAGAAAACGGTAAAAACCGCAGAACGCACCGCTAAAACGACCGTCAAGACAGCGCAGCGTACCGCAAAGGCGGCGCAGAAAACGGTGCAGGCTACGGTCAAGGCTTCTCAAAGGGCAGTTCAGGCGGCACGGGCGGCGGCTCGTGCCGCCGTTGTTACGGCGAAAGCAATCGCAAGGGCGATAGCGCTTGCAGTCAAGGCGATTATCGCCGGAACAAAGGCATTGATCGCCGCAATCGCCGCAGGCGGCTGGATAGCGGTTTTGGTCATTATCGTGATTTGCCTGATCGGTATGATTATCGGCTCGGTGTTCGGTATCTTTTTTTCAGGCGAAGATTCCGGCACGGGTATGAGTATGCAGACCGTTGTGCAGGAGATCAATACCGAATACGATACCAAGCTGCAAGAGGAAAAAAGCTCGGCGTCCTATGATGTCCTTGAAATGAGCGGCAGCCGTGCCGTTTGGAAAGAGGTGCTTGCGGTGTATTCCGTCAAAGTCAACACCGATCCGGATAATCCCCAAGAGGTTGCGACGATGGACGAATCAAAAAAGCAGCTTCTAACGGACATCTTTTGGGAGAAGAACGAAATAAGCTCCAGCACTGATACCAAAACCGAGACGGTCATTACTGAAACCGATGACGGTCACGGAAACATTGTGGAGACAGAGATGACTGTTACTCATACTTATCTGTATATCACGGTCAGCCATAAGACCGCCGATGAGATGGCGGCGCAGTATGGCTTTAACGAGGAACAGAAAGAGTATCTCGCAGAGCTACTTGCCGATGAAAACAATTCGCTGTGGTCGCAGGTACTTTACGGGATTACGGGTACAGACGATCAGATCGTAACCGTTGCGCTTTCCCAAATCGGAACAATGGGCGGCGATCCGTACTGGTCTTGGTACGGCTTTAATTCCCGTGTCGAGTGGTGTGCTTGCTTTGTGAGCTGGTGTGCGAATGAGTGCGGGTATATTGACGCTGGCGTGATTCCGAAATACGCAGGCTGCGTCAACGGCGTACAATGGTTTAAGGACAGAGGGCAATGGCTGGATAACAGCGCAGAGCCTACGCCGGGTATGATTATCTTTTTTGATTGGGCGGACGAAAGCGGTCAGGACGGATTATCCGACCATACGGGTATCGTCCAAAAAGTGGAAAACGGCAGAGTTTACACAGTTGAGGGCAACTCCGGGGATTCTGTTCGTCAGAACAGCTATCCGGTTGGGTATTATGAGATACTCGGCTATGGTGCGCCTGCCTATTGATCGGAAAGTAAAAAACGAGCCGCTTGCAAAAAAATGCAGGCGGCTTGATTACATAATTGACAATCTAACAGTTGTTAGGTATAATGTACCTAATGATTGTTAGATAAGGAGAGCTAAGATGAACGACACAAAGCAGCGCATATTAGATGTTTCTTTAGAATTGTTTTCTCAAAATGGTTTTTCTGCGGTATCTATCCGAGATATTTGCAGGCAGGTACAAATCAAGGAAAGCTCTGTATATTATTACTTCAAAAGTAAGCAGGCTATTTTTGACGAACTACTTTGCTTATTCGAGAACAAAGCAAGCGATATGATGTGTCAGTTAGATAAAGCGCTCGCAGAACAAACTTTTTCCGCAGAACAAAACTTTTATCAAACTGTGTGTGATACCTTTTTTGAGCGATATTTAATGGATACCTTCTGTAATAAGGTAATGCGTCTGCTTTTGATTGAACAATTCAGCAACACCACCATTCAGAATGTATATGAGCGTTGGATGTTTACTGAGCCGCTTTCTTTTCAAAGCAGGGTGTTTTCTGTTCTTATGCAGGTGGGTGTTATTCAGAACGCTGACAGTGAATATTTAGCGGTAAAGTATTATGCTCCGATCTATTTCTTCGCTCAAAGGTGGCTGTTTAGCGGAGCATTGTCTGAAGAACGCAAAAGCGCTTTTCACAAAAACGCCTATCAGCATATTCAAAGGTTTTTTACTGAGATAGGAGTGGCATAATGGCAAATATTATTATTACAGGTGCAAATCAAGGAATCGGCTACTACTTTACAGAGCAAGCCCTTAAAGACGGAAACAAGGTTGCAGTATTAGATGTAGAAACGGATAAATTGGAAGTCTTAGCTCAAGCATTTCCAAAACAGCTTTTATACTATAACACAGATGTATGTGATGAAATACAAATCAATTCCGCCGTAAAGGAAATCATTGCAGCCTTTCATTTCATAGATATTGCGATCCACAATGCCTGCCTTTGTACTTTTGATAACGAATGTAATATAGACCTTGATATATACAGACAGGTTTTCAATGTGAATTATTATGGCGGACTGCGTTTGGCTAAAAGTGTTATACCATATATGCAGGCGCAAAAAAGGGGAAAAATAATCTTTACAAGTTCCGGCGTAGGCGTGACTGGCTTTATTGGAATATCGCCTTATGCTTCTACCAAAGGGGCTTTGGAGTCGCTGGCGAAATGCCTGAATATTGAGTATGCTTCAGACGGTATTTCGTTTCATATTATCCATCCGCCATTAACTCGGACAAAATCGGCTTCTCCTCTGCCAGTACCAAAAGAATTTATGGCAGATCCCCAAAAGGTCGGATTCGGAATTGCAAAGCATATTTTTTCAAAGCGTTTTATTATATGTCATAACTTCAGTCAAAAGTTTCAAACTCTTATCTGCTATTTATGCCCGATCAAAATGGGAAAACTGATGTCAAAAATGACTGTGCGATATGTGAACGATAAGAAAGGTTAATGATGGATGGATTTTAAGTATGGGCTGTAATGAGATTGTAAGAAGTGGCTGCTATACTAAAATCACAAAACAGATTTGGAGGTTTTAGCTATGGCAATATTGGAGACGAAAGACTTACGAAAGATATACGGAAGTGGAGAAAATGAAGTCCACGCTTTGGACGGTGTATCTATTTCCGTGGACGAGGGCGAATTTGTTGCTGTGGTCGGCACTTCCGGCAGCGGTAAATCCACGCTGTTGAATATGATCGGTGGATTAGACCGCCCTACTTCGGGAAGTGTGACAATCCGTGGCAAAGAGCTTTTGAAAATGAAAGACGAGGAATTAACGATCTTCCGCCGCAGGAATATCGGCTTTGTCTTTCAGAATTACAATCTGCTCCCAGTCCTCAATGTGTACGAAAATATTGTGTACCCTATTGAGATTGACGGAGCGAAAGCCGATACGGAGTTTGTTCGGCAGATCATTCATACGCTCGGTTTGGAAAAGAAGCTCAAAAATATGCCGAATAACCTGTCCGGCGGTCAGCAGCAGCGTGTAGCGATTGCCCGTGCATTAGCTACCAAGCCCGCTATTATCCTTGCCGACGAGCCGACTGGAAATTTGGACTCTAAAACAAGTATGGATGTTATCTTGCTTATGCAGTCTATCAGCAAGCAGTTTCATCAGACCACGATTATGATTACGCACAACGAAGAAATTGCTCAGATGGCAGATCGGACAATCCGAATTGAGGACGGAAAAGTTGTTTCGGGAGGTGTTAGATATGCACGCTAACCGAAACAAAGGGGCACTCAAAAAAGTGGAAAAAGGGATGATGAAGGCAAACCGTATTCGCAATATATTTGCGGTGCTTGCGGTTGTCCTTACCACCTTTATGATTACAACGGTTTTCAGCTTGGGCATTAACTATATGCAGAATATGGAATTATCCAGCGTGCGTACAGCAGGCTCTAATGCTGATGTCACATTAAATGCGCCCACCAACGAGCAGGAACAGCAAATCCGTTCTTTGGATTATGTGAAAACAATCGGAACTCGATATATGATCGGTTCTGCTGTTCAGACAAATTCGGAGGGTAGAGAATCGTCCATAGTGATTCAGTATTACGATGAAACAGAATGGGAACAGCATTTTAAGGAAGCAATCAGCAATATCAACGGCTCTTACCCTACACAGGAAAACGAAATTATGCTGTCTGAGGACGCTCTTGCACAGCTTGGAATTGAAACGCCGACGCTGAATATGGATATTCCTCTATCATATTATGATAAGAACGGTCAGCAGGAAAGAATTTTCACTTTAAGCGGCTGGTTTCGTTCCTACATCGGGACGGGAATGGCTTTTGTTTCAGAAAGCTACTGTGCGAATGCCGGATATACCTTGCAGGATAACGGAACTTTATCTCTAACCTTAAATGAAATGCCGGGAGACTTTTATCAAATTCAAGAAGATGTATCTCTAAACGACAATCAGCATTTTAGCGGATCGGTTTCTATGAGTTCTTCCAATGGCTCTATGATTGCGATGGTTATTCTCTTGGTACTGTTTATTGTCGGAAGCGGTTATCTTCTGATTTACAATGTCCTGTATATTTCTATTTCCAAAGACACCCGCTTTTATGGTTTGATAAAAACGATTGGCACAACACAGAAGCAAATTAAATCGCTTGTAAAAAAGCAGGCATTTAAGTTTGCTTGTATTGGAATTCCTGTCGGCGTCGTATTAGCTGCGGCGGTATCCTTTGCCCTTGTCCCATTGTTTTTACAGCAAGGATATGAACAGGGTAGATCAAGTATGGACGCCGTTGTATTTTTCCACCCTGCTATCTTTATTCTGTCCATTATTTTCTCTGCGGTAACCGTTTGGATTGCTTGTAATGCGCCGGCAAAGGCGGCGGCAAAGATTTCTCCTGTTGAGGCTCTCCGTTTTCAAAACTTTGCACCTAAAAAGACGAAAAGCAGAAACTCCACAAACGGCGGCAAGCTGTCTGTGATGGCGTTCCATAATGTTTTCCGTGATAAGAAGCGGGCTGTGCTTGTATTTCTGTCTCTTTTTATGGGTACTGTCACGATTTTAGGTGTTAATGGCATTTTGGGAAGTATCAACGGAGAAAACTATGTTGATAAATACATGAAATATGATTTCCGTTATACGGATTCACAGTTTAGCCAGTTTGAAAACCTCGAAAAAGAAATACCGCAATTTGATGAGCATTTTATAGAACAGCTTTCACAGGTTAATGGTGTTGCAAATCTTTCAACCAGTAAAATTACTTGGGCAGAAATCGGCTTTAATGCTTCGGAATTTGAGAGCTTTTTGAAAATGCAGCACGAGGAACTCTATCACGATGGCAAACCCTATGAACAAATGATTTCGGAGCTGCAAGAATATGCTAATGCCGGAGATTATGGCTGCTATGTTGTGACCATTGATGATGAACTTGTAGAACAATATAACGATACCCATAATACGCCGATTGATATAGAGGCTTTTCGCAACGGAGATACGGTCATTGTGGGTATGGATACGGACACCTTTGCGCCGAACGCTACACTGGTTGGTAAAACTCTAAATTTGACTTCGGATAACGCAGATGGAAAGTCCGCAGATTTTCAAGTGGCGGGAGCGTTCAACTACAAAGACCTTGATGATAACTTCAATATCGGGCATCGTAAATGGGTGGGCGCTGTTCCTGATGTTATTTATGTAAGTGAAGCAGGAATGGAGCGACTAACAGACATCGCTATCATATACGATATTGGCGTGGACATTGAGAGCGCAAATCAGTTGCAGAAAGTAAATAACGAACTTATAGCAATCAACAACATTTTGCCTTCCGGCAAATGGAATTTTCAAAGCTCTGTTTCTGTATTGGAGGAATTCAATCAGATGTATTTTTCTATCGGTCTGCTTGGCAACGGTGCGGCGATTCTGCTCATTGTAATCGGCTTAATCAACTTTGTGAATGTTATGCTTACCGGCGTTATTGCAAGGAAAAATGAATTTGCCATCATGGAAAGTATCGGGACTACCAAAAAGCAGATCAGAAAGATTTTGACATTCGAAGGAGGATTTTATGCGCTTATTTCAACAATACTGATTATGACTTTGGGTAATGCTTTCCTTTTGCTGGTAGCAGACGCAGTGCCGAGCATTGCAGATTATGCAAGGTTTGAGTACCCTGTGGCGCTCGTTGTTGGTCTTATCATTGCCATTTTTGTAATATGCCTTACTGTTCCATCTCTGGTTTATCGGTTTATTTCAAAGGAGACAGTGATAGAACGGTTGCACGATTTTGAAAACTAATAAGATTTGCGGGGCGGGCGCAGCACTGCTGCGTCTGCTCCTGTAATTCTACATACTGAGGAAAGGTGGTGTGCTTTGCGGTTATGGCAAATATCTTTTTACTGGAAGATGATAAAATTTTGAGCAAAGGGATTTCGATTGCTCTTGAAAAGGACAAGCATACCGTTACAGCAGTTTATGGCTATATGGAAGCCTTGAAGAAATATCAAAAGCAAAGGTATGATCTGTTTCTGCTTGACATCAACCTGCCTGATGGCAGTGGAATGGAGCTTTGTAAAAAAATAAGGGAGACTTCTGACATCCCAATCCTGTTTCTGACTGCTAATGATACAGAGCAGGATATGTTGGAGGGTTTCGGTGTTGGCTGTGATGACTATATTCCTAAGCCCTTTTCGATTGAAGTTTTGCGGAAAAAAGTACAATCTGTCTTAAAGCGGACAGGCGGCGGAAAATCCCGTATTCGATATAGAGATTTAGAAGTGGATACAGATAAATGCCTTGTTATGCTGAACGGAGAAGAAGTACGCCTTACCTCGACGGAGTACAAATTGCTTTGCTATTTGATAGAAAATAAAGGCAGGATTGTGACCAAAGCTATGCTTTTGGAACAACTTTGGGATATAGACGGGAACTTTGTTGATGAGAATACGGTGCGTGTGAACATTAAGCGGTTGCGGCAGAAACTAAACGATGATAAGCAGGAATACATTGTGACGGTTTTGGGTATGGGCTATACCTTTGGAGAATGATGATGAAGCATTTTAGAGTTTATCGAAAACTGATTTTGATTGCAGGTACTGTCATAGCGGCGATATCTGCTGGCGCTGTGCTTTTTATGGAAAGCACTTCTGCCCTTATGTTTCTTATCATTTGTGCCTTTGCCATTTTATGCGGCTTATTGTTTTTGCTTGACTTCCTGCATAACCGTTATCACGATGATCTGTTAGAGCAGATTACGCTGCTGATAGAGGCTTTGGTAGAACAGCAGGAACGGATTGTTTTTCCTGAAAATGAGGACACGCTGACTGCCCGTTTACAACACCAGCTTTTGAAGCTCCGTAACATTTTAACAGCGCAAAATCAGATGTTGGCACAGGAAAAGGAGCAAATCAAGACGCTGATCTCCGATATTTCCCACCAAATCAAGACACCCGTGGCGGCGGCAAATACCTTTGCACAGCTACTGGATGACAAAGAATTGTCCGATGAAGAACGCAGCGAATATATTGCCACTTTGCAGACTTCTCTTGAAAAGCTGACCTTTTTGACAAACAGCCTGATTAAAATGTCCCGTTTGGAAAGCGGCATTATCAGCCTGAAGCCTGAAAAAAACAGCTTGAATGATATTGTCCTGCAAGCGGTAAAAACCGTCTATGCAAAGGCGAAAGAGAAAAACATAACGATTACATTTGACTGCGAACGGCAATTTGAGGCACTGCTTGATTATAACTGGACAGCAGAAGCTATTACCAATGTTCTTGACAACGCTGTGAAATATACTCCAAGCGGTGGGATTGTTGGATTAGAGATTACAGAATACCCGTCCTATCTGCGGCTTGATATTTCCGATAATGGTATCGGAATACCCGAAGAAGAACAGGCAAAGATTTTCGGACGGTTTTACCGTGGAAAGCAGTCAGCAGGAATTGACGGCGTGGGGATCGGACTGTATCTTACCCGTGATATTATCAATAAGCAAAAAGGATACATCAAAGTTGCTTCTGATGAAAATGGAAGTATTTTTTCGCTGTTTTTGAAAAAAGATTAGAACAGAAAGATTGTTTGTCCATATTTGCAAGGAAGTTGGTATCTCTAAAACGAAACTATATCTTATGAAAAATACGGTGCTGCCCGCTTGGGTAACACCGTATATTTTTGCTTTTATTGATTTTTATATTTATCCATTTCAACTAACATCTTATAGAGGTGTTCCTGCTCAGATTTGCTTTTTGCTGCGACCAGCTCGTAACATTTCATAGGATAGCTGTCGGTGCTGCTTTCGCCTATCTTCTCAAAAAGCTGAGCAAGCGAGACATTCATAGCTGAAGCAATCTTTTCAATGCTTTCAAGAGTAGCGTTCTTTTCCCCTCGTTCCACTTGCCCGATATAAGTAGGGTGGCAACCGGATAACTCAGCAAGCTTCTCTTGGCTCAATCCCTTATCAATTCTATAATTGCGGACACGCTGTCCGATTATTTTTGCAATTTCACTCATAGTTCCAGCCTCCATTCATAGTCTATAAATATTGTTTCCGTAGTTCCACAGACTATTGATATTTATTGTTGACTTTGATATACTATAAGTATTATAATTAGATTTTTTGTGCTTTTAGGCTTTGGACTGGCTGGTGATCTGTAATGAGGGGAAAAACGGCTTGCTTTACCGGACATAGAAAAATACCGCCGGAGAGCATACCGGAACTCTCTCAGCGGTTAAAAAACACCTTGCTTCGACTGATAGAAGAAGGATATATGTACTTTGGCGCAGGCGGAGCATTGGGCTTTGATACGCTGGCTGCTCAATGCGTTTTATCCTTGAGAAAGCGATATTCGCATATCAAGCTGATTTTAGTCCTTCCGTGTACCACACAGACAAAAGGCTGGAGCAAAGATGATATAGCGGTTTATGAGGAGATCAAAAGTCAGGCGGATAAGGTAGTATATACTTCTCACGACTATTTTCGGGGCTGTATGTTCAAAAGAAACCGCCATTTGGTAAATGGCAGCAGCGTCTGCATAGCCTATTTAACACAGGAGAAAGGCGGGACTGCATATACGGTAAATTATGCTCGGCAAAACAATGTGCAAGTGATAAACTTAGCTGCTCAATAGATGTGAAGAATGGGAAGATTGAAAAAAGTTCATCTCCGAATGGAAAGTATACTTGACATTTGCGCCCTCTTTGCTATAATAGAGATATGGAAAGCTGGCTTTCCATGGGAAGGAGGCGCACCGTGAAAAACCGTTTAGAGGAAATTCGGAAAGAACGGGGAATCAAGCAGGAAGAACTGGCTGCCGCACTGGAAGTATCCCGGCAGACCATCGGCTCGTTGGAAAACGGACGATACAATCCTTCAATTACATTGGCGTTTAAGCTTGCACGGTATTTTGATATGAGCATTGAAGATATTTTCATTTACGAGGAGGGAAAGCAATGAAGAAGAAAACCGGAATATATCTTGTAATCGGCATTATCGGCATTGCTTTGGCTCTGAGCGCAAGGTTTCTTTTACAGGACTGTTTGAGCGATTCGCAAAGCGGCGCAATGATCGGTATAGGTGCCGGATTGTTCGGATATGGGATTGCGAAATGGTGCGTCGCTCTGTGGGGCGCAAAAAATCCTGATTTGATGAAGATAAACGAGATTGAGGAAAAAGATGAGCGCAATCAGCTCATTCGCAATAAAGCGCAGGCAATATCCGGCGAGGTGCTGCACTGGCTGCTGATGGCAGGTGCTTGGGTTTGTATTTTTTTCGACGCACCACTATGGATTGTTCTTACTCTTGTAGGCGCTTTCCTGCTTAAAACAATCCTTGATTTTATTTTGATGGCATATTACCAGCATAAGATGTGACGGAGGATATTATGAAATTTGTGATTGAGCATTTATCAAAGAGCTTTGAGAAAAAGGAAGTTCTCAGAGATATTGATTTTACATTTGATGAAGGGAAAATTTATGGGCTGCTCGGCAGAAACGGCGCTGGAAAAACAACGCTGTTTAACTGCCTGAACAGGGATTTGAAGGCGGATAGCGGCAATTTCTATATAGAAGATGAAAACGGCGTCCGCCGTGAGGTGTCCGCAGAGGACATCGGATATGTACTCTCTACCCCGACCGTGCCGGAGTTTCTTACAGGCAGGGAGTTTTTGAAATTCTTTATGGACATCAACGAGAAGTCTATCAAAAATCCGAAAAGCATTGACGAGTATTTCGATTATATGAGTATTGAGCCGGAGGACAGGGATAAACTGCTCAAGGACTACTCCCACGGTATGAAAAACAAAATGCAAATGCTCATCAATATCATCGCTCAGCCGAATATCCTGCTGCTCGACGAGCCTTTGACATCCCTTGATGTGGTTGTGGCGGAAGAAATGAAACAACTGCTTCGTTCACTGAAACAAGACCGCATTACCATTTTCTCCACTCATATTATGGATTTGGCGCTTGACCTCTGCGATGAGATCGTGCTGCTTAATCACGGCGAACTGGAGGTCGTGGAGAAAACCGATCTGGACAGCAGGGAATTTAAGGATAAAATCATTGCGGCACTCAGGGAGGAAGGAAATGAATAAGACGCTTAAAATATCTTTTTCCCTGAAAAATACATACCGTGTCAACGGTGTCCTGTTTTCCTTAAAGCAGATACCGCTCGTAAAGCGGCTGCTTCCGGCAACGCTGTATCAGGTAAAGGGGCTGAAAATCTTTGCAAACATTTTGTCCGTGCTGTGGGAAATCGTTTCTGTATTCCTCGGCAAGTTCCTTTACTTTATCACGATGGTATGCGGTATCGGTATCCTTTATAACGGACTGCCGGAGAATGAGGTGTTCCTGCATATCCTGCTGATTCTCACGGTAATCGGCAGCTTTGTAAACACACACCTTTTCAATCCGACAAAGGATAAATATTATGCGATGATCCTGATGAAAATGGACGCACGAGAATATACGCTTGTAAACTATTTCTACTCCATCCTGAAGGTCGTTGTGGGCTTTTTGCCCTTTACGATTCTGTTCGGTATGGACAGAGGCGTACCTTTGTGGTTTTGTCTGCTCCTGCCCCTTTGCATAGCGGGTATGAAGCTGTTTGCGGCGGCTGTTACCCTGTGGGATTATGAGAAAAGGGGATTTGGCTACAACGAAAATAAGCTGTCCAAATATGTGTGGTGCTGTATCGCCCTGCTTTTAGCCGCAGCCTATGCTCCGCCCGCCTTTGGTTTTGCTTTGCCTGCGGTCGTACCAATGGTTATATTTTTAGCGTGTATTCCCCTTGGTATGGCAAGTATCACAAGGCTCACTACCTTCCGTGATTATTACGCAATCAACAAGGAATTATTAGCCGGATTGACCAATCAGATGGACAGCACGGCACAGACAAAGCTTATCAAACAGGCAAATGAAAAGAAAATATCCGCAGATACTTCCATTAGCAGCAACCGCAAGGGCTTCGAGTATCTGAATGAGCTGTTTATCAAAAGGCATAAAAAGATACTCTGGAACTCGACAAAGAAGATTTCCTATGTGTGCGCTTTCCTTGTCGCCGCCGTGCTGGCAGGCGTCTATCTGCTGCCCGAAGAAAAAACCGTCATTAACGAAATCGTGATGACTTGGCTTCCGTACTTTGTATTTATAATGTACGCTATCAACCGTGGCACGAACTTTACACAGGCGCTTTTTATGAACTGCGATCACAGCCTGCTGACCTATTCGTTTTATAAGCAGCCGAGCTTTATCCTGCGGCTGTTTCAGATTCGCCTGCGTGAGATTATGAAAATCAACGCTGTTCCGGCGCTCGTGATCGGTATCGGACTGGCGCTGATCCTGTTTGCCACCGGAGGGACGGACAATCCGCTGAACTATGTAGTGCTGGTTGTTTCCATCCTGTGTATGAGCCTGTTTTTCTCGATTCATTACCTGACGATTTACTATCTGCTCCAGCCTTACAATGCAGGGACGGAGCTGAAAAGCGGCACATATCGGATTGTTTTGTCAGTAACCTATGTCGTCTGTTTTGCTCTTATGCGGCTGCGTATGCCGATTATGATATTTGGAATAATGACGATTGTTTTCTGTGTGCTTTACAGCATTGTCGCCAGCATTTTGGTATACCGCTTTGCGCCGAAAACCTTTAGACTTAGAACATAACGGGGCGGCTTTACTGCCGGAAATCCATAAAAAGAAACGGAGGATTTATTTATGAGAAAGTGTCTCAGATGTGGAACGGAAATGAAAGAAAACTGCGCCATCAAGGTAGAAGGCGCAGGATACGGAATTATAATGTCATCGGACGAAAACAAGCTGTTCGGCGGCAGGATCGGCAAGCCGAAGGTGGCAATCTGTCCGAAGTGTGGCGAAGTCTCCATCTATGTGGAAGATGTAGAGAAGCTGTGACGGTATATGGAGGCTGTTTGAAATGAAAAAGATTTTATCTGTGTTTTTGATGTCATTCATCGTATTCGCTCTCTCTGCCTGCAATGCTGATGTCGTGAAGATTGAAGATTATGAGTGGGAAATGAGAACGGTTATGAGCAATGATACGGAATCTGCCCAATATCAGGATGAACTTGTGGTTGCCGTAGGAGAAGCCGACGAGCTGTATCCTGACGCTGAAATCGTGGATATGACTTTGACTGCTAAAGATGGAGAAATCACGATAACGGATACCACAAACGGCAAGACATATAACGGAACTTATGAGGTAATGCAGAAAACGCCGAAGGGAACGGACTACGAGATTATCATTGACGGAGTAAACGGCTATGCTACCGTAGCTCCTACGGAATACTATGATGGCTCAGAGATTCCAACACTACCAATCAATATAGATGGCTATTCCTTATACTTTATCCCAAATGAGTCGTAATCTACTCAGGTTAGAGAAAGGCATAATGATGAAGATCGAGATTGAAAAGGATTTTCCCCAGTATTTTAAGCCAGCCTATCCGGAAGAATTTGAGCTGTTCTCTCACTTTGAAGTAACAGCAGGAATACCGACCGTTCTCTTTGCTGTCACGACTTGGAAAGAGAACGGGAAACCGAATGTGTGCTTTCATTCGTGGAGTTGCTTTCACGGAGATAAGACCGCTTTTTTCGCTGTGATGGGCAACCTGTATCAGCATACCCACACCTATGCCAATATCCAAAGAGAAAAATGCTTTTGCATTAATTTTCTCCCGATAAGCTGTTATGACAGGTTGGTAAATACCATTCATCAGAATGAATGGGACGATGACGAATTTGCAGCAGGAGGCTTTACTGTTTCCAACGCCAAAACCATTCACGCACCTGCGATCAGCGAAGCGTTTCTCACGATGGAATGTACCCTGAAAGATATACAGGATTTAAGCGGTGCAGGTATTACGGCTATGGTCATCGGACAGGTACAGCACATCTCTGTGGAAGAAGCGTATGCACAAGGGTATGAATTAAGATATGGCAAGGACGGATTTATGCTGCTCGTGCCTGCGCCGCAAGACCTTGTTACCGGAGAGCCGAATCAGTCGGCGATTGCCACCGTGCATATTGAGAAATACGACTGATTTAAGGAGAGAGCAAAAATGGCGGTTTCAAATATAAAAGCGCTGATCCCCGGCGAACTTCAAAAAGTGTGGGAGCTGGTGTTGAATACGGAGAATTACGCTGCTTGGAGAAGCGACTTGAGTAAAACAGAAGCGATAAGCGACAAGCAATTTATCGAATATACCAAAAACGGCTACCCTACGACCTTTACCGTGACGCTTGTTAAGCCATACAGACGATGGGAATTTGATATGGAAAACAGCAATATGACAGGTCATTGGACTGGCATTTTCACTGCCAAAGGCGATGAAACAGAGATAGATTTTACGGAACAAGTGAAAGCGAAGAAATGGCTGCTGAAGCCTTTTGTGAAATCGTATTTGAGAAAGCAGCAGACACAGTTTGTTGCGGATATAATGAAAAATTTTTCATAAAGACTTATATAGGAAGGCGGTTTGTTATGAAGAAGTATGAGTATATGACAGTTGATTTAAGCGCAGAGCCATCATTTAATGTTCATATTAAGCTGGATCGGTATATTGAGAAACTCAACGAATATGGAAAACAGGGTTGGCGTTTGATTTCCGGAACTGATGACTGGAAGTATTCGATCTTTGAGCGAGAAATTGATGATGAAGAATAATAGACAGGAGGCGTATAACCTATGAAAGATATGATCGGATACTGCGGACTGGACTGCGAAAAATGCGACGCATACATAGCGACCGTCAATGACGATCAGGCTTTGCGGGAGAAAACTGCGAAGCTGTGGGCAGAGTTAAACAACGCCCCGATTCTTCCAGAGCATATTAACTGCGAAGGCTGCCGTATGAATGGGGCAAAAACGGTATTTTGTGATAGCCTGTGCGGGATTCGGAAGTGTGCGTTAAATAAAGGTGTTTCCACCTGCGGAGACTGCCCGGATTTAGAAACCTGCCCGACTGTTGGGGCAATCCTCGAAAATAATCCGGCTGCTTTGGATAATTTGAAAGGGTAATATACATAATGGAAAATTTCATAGCACATTTGAAAGAAGTTATACCTGAAAAAGATAGTCTAAAACTCGTGAAAAAGGAAGCTGAAAATTATTACAAGCAGCATTCGCTTGATGAATGTTTCGCTACGGGATTGGAATTATATCAGTCGGAAAATTTTCAGATACAGGAAGTCGGTGTTTTCTTGGTAGGATATGCAGCCTGCAAAAATACAAGCGCATTATCATTTCTGAAAGATACCGTGAGTCAGCACAAAAGCTGGAAGGTGCAGGAAATTCTTGCAATGGCATTTGATAATTACTGCAAAATTATTGGATATGAAACAGCGATTCCGGTTATTAAGGAATGGCTAAAAAGTGATTGTGCTAATACAAGGAGAGCTGTATCAGAAGGATTGAGAATTTGGACAAGCCGCCCTTATTTTAAGGAGCATCCGCAGATGGCAATACAGTTTTTATCTTCTCTCAAAGATGATGAAAGCGAGTATGTACGAAAATCAATAGGAAATGCTTTGAAAGATATAAGCAAAAAATATCCTGAACTGGTTTCCAATGAACTGAAGCAATGGGATTTATCGTCAAAAGAAATAAAACAGGTACATAAATTAGCAAGTGCTTATCTGAACAAGTCATAAACAAATACTGTTATGCGGAGGGAACACAATGCTTGAAAATACTCCTACTCAGTCAACTATGACTGAATTGCTCGGACAACCTTTGTTTGCAGTCTGGCAAGAGCTGTGTTCAGCGATTGATGAAAAATACGATATGGAACGGCTATGGAATACAGGCGGTAAGAACTGGGTTTATGAATATAAGTACCGCAGAGGCGGTAAAACGCTTTGCAGTCTATATGCGAAAAAGAATAGCCTTGGTTTTATGATTATCTTTGGAAAAGATGAAAGAGTAAAATTTGAGGAGATAAGGGAAACTCTTTCTGATCCCGTTTGCAGGCAATATGATGAAGCAACAACTTATCGTGACGGGAAATGGGTAATGTTTGAGCCGACTGATACTTATGAGTTCGATGACTATATGAAACTGTTGGCTATTAAAAGAAAGCCTAATCGGAAATAACGATACTGTGTTTTGGAGAAAATTAGAATGAAGTTGAAAAATCCTATGTTGGTAGTGACCGATATAGACAGATCAGTTGAATTTTATAAAAAAGTCTTTGGACTTCATATCGTTATGGACTTTGGAGCAAATAAGACACTGACAGGTGGCTTAGCCCTGCAAACGGCTGAAACATATAAGGAATTTATTGGTACAAGTGACATTTCTTTTGGCGGCAACAACTTTGAGCTTTATTTTGAGGAAGATGACTTTGACAAGTTTGCTGATAAGCTGAAGGAATGTGATATTGAATATATCCACCCGATTATGGAACATTCTTGGGGGCAGAGAGTCGTCCGCTTTTATGATCCTGATAAGCATATTATCGAAGTCGGAGAGAATATGAAGGTCGTATGCAAGCGTTTCTTGGATAGTGGAATGACGCCGGAACAGGTTGCAAAGCGAATGAATGTACCTATGAAGTTTATAAATGCTTGTATGCGGTAAGGCTATTTTTAAATGGATAAGGAACGAGTAAGATATGAACTACTCTATAAGAGAAATGCGAAAAGAAGAATATAGTCTGCTCGGTGACTTTTTGTACGAAGCAATTTATATTCCGGATGGTACGGCTGCGCCGCCTAAATCAGTGATAGCTTGTCCCGAATTGCAAGTATATATTGCAGACTTTGGAAACAGCAAACACGATAAGGCTTTGATTGCAGAAGTTGACGGCAATATTGTTGGAGCAATATGGGCAAGAATTATGAACGATTACGGACATATTGATGATAATACTCCATCGCTTGCAATGTCTGTCCTTAAAGCGTACAGGGGTATGGGAATCGGAACTTCATTACTCACGCAAATGATGTCAACGGAAAAAGCTGCCGGTTATGCGAAGCTTTCTTTATCTGTTCAAAAGGACAATTATGCAGTAAAGCTATATCGAAAAGCTGGCTTTATAGCGGTCAAAGAAACGGACGAGGAATACATTATGATCGTCAATCTAAATTCTATTTACAAAACGATCGTATTTGACTATAAAAACGGTTTACCACGACTTTAGTAGAATACATAGATTAGAAAATTTTAATTTCTCAAGGAGGGTTTACAATGAAATGTATAAAATGCCATAACACACTACACACGGAAACTGGCGGATTTTCTATGACCATCAACGGAAAAACTATAAAAGTCATAAACGCACCTGTATTACATTGCAAGAACTGTAATTCGGTAATTATTAGCGATGAAGTAAAAGAAAAGGCAAAAGAATTTTCAAAAGTGTATTTATATCCAGACAATACTCTTGATTACGCAGAATGTGAAGCTGGAACGATGATGTCGGTAATGAATTTACTGTTTTGATGATGACAAAATCCTAAGTTGTAGAGCAGAAAATTGGAATTTAGAATATTATGGTATTAAATAAGAGCAGGAAGAAGGCATATCATGTTAGAAGTGGTATTCAGTGATAGTGTTGCGGGCGCAATGCTCGTGGCAATCGGGCATCAACACAGCGTGGGCGGTGCCACTGCTGTCATTTTTGCCAACGAGGACGGAGAACAAAATGCAACGATTCCGCAGGCAGAAATTGAAAAGTTTCAGCGGGAAGCGGAGGAGCGGGAGCGACGGGGCTGGGAAAATGCTGTCCCCTTTGAGGGCAAACGAGAGAACATCGTTAATCTTCCACTGGCTCTATCTGTCGGACATATTTCCCAAACCGGAATCGGGACAGAGCGAGAGGAAGCAATCTCCCTGTTGACAGGAACTTTCCCTGATATAGCATCTCAGGTTGTGGAGGAGATGCTGGACACCGCCCGCAAGAGTTATGCTGAGCTACTGAAACAGGTTCAAAACGGAGAGCCGATTCGCATCTGGGCAAGCCGTGAACCAGATGCGATGTGCGGATTGTATTGGCTCATGGAACAACTGCGTCCGGTTGGGCTGGAAAAGTTGGATGTTACTGTTGTGGAACTTCCAGAGTGGGAAAAAAGACCAGACGGTTGTATCGTCCAATATACCGGCTGGGGAGAGATTGAGCCTTATCGTTTTGGGGAAATGGCATTATTAGAGAAGAAATTGCCCGTAAATCTTCTTCGCAGTCTGGCAAGTCATTGGGTAGAACTCCAACAGGAAAATGCAACACTTCGTGCTGTGCTAAATGGTAAATTGGTCAGCGCCCCAGAATGTCTATATGATACATTTATCCTTCGAGAATTAGAGAAACAAGAAAATGAATTTAACGAGGCTCGGCTTGTCGGACAGGTACTGGGGAAATATCGGCTTGGAATCGGTGATGCTTGGATTGCTCTGCGCATTGAACAATTTATTAAAGATGGGTTATTGATCCCAATCACAGCACCAGAACCGGGTACTCCTATATACCATCGTATTTTGCAAAAAACAGGAAAGACCTGACAAATTCCAGTTTGTTAAGCAGACAAATCCTAAGTTGTAGAACAGGAAGATAAAGGAGTAAACAAAATGGCTTTTGATTATAAGAAAGAATACAAGGAATTTTATATGCCGAAGAACAAGCCCGGTATTATCGAGATTCCGAAAATGAACTACATAGCAGTCCGGGGAAAAGGCAATCCTAATGAGGAAAACGGAGAATACAAAAACTCTATCGGCTTGCTGTACGGTATTGCCTTTACCATAAAGATGAGCTACAAGGGGACGCATAAAATCGAGGGATTCTTCGAGTATGTAGTGCCGCCCCTTGAAGGTCTTTGGTGGCAGGAAAACACACAAGGACTCGATTATGCAAGAAAAGAAGATATGCACTTTATCTCTATGATCCGGCTGCCGGATTTCGTAACGAAGGAAGATTTTGAGTGGGCAGTTCAGGAGGCAACGAAAAAGAAAAAGCAGGATTTTTCTAAGGTTGAATTCTTCCCCTATGATGAGGGACTGTGCGTCCAGTGTATGCACATCGGCTCTTACGATGATGAGCCTGCTACCGTTGATCTCATGCACGACTATATGAAAGCAAACGGGTATGAGCTGGATATTACGGACACGAGATACCATCACGAAATCTATCTGAGCGATCCGAGAAAATGCGATGTGAGCCGATTGAAAACGGTCGTGCGCCACCCAATCCGGAAAGCGGAGTAATCGGAGGTTAGTATGCCAAAAGAAGTTGATCCCAAAAATACGACAAGGGCTGCGGCGTATGCACTTTGGATGAAAGCGCCCAATCCAATGGTAACTTTTTTCAAGACCTTTGATGTGACGAATCTGATAAAGGTCAGCAGGAAAAGAAGCTTGAAATTTAATATGCTGCTCGATTACTGTATCGGCAGAGCTGCCGTAAAGGTAAAGGAGTTTTATATCCTTCCGGTCGGCGAAAAACTCATGCAGTATGACACCATAGCAGTCAATACCATAGTGAAAAACAAAGAGGGCGAAGTCAGCTCCTGCGACCTTTCTTATAAAGCCGAGCTAAATCAGTTCAACGAGGAGTATCTGAAATATACGGCACAGGTCGCCGCAAGCTGTCAGGACAGGGACTTATCCGAAAACAGTATGGTCATCGGCACTTCCGCCATCATAGATACGGAAATCGACGGAGCTGTTGGTATGAACAGCGGCATTTTTAATAATCCCTTTATTATTTGGGGCAGATACAAAAAGAAATGGTTTCGGTATTACCTGCCACTCTCTTTCCAGTTCCATCACACGCAGATGGACGGCGCACACGCAGGCGTATTTTTGAAGAACTTGCAAAATGAGATCAGTCTGTTGAAATAAAGGTAGGACGAAAGAAATTCAACATGAAAATCAAAAATAAAAAACTGTTTATAAGCCATCTCTCAAATTAGCGATTGATATTTCAAGGGTAGTTGGCGCATCTATCGAAGAAATATTCCATTTTCAAGTAGCTTTAATGGCGAAAGTCATTATTTTACGGGCAGTTGCGTTATTGTTAATCTGCGTTGCTTGCCGTATAAGGGCTAATGTGCTACTTTGGATTTATCATCAAAGCAAAGGAGTGCAACGCACAATGTTTGGAGAAAACTTAAAAACTCTCAGAAAGCAGAAAGGTTTTTCGCAGGAAGAATTGGCAGTAAGGCTCCATGTAGTCCGACAGACCGTTTCTAAGTGGGAGAAAAATTTATCTGTTCCCGACGCTGATACTCTTATCCGGCTGGCTGAAATATTGGAAGTGTCTGTCAGCGAATTGCTGGGGGCAAAAATTGAAAATGAAAATACCGCCAGTGATGTCGCAGAGCAGTTGTCAAGGATAAATGAGCAGCTTGCAATCAAAAATCGCCGCTCACGCCGGATTTGGAAAATTGTTGCCATTATATTGGCGGCTATAGTTTTAATAAACATTTTCATTGCCGTGTTTTTTAGCGTTCCAAACCTCAATGAAGGTATTCCGAGCAATCAGCCAGAGATAACCGACCAAACACAAATCATAGAGGAATGAATAGCAAAGCCAGCCGAGCCAGTCAACGGTTAAGATGGGCGGCGCACACGCAGGCGTATTTTTGAAGAACTTGCAAAATGAAATCAGCCTGTTGAAATAATGGCTGAAAGGAAGAGGTACGCTTATGGAAGAATTGGAAGCGATTATGCAGAAATTCGCTGCGTCAGGTTGGGACTTAATCGCTGTTCCGGCTCAGGAATGGCTGGACGGGAAAGCCGATAAGGATACTTTGGTATCAGCAATCAAACAGGCTGATAAAGAATGTGGAAGCTGCGGATGTGAGTTGGATCCGCTGTATAAAAGAGTTATGGAGCTTCTTTAATACCATAGGAGGTATAAATATGTTAAGCTTAGAAAAAGTAAAAAACGGATTGGAAACCTTTGGTTATGAATATGCTAACAATATTCTATGCGGACATACTAAATCTAAAGTAAAATGGGCTTTGCCAACAGGGATTGTCAATGTAATGGCATTTGAACAAGCAACATCGTATTTGTTCGGATTTAGCGATAACGGGATTAACCTGTTTCCTGTTCACGGCGATTGGGACATTGCAGACAATTTATTCATTCCGTGGAGTGAAATAACAAGTTTCAAAATGAAAAATGGATTATTAGAAAATGAAATGATCCTGTCAACATCAGCAATGAAAATAGAAATGAAAATCAACAAAGTAGTAGCGAATAATTCGTGGGTTAAGGACAATTTGAATTATTTGAAATCCAAGAATTATTTTTATCATCACTGATTCAGGTTGAAAATCATCTAAAATGGATAAGATCATAGGTCAGAAAAACCGTAGGGCTTTCATTGAAGCTCTACGGTTTTCAACATTTATTGAGTATGACTATCCTTTGGAATAGGGAAAGAAATTGTAACGGCAAATCCACCTTGTTTGCCGTGATCGAAAGACACTGTACCATTATGGGCGGAAACGATCTGTCCGACAATCAAAAGCCCTAAGCCGTGCCGTGGCTCGGTTGTCCCGCTGTCACTCATCATATAGTGGGGCGTAGTCCTGAGTTTCTCTAACTTTTCATCGGTAACGCCGACGCCGTTATCTTCTACGACGATTTTATATTCTGTATCGCTTTTTCGGACGCATACTGAAATCGTACAGCCATCAGGATTGTGCGTTTGAGAATTTGTAATCAGATTTCCGATTGCCCGCCGCAACAACTCTTTATCTCCATTTATGACACAGGCAGTCAATGCTTCATCTGTATTCCATTCTATCGGATACTTTTCTTCCATATCTAAATTGATAAAGTCAACAACGCTTTGTCTTGCGATTGCTACGAGATTGACAGGCTCTGGATGGATCGGCTGCATATTATATTCTAACTTCGAGGCAAGATTCAGGTCATTGATGAGATTTTTCATTTTTGTACTTTGCTGACGGATAATCCGTGCCTTTTTCCTTTCGCTTTCCGGCAGGCTTTCATTGTCCTCAATCTGTCCGGCATATCCCATTACCATAGAAAGTGGTGTGCGAATATCGTGAGAGACTCCGGAAATCCAGTTTGCTCTTGCTGTTTCTTTTCTTTGCAGGTTTCGCTTCTGTTTTTGGAGAATATCCGATGTTTGATTGATTTTAGCGGCAAGGTCTGATAAAAGTCCTTTTTCCCTGACATAAACAGGCTCGCCTGAAGGCAGCGCCTGTATACCGTTTGTAATCGGTTTAACGGATTTCAGTAGCTTGGAATTAGCGATCATATAAATCAGGAAAATCAAAAAAACATTCACACCGATTACAATCAGGACAGTATACGGGGCGTTTTTGATGAAATCATAATCCCAGCTCGGAGACATATGTTTCCAATATCGGTCTTTCGGGTAGCCTACAACGACCAATCCGTTTTCACATTCTCCCGTATAGGTAGGGTATCCGTCAATATATCCTCGTGTCAGACTTGCAATGTCGGAGATCGTATAGTGCAGAGGAACGGTATCCGGCAGATTTTCCGTGTGCCATTTTACCTCTAATGTGTCATTATCTATATAGATTGCCCACGCATTCTCCCCGCTTAACCGCTCCGTCATATCGCCGGATAAGATATATCCCGTTTCTGTTTTCTGTAAAGCTTCAGCAGTTTCTTTTGCAGTCGTCCACGGTCTGCCATTTGCCGTTTGACTTGCGGAAATAGCAGCAAGAATAATAATGTTAAGGACGATGACCAAGACTGTGCTTAACAGCAATATGCCTACAAACCGCCGAATGAGTTTCGTAATATCTTTCATATCATTTCCCCGTTAATACTAACTTGTAGCCTAAGCCTTTTACCGTAATGAGGGATACCGGCTTTGACGGGTTAGCTTCAATTTTTTCTCGGATTCTGCGGATATGCGCCATCAGCGAGTTTTCATATCCGTATGGATTATCTCCCCACGCAGCTTCGCAGAGCTGATCGATGGTTACAATTCTTCCCGCATTGCGGTAGAGCGCCAGCAGTATATCGTGTTCTTTTGCAGTCAGCGGGAAATGTTTATTTTCTTTTATCACTTCGGCACGGTCAAAGTCAATTTGGCTTCCGGCAAGTTGGACGATAGGATCTTCGCCTTTGTAGTACCGCCGCAGAATGATTCCGATACGCAGGGATAATTCTTTTGGCAGGAACGGCTTTACCATATAATCATCTGCACCAAGTCCCAATCCTTTCAGCTTGTCCTCATCTTCTCCACGGGCAGTTAAAAAGAGAACTGGGACTTCGGTAAAAGTCCGCATTTGTTCAAACAGAGAAAAGCCGTTCCCATCGGGCAGCATTACATCGAGAATGGCAAGATCAGGCTCCCAGTCCCTGCATATTTTCAGAGCTTCAGCTACTGTTCCGGCAGTCCTGATTGTTTTGAAACCGTCCTGCGCTAAAATAGATGTTACCATTTCACGCAGATCAGCCTCATCATCTACGATGAGGATTTTTTTGTATTTTAAGTAATCATAGTCCATAATGCAATTCTCCTTTTTCTATATTATAGCATATCATTCCTGCATTTTCGCAGTGCAGTTCAAATGTAAGGTAAATGTAAGGTAGAGAGAAGGTTGACACAAGGTTGCGCCTTTATACTAAAGACAACAAAGGAAAGGAGATTTCACAATATGAATATAATCGAAACTCAAAATCTGACGAAAACCTACGGCGATTTCACGGCAGTATCCCATCTGAATCTCCATATTCGCAAAGGAAGTGTTTATGGATTTTTAGGTCCGAACGGAGCGGGAAAATCCACAACGATGAAAATGTTTCTCGGTTTGACGCAGCCGACAGAAGGAAGCTTTCATATTGACGGAAAAACATACCCTTCAGACCGAGTTCCCATTTTGAAGGAAGTTGGCTCATTTATAGAAGCACCCGCCTTTTACGGGAATCTGAGCGGAGAGGAAAACCTTGAAATTATACGGAAAATTCTTGGGCTTCCAAAAAGCAGTGTCGATGACGCTCTAGAGCTTGTCGGCTTAACTGAATTTAGAAAAAGACTGGCAAAGAAATATTCTCTTGGTATGAAGCAGCGTTTAGGTTTGGCAGGCGCTTTGATCGGCAGACCGCCGATCCTGATTCTCGACGAGCCGACCAATGGACTCGATCCGGTGGGTATTCACGAGATACGCACCCTGATTCGTTCCCTGCCGCAGAAATATGACTGCACGGTATTGGTTTCTTCTCACTTGCTTCCTGAAGTAGAACTTATGGCTGACGATATTGGTATTCTGAATCACGGTCATCTGCTGTTTGAAGGAACAAAGGAAGAATTGAAAACAAGCGCTCGTGCCGCCGGATTTCCAACGGATAATCTGGAAGATACTTTCCTTGCTATGATTGATGAAGATAATCGTAGGAGAGGAGGTACGGTATGAGTCCCTTGATCGAATCTAAAAAGCTGAAGCGCACAGGCTATCTCCCTGCGTTTTTGGCAGGCGGCTTTCTTGCAGCAGCTTTTCCGGTTGTCTATATGATGGTAAAAGCAGAGGAAATGACTGCACTCTCAGGCAATCCGATCAACATACTGATGTCTGCGAACTGGCAGATGATGGCGATGTTGAACATTCTCATTTCCATTTGCGGTGCTTGTATGATGTACCACACGGAATATGCCGATAACGGTATGCAGAAAATGTCGGTACTGCCCATTCGTCAAGGCAGTATGTTCTTTGGAAAATTTCTAATTGCCGCTTTGGTATTATCCGCAATGGTGGTCATAGAAATGGCAGTCTTAGTCGGCTGTGCAAAGTATTGGTTTCCAAGTTATGTGTTTGACCTGACCGAAATATTGAAAACCGCAGGTTTCCAGATTGTAGTTACGCTGCCGACCGTAATGCTTATGCTGGTTATTGCGTCTGCCTGTAAGAATATGTGGGTATCCCTCGGTATTGGCGTGATTTTAGTATTTACGCTTTCCATTCTTCCGCAGGATAATATTGTGCTGAGCCTGTTTCCGTTTGCTTCCCCGTATCAAATGCTCTCTGCGGCAGTGGAAAATAGCCGTACCACCTTATTTTTAGCTGTTTGCGGGATTGAAACGGTCGTGTTCGGTATTGCAAAAGTCCTTTATCTGAAAGCAAGGAGGTGTTTTGAATGAATTTCTTATCATTAGTCGGCGTGGAACTCAAAAAAATCCGCCGCTCTAAAATCTTATTGATCTTGCTGATCCCTGTCATTATGATGTGGATTCCGAGCATTATCAATGCGGATATGAACTTCGACCTGAGAGGAATCCCGATTACGCCGGAAAACAATTTTTTCATTCAGGGCTTTATGGGTATGGTTTGGTTTATGATCCCGGCATCGCTGGTCATCTGTACGGTACTGCTGAATCAAACGGAACGCTCCAATAAAGGAATTTTGAAAATGCTGTCCCTGCCGATCAGCACAACAAAACTATGCCTTGCTAAATTCACAGTCCTGATTTTGCTGGCGGCATTTCAGATGGTTATGTCCATTGGGGCGTACTATATTTGTGCGGCAATCGTTACCCATACGCAGGATTATAATTTTATCCTTGAGCCGTTATATGTCTGCAAAAATGTATGCAGTATCTATGCCGCTGCAATCCCAATGGCTGCTGTATACCTTGCGGTTTCCACTTTAATCCAGTCTCCCATTTTTTCGGTCGGTATCGGTCTGGCTTCGATTGTACCTTCCGTGCTTATGATAAACACAAAAATATGGTTTGCCTACCCGATGAGCTATCCGTTCTATCTGATAATGGTGGCGTATGGGAGAGCTGCTGAAGGTGTTTATGAAACACAAATCGCTTGGCTTCCGTGGCTGCCTGTTGCAGTCGGAATCACTATTTTAGCACTTGTCGTATCCTGTATGCGATACGGCGCATCTGAAAGGAGATAACTACAATGAAAAACAAAATTTTAACTGCGATTTCTACCATTATGCTCTTTATCCCGTGGACGATCCTGCCACTGCGTACCTTTGATTGGGCGCTGGAATCCCCGGTAGCGGAGATTATGGTTTACAGTTACGCCGCCTTTATGATTTTTTCAGGTATCTTTTCCATTCTCAGCTATACCAAAGGAAAAGTAAAATCCAAACTTATGCAGGTATGTGTCGTGATTAACAGCATTTATGCGGTTGGCGCAATCGCAATTATCGGTATGAATATTGTAACGAGGATTGGCGGGTGATGATATGAAAAAAATAAAAATTCTGACTGCTGCACTGCTCTCCTTATGTTTAGTCTTTACCATTACGGGGTGCAGCGGCGACAATCTGAAAGATAGTGTTATAAACGGCTTTAATGATATGCTCCAGCATTTCAGCAAATATGCCCTTACGGACGAAAAAGATTTGCAGGGCGATAAGACCAAAGGGGAAGATACCTATACCGGCTCCTATACAGCAGATTATGAGGATTTCAATGATAAAGAATATATCTTTGGAGGTACTGCGTTAGAACGGGATAAAGGAAGTGAGCTTACTGTAACTTACGAGTTGACGGTTGATTCCGGCACGGCAAGGCTTTACTGGCTTGATAAGGGCGAGGAAAAAGTGATTGCCGATACAAGTAAAAACGGAACATATTCCGTTACCCTTGATGAAGGCGACAACTATCTTACTTTAGAAGGCAATGATTTTTGCGGCTCATTGAAGGTGGTTGTGGAATGATTGCAAAAGCAAGAACAAATCCGATAAATCTTTGTGCTATGCCTAATACTTTGGAATGTTCGATAAACCGCTAATTCACTCTTGTTCAGATAAAGCAGAGCTGGATTTAATTCGCCATCTACTTTGCCATTGTCGCCATTTAACTCGCCATTTAATTTGCCATTCCGTATTGTCGCATTGAGCATAAAAGCGTTATCAATTTTATTTCCCCATTTTTTAGCATAACATTGAGTAGTGAAAAGAATGAAAACCGCAGGACTTCGATATATAGCTCTGCGGCTTTCAGCTTTTCGATATTTTAGTCTCTTTTGATATGCTTTTGTATATCTTCCACAGACGGGAGCTGTTTGCTCAAAGCTTCAGGAAGCTCACTTGTAACTTTGTATTCGCTGACACCGATTGGCTTTGACATATCTTTTAAGGCATATTCAGCGACTAATGCGTTTTTGCTTTTGCACAGCAACAGACCGATAGAAGGATTGTCATTATCCTTTTTCAAAATCCCGTCAACGGCTGAGAGATAAAAGTTAAGCTGTCCAGCATATTCCGGCTTAAATTCTCCGGTTTTCAGCTCAATCACAACATAGCAGCGAAGATTAAGGTTGTAGAACAGAAGATCAATGTAAAAATCATCGCCGCCGACATTGAGATGATATTGATTGCCGAGAAACGCAAATCCCGTTCCCAACTCTAAAAGCAGCTTCGTTACATCCTGAACAAGAGCCTGCTCTATATCCCGTTCTACCATATCTTCCTTGAAAGGGATAAAATCAAAAATGTATGGATCTTTCATTGTTTGTACGGCAAGCTCACTCTGCGGCGAAGCAAGTCGGCTTTCAAAGTTTGAAATTTTATCAGCAATAGCCTGCCGTTCATACAAGCCGCTTTCAATCTGATGAATCAAGACATTATGCGACCAGCCATTTTCTGCGGTCTTTCGTATATACCACTCTCTTTGCTTTTCTCCTTTAACCTTATCCAAGATTGCAACATTGTGCGACCACGGAATTTGTGCAGACACCGTCTGCACAAATTGCTCATCAGGATAAGTGCTTGCAAATTTTGACATATATTTAAGGTTGCGAACAGAATAGCCCTTTGCGTTCGGGAACAAGAGCTTAATATCAGCCGCCAGATTTTCAATAAATTTATTGCCCCAAGATTTATGCTCGTTTATGATTTTTCCGATATTGTAATACAGCATAATCAGCTCTTTATTTACACTTAAAGTAGCTTTGTACTGCGCCTGCTGAATTTCCTGTTTGATAGTTTGCACCAAATCAAGATACTCGTTATTATTCATCAACATCTTTATACCCTCCAGTTATCTATTTCAAAAATTGATTGCGGTATTCCTGATGACGGAAACGATAGCCCTGTGCAATTAGCGTATCCGTTTTCAATGCGACCAAGTTTATGTCCGAGTGCATTGCCCGTGCGATCTGCTGAATATCATACCCGTTTTCGATATATTCCAGTATTTCATCGTCAGGCAGGGAGATTTGAGAAGCAAAGATGTTTGCCTCGTATTCCATTCGGCTTTGCCGCATATCGAAAATATTAAATTCCTTGAAGCCGCCAGCCTTGACCGCTTCTTCTCTATGTAATGCGTCGTGTCCGATCTCGTGCAGCATTACGATACGCTCCATTACAGGGTGCAGATCGTCTTTTATAAAGATAAAGCGGTTACGCATTAAAACCTTGTATGCCCCTCGCTGCTTCTTGAACGATAACGGGATAACTTCTATCCCCAGTTCTCGTGCGATTTTATGTGGATCGTTTGTGCCAAGCTCATTTGTCAGCCGATTTGCCTTTCTAACAATCTCCAAAGTCTGAATATCCAAGAGCAAACACCCCCATTCTACTGTCGGTAAGTATATCTTATCAAATGCACTGTCCGAAAAAGAGGACATCAAGCGCTATTTTCTATATTTTTTGGGAGTGTACTTTTTATTCTTCTCTTTGGCGATCCAGTACGCTTCCTGAATGCCTTTCATCATCTCGTCCAAATCCTCATCTGCAAGTTCGCCGCCTGCAAAAAGTCCTGTAACTTCTGCCATAAGCTCCTTTGCCTGTCTTGCGCCATTGCGTCCATATTTAGATTCGGCGTTCAGCAAAAATTCCTCATCATCTGTAAGCAGATAGTTGACATCGACCTTCAGGACTTCCGCCATCTTATAATAGGTTTCCCTTTTTTTCGGATAGCGGGTGCCAGCCTCATAATTCGATACTGTCCGCAGAGAAACGCCGATTGCTTTTGCAAACTCATCTTGCTTTAAGCCTGCCTTCGTGCGGGCTTCTTTTACCTTTTCACAGAATTTCATTTCATCTGACCTCCAAATTATTCGACCTGATTTGAAAATATCTTGCGTATCTGTATTGACAAGCGCAAGTAAATTTCGTATAATGTCAATACGCAAGTAAGTTGCGTATACATAATACCTTAACTTGCGTGTTTTGTCAAGGGAGTTCAAAAAATTAGCTTGAACTTTTATCTACCAACAAATGATACCCGTTTTAAGGATTGAGGCGAACAGATGGGACGGAAAGATACACTCGCTGCGAAAAGCATTCGCAAAATGTACGAGCAGCTTAATTTGAATCAATCGGATATATTCTCTAAAACAAAATTGCTTCTCAGTGTATACCGTGATGTGGTCTGGATCACACTGAGCGAATCTGCCCGTGTGAATGAGGAGCTGGTATATTACGGAGAGGAACTGGACAGCGCCCTTGTCTACTTGGAGCTGTTTGCGCCGGATACCGAGAAGCAGGAGTTTGAGAGCCGTATCAGTGCTTTATTTGAGAACAAGTGGATGGTTGACCTGATTGATACCGCTATGGCGAAAATATATGACTACCATAACAACGGCAGGCTGTACCACGAGATCATATCGAAAAGCTACCTAACGGCGTTTCGGTATACAGAGAGCGAGCTGCTCGATCTCTTGAATATGGAGCGCAGTACCTTTTACGACCGGAAACGGGAAGCGATTTTGCTCCTTGGCGTGTCCCTGTGGGGATATGCGATTCCGTGCTTCAAAGGAATCTTCAATATGAAGGGAGCTGATGAAAGCGACGATATTCCCGATTTTTTCAAATGAAGGCTTGTCCGACTAAAGTCCGACGAAATCCCTACTGAATGTCCGACCTTGCGTATGCTACACTGTGTATGCTGCCCGAAGAACGGCTTTCGTTTACGGAACGAGGCTGAAAACAAAATGGCAGAAAATTGGCGCAGTTTTGCCGATGATACGAAAAAGCAAATCTGTTACAATTAGTATGCCTAAAGCTTTGAGAATTTTTCTTGATTTTCAAATGCTGGTTGAATATCTTTTAGGCGGCAATACAGCAGCTTAGGCAAAACGAATTGAATATGTGTTTTGAAGAAGCAGTTATAGCTTTCAGCCTTCGGGCTTGAATGTTATAGCTGCTTTTTTTGTGCAGCCCTTTTCGCTTTTGTCAAGCGGAAAGGGAGCTTTATGTCTATCACAGTATGGCAGGCGTTTGTATGTAGGTATCCGTGATCTCCGGAGTTTTTGATTGTGACCTTATATATCAAAAATTCCAAATTTAAGGAGATTACGGAAATGAAAAAACTTACAGTAAACAAGCAGGAAGAATTATTTGCACAGGATTGTAAACTCATCAACCTTCGGTATGAGTATAGTGGTTTCACTGGAATGGAAAAATGGGCAATTATAACGGAGCTGTCCGAAGAAGCATTGTGGGATAAGTACCCTGATGTCATCAGCAGGTATACGCCTTTTATACTTCTGTCAATGGCACAGGGAGAAGTGATTAGTGAATCACATAGAAATAATGATAAATATGAAAAGCGCAGCAAAAGGACGATAGATGTATACGGTTATGAAGATGATATTTTTGAGCAGTTCCATCCGAAATCTATCGCCCCATTTATTGATCCGTTTGATAAAGCGGAGGAGGAACAGATCGAGGAAGAAAAAGAAAAGCTACGACAATTAGAACTTTCTAAGGTAAGACAAGCGTTAAGTATGCTGCAACCTGTTCAAAGGGAGCGCCTTCTTAAATCCGTTTTGCTTGGGATTAGTTCAAGGAAAATTGCGAAAGAGGAGGGCATAAATTATAGCTCCGTAGACAAGTCAATCGCTGCCGCAATAAAAAATTTCAAAAAATTTTATGAAAACCTCTGATTTTGGGTGTGCATTTCGCACCCCTTTGTCCAAATGAGTGAAGGGGTATTTCTATTCCGGATATGAAATGCGCTTTCAAAACTCAATGAACAGAGAGGTTATACATAAAATGAAGAAAACAGAAATCAGGCGTGGAGATATATTTTCCTACGATTTTGGCACAAGAATCGGCTCTATCCAATCAGGTGTAAGACCTGTGCTGGTAATTCAGGCAGACAATTTCAATGCGAATGCGCCTACTGTTATTGTTGCGTCCATTACGAGTGTAATAAAAAAGAGGTATTTGCCGTCCCACATTATTTTAGGCGAGGGTTTTGGTCTGATGAAGCCTTCAATGGTGTTGCTTGAGCAAATACAGACTGTGAATAAAGATGATTTGACAGAGTATATTGGCTTTGTTGATGATGAGCGCCTTTGGAGACAGATTAACGCAGCCTTGAAAAAAACATTTGGTCTATGGCTTTACAACACTGACAGGATCGGCGACATTCGCTGCCTGTGTCCGAAATGCTTAAACGACTATTTTCGCAATCCGAACTATGTTGTCAGACGCCTTGATCCTTTCGCTAAAAGTAAAGGCACTTGTGATAAGTGCAATGATAGAGGTTGGGATTATATCGTTTATGACAAACGCACCTCTTTCAAAGGGAAAGGGGTATAGGGATGTCGCAAAACAGGGAAAGGAAACGAAAGTTTGACATTCCTATATGGTGCAAGGCAAATCTGTCGATTGAAGAAGCCGCAGCCTATTCCGGTATTGGAATGGCGAAACTTTATGAGATGACAGAAAGTGAGGATTGCCCATTTGTCTTATGGATAGGTAGCCGGAGAATGATTAAGCGAAAAGTTTTTGATGAGTATATAGAGCGGCAATACTCAATTTAATGAAAAAGTCAAGCCTGCGATGAGCCGATTCGCATAATTGGCTTATCGCAGGACATTGGCTATGCTGTAACTACCAAAAGCAAGGAGGTACAGCAATATGCTCAACAAAAAGAACGATCCGGATATGTCGAGAGTCCCGTTGTGGAAGAAAATGAATTTAACGGTGGAAGAAGCCGCCGAATACTCAGGAATAGGCGTATCTAAAATTAAAGAAATTTCAAATCAAAAAAACTGTCCCTTTGTCCTATGGAATGGAACAAAGCGGTTGATTAAAAGAAAACAATTCGAGGATTATCTCGAAACACAATATTCCGTCTGAGAGGAGGACAAGCTAATGGATAATAAACTGACTGAAACAGGCAGTTCCAACAGGCGTGTAGCTGCTGTTCCAATTTGGGTAAAACCTTATTTGACGATAGAAGAAGCGGCAGAGTATACGGGAATAGGCAGGGATAAGCTTTATGAAATGACGAGCCTTGCCGATTGTCCGTTTGTACTGTGGGTAGGCAATCGGAGAATGATTAAGCGCAGGATTTTTGATGAATACATTGAGCAAATGTATTCAATATGATGGAGGTTGTATGGACGAAAAAATTTTAGCTTACAGAAGTGAACTCCAAAAGAGGTCGGAAAACACACCGTTTTGGACGAAAACGATTTTAACCGTTGAAGAAGCTGCCGCATACACCGGAATCGGAAGGGCAAAAATCCGCCAAATCATTTCACAAGGGAATTGTCCTTTCACGGTAAATAACGGCACACAAATCTGTGTGATCCGAGAAGCGTTCATTGATTATCTTGATAAGCAGTTTCGCATATAGGAGGAGAGAGAATTATGCCGAGAACAAAAAGAAAAGACAAGTCGAGAGCCGTGCTTCGGACAGGCGAATCGCAAAGGGCTGACGGAACTTATCAATTCCGGTGGACTGACAGTAATCATAAGAGGTTTTGCGTATATGCCAAGACGCTTGATGAATTGCGCTATAAGGAAGAACAGATTAAAAAGGATAAGAGCGATGGCATTAAAACCGAAGCCCGATATACGACGGTCAACGAGGTCTATGAGCTTTGGAAGGAGCTGAAGCGAGGGCTGAAGAACAACACCTTTGAGAATTATAAATATATGTATGAAACCTTTGTCCGTCATCAAATAGGCTCAAAGACAGTTTCATCGTTGAAAAAAACAGACATAAAGAGGTTTTATAATTACCTTACAGACGAGCGCCAGTTAAAACCTTCGACCATTGACAGTATCCATACGGTTTTACATCAGATTTTGGATATGGCTGTTGACGATGATTACATAAGGAATAATCCGTCAGATAATGTACTTAGAGAGTTGAAGCAAGCACATTGCTTTAAGACAGAAAAGCGCAGAGCTTTAACCCGTCCCGAACAGGAGTTGCTTTTAAGCTATTTGAAAAATACTCCCGCCGCACAATATTGGTATCCAATCTTTGCGGTTTTGGTAGGAACAGGGCTTCGAGTCGGAGAACTTACCGGATTAAGATGGTGTGATGTCGATCTTGAGAACGGTGTTATTGATGTAAATCATACTTTGGTTTACTATGACCACCGCACCGATGGAAGCAAAAAAGGCTGCTATTTTAATGTCAATACGCCGAAAACTCCGGCTGGAAAAAGAAAAGTGCCAATGCTCAGTTTTGTGAAAGAGGCAATTATAATGGAAAAGGAAAGGCAGGAGCTGCTCGATCTTCATTGTACCGCTACCATTGACGGATACACAGATTTCATTTTTATCAATCGCTTCGGCAATCCACAACATCAGGGAACGCTCAATAAAGCAATCCGCCGCATAATTCGTGACTGTAATGATGAGCAGTTTTTGAAGAACGAAAATCCCGAAGTGCTGCTTCCGCATTTTAGCTGCCATTCATTAAGACATACATTTACGACGAGAATGTGCGAAGCGGGCGTGAATGTCAAGGTCATTCAAGACACGCTTGGTCATAAGGATATTTCAACAACGCTTAATATCTATACCGATGTAACGAAGGAGCTTCGGCAGTCCGAATTTGAAGGTCTTGACTCATATTTCAAAAGCGAGTATAATAAAGTGTCAGACGAGTAAGGAATATTTCGGAGACGATGATAAAAAGCTTATACACCATTTACACCAATTTGTACTCCAATCCACCGAAAAACAGCACGAATTTATAGGGATATAGCGATTCCGGAAGAAACGCTGTTTAGACCTGTTATGAGATATGAGGAGGTTTAGGACGGATTGAAAAGATGGTTGCTTTCGTCCCGACAATGAAGTCCTTGGACGCTGACAAGAAGACAAATAAGACTTCCGAAGCAGCTCCTGCAGCTGCAGAAAAGGTCGCTGAAAAGATTGATTTTTCTAAGGTAAAGGTAGAGCCTTTATTTGAGGAATTTGTTGATTTTGATACATTCTCAAAGTCAGATTTCCGTGCAGTAAAGGTTAAAGAATGTGTTGCAGTACCGAAGTCAAAGAAACTGTTACAGTTCACTCTTGATGACGGAACAGGCACAGACAGAACCATTTTAAGCGGCATTCATAGCTTTTATGAGCCGGAAGAACTGGTTGGAAAGACACTTATCGCTATCACAAATCTTCCACCGAGAGCGATGATGGGTATCGACTCCTGCGGTATGCTCCTCAGTGCTATCCACGAAGAAGAAGGCGAAGAAAAGCTCCATCTTCTGATGGTAGATGACCACATTCCGGCAGGGGCAAAGCTTTATTAAGATGATGTAAAGATGTACCGTTTCATCAAATAGACGGGACGTACTTCATTTGATAAAAAACTGAAAAAACAGCGATTTACATCAAATTTGCATCAATTGATGCAGAAATTAAGTGCAAGCAAGAAAAAATCGCATAATTAGTATGATGAATGGGCAATTCCAATCGGGATTGCCCATTTTCTAAAATGAAAAGCAAATTCAATAATTGAAAGGAGAAGGCATAATGGAATTTAGAGAAGATATAGGACAGTATGTTTTTGAGTATGAGGGACTGATTTTTGCTTGGGACGAAGAACCAGAAGAAGATATTCAGGATACTGTAAAAACTTTGGCTAATAATTATTTTAAGCATTTGGACGGAATAATTGATTTTATGCTACCTGATATTAAAAAAATATACGGACAAGTTACTGTTGAAGATGTAAAGAGAAATCTTGGCAGACCTATTGTCGATTATGATAATGGGAAAGTGACTTATTGCGAACAGTCATTTGATGATTGTCATATATTTGAGTTTGAATTTATGGACGATGCTTTTGAAAAATTGCAGTATTTTTCAATAGATGGTTAGTAAATAATATAATCAATTTGTCTATTTGCCCTTTGAGAGAGGAGAAAATCCTTTTCTCAAAAGGTTGTGCGATACTGAATGTTATGTTAAGATAGCAAGTATAGCGAGTGGGCAATTCCAATCGGGATTGCCCATTTTCTAAAATGAATGGAAATACAAATCGGGATTTGAAGGAGTGTGGAATATGAATGATATGCAAAAAAAGTTTTTCAAACATATTAGGTCAGTTTACAAGGAACTACACGCAGACCACGAAACGGGGGCTGCTGACAACAAATAAAGGCTGAATATCAAGCACCGGGAAAGTGCGAGATATTCAGCCTGTTTTGTTGTCAGGGGTTTCCAAAGGGGCTTGCCCCTTGGCACACGACTTTGCTCGCAAAGTGTAGTGTGTTATACGCTCTGTCGGCGTTGCCGTGAAAATGCCGTTGCCGCCGGAGAGGGCAAGGGCATTTGAAGCGGCAGGAAAGCAGGGCTGTGATTGCGTGGCGTGGAGCCACAAGCGCAGGACTGGTTTCATCAGCAGACAGGGCGTATATGAATGCCCCCGTCCCTCGTCTTACGCTGGACTATGGGACAAAGTGTCCCAGACGGATAGCCACATTCACGAGAAAACAGACAGGGTTTCTTCTCAAAATTGAAATGGGCGGGAAGCCATTTTAGGGCTTTCCCGCCTTGATTGCTTATCAGCAAAGACGGGCGGGCTGTCAACGGCGGCGCATGAAATGCGCCGTTCATCTTGACCGTTGACTGGCTCGACTGGCTTTGCTATCTCCCAAACAAGTTATTGTTTGTTGTTTTCCCAATTATCTAAACGGGCTTGCATAGTTTCTCGCCATTCTTCACTTGGACAAGCAGTAATCAATTTTCGATACTCTTCACTTGATGGTGCTTCTGTCAAATAAGACTCTACCAACTTTAGCAAATCCCACTCTACTCCATACATTCCACCTTCGGGGAAAATGTCAATCAATACGCCTACTTCTTCTCTTGTCAATGGCGTTTTTACATTGGAGAGCAATTCGTCATACATGTTGATGGTTTCTTCTGTAGGGTCATCTTTCACTGCGTCTGGCATTTGACCGAGAAGTTTCAATTTTATAATTGCCTCCTGCACCTTTACTCCCTCCAATTTCTCGTTCTCTATTTTCTCCCCCGCTGCGGGTTTGGATTTTTCAGCAAGTCCGACTTCTGTGCAATCTTTTTCAGCCACTTCTTTTCTTCCTCGGACAGCTTTTTCAAATTCAGCTTGAGCCGCTTACAGATAAACGCCAAAGCCGCTTGCTCCGGGTCGCTGTCTGGACTGGCAGTTTCCTCGGCGGTCTGCAAGAAATCTTCCAGCGGATTGTCCTCCGGAACGCTGAAAAAATCGTCCTTATGGGCTTCCCGCAGGTCAAGGGCTATCTTGTTTATGTCTTGCTGTATCACATAGCGGCAAAAGCTGTCATCGTCAATATGGGCGGCGACAAGCTGCCTTAACTGCGGGTCGGACAAGCCGGGATTGTGCTGCTTCATAATGGTTGCGCTCATAATATCCACAATGGCATTTGCGCTCTGTACCTGCTTGACTGCCGTTCCGTTCACATAGATTTCAAGGTCAGCCATCAGCCGGGGGAAATCCGGGTGTACCGCCAGCTCACACAAGAGGGAAGTATCCACCCGCCCACTTTTCAATAGTTCAATCATATCATCACTCAAGCGCAGGTCTGCAAGATCGGCGTTTGGGTGATTTTTTGTTTTAGAGCGTCCCAGCAGGTAATCAACGGTCACTTCATAAACCTTTGCCAGCTGGATAAGGGCATGGTGGCTGATGTCTTTGAGATTGTCTCCCTCATAACTGCCTAAAGCAGATTTGGAAAGATGAGTTTCTTCCGCAAGCTGTTCCAGCGTCAGCCCTCGTTCCACACGCAGGTCTTTCAATCGTTCCTGTATGGATAGTTCCATGCTATCACCTCCTTGTCTGCTCGATAAATGGGAATTTATATTTTTTTCTGTAAATAAATCATATCTGTTAGTTGAACCCCACCTTCAAAAATAGGGTGGTCATAGTTATCAATAAAAAAATTTTTAATGCTGTGTGAGCGGACAAAACCAGATTTTTCATAAAAAGGAACGGTCAACGGGCTATCCCCTGTACCAACTTGTAGTATCGAATACTTCCCTTTATATTTCGCAGCAACAAAGTCAATTAGTGCCTTGCCGTAACCTTTGCCCTGATATTCTGGCGCAGTTGCAATATTTTTAATTTCAAGAATGCCTTTGCCCTCATCGGTTACTACACACTCGCATTTAACCCCATTATCGACTAATACATACATCATTCCTCTATCAATATATCGGTCTATCATGCTCTCTTGTTCGTCGGCTAACAGTAATAAGGGGAGAAATTGTTTTTTATTCTCTTTGATTTCTATAATTTCCATATCGGTATGTACTCCAAAATTATCGTTTATTGTTCTGCTTTTTCATTTTACCACAATTCCGAGAGCGTGGAAATAGGCAGTTTTTTTGGCGGATTTCCTACCTTTCGGATATACGGGACGGGCTGTCTTTTAGGTGTAGACTTAGGGTAGTTCATCGATGAGCTGCACCTTGAAAAACGAATGACCGTCCGAAAAGGAATACCCCGGCAGGGGAAGCACCGCAAGGAGCCAACTTCTGGACACTTTGTCCAGAGGTCACTTCGGGACAACTTGTCCCGAAGCTGTGGGGAGCGTGCCAACGCCGGAACACGCCGCAGAAATGGGGCAGGAAGCCTTTTCGGAGAGAGCGGCAACGGAAAGCAAAATGGAGGAAACACATGAGAGAGAACCCATATAAACGACTGCCGCCCATAGAGCGCAAGCAAGACGGTTCCCTTTACCGCATGACCCCAGCGCAGCGGAAACAGGCAAACGCCCTGATCCGCCGGGAGTGCTGCTGTTATGAGGACGGGAACTGTATGTTCCTTGACGATGGGGACACCTGCACCTGTCCGCAGACGGTTTCTTTCTCGGTCTGCTGTAAGTGGTTCCGCTGGTCGGTTTTGCCGCAAGTCGGAACGCTGGAAGCGGAGATTTTCCGGGATAAGGAGCTAAAACGCTGTGCGGTCTGCGGCAGAGTGTTCGTCCCAAAGTCCAACCGAGCGAAATACTGTCCCGGCTGTGCCGCCAGAGTTCACAGGCGACAGAAAACAGAAAGTGAACGGAAAAGGAGGTCTACTGTGGACAGTTAGGGGCTGAAAAGTCCTTGATTTTCAAGGCTTTGCAAGCACAGAACAGGGGCAGGTAATAGAAACTACCGTCTACCCCCGAAAACGGGCTTCTAACCGTCCACAAAACACGATATGACAAACACAATCTATATCCATCAGCCGGAAAAGGCGGTCAGCTTTACCCGGCTTCCCAATTTCCTTTTTGAAGCCCCCACATTCACACCCTTGTCCAACGAAGCAAAGGTTCTGTACGCCTTTATCCTGCGCCGGACGGAGCTATCCCGCAAGAACGGCTGGGCGGACGAATACGGGCGCATTTACCTGTACTATCCAATCTGCGAGGTAGTCGCCCTGCTCCACTGTGGGCGGCAGAAAGCCGTCAACACCCTGCGGGAGTTGCAATACGCCGGACTGGTGGAAATCCAGAAGCAAGGCTGTGGAAAACCCAACCGAATTTACCCAAAATCCTATGGAGCGGTTCCAAACACCGACTTCAAGAAATCCGGTTATGGAACGCCGGAGGACTGAAAACCGCACTCATAGAGTACGATAATCACTCCTCTTGAAGTACGAAAACCGGACGGTATATAGAAATACAAAGATAAAAAGATTGATTTATATTCTATCCATTCCAATCCTATCCGAGCTAATTCCTGTGAGATTTTCCCTGTGGAAAACCCCGGATAGGAAAGGGATGGGGAAAGGAGCAGAATGGCACAACACGCAATTTTGCGGTTTGAGAAGCACAAGGGCAACCCGGCAAGACCGCTGGAAGCCCATCACGAAAGGCAGAAAGAGCAGTATGCCAGCAACCCGGATATTGACACCAGCCGGAGCAAGTACAACTTCCACATTGTCAAGCCAGAGGGACGCTATTACCACTTTATCCAAAACCGCATTGAACAGGCTGGCTGCCGCACCCGTAAGGACAGCACCCGGTTTGTCGATACGCTGATTACCGCCAGCCAGGAGTTTTTCAAGGGCAAGCCCCCAAAGGAGATACAGGCATTTTTCCAGAGGGCGGCTGACTTCCTCATTGACCGGGTAGGGCGGGAAAATATCGTGTCGGCAGTGGTACACATGGACGAGAAAACGCCCCACCTCCACTTAACTTTTGTTCCGCTGACAGAGGACAACCGCCTGTGTGCAAAGGAGATTATCGGCAACCGGGCAAACCTGACAAAGTGGCAGGACGATTTTCACGCCTATATGGTGGAGAAATATCCTGACTTGGAGCGTGGGGAAAGTGCCAGCAAGACAGGCAGGAAGCATATCCCCACCCGTCTGTTCAAGCAGGCGGTCAATCTATCCAAACAGGCAAGAGCCATTGAAGCCACGCTGGGCGATATTACCCCGTTCAACGCCGGAAAGAAAAAAGAGGAAGCCCTCTCCATGCTGAAAAAGTGGTTCCCGCAGATGGAGAATTTCTCCGGGCAACTGAAAAAATACAAGGTCACAATCAATGACCTGTTAGCGGAAAACGAAAAGCTGGAAGCAAGGGCAAAAGCCGGTGAAAAAGGCAAGATGAAAGATACGATGGAACGGGCAAAGCTGAAAAGCGAACTGGACAATTTACAGCGGCTGGTTGACCGTATCCCGCCGGAGGTGCTGGCGGAACTAAAGCGTCAGCCGCATTATGGAAAGGAAAGGTGATTGATGATAAGCAATATCAGATACAAAAAGGAAACGGAAGTCGTGACTTTTCAAGGCAGGGAAATCACGCTGGAAAACCTCTCCCCGGTATTCACGCCGGAGCAGGAAGCGGCAAAACGCCGAGAGCTGGAACAGCAGCTTTATGAGGTGTTCCGCAAGTATGCCGACAAACGGCAGAAAGAGGAGGCCGGGGCATAAGGTTTTCCGAAGCCATCGTTGATTTGCGGAGCTGCTGGCAGTATAATGAAACTGTCAGCAGCTCCGTTTCTTTTTTAAGAAAAGGAGCGACAATATGAATAATCGAATAGACGCAATCTATGCAAGACAATCGGTAGACAAAAAGGACAGCATTTCCATTGAAAGCCAGATTGAGTTTTGCAAATACGAATTGAAAGGCGGGAACTGCAAAGAGTACAAGGACAAAGGGTATTCCGGGAAAAATACGGAGCGTCCACAATTCCAACAGCTTATGCGGGATATTGAAAGCGGCCTTGTGCGGAAAGTGGTGGTTTACAAGCTCGACCGCATCAGCCGTTCCATTCTCGACTTTGCGAAGATGATGGACTTCTTTCAAAAGTACGAAGTGGAGTTTGTGTCCTCTACGGAGAAGTTTGACACCTCCACCCCGATGGGGCGGGCGATGCTGAATATCTGTATCGTGTTCGCCCAGCTTGAACGGGAAACGATACAGAAGCGGGTGCAGGATGCATGGTACTCCCGCTGTCAGCGGGGCTTCAAAATGGGCGGCAAAACGCCCTACGGATTTCGGACAGAGCCTTATGTGATGGACGGGGTGCGCACAAAGAAGCTGGTAATAGAGCCAACCGAAGCGGCCTTTGTCCGGCAGATGTATGAGATGTACGCCCAGCCCACAACCTCCTATGGGGACATTACCCGGTACTTTGCGGAACAGGGGATTTTGTTCCATGGCAAAGAGCTGATACGCCCCACGCTGGCGCAGATGTTACGCAATCCCGTCTATGTGCAGGCAGACCTTGATGTGTACGAGTTTTTCAAAAGTCAAGGGGCAGTCCTGGTCAATGACGCTGCCGATTTTACGGGTATGAACGGCTGCTATCTGTATCAAGGGCGGGATGTGAAGCCCAGCAAAAAGAACGACTTGAAAGACCAAATGCTGGTGCTGGCTCCCCATGAGGGCATTGTCCCCTCCGACATCTGGCTGACCTGCCGCAAGAAACTGATGAACAACATGAAAATCCAGTCTGCCCGGAAAGCCACCCATACATGGCTGGCGGGAAAAATCAAGTGCGGAAACTGCGGGTATGCTCTTATGAGCATTAACAATCCTGTGGGAAAGCAATATCTCCGCTGCACAAAGCGGCTGGACAATAAAAGCTGTGCCGGGTGCGGGAAAATCATCACTTCAGAGCTGGAAGCGGTTGTTTATCAGCAGATGGTGAAGAAGCTGGCAAGCTACAAAACGCTGACGGGCAGAAAAAAAGCGGCAAAGGCAAACCCGAAAATCGCCGCCCTGCAAGTGGAGCTTGCCCATGTGGACGGCGAGATTGAAAAACTGGTGGACAATCTGACGGGCGCAAACAATGTGCTGCTCTCCTATGTGAATGTGAAGATAGCGGAACTGGACGGACGCAAGCAGGAACTTCTGGCGAGGATAGCGGAGTTGACGGTGGAAGCCATCAGCCCGGAACAGGTCAGCCAGATTTCCGGCTACCTCGACACATGGGACAATGTATCCTTTGACGACAAGCGGCGGGTGGTGGATTTGATGATTACCACCGTTGCCGCTACAAGCGACAGCTTGAACATCACATGGAAAATCTGACGGGCGGAACCCCTCCCGTCAGATACCTACCCTGTGTAGTCCCTTGTAAACTGTACTTTGCAGATATACAAGAAACCTGCGTTGAAATCTGTTTGTCTAAACACAAAAAGTATAATGATAACGAAGCCAGAGCAATGCTGTACAATATAACCTATGAATTTGCTGTTGAAATTATGGAAATGATAGATGGTTATTCGGAATATAGCCATGATAAGCATGACATTATCAATACAGTTACGGGTGAACACCTAAAAGAATGCTCATGTGCGGTAAAGTAACACACAAGAATTTGATAGACAGCCTTCACTATTCAGAAAAATTAACCAAAAAAAAGCAGAATTGAATTTGATAATTGATATAATAGCTAAAATATGGTACTATAAAACAAAAGGAGATGATGCCAATGGTTTGATGAAACACACAACAAAATATAACTTTTTAAGCAAAGGAGGAAGTCCATAATGAGAAAAATCAAAACAATATTAGGGATAGTTTTTTCTTTAGCTATTGTAACAACAATGAACACTACTGTTTTTGCAGCTAACGATTCAGGAATACCAGAACGTAGAGGAGTATATATACGAGAATGTGTAGGTTATGAGCCTAATTATACGAATATTGATTATACTCATAAATTATTAGGTTCTGTTTCAGGCGATAATACTCAAGGCTCAAGTCCTATGCAAATTACATATCAATATGAACAAAGCGGAACAACCACCGCATCTATTGCGGGTTATGCCAATGGCACAACAGAAGCAAATGTTGTTTTTGCAAAAATGCAGGCGGAAGTAGGAGTTGAAGTTACCGGTTCACGTAGTTGGACAAAAGGAACATCAGCGGGTGTCTCATATAGTATTGCACCGGGGAAATTTGAAGTGTTAAATGTTTATATTCCTGCTGTTAGAACAGCTGGTCGTTTAAAATACAAGGTTTATATGGACGGCTATCCTGAAAATGTTTTTTATGAATATAAAACATTAACAGAATCTTATGCACCACAAAAAAATTCTGTCCATTATAAAGTAACAACTTCTAGCTACTCAGCCATAAAAGTTCCAAAGGGAATGACGGTATACACGCCAACAGGAGTATATAAAGCACAATGAAAAACAAATTGTTTATATTACTATTAGCTTTTGTACTTTTGTTGAGTGCTTGTTCTAATAATTCTCCACCTGATGACAACACAAAAGAAGTACTGCCAGAGCTTGAAAGTGCCGGTTCTATTGAAAGCCGGGGCGAGAAATTTATTGAAAATTTTCCACAGGACTATCCTTCATTTGAATTATTAGAATATGTTTTTGGTTCCGCTGAAAATGCCCCAATACAACTGGTTGCGATAGCCCGAAATAAAGAAACTGGTTCATCAGCTACATTATTTGTGCTTGATGAAAATGGGGTAGGTCAGGTAGTTCTTGCAAGTGGTTATTCAGCGACATATTGCAAAGAAGATGGATTACAACTTGATAAAAACGTAATTTCTATTTCTTTGAATTTGGAAATCTCTAGTACAAATTCTGAAATTCACGACTTTAATATTACAGTAACACAGGAGGGAAATCAAGGTAAAGTCAATACAGTGTATTCTTCACAAGAAAACATCAGATCGAAAGTAGCAAATCCAGCCGAGCCAGTCAACGGCAAGTAAATGGGCTTCGCCCACCGTTGACAGCCCCGCCTGTCTTTGCAAATGTGTAGCCAAGAGGACGATAGCCCAAAGTGCTACCGCCCTCTTTTATTTTACAACTGAATAACCGCTGCCCCATAGCGGCACATGAAGCAGTAAGTCTGAAAAAGATTTGCTGCTTTTTTTGCGCCCATTTTTGGCAAATCGAGAAAGTATCGGTACTGATAAGTGAGCAGGGGGAAATTCCCGTTTTCTATCAAGCAGCGGGCAAAACACAGCTTCTGAAACGCCTTATTGTTGGGAAAGACCAAGCCGCCGGAAAAGTCTTTGCCAGAAAGAGAGGGAGAACGCCAGCCCGCAGCCTTTTATGAAAAAACTGGTTGCGATTTCCCGAAAAAGTGGCAGTAGGAAGTGAGCGGCAGTCCGGCAGTTTCTTAGAGCAAGATTCTACCGCAGTACCAAATTTCGCTTATCGCTCATTTTGTCCTTGCGGGAATCTTGTTGGGGAGTGCCTTCCCCAAACCCTGCTATGGCGGCTAAAGCCGCTTGAAAAATTCCCGCAAATTCTTTTCGGATTATTTCAAAAACAGTTCCGCTACACACCCCGTTTTTCTCCTATTAGTGAGAGGACACCACGCACAGAAAGGAGGTCAACCACCTATGAAACGATATAACACGCCCCACCGCAGCAGGGTAGTCAAGACCCGGCTGACCGATGAAGAATACGCCGACTTTACCGCCCGGCTTGCCCCTTATGGTATGAGCCAGTCCGAATTTATCCGGCAAGCCATTACACGGGCAACCATACGCCCCATTGTTACCGTTTCCCCGGTCAATGATGAATTGCTTGCCGCTGTCGGGAAGCTGACCGCCGAATACGGCCGGATCGGCGGCAACCTCAATCAGATTGCCCGGTATCTGAACGAATACGGTGTGCCGTACAACGCCCTGTCCTGCGAAGTCCGAGTCGCCATTTCCGACCTTGCAGCCTTGAAGTTTGAAGTCTTGCAGAAAGTAGGTGAAGCCGTTGGCAACATTCAAACATATCAGCTCTAAAAATGCCGACTACGGGGCAGCCGAGCAGTACCTTACCTTTGAGCATGACGAGTTTACCATGAAGCCTACCCTTGATGAAAACGGGCGGCTTGTCCCCCGTGAGGACTACCGCCTTGCCACGCTGAACTGCGGCGATGAAGATTTTGCCGTAGCCTGTATGCGCTCCAATCTCCGCTATGGCAAAAACCAAAAACGGGAAGATGTGAAGTCCCACCACTATATCATCAGCTTCGACCCACGGGACGGAACGGACAACGGCTTGACCGTTGATAAGGCACAATCGCTGGGCGAGGAATTTTGCAAAGAGCATTTCCCCGGACACCAAGCCATTGTCTGCACCCACCCGGACGGACACAATCACTCTGGCAACATTCATGTGCATATCGTCATAAACAGCTTGCGGATTGAAGCTGTCCCGCTTCTGCCCTACATGGACAGACCAGCGGACACGAAATGCGGCATGAAGCACCGCTGCACAGACGCAGCTATGGAATATTTCAAGTCCGAAGTCATGGAGATGTGCCACCGGGAAAATCTGTATCAGATTGACCTCTTGCATGGCAGTAAGAACCGAGTGACCGAGCGTGAATACTGGGCGCAGAAGAAAGGGCAGCTTGCCCTTGATAAAGCCAATGCCCCGATGATAGCGGACGGTATCACGCCCCGGCAAACCAAGTTTGAAACCGACAAGGCGAAGCTGCGGCAGACCATACGCAACACCCTTGACCGGGCAAGCACCTTTGACGAATTTTCAGCTTTGCTTTTGCAGTCGGGAATCTCCGTCAAGGAGAGCCGGGGGCGGCTGTCCTATCTCACGCCGGACAGAACCAAGCCCATTACCGCCCGGAAGCTGGGGGATGATTTTGACCGTACCGCCGTCCTTGCCCTTTTGGAGCAGAACGCCCACAGAGCCGCCGAACAGACCACACCCATACCCGAATACCCCGGTAGCATGACGGGGCATTTGCAGAGGGAAAAATCCGCCAAAATCGCCCCGAAACAGGACGGTTTACAGCGCATGGTTGACCGGGAAACGAAACGAGCCGAGGGCAAGGGCGTAGGCTATGACCGCTGGGCTTCCCTGCACAATCTCAAACAGATGGCGGCTACCCACAACTTTCTCATGGAGAACGGATTGCTTGACCTTGACAAGCTGGACGCAGCCGTGGAGAGCAGCCGGAAAGCCCTTTCCGAAGCAAGGGAAAGTCTGCGGGGCATTGAGCAGACCATAGCCGACAAGAAAAATCTGCGAAAGGTTGTCAGCGATTACCGCCGAACCCGCCCGACTATTGAGGAACACAAGAAGCTGAAAGGCAAAAAGACAGAAACCTACTACCGGGCAAATGAAGCAGATTTCATCATCTATGAAGCCACCCTGCGCCAGCTAAAGGTGCTTGCACCGGGAAAGAAGCTGCCTGCCATTTCCAAGCTGAATACGGAGATTGAAGCCCTCATTTCCGAGAAAAACGCAGCTTACAACACCTACCGCACCGCCAAAGCCGAGCATGAGCAGCTTGCCACCGCCAAGCGGAACACCGAGCAGATACTACACGGCACACCGAGCCGTCAGAAAAAGCACGAACAGGAGCGTTAAAAACCGACCCGAAATGATACCGAAACCATACAAAAGGCTGGGGGTATAGCTTACCCTACCCGCAACACACCCACCCTTGCAAACGGGGCTTACAGGGCAGATTTTTCCCGAAAATGACACCGGGAACATACAGATTTTGCCCCTGTCCCCTCATACCCGACCAAACCGAAGAAAGGAGCGTTTTTTCATGCCGAGAATGAGCAAGAAGCGGCGGCTGGAATGGGCGTTCTTCCTCAATGAGCGAAACCGCATTACTTTCAATGCCCTTTGCCGGGGCTGTACCCATGACTGCAAGCAGAGTTTTAGGGCTATCGTGGTACTCTGCCCCCGGTATTACTCAAAGAGATGGAAAGCCCGCCCCGCAGATAAGGAGAACCAAGATTATGTCAGATAACCGCAAATATTATTACCTCAAACTGAAAGAAAGCTATTTTGACGATGACGCTATCGTGCTGCTGGAAAGTATGCAGGACGGTATGCTGTATTCCAATATCCTCTTGAAGCTGTACTTAAAATCGCTGAAATACGGCGGCACTTTGCAGCTTGACGAGAATATCCCCTACACCGCCCAAATGATAGCCACCATTACCCGCCAGCAGGTCGGCACAGTTGAACGGGCTTTGCAAATCTTTATGAAGCTGGGGCTTGTCGAACCGCTGGACAACGGGGCTTTGTATATGAGCAATATCGAGCTTTTCATCGGTCAGTCCTCTACCGAGGGGGAGCGCAAGCGCAGGGCAAGAATGAAGATTTCAGAGCAAAAACGGCTTAGTGGACAAGTGTCCGAAGCAAAAGCGGACATTTGTCCACCAGAGATAGAGATAAAGAAAGAGATAGATATAGAGATAGAAAAAGAGAGAGAGTCAGAACCAGGACGAGCCGCTCCCGCTGCTTACGGCAGATACAAAAATGTGATTTTGACAGATACGGAGCTTTCCGAACTGCAAGCAGAACTGCCCGACAAGTGGGAGTATTACATTGACCGGCTATCCGGCTATATCGCTTCCACTGGGAGGAAATACAAGAACCATGCAGCCACTATCCGCAGATGGGTGGCTGACGATACCGCTAAAGCTGCCCCGAAAAGGGGCATACCCGATTACAGCTACAAGGAGGGAGAAAGTCTATGAAACCAGCTTTTGAAGATATGAATTTACAGATACCAGCAGTCACCGCCGAGCCGGAGGACTACACAGGTGAGGACGGTCTGCTCTACTGCGGCAAGTGCCGGACACCGAAAGAAGCCTATTTCCCGGCTGATAAGGCTACCCTGTTTGGGCGTGACCGACATCCGGCTGAATGTGACTGCCAGCGGGCGCAGCGCATGGAGCGTGAAGCCGCCGAACAGCAGCGAAAGCACCGGGACAAGGTGGAAGAACTGAAACGCCGGGGCTTTACCGACCCGGCTATGCGGGAATGGACTTTTGCCAATGACAACGGCAGAAACCCGCAGATGAAAACCGCCCATTTCTATGTGGAACATTGGGAGGACATGAAAGCCGGGAACATCGGCTATCTGCTTTGGGGCAGCGTCGGCACAGGCAAAAGCTACCTTGCCGGATGTATCGCAAACGCCCTCATGGAGAAAGAAATCTCCGTCCGCATGACGAACTTTGCCCTTATTCTTAATGACCTTGCAGCCACTTTTGAGGGCAAGAACGAATATATTTCCAACCTCTGCCGCTATCCGCTGCTTATCCTTGATGATTTTGGAATGGAGCGTGGCACAGAGTATGGCTTAGAGCAGGTCTACAATGTGATTGACAGCCGATACCGAAGCGGCAAGCCGCTGATCGTCACGACCAACCTCACGCTTACCGAGTTGCAGAACCCGCAGGACACGCCCCACGCCCGGATTTATGACCGACTGCTTGAAATGTGCGCCCCTGTCTGCTTCTCCGGCGAGAACTTCCGCAGGGAGAGCGCACAAAACAAGCTGAACCGCTTAAAGCAACTGATGAACGATTGAAAGGAGTTCGCCTATGACCGATAAAAAAGAGCATATCAGACACAGCATGAAAAGCACCGCACCCGCCGATTGCGTGACGGAAATCCGTATAGGGAACTCTGTTCTTGTCGTGTCCGGCTTTTTCAAGCAGGGCGCAAAGGAAACCGCCGCCGACAAAATGGCTAAGGTGCTGGAAGCGGAAGCTGCTACACAAAAAACGGCGATTTGACCGACCATAAAGAAGCAGATTTGACGCTTTTGCCGCTATACAGACCGCCGCCCCATGTGGTACAATCAAGGTACGGAATAGTGGGGCTGGCTGTCGGAAACGGAGGATTTTATGTTAAGACAGACCAACCAACAACCAATTACCGCCCTTTACCCAAGACTTTCCCATGAGGACGAGCTGCAAGGCGAGAGCAATTCCATTTCCAACCAGAAGCGTATTCTTGAAACCTATGCAAAGCAGAACGGCTTTTCCAATCTGCGCTGGTACACGGACGACGGTTATTCTGGTGCGAACTTTCAAAGACCCGGTTTTCAAGCCATGCTTGCGGACATTGAAGCCGGAAAAGTCGGGACAGTTATCGTAAAGGATATGTCGAGGTTAGGGCGAAACTACCTGCAAGTGGGAATGTACACGGAAATGATTTTCCCACAGAAAGGTGTCCGCTTTATCGCTATCAATGACGGAGTGGACAGCGCACAAGGCGACAATGACTTTGCCCCGCTGCGGAATATCTTTAACGAATGGCTGGTGAGAGATACGAGCAAGAAAATCAAAGCAGTAAAACGCTCAAAAGGCATGAGTGGCAAGCCCATCACAAGCAAGCCTGTGTATGGCTACCTCATGGACGAGGACGAAAATTTCATTATTGACGAGGAAGCTGCACCCGTAGTCAAGCAGATATACAACCTCTGCCTTGCCGGGAACGGTCCGACTAAGATAGCCCGTATGCTCACAGAGCAGCAAATCCCCACGCCGGGGACGCTGGAATACCGTAGGACGGGCAGCACCCGCCGCTACCACCCCGGCTATGAGTGCAAGTGGGCGACCAATACCGTTGTGCATATCCTTGAAAACCGGGAATACACAGGCTGTCTGGTAAATTTCAAGACAGAAAAGCCCTCTTACAAAGTCAAGCACAGCGTAGAAAATCCCCCGGAGAAGCAAGTGATTTTCGAGAACCACCACGAGCCTATCATAGACACCCAGACATGGGAACGGGTGCAGGAACTTCGCAAGCAGCGCAAACGCCCCAACCGCTATGATGAAGTGGGCTTGTTCTCCGGCATACTGTTCTGTGCGGACTGCGGCAGCGTCATGTACCAGCAGCGATACCAGACGGACAAGCGCAAGCAGGACTGTTATATCTGCGGCAACTACAAGAAACGCACCCATGACTGTACGACGCACTTTATCCGCACCGACCTCTTGACCGCTGGTGTACTCTCCAATCTGCGGAAAGTGACAAGCTATGCGGCAAAGCATGAAGCCCGGTTTATGAAGCTCTTAATTGAGCAGAACGAGGACGGGGGCAAGCGCAGGAACGCCGCTAAGAAAAAGGAACTGGAAGCCGCTGAAAAGCGTATCGGTGAGCTTTCCGCCATTTTCAAGCGGCTGTATGAGGACAGCGTAAGCGGACGCATTTCTGACGAGCGTTTCACAGAGCTTTCGGCAGACTATGAAGCCGAACAGCAGGAATTGAAAGAGCGTGTTGCCAGAATACAGGCGGAGCTTTCTAAAGCGCAGGAAGCCACCGTAAACGCAGAAAAGTTTATGAACATTGTCCGCAAGCACATGAACTTTGAAGAACTGACCCACACCCTCTTGCGTGAGTTTGTAGAGAAAATCGTTGTGCATGAGTGCAGCTATGACGAGAACAAGACCCGCAGACAGGACATTGAGATTTATTATTCTTTTGTTGGCAAGGTGGACTTGCCCGAATAACCGCCCGACCTATCCGACACAATGCGCAAGTGCCGGATAGGAACGGCAAAATTTTTTACACTTCTATTACTTCTTTATCGCACATCAGTAAAAATCCATCTATTGAATTACACGACCAGTTAGATGGAATAATGAAATCGAAGATATAAGAGAATTATGGCAAACTATTCAAAATTAAATCTGTGATAGAATTTGACAACTTCCGGTTTGTCAATTTGCCCTTTGAGAGAGGAGAAAATCCTTTTCTCAAAAGGTTGTGCGATACTGAATGTTATGTTAAGATAGCAAGCATAGCGAGAGGGCAATTCCAATCGGAGTTGCCCATTTTCTAAAATAAACAGAAATGCAAATCGGAATTTGTAGGAGGGGATTTTTTAATGAATATTACAGTTTATCTTGGGGCAAGCGAAGGCAATGACCCATGTTTACGAAAAGCAGTTGAGGAATTGGGAGCGTGGATTGGAACCGGCGGGAACGCGCTAATCTACGGCGGCTCCAAATCCGGTCTGATGGGTGCAATTGCTGACAGCGTTTTGAAGGCGGGAGGTAATGTAACGGGTGTTGAGCCGAATTTCTTTATTGAAAAGGAGCTTCAACATGACGGGCTGACAAAACTGATTGTGACTAAGGATATGTCGGAGAGAAAAAACAAAATGATTGAGTTGGGGGAAGCGTTTATTGCTTTCCCGGGTGGCACCGGAACATTGGAGGAAATTGCGGAGGTAATGTCGAAGGTGTCGTTGAAACAGCTGGACGCACCTTGCATTCTTTATAACCTGAACGGTTACTACGATGACTTGAAAGCACTTTTGAATCATATGATTCAAAAGGGATTGTCGTCCAACGAACGACAGAAAGGAATCTATTTTGCCGAGAACCTGGGTGACATAAAACGAATTTTGAAATCGGCGTGAATTTCCGTCGATAAAATTAAGAAAATCAGAATTCGAAGGATGAAAGTGTGTTAATTGATTTTAACAAAGCAAAGGAAATTACAGTACCGGGAATGAACAACGGAACAGGGACGATGACAGCGAAGATGTATATGGACGAGCAAGGTAAAATTATTTCTTGTGCTATTCATAAAGGCGGTTCCATTGGATTACACAAGCATGAAACCGGTGACGACATCAACTACGTCTTATCGGGTACCGGTAAAGCAATTTGTGACGGTCAAGAGGAGCTGTTAAGTGCAGGGACTTGCCATATTTGCAAAAAAGGTTCAGAACACAGTATTGCGAATATCGGAGATGAGGACTTGGTTTTGCTTACAGTTGTGGTGGAACGATAACTCGGTGTTTGTGAGGAAAAGGTGAATGAAAAGGCGAATGGAGCAAAAAAGTAAAAATGCGATTTCAATTTCAATCATAGGTGGTGCAGATGGTCCTGCAAGCATTTTTACAGCAGGACATTCAAAAAAGCAACCATTAAAGATTAGAATCAAAAATAGCATATATAGATATAAGAGAAAAAAAGTAGAGAAGACAATAGTTGCAAATCCGCATTCTCTTCCTGAAACAGTGCAGTATGCAAAAGATAAATACGAATTGACCGAAACTGCTCCCGCTGATAGAGAATATATTGAACAAATAAAATGTCTAAAAGAGAGTTTGATTTTGCAGTATAAACCGGAACTTTTGGGTGAAATGAAGGATATTCCGGTGCCGGATTTTTCTAATGAAGCATCCGTCAAAGAGTATTTGGGTAAAATAAAGACTCGAAGTGAAATGATTGCTGAAATGCCCGATAGTATAATTCCTATGGATTTTCATTTGTATAAAATAAGAATCGATGATGATTTTCTTGAAATGGAGATAGATTATACTTGGAATATATTTGGATTGTCTTATTCAGGAAATAAGGCGGTAATGAAAAAATTTAAGAAAATATCCGGAGATTTATACAGTTATTATGGTGTTACTGAGGAAGATATTAAAAATAAGACAAAAAGATATTCGTTACTGGTAACGAACTTGAGTTTATAAATTCCGGTTTGTCAACTTGCCCTTTGAGAGAGGAGAAATCCTTTTATCAAAAGTTTGTGCGATACTGAATGTTATGTTAAGATAGCAAGTATAGCGAGTGGGCAATTCCAATCGGGATTGCCCATTTTTAAAATGAATGGAATACGAAGCTGAATTTTATGCGAGGTATATATTATGAAATATTTATTTATGGTGGGAATGGCGCTTGTAATATTTGGGATTTGCTTTTTGGTTACTTTTCGTAAAGAAAAAGCAAAAAGATATATAGTTGTTCAAGGAAAAGTAATCGAAGTCGTCAAAAGTCTCGGGGTAGGGAAAGGATTTACCTATACTCCTATCTTTGAATATCAATACAATAATAAAACATTTAGAGTTGCACACAGAATTTCATCGTTTACACCTAATTGCACATATAAGGTTAATGATGTTGTGGAACTAAGAGTATATGAAGATAAGCCGGATAAAGCTATTGTTAACAGCAAGAAGAATTTGATAATGCCACTTGTTTCGGGTATAAGTTCCATAATTCTTGGCATTGTATTCGTTATTATATATGCTTTATTTAAGTAATTCACAAATTCCGGTTTATCAACCTGCCCTTTGAGAGAGGAGAAATCCTTTTCTCAAAAGTTTGTGCGATACTGAATGTTATGTTAAGATAGCAAGCATAGCGAGTGGGTAATTCCAATCGGAGTTGCCCATTTTCTAAATGAAGTACAAATCGAATGTTGGAGGTGTTATGAATGAAAAATAAGAAATTTCCATTTTCAGATGCTCCTAATACAGCGTGCTTTACTTGCTGTCATGTATTAGAGGAAAATAAACCTATATTATATGTTTCTCATGATGAAGATGGATATTGGCAGTTCCTATGTGGTGGAAACCATAAGGAAGAAGATGCAAGAGTGGTTTCATTAGCATCCATTTTAAGTATTGATGAAACAATGGGTGATTTAGCAGAATTGGATTATGGTGAATGTGCGGAAGCAGAAAGTGTTACAAGTGATTGGATTGTAAGACGTATGAATAAATAAAATTTTAGTGTGTCAACTTGCCCTTTGAGAGAGGAAAAATCCTTTTCTCAAAGGGCTTTTTTGATTTTGCAAATACTCGCGATATGCAAGTCAAACACCATAATTTATATCCCCTCCGTTATCTGTCTCACTTGCAATGGTGATTCCCCACGGTGTGGGGAAATGTCGCGGAGCGACAAAAAAGGCTCCCTTGAAAAGGGAGCTGGCTACGAACGAAGTGAGTAGACTGAGGGATTAAAAAGTAATTTGCTTTCTATATAAATTCCGTATAACCCCTATGAAATCCCTCCGGCTTGCCTTACGGCAACCCACCTCCCTTTACAAGGGAGGCAGAATCCCTCCGGCTTGCCTTACGGCAACCCACCTCCCTTTACAAGGGAGGCAGAATCCCTCCGGCTTGCCTTACGGCAACCCACCTCCCTTTACAAGGGAGGCAGAATCCCTCCGGCTTGCCTTGCGGCAACCCACCTCCCTTTACAAGGGAGGCAAAATCCCTCAGGCTTGCCTTGACGGCGATACGCATTCATTTGCAAGAGAGGTGAAAGGTGCACGGAGGGAGAAATTCAACCGTTATTTTTTATCATATGTGTTTTTTTGAACTGCAAGACGAAGTTTTTCAACTTATTATTATGACATTTTGCAAAAGAGCAGTTAAAAAGCAAAAAAATGAGCCTGATTTGTCACTTTGTTAAATTATTAATATATAAATATAAATACTAATAATCGACATCATTGCTATCAATGATGTTTTTCTTTATTGATATTGTTCAAAAACTAATATTGATATTTATTAAAAATATCAATAGAAATATCAATATTAAGGTGATAGAATAAGGACAGCAGATGAAAATAAATGCTAAAGAGAATTTAATGAAAGGCGGCTTGTTTAATATGCTTGAAAGACAAAAGGAAATCGTAGTAGAGGTTGGTAAGTACTTATTTGAAAGAGGCTTTACACAGCTTTCCGGAGGAAATATAAGCGTCAGAGATCCGCAGACAAACCTTGTGGCGATAAAGCCGAGCGGCGTGGCTTACGGCGTTATGAAGCCCGAGGATATAATTATTGTAGATATTAACGGAAATGTGGTTGAGGGATCGCTTAGCCCTTCCATCGAGACCGGTATGCATACCGGCGTATACAGAAACAGACCCGACGTAAATGCGGTTATTCATTGCCATACACCTTATGTAATTGCTTGGTCGCTGAAGAATGAACCGTATATTCCGACGGTGACAGTCAGTCAGTATGTGACGAACGGTGCCATTAAAGTCGCTCCGCTTGAGGGAGCGGGCTCACCGAATCTTGCGAAGGCGGCTGTCGAAACACTCGGCCCCGATTACGCAATCGGATTAAAGGGTCACGGTCTGCTTGCCTGCGGTCCTGATATGAAATGGGCGCTCGAGGCGGCGCTTGTAACCGAAGACGCGGCTAAAATCGCTTGCACCTGTAAGGCCATGGGCGGTGAAACCTGCTTCTTTGACAAAGAGCTTGGCGATATGGAGGGCTTTGACGCTCTCGCGAGAATCGCCGGTCTTTAAAGCTTGATTCTGTGTAAATTTTCAGAATAGATAAAAAGAGAGATTTCTCCTGTCAGCTTGATTTTGTATTTCGTTACCCCGATGCGCATAATAATTTCAGGAGAAGTCTCTTTTTTATTTTTATCGACAGATTGTGATACTTTCGGAGGAGAAAAAATGATTAAAATAGGACTCGCTGCAACAAATGATGCTGCAGGTCTTGACAATAAAAATGTTTCGGCATTTATCGAATTGGCTCAAAAAAACGACTGCGAGGTTATAAAAGGCGAGTCGGCGTTTTTTGAGCCTGAGGAAGCTAAAAGGGTTGCAAACGGGCTTAAAGATTGCGATTTGATTGTTGTAACGGTCAAGGGCTTTACATGGTTCGGTGAGTGCATAAACGAGTTTACAAAGCTCGGCGTGCCGGTTTGCTGCTGGGCTGTTCCTGAGCCGAAAAAAGAGGGCGTGCTGCTCTTTAATTCAATGACGGGACTCAATCTTTTCACAAGTGTGGCAAATTCGGGTCGCGAAATACCCGCCGTGAAATGGCTGTACGGAAACGCGGACGATACCCTTTTTGTAAACAGATTTCTTACTACCGTCGGGGCGATAAGATGTCTAAAGGCAATTAAGGGTAAGAAGATTGCGATTGCCGGAGGCGTTGCCGAGGGATTTGTCAATCTTGAATACGATAAGAAAAAGGTCGAAAGCCGTTTCGGCATAACAATAGAAGAAACGGACATTGACAAAATCATTGACGCGGTTCTTGAAATGAAGGATGAAGAAATAGCCGAGCTTGCCGCGGAGATAAAAAGCAGCGCAAGCTCGTTTACCGCAGACGAGGAAAGATTTGTAAAATCATGCAAGCTTATCTGTGTTTTAAAAAGATATTTTGAAGAAAACAATTACGCGGGAATGGCTGTTGCGTGTTGGACGCGCTTCCAGGAGAGATTGGATATTTTCCCGTGTATGGCATACGGCTACCTTTGTGATCACGGGTACCCCGTTGCCTGCGAGGGAGACTTACTCGGACTCATAAGTATGATTATGCTTTCGGGCGCAACGCAAAAAAGAGCCGCTCTTATGGATATGGTGCAGGTGGATCCCGAGTTTGGCGGCGTTGTTTGGTGGCATTGCGGAATAGGCTTGCCGAGCTATGCAAATGAAAACGGAATGAAAATAAAAGAATACCCGTGTGCTCCCGGTGCTCCGCAGGATCCCGGTACGGTAGGAGATTTGATATTCAACAAACAAAAAGCGAGTATTTTCCGTGTCGCGGACAACGGCGACCGCTTCTTCGCCTTGAGTGCCGAAATAGGAAAACAGCGTGACAAGGGTCACGACGGCGTCAGGGCGTGGTTTACGGAGCTGCAAATGGATGAAGAGCCCGTAAGCATTCCGGAGTTTTTAGAAACATTTACAAAAAATGCGCTTCCGCACCATTACGCAATGTCAGGCGGACGCGGAGAGGCAATGCTGATTGAAGCTTGTAAGCTGCTCGGGATGCAGGGAATAAAAAAAGAAAAATACCATGATTATTTATAAGTAAAGCAGGAGGCGCGAAGTGAAAGCGATAGTAGCATACGGAGCAAAGGATTACAGATTTTGCGAGGTGGATACACCTAAGGTCGGAGAGGGAGAAATACTTATAAAAATTGAAGCCGCCGGAATCTGCGCTTCGGACAGAGCGGTTTATATGGGCGGCGACCCGTGGGGAGGCATTGAGTCTCCGAGAGTGCCCGGACACGAATTCGTGGGAATAGTCGAAGAAATCGGCCCCGGAGCGGAGGAAAAAGGCTTTGTCCGCGGAGACCGGGTTACGGCGGAGTGCATAATGCCGTGCGGAAAGTGTTATTACTGCAAGAAGGGCCTTTATCATCTTTGCGATGATGAAAACGGATTCCTTGAGGGCGGCTTTGCCGAATATATGCTTCTTCCGAAAAACGCATTGATTCACAAGGTTTCAAAAGACATTCCGGCAGTCGAGGCCGCTCTTTGCGAGCCGTTGTCATGCTCCGCATATGCGGTCAACCAAACCGGAATGGGGATGGAAGACACTGTCGTTATTTCGGGACTCGGAGCTATAGGTATGGGAATGCTTCAGTTTGCTCTTCTTCGAAATCCGAAGAGAGTAATAGGAATAGATACCAACGACGCTCTTTGCGAAATCGCCAAAAAGCTCGGAGCGGCAGAGGTCTTAAATCCAATGAAGGAAGACGTCACAAAAAGAATTATGGAATTAACCGACGGAGTGGGCTGCGACATATATATGGAGGCGACCGGAAATCCCGCTTCGGTGGAAACTGGAATGAACTGTCTGAGAAAACAGGGAATGCTTTTTATTTACAGCGTGTTTAAGAAAAAAGCGGAAATCGACCTTAATCAGATAAGTGAATTTAAAGAGCTTCGTGTAATCGGAGGGCATTTGAGCCCCGGAGCTTTTCCGTACACAATAGATTGTCTGGAAAAAGGCAAGATAAATGCAAAGGTTATGGTAACCGATATCTTTGGTTTAAATGAAATTGATGAGGCCATGTCGGCGAAAAAGCCGGACAGAGTTTCAATTAAAACGGTTTTAGTGCCATAAGAAGGGGTAGTCACAATGAAAATATGGATTACAGCACCGTTTCAGGAGCTTTATCTTGAAAAGCTGAAAAAAGACAACGAGGTTTGCTATGAAAACTGGTTCGATACGGGAATCGTAAGAGAGGGCAAAGAGCTGGCAAAGCTTTTAAACGAAAAAGGAACTGAAATATTCGTAACTGAGGAGGATGTTGTTCAAAAGGAAGTTTTTGAACAATGCCCGATGCTCAAAATGCTTGTTGTCTGCAGAGCGGGTACCTCAAATATCGATCTCGACGCCGCAAAAAGGAACAATGTTATAGTTGTCAACACTCCGGGAAGAAATGCGGTAGGCGTTGCCGAAATGGTTGTCGGAATGATGATCAGCGTCTCAAGAAATTTCTATAAGGGTGAAAAAATGATACGCGACGGAGGCTGGACCGAGGATTATTATTTCAAATCCTTCGGAACGGAGCTTGACGGCAGCACAGTCGGCTTTGTGGGCTTCGGAAACGTTGCCAAGGAAACAGCAAAACGCCTTTCGGCATTCAATATGAGAATTTTAGCTTATGACCCGTATGTTTCTGCAGAGGCTATGAAGGAATACGGAGCGGAAAAGACGGAGGACCTGAAAAAGCTGGTTTCGGAGAGCGACTACGTATCAAACCACTTGTCGGTAACCCCCGATACAAGAGGAATGCTTGATAAGGAACTCCTGTCAAATATGAAGAAAACGGCATATTTCATCAATTCGGCAAGAACCGCTACGACAAACGAAGAGGACGTTCTTGATCTCCTTCGCGAAAAGAAAATAGCGGGAGCCGCATTTGACGTATACGGAAAAGAACCGCTCAGCGCGGACAGCCCGTATTTGGAGCTTGAAAACACGGAACTCCTTCCGCATATCGGAGGCTCTACATACAACGCTATCGCAAAGCACTCAAAAATGTGCTTTGAGGCCGTGAGAGCATTTACCGAAAATACAAAAATCGATAACAGAGTTGTATAGACTTAGGAGAATAACGTGAAAAAGTACGCTATGGTTTTCGATGCAGGCACGGGAGCAGGCAGATGCAATCTCTTTGATATGTCAGGCCGTTTGGTTTCCTATGCTTACAGAGAATGGGAATACCTAAAGGACCTTTCCTCAAGCAACAAAGAGGCTATGCTTTTTGATGCGGAGCAATTTAAAAAAATCCTGTTTTCGCTTTGCCGTAAGGTAATAAAGCAGGCAGGAATATCCGCCGATGAAGTTGTTGCCGTGAGTGCTACCTCTCAAAGAGAGGGCATGGTTTGGCTTGACCGTTTCGGTAAAGAGATATATGCAGCTCCCAGCGTAGATTTAAGGGGAGAGGAAGCGACAGATATTCTGTCGGGTAAGGAGCCGTTCATAAAAGAAATAACCGGCTTGCCTGTTTCCGGAATGTTCGGACTCGCAAGACTGCTGTGGTACAAAAAATTTAACGAAGCTGTTTATGACCGAATTGATACGGTTATGATGATAAGCGATTGGATATGTTATTTACTGTGCGGCAGCAAGGTCAGCGAGCCGTCTGTTGCCTCCTCGTCGCAATTATTTGATGTCAAAAACGGCAAGTGGTCATCTGAGCTGCTGAAATCTGTGGGACTCAGAACCGATATATTTCCGGAAATATCCGATTTCGGAGAGCAAATCGGCACTGTCACAAAGGAAGCGGCTTGTGAAACAGGACTTAAGGAGGGTACGCCTGTAATTTGCGGAGCAGCAGATTCTCAGGCCGGCCTTGTAGGAATGAATGTGCTGAAAAGCGGAATGCTTGCAGCCGTTGCCGGGACGACAACTCCGGTAATGCGCGTTACGGACAGATACGAAGTCGATGAATTTGCTTTTACAAACCGCCATGGCGTACCCGGTTTGTGGCTGCAAGAGGGAAACGCGGGAATTACCGGGCTCGCTTTGAGATGGGTAAGAGACTTATTCCGTACGGATTATGAAATAATGACGCAGGAAGCGATGTCGGTACCGCTCGGCTGTGACGGTATGCGGTGCTTTTCGGGACACGAAATTGCAGGCCGAAGGTCTTCAACATGCCGCTCGGGATTTGTATTCCCCACTCCATGGGTTCTGGACAGCTATAAGCGAGGCCATTTTTTCAGAGCGGTATACGAGGCAAACTGTTATGCCGTGCGTGCAAATCTCGAAGCGATAAAGGCTGATTCGGAATCTCCGCTGTATGTATGCGGCGGACAGACCGCATCCGATTTTTATAACGGCATACTAGCGGATGTATGCGGCAGACAGGTAATTACGCAAAAGGAAAGAGAGATTACCGGCCTCGGTATTGCCATGGGTGCCTTTACAGGCGTCGGACTTTACAAGGACATCAGAGAAGCAGCGGCGGAAATGAGCTTCGCGGGGAAAATATACGAACCGAAGCACGACTGTCAAGCGTTCTATGAGGATTGGTTGGAAAAGTATTAAAAGGGAGATGAAACGATGATTAACTCATTTACACACTATTTAAAAACAACAATTGAATTCGGTAACGGAAAACGTTTTGAAATTAAGAATTTGATTGAAGAAAAAAACGCAAAAAAAGTATTGCTTGTATGCGACCCTACGGTATATAAGCTCGGAATTGCAAACGATATTATCGCTTCCGTCGAAGAGGCAGGCGCATCAGCCGTTGCGTTTACAGAGGTGGAGCCGGACCCAAGGGTTGCAACGGTTGATAAGTGCGGAGCTCTTTGCAAGGCGGAAGAATGCGACCTTGTTATCGTTGCAGGCGGCGGAAGCTCCATGGATATAGCGAAGGGTGCCGCAATTCTTGCCACAAACGAGGGCAGTATTCATGATTATCTCGCGGGACGCGGAGAAGAAATAAAGGAGCCGGTAAATCCCCCGATTCCTTTGATTGCGATTCCCACAACATCGGGCTCGGGCTCCGAGGTTTCGGAGTGTATCGTAATTGTCGATACTAACAATATTAAGGATATTATGTTCAGCCCGATGCTTGCGGCAACATATGCGGTTGTCGATCCGGAGCTTACATACAGTGTTCCGAAAAACACGACGATTCATACGGGACTCGACGTTTTATCACATGCGCTTGAGGCTTATTCTTCGGTTATGGATGATGCCGTGGCAGAGCTTATGGCGCTGGAGGCTTTGAGAATCGTCTTCAGGAGTCTCCCGCTTTGTGTAAACGAAAACGATAAAGCTGCACGCAACGAAATGGCTTACGCGTCACTTCTTGCAGGCGTGGCACAGAGCAAGTGCGGATGCGTTATTCCGCATGCGGCAAGCTGTCCATTGACGGTTTACCATAATGTGCCGCACGGACTCGGTTGCGGTGTGCTTCAAATTCCGACTATTGATTATAACCGTGACGTGTGCAAGGAGAAGTACAAAAGAGTGCTGGAGTATATCGGTGCAAAGCTCCCCGAACACGCGCAGCCTGCGGATGTACTGATAGAAAAAGTCAGGGAACTGTTCAGGGCTGTCGGAACAGAAGAAAAGCTTGATATAGGAGCCTTTACCGAGGATGAGCTTAAAAAATATGCAAAAGACGCTATGATGGATGACGGCGTTAACGTGAATCCGAGAGCAGTCGGCGAAGAGGATCTGATGAGGATCTATAAAATGATTTTGAAATAATTTTTTGTATTTTAAATACAATGAAAAACAAGGAGGAAAAACATGAATAATTGGACAAGTCCACGCCCGTCGATGATCGACTTGGGCAAAAAATCAAAGGTTGCCCTTCTCGCGGGATGCGGCGGCGGAGGAGACATCATGAACACGATTCCCGTTATGAATCTCCTCAAAAAGCTCGGTGTTGAAAAATTCGTTTTGGCAGACATCGGCTGCAAATGGTGGGAGTTTAACGGAGAAATGGCTCTCGGAGGAGAGGTTATCGATCTCGATTGGCTCCAGCCGTCCGAAAGGCTCAGCGAAAACGTGGCGATTATCAGCAAGGAAACAAAGGTTGTGGGAGGCCATGGAAAAGGCGAATATCTGCATGAATCTTTGATGAAAAATGTCCTTGAGGATACCGTTATTGCCACAATAAGCATTCGCAAGGGTGTTCCCGGCATTATGCAGGGCTTTAGGGATCTTATCGCGGAATACGGAGCGGATTTGTTTGTTACGGTGGATATCGGAGCTGACGCGTTTTTCACCGGAACGGAAACACAGGTACAGTCCCCGTTGATAGACGCTATCTCAATTCTTTGCGCTTCGGAGCTTGAAATCCCCGGTGTGTACGGTGTAAATGCAATCGGCGGCGATGCCGAAATGCCGATGGCTCATATCGTAAGAAACATCGGAATTGCTATGCAAAAGGGCGGGTTTATCGGCGGTAACGGACTTACTCAGGAGGATATAAACACTTACGGCGAAATCCTCAAGTGGATCCCGGGCGAGGAAGTTGAAAAATGGCCGTATGAGGCGGCACAGGGACATTTCGGAACCTTCTACTGCAAACGTCTTTGGTCTGTTGAAATGACACCTGCGGCAGCGTTCACATTCTTCTTTGACCCCGATATTTTAAGAGAAGTAAATCCTATCGTCAATGCGATAAAGGATACAAAAACCTTACAGCAGGCTGAAGAAATAATTATGAAGGATTTCAACCTGTTCCCCGAAACAAGGCTTCCGGTAAACATAACGGCGCCGATCGCACCGCAAATTCCGGATTAACGCTTTAGCCGGCATATATTTGTTGGAGGAGATTCTAAAATGGAAAAGAATAAAAAGAGAGTTTTTACTGGCACAGTTGCTATGCTTGTTATACTGTTCGGATTGTTGCGAATAGCAATTTTCACGGGATACCATATGGTTACGCCGTTCCTTCCCGAAATCGCAAGAAATTTGGACACGACAATCGTTGTTATCGGTCTTGCCATCTCTATCAGATCGGCAATGGGATTTTTAGGACCTGTATGGGGCGGTATTATTGACTTGTTCGGAAAGAAGAATTCGCTTTTAATAGCATTGCTCACATTTGCGGCAAGCTATGCGGCTATATACTTCTTCCCAAGCTTCCCTTGCTTTGTTGTCGCGTTGCCTATTTCCTATGCCGCGACACTCACTTTTGACTCGGCAATGTACTCTTACCTCAGCGAAATGATTCCTTACGAGGGCAGAGGCCGTATGACTGCGGTTCTTGAAGCCGCATACGCACTCGGCTTTATGATAGGCTCACCGGTTGCAGGTGTTCTTATGGAAAACTTCGGCTGGGCTGTACCGTTTGTCTTAATGGCAGGCATCGCCGTTGTTTTTGCAATCGCTTTAGGCTTTATTCTCCCGAAGGAAGGAGAAAAACGGTTCGGTATCGACGCAACCGTTTCTCACGAGATGCAAGAGAACAAGGCGGAAAAGGGCTCATATTTCCACAGACTCTCGCTCGTACTCAAGGATAAAAATGCCTTGGCAGCTCTTCTTACCGGCTCGCTTCTGATGGGCGGTAACTGGTTCTGCCAGACAATGTACGGCGGTTGGCTTGAAGATAATTTCGACCAGGGCTTATCGGAGATCGGCTTTATTTCCGCGGCATTCGGATTAGCGGTATTTGTTGGCTCGCTCCTTTGCCTTACTCTTACAGACAAGCTCGGAAAAACAAAAGCCATGAAGCTCGGTGCCATTGTGACTATATGCGGAGGCGTAATAGCCGCATTCACCAACCAAAAATCGCTTATTATCGGAAGCATCGGTCTTTTCCTTTACTTTGCATTCGTCGAATTTGCAACAGAGGCTTGTATTTCTCTGTGTACGGATGTAAGAGCTGAAATACGCGGAACCGTAATAGGTTCAAGCTTCGGCGCGCTTGCGATAGGCAGCACGATAGGAACCGGCGTGTCACCCGTTCTTTACACGAAGTTTGGATATACTCCGTGTATTATCGTCGGTACGGTTATTGTAGCCATAGCTTTGCTTGTTATTGCTAAGGTTCTGACTCCCGGTTTTGCCAATAAGGAGAAAAACTGATTATACATTTAGCGTTTCCCTGTGTTCGATGTCTGTCGGATATTTATTTGCCGTAACGGTTGACAGTAATTAAGAATTAATAATATAATACATATAGATAGTCTTATTAATAAAATGCATAGGGGAGTATAAATGTGAAGAAGAATATAACAATAACGATTGACGAAGAATTGATCAAAGTTGCAGAAAGGTATGAGGCCGAAACGGCAAAGAGCGTCTCACACTTTTTCGAACACGCGGGATATTTGATGCTTGCGAGATACAGTGTTGCATCAGGCGGCGGCCTGTCCTTTGAAAAGGGAAAAGAAGCTATGCAGCTTGATGCAATAACTGTTGAAAATCGGGTACTTTACGGCCAAGCGGAGACAGCCGCTCAGGATAAAGAACCGATGTCAAACAAGAAAATTGTAAAGGCTTTTTCCGAATATCTTTACAAGTATCTTGAAGGTGTTGCCGATGAGTATCACTGGTCATACGAGGTGGACCCCGAAAGCCATGTGAGCTGGATGAGTCCGGAATTGTTCTCCGGTGAGACGAACGATGACAGTAACAGGTTCCTCGAATGCTGCGGAGAGGCACTTAACCGAGGAATAGATACCGATGACAGCAAGCTTGTTTTTGAAGCTGTCAGACTGTGTATGGATTGGGCGGGAGCTTTTTATGATTTCAGACACGGACCGCAAAAGGGAAACGAAACCGTTGTAAAAAAACTCTTTGACGACGGCACTATTGTTGAATTTATGCGGAAAAGCAGGGAATATATTTTATCCGGCAATATTGAGTCGCTTGAGTATTATACTTCCGGTTGGGCAATTGTATGGTACGTGCTTGATCCGGATAAAATGATAATTCTCGGCTCGCGAGAGGTCTGTGGGCTGAACAAAATTCTGATTGATTTTAAAAAAGAATATAACATTGAAAAGCTACCGAGAGAAATCAACTTCGGACAGTTGGTTTATCGGGACAATAAGAGGTTTATCGAGGGAATAAAATACGTTTACACTCCTAAGGGAAAGCTCAAGATGTATAAAAAAATACTGAAGATATTAAATACCGTGAAGGACCTTGGGGGATATGCTTGCTGCCATGAAATAGACAGAAAGTTGTTTATGATCGGCAGGTAGCAGCGTTTTTGTTCCGATCCGGTGAGATATCACGGGGGAGAAACATATGAAACAAAAAAATTCTATTTCAATTATTGTAATATCATTGATACCGATATGCTTGGCAATAAATGTTGTAGGCGGAAATCTGGCTTCTGCTTTGAAAATACCGCTCTATGTTGACAGCATCGGAACCATTCTTATCGGTATGCTGTGCGGACCTGCAATAGGTTGTCTTACGGGTGCCTTGACCGGTGTCGTGTCGGGAATATTTTCCCCGATTATGTTTGCGTATATTCCCGTAACGGCCATTTACGGCTTGGCTGCCGGCTTCTTGAGCAAGAAAAAAATGATGACCAGCATACCGAAACTCATTACCAGCGGAATTATTATTGCGTTGCTTGGCGTGGTATTGTCGTCTCCTATCACCGCACTGGTGTTCGGCGGAATAACTGAGACCGGGCAAGGAGTAATTATAACATTCCTTCGCGCAACAGGACTCGGAGTGCTCCCGGCAACATTGATTTCGTCGTTCTGTACAGAATTTTTGGACAAGCTGCTTTCGTGTGTCGTTTGCTACATCATCGTAAAGGGAATGTCAAACAGATATCTCAGCAAATTCAAATTAGGTCACATTTATCTTAAGGAGAAAAAAGAGAAAAATGACCTTTTTGATGATGACGATATCGCAGACGAAAATACGGATAAAAATACGGACAGCGGAGAGCCGCAATAAGAAAAATACATTGACCGGGGTGGAGATTTATGGATAGACAGGCCATAGAAGAACAATTGAAAAGACAAGGCGGCACAATTAAAGAACTTAGTCCGATTACAAAGTTTCTGTTTGTTATTTGTACGGCTGTTTTATCGATATTGTTCGGCGGACCCGTATATATTGCGGTGATCAGCGCGGTATACATAATACTGTCTCTTTTCGCTCACGTTTTTAAAGGATTTTTTAAATCGTATTTTAAGCTTTTTGTTTTCTTTGGACTTATGCTTATTTTGATAAGCTCATTGTTTCAAAATGCCGAAGCTGAAGTGCTTCTTTCAATCGGAAAAATCTCATTATATAAGGTCGGTTTTATACGAGGCTGCAGAATGTCTTCGGTAATTCTCACTCTTGCGGGAGGACTTTTGCTTTTTACCGCGACAACGCAGGTTCAGGATCTTATGGCGGTTCTCGGCAAAATGGGTCTGTCGTCCAATGTTGTTTATATGGTAGTTGCTTCCTTTCGCTCCATAAACGAATTATCGGACAAAATGGGGCAGATTCTTGAAGCTCAAAGCTCTCGCGGAATTGAAACGGAAGGCAATTTGTTTGTCAGATTAAAGGCGATTTTACCTATGCTTATTACATTGCTGCTCAGCTCTATGGTAAGCGCGGAGGAAAAAGCAATAGCTTTAGAGGCGAGATGCTTTAACTGCCATTGTAAACGCACGTCTTTAAGAGTAAACAACACAAGCAGGGCAGATGTTGTGACTATGATAGGAATAGCTTTTGTAACAGCTGCACTTATTGCCGTGAAATTCATTTTCATCAAATGATAAGGAGACAAGTATGGAAGCTGTTAAAATAAGTAATCTGTCATACAAATACCCATCTGCCGACGAATACTGCCTGAAGAACGTTTCTTTTTCCGTTTCGGAGGGAGAGGTATGTGCGATTGTCGGCCCGAATGGCTGCGGCAAAACAACGATTTGCAATATCATCCGCGGCCTTATTCCGTCTTTTCACGGCGGAGAGGTTGAAGGGTCGGTTGAAATATTCGGAAAAAGCACAAAAGAGATCAGCGAAGAAGAAAAGGCCAAAAGAATAGGCTTCGTTTTCCAAAACCCCTTTACTCAAAACAGCGGAATAAAAGAAACTGTTTTTGAAGAGATTGCCTTCGGCCTTGAAAATATGGGAGTTGACCGTGAAGAGATCATAACCAAAGTAATGGACATCATAAGCTTGCTCCAAATCGAAGCTTTTATGTTCAAGCATCCCTGTGAGCTGTCCGGCGGACAGAGACAGAGAGTCGCTTTGGCTTCCATCATTGTTCAGGACCCGGATATTATTGTTATAGACGAACCGACCTCTCAGCTCGACCCGAAGGGTACGGAGGATGTATTCGAAATAATCAAATATCTGAACAGGCAAAAGAAAACGATAGTTTTGGTTGAGCATAAGATGAATCTGATAGCCGAATATGCAGACCATATAGTATATCTCAATGACGGCTCGGTGCTGCTTGACGGATCTCCGGAGGACGTATTGTCAAGCGAACTCCTTTATGAAAAAAATCTTGATATGCCCTATGTTGCCGTTCTCGGATTTCAGGCAAGAAGCAGAGGACTTTTTATCGACAAAATCCCGACAACGGTGGATGAAGCTCTGAAAACATTTACCGAATGTGTGCAAAAATCCAAAGGAGGAAGTGACGGCTATGGCTTATCTTGAATTGAGAGATGTTTATTTTGAATATCCAAGCGGGCATGTTGCCGTTGAAGGCGTAAGCATCTCTGCGGATTTAGGCGAAAAAATAGCGATTATAGGCGAAAACGGAGCCGGAAAAACAACAACCGCAAAGCTTATGAACGGTCTGCTTAAGCCCACAAAGGGTGAAGTGCTTATAAACGGTGTATCGACAAAAGGCAAAACGACCGCGACGATTGCGCGGAAAGTGGCTTACGTATTTCAAAACCCCGACGACCAAATTTTTAATCAGGAGGTACTGGCCGAAATTTCATACACGCCGAGATACTTTAAGGTGGATGAAGAAACGGTGAACAAGAGATTAAAAAAAGCGGTTAAATTGACGGGACTCAAGCCGTATATCAATGAAAATCCGTACAATCTTTCGTATTCATACAGAAAGTTTGTGACGATAGCCGCGGCAATAGCGGCCGACCCGGATGTATTTGTTTTTGATGAGCCGACCGCTTGTCAGGACAGACACGGCATAAGACTATTGTCCGGAATTATCAATGCACTGTCCTCCGAGGGAAAGCTTGTAATTACCATTACACATGATATGGAATTTGTTGCCGAAAACTTCGACAGAACCGTGTGTATGGCAGACAAGCATATACTTATGGACGATAAAACGAACAGAATCCTTACCGATGACTCGCTTATGGAGAAGGCCGCATTGAAAAAACCGAATGTGTCATATCTCGCATCCGAAATGGGATTTGAAGGTGTTATTACAAGTGAAGCTTTTCTTGCGGCTCTTACCGAAAATTCAAAGCGACTTTGAGCGGAGATGATGAAGTGCCGAAAGATTTGTCGGCGGCGACGCTTATGAATCGATTTTATTGCGATTGATTTTCGGAATAAGTCTCAAAAAAAGCACCGTCTTAATTTAAATCGGTTAATTAGCCCTTTGAGAAATAAATGTTTCTCAAAGGGCTTTTTTTGCGTGCTGTGTGAGATGACACTTCGTAAGTTACTGCCGATTGACTTTGATCTCCGATTTATATATAATTTATACTGAAAAATCTAATTGATAATCTCGTATGTGCATAAGCTTGCGTATGATTCGGAAGAGGCGGCGGATTTAATGTTAAGCTTAACACCTTGCCATGGCGGCTTGCGGGACCTATGTTTATTAAAGGAGTGCTTGTCAAGTGAAACACCCCCGAAACATTCGATTTAAAAGAGTTTTTAAAAACATTTTGATGCTTACGATAGCCGGAATGATAAACGCTTTCGGCATTACGATTTTTATGACCCCGGTCAAGCTGTACGACAGCGGAATTTCCGGAACGTCAATGCTGCTTGAGCAGATTACGCCGCCGAATTTGACTCTTTCTCTGTTTCTTTTAATCCTAAATGTGCCGCTTTTTTTGTTTGGACTTAAAAAGCAAGGCGCAGGCTTTACGTTTTATTCGATTTATGCGGTTGGCGTTTATTCGCTGTTTGCGTGGCTGATTACCGATGTGTTTCCCGTAGATGTGAGTATAGCATCGCCGCTCGCCGGAACCGATTTGTTGCTTTGCGCGCTGTTCGGCGGCGTACTTTCCGGGATCGGAAGCGGTCTTGCTATCCGTTACGGAGGGGCAATGGACGGCATTGAGGTTATGGCGGTTATTTTTGCGAAGCGGCTCGGAATTACCGTCGGCACATTCGTTATGATATATAATTTCCTTTTGTATGTCATTTGCGGAATCGTGCTTAAAAGCTGGGTGCTTCCGCTTTATTCCATAGTTACGTATTCGGCGGCGTTGAAAACAGTTGATTTTATAGTCGAGGGCATAGACCGCTCAAAGTGTGCCGTCATTATAACCGAACGACCCGAAGAGATATGTGAGGTCTTGAGCGAGGCGTTTGGCAGCGGCCTTACAAGGCTCAATGCAAAGGGCGGATATTCAAATCGTGATAAGGCGATGATTTATTTCGTAGTTAACAGGTATCAGGTAGGTAAAATGAAGGACTACGTTCACGGCATAGACCCGACGGCGTATATCATAATGAGTGAGGTTGCCGATATTTTCTCAAATAACATTGATAAAGGCTGATATTTAACAAATAAAAACGAAACGAGCTGTAAAGGTTTTAACCGTTACAGCTCGTTTTTACTTAATGAGTGTTTTTTACAGTATGTCTATATGCTCGCCGGCGAGTGCCTTATTCATACTGCGGACGGCGCAGAACTTACCGCACATTGAGCAGGTGTCGTCGTGCTCGGGGGAGCGGTCGTCACGTATTGCTTTAGCCGTTTCGGGGTCAATGGCACATTTCCATTGGGCTTCCCAATCAAGTGCACGTCTTGCGTCGCCCATTTTGTCGTCGATATCACGGGCTCCGCGGACGCCCTTGGCAATATCCGCCGCATGAGCCGCTATACGGCTTGCGATGATGCCCTGCTTAACGTCGTCGAGATTCGGGAGAGCAAGATGCTCGGCCGGAGTTACATAGCAGAGGAAAGCCGCGCCGCTCATTGCCGCCATGGCTCCGCCGATTGCTGCCGTTATGTGGTCATATCCGGGAGCTATATCGGTTACGAGCGGCCCGAGAACGTAGAAGGGAGCACCCATGCATATTGTCTGCTGAACCTTCATATTGGCAGCTATCTGGTCCATCGGAACGTGTCCGGGGCCCTCAACCATAACCTGAACGTCCTTTTCCCAAGCTCTTTTTGTTAATTCGCCGAGACGTACAAGCTCTTCGATTTGACATACGTCGGTCGCGTCGGCAAGACAGCCGGGGCGGCAGGCGTCGCCGAGAGAGATTGTAACATCATATTCGCGGCATATATCAAGTATTTCATCATAGTATTCGTAAAACGGGTTTTCTTCACCTGTCATACACATCCATGCAAAAACGAGTGAGCCACCGCGCGAAACTATGTTCATTTTCCTTTTGTGCTTACGTATCTGGTCAATTGTTTTTCTTGTGATTCCGCAGTGGAGCGTTACAAAGTCGACTCCGTCCTCTGCGTGAAGTCTTATGACGTCAATAAAGTCCTTTGCGGTCAGAGTGTCAAGGTCTCTCTGATAGTGAATTACGCTGTCGTAAACGGGCACCGTGCCTATCATAGCAGGACATTCGTGCGTAAGCTTCTGCCTGAACGGCTGTGTGTTGCCGTGGCTTGAGAGATCCATTATAGCTTCAGCACCCATATTAACTGCCGAGAGAACCTTTTGCATCTCAATGTCATAGTCCTTGCAATCTCTCGAAACGCCGAGATTTACATTTATTTTTGTGCGGAGCATTGAGCCGACGCCCTCGGGCGACAGGCACTTGTGACGCTTGTTGGCGGGTATTACGACCTTACCTGAGGCTACGAGGGGTAGTAACTCATCTGTTGTCATGTGCTCTTTTTCGGCTACTGTCTTCAGCTCATCGGTAATAATGCCTTTCCTTGCGGCGTCCATCTGTGTTGCGTAAGCTTCTGTTTTCATTTTTGTTCTCCTTTGTATTAGGTTGATCGTCGAACGGCAGAGCCGCTCATCACTTTGACTTTTTATTCTCCGATGCTTTTTGCGGCATATTTGCCGGAAAGCATGAAAGCGTGATTCATAGGACCGTTTCCCTTGCCTAAATCGAGCATAAAGGCGAGTGCCTCCGAGATGTAATCCTTGGCAAGCTTTACGGAAGCTTTTAAATCGTATCCCTTGGCGAGGTTGGCGGCTATTGCGCTTGACAGCGTGCAGCCGGTGCCGTGGGTGTTGGGATTGGCAATGCGCTTTCCGTAGAACCAAAAGCTCTCGTTTTCGTTATAGAGAAGGTCGCTTGCGTCCTCAATGCTGTGTCCGCCCTTTAAAAGCACGGCGCAGCCGCATTCCGAATGAATTTTTGCTGCGGCCTTTTCCATATCGTCCTTGTCCTTAATTTCCATGCCTGATAGCACGGCGGCTTCGGGGATATTGGGTGTTACGAGTGTAGAAATCGGTAAAAGTTCCTTTTTCATCACGGCAACTGCCGGAGATTCCATGAGTCTTGAGCCGGAGGTCGCAACCATAACCGGATCCACTATGATGTTTTGAGCATCGTAGAATTTCAGCCTTTCGGCTGTCACGCGAATTAACGCTGCCGTAGGAATCATACCCGTCTTAACTGCATCGGGTCGTATATCCGTGAATACCGCGTCAATCTGTTCCTTGAGAAATTCCGGAGATACCTCTGAGATGTCTGTTACGCCGGTGGTGTTCTGTGCCGTCAGCGCCGCAATGGCGCTCATGGCATAAACTCCGTTCATAGTCATCGTTTTCAGATCGGCCTGAATACCGGCGCCTCCGCTGCAATCACTGCCTGCGATTGATAATGCTGTTTTCATATTTGCCTCCGTTTTTTATAAGCTTAGCATTATTTTTATAGAGCGACAAAAGGTGGTGCCCCCGGTTTGCCGCTGTTTTGTTATTTTATCTTTTTTATATCATTTATAAAGTCGCTCGGGAAAAGAAAGTTGTTTAAGTAAATGTCCGATACGGCTTTCATCTTTTCGGGAGCTTTTTCGTGGCTGTCATAGACCGCTGCCACATAAAAACCCGCTCCCTTTGCCGTCTTTGCGGCGTGATATGCGTCCTCAAAAACAAGCGTTTCGTCTTTTTTTGTGCCGAGAAACGACAGCGCCTCACAATATATGTACGGGTCGTTTTTGTCGTGCCCGACTTCTCCGCAAGTGAATATTTTTTTGAAAAATCCAAAAAGGCCGCATCGTTTAAGTGCGCCCTCTGTGAGCTTTCGTTCCGCAGCTGTCGTAATGCACATACGCACGTTAATTTCGCGAAGAGCGGTTAGAAATTCTCGTACGCCGTTCTTCGGCTGTGCTTCGCAGAGATAGAAGTCGCCCACCGTTTTGTTTACGCCGTCAACTATTTCGTTTACGGATAAGGGTAAATCGTAATTTTTCTTGAGATATTCTGCTGCCCCCGAAAGGCTCTTGGGCTTAAGCACTTCACAGAGGTTTTCTCTCGGGACTTTGCCGCATTGCTTTAAATAATCTTCTCCTGCGGTGTCCCATACCGACATCGTATCAAAAAGAGTGCCGTCAAAATCGAATACGGCTCCGCTTAGTTTCATTTTGACTTCACCGTTTCCTCCGTCAGATTGCGAAGCGCGCGACACGTATTTTCAATGTCGTCTGCCGCAAATATCGCGCTGACAAGAGCAACACCGTCAATTCCCGTGTGGGATAGTTCCTTTATGTTTTTGTCGTTGATTCCGCCGATTGCAACAACGGGAATGTCTACGGCTTCGCAGATGCTTCTGAGCGTTTCCTTTTTCATTGCGCCTGCATTTTGCTTTGTCGAGGATCCGAAAACCGCGCCCGCTCCCAAATAGTCGGCACCGTTTTTAACGGCTTCAACGGCTTCTTCAACGGTATGTGCGGAAACTCCTATTATCATATCGTCACCGACTCTTTCGCGAACACAGGAGGCCTTCATATCGTCTTGGCCTACGTGAATTCCCTCGGCGTGACATTTGACGGCAATATCTACATTGTCGTTGACGATAAACGGTACACCGTAGTGCTTGCATATCTCATGTATTTTAACCGCTTCCTCAAAAAATTCCGCATCGGAAAGCTCTTTTTCACGGAGCTGAACGCAGGTGCAGCCGCCCTTTAATGCCGCTTCTACCTGTTCGCAAAGCGTCTGTTTGCCGACCCAAGCACGGTCGGTTACGGCGTAGAGAAGCATATTTTTTTTATCGCATTTCATATTTTGCACCTTCTTTCAATCCTTGCGGTGTCATATTGCAGACAGCGTCGATTATGTAATTTCTGTATGAAGCGTTGCCGTCAAGAGGGGAGAGCCTGCCAAATGCCGTTTCGCCCGCGAGCCCCATGGCTGAGACGGCAGAAGCCGCCGCCGTCAGTATGTCGTTTTGATTTGCCGCGATGTATGCGGCGGTGAGTGATGACAACTGGCAGCCCGTGCCCGTGACAAGTGACATCATATCGTTACCGTTCCTTATTACAAAAGCCCTGTCCTTATCGGCTACGATGTCTGTTTTTCCGGTAATTGCAATTACCGAGCCGGTCTTTTCCGAAAAGCTCTTTGCGAATGCTACCGCTTTATCGAGAGTTTCCTCGGTAAAGCAGTCGGCAATATCTGCGTCAACGCCTTTTGCGGAGCCTGTTCCGAGTGCCAATGTCTTGATTTCCGAGATGTTGCCGCGAATTACCGAAAAGTGTATGTTGTTAAGAAGCTTAAATGCCGTGTCTGTTCTGAATTGCGATGCCCCGACGCCAACCGGGTCTAAAACTACGGGATGGCAAAGCTCGTTGGCTTTTTTGCCTGCCGCAAGCATTGAGGGAATCGTGCGAGAACTAAGCGTGCCGATGTTTATGCAGAGCCCGTCGCACGCGGATGTGATTTCCGCCGCCTCTCTTTCGTCATCCGCCATTATTGGTGACGCACCGCATGCCAAGAGTATATTTGCACAGTCGTTAACCGTAACGAAATTTGTTATACTGTGAATCAGCGGTCTTTTTTTTCTGACGTTTTGCAGCATTTCTCCGAACATTTTTTCACGGCCTTTCGGTTCATAATATAAGTGCGATTTTTTTGTACCGTAAGGTACGACTTGACATAAAGCTTTATTTCAATCCGTTTTGCATTTTGGAAAGAACGCCGCATTTTTTAAGCGTGAAAACAATAATTCCCGAAATAATCGAGCCGACTGCGGTTGAGATGAAGAACGGGATTATGTATGCGTAAAAAGCAACCTCCGAGGCACTTTTGCCCATGAGCAATACGGCTACGGGATATGCACAAAGGCCGCCGAGCAGAGAGGTTCCGCCGACCTCGCCCACGAGAGTAAGCGGAATATTTTTACTCTTTTTATAAATTAGACCGCATATGAGGGCACCGAACATGCTGCCGGGGAAAGCCATAAGACTGCCGAGCCCGAGCAGATTTCTGATAAGAGATGCCGCAAAGGCGACGCCGAGACCGTACCACGGACCGAGAAGTACGGCGCAGAGAATGTTTACCATATGCTGTATCGGCGCACACTTACTGCCGAATACCGGGAAAGAGAATAAACTGCCGACAACGGCTACCGCACAAAACATACCTGCAAGGGCAAGCTTTTTAACCTGATTTTTTTTCATTTTAATTGCTCCTTAGAAAGTTTTATATCGGTCGAGGCTTTTTGGCCTCCTCTCACGCCGGAACACGGCTTCCCATCGCAGCAGTGTTGTCATCATACGGTGCAACATTGAAATTACAAAACTCAGGGCGCTCCCCCTGCTTTTTGCCGCGTCGTTTTCCCCGCGGGGCATTTTCACATCCTTTTTTGTGCACAGTCCGACTTTTATTTTTGACAAAATAAAAAACGGAGCTTTTCACTCAAAATGCGAAGCTCCGTTTAACAAGTCTTTTTCGGGTGACTTCCTACGGCGGCATTATCCGCATCAGGTGAAAAAGGGTCGAAGTTGATGACTTCCTCTCAGCCTGCAAAAACAAGCTCCCCTGTACTTTAAATTATAGGTTGAATACCTTTTGTTATTATATACCGATAAGCCTTGGTTTGCAATAGCAAATTGTTGTATTACAATATGAAACGATTGTATGATGCTCGCTGAAAGTGCTTGACTACGGCATTTAATAAAGATATAATTTTATTACTACATTTCAAATGCTTTCTCGGAGGGAATAATGAAGAATACATATCAAAAAATCTTGGCAATAATACTGCTTCTATCGGTACTTCTCGGGGCATTTTCAACGGCGTCGTTTGCCTCCGAAAAGGATTCACTGAAAAAAGAAGGCAATACGTGGTATTATATGCAGGACGGCGAAAAGGACAGCTCATATACGGGGCTTGTCAAATACTATGACACATGGTATTACGTAAAGGACGGCGTTCTCGACTGGAGCTATACCGGTCTTACCAAGTATTACGACACGTGGTACTATGTAGAAAACGGCATACTTAACTGGGATTATACAGGCCTTACAAAGTATTACGGCACGTGGTATTATGTGCAAAACGGCATACTTAACTGGGATTATACCGGTCTTACCAAGTATTACGGTACGTGGTATTACGTCGAAAACGGCGTACTCAATTGGGATTATACAGGTCTTACCAAGTATTACGACACATGGTATTACGTCGAAAACGGCGTACTTAACTGGGATTACACAGGCCTTACCAAGTATTACGATACGTGGTATTACGTCGAAAAAGGCGTACTCAATTGGGATTATACAGGTCTTACCAAGTATTACGGCACGTGGTATTACGTATACGGCGGCATATTGCGCTGGGACACCAATACTCTCGTTAAATACGGTGACGATTGGTATGTCGTATCGGGCGGTGTTGTAGATTTCGGTTATAACGGCGCATACGTTTACGGCGACACTCTTAATGCCATTGACGGCGGCGTTTGGAACAAAAATTACAACGGCCCCATATATTATGACGGCAATGCCTATACTCTCACAAACGGTACGTTATACAGCTATTATCTTCACCCACAGGCGGTAAATCACAATGCGCCTTATCTTATAGCGGTTGATCGCACGAATAACTGTATCACGGTTTATGCAAAGGATAACAGCGGTAAATTTACCGTGCCGGACAGAGCCTTTGTGTGCTCGGTGGGAACGGACGGCTTAACCCCCGTCGGAGTTTTCAACACTCCGGCAAAATATCGCTGGAAGGAGCTTAGGGGCAACGTTCACGGGCAGTATTCAACGAGAATAGTCGGTAAGGTGCTTTTTCACTCCGTACCGTATTCAAAGCAGGACAATTCCACGCTCCTTTACAGGAGCTATAATAAGCTCGGCAATGCTGCTTCTCACGGCTGTGTCAGACTTACAACTGCTGACGCCAAGTGGATATATGATTGCTGTCCGCTCGGAACAACGGTTATGATATATGACAGCTGGGGAGGAACTGTTCTTCCGAAGCCTTCGGCGGTTAAAATCAGTGCCTCTGACGGTCGCCGCGGCTGGGACCCGACAGATCCCGATCCCGCAAATCCGTGGAGAAGATGATTAAACGCTTAAATTAAAAATAAAATCCCGAACAGTAGGCCTATAAATGTGCGGCCTTTGTTCGGGATTTATTTATTTTGGTATTTATATTACTGTATTTCGGAAATCTTTACGGGTCTGTGTTCCTCTACCGATTTTCTTGCGGCAAGGCCTATCTTTACAGACTGAAGGCCTGCGTGAATACCCACGGGAACCTCGGTATCGTTTATGACCGCCTCTGTGAATTGACGCATTTCCTCGGAGAATGAGCCCATATATCTCTCAAGGAAGAAGAAGAGCGGCTTTTCGCCGGTAACGCCGTCAGCGTTTGATATTACCGCCGAGGATACGGTGTCGTTGCTCGTCGCAACCATACCCTTAGAGCCGAAAAGCTCGGCGCGCTGGTCATAGCCGTAAGCCGCCTTGCGCGAATTGTCTATAACCGCCAAAGCGCCGTTTGCCATTTTCATGGTTATGATTGCCGTGTCAACGTCGCCCTGCTCGCCTATGGCCGGGTCAACGAGCACCGCGGAGTTTACATAAAGCTCTTCAACGTCGCTGTCGGTGAGGAAACACGCCATATCGAAATCGTGAATCGTCATATCGAGGAAGATACCTCCCGATACCTTTATGTATGCGGGATTCGGCGGTTCGGGGTCGCGCGAGGTAATTTTCAGTATGTGCGCTTCACCTATTTTTCCGTCGTCATAAGCCTTGCGTATAGCGGCAAAATTATGGTCAAAGCGGCGGTTGAAGCCCACCTGGAACTTAATATCCGGATGCTCCTTTAAAGCGTCTGCGACGGCTTGGATTTTTTCGATTGAGTGGTCAACCGGCTTCTCGCAGAAAACGTGCTTTCCGGCGTTTATGGCTTCTATCGAAATTGCGGCGTGTGTGTCGGTTGAGGAGCAGACAAGAACGGCGTCAATATCCTTGTCGTTCAAAATGTCCTTATAGTCTTTTGTCACCTTTGAAACCCCATAGCTTCTTATAAGCTTTTCGGTTTCTTCGTTCATAAACGGATCTGCCATTGCGGTTACCGTTGCATTTTTTACGTGGTAGGAGATTGACTCAAGATGCACCTTGCCGATGCGCCCTGCACCGATTATTCCTATATTAAGCATAAATTTCCTCCGTTTTTATTTTTTTAGATTGTGCCGTCCCAAGTGCTGACTTCCGTTGCGGTTTTTTCCTCTTCGTCAAACCAATGCGTTGTTACCGCCTTTGACTCCGTATAGAAACGGTAAGCATCCTTGCCGAGGCAGTGAAGGTCGCCGAAGAACGACTGCTTATGACCGCTGAACGGGAAGAAGCCTACGGGAACGGGTATACCTACATTTATACCTACCTGACCGCCGTCGGTGTGACGTGCGAATTCTCGTGCGAAATATCCGCTCTGGGTGTAAATTACCGAGCCGTTTGCGTAGGGATTTGAATTCATTATTTTAAGTCCCTCGTTAAAGTCCTTGCATCTCTTAATGCAAAGTACGGGGCCGAACACTTCGTCTCTGCCTATGGTCATATCTTCGGTGACATGGTCAAAAATTATGGGGCCTACAAAGTACCCGTTCTCGTAGCCGGGAACTACGCAGTTTCTCCCATCAAGAACAAGCTCTGCGCCCTCTTTAACACCCTTGTCTATATCGGCGAGGACTTCCTTGTAATGCTTCTCGTATGTTATGGGGCCGAGCTTCGAATCTTTTTCCCAGGCAGGGCCTACCTTGATTTTTTCAGCCTGACGTTTTAACTCGGCAACGAATTTGTCGGCAATGCTCTCCTCGACAACGCAGCAGGAGAGAGCCATACAACGCTGACCGGCACAGCCGTAAGCCGAATTTATAACACCGGCTACGGTTCTTTCGAGAGCGGCGTCTGCCATAACGAGCGCATGGTTCTTAGCCTGGCAAAGTGCTTGACAACGCTTGCCCGACGCTGCGGCACGCTGATATATTTTAAGTCCGACGGGAGTAGAGCCTACAAAGGTAATGCCCTTTACATCGGGGTGGTCGAGAATTGTGTTTATCTCGTTTCTTGAGCAGGTAACTATGTTGATAACACCGTCCGGAACGCCTGCTTCTTTGTAAAGAGCTGCAATTTTAAGAGCGGTTCTGGGGGTGAGCGATGCAGCCTTTAATACCATTGTGTTACCGCAGGCTATGCAGGTCGGCGCCATCCAGCCGAACGGTATCATGGCAGGGAAGTTTACGGGTACTATACCGGCAAAAACGCCGATAGGCTCTCGGTATTTAACCGTGTCATAGCCGCGTGACGCGTCCATAATGCTCTCGCCCATCATAAGCGACGGAACCTGAGTTGCAAGCTCTGTGCCCTCTTTAGCCTTGAGAACGTCGCCCTCCGATTCAGACCATACTTTGCCGTTTTCGGTGGCTACCGATAAGGTCAGCTCATCCATATGCTCTATAATGAGGTCGCGGATTTTATACATAATCTGCGCTCTCTTTATAGCCGGAGTCGAACTCCAACCGGGGAAAGCCGCTTTGGCTGCCGCTATCGCCTCAAGAACCTCATCATCTGTGCAGCACGGTGCCTGACCGGTGACTTCTCCCGTGCTCGGATTGTGAAGGTCATACCATGTGTCGGTTTTGGATTCACGGAATTCACCGTTCACAAAGTATTTCAATTTTTCAACTGCCATATTTTTATCTCCTTAGAATCGGCATTGTACAAAAGACACAACGCCTTATTTTTATTAAAGCCCTGATTTCTCTCTTATATAAGCTCTCGCTTTGAGCGCGTATTCAAACGGGTTTGCTTTGGCCGGGTCCTGCTCCGCCTCTACGAGAACATAACCCTCATAGCCGCTGTCCGCAAGAATGTCAAATATCGGGCCGAAGTCTATCGCACCGTCGCCGGGAACCGTGAACGTTCCGAGCCGCACGCCTTCAAGGAAGCTGAGGTTTTCCTTCTTAACCTTATCTATTACCTCGGGGCGAATATCCTTTAAGTGTACGTGTTTTACTCTGTTTGCGTATTTTTTCAAAACGCCGATGTAATCCTCGCCGCAGTATGCAAGATGACCCGAATCATATAAAAGACTGAAAAGCTCGGGGTCGGTATTTTCCATAAGACGGTCTATTTCGGCGGCGGTCTGAACAACTGTGCCCATATGATGATGATATGTAAGGGCTATGCCCATATCCTTTGCGACCTTGCCGAGACGGTTTACGCCGTCGCAAAGGCGAGCCCATTCGTCATCGTTCATTATGTATTTGTCTTTGAAAACCGACTTATCGGTGCCCTGTATAGAGTAGCTCTGCTCCGAAATTCCGACAACCCTTGCGCCCATTTCTTTAAGAAAAGAAATATGGTCTGTAAAGTCTTTTTCTACTTCATCATACGGTTTCGTAAGAAGAAATGAAGAAAACCAAGCATTGCAAATTTGCATATTGCGAAGCGAGAGAGCTTTTTTGAGTGCGGGTATGTCATCTCGCGGATACTTGTTGCCGACTTCGCAGCCGGTAAATCCGGCAAGAGCCATTTCGGAAATACACTGTTCAAAGGTGTTTTCCGAGCCTAAATCGGGCATATCGTCATTTGTCCAAGCGATAGGTGCAATACCTAATTTAACTTTGTTCTTATCAAGCATATCAATATTTCCTCGCTTTACTTTCGTTTTCTTTTTTATTTTTGTAAGCCTCGTTGACTGCCTTGTTGTCAGAGGTTGACGCCACGCCGACATTCCACCATGCGCCATAGCCGTCAGTCATGGTTTTCGGCAAAACCTTAATGTCTATAAGCGTCGAAACCTTAGAATCAAGGCTGTCACGAAGTGCATTTTCAAGCTGTTCAAGAGTTCTTGCCGTGTACGTTTTAACTCCGTAGCCTTCCGCGCTTTTTGCAAAATCGATAGGAACAAGGTCGCCGAGCAGATCTCCGTTTTCGTCACGGAAGCGGAATTCCGTTGCGAGATTGCCTATTCCGTTTGACATTTCAAGATTGTTTATACAGCCGAAGCCGCTGTTGTCAAACAGCAGTACGTTTATTTTTTTATGCTCCTGGATTGATGTGACAAGCTCTGAGTGCAGCATAAGATAGCTGCCGTCGCCGCACATCGCATACACCTCTTTTTGCGGCTCTGCAAGCTTTGAGCCCAACGCGCCCGCGATTTCATAGCCCATACAGGAGTAGCCGTATTCCATGTTGTAGGAATATCTGCTGTCCGAGGTCCACATCCTTTGGAGATCTCCCGGCAGAGAACCTGCGGAGCCTACGCAAATCGCGTCGTGGGGAATGATCTCGCGTATTTTTTCGACTGCCGCCACCTGCGTTATTGTGCCGAACTTCTCTGCAAACTCCGGAACGGAGCGTTCGTACTGAGCTTTTATAAGTGTGGTGAAGCTTTCGTTGTAGCTGTATTTTGCAAAGCGTTCCATCTCATCGTTCCAGCACTTTTTTGCCTTTGCGATTTCATCGGTGTATTTTGTTCTGTATTCGTGAGACGACAAAGCCTTGCCGAGAGCAATTATTCCGAGCTTTGCGTCCGCGACGAGCTTAACGGCACCTAATTTGTACGCGTCAAAGCGGGAAGTGTTAATGGTTATAAATTTTGCGTCGCTTCTGAAAAGGCTCTTTGAGCCGGTGGTAAAGTCGGAAAAACGAGTGCCTATGCCGAGAATGACGTCGGCGCATTTTGCAATGTCGTTTCCTGCCGAATTACCCGTGACTCCGAGTCCGCCGAGGTTCAGCGGGTCGCTTGAGAGACAGGCGGTTTTGCCGCTCTGTGTTTCGGCAAAGGGAATGCCGAATGATTTGCAGAACATCTCAAGTGCTTCTCCCGCCTCGGAATATCTTACTCCGCCGCCGCAGATAACAAGCGGCTTTTCGGCGTTTAAAAGAATTTCGGCTATATCGTTAACCTCGTCGAGAGAGGGGACGATTCTTGTGATTTTATGTACTCTCTTTGCGAGAAATTCGTCGGGGAAGTCATAGCTTTCACCCTCAACGTCCTGCGGAAGAGAAATACATACTGCGCCCGTTTCGGCCGTGTCGGTTAAAACGCGCATTGCATTTATCATGGCAGACATCAGCTGCTCCGGACGTGAAATTCTGTCCCAATATCTTGTGACCGCCTTGTAAGCGTCATTTGTTGTTGTGGCAAGCGAATTTACCTGCTCAAATTGCTGAAGCACGGGGTCCGGCTGGCGTGACGCAAAGGAATCTGCGGGAAACAGCAAAAGCGGAATGTGGTTTACCGTAGCCGTTGCGGCGGCAGTTATCATATTTGCGGCACCGGGACCAATGGAAGAAGAACAGGCTATTATTTTTCTGCGATTATTCTGTTTTGCAAATGCGGTGGCAACGTGTGCCATGCCCTGCTCGTTTTTGCCTTGATAAACCGTGAGTCCGCCTCTGTCGGAGTCAAGTGCCTCGCCGAGTCCGCAAACTATTCCGTGACCGAATATCGTAAAAATTCCGTCAACGAATTTTGTCTCCTTGCCGTCAAACGAAACATATTGATTGTCAAGGAATTTTACGAGAGCTTGCGCGGTAGTCATATATGCCATAGTTTTATCTCCTTATTTATCGTCTAAAAGCCATTTGTGCTCCGGTGCGTCTATTCTTGTCTTTCTCCACGGGTCGCCGTCAAGATGCCTTATCATCCAAACATAGCACATTTTATATCCGGGAGCCGCTGCCTGCTGATGTGTATGCATAGGTGTTATGCAAAGACAGCCCTTGTCACCCACCTTATAGCAATCGTCTCCGTTAAAGCCGACGCCGAAGCCCTGCGGCTTATCAAATTCGTAGTAGTAGACCTCGGGCTGCGGATGATAATGCGGCGGATAGCTCGTCCAGCAGCCGGGCTTGTGGAAAACCTCGCCCAAGACAAGATTTGAATACGGAGCATTTTCATAGTCAAACACCGTAAGCACCTGTCTGTCGGCCGTGCCGTCCCATTGGTCTGCGCCGAAGTGCTGAACTGTCATATCCTCGCCTTTATAATAATGAACGCCGAAATCGTTTGAGTTATCAGTTTGCTCAATTACAAATCTCGACTCCTCGTTCGCCTTAACCGTTACTGTGTTATTCCTTGCAAAATGAATTGCCGTTGCCTTGTCAAGAAACGGAGAACGTCTCTTTGCATTTTCGGTTTTTCCGTCAAAAACAAAATCGACATCTCCCGCCATCAAAAGCAGAGCCGTTTCATTTTCCGCTTCGCAAAAGGTCATGGTTTCGCCCGCTTTGAGAATTTTAACTCTTATATCCATCAGCATATCGGAGTTTTTGCCGTTTCTCTCGCAGAGGATTTTTTCATTGTTTTGGTTAAATTTAGGATTTTCGTACATACATTACCCTCGTTTATATAAATTAAACTTTTATCTTATCATCCGTAAGCGAAGCACTTGCGGTTTTTATCGGTATTTCTTCACCGAGATAGGTAGGCTCGGGCTCAGCTATACAATAAAAGAAATCCTTTACCCTTGCCGCCGCTTCTCTTATGTTGTTTTTGACGGGAAATTTGAGCTCCTCCCTGTCAAGACCATATGCCTCAATGCCAAGCTGTCTTGCAACATACACAGCCCTGTAAAGATGGTATTTTTGCGTTACAATAAGCACCTTTTGAACCTTGAAAACATCTCTTGCCCGATACATTGACTCATAGGTTGAAAAACCTGCATGGTCAATATACACGCAATCAGCCGAAATACCGTTTTCAACAAGGTAATCCTTCATAGCGTTTACCTCGTCATAGTTTTTCGTGCCGTGATCCCCCGAGACAAGGAATCTGTCGCTGCACTCTTTATTGTATGCTTCAAGAGAAAAATCAAGTCTTTCCTTTAGCATAGGCGACGGCTTGCCGCTCCAAAGCCCTGCACCAAGTACCAAAATACAATCATAGCTGTCCGCTTTTAATTCGTCTGCGGTAACAAAATTCTTTTTAGAAAAAGAAATCATATATGCGTTAATGCCGATTACTGCCGCAAAAAGCAAAATACAAACACATAAAAGCGTTCCGACAATACCTTTGAAAATCTTGTTTTTGAACAGTTTTTTCATTTTGAGCCTTCCTGCAAATCAAAAAGGGAGCGGAATGATTTACACCCTTGCAATCATTTCACCGTATTCTTCTTTTTCTTTCTTAATGAAGTCCTTGACCGCTTCGACAGAGGGCATATCCTGTGAGCAAGCGTGAGAAGCTACAAGCATAGCCGCCGAAGCCGAGCCGAATTCGAGAGCGTCGATTATATCATAGCCCTCAAAAAGTCCGTAAAGGAATGCGGAAGCGTAACCGTCTCCGCCGCCGAAGGATTTAAGGAGCTTAACGGGGAACGGCTTAATGTTATAGCTTTCGCCGTCATTTGTATAAGCTGTCGAGCCCTCCTTGCCGTGCTTGATTACCACGATTTTAGCATTTTGCGAATGCCAATATTTAGCGGTTTCCTCGTCGGACATACCCTGCTTTATGAGCTTTTCGGTAAGGTCGTATTCCTCACGAGAGCCGAGAATAATATCAGCCTCACGGGCAACTGCGGAGTAATAGATTGAAATTTCGTCGTCATTTTTCCAATTATATGCACGGTAGTCAATATCAAAAATAATCGGAATACAATTTCTCTTTGCAAGCATAACAGCCTTGAGCGCCGCCTCTCTCGACGGGCTTTCGCAAAGAGCGGTGCCTGAAATCAAAAGAGCCTTACCCTGCTTGATGTATTCCTCGTCAATATCGGAAACCTCCAATTTCAAGTCGGCCGCATCGTTGCGATACATAACTATGGAGCTTTCGGTTTCGGATTTGATTTCGGTAAAGGTAAGACCGATTTTCTCACCGTTTTCACATCTCTTAACTCTTGAGGTGTCAATTCCCTCTTTCTCAAAGAAATCGGTTACGAATGTGCCGAGCTGGTCGTCGGAAACACGGGCAAAAAATCCGCATTTTTTACCGAGTCTCGCAAGTCCTACCGCTATATTTGCGGGAGAGCCGCCGAGGTATCTCTTAAAGGTGGTGCTTTCGTTAAGAGGGCAGTAATAATCGACGGGATTCAAGTCAACCGCAATTCTGCCCAAAAGAATAAGGTCATATTTTTTTGAAGAATCAAATTCTATGTATTTCATAAATGTCTCCTTAATTATTCCACATTGAAAACTTTAATATGTCTTTTAACATTTTGATAAACTCCCTCAACCTCACAGGCGGAGAGTTCAAAATAATTGGCTTTTTCCTTGTTATCACAATAAGTCTTTGCATAAGATGCCAAGCTGTCAAAGGAAGCTGTTGCTATATTTATCTTGCGAACACCGAGTGAAATCGCTCTCTGAAACTGCTCGTCGCTTATACCCGTACCGCCGTGAAGCACAAGCGGTGTATTGACTTTTTTATGTATTTCCTCAAGCACGTCAAAGCGGAGCTCGGGAAGTACGGGATAATTTCCGTGCGCATTGCCTATTGCCACGGCAAGTGCGTCAACCCCCGTTTCATCACAAAAGCGTTTAGCGTCATCGGGGTTTGTGCAAAGAATTTTGTGGCTTTTGCCCTCGCCCTCGTTTCCGCCGACAACTCCCAATTCGGCTTCTACGGTTGCGCCGTATTCCTTTGCGGTTTCAACGACGCCTTTTACCGTTTTAATATTTTCCTCAAGCGGTAAAAGCGAGCCGTCAAGCATTACCGACGTAAAGCCTATATCAAGAGCCTGTTCAACCGTTTTGACATTTAATCCGTGGTCAAGGTGCACCGCAATATCGACATTGGCATTTTCAGCCGCCGAAATCATCATCGGTCCCATCAATTCCAAAGGCGAACTTTTAAGTCTTACCTCCGCTATCTGCAAAATAATAGGGGCTTCAAGCTCCTCCGCCGCCTTGACGGCGCCCATTACCATTTCCATATTGCCTACGGAAAAGGCACCTATGGCAACACCTTTTTCTTCGGCGCGCGCAAGCAGCTCTTTCATAGCAACAAGTGACAAAAATAACACGTACCTTTCGAAATATTATATACAACATACTAAAAATATATGTATAATTATAACACGTTCGGGGTGTATTTCAATGTTTGAAGCAGTAAAAAAAGATTTGCAAAATCTGTATAAAATAACGAGAAAAGCGTCCCTTGCGTAAAACAAGGAACGCTTAATAATTGCATATGTATGCAGGCTTTTGTTATGCTCCGACTTTTTTCTGCTTTTTGTCGGGCAAAACTATTTCGCCGGCTTTAACAAGCGAGAATTTGGCAACGCCCGGGCCTATGATGGAGTAGATAAACGTCGAGCAGAGTATTACCGTGCGAAGCTGCGGAGCATAGTCGGGTACCATGCTTGAGGCGACGGCGATAAGACCGAGCGCAACACCTGCCTGCGGCATCAGCGTGGGGCCTAACCATTTGCATACTTTATCGGGCTGATGCGTAATTTTCCCGCTGACATATGAGCCGAGCATTTTACCTACAACTCTTACCACCACATAGATTATTCCGATAAAGCCGATGGATTTAAGTGCCGATACGTCGAACCCTGCGCCCGAAATTACAAAGAACATCATGTATATAGGCGGAGTGAAGCCCTCCGAGACTTTTACAACGTCGTCGGAATCGTGGATTATGTTTGTAAGCACTGCGCCGAGGCACATACATGCGAGCAGGCTTGAACCCTTGAGCAACGTGGCGAGATAATATGTAAGCGCCACCATACCGAGTATAACGCAAATACGGTTGGAGTGCTTTTTAAACCACTTCAGAAGAACCTTCATCACAAGAGCTAAAACAAAGCCGATAACTGCCGAAATCAGCACTTGATAAAACGGGTCGAGTATTGAGAGAACGAGGCTCCTGTCGCCTTTTCCGTTCATGGCGGTGACTATTGTGCTTGCAAAGCCGAAGCCTATAAGCGCCACGGCATCGTCAAGAGCGACAACGCTTAAAAGGAGTGATGTCAAGGGACCCTTTGCCTTATACTGATTTATTACCATTATTGTTTGGGCGGGTGCTGTTGCAGCGGCAATTGCACCGAGCAAAATCGACAGCTTTAAGTCAACCTTGCATATAATCAACGTTACCGTAAGAAGTATTACGGCACCCATGGCTTCAAAAATAGCAACTATTATGGGCGCGCTGCCTACCTTTTTAAAATAGTCAAGGCTGAAATCGCAACCGACGGAAAATGCTATAAACGACAGCGCAATATCTGATATTATTGCGAATTCGTCTATCATATTTTGGTCTACGATGTTAAACAGCGACGGGCCGAAAACAAGCCCGGCTATAAGATAACCGGTTACGTTGGGGAGCTTTATGAATTTACACAGCCTGCCGAAAAGAAGCCCCGATATCATCATCAAAGCGACTGTGGCAAGTGTTTTAATTTCCATCCTTATACAATCCTTTCACGTAACTTATCGGAACGGTGAAAACCACTCCGGTATCGGGCTTGGAAAGATCGCCTATAACATCCTCAATGGCCTTTACGGCGTTTTCAACGTGATCGTCGTTTACTGCGGCGATTATAAGATTGCTGTTCTCGCGTTCAGGCTTTAAAAATGCCCTCATCGCACCGAAAAACGGAACCTCGCCCTCGTCGCTGTGAGACGCCAAAAGATGAACCATTCCCTTGCTGTCAAGTATGGTAGCACCGTGTATGTCGTGATCCGCAAAACTCGTCAGTATATCGTCAAGCATTTCGGAGCGGTTCAGTACAAAAAACAAAAGCTGCATAAATTTTTCCTCCGTATCAGATTCAATATTATTTTAATCCCTCGTGCGACAGCAGCGGCAGGCAAAACATAACGCCGGTATTGGGCTTTGAGAGCCCGCCGGTTACTTCGTTCGCAATCTGTTTTGCAACCGCGACCTTCTTGTCCTCCATAGCGCAGAGAAGAAGCTTATTTTTTGCGGCACTTTCGGGGTTTAAATATTCGCGCAGGGAGCCGAAAACAGGCGGCGGATCAGAGGATGCGCGCCCTATTGCCTGAAGAGCACCCTCGCAATCTATAAGCGAGCCGCCCTTGATACCTGCCTCCATCATTTTTACGAGAATGGAATTCATGTGGTCGCTGTCGTGAATTATCATTATTACGAGCTGCATAGTATTCCTCCCTTTTAAATTTCGATATTATTTTACACCTTTATATGATATAATGCAATAAAACAGAATTTTAACGATGGTGGAATTATGGGTCGCAAAATCGAATTTTTTATTGACAATGACAACGGCAATGTCAAAATAAAAGATTATTTAAAGCGCAGGGGCGTGTCGCACAGAATGCTCTGCGTTTTAAAGCGCACCGAAAACGGCATATTGAAAAACGGAGTAGGGGCGAGAAGCATCGACATTTTAAATTCGGGTGATACGCTGACTTTGAATTTGCCGTCCGACGAAGGCACCGCCTCCGCTGTGCCTGCGGATATACCGCTCGACATAATTTACGAGGATGACGATATACTCGTGATAAACAAAAAGCCCGATATTGCCATGCACGAATCGCACAATCACCGTTGCGACGCGCTGTCAAATGCGGTGGCATTTCATCTTATGAAAGAGGGGAAGGAGTGCGTATTCCGCTCAGTCGGCAGACTTGATAAGGGAACGTCGGGCATAGTGGTGTGCGCTCTCAATAAATTTTCGGCGGCAAAGCTGAGCGGTAAAATATATAAGGAGTATTTAGCTGTTGCCGGCGGCGAATTTTACGGCGATGGCGTTATAGATAAGCCTATTATAAGACCCGACCCCATGAAGACCTTGCGCGATGTCGGCGTGGGCGGCGAAAGAGCCGTTACACATTGGGAATCGTTAAAGGTAAAGGACGGCTGTACGCTTTTAAGAATACATCTCGAAACTGGCAGAACTCATCAGATACGTGTTCATTTTAAAAGCCTCGGAGCGCCGCTTGTGGGCGACGATATGTACGGCAGTACGGATAAAAGACTCAGCCATCAGGCTCTGCATTGCTGTTTTGTCCGCTTTGCACACCCCGTTACCGAGAAAATTATGGAATTTACCGCACCCATGCCGGATGATATGAATAAGCTTACGTAACGGACCGCCGGCAGCCGCAGTCTGTTCGCTTTTATATTATTTCCTGCTCAATGTCGTCGAAAAGCTCGACGTCAAAAAAATCCCGTATTGATATTTCCAAGCCGTCGCATATTTTTTGCAGCGTTACAACGCCGGGATTTTGACTTTTTGTGTTCAGTATGCTGTAAATCGTGGACGGATTTACGCCGCTTATGTTGCCGAGCGCGTTTATGGCAATGTTCTTTTCCTTACATAAATCGATTATTCTTTGAGCAACAGCATCTTTAATTTTCATAACTACCGCCTTTTTGTCAATGATAGTTAAATCGTATAGGAATTTGGGATATATCGTGTGGGATATATCCCAAATTTTTTTATTGACTTTTATATGCGGCTAATGTAATATTCAATTATACCGATTTCGCGGTATGTCGCGTGAGGGGCTTTTGCACAGGTGCTTACGGAGGATAAAATAATGAGAGATAACATAAAATATATGCTGTCGAATTGGCTTAAATGGGATAGGAAAAGCCTTGTGTATTTTCTTATACGCATACCGGCGCTTGTGTTTCAGCCGATTGTCACTTCTTATATACCAAAGGCTATGATCGATTGCATAAACGAGGGCGCAACGGTAGGCAGACTTACGCTTGTCGTGGGGCTTTTGAGCGTGCTTGTTGTGCTGACTACTTGGCTTTCGCCGTTTATGCAGGAGCTCTTAAACGGCAGCGCGCGTATTATTCGTATGCGCTATGCGGTGCTTGCTTTCAATAAGAATTTGAACACCGATTATACAAATATCGAAAGCCAGAGCGGCAGAGAAAAGAATAAGAGAGCAATGGAGTTTTACCGCAGCTATTATTCGGGTTCGTCGGATTTTCTCGATTCGTGCAATCAATTTTGCGTATGTGTTGTAGGCGTTGCGGCATCTCTTGCGCTGATTTATAAAATCAACATTATTATGATATTGATTATTTTTGCCACCTGTGCGGCGGAGTTTTTCTTGCTCGGCTTTTTGAACGGTAAGGAAAAGAAAACCAAGAACGAGCGAAGCAAAATATTTGTTCGCTATGATTATTACTATAATCTTTGCCGTGATTTTTCTGCGGCTAAGGATATAAGATTGTACGGCTTTACGGATTATTTCCTGTTTGCCATTGCAAAAATAATCTGCGACCTTGAAAAAATCAATCAAAAATTTATGCGCCAAAATATCAGAATCGGAGGACTGAGAGCACTTTTAAATCTCATACGCGAGCTTGTTGCCTATGCATATCTCTCATATCTTGTATGCGGCGGCAGGCTGTCTGTTTCGGATTTCATTTTTTATTTCGGCATTATAACGGGCTTTTCAAATTGGATAATGAACGCCGTGTATCAGTATTCGAATCTTGAGCGTTGCTGTAACGATTGCGCCGCCTTTCGTGAATTTGTCGAAAGCGAGGAGGAGGGTCAAAACAGACCCGACATTGATTTTGACGACGTCGCTTCAATTGAATTTAAGAACGTTTCTTTTACATATCCGTCCGCCGAAAAAAGCACGGTTTGTAATATGTCATTTAAGGTGAACAGGGGTGAAAACATAGCCATAGTCGGCGAAAACGGAGCAGGCAAAACGACCGCCGTTAAGCTGCTTTGCGGCTTATATTATCCTACTTCCGGTGAGATTTTGATTAACGGAAAAAGCAGTCATGATTTTTCAAGCGACAGCTATTTTAACCTCTTTTCCGCAGTTTTTCAGGACTATTATTTTATGCCGATGACAATTGCGGAAAATATTTGTACTGCCTCGGACTATGACAGAAAAAAGCTTTTTGCCGCATTTGATAAAGCGGGTATTTCCGAAAAAATCAACAGTCTGCCGCTAAAGGAAAAAACCTATATGATAAAGGACGTGTATAAGGACGCGGCTGATTTCTCCGGCGGTGAAAAGCAAAAGCTGCTCCTCGCAAAAGCAATATACAAAAATGCACCTGTTTTGATTTTGGACGAGCCCACGGCGGCACTCGACCCCATTGCGGAAAACGAGCTGTACTTGAAATACAACGAGATGACAAGCGGCAAAATATCGTTTTTTATTTCGCACCGCCTCTCGTCGACGCGCTTTTGCGACAGGATTTTGCTTGTTAAGGACGGGAAAATTGCCGAGAGCGGTACGCATGATGAGCTGATGGCTCTCAAGGGCTTATATTACAGAATGTACCAAGTCCAAAGCTACTATTATAAAGAGAACGGGGGAGAGACCGTATGAACAGAGTAAAAACCGTTTTTGCGGCGTTCCGTGAAATGAACCGTCTCGAAAAACGCCTTATTCCCACCGCCGTTACTGTTGCGTTTGTTACGGCTGTTATGCCGTTTATCAACATTTGGTTCACATCAAAAATCATAGATTTGCTCGACGGCGGAGCAGGTATGAAAAGTCTCACACTCTATATCGGCTTGGCTGTCGGTATTAACGCCGTATTGTTTTTCGTCAACTGTTTTCTCGGCGAAATGCAGTTTGTTTATCGCTCGCTGATGTACAACAAGGAGCTTCGCGAAATTTCGTCAAAGCTGTTTCGCATTGAGTATCAACGTCTTGAAAACAGTGAATTTAAGGAGCTTGTTCACAAGCATTCGGAGGCTCAGGACAGGGTCTTTTCCTCATTTGTACAGTTTACATGGATGATGCGTGATTTTATATCGGGTGCGCTTACGCTGGTTATATCCGTTGTTATAATAATTCCGCTGCTCAAAATCGGCTTTGAGAAAACCGGCACCTCGTTTTTTGAACGTCCCGCATTTTTGCTTACGATTTTCGGCGCAATAGCCGTTATGGCGGTTATTATTCTTGTGGTAGCGGTCAGAATGAACAAGGCTTGGTTTAAGGCGAGCGACGAGTATTCGCGCCTTGACAGAATTTTTTATTATTTTCTCAACATGTTTTCGGATTACAATACGGGCAAGGAAATCCGCGTTTATAATGAGCAGACTCTAATAAAGCACACCGCAACGGACAAGCTTTTGACAGACGGAGAAAGGGTTTTGAAAAAAGCTTCAATGAATACGGCCAGGCAAAGCTCGTTCGTTGCGATTTTAGGTGCGCTTGTCGGCTTTGGAATTTATCTTTTTATCGGCACCAAGGGCTTGTACGGACTCTTCGGAATAGGCTCGCTTGTGCTTTATTGCGGAGCGTTTATGCAGATTATTGCGGGTATAATGAAAATGGCGGTAACCTTTGGCAAGACCGCCGAAATGGTGCCGCTCGTCAATTATTATTTCGAGATTGTAAATACGAATGACGAAATGACCTACGGCGAAAAGAAGCTGGATTTATCCGCAGGCTTCGAGCTTGAATTCAAAAATGTTTCATTTAAATATCCGTCCGCCGAAAATTACGCTCTCCGAAATGTCAATCTCAAAATAGAAAACGGCGAGCATCTTGCCGTTGTCGGCAGAAACGGCAGCGGTAAAACCACATTTATCAAGCTTATGTGCCGCCTTTATGATGTGACGGACGGCGAAATTCTGATTAACGGCACCGATATTAAGGAATACACAAGAGAGAGCATTACAGGCCTTTATTCCGTGGTCTTTCAGGATTTTAAAATATTTTCCGTATCACTTAAGGATAATATTTGCGCAAGCTCCGATTTCGACAGCGACAGATTTTATGCTTGCCTCGAAAATGCAAATATTAAGGACAGAGCCGAACGCTTGGCGGATAAGGAAAACACATATCTTTATAAGGATTTGGACGAAACAGGCGTTGAAATATCGGGTGGTGAGGCGCAAAAGCTTGCTCTTGCGAGGGCACTGTATAAGGACGCTCCCGTCGTTATTTTGGACGAGCCCACGGCGGCACTCGACCCCATTGCGGAAAACGAGATATACAGCCGTTTCAACTCCTTTGTTCAAAATAAAACGGCGATTTATATTTCTCACAGGCTTTCAAGCTGCGCCTTCTGCGATAAAATCGCCGTGTTTGACAACGCGCGGCTTGTCGAGCACGGAACGCATCGCGAGCTTTTGGGTGCAGGCGGCAAATACAGCGAGCTTTGGAATGCGCAGGCAAGGTATTATATCTCATAAAGGACTCGGCGAATAAATAAAAAAGACTGCATTTATCAAATGTGATTACGTACGTCACACGGCATAAAGGCAGTCTTTTTATATGTTATACGGCTTTTATTCAGTTTAGCTTTTTGTCGGTTGAGAGGATAAAGCGGAGAACGTTGTTTGCGGTTCTCTGCAGTTCTCCTAAGGCTATTCCGTCCTTTTGACCGTATGTTTCAAGCAGGGAGCCGTCGTTTCCGCCGCTCTTGCTGACCGCGGTTTTAAATCCGGGCATAAGCACGTCAACCTGCGCTCTGACGCGATATGCATTGTCTCTCAGCTGCGGAAATTCGGGTGACGGAGCGTAGCGCATCCACCAGTCTGTCATAACCATACCGCCGAAGTGCCATTCGTCACGCAAAACGGTGGTACAAAGCTCATAATTGTAGTGGCTCCAAACGCCGTTTATCTTGTTGTAACTTGTCATAATGCAGTGCGGAGACGACTCCTTAACGCATATTTCAAAGCCCTTGAGATAGATTTCGCGAAGTGCTCTTTCGGACACTATGTCGTCGGTGTGATTGCGGTTATATTCCTGATTGTTGCCGGCAAAGTGCTTCGGACACGCCGAAACGCCGTTTTTCTGTATGCCCCTGACCGTTGCCGCAGCGGTTTTACCCGTGAGGTACGGGTCCTCGGAATAGTATTCGAAGTTTCTGCCGCACAGTACGTTCCTATGTATATTCATACCCGGTGCCAACAGCACGTCGCTGCCCTTTTTTATCATCTCTTTGCCCATTTCCGTGAATAATTCCTCGGTGAGACTTTCGTCCCAAGAGCACGCTATCGCCGTACCGCATGGCATCAGCGAACAGGCGGAAAGAAGTCTTATTCCGGACGGACCGTCGGTGGTGATTATCGGGGGGATTCCCTTTTCCCTGAGCGACTTTAAAACGCCGCCGAAAGCACCCGCGTTACCCTTTGCTCCGAGTGAGCTGTTCATAGGTCCCTCGCCTCGTGAGATTGCTTCGAGCTCGTCGAGAGAAAGTTGAGCTGTAAAGTCTTGAAGCTTTACCTTGCCTGCCTTTACATCGGAGAGCTTATAGCCTTTGTCACCGCTGATTTCTTTTCCGCCAGGCAGAGAAGAGAGTATTCGATTTTTCAGACTAACGGTGCGAACAGGCACTTTTTCCTTTGACAGAGCGATTTTGTCGCCGTCGCAAACAGCTGCAAAGCGTTCAAACGCGCGGTTTTCGCTGACCGCCATAACTTCGGATAGTTCGGCGGTTACAACTGTGCTTTCAAGTGTAAAGCTATACACCTTTTCGCAGTTCCGCACGCTGTTGCCTACATAAAAATCGTAAATTCCGCTTTCGAGTACATAGCAGCTCTTGTGTCCGGCCTTGCCGGAGTCGTCATAAGAAGCAAAGCCGTCATTTGAAATCACCGTTACGAAGGTTTCACAGTCGCCGGGGGACAAAAGCTCTGTTTTGTGAAAAGCAACGAGTGATTTTTTGGCTTTTCCGAGCTTGCCGTTCGGAGCGGAAACATAAAATTGAACCGTCTCTCTGCCGGGCACCGAGCCGGTATTCGTCACCTTAACATTGAATTCTGTTTTGCCTTCGGAATAGTTCGCTTTTTCCGTTTCGATTTTAAAATTTGTATAAGACAGACCGAATCCGAATTCATACAGCACCTTTTCGGGGGCGAAGGTTTCAAAATAGCGGTAACCCACAAAGATGTCCTCAACATAGTTGTTGTATTCCTTTGCGCCGAAGTTGCCGCTGCTCGGGTAGTCCTCATATCGTTTTGCGATTGTATCGCTGAGCTTTCCGCTCGGAGTGACTTCACCGGAGAGTATATCCGAAAGCGCGTTTCCGCTCTCCATACCGCCTTGCCAAGCTATAAGTATCGAGCCTATTTTATCCTTATATGCATCTATCTCTTCAAAATCAATAAGACTGCCTATATTGAGAACCAAAATGACGTCGTCAAAATGAGCCGTGACAAGGTCAAGCATCTCCTTTTCTCTGCTCGTGAGGTAATAGCTGCCCTTTTCGAGAACGTTTTCGCGATCCTCTCCGGCGCTTCTGCCTATGAATACCACGGCCTTATTGCTCTTTTCGGATGCGCTTTTTACAATGTTGTCTTTAAGCGGCATTTCCGGATAAAATCTCGGCCAATGTCCCCAAAACCCCGGATCAGGTATGTTTTTGCGCTTGCCGCACCAATCATTATAAATTTTTCTGAGATCTTCGTTTATATGTATTTTTCCGTTTTTTTCTATGCCGTCGGCAAAGCTGATTTTATAAGGCGCGCATACGTCTCCGCCCGAGCCGTTGCCGACAAAAAAGCTGTTGTTTTGCACTCTGCCGAACAGCGCGACATTATCCTTGCCGTTTATGGGCAAAGCTCCGTTGTTTTTCAGCAATACGCAGCCGTCCGCCGCTGCTTGTCGCAAAAACGGGATTATATTCTCATTCGGCTTGCCGTTTTTTATTATGCTCGCATTTTGCTTTTGCGCAAGCTCACTGCCGCTGATTTTACGAATCAGTTTATTTATAATCCTACTCATTTTACAGCTCCTTTTTTATTTTTATGTCATAATATCACATACTGATTGTTTTGTCATCCCGAAGAGAAAAATTTGAGTTTCCGAAACGAGTGTGCTAATATAATAAATATTACATAAAGCTGCGGAGGTAGAAAATGCCACATGTAAGTGTTCTTTTAAAGCCGGCTTCTTCGGCGTGCAATATGAATTGCAAATACTGTTTTTATAAGGATGAGGCAAATTGCCGCGAAACTGCTTTTTGCGGTATGATGTCGCTGTCGGACGCCGAGGAGATAATTAAAAGTGCCGCGGAATACGCAAGCGGCAGCTGTACGTTTTTGTTTCAGGGCGGAGAGCCTACGCTTGCGGGGCTTGATTTTTACAAGGGCTTTGCGGAAATCGAAAAGAAATATGCAAAAAAAGGGCTCACATTCCACCACAGCATACAGACCAACGGCCTTTTGATTGATGACGACTGGGCAAAATTCTTTAAAAAGAACAACTATCTTGTAGGTTTGTCGCTTGATGGCCCGGCACAGATAAACGACCTCAACCGCGTCGATGTGAGCGGCAAGGGTACATTTAACAGGGTAATAAAGGCGGCGGATGCTTTGGATCGTCAAGGGGCGGCGTATAATGTGCTCTCGGTCATTACGGGCAAAAATGCACGCTCCGCCGAGAAAATATATAATTTTTTGAAAAAGCAGGGCTTCAGATATTTGCAGTTTATTCCGTGCCTTGAGCCGTTTTCATCGGAACGCGGCGAGAGCGCATACAGCCTGTCGCCCAAGGACTATGCCGAGTTTCTCGTAAAGATATTTAATCTTTGGCTTTCCGACCTTTTGAAGGGAAATTATATAAGCATACGCCATATAGACAATCAGCTGTCCGTGATGCTCGGCAGACCTCCCGAAATGTGCAGCGCGTTCGGCTGCTGTAACATTCAGTATGTTATAGAGGCCGACAAGAGTGTTTATCCGTGTGATTTTTATGTGCTCGACGGATATAAGATAGGCGAAATAGGCAAAAATACGTTTGAGGAAATGCGAAACAGCGAAACCGCGGTTAAATTTATAAAGGATTCGCAAAATGTTCCCGACGAATGCAAAGCGTGTCCGTTCTATTGTGTTTGCCGCAACGGCTGCCGCCGCGACAGATCCACGGAAAACGGTATTATAGGCAAAAATTACTACTGCGATTCTTATAAGTATTATTATGCGAAGTGCAACGCCGGATTTATAAAGGCGCTGTCATTTTTAAATCAGAACAAACGGTAAAGGCGAATTATGGAGTTTTATGAAAACATTCAAAGTCCCGAAAGAGCACTTTTGATAGGTGTGGACACGGGCGAATACAACGCTGAAATCTCTATGGAGGAATTGGCTCTTCTCTCGGAAACCGCGGGAGCCGAGATAATCGGAACGGTGATACAAAAGCTTGAAGCTCCGTCGCCGGCAACATATATCGGCAGCGGAAGAATGTCGGAGGTTGCCGCCTTTTGTCGGAATAACGATATAGACCTTATAATAGCCGACAGCGAGCTTACACCGTCGCAAATCAACAATATAGAGACTAAAACCGATACAAGAGTTGTTGACAGAACCATGCTCATACTCGATATTTTTGCCGCAAGGGCAAGGTCGAGCGAGGGTAAATTGCAGGTGGAGCTGGCACAGCTTAAATATTCGCTTCCGTTTTTGTCGGGCAGAGGCAAGAGTATGTCGCGTCTCGGCGGCGGAATCGGCACAAGAGGTCCGGGCGAGAGCAAGCTCGAGAGCGATAAACGCCATATAAGACGCAGGATACATTCGTTGTCCGAGGAGCTTAAGAGGGTTGAAAAGCGACGCGACCTCATTCGTTCAAGGCGAAAAAAAGACGGTGTAATCACCGTTGCCATAGTCGGTTACACCAATGCCGGAAAATCGACTCTTATGAACACTCTTACAAGTGCGGGTGTGCTGTCGGAGGACAAGCTTTTTGCTACGCTCGACCCGACTGCAAGAAGGCTTACGCTGCCGTCAAAGCGAGAGGTTATGCTCGTTGATACGGTAGGGCTTGTAAGGCGTTTGCCGCATCAGCTTGTCGACGCTTTCAAATCAACTCTCGAAGAGGCAAAAAACGCCGACCTTATACTAAACGTCTGTGATGCGTCAAGCGACGAGTGTGCCGAGCATCTGAGCGTTACATCGTCCGTCTTAAAGGAGCTCGGAGCGGATAATATACCGGTTATATCGGTAATGAATAAGTGCGACAAGCTCCAAAACGCATATGATATGCCGGTAATCGGCAAAACCGTTATGATAAGCGCAGTTAAAAACGAGGGGATCGACAGGCTTCTTGAGGTTATTGAGGACTCGCTGCCGAAAACCAAGGCGAGAGCGATATTGTTAGTCCCGTTCAGCGAGGGACATATCCTCGGAGAAATTCGAAAAACGGGAGTCGTGTATTCCGAAAGCTATAAGGAGAACGGAACGCGGCTGGACGCCCTTGTCGATATTGATTATCTCGAAAAAATCAAGCGTTATATAGTGTCAATGTAAAAACATAAAAAGCAGTAAATCAAAGCTGATTTACTGCTTTTTGCTTAACTTATTATTTGAACAAGCCCGTTTTCGGCTCGCTCAACCATACGCCGTCATTCTTTACAAGCTCAATGTGGTCGCCCGAAACCAAATAAGCGTTATTTGCGAGGTCCATCATCGGTTTGTCACTCATGGAATCGGTGTAGAAACTGTCAATAGGCATGTCGCCGTAAATGCTTTTAAATGCCGCTATCTTGTTTTCCTTGTAGCAAACACGCTCTATGATTCCGTTTTCCATATCCACAACGCTGCCGATGTAGTTTTTTACGCCGATTCTTTTGCATATTTCCCCAAGTATGATTTCGGGGCAGGCCGAAACTATTACGTCGTCGGGAGCTTGAATCTTGGCATAGAAGTTTTTGATTTTCTTTTCGTGCTCGTCCCAAAACTCTGTGATGTCCTTGTGAATGTCCTTGATTTTCACGCAGTAGTCGGTGAGCATATCGCCGTATTGTTCGATAACCTCGTCGGTTTTTATTGCACCTCGTTTGTAGCGTATGAACGCCTCGCCGAAACGCGGTATGAGCTTGGCAATTTCTTTCGGATCCTTTTTAAGATAGAACATAAAAATGTCAAATCCGCTCTCACCGTCATATATGGTGTTGTCAAAATCGTATACGTTCACAGCTTTTCCCTCTTTACACGAAAAATACATCATATTTATAACAATGGAATTTTAGCATTACAAATCTAAAAAGTCAAGGAAGCCGAACCGTATAGGCTCGGCTTCTTTGTTTTGCCTATTCGCTGCGTTCACATCCGCAGCACGTCGCGGTGCTTACGCCGGTCTGAAGCTTAGTCTCGTTGGGCGGGAAAAATTCGTCCACGGGGAACTGTATTTTCCTGAAGGCCTCGCACGGATCGTCTGTGTCACAGCTGCATTCCTTATCGGGTATGCAGAAGTCGTATGCCGGTATCAGCATTTGGACGTCGCGCTCAAGCTGAACTATCGTGAAAATACCTATTGTAACCGCAACGGCTTTTTCGACGGGACGGTGGCCGAAATCGTCCGGGAATTCGTCGCCGAACGCGCATTTCACGCAGGACGGGACAGGAATGCACGAGTCACCGAGACAGTCGCAGCAGTCGCACGGGCGGCAGAGCCTTGCTTCAAGGCAAATAGGGTCGGCGACCTGTATTTTTGCTCTCGGATTTGTGTTTTGCGGAATGATTTGTCTGTCGCCCGAGTCCGCACGGAACTCTGAGGAGTATACCCTTACTTTGCCCTCGCTGCCGTAGAGTATGCATTTTTTTGAAAATGTGGTAAATCCGCACACCGTTTCGGGCGGAGCCGCCGCAACGGAATATGCGTCAAGCGTTACCTTGAAGAAAAATGTGATGTCAACCGAGTAAAAGCCGCGGTTAAACGGTACTCTCTCCACGTCGATAAAGACGTTAAGTATCTCACAGCCCCTGCATCTTACATTAGTCGCCCTGTCTATTGTTTGCTGGTACTGCGGCGGAAAATACACCCTCAAGTCCGCAAGACAATCCTTATCCGCACAAGAGTCGTAAACTCGGTTAGTGTCTATGCACACGGCTTCGCGAATTTTGCCGGACACCTTGTCGTTACAGCATGATTTTGTTTCTGCCATAAAAATCCCTCCTGTAATTATTTCGGCGACCGAATGTGGTTTTGCCTTTAAATCGCCGATTTTACAGCCGACGGGAAAAACCGATGCCCTAATCCCGCCGACCATAGCTTCAATAACATCTTATGTCGGCTTATTCAATGTGTTACAAAGCAAAGCTTTTACACAAGTTTACAAAGATTTAACGAAGTCTTGATTGTTACAACGTGTTTTCGACGAATATAATTTTTTTATAAAATAAAAAATAAAGATGAACTGCAAAAAAAGGAGAAAATATGGAAAAATACATCTCTAAAAAGGAAAAAGCCTCCTACGGATTTGCGGCAGTCGGCAGCTATATGGTAGCCGGCATAACCCAATCGTACCTTATGTATTTTTTTACCGACATACTTATAATTCCGTCGGCTTTCGTCATGATGCTTATGATAGTCGCAAGGGCCTGGGATGCCTTAAACGACCCTATGATGGGTGTAATAGTAGACAGAACAAGCACGAAATACGGTAAAATGAGGCCTTATGTTTTGATAGGTTCGTTTTTGATGCTTGTCACCACCATAGTACTGTTTATGCCCTTGACCGGAGCGCCTACAATGTTTAAAATGATATTTGCCGCCGTTTCTTACATAATTTTCGGTATGGCATATACGCTTACCGATGTGCCTGCCATGGGGCTTATGAGTGTCGCTACGCCGAACAGCGACGAGAGAGCCTCGCTTCTGTCGTTCTACGTTACGGTAGGTTCGGTAGGTAGCTTGCTCCCGGTGGGATTGCTTACGATATTCCAATCTTTTATTCCGGAAAAATATGTTTACTTTGCAATGTCGATATTTGTGGGTATAATAACATCGGCGGCTTACTTAACGCTGTTCAAAAACTCAAAAGAGCGTTTTTCCACTCATACCGAAAAAATTGCCGTGCGCGATATGATAAAGGCTGCGGGCAAAAATAAGCCCATGATGATGGCACTTCTTATGTCGATGGCAGCGTCGCCTCGTTACCTTATTATGCCGGCGGCATTGTATATAGCGACTTATGTAATAAATATTCCGGGGCTTAACTCCGGCACGGTTTTGCTGCTCCTGTATCTTGTGGTCGGCAGCGGTATGTTTGCGGGCATTTTACTTACGCCTGTTATCTATAAAAAGCTCGGCTATAAAACGACCTGCGTAATAGCTGCCGTTACGGGAGGCGTAAGCCTTACCGCCGCATTCCTGCTCGGCAAGATAAACATATATTTCGCATTGCCGTTTATGACAATCGGCGGTCTCTCTCTCGGCTCGTATAACGTTCTTCCGTACCCGATGGTAGGCGACAGCCTTGATTACCTCGAATGGAAGACCGGAGAGAGAATGGAGGGCGTGTGCTTTTCGCTCAACTCCTTCGTCACTAAATTCAACAATGCAGTAGGCTTTATAGGACTTTCTGCGGCACTTACTTTGTTTCATTTTATCGAGCCGTCCGCGGCTGGTGTGCCGGCTGTACAGAGTGCCTCCACCGTTACGGGTCTTTTCTCTCTTGTTACCGTAATTCCCGGGATCGGCTTTTTGCTCTCGCTTATACCGATTTGTTTTTATGATTTCAGCGGCGTTAAGAAAGAAAAAATATTATCTGAGCTTGCCGTAAAAAGAAAGGCAATCAAAAATGGAGTTTAAATTTGAACGAAAAACCTTTAATATTAACGAAAGGCTGAGGATCGGCATAATTTCCGATTCCCAGCTCAGCCCTGTTCGCAGAAAAAACGAGACGACGTTCCGAAACAATCTTGTCTTATCGCTTTCCGTACTCAAAAAACAGGGCTGTAATATGATTATATTTGCAGGCGATATAGGCAATATGGCGAGCGGCTTTGCATACGATACATATAAAGCCGCGTTTAAGAGTGTTTTCGGTGAAAAAATTCCGATTATTCAAAGCATTATGGGCAATCACGACTATTACGGCTTAAGGACGCCGGAAAATTGCAGGCGGCTTTTTACCAAAAAAATCGGCTCATCGCCGTTTACTCATTATACGGTAAACGGCTTTCACTTTATCGGCGTATCGCCCGATTGCGAAAAAATGTCCGACGGCTACAGAAAAATTTTGCCGTCCCTCAAAATCGAAATTGAACTTGCAAAAAAAGAATGCGGCGACAGGCCGATTTTTGTCACGACGCATAATTGTGCCGAAAACACGGTGTACGGCAGCGACGATTGGGGAGACAAGGGTCTTTTCGACTTGTTTTCTCAATATCCTAATTTGATAAATTTCGCAGGCCATCTCCACTATTCGCTTCTTGATGAGAGAAGTGTCTGGCAGGGCGCGTTTACCGCCTTCGGAACTCAGTCTACGTCATATGTTGAACTCGAAAAGGGAAAGGTTAACGGCTCCGTGCCGCCGGACGCATATATGTTCCCAATGGGCTATTTGCTTGATTTCGAAGAAGAGAGCATAACCGCAAGGCGTATGAATTTCCGCCTCGGCAAGGAGGAAAAACCGAATATGAGCGTCAAAATACCGTACGCTGTCACAAAAGCCGATTTTATTTCCGAAAGAAAGCATAACAGCTTACCCGTTATGCCGAACGCCTACGGCCATACGGAATATGATGAAAACGGGAATACATATCTATGCTTTGACAAGGGCGAAAGCGATGATTTTGTTCACAGCTATGCGGTCTTTTACAGCGACGGAACGCGGTACGATTATTTCTCGGATTTTTATAAGGGTATCTCCTCTATGGCTGATAAAGTCAAACTTCCTGTTTACTCTAAGGCTCCGGGAGTGTATAATATAGAAATATATGCGATTGATTCTTACGGGAGCATCAGCGACAGCTATACGTCAATAGCCCGCTCTGAGGTGCGCCGAAGAAAGACTTATCGCAGGAAATTGGCACCGGAGATTAAATACTGATGGATATATTTTCTTTTGAAGGTTATATCTTTGACCTTGACGGAACGCTTCTTGATTCCATGGGACTTTGGGATGATATTTACGTTAAGGTTCTCGGCGACTTTAACATAAAAGCACCCTCGGATTATCTCTTTAATGTGAATCATATGAGCCTTTGCGACGGAGCCGCATATACGATTGAGAGGTTTCGGCTTGAAGGCGTCGTGAAAAAAGAAGAGATTGCAGATATGTGGACTCGTTTGTCGAAGAATCAATATGAATCTACCGTGCCGCTTAAAAACGGTGCGGCTGATTTTTTGCACTGCTTGAGCGGTATGGGTAAAACGCTCGGCGTGGCAACGGCTCTCTCGAAGGAGCTTTATATGCCATGTCTTGAAAGGCTCGGCATTCTACGGCTTTTTAAGGCTACCACATCAATAGACGAAGTGTCGCGAGGCAAGGAATTTCCCGACATATATTTGAGAGAGTGCGAAAAAATAGGTGCTGTACCGAAAAATACGGTAGTGTTTGAGGACAGCCTGACAGGTATAAAATCCGCTTCCTGCGGCGGATTTAAAACGGTCGGAGTATACGACACTTCAGCCGAAAATCAGATGTCGGAAATTAAGAACCGTGCCGATTTTTACATAAATACGTTTACGGAGCTTTTAGATGAAAACTGAAACAAAACGCACTGTTGCCGCGAAGCTTATGCTTTTTTCGAGCGCCGTTATATGGGGCAGCTCTTTCTTCATATTAAAAAACACTCTGGATGAATTGCCGGTGTATTTTTTGCTGTGTGTAAGATTCCTTTTCTCGGCAATACTTTTGAGCATTGTATTTTTTAAAAAATGGAAATTGTTTAATTTGAAATACCTTTGGACAGGTGCGATTACCGGAGCGTTTTTGAGCTTTGCGTACATATTCCAAACAATAGGTCTTAAGCACACAACGCCAGGAACCAATGCATTTTTGACCACGGTTTATTGCGTTATAGTGCCGTTTTTAAGCTGGGCCGTCAGCAAAAAACGACCCGATGTATGGAATTTTATTGCCGCGGCGATTTGTATAACGGGCATAGGCCTTGTCTGCCTTGACGGGAAAATGTCGTTTTCATTTCTCGGTGAGGGATTTACGCTGATATGCGGTATATTTTATGCACTTCATATTGTGGCGGTTGAAAAATGGTGCAGTGATCTCGACGTTATTCTTCATACGATTATACAGTTCTTTACCGCATTTTTTATCTGTTTTATTTTCTTTATCTTGAGCGAAAGCTTCCCAAAGCATATATCTACGGGCTCGGTGTTATCGCTTATATATGTTACCGTATTTGTAACCGCGCTTTGCTTTGTATTTATGAATATGGGTATAAAGCATACAACCGCGTCAAGCTCTTCGCTTATACTTTGCTTGGAGTCGGTATTCGGAATACTTTTTTCAATGATTTTTTATCATGAGAGGCCGACGCTGCAAACAGCCGTCGGTTTCGTGATTATATTTGTCGGCATTGTTCTAAACGAGACTAAGCCGAAATTTGCATTGAAAAAGAATTAAACGGCCATGGACGGCAATAATGTCTAAAAACATTACAAAAACAGTTGATATTTTGTGAAAAATATTATAAAATGGAAATGCCAAATAATATAACAGGGGGCATTTTTATGATATGTAAAAATTGTGGAACGGATTTTAACGGGCAGTATTGCCCTAATTGCGGAGCCAAGGCTGAGCCTGCTTCGGCTCCTCAGCAGAGCGCACCGCCTTACGGAGAACCGCAGAATTTCGGGAGTGGACAGAGCGCACCGCCTTACGGAGTACCGCAGAATTTCGGGAATGGACAGAGCGCACCGCCTTACGGAGCACCGCAAAATTTTGGAAATGGACAGAGCGCACCGCCTTACGGAGCACCGCAAAATTTTGGAAATGGACAGAATACTTACGGCGCGCCCGTATATATGCCGACACGCAAAATCGGATTCGGCGAGGCGGTAAAGTTGTTCTTTAAAAACTATGTGAATTTCAGCGGCAGAGCTACAAGAAGCGAATATTGGTGGGTTTACCTGTTCAATAATATTGTTTATATGGTTTTGGGCATATTGTTTGCGATTTCCGGAGGCTCTTCCCTGGCAGCGTATGATGCTTACGGCGATATGAGTATAGCGTATATGGGTGCCGGCGCGATATTTTATATTTTGATGATGCTGTATAGCCTTGCAGTGTTACTGCCGTCGCTGTCTCTTATGGTGCGCCGACTTCACGACATAGGCAAGAGCGGTACGTATATATTGATGGGGCTCATCCCGGTTGTCGGCTACATATTTATTCTCGTATACATGCTTACCGGCAGCGCCCCCGATAATCAGTACGGCCCTAAAAAAGTCTGAGTGCTTAGAAGCAAGTCTTTGTTTTTACAAAAACCAATATGTTTTGTCAATAAACCTCACAAGGTGACAGTCTTGTACACTTCCTCTACTTAGGCATAAGAAGCTTTACAGAGCACTTCAAATTATACATTTTAAGATGAACCCCTCAGATAATGCAGACGCATATCTGAGGGGTTCAATGTATTGTTTAAAAAGCTGTGTTGATACAAAACCACCTTATGAACACTCTGTTAGTCTCGACTTCTTTTGCTATGTTAGATGTGTAATAAAAAGCTTTACGTTAAAGACACCCTTTAGGTGTCTTTTTTTGTATATACAGCGGTTTTTGTGTTGATTTAAAGTCTGTTTTGTACTCAAACAGAGAATAGATAGGCAGTTTTACAAGTGCTATAATTTTATGAAATCAGTTTTATACGGATTATTGATTTGTGCTAAAAATTTTTCCGTTTACGAGGAGAAGATTGTATATGTGCAGGATGGATTACGCATATTTTACCGATAAGGGAGACAGAGAGCATAACGAGGATTACATAGGCTTTTCCGAGGCGGGAGATAAAAAAATATTTGTCTTGGCTGATGGCTTGGGAGGTCACGGTAAAGGTGAGGTAGCCTCTTGTCTTGTAGTCGAAAATGTAAAATCCATGCTGAATGACAATAACGTAAAGGATGAAAAGTTCCTTGACAATTGTTTTGTTATGTCTCAGAAGCGTCTTTTGGATGAGCAGAAAAAAAGCAACAGCAACGGGAAAATGAAGACAACCTTGGTTATTCTGTATATCGACGGTACTATGGCGAAATACGGACATATAGGCGATTCAAGACTTTATGTGGTAAAGAACGGCAAAATACAAAAAAGAACGATTGATCACAGCGTCCCGCAAATGCTTGCCTTGGCTGGTGAAATAAGAGAAAAGGATATACGTCATCACGAGGATAGGAATAGGCTCCTGAGAGCTATGGGAAACGAATGGGATGATAGCTCACCCAAATATGAAATAGACGATACCTTAGATATAGAAAAAGGAATGTCTTTTTTGCTTTGCAGCGATGGCTTTTGGGAATGGATAACCGAAAAAGAAATGGAAAAGTGCCTCTGCAAAGGTGATTCGTCACGTGAGGCACTCGACATGATGGTTGAGCGTGTTAAAAAATCCGGTAAGAACAAGAATATGGATAATTATTCAGCTATTCTTGTAAGGTTTGAATGAGGTGCTTCGGATGAACATAGTTAAGTGTACAAACGGGCATTTTTTTGACAGCGATAAATACGATGAGTGCCCCTATTGTGCTGAAAAGGGAGAGCATGTTTTTGAAGAACGCAGAGATATGGACGATCAAATGACTATTTCCGGAAATTCGGTATGCGATATGCTTTTTGAAAATCAATTGACCGAACGATATTTGGAAAACGTAAGAGATGACGAAAAAACCGTTTCATTATCAATCGTTTCAGGCAATAACAGACCGGTCGTGGGATGGCTTATGTGCATAAGCGGTTCACAAAAGGGCAGAGCTTTATCGGTTTTTTCCGGAAGAAATTTCGCCGGTAGAGCAAAAAATATGGATATAAGACTTACTGATGATGCTTATATTTCCCGCGATAATCATTTTTCAATCGTTTATGACCCTAAGACAAACAAATTCTCGTTTGTACCGGGCGGCGGAGAAACGCACATTAACAATATGGTTGTAAACAGCGTACAACAGTTGTGTGAAGATGATGTCTTAGAAGCAGGACAAACAAAGTATTTATTTGTCCCATACTGTAAAGAGGGGAGAACATGGGATGAAGAGGGTTAACTGTTTTATTTTGACTTTGATATTGCTGTTCGGCTTTGCCGTAAGTGTTGCGGCTGAAGGTGAAAGCATACGGATAACTTATGCCGGAGCAAATCTTCCCGAAATAGTTGTCAATGCACAGACGGATAATATGGATATTGATTGTCAGGATGTGACTCTGAATTTTGACGGTAAGACCGTCAATGCATCCTCTGCGGAAAAGTATGACAAATCGAAACATTCAAGACGAGTATTCTTTTTATTGGATTTGTCAACTTCAATGAAAGCCCAATACTTTACAAGTGCCAAAGAGTGTATAGCTGATTTTGCCGACAACATGGGAGAAAATACGACGGTTTATCTTATTACGTTCGGCAAAGATGTCTCTTGCGTTTTAGACGGCTCAAACGATGCCGGCGAGATAAAATCGGTGTTGTCGACGCTGTCAAACAATCAGGGCGGCACCAAGTTTTTTGCAGCTATAAAACAGGCAATGGATATATCGGATACTTGTCCCATGGCAGATATGGAATATGCCGTGGCTTTTTCGGACGGTGAGGATTTCCAAACCGGAGATACCACTCAAAAAGAAGTTGAAGATAAAATCGGAAAGTCTGCAATGCCGATATATGCTATGCGCGCCGAGACCGGGAGGGTGTCTGCCTCAGATATAAGAATATTTCGTTCTCTTGTAGCTGAATCGCACGGGAAAATGTATTCTTATTCAACGGAAAACGCCGTTGAAGTTTTTGATGATTTGAATTCTGAGACAGCGTCGCAATATATAATACACGCTGATACGGGCAGCAATGTTTTCAATGGATTGTCACAGCTGCTGTATTTAAAAGTAAATGGTATTCAGAGCGAGCAAATATCATTTGCTGCAAAGAGCAAGACGGACATAACGGCTCCGGAAATAATATCCGAGCCGGTGATTTCGAAAAAAGATAATACTATTACTTTTGAGATTTCTGAGGATATTATAAATTCCGCAAATGTATCGCCTACAAAGGACGATTTTTCCTTGTATACCAAAAAAGGAAAAAATGTTGAGATTTCAGATGTGATATATGAAAAAACAGACAATGGTTATTTACTTACCGTTTGTCCGAAAAAGAAGATTGTTAAATGCGAGTACAGACTTATATGTAAAGACATAACGGATAATTCGATAGAGAAAAATCCGTTGCCGCAAACATATGTGTTTAAAAGTAATGTGGGTATTTCCGCCTTCTCGGCATTTATAAGAAATTATTGGTATGCGTTTATAATTGCGCTCACGGTCATTTTACTGATTGTAATTATGCTCGTTATGATGAAGCGCAGAAATGTTAAGTCTATAAAGGAATTGTTTATCAATTCTGATAAAAACGATATAGAAATTAAACACTTCGTCAATGACAAGACGGAGGGCAGGCCGTTAAGACTTACGGTGATATCGGCAAACAATGTTGCAAAAACCATTGATATGAGTATCAAGGGCAGTGCAGTATTCGGAAGAGCTAATATCTGTGATGTCGTATTCGATGATATGAAAATGTCAAGACAGCACTTCTGTATCGGCGAAGAAAACGGTCAATTTGTGCTGAATGATTTAGAGACGACAAACGGTACATATTTGAACGGCGTAATGGTAAAAGCTCCACAGCTTCTGAAAAACGGAGATAAAATTTTTGCCGGACTCAGCACAATTACAATTGAGTTTAAAGAATAGAGTCGGTGAGTAATATGGTTAATCTTTGTCCCAATTGTTTTGCGAAAAGGCAAAATACCGATTGTTGTCCGTTTTGTCATTACCGATATAATGATTTGCCGGACGATAACGCTTCCCTGCGGCAGATGACAGTGCTAAATCATCGCTATATCATCGGAAGAGTTTTGGGCGTCGGAGGCTTTGGAGTAACTTATCTTGCGTTAAACAATGAAACCGGTGAAAAATGTGCCGTTAAAGAGTTTATGCCGTCAGAGCTTGCTGTCAGGGACGGAATGGGAAACGTGTATCCGAGCAGTGAGGACAACGCCGAGCTTTTTGAACATTGTAAATCAGGATTTTTAAACGAAGCGAAAACTCTTTACACTTTTCGCGGAGATCCGACTATTGTAAATGTCAATGATTATTTTGAAGAAAATCATTCGGCATATTTTGTCATGGAATATCTTGATGGATGTAATATGCGCGCTCAAATGCAAAAGAGCGGCGGCCGCATCCCGGTGGAAATGGCGACAATTATGTTGGTCACCGTGGGAAGTGCTTTGATGGACGTGCACAAGTTTAATATATTGCATCGAGATATCAGTCCGGAAAATATATTTTTAACGTCTAACGGTTCGTACAAGCTGATAGATTTCGGTGCGGCGAGATTTTTTACAAGCCGAGCAAATAAAAGTCTGTCGGTGCTGTTAAAACCGGGATTTGCTCCGCCCGAGCAGTATTCTTCAAAGGGAAATCAGGGCCCTTGGACAGATGTTTACGGGCTCGCGGCAACTTATTATTATCTTGTGAGCGGGGTAAAACCGCTGGATGCAATGGACAGACTCAGCGGTAAACCTATGGCGGCACTTTGCGACCTGTGCCACGGTGTATCAAAGAAAACATCCGACGCCGTTAACCGAGCCTTGGCACTTGATTATCATGCCAGATACAAGGACATGGTAAGTTTTTTAAATGACGTGGATTTATCTGTGCTCGGCGGTGTTAAGACCGACGCCTCAAAATCATCTGTTATCGACAGACCGCCTGACGAAAAGCTCGACGGAAAAAGGAATATAACCAATATGATGTCAGCCGGCAAATTCAAAAAGAATGCTGTCGGTAAAGGAACGATATGCTTAATAGGCTTTGAGGGAACACAGAGGGAAATAAAATACAGAATAGAACCCGATTGTCAGATAAAAATCGGTAGGGGAATGTCGGCAGACATTCGCATAGACGGGGATTTGAATATAAGCAGACTCCATTGCAGCCTTATATATAATTCTGACAAAAAGACGGTGTTTATACAGGACCATTCAAGTAACGGAACATTTTTTAGCTCGGGTAAAAGACTGCAACCGGATATGATATATGAATTAAAAGGACCGTTTTATTTGTCTCATCCGAAAAATATGTTTAGATTAAGTATCGATAAGTAAGGAGAAGAGCAGATGGATGATTATGCGGAGTTTTCGTTAAGCTCGGCTGCGGAAGATAAAGTGTATTCTGCGGTTACCGAAAATATTGCTGAATACTGGGTTGCATATTCTACGCATATAGGAACACGAAAATATCAGCAGGACGCTGTTAAAATACCGGATAAGAATAAACAGAAAGAAAGTAAGAATATTTGTGTTTTATCAGACGGTATGGGCGGTATGCAGGGAGGAGAAATTGCGAGCAATTTGACTGTGAATACCTTGTTTGATGATTTTTACAATCAAAAAGTCGAAAACTGTCCTGCATTTTTCAGCGAAGAAATCAAAAAGGTTGATGCGCTTGTAGCCGGAATCAAAGATGAGACCGGAAAGACAATTGAATCCGGAGCTACACTTGTATCGATTGTTATTGACGGAAATAATTTGTATTGGGCATCGGTGGGCGATAGCAGGATATATATTATCCGAGGCGATGAAATAGCACAGGTCAATGCAGAGCACAATTATTATATGATGTTGAAGAATCGAGTGGAAGCCGGTGAAATAACCGAAGAAGAGGCTAGAAACGATCCGAGTAAGGAGGCCTTGATAAGCTATATAGGCATAGGCGGAGTAGAACTTGCGGATATAAATCAAGAGCCGTTTAGCTTAGAGAACGGAGATTTGATAGTTTTGTGCAGCGACGGACTGTACAGAATATTAAATGACGAAGCGATAAAGCTGATAGTTCGCTCTTGCTCTGAGAATATACCGCTTGCGGCGCATATGCTTGTAAACACAGCGACGGAAAATCGACAAAACAATCAGGACAACACAACGGCAATCGTTGTCAAATACAAACAATAAACAGGAGTGTTCAGTATGAAATTAGTAAGATGCGAAAACGGTCACTTTTATGATTCGGAGCAGTACACGGTATGTCCGTATTGCAGCGGAATGGATTCTGTGGGAGCCGATAACGTTACACAACCAATCTCACAAAAGGAGCCGGATGATGACATCCCGACGCAAAAAGAAAACAATGCAGGCTATACTCCGACTCAAAGCATAAGCGGCAACGGTATTCAGCAAAAACTTAAAACTGTTACTCATTTTGACGATGATGCAAAGACAATCGGAGTATTTAAAAAGGCAATAGGTTCCGAAAACGGAGAGCCGGTTGTCGGCTGGCTTGTCTGCACTAAGGGCGCGCATTATGGTCAGGATTTCAGACTTACGGCAGGCCGAAATTTTATCGGCAGAGCATCCGATATGGATGTTTGTCTCAAAAAGGACGGCACGGTTTCAAGGGAAAAGCATATGGTAGTTCTTTATGAGCCGAAGGCAAATATTTTTATGGTTCAGCCCGGTGAGTCAAAAGAACTTTCTTATCTGAACGACAACGTGATTCTCGAATCCAAAGTAATTAAAGCGTATGATGTGATATCTCTGGGAGAGAGCGAACTTGTGTTTGTTCCGTTTTGTTCGGATTCTTTTAAATGGGAAGAAAAGAATAAAGCAGATAAAGAAAAGTCGGAAGACTGAAATATGAGGGGTGACAAAAATGATTAAAAAGAGAGACATATTTCTTTTCATACTCTTTAATATACTTACGCTCGGAATATACGGGATAGTAATTTATTGTTTCATCGGCAAGGAGGTAAATAAAATATGCGAGGCTGACGGCAAAAATCAGATGCTTTATATTTTTGCATGGTTGCTCGGCCTTGTTACACTCGGTATATTTCCGCTTATTTGGATAAAAACATGCATGGACAGATTAGAGGACAATGCTTATAGGTATCCGGGTGTTAATGTTAAGCATTCGGGAACCGAATATGTGCTTTGGGCTTTGTTCGGGTCATTCCTTGCCGGCGCGGGGTACATTGTCGCCACAGTTTATTTTCTTCAGAGCATAAATGCTTATGCGGACGTATACGGGCTGGTTACTCCTCTTGAATACTCTTCAAATCCGGTTGAGCGTTTAGAAATAATGAAACAAGGTACTATAACTCCGTTACATAACAATAATTTTACCGGTTATGCTCCTGCTTTAAGCGATGACATCAGTACTGTGTCATATCTTCCGCCAGTGGGAAAAATAGTTTGGACAAACGGTACTTACAGAGGGGCAGAGGCGGATTTGAAGGACGGTCTTCCGCTTACAATAGGGCGTGATCCGAAACGCTGCAATTTTGTGCTTGCTGATTCTCTTGTTAAAATCAGCGGTGTTCACGTTACGGTATGCTACATTGCGGCAACCGACAGCTTTAATGTGACGGATAACAGTAAAAACGGCACATTCCTTGCGGACGGAACAAGGCTTCCTTTTGCTCAGACCGTAAGCTATCCGCGCGGTACGGAATTCCGTCTTGCCGATGGGGAAAATGCGTTCAGGCTTGAGTAATATGGGGGAAAAGAAATGAACTGGACTAGAGCGAGAAAACTGGGACTTGCAGCATCAATAGCACCGATATTTATGCTGTTTTCTTATTTTATCAGCTTTATAACTGTTGATATCGGCATCTTGGCTTCAAAGGAAACCGATCTTTTGGAGCTGATAAAAACTGCAAATGAATATGCCGATATGTTTGATGTTAGCTTGTTTGAGGCAATTTCCGACCAATTATCAGATGTGCTCTCTGATGTATCCGACAGCATTGCACCGATAATACTTGTTTCGATATTTTGCTTTTTGGTACCTATGCTGCTTGATACAGCTTCTTCGATTATCGGATTTGTATTTTTCGGAAAGAAAAAAGATACTCGTGCGCCGCATATTTTTGATATTGTAACAGCCGGTTATACTGTGATAGCAGATATTGTGCTTGTTTGCATATTTAATGCATTAAACAAAGAAATGAACGATGAAATCGGCATCAACAGAAAATTTGTAAATGTCGGTGCAGGATTTTATATACAACTTGTTTTTTGCGTTGCGCTTATAGTTGTGTCGATACTTGCATTTATAGCTTTAAAAAAAGAAGAACACCCGATAGATTCTGCTGACGTCGGGCTGGTAGGCGTTAAAGGAATGTGGGCAGGAGCTCAATTTATCAATAATACCGGAGAGGGTCTTGTTGTGGGACGAGATCCGAAACAATGTAATATTATTATCAGTCAAAACGCAAACAGTATAAGTCGCAAGCATTGCGTGGTGAAATATGATTATCAAACTAAGGATTATGAGGTTACGGATTGCTCTTCAAACGGTACATATGTAGCCGAAACCGGGCAAAGGCTGAAGTACGGCGTTCCCACACACTTGCCGTGCGGGACGGTAATTGAATTGGGAGATTTATCAAACAGCTTTATGATTAACTGATACCAAACATATGACTTTCTGCGCTTTGCGGTGCGGAAAGTCATATGTATACTATTGTAAATTGACATAACGGCTTATTTGTATTTACGGGGGACACCAATGGAAAACATCAATTTATGTATATCTTGTTTTAAAAATATAGGCAATACAACAATCTGTCCGTATTGCGGTGCCGAGCAGAAAACGAGGCCTAAGGAAGCGTTTCACCTCTATCCTAAAACGATTTTAAAAAATCGATACTACATAGGTGAAGTAATAGGTTACGGCGGCTTCGGCGTAACATACAAAGCACTTGATATGCGCTTAAATGAGACCGTTGCCATAAAGGAGTATTTCCCGGCCGGATTTGTAAACAGAGTCCCCGGAGAGACCGATGTAATTAAGTTCCCCGGCGAAAAAGGCGAAAGATTTGAAGAGGGTAAAGAGAAGTTTTTAAATGAGGCTAGAAATACAGCAAAGTTTTCAGATAACCCCAACATTGTAAATGTCTATGATTTCTTTGAAGCGAACAATACGGCATATATGGTGATGGAGTATCTTGAGGGAATTCTGCTGAAAGATTACATTAAACAAAACAGCGGAAAACTTGATGTTAAATCTTCGCTTGAAATAACAAATAAAGTGCTTGACGGACTGAAAGAAGTCCATAAGGCAGGGATAATTCACAGAGATATAAGTCCCGATAATATTATGCTGACAACAGACAACAAGGTTAAGCTTTTTGACTTCGGAGCCGCACGTTTTTCTTCTACGGAACAGGAAAGCACTTATTCGATAATAATCAAGCAGGGGTATGCTCCGCCGGAGCAATATCGAAGTAAAAGTAAACAAGGCCCGTACACTGATATTTATGCTGTTGGGGCAATGCTTTACTCTATGCTCACAGGCAAAATTCCCGAGGAATCGGTTGACAGGCAGATAGAAGATACGCTTTCTCTTCCGTCAGAGATAGATCCGACACTTCCAAAGTATCTTGACAGCGTCGTTATGAAAGCCCTTTCGCTTAAAAGCGAATTAAGATTTCAAAACACAGAGCAGTTCAAAGAAGCTCTTAACGGTAACCGTGCTGTTTTGATGCCGGCGGAAGAACTAAAAAAACGGCAGAAAAAAAGAAGTATTGCATTTGCCGTAATAGGAGCCGTAATAGCTGTTTGTATATGCGTCGGAAGTGTTTTCAAAGTAGTAACGGACGACATTGACTTAAATCATTACATAAAAGAAGATTCGGTTGTCGAAATGTGGGTACCGGTGAGCGACGATACGGAAAAAAGTGAAAAACAGAAAAGTATTTATGATGAAATATATAAAGAGTTTGCACAGCAATTGACAAGCGATGAAGGCCATAAACCGTTAGATGCGGAGATAAATGTAAATATTACGTATATTCCGGAGTCTGAATATGCACAGGCTGTTGCGGATGCTGAGACAAACAATATTCTTCCCGATATTTTCAGAAGCGATCTTTTGGATATTGGTATAAAAAATGAGATCTCATGCGAACAAGTCGATTGGATTAAAAAGAAAATCATAAAGAAAGATTATGTTTTGTATGATGACGATTTTTCGCCTTACGGTTTGCCAATATCGGTTGATGCTGCCACGATGTATATCAATAAAAAATATGATATCGATAATATATTGTCAAATGCAACGTCTGTGGATTCCATAACGTCAAAAGCGGACTCTATCAAAAACGGAATAATTCCGATAGTTGCAAATCCGGATTGCGATATATTTGATTCGGATAAAGAGGAAATAATTGCCGCAAACGGTGTAGCGGACAGCAGTGCGTTTGAACTTTTCACAGGCGGTAAAGCGGCATGTTATATAGGAAAAATCTCAGAGTTGCCGAAAATTAAAGAATCCTCTCTCAGTTGGTATGCACTGGAATACCCCTTAGGGGTGAAAGAAACATATAAAGCGGCGGAGGTATGGTGCGTAAGTGCCGAAAATCATGACAGCACAAACTATGCGGCACTATATGCTTTATCGTGGCTGTTGTCCGAAGATGCGCAGGAGACAATGTACATAGATAACAGCAGCTACGTACCGCTGAATAAAAATGTTTTGGACGTCTACGTTGATGAGACTCATAAAAATGATTCTTTAAACTATTTGAAAGATATAAGCTTATAGCCTTCGTTTTCGGAAAGGGGAACAAAATGGGAAAATTCAGATGCATGGGCTGCATGGAGGAATACGATGACAACACAACCGTATGCCCGTACTGCGGCTATGTAAAAGGGACTCCGGCAAAAGAAATATATCAGCTTCAGCCGGAGAGTATACTGAGCGGAAGATATATTATAGGCAAGGTTTTGGGCTTCGGCGGCTTCGGTATAACATATATCGCTTGGGACAGCGTATTGGAGAAAAAGGTTGCCGTAAAAGAGTATTTGCCGAGCGATTTTGCAACAAGAATGCCGGGGCAAACCTGCGTATCGGTATATGAGGGCGAAAAAGAGGAACAATTTAAGTCGGGACTCAGAAGCTTTATTGAGGAATCACAGCGACTTGCTAAATTTAATTCCGTAGACGGAATAGTCAGTATTTATGACAGCTTTGCGGAAAACGGCACGGCATATATAATTATGGAATACCTTGACGGTCGTACTTTGAAGTCTATTTTGAAAGAAAAGGGAAAAATTCCGTATCAGGAGGCCATAGGATATGCTCTGCCGGTGCTTTACGCGCTTGAAGATGTACATAAAGCCGGAATAATTCACAGAGATATAGCACCGGATAACATCTTTATAACAAATGACGGTAAAGTGAAACTGCTTGATTTCGGTGCCGCAAGATACGCCACAACTCTGCATTCAAAGAGTCTTTCGGTTATTTTAAAACCGGGATATGCGCCGGAAGAACAGTACAGAACAAGGGGCAATCAAGGTCCGTGGACGGATGTGTATGCTATGGCGGCTACACTTTATCGTGCCGTAACGGGCGTAATCCCTGAGGATTCACTTGAAAGAACAGCCAATGACACAGTCAAGGAACCGTCAAAACTCGGGATAAAATTACCGCAGAATATTGAGAACGCCATAATGAATGCTCTGAATATAAAGGCGGAGGACAGAATACAGTCCGCCAAGGAGTTCGCGGACGCTTTGGCCGGTGAGATAGAACTCGAAAGAGTAATTATTAAGCAAAAAAAAGATGATGTAGGTAAATGGCCGATTTGGCAAAAGGGATTGCTCGGCGGAGCCGTGGCGGCTGTGGTTGCCGTTGTTGTACTTATAACAACAGGTGTAATCAAAACTCCGCTCACACAAGACCGTTTGCCGAACGTTATAGATATGTCTGTGGAAGATGCGGAAAAGGCGCTTGCGCCGTATGGATATAACTATATGAAAGATTCGGAAAGCCTTGATTTAATTACCGAGGCTGAAAGTGACTTTTCTTCCGCAGATGAATCGAGCTCAGATGATTCAACAGCCGAACCTTCCTCGGATATTCCTGCTGAAACAGATGAGACTTCTTTATCGGGTATGTCATTTGTCCCTATGAGTGCCGATATGATTTCATCCGGTGAGCCCACCGGTGAAGTATCAAGCGACCCAATAACAGAAAGTACGGAGACGGCAAACAAAATACGAATTGAAGACAAGGTATATGACAGTGATATTCCTGAAAATTTGATTCTTGCACAGTCGCCGAATGCCGGTTCGAGAATCAACAAGGAGAAATATCCCGATGTTTATCTTACACTTTCGGCAGGAGCTGAGGAAATCTATCTTCCGGATGACAGCTTTGTCGGTATGAATAAGGATGAAGTGGTGGCAAAGCTCGAAGAACTGGGCTTTACGGTAAATGTGGTAGAACAGGCAAGCTCTGAATTTGCACCGGGGTATATTATCTCACAGGACTATGAACCCGGCACAAAGCTCCGCAAGGGTGACACGATAACAATCACCGTGTCAACGGGTTCGGACGGAGCAAAGGTTGCTTCTTTTGTGCCGGATGTCGTCGGCAAGACTTTTGAAGAAGCCAAGCAAATTATCAACGGGGCTTCGCTCTATATAGCGGTGCAGAGGGAAGAATACAGCGATACCGTACCCAAGGGCTGTGTAATATATCAGGACCCGGTACCCGGCAGCGGTGCAACAACCAATGAAACGATTGTTTATTTGGTGATCAGTAAAGGCAGCGAAAAGGATGCAACAACACGTGTCCCGGATGTTGCAAACCGAAAGCTTGAAAGGGCAAAGCAGATGCTCACAAACAGCAATTTGGATATAAACGTAGAATATGCATACAGCAACACCATAGCGGCGGGAACTGTAATTTCACAGGATATAAGTCCCGACAGTAAAGTGCCAGTCGGAACAACGGTGACAGTTATAGTGTCTCAAGGAGCAAGGGACGATTCCAAAGCGCAGCAGGAGCAGGCTACAAAACGTGCGGAAGAACCGATTACAAATCCCACCAAAAAATCCGATGATGCAAAGCCGAAGCCTGATGTTGCATCTCCTCCCGTAACAGCTCCGCCCACAACAAGCGATACGCGGGTGAAAGTTCCGGATGTCGTTGGTTTGAGCGAGACTTCTGCAAAGAACAGATTGGATAATTTTAACGTGACAATTGTATATGTATACAGTTCAAGAACCGCCAAAGGATACGTTGCGGAGCAGAGCTTGGAGAATGGCAGTAAGGTTAACAAGGGGTCTTCAATAACGCTGAAAGTCAGTGCCGGAGCAGCCGAAAATGCATGGAGAACTTCATCTTCGTGGCCGTCGGGCGGCAACACAAATTATACGGTAGAGTACCGAAAAAAATATAAAACACAATCCGGATATAATAAGGACAATTGGGTGTTTACCGGCTCTTATCAAAATGAGTATTGTGATTTTTACAGGTTGACTGATAGCGGCGGCCATAGCGAACGTCACGCGAATAGTGATGTATTTAATGCTTACAACGATAAGGCAGGTTCTTATGTTAACGGCAATAGAAAGGTGGTTGTAACCGAAAACGGAGAGACCGGGAATTATTACTATTTCCATTGGTGCAGAGGCAGGACGTTGCAAGGCGGACCGACAAACAGCTCTGTTTGTATTGGAGGGCAATATCAATGCCGAACCGGCGATAAAACTGTGACCTTCCAAAGCCCACGTTATCATGCCTTTGTCGGAGACGGATATGTGGACAGATGGAGCGGTAATGTTTGCCAAAAGGCAAATTGGGCAAATTGTGCAGATTCATACTGGTACTATCGCATACCTATAAGACGACAGACTATATCGAGCTATGAAAACAGGCCCGTATATGTCTATAACGGTGTATGGACTTATACAGGAGAAACCGGCAGTTGGAGCTCTACAACCTCGCGTAAAGATTCCTATTCACCCTCAAATTCTTCTTCAGGATATGATATAGAATATCGGTACAGAGAAAATTTACAGGTTTATGATTGACAGATGCTTTTTTTGAGGAGCAAAGTATGAAAAAATCAATACGTTTTATATCGGTTTTTATAGCACTTACTCTTATAGCTTTATCGTTGCCCGTTTCATTTGCCTGTCCGCCGCCTTTTGACGAATTGGACGCAGAAATTCAAAATCGGCAGAGAATGTCCGACAGAATTTGTCCGAGTGAAATTAAGACGGACAAATACACCTTTAAGTATTCGACTGCGGGCGGAGAAAAGACGAGAATTGAATGTGATGACGGCGGAACGCTTGATCTTAATTGGATTTGTCGTATAGATAATAAAACCGGAGAGAGCACCGCAATTATTAAAGATGCATTATTCGGTCTTGCGGCGGATGATAATTATGTCTATTACGCTTCTTGGAAACTGTCCGACGGAGATATAAAGGGTGTAAACTACATAAGGACGGATTATAACGGCGATAACAAACAAATCTTATATACCGATTCGTACACACCTTACGGTTCCGGAGTGGGGAATCCGCCGAACTTTTTGTTAACGGCTCATGCACTTTATGTATATAAATTTAACCTCGTTGAAATCTCTCTTGATACTTTTGAAAAAACCGTTCTTGTCGAAAGCGTCCAGGACCATACAGGTGAAGCCGAATGGATGAATCTTGATTTTGTTTATGACGATACCTTTTATTTTTCGGTGGAGTGCAACGGAATATGTAATACCGATAACTGCTACATGCTTACTCCCATAAAGACGGGTTATCTGTGTTTTGCTCCGGATGTTGAGGCTTGTCCCGACACATTTCGTCTCCTTTTGGATGAAAACGACAAAGAGGCAAAAAAGGCAATGCCGACATTCACGAATACATCATTAGGTCAAAAGGCGGAGTTAACATCGGAGGGTATACATATTTATCCTTATTCCTCAAATACCGAAAGCTTCCCGGGCTGTTGGTACAGATTTGACGATGACAAGTTTGCAATTGATGAAGAGCGGCAAAACAGTGGAAATCCGGATACAATCCAGTATTTACTGTTTTCCGACCTGGCATATAAAAATCTTGACAATGTCAAGGGGAAGTATATCAAAGATATTGCGGATGATTTGTATCCGAGCGACGGCTCCGCCGATAATCGCTTCCAAAACATAACGGGTAAAATCCAAAAGGCAACGGTTATGAAAAAGTATCTGACCGACTGGACGGTTAAAGATACCTTGCGAAGCTCAAGCGGATTTTATGCGGCAATATTTCACAATGAAAAAAGTGATAATTATGTCTTGGCGGTAAGAGGGTCGCAAAGTCTTTTTTCATACGAGGGAGTGAAAGATTGGACTGATGATATAATTTACAGTGTGCGCAATGAAATATCTTCACAAATGGAAGAGGTGCCGAATCTTGTAGGGGAATATTTAGCTCAAAACAGTGATATTCTACCGCGGCTGTCGGTTACGGGGCACTCTCTCGGCGGAGGTCTCGGCATAATGATATCCAATATGTACGGATTGTATGCCGAAACCTTTGATGCATCGCCGATGCTTGATGTTTCATATTACAGAATGACATTTGAATATACCGCAAATTTCAGCGGCATAGACAAGTGGATATATATTGACCATGTGGGTGAGGGCGATGCTATCGGCGGGCATGAATATGATTATAAAAATGCCGTAAAGCATAAAAAGCAGGCTAATGTAATCACAACACCTTCATTATCTCCGGCACACAGCAGAGATTCTCTTATTACAATAGATGAGAAAAATCAAGAAATTGAAATGTCTCCGATAACAGACGAGCATTATTCAAAAAATATGGATAAAATGGAAAAGGCTGTTAAGCACCGTTTTATAGTTGCTGACAGGTGCTTGCCGAAAGGCTCGCTTGTTATGGGTACATCAAACTATGACAGCCTCTTCGGTTACAGCGGAGATACAACATGGTATATGAATACAATAGCCGTGCCGCATACGGACGTTATGTACGGAGGCGACGGAGATGATGTTTTGCTTCCGCAGACCGGCGACGATTACATAATAGGCGGCAAAGGTGATGACAGAATTTACGGCGACACCGGAGATGATGTATATTTTTACAGCCAAGGGGACGGAACAGATACGATAATCGATTCATCCGGAAATGATGAGATTTGGCTTTTGAATTATACCAAGGAGCAATTAAAAAAGTTTAAGATTGATACGAAGTCCGATAATAATTACATACTTGTCTATGATGACGTCGGTACCCTGATATTTAAAATATGGAAAACTTCCGGTACATCAACGCACAGTATGGATATTAAATACGTTACCGATGAAAAGACCGAATCATATACAAGACTTGTAGATTGGAACCGGGTAAAAAGTGTTCGCAAACTTAAATTTGCCTGTCCGGTCGACATTGGTATATATAACGGAAACGGGGACTTGGTAACAACGTTGTATGACGGTGAAGAGTCGTTATTTTCAGATGATAACGGTGTGTATTCGGTAGTATATGACGGTGAGGAATATGTCAAATGTATTGATGTAAGCGATGAATCTTACAGCTTTGTTATTTCTGGCAAGGATAACGGCACTATGTGCATAGATGAGTGCTTTGAATCCGGCGACGGAAAGCTGCTTACCGAATATACCGCGAAATCTGTACCTGTTTATAAAGCGAGTACATATAAGCTCAGTTTAAACGGCGATGATGAGCCTAAACTCGACGGAACAGAATATAATGTGGAATTTGATAAAAAGCAATATGTTCCTGTATTATCTGCTAAAATGAAAAAGGATAATATAAGAATTGCCGTAGAGAAGGGTAAGCAGCTTTCCGTCAGTGTCAATCCGAAAAATGCAGATAACAAGAACGTTGAGTGGGCGTCAATGGATGAAAGCATAGCTACGGTTGATGAAAACGGTTATGTAAAAGGCGTAGCACCCGGAGAGACAACCGTTGTTGCGGAAATAGACGGCAAAACGGCGGTATGTACCGTAAATGTTGCGGAAAAGCAGTTCAATTATTTGATTTTAATTATCCCCGGTGCGTTGATTTTATTAACTGCCGTCGGTGTTTTGATTGTTGTAGCCGTAAAAAGGAAAAACAAAAAGACTCTTGTGCCTTGTGAAAACGGGCAACATCGCAAAAGTGCGTTTTGCGGCAGATTAAAAGTTGTAAGCGGCAATCAGTTCGGACAGGAATACAGTCTCGATTCGCAGAATGAAAAATCTGTCGGAAAAGCACAGGATTGTGATATTAAGCTCGATGAATCATATAAAAAAGTAAGTCGTCGACACTGCGTTATAAAGTTATCGGAAAATGGGCTGGGGTATGAGGTTATGGATACTTCAAGTAACGGCACATACGTTCAAAAGATCAGACTGCCGAGAAATGAGTTTGCATTTATACCGGCCGGAGCAACCTTACTTTTGGCGGATGCCGAGTGCGAGCTCCTGTTACTGCCGCCGATAAGGAACAACTGAAATTTTTAATATTAAAAAGCAGTTAATTATCTGCTGTTATATCCCCCTAAAAAAGCCGGGCTGTAAAGGACTTTTGTTCTTTACAGCCCGGTTTTTTTCTGCCGATTATTTTAATTGTCGTCCTCGGTATCGGCGAAGCCTTGGTCTATCGACAATATGTTTTCCGCCTCGGAGCGCTCTATATCTTCAACACCGCGAAGCTTTTTCTGAATTATGGAATTGCGGTGCTGTGCGTCGTCAAGCGAACGTCCAGCGTCGTCTATCTTTTTCTTTGCTTTTTGCAACACCGTGCCGAATATATCATACTGTGTTTTGCACGCGGCGAGAAGCTTTCTAACCTCGTTTGCCTTTTCGTTTATCGCAACGGTCTTAAAGCCCATCGACAGCGAGTTTAAAAGTGCCGTTATGGTAATTGGTCCGGCTATCATAATATTGTATTCGTTTTGCAGCTTTTCGGGGAGTCCCGAACGCGAAGACGCAATTTCGGCGTACAGTCCCTCGGTCGCAAGATACATAATTGCATACGGCGTTGTTTTCGGCACGTTTATGTATTTGCGTATTTCCTTAGCTTCGCCGAGTATCCTGTCTTCGAGTGCCTTTCTGGCGGCGGCCAATGCGGCGGCATCGGCGTTGTCGGCTGCGTCGCAAAGGCGTATATAATCCTCCATCGGGAACTTTGAATCTATCGGTAGAAGCGTCGGCTCAGCACCCTTTTCGCTCGACGGTATTTTAACGGCGAATTCAACGCGCTCGGTTGCTTTTTCGCCCGTCGCAACATTCTCTTCGTACATGGTGGGTATTGTCTGGTCAAGTATTCCCTTGAGCTGAACCTCTGCCCATGTGCCGCGAGCTTTAACGTTTGTAAGAACGCGGTTGAGAGTAGTGACATTGCTTGTGACGCCGTTTGAAAGCTCTTTCATCTCGCCGAGCGATTTATACAGCTTTTCAAGCTGTTCGGAGACGGTCTTAAATGAGCTGTCAAGACGTGTTGTAAGAGTTGAGGTGAGTTTTTCGTCAACGGTCATACGCATTTGGTCAAGCTTCTTTTCGTTGCTCTCCTGCATTTTCTGAATGCTTGTCTCAATTATTTTCGATTGGCGCTCGTTTTGCTCTATGCTCTTGTCGCGTATCATATTGAGCGACTGTGCTATGGTCTCGTTCATTTTTTCGCGGTTTTCATAGCTGAGCTTTGTCATCGCCTCAAGCTTTGCCGACATATTTTCAAGGCTCTGATGCGTTTCTATACGGTTGCGCTGAAATTCGTCGGAGGTACTCTTTGTAAGGTCTGATATTTTGGAATTCAATACGGCAAAATCCTCCGAGGAGCTTTGCTTTGCCGCCCTTTTAGAAAAAATCAAGGCTCCGAGCGCACATATAAGCGACAGGCCGGAAATTACGGACAATATTATTTCAAACGTCTGCATAAATTCATTCTCCTTTATTCTTTATAATATATTATAGGTGAGATAAAGACTTGAGTCAATATAACAAATGTGTGGATTTTAAGAGCCTTTTGTGTTAAAATGAAATAAACTTTAAACGACATTTGATTAACACCATTACTTTATAGGGGTAATTTAAATTGATAAAGAAAATAATTTCAATTTTGATAATGTTATGTGTAATTGCAACCTCCTTTACAGGTTGTTTCGGCAGAAAGAAGTCAGGCGAGGCTTTTTCAATGCCGATAATGGATGAGCCGACGAGCCTTGACCCGCAGATAGCGGATTCGAATTCAGAAAAGCTCGTTGCGGCAAACTGCTACGAGGGGCTTGTCCGCATAATGGCGGACGGCACCATAGGCAAGGGCGTTGCCACGGATTGGAATATTTCAGACGACGGCCTTACATATACGTTTAAGCTTCGCAACAATTCGCATTGGGCTATGTTTTCGGGGCACAAGGCTGTGCTCGGCGAAAATTACGAGGATACGTTTGATATAACCGTAAAGGCGGAGGACTTTAAATTCGGCATTGAGAGAACCCTCTCGGAGCAGACCGGTTCCGCTGACGCGCCGTTGTTTTCGGCGGTGAAAAGCATAAGCACGCCGGATGATTTTACAATAGTTTTCAACCTTTCGTACGCCGACGACAACTTCCTTTATGCGCTGACAAATCCGGGTGCCATGCCGTGCGACGAGGAGTTTTTCAATCTCACAAACGGTAAGTACGGGCTTGACGCGAAATACCTTTTGTGCAACGGACCGTTTCACGTGTCAAAATGGACGGAAAAGACCTCAGTAAAGCTGGCTAAAAATAATGAGTACAACGGAGAATCCTCGGTTTCGCCGTCGTCTGTGACATTCTATATAAACAACGACGATTCGGAAGTCGCCGATAAGATGAATTCGGTTACATATGACGTGGCGTTCCTCTCGTCATCGCAGTTCTCGTCAATAGAAAACAAAAAGGATTTGAATTCGGTTGCGGTTCAAAACGTAACCTATTCCTTTATATTCAATCAAAACGACAATAATTACCGCAATAAAAATATGCGGCTTGCATTTTGCCGCTCGTGCGATACTTCGTCGCTGTTTGACTCGCAAAGCGATATTTCAAAGGCAGACGGCATAGTGCCGCCGTCATGTAAGATAGGCGGCGAGGATTATCGAAACGGAAATGCCGCAGAGCTTTTGTCTTATGACGAGACGCTTGCAAAAAAGAATTTCAACGACGCGCTTTTGGAACTCGGCTCATCGTCGGTTGAAACTACAATACTTTGCACCGAGCAGTATGAGCCGTTCGTGAAGCAGATGGTGCAAAAGCTTCAGAAAACCCTCGGAGTGAAATTCGTCTCCACGGTAAAGGTCGTTTCGGAATCCGACCTTGAGGCAGCGGTAAACGACGGCAATTACAGCGTGGCGTTTTACCCGTTCAAGGCGAAATCGTCTTTTGCGGGCGAAATTATAGAGGTCTTTGACCAAAACAATATATTCGGATATGAGTCCGATGTTTTATCACAGAAAATCCGTAATATCAAAAATAATTCGGGCAGCCTTGAGGGTGAGCGTTCCGCCGTTGCCGATGCGGAGAACTATCTTGTTTCCGAGGCGGTAATAATGCCCGTGTTTTATGAGAACAGCTATTTTGTAACATCAAAAAAGACAAGCGGAATATACTTTTATTCCTCCGCGGATAACGTCTGTTTCATAAATGCAAAAAAATCGTAAGAGACGGTATTCAAAATGAAAAACAAATACGGCGTATCTCAAAAAATCTATATAGCAATATCTTGGACGCTCACAGTTGCACTGATGGTGACGATTTTTTGCCTGTCTTCTCAGGTTTCGTCAAAATCATCGGGGCTCAGCTCCGGGGTTATTTCCCGTATAACCGAACTCTTCCATATAACATTAACACAACATACCGTACGAAAAACCGCACATGCGCTTGAATATGCGGCACTTTGCTTCTTGTTTTCGTGCAGTTGGCAGTCGGTATTTTTAAAATCGCAGCACACACTTTCGTTTTTGTCCGCGGCACTTTATGCTTCGTCGGACGAGCTTCACCAATATTTTGTGTCCGGCAGAGCGTGCCAGCCGAGAGACATACTTGTGGATTGTCTCGGTGCGTCATTCGGACTTTTGGCGTTTTTTATAATATATACTGTATATACTCATATTCATAAAAATAAAGCGAGGTAATATTATGGCAGTTTTGAAAGCGTTCAGGGCGCTTCGTCCGACTCCGGAATACGCTTCCAAGGTAGCGGCTTTGCCGTATGATGTTATGAATTCGGATGAGGCGAGAAGAATGGTCTTCGGCAATCCGTATTCATTTCTGCATGTTGATAAGGCGGAGATAGATCTTCCGAAATCGGTTGACATCTATGACGACCGTGTCTATGAAAAAGCACGCGAGAATTTGTCTAAGCTTGTTTCGGCGGAGGTTATGAAGCAGGACGAAAAACCGTGCTTGTATATATATGAGCAGACCTGGCGCGGCAGAACGCAGACCGGCATTGTAGGCTGTACGGCTATTGACGATTATATAAACGACGTCATCAAAAAGCACGAAAAGACAAGAGCCGATAAGGAAGCGGACCGCATACGGCACGTTGACACTCTTGACGCAAACACCGGTCCTATATTTCTGACATACAGAAAAAATAACGAGATTTCGTCTGCTGTTGAAGATGTAAAAGAAAAAAGCGAGCCTGTTTATGATTTTGTGTCCGATGATGTCCGTGAAAGAGTCTGGGTTGTGTCTGACAATGACACGATTGATTTTATAATCGCACGGTTTAAAAACATACCGTCTCTCTATATTGCGGACGGTCATCACAGAGCCGCTTCGGCCGTTAAGGTAGGGCTTCGCCGTCGTGAGCAAAATCCGAATTACACGGGAGATGAGGAATTTAATTTCTTCTTATCCGTAATTTTCCCGAGCGACGAGCTTCGCATTCTTGATTACAACCGAGTGATTAAGGATTTAAACGGACTTTCCGATGAGGAATTTTTGCTTGAACTCAGACATAAATTCGACATAGAAAATCATGGGAAAAATGAGTACCGTCCTAAAAGGGCGCATTCCTTCGGTATGTATATGTCGGGTGAATGGTATGCTCTCTTCGCAAAATCTGAAATAACAAAGTCATCGGACGCCGTCAAAAGTCTTGACGTATCAATACTCCAAGATAATGTCATATCACCTATACTCGGCATTGATGATCCCAGAACCGATAAGAGAATAGATTTTGTCGGCGGCATCAGGGGCCTTTCCGAGCTTTCGCGGCGCGTTGACTCGGGCGAAGAAAAGCTTGCGTTCTCCATGTTCCCGACAACTCTTGACGAGCTTATGAATATAGCCGACAAATCTATGACTATGCCTCCCAAATCAACTTGGTTTGAGCCGAAGCTTTTAAGCGGTCTTTTTATACATTATCTTAAATGATGAGATGTTTTTCGGCGGTGCCAAATGTATTCGCGAAGCTTCATACACGTTTGGTTACTTATGTACATATAATTTAAAAAATATTTGTGTTAATAAGTAACACTTTTCGTATATTATCGAATAGTTTTATATAATAAACAGTATAAAAGTACAGGCGAGGAGGTACTTATTATGCTGGGAGAAAAAATGAAGCTTATTCGTAATTACAACGGGTATTCTCAGCGTCAAATAGCGGAAATACTGAAAATTGAAAGGTCTACCTACGCTTCGTATGAAACCGGCAGAAATCGACCGGATATTTTTGCGGTTCAGCGCTTTGCAAAAATCTTCAATGTCAGCGTGGATTATATTTTAAGCCTTGACGATATCAATATTTATCGTTTGCGCGATCAAGCGACCGATTATGCAAAGCGTCACAAAAAAGAAAGCGTCATTTCACAGCTTTCATCCGATGAAAAAATTCTGATAGGCCTTTACCGTCAGTGCGACGCAGGTACGAAAAAATCAATTCTTGAGGATGTTCGTAAGGCTGAACTTGAGACCGACGAATAATGAAATCCGTTCGCGGCAAAATTTAAGAGTTTAAAGGGAACCGTAAAGCTGTTTTTACGGTTCCTTTATCTTTATGCGATGGTTTTTGAGTTTTTTTCACAGTCTTTAAAGAATTTGTGAGAAAAGGGGTGCAATAATCGTCTTCGGCTGATATAATTGTATTGGTTTAAGTTAGAGTTTATCACAGCTTTTGCGATAAAGAGCCGGAAAACCGCGCTGCAACGCTTTGTGCCGGAGCTGTACGTTAGGCAAAGTGTAATTTAAAAGCAGGAGATGAATATATGATTTCCGTTGCCGTAATAGGAGGCGGTGCTTCGGGTATGGCGTTTGCCGTAGCCTTAAAGCAAAAAAGACCCGATATTGAGGTTACCGTTTTTGAGAAAAATCCGAAGGTGCTGAAAAAGATACTTGTGACAGGCAACGGCAGGTGTAACATCTTGAATTTTGATGCAGTTGCCGAGAATTACTTTGAGGCATGCGAATTTGTGCGCCCGGCGGTAGAAAAATATGCTCCGAAGAAAACAGAAGCGATTTTTCGCGATATGGGTTTGCTTTTGATGAGTGAGCAGGAGGGCAGAGCATACCCGATTTCACAGACTGCCGCCTCGGTGGTGTGTGTGCTTTCATCTGCTGCCGAAAGAGCAGGTGTAAAGGTGTTTACAGACACACCTGTCAAAAGCATTAAGAAATCACAAGGCAGATTTGTAATAAATAATGATAAGAGCTTTGATTTTGCGGTTATTGCCTGCGGAGGTGCCGCAGCACCTAAGCAGGGGACGGACGGCAGCTCGTTTGAGTTGTTTAAAGCCCTCGGAATACGTGTGACAGAGCTCTCTCCGGCACTTACCGGAATATGTGTAAAGGATATGCCCTTTTCACTCAAAGGACTGAGGCAATACTGCAAATGCACTGTTTTTTCAAACGAAAAAGAATATGTTGAGACCGGTGAGGTTCAATTTAACGATTACGGACTTTCGGGTATACCTATAATGCAGCTCTCGCGCTTTATAGGCAAAGGTAAAGCTACGGCTACGCTCGATTGTTTGCCGTCGCTTACAAAAAACGAGATTACAGCTTTTTTGCAATCCCACAAGTTCCGTGAACCGTCGGGTGATGTGCTGTGCGGAATTTTACCGAGAGCACTCGCAAATTTTGTCCTTCGCGAATGTAACGTAAAAAAGGACGAGCCGTTCGCAAGCCTGTCAAGTGATAAAGCTTTACAAATTGCCTCCGCGATAAAATCACTTAAATTTTCCGTCACGGGTGTTCGCGGCTTTGATTTTGCCCAAGTGACTCACGGCGGAGCGGCTCTTTCGGAATTTGATAATAATACTCTCGAAGCTAAAAAAGTAAAACATCTGTATGCCGTCGGGGAGGCGCTCAATGTTGACGGTCCGTGCGGAGGATATAACCTCGGTTGGGCCTGGTCATCGGCGTTCCTTGCAGCGGAATCTGTTTTGAAGGAGTTATAAATGATAAGAATAAATGAACTTAAATTGCCTCTCGATGAGGACGAAAAGGAGCTTTACAGGCTTGCCGCAAAAGCTCTTAAAATCGGTGAGAGGCATATACGAGAGCTGACAATCTGTAAAAAATCGGTGGATTGTCGAAAAAAAGACGATATTAAATTCATTTTCAGCGTCGATGTGGCTCTTGATATTGACGAAAAGAGGGTGGCTTCAAAAGCCGGCAACAGGGTTTCGTTAAGCGAGAAAAGCGTTTATACCTTGCCGCCCGTAAAACGGAAGAGTACCTTGAGACCGGTTATAGTCGGTTTCGGTCCTGCCGGTATGTTTGCGGCTCTGACCTTAACCGAGGCGGGGCTTTCGCCGATTATCATAGAGCGCGGCGAGACGGTGGATGAGCGCACCGCTTCCGTCAAGAGCTTTTGGCGGACGAGAGTTTTAAATCCCGAGTCGAATGTGCAGTTCGGCGAGGGCGGTGCAGGCACTTTTTCGGACGGTAAGCTTACCACGGGAATAAAGGACAAGCGTTGCCGCCGTGTGTTTGAAAAATTTTGCGAGCACGGCGCACCGAGCGAGATTATGTATTCCGCAACTCCGCACATAGGCACGGATCGTTTGGCGGGAGTTGTAAAAGCTATCCGCAAAACGGTAGAGGGACGCGGCGGAGAGTTTATGTTCAATACAAAGCTCTGTGACCTTATAATTTATAACGGTCACATTCAGGGCATTACGGTTTGTCACAAGGATGGAAGCAAAGAGGACATTGAAACCGATACCGTTATCCTCTCGATAGGGCATTCGGCTCGTGACACGCTCGAAATGCTTCGCTTAAAAGGCATTAATATGATGCAAAAACCGTTTTCGGTCGGAGTGAGAATAGAGCATAGGCAGGAAATGATAAATAAAACCCAGTACGGTAAATTCGCTTCGCACCCAAAGCTCAATGCCGCAAATTACAAGCTTGCCTGTCACCCGCAGGGCGGCAGGGGCGCATATACGTTTTGTATGTGTCCCGGCGGAACCGTGGTTTGCGCGTCAAGCGAAGAGGGCGGAGTTGTTGTAAACGGAATGAGTGAATATGCGCGAGACGGCGAAAATGCCGATTCAGCATTGCTTGTCGGTATAGAGCCGGAGCTTTTTCCGAATTCGGACGTGCTTTCGGGAATGTATATGCAGCGCGAAATAGAGCGTCACGCATTTAAAATGGGCGGCAGCGATTACACCGCTCCTGCACAGAAGGTCGGAGATTTTATGAACAATCTCGCATCTTCTTCGCTCGGCAGCGTAAAGCCGACGTGTCCTACGGGAGTAAGGCTTACCAATCTGCGCTTGCTGCTCCCTGTTAAGGTTACGGAAACAATACTCGAAGCACTGCCGAAAATGGACAAAATGCTTCCGGGCTTTGCTTCAAATGATGCTCTTTTCACAGCACCCGAAACGCGAAGCTCATCTCCCGTGCGCATCATCCGAGACGAGCTTTTCCAGTCGAATGTGCGAGGCCTTTACCCATGCGGCGAGGGTGCGGGATATGCAGGCGGAATTGTGTCTGCCGGCGTTGACGGTATCCGCTGCGCCGAGGCTGTATTGCTCGACGAGGGTGAGGGCTGGTAAAGCGAAACGTAAAAAATAAAGGATGCCTGTCATTGTGATAGGCATCCTTTACTATATTATAATATTTTATTTTTTTCCGGAGGAATGAGCTCTTCCGTTTTCGGTGCGCCGTTTACTTACCTTTTTGCGGCGAAGTGTGTCAAATACGATTTCAAATATGATAAGCGCTATTACAACAAGCACTACCGCAGTAATTCTGCCGGGAGTTACTGTTTTTCCGTTGTCGTTTTCGGTGCGGTCGGCAAGTGCTTCCATCGCAAGCCTGAGTGAATAATCGGCCTCCATAAGCTCCGATTCCGACATCGACGATGAAAGTGTGCTCTTAGCTTCCGTAATAGTCTTTTTAAGCTTGTTTGCTGTTGATGTGCTGCAAAGTGCAGTGTCTGTCGCCTGAGCTTTTTCAAGATCCGATGTGAGACTCGTTTTATAGCTCTTCACCCTTGCGCGATATGCATTAAATCCCTCAATATCGTTTGTGATGATTACCGAGAACCCGCGTTTCGTTATATCGTTCCACCCGGTGGGATTGTCTTCTCTGCCGCCGCAAATATCGCTGTTTGTCATATCGATAACAGCTCTTCCGGCGTCTTTGAATTTGGATTGAACTCCGTCTTTGAATACGGAGTTGTACGGATTTTTAGCTGAGAGAAGCGTGCCTATGCAGCCTGCCGAAAGCGTCTTTGAAACATAACTTTTGGCATTGCCGTTTTTTGCACTTGAGGATATTACGAGCGGCATGACGGTTTTTGAGGCAAGCCAAGAGGAGATTTCCTTTTTGTCGCCCGTAGCTAAAATTATTGAATTTGAAAGCGCGTTTTCGCTTGCGAGTATGTCGTAAATCTCATCTCTGTATTCCCAGCCGTCCGCAATCATCAGCATTGCGTTGCCGCCGAGATACTGTATGGCTTCGGCGAGGGTCGGTATTTTGCAGGATGTTATCGGCTCGTGCAGGCTGCCCGTGCCTGCTCTCAGATGGTATGTCGAAAGCTCGTGATATCCCACGTCGCCGATGTCCTTGTTTACGGTATTACCGAGCTCATCTACGCACATTCTCGAGAGATTGCTGTCGGCCATAAGCACCACGTATCCGTCGGAGGTCTTTTTCACCGAAACGTAAACAATGTCGGCACCCTTTTCTGCCGCCGCTGCAACGGCTTCGGCGGAATTTTCGGGGAACTTGTCGGTGTCGCCGTATTTTGACACGCAAATCAGCTCGCCGTCGGACTTTTTGAATTCGTTATAAATCGATTCACTCTTTGCTTCGCCGTCGCTTTGATTACTGTCCGCAGCAAAAGAAAGAGCCGGAAAAGCAAGCGTAAAACAGACCGCCAAAATGAGACTTATCAGTTGTTTTGTAAAACTTTTCTTCATAATTATATCTCCGAAAAAGCTCTGAAATTATTTTTTTCTGTAATATTATAGCAAAATTTTTGGGGCAATACAATAGATATAATTCTTTATTTTGACCATTATAAATGCGGTTACACAACATTTTGTGTCAAGCAAATTCTTGCACAAATTTGTTAGTTAAATTTTTACTTAATTCTCCTTGCCTCAAAAAGAGGTTTGTGCTAAAATTAAGTTCATTTAATGGGTGTGGGTTTGTAAATTATTGTAGGAGATGAGTATATGGCTTTTTGTGACAGGCTGAGATTGCTGCGGCAGTCTAAATTGCCGCCGCTGACGCAGACTGACCTTGCAAATGCCATAGGGGTTTCGCAGCGTAAGATTTCCTTTATGGAAACCGGCGTTACCGAGCCTTCGCTGAAGGATCTTTCGGCGATATGCCGCTATTTCAGTGTTTCCGCCGACTATTTGCTCGGCTTGCCAGATGATATGGAGTATTACCGTGAATAAAAAAGAACTTGCTTTAAAGTGCGTCGAGGCTCTGAAAAAAGAGTATCCCGACGCTATTTGTTCTCTTACGGCGAGAACGCCGCTTCAGCTTTTAATAGCCACTCGCCTTTCGGCGCAGTGTACCGACGCGAGAGTTAATTTGGTAACTCCCGCTTTATTTGAATCTTATCCCACCCTTGACGCTTTTTGCGAGGCGGACAGGGAGGATGTGGAAAAGTTTATACATTCGTGCGGTTTCTATCATGGTAAAGCGCGTGATATAATCGGTATGTGCCGTATGATACGCTCCGATTTCGGCGGCGAGGTGCCGGATAATATCGACGACCTCATAAAGCTTCCCGGAGTCGGCAGAAAAACCGCAAATCTGATAGTCGGCGACGTATATAAAAAACCGGCGGTTGTCACGGATACGCACCTTATCAGAATATCCAACCGTATAGGGCTTGTAAACACAAAGGACCCGAAAAAGGTCGAATTTGAATTAAAAAAAATACTTCCGCTAGAGGAAAGCAATGATTTTTGCCACAGAGTTGTTTTGCACGGCAGAGAGGTCTGTACCGCGAGACGTGCGATGTGCGATAAATGTTGTCTTTCCGAATTTTGCAAAAAGAAAATCTGATTTGAAGGCATAGATATGTTTAATGTAAACCCTGCGCTGTACGGCTCCGTTTTTGCGGTTCCGTCCGTGCTGACAGATAAATATTTAAAGCTCGCATCGCCTGCCGCAATTAAGGTACTGCTCTTGATACTGCGCAATCCGGGCGAGGATTTTACAGTCGAGGAGCTGTCTAAAAGAATAGGATACTGTAAAGCCGATACGCTTGACGCCGTTGAATATTGGGTAAGTGAAAATGTGCTTGTGAAAAACGGTACCGCTTTTACTTCCGAAACAGTTGAGCCGGTAAAGCCCGTCGACAGCGGCGTAAATGCGCAAAACAAATCGGAGCCGATGGCTTCGCGTGTTGCCGTTCCCGAGAAGCGGCCACTGCCCGAAATTAAAATTGCAAAGCCCACGCTCGAGCAAATTTCAAAGCGTATGGAGGAAAGCGGGGACGTTCTTCGTCTTATGTCCGAATCGCAGAGCATTCTCGGCAGAACAATAGGCTTTGATATGCAGAGCACGCTTTTGATGCTTTATGATACATACGGCCTCAGCGTCGAAGTTATATTTATGCTGCTTGAATTTTGTGTGCATCAGTCGCGCTCGTCAACGGCTTATGTTGCAAAGCTCGGCAAGGTTTGGGCGGAAAAAGAAATAAACACGGTGGAGCTTGCCGCCGATTACATAGAAAAGAGTACCGAAGCCGAAAAAACCTTTTCCGTTCTGCGTGAGCTTACGGGTATGTCAACTCCGCGGCCCACTCAAAAGCAGACGGAATACATTTTGTCGTGGCGCGCTCTCGGGTTTGAAGCTCCGATAATCGCAAGAGCATATGACGAGATGGCTGAGCGCACCGGTAAAATATCGTTTAATTATATGGATAAGATTCTCCTGAATTGGCATACGGCCGGGTACAAAACGCCGGAGGACGTGGAAAACGGCGAACGTCTTTTCCGTGAAAAGAAACAGGCGGTAAAGCAAAAGGGGACGTCATTCAGCATAGATGAGGCAATATCCGACGCAGGAATGGGTGTCGTGAAATATAAAAAGAAAGGCGTGAAGTGATTGAAGTATTCAAAGGAAGTTTATGAAAAGACAAAATCCGTTCTTGACTCACGCCGTACAAAAGCGGAAACCGATGCGGAAAAAAGGCGCGTTGAGTTTGCGAAAGTCCATCCGGAATTACTTGTGATAGAGGATGAATTGACCAAAACCGGGCTTGAAGCCGTAAAAGCCGTTATCGGCGGAAGCGGCGACGTTAAAAAGACGGTCGAAGAGCTTATGAAGACTAATTTGCAGCTTCAAAAGGATCGTGAAAACCTGCTTCTGAGCGCGGGGGTAGATAAAAATTATCTAAAACCTCATTATACCTGTGAAATATGTAAGGATAAGGGCTACACGGACGGTAAGATATGCTCTTGCAGAACGGAGCTCCTCAAAAAGTTCGCAAGTGAAGAGCTGTCATATAAAACACCGCTGAAGCTCTCAAGCTTTGAGGATTTCAGCCTGTCATATTATCCTACCGAGAAATACGGCAACGGCATTTCCCCACGTGAAAGAATGAAAGGGGTATATGAGTTTTGCCGCGAATATGCCGCCGATTTCAGCACCGAGTCACCGAACCTTTTTATGTACGGAGAAACGGGTCTCGGCAAGACTCATCTCTCGCTCGCCATAGCCAACGAGGTTATAAAAAAAGGCTTCAGCGTAGTATATGATTCCGCCCAAAATCTGTTTACGCGGCTCGAAAAGGAGCGCTTTGGCAGAGAAGGCGGCAATACAGAGGATACGGTTCTCTATTGCGATTTGCTTATTTTGGATGATCTCGGCGCAGAGTTTGACACAAAATATGTCCTCTCCGAGATATACAATATAATCAACAGCCGTATTTCCTATGGCAGACCGACCGTAATCAGCTCTAATGCAGCTCTTGACGAGCTCACCGGGCTTTACGGTGCAAGAGTCACGTCGAGAATTATAGGTGATTACGAGCTGATTTTATTTGAGGGCAGAGATGTGCGCCAAATAAAAAAGCGCCTTTCAAAGTGAGCCTTTAATATACGAAAAATATTCCGACGCCGCCGAGACCTCATCGCTTTCGGCGGCGCTTTCCGTTTCCCAACCTCTGCTTCGGCTCTCGTCGAAAAGTATGTGATACATCGCGTGGTTTTCGCGCAGTATATTTAATATGTCCTCACGCAACGGCTCGTCCGCGCATTTCATCGAGCATTCGTTATATTTTATCGAGAGCGACCTCTGAACAGACAATAGGCTCAAAAACAGTATTCTGTTTTGATTGTTTTGCTTCTCTTTATTCATATTTTACTTCCCGTTCAAGATGTTCAAAAGTGTGTTGTAATGGTTAAGGTGCTGTGCTGCTGCCTGCTCATAAAGCCCGCGAAGCACAGCGTCGTTTGTATTTACGGCGCCCTCCTTAAATTTCATCACAGCAGTAGCCTCCATCGGCAGACATTCTTTTAATATTTCGAGGGTGCTGCTTAACATCATAGTGAAAATCTCCGTTTCTTGTTAAATTCGGCATAGCAAGCATTTAAGACTAAGTGATTCCCTGCATTTCTGCGGAGAATCACTTTTTTCTTGCTTAACGCATCGTTTGTCCGAGCCCGAAGCTTACGGAAAGAGCCCTGTTTACCTTGTTCATTTCATCCGTAGGCAAGTTTCCCATACGCTCTTTAAGACGCTTTTTGTCGAGCGTTCTGACTTGCTCAAGCAAAACGATGGAATCCTTTTGCAGTCCGCAGTCTACCGCATCGACGCTTATGTGTGTCGGAAGCTTTGTTTTGTATTTTTGGCTTGTTATTGCCGCCGCAATTACTGTGGGGCTGTATTTGTTGCCTACGTCGTTTTGAACTATAAGTACCGGCCGTATTCCGCCTTGCTCCGAGCCTACCACGGGGCTTAAATCGGCGTAATAAATATCGCCGCGCTTAATATTCATTTCCTCACTCTCCTGTTTTAATTCCCTTAAGCAAGCGAAGCATAATTCAATACGGCTCTGAGCTGCCGCGCCAACCTGTTTTCGGCATAATGGGTTTTGCTCTCTTGCTCAATATAATTTTGCCCATAAAAGGAAACTATAAACATATAAACCGAATTTAAGGCACATATTTGAAAGGCGGAGATTTTCCCTCAGCACATAATATGGCATATGACGGCAAAATGTGCCGCAAAACGCGTAATATAACTTTACAGAGATTTTACATATGCAATACAACAAATTTTACCGTTCGCGGATAAAATGAAATATAAGGCGGCAGTCTTGCAACAAATGTAAAAACAGATTATACTAAGAAACGAAAAAGGCTGCAAAGATAAAATCTGCCGATAGGAGAAAAATATGATTTATCTTGTTGAGGACGATAAGAGTATAAGAGAGCTTCTTGTATACACTCTTAATAATTCGGGACTTCCGGCAAACGGGTTTGAAAAACCGAGTGAATTTTACAGAGAGCTTAGGGCAGATGATGCAGATCTCATTATACTTGATATAATGCTTCCCGAATGTGACGGGCTTACAATGCTTAAAAATTTGAGAGTCGACGAAAAAACGAAGCACATCCCGGTGATGATGCTGACCGCCAAGGGCTCGGAATACGATAAGGTCGTGGGGCTTGATATGGGCGCGGATGATTATATGACAAAGCCTTTCGGAATGATGGAGCTGATAGCGAGAGTCAAAGCTCTTTTGCGCCGCACAAAGGAGTCGGGTAAGAATGACAACGTCAATACCCTTAATATCGGCTGCCTCAGTGTTATTCCATCTAAGTATTCCGTCAAAGTAGGCGGCGAAAAGGTGGTGCTGACGCTGAAGGAATTTGACCTTTTGTGTTTGCTTTTGCAAAATAAGGGTACTGTTTTCACGCGGGATAAGCTTCTAAATAAAATTTGGGGATATGACTTCGACGGCGAGAGCAGAACCGTGGATGTGCACGTCAGAACCCTTCGCCAAAAACTCGGCGAAGCGGGGAAATACATAGAGACCGTTCGAGGTATTGGCTATAAAATAGGGGACTGAACCGAATGAAAAAACGAATTTCTCACTCCGTGTTTTTTGTGTCGCTTGCGGTAAATATTTGCTGTGCTACACTGTCGCTTGCCGTTCTTTATAATCGCTTTAAGGCTGATGTCGGCTCCGCCGGCGCGGAGGAGCTGCCCTCGGATTTTCTTTTGGCAGTGCTTGTTTCCGCGGTAATATCCTTTGCCGCCGCGCTTTTTACGGCGCGAGTAGTGTCAAAGCGAACCTTAAAAGAACTCAACGACATAAATTTGGACGACCCAAACGACAGTAATTTCGGCTCGGAGCTGTCTTTGCTGTTCTATAAAATCCGCAGTCAGAATTCGCAGATTCAGTCGCAGCTTCGAGAGCTTGAACGCGGTCAGCAGGAATTTAAAATGATAACCGAAAATATGTCTGAGGGTCTTATAATAATCGACCTTAAGCACAGCATACTTTCGTTTAACCGCAGCGCAAAGCAGATATTCGGTGTTGAAAATATTAAAAAGCATGAAAATGTTTTTACAATAAATCAAAGCGAGCGGTTTGAGGCTGCGGTAAATGCCGCACTTTCGGGCAGACACGGTGAATTGACCATGAAAATGCACGACAGAATTTACAGCGTTTTTGCAAATCCGGTAGTCAACGGCGAAAAAATAGTCGGCGCGGTAATAGTTGTTCTCGACGTCACAGAGCGCGAAAAGGGCGAACAGTTGCGTCGCGAATTTACAGCAAATGTCTCGCATGAGTTAAAAACTCCGCTGACATCGATTTCGGGGTTTGCCGAGATAATAATGAACGGCATAGCAAAGCCCGAGGATGTAAGACATTTTGCGGAGAACATATATAACGAGAGTGCAAGACTTATAACGCTTGTAGGCGACATCATTAAAATTTCACAGCTTGATGAGGGTCTTGTCGGAGCGGAAAAAACCGATGTTGATTTGCTTGAGATAGCCCGAAAAACGGCAAATTCCCTGCAAAGCGTCGCGTCAAAAAACGATATTACGATAAGCGTTGCCGGCGAATCGTCGTGCGTCAAAGGAGTTTATGATATAATCGACGAAATGGTTTATAATCTATGTGACAATGCTGTCAAATACAATCGCCCGGGCGGCAGCGTCAATATTACCGTAGAGAATAAAACGATTACGGTTGCCGATACGGGAATAGGAATCCCCCTATCCTCTCAGCCGAGGGTATTTGAGCGTTTCTACCGCGTGGATAAAAGCCATTCCAAGGAGATAGGCGGCACGGGGCTGGGGCTTTCGATAGTAAAGCACGCCGCAATATATCACGGCGCAAAAATCGATCTTGAAAGCGTCGAAAACGTCGGAACAAAAATTAAAATCAGCTTTTAGACAAAAAAAGCAGCTGTAAAACCCGAGGTTTTACAGCTGCTTTAATATGCGGATTTAATCAGTCTTCGTTTTCTTCCTTGACCTTATCTATGATTTCCTGAGGAATAGCCTCACCGTGCTTTACAACAAGTATGCAAAGTATTGAGAGTATAAATGCTATCGGGCAGTAATAGAACAGCGACAGATATGTGCCTGTAAACATACGAACTATGCCGTAGATTATGGGCGTAGCTATCTGTGCCGAGAATGTAGCGGTGTAGTAGTAGCCGGTGTATGTGCCTACTTTGTCAATGCCGCCGATTTCAAGCACAAGGGGAAGCGTGTTAACGGTTATAAACATATTTGCCGCGCCGCCTACTATAAGAGCTACCCAAATAAGAGCACCGCTCAAAGCGTCGATGCCGAGTATATGAGTGATAAGGTAAGCCGCAAACGCGAGAACAAATATAAACAGACCTCCGAGTATGGTCTTTTTTCTGCCGATTTTCTTGCCGAGCCAGCCTGCCGGAAGAGCGGCGAGAGCGGAAGCGGCGGCAAAAGCGGTGGTCATTATGGTTGCCTGCGCTGTTGTCTTATGAAGAATTTCAGCCGCAAAAAGGGCAAAGAAAGTGGATATTGCGTTTGTTCCGCAGAAGAGGAAGAACAGACCCATAAGCATAAATACAAGGCTTCGTCTTTCGCCGGGGTTTAATTTCTCCGCCTTCATTCTTTCTTTTTCTGCCTTTTTAGCCTCTTTTTCGGCTTTGCGTTTTGCCTTTTCGTCGGCAGCCTCTGCCATATCGGCTTTAAGCTTTAAACGGTTGTCAGGCTCTTTTACGAAGAAGAGTATGACAAGCATACCTATTATCATAACTGCCGCGCCGAGCAGGAAAACATAGGGGAAGGTATCATATTCGTCAAATTCCGGAGATTTGGACGAAATACCCATAGCCGCGCAGTAAATTGCGGTGACTATAGTTCCGGCAAAAAGTCCGAGAGCACTGCCGATACCGCCCATAAGGTTAATGACGGCGTTGCCCTCGCTTCGAAGTTCGTTCGGGGTCAAATCAGGCATAAGGGCAACCACCGGTGCTCTCCACAGCGACATTACAAAAACAAACATAATTATGAAAAGCATTGTGAAGCCGAGTGAATTGAACTTTACGGCAATAATGGGAATTATCGCGAACAGCAATGCGGAGATCGGCGCGCCGTAAACAACAAACGGGCGGCGTTTGCCTAATCGCGAATGAGTGTTGTCCGAGAGCTTGCCGAAGGTCGGTTGAAAAATTACGCCGAAGATGTTGTCAAAGGTCATTATTATACCTATGAACAACGGTACAAGGGTAATACCGCCTGCGGCTGTGCCTACGTCTTCGCCGTTAGCTTCCGCAAAGGACGCGAGAGCGGGAAACGCCTCGTTAAGCTTTGCGCTCCACGAAGTAATAGCGGCACTTTCGTTAAGTAGCCTGTTAAGTATCTTTGTTATGTATGGGTCATATATGGCCCACGCTATGGATGAGGCCATAAAGCCGAATCCGGTGAGTATTGTGTGCCAATAGTTCAGCTTGCCGTTGCTTTTGGCACAGAAATATTTACTTTCCATTTCGTTCTCCCTTTCAAACTTGATAGCGTTTTTCCGAATACGGTATAACACTATCTGTAATAATAACAAATTATTGCTGTGATTGCAATATTTGATTGTAGAAAATACACATATAACATAAATTTTATATATATTTATCAAAAGCGTTTTCCGTAAAATCAAAACCGATATTATCGCTTTTTTAATATTTATTGTCGTTTGATTGTTAATAAGTATTGTATTGAGGCGGTTTTTATGATAAAACTATATGTGCCGACGACATTTTACAAAAGGGGAAAAAGAGCTTGGAAATAAAACCGATAGCGCATATAAGAACCGATTTCGATGAAAAATTCGGCATACCGCGTCAAAGCGGACTTTGCTCTCTTCTTGAGGGGAAAATAGTGTTCGAGCCGGAATTTGCAAAGCGTGAGAGCGTAAGAGGACTCGAAGAGTTCTCTCATATTTGGCTTATATGGCAGTTTTCCGAAAACCCTCCGACGTCGTCGCTTACGGTTCGTCCGCCGCGTCTCGGCGGCAACAAAAGAGTAGGCGTTTTCGCATCTCGTTCCCCGTTTCGTCCGAACAGTCTTGGGCTTTCGTGTGTAAGGCTCAAAAGCATTGAGTATTCTTCCTCAGGTGAGCCTGTGATAAATGTTTTCGGAGCCGATTTGTGCGACAAAACGCCGATATTTGACATCAAGCCGTATGTTCCGCTCTCCGATTGTGTGCCGGATGCTTTGGAGGGCTATACAAAAATGACAAAGGAACATATTTTATCGGTTCATATTCCCGAGGAGAAAGCCCTGCTGCTTCCGAAAAATAAGCTTGCGGCGTTAAAAGAGATACTGCAATTAGACCCGCGACCCGGATACGACGATTCGCCTGAAAAGCTGTACGGCTTGAGCTTCGCTGGATACAATATAAAATTTTCTGTTAAAAACGACGTACTGTGCGTTTCGGATATAGAAAAAATCAAGAGGTAGAAAGATTTATGGCAAATCCCATAGGGCATTTAAAAACCATCAACAAGCACCGCCACGCGGTAATCAAAAACTGTTTCAGAGCCGGAATACCGTTTCAGGGGCTTCGGCATGACCTCTCAAAGTATGCTCCGGTGGAGTTTTTAAACGGGGCTAAGTACTACGACGGCTCGCGCAGTCCGAACGAGCTTGAACGTAACGATAAGGGCTATTCGGAGGCATGGCTTCACCACAAGGGCAGAAACAAGCACCATTTTGAATATTGGACCGATTACAATCTCGCAAGAAAATGCGTAATGCCCATAAAAATGCCGCTTAAATATGTAATAGAAATGTTTTGCGACCGCGTTGCCGCAAGCAAAACATATATGAAAGACAAATATACCGACGCGTATCCGCTCGAGTATTTTGAGAGGGGCAAGAGTACGAGAAGCATTGACCCCGAAACCTCGGCTTTGCTTGAAAAGCTGCTTATTATGCTGCGTGACGAGGGCGAGAAAAAAACCTTTCGCTATATAAGAAAAGAACTAAAAAAGCACAAGGACTACTGAAACAGTCCCTGTGCTTTTTTGATAAAGTCGAGCGCGTTATGCGCTTTTGGCTGATTTGCGGTTTAAAAAGAACATTGCGGCCGCCATGGCTATTATGATAACGTAGCCGATAATACTTAAAACATCCGGTACCTGACCGAAAACGAAAAGTCCGAGTAGGGAAGAAAAAACTATCTGCGAATAATCATAAACCGAAATATCGCGCGCCGGAGCATAAATATAAGCCGCCGTTATGGTATATTGACCGCCGGTTGCGGAAAGACCGGCAAGGAGCAGATAACCAAGCTGTAAGGCTGTCATCGGTTTGTATTCGGCTATCATAAACGGCAGAAATACCAAGGTGGAAAATGCCGAGAAGAAAAACACTATAAACGAGCCCTCAACCTTTTCCTGACCGAGCTTGTGAACCATTGTGTATGCAATACCGGCCCCGAATCCGCCGAGCAGACCTATAAGAGAGGGGATAAGCTCCGCATTTCGAAACGTAGGCTTTATAACAAAAAGGCAGCCGATGAATGCAGTCAATACGATTATTGCCTTTTTCGGGCTTATCTTTTCCTTCAATATTAAGAGGCTTCCGAGGATCGCAAAAAACGGCGACATCTTATTAAGTATCGACGCATCTGCGAGGACAAGCTTTCCTATCGCATAAAAATTACATACTATGCCGACCGTTCCGAAAAAAGCGCGCAGAAAAAGATATTTTACAGCACTTTTCGGGACAGTTATTTTTTTGTGCTCTTTTAAAAGAACGGCCACGGAGAAAACGAACGCGACAATATTTCTGAAAAAGCTCTTTTGCATTGCCGGCAAGTCACCTGAAAGGCGCACAAACATTCCCATCAGTGCAAAGCAAAACGCCGAGGCTGTTATCAGGATAATTCCCTTATTTGTATTATTTAACTTTAATCTTTCCATATCTTATAGGGTATCACGTCTGAATTTTTAATCAAGATGTATTTATTACAAATTTCTTGCTTTTTCGCTCCTGTTATTTTACAATGAAATTAATCTGATACAGGGAGGAATAAAAAATGTCAAAAATCAATTACAACGGACCCGATGTCTTTAAACCGCTCAGTCCCTGGGCTTATTTCGGCCTGTCAATTCTGTTTTCGCTCCCGGTGGTGGGATTTATTTTCCTTATCATCTTCAGCGTGAGCGACGCCAATATCAATCGCAGGAACTTCGCGCGTTCGTATTGGTGTATCTATGTTATAATAGCCGTTGCGGCGGTTGTTGCGGTAGCCTCCGGCGTTACACTCGGTTCTCTCGAAAATATGATGGCGGCGGTTCGTCCGATAGCCTGACGTTTTGCGCCGTATTCGGTGCAGCAATATAAAGTAACAATAAAAAGCGACTGCTTTTGCAGTCGCTTTTTATAATGCTATTGATTTAAAAGCAACGGTCAGTCTATATCGGCAGTAAAGTCAACATACCATTGGTGACCTATTTTAACGAGTGTTATTATTTTGGGGTGCTCTGCGAATTCAACGTTTTTCTGTGCTATTGCGTCTTTGTCGCCGACGCCGGAGAGCACTTTCACCGTTTTGACTTCAGCTACCGCGGAGATATCGTTTGCGGAAATTCCGAAATGCTCATAGGCGGCCTTTTGACCGCTTGTAAGCGATGATGTGTAAGCCTTGACTTCGTCATTATCGTATTCACGTACGAGAGACGTGTCGGCGGTTATGGTATAACCGGCGTTGTATTTTTCATCATCGTCAGAGAGAACAGCCTTGTTTTTACCGAGATAATAATCGGCATATTCTTTGCCCTTGCCGTAAAGCACCTCGCAGTTATAAGCGTATTCATCCATATATGTGCCGAGGTTCCCTTCAAGTGCAGAGAACATATCATCGGTTGTAAATGCCTTGTTGCCGTATATTTCCTCGTAGCAGGGAACATATGCCGCAAAATATTCCGAAAACAGCTTGTCATAATTTTCAAATCCGTAGAGATCAACAAGGTCTGTAAATACGGGGTACATTCTGTCGAGAAGAAGTGTGAGCTTTTCGCCCTCTTCCTCGGCGGTCATTGCGGGAGCCGTGGCATTTTCGTCGATGTATTTGTCCATATAGTTCTCGGAGATGAAATTGCCGAACTTGGTGTTCTTTATGAGCACGGTATATTTAAGAGCGTCATAGCCGTCGTTTTCGGCGGTGTTTTCAACATACTGCTCGGCGACCTTTTCGGGTGAGAACATTATGTAATTGTTTTTATAATACGCGGTGACGAGAACCGAGAATAAAACGATTATTGCGATTACCGAAACTATTGCATATGTTACGTCAAATTTCTTTGTGGGACTCTCGGGCTGCTTTTCGTATTCGACCTGAGGCTTTTTCTTTTTTTCTTTAACAGCCATCTTTATGCCTCCTCTCCCGCAGCTTTTAACGCAGCGGCTTTTTCGCGGCGTTCCTGAAGCTCTTTTGCTATCATATCACGCTTTTTACCGTTGAGGTCATAGAAGAATATCGGAATCATCTGCCCCAAAACGAATATTGCCGGTATTATCGTGTATATCATAAGGAATCTGTTAAGGGTTGTCTGTGACTGAGTGGCATAAGCTATATTTGCGTTTGTAGAGGTAACATAGCCCGCCCATACAACAAGCGCAGGACCGAAAGACTTTGTGAGGGCGGCGGCAACCTTTGAGAAGAAGCCGAAGCCTGCGTAGCAAAGCCCCTCTTGACGCTTGCCGGTTTTCCATTCGATTTCGTCAACGCAGTCGGCAATCATTACGTTGGGCGTAAGATTGGTGTTGCCGTGCTGAAGTCCGACAAAGAAGTTAATGATAAGGAACGGTATTGTGAGCTCCTTGGGAACAAAGCCTATTACCTTTGATACCAAAAACAGTACCGTGAGCGAGAGTGCGCCGTAAAGGCAGCATACTATGTAAACCTTTTTGGTATCAAGCATTTTAAGGAGCTTTTTAACTATAAGCATGCCTACCGCCGTGCCTATGCCCATAGGCAACAAAAGTGCTATTTTGAGGTCCTTTGAGCCGAGCAGGTAAACTGCTATGTAGAGGCTTACAGTGCTGTATACGCCTCTGCCGAAGCCGGTGAATTTCGTAAGCGAAACCATAAGGAGGTTTTTATTTGTGAATACGAATTTAAGGCTCTCTTTAAGGCTGACTTTTTCCTCGGTATAAGGGACTCTCTCACGGTTGTTGGGGAAGAATATCATCGTAAAGAGAACGCAGCCGAGCGCGCAGACCGCCGTTGAAATCACAAGGTCAAGACCCTGACCCTCTGCCGTTTTATACTGCTGCTTACCCATTATGGCTTTCATGGCAAAGCCCACTGCAGGCAAAACTGCCATACCGCCGGACTGACCGATAGCTTTAAATATACTTGCTATTGAGATTGCGTCGCCGCGCTCCTCGGGGTTCGGTGTACAGCACGCACCGAAGCACCCGGCGGGACTTTCTACGGCACACGCCGCCGCCGTGTAAAGAGAATATATTATAAACATCCAGGCAACCGCAAGCTTGTAATTGCCGGTTTTCGGAGCAATAAATACGAGCATTGCAACTATTGCCATCGGGATAACGCCGAAGCCTATCCAAGGACGGATTTTGCCCCATTTGGTTCTCGTCCTGTCAACGAGATAACCGATGACAAGCTCGCAAACCGCACCTACTATTCCGGCAAAACCGAATACATAGGCGAGCATTTTGGTTATGGAGGCGGGGTCTATACCGCTTCCCTTAAATGCGAAATCATTGAAGAACGTATAGGTGTAATCGGGCATCCAGCCGGTGAGAAGACTGACGCCGAAAAGACCTATGCCGAAAGTCCATATTTCGGACTTCCTCATGTACCTTTTCATAAAAGACCTCCTTAATAAACAGAAAGGGTGCCGAAGTGTCAGCACCCTTCAAAGACATAATAAAAATTATATCCCAAAAAATATTATAATTCAACTGATATATTTTACAAAAACAGCAGTGAAAATTTTACAATTTAATGCGTTAAAGAGCGGCAAGCTCTTTTTCGTCTCTTTTCGGAACCGGACGACCTGTGTTTTCGTAGAAGGTTGAATTTGCGGGAATTACAAAATTCAAAGCGGACGGCATTATTTCAAACGTGCTTTCCTTGACGTACTCGCATTCTCCGTCAACGTTTACTGCGGCAAGCTCTTTGCTTTCTATATGCATTTTTTTACCGCGCAAAAATGTGGTAAAATCCCAATCGAGATGCTCACCGCGCTTATATGCGTTTATGAGCCCCGCAAGCTTCAATCTGCCAACGGTTTTGCGAACTATTATAAAATCGAGCAGGCCGTCGTCGGGAATGGCTTTCGGCGCACCCATATATCCTCCGCCGTACCAGCGCGAATTCCCGCAGAGCGCAAACAGCATTGTGCCCTCTATTACCCTGTCGTCGTCAACGGTTACCTTGAATTCGCTGTTAAGGCGCTTGCCGAGACAGTAGAGGAGCGACGCGGTATATGCGGCTTCGCCCGTTATGAGCGGTATTTTTTTGAAATAAGCCTGCTTTGCACATACCTCCGCGTCAATTCCCATTGAGCACTGATTAACTGCAACCTTATCGCCGCATTTGATGAGGTCAAGCTTATGTACGCTGCCGTTTACCTGCGAATCAAGGTTTGTGAGGTCTTCTCTCTTTCCGAAAAGTCTTGCAAAATCATTACCCGAGCCTAAGGGCAGAGACGCGACCTCGGCGTTCGGGTACTTGTATGCTCCGTTTACGACCTCATACAACGTGCCGTCGCCTCCGCAGGAATAAAACCTTACCGGTTCGCCTCGCTTTGCGATTTCCTCAACATATTTCATTCCGTCTCCGCTGAATTTAGTGACGTAAAGCTGAGCGTCAAGCTTATGTGTTTTACAGTAGCTGTTAATGACCGGGATTATTTTTTTCGCGGCTTTCCCTTTACCGGCAGTAGGGTTAATTATAAAAATATGCTTCATAATAACTCTCCCATTATAATACAACTTAAAAAAGTAAAATGCAGATTTTATTTAAAGTAAAAATACAACTGACATTTAATCATGCCGTTATATAGTTTACGCCTTTTATCCGCTTTTCTTCCGAAGGACTCTTCAAAAGTCTCCGACGGGCTTATTATGCTGTACGACCAACCGTGCTTTCTCGGAAATACCCTTCCCATTGACCGTATTAAATCGTCTACCTCCTTTTGTGACAGCATCCTTTCACCGTAAGGCGGGTTTGTGATAACCGTGCCCTTTTCGGATTTCGGCGCAAAATCTCTTATGTCCGCGCGTGCAAACTCAATTTTGTCGGCAACTCCGGCGCGAATCGCATTCTCCTTTGCCGTTTCGAGGGTTTGCCTGTTTATATCAAAGCCGTATGCTTTAAAGTCGCTTTCGGTAATTATTTCACTCTCTGCTTTTTCACGCTCGCTCTCCCAAATTTCATACGGGATAAACGGGAACCGCTCGGAGGCAAAATGACGTTTAAGCCCCGGAGCTATATTGTGCACAAGCATTGCGCCCTCTATAAGAATTGTTCCGGAACCGCACATCGGGTCGTAGAGAGTGTGGTACGGGCGCAGATGCGACAGAGCGCACATTGCTGCCGCAAGAGTCTCCTTGATAGGTGCTTCGTTTGCAACCGGGCGATAGCCGCGCTTGTGCAGGCCCATGCCGGTAGTGTCTATCATCAGGTGAACCTTGTTTTTCATTATCGAAAAATCTATCTGGAATTTTACGCCTGTTTCCTCAAACCATTGTACGTTATATTTTGTTTTAAGTCTTTCGACGATTGCTTTCTTGATTATCGACTGACAGTCGCTGATGCTGAAAAGGTCGGAATTTACGCTGTGGCCCTTGACGGGGAATTCGTCAAATTCTCCTATGAAATTTTCCCACGGGAGTGCCTTTGTGCCCTCAAACAGTTCCTCAAAAGAATGCGCCTCAAAGGAGCCTACGACTATCATTATACGCTCGGAAAATCTTGAGCGGATATTTGCGCGCGCTGCCAAATATTCGTCTCCCGAAAAGAACACTCTTCCGTTTTCGGCGGCGACGTTTTCCGCCCCCATTTTTTTAAGCTCGTCCGAAACAAGGCTTTCAAGCCCGAATATGCACGGAGCGGTAAAATTCATCTTCATAATTAGTCCTTTTAATATCAATGGTAGCCTTTAGTATAATTGTTTAGCCTGAAAAAATCAATACCCACATATTGCGCTTAGGTTGTCAAGGCTTGGCGAATTGCGTTTTCTTGCTGATTTTACGGGATATTGATCAAACAAAAAAAGGCAGGGAAAAACCTGCCTTTTTCGGTAAATGTTTAAGCTTACTGCTCGACCTCGTAAACACTGACCTTTTTGCGGTCTTTGCCGAGTCTCTCAAACTTAACGGTACCGTCAACCTTAGCAAAAAGGGTGTCGTCGGAGCCTTTGCCGACGTTTGTACCGGGATGGATGTGAGTTCCGCGCTGTTTAACAAGAATGTTGCCTGCGAGAACGAACTGACCGTCCGCACGCTTAACGCCGAGTCTCTTGGATTCAGAATCACGGCCGTTCTTTGTGGAACCCATACCTTTTTTATGAGCGAACAACTGGATGTTTATTTTAAGCATTATTCAGCACCTCTTTCAATTTTGATGTAATTCGGATAAAGCTCGGAAAGCTCTTTTAAATGCAGCTCAAAGCCTTTTAAAAGGTCATTTGCCGCCGCAGCCTCGTCTTTTGAGAGGCGAATTCCGAGAAAGCCGTCCTTTTCGATTATTTCGGGATTTAACAGCATTATTTCGGTCAGCGTATTGACGGTCATATAAGAAGCCGACGAAACCGCCGAGCAAATTATATCCTTGCCTATTTCGGCACTGCCCGAATGACCGGATACGGAAAAACCCGTAATAATGTCACCCGAATAAACGAATTTTGCGGTTATCATTTTACTTACGCTTTGATGTCGGCTATTTCAACCTTGGTGTACGGCTGACGATGACCCATCTTGCGTTTCTCGTTCTTTTTGGGCTTGTAGGTGAAAACAACGACCTTTTTGCTCTTGCCGTTCTTAAGCACCTTAGCGCTTACCGAAGCACCGTCAACATAGGGTGCACCGACTTTGAGACCGTCGTCGCCGCCGACTGCGATTACTTTATCAAAAGTAATATCGGCATTTTCGTCTGCTGCAAGCTTTTCGATGAATATAACGTCGCCTTTTTCGACTTTATACTGCTTGCCGCCTGTTTCGATTATTGCGTACATTTTTTTACCTGCCTTAATATAGACTCGCTATCGGAGGCGGAAACTTCGCTTAGTAGTATGCGGACATACTGCCCCCTAATATGCGGCTATGATATTTTAACAGAACGGTATGGCTTTGTCAAGACTTTATTGGATTCTTTTCCGCTTGCCGGACGGTGTTGAAAAGTATGCGGCATTATGCTACAATACTATTTATAATATAATGTGAGGGAGCTTTTAAAATGCCCGAGAAGAAAAAGTCAATCAGTAGCAGTAAAAGCGGCGTTAAAAGCGGCAATTGCCCTCTTTACAAAAAATGCGGCGGATGCCAGCTCCAAAATTTAACATATGAGCAGCAGTTACGATACAAGCAGGTAAAGTGCATAAGGCTGCTCGGAAAATTCTGCCGCGTCGGCGAGATCATAGGTATGGAAAACCCCTATCACTATCGAAACAAGGTTCAGGCGGCTTTCGCTCTTGACAGACACAGCAATATAATATCGGGAGTCTATCAGTCATCGTCGCACAAAATAGTTCCCGTCACCGTTTGTATGACCGAGGACGAAAAAGCAGATGAGATAATGGGCACGATTCGCCGGCTTTTGAAAAACTTTAAGCTTCGCCCTTATAATGAGGATACGGGCAGGGGGTTTTTGCGCCATGTGCTTGTAAAGCGCGGCTTTAAAAGCGGCCAAATAATGGTGGTGCTCGTCACCGGAACAAGGGATTTCCCGAAGAAAAAGGACTTTGTTGCGACACTTTTGAAAATACATCCCGAAATTACCACCGTAGTGCAAAACGTAAACAATCAAAAAACAAGTATGGTTCTCGGCAACAGGAGCGAGGTGCTTTTCGGCGACGGATATATAACGGAGCAGCTCGGCGATTTTTCGTTTAGAATATCCCCGAAGGCTTTTTATCAGATAAATCCCATACAGACTGAGGTGCTGTATAATACGACGCTTGAATTTGCCGGGCTTACCGGTAAGGAAACCGTTGTTGACGCATATTGCGGCACCGGAACGATAGGTATTTTCGCTTCGCCGAAGGCTAAAAAAGTGGTGGGTGTGGAGCTTAATCCCGATGCCGTAAAGGACGCACGCGTAAACGCAAAGCTTAATTCCGCCGAAAATACGGAGTTTTACAATGCGGACGCCGGCGAGTTCTTGGCGGACGCCGCCGCTTCAAACGAGAAATACGATGTTGTTATAATGGATCCTCCGCGCAGCGGAAGCACGGTAAAGTTCTTGAAATCGGTTGTAAAGCTCGCACCGAAAACCGTTGTGTATGTGTCCTGCAACCCCGAAACTCTTGCAAGAGATTTGATGTTTCTTGTCAGAAACGGATATAAGGTCAAAAAAATACAGCCCGTCGATATGTTTCCGCATACAAATCATGTTGAGACGGTAGTACTGCTTTCCCACAAAAAGCCAGACGGACATATCAACGTAAAAGTTGAGTTTGGCGAGGGTGAGGGAAAAGTTCCACTTGATAATATTGCTAAAAGAGCGGAAAGCTATAAGCCCAAAGAACGAGTGACCTACAAAATGATAAAGGAGTACATAGAAGCTAAATACGGCTTCAAAGTACATACCGCATATATCGCAGAGGTAAAGAGAGATTTAGGCTTGCCGATGTACGATGCTCCTAATGCGGTAGAGGAATTGAAACAGCCGAGGAAGCATCCGACACCAGAAAAGGTAGAAGCAATCAAAGATGCACTTCGTTATTTTGCAGTGATATAAAACTTTACTTACAATCGAATATTTCTTACATAGCCGTTTATTCATTTATTTGAGTAAGCGGCTTTTTTCATCCCTATTTTTCGGAATAAGGATATTTTTTGTAGAAGGAGGAGGTTTATTTGAACACACAGATCATCGCCATTGCCAACCAGAAAGGCGGCGTTGGCAAGACAACGACCTGTGCCAACTTGGGAATCGGGCTGGCGCAGGCCGGAAAGAAAGTCCTTCTGATCGACGGGGACCCACAAGGGAGCCTGACAATCAGCCTGGGAAATCCGCAACCGGACAAGTTGCCATTTACATTGTCCGATGCAATGGGCAAAATTCTGATGGATCAGCCTATACGCACTGGAGAAGGTATTCTGCATCATGCGGAAGGCGTAGACCTGATGCCTGCGGACATCCAGTTATCTGGTATGGAGGTATCCCTGGTAAATGCCATGAGCCGTGAGACTATCTTGCGGCAATATCTGGACACGCTGAAGGGGCAATATTCCCATATCCTCATCGACTGTCAGCCCTCTCTGGGTATGCTTACGGTCAATGCGCTGGCCGCTGCGAACAGGATCATCATTCCCGTTCAGGCGGAGTACCTGCCCGCCAAAGGACTGGAACAGCTGCTCTCTACGGTAAACAAGGTAAAGCGGCAGATCAATCCCAAGCTCCAGATAGACGGTATCCTGCTGACGATGGTGGACAGCCGAACCAACTTTGCCAAAGAGATCTCCGCGCTCCTGCGGGAGACCTATGGCAGTAAGATCAAGGTATTCGGCACAGAGATCCCCCATTCTGTCCGGGCAAAGGAAATCAGCGCCGAGGGAAAAAGCATTTTTGCCCATGATCCCGGCGGCAAGGTGGCTGAAGGCTACAAAAATCTGACGAAGGAGGTGTTGAAACTTGAAAAGCAGCGCGAAAAAAATAGAGCTGGCCTCGGTAGATGATCTGTTTTCCACCGAAGAAGGCCGTCAGGATGCAAAGCTGGAGAAGATACAGGAAATTCCGCTGTCTGAGCTGCATCCGTTCAAGAACCACCCCTTCAAAGTCAAGGATGACGAGGCCATGATGGAGACCGCTGACAGTATCAAGCAGTATGGCGTTCTGGTCCCGGCGATTGCCCGACCGGACCCGGAGGGCGGTTATGAGCTGGTAGCCGGACACAGGCGGCACAGAGCCAGTGAGCTGGCAGAAAAGGAGACCATGCCGGTCATTGTTCGGGATTTGGATGATGATGCCGCTACGATCATTATGGTTGACAGCAACTTACAGCGAGAAAGCCTACTTCCCAGCGAAAGAGCCTTTGCCTACAAAATGAAGCTGGAGGCTATGAAACATCAGGGAGAGCGAGTTGATTTAACTTCGTCCCAAGTTGGGACGAAGTTGAGAGCCGATGAAATATTGGCTCAGCAGGCTGGTTCGAGCAGAAATCAAGTTCAGCGCTATATCCGTCTGACAGAGCTGATTCCTGAATTGATGGATATGGTGGATGAAAAGAAGATTGCCCTGAACCCTGCCTATGAGTTGTCCTTTCTCAAAAAGGAAGAACAGGTAGACCTGCTGGACGCGATGGACAGCGAACAGGCTACCCCTTCTCTTTCCCAAGCCCAGCGGCTCAAGAAATACAGTCAGGAGGGGTATCTGACCCTCGATATGATGCGTGTCATCATGGGAGAGGAAAAGAAAAGTGATCTGGACCGAGTGACATTTACCTCTGACACCTTGCGGAAGTATTTCCCTAAAAGTTATACGCCACAGCGGATGCAGGAAACCATCATCAAGCTGCTGGAGGCATGGCAGAAAAAGCGTCAGAGAGACCAGGAACGATGAAAGGAGCCGCCTATGAGGGATATTTCAGCCCGTGAGCTGAAAGGACACAACATTCTCGCCGTAGAGAGGTTTTGGGATAACACCCGCTGGATGATTGAGTTTTCTGTCCTGCGTCCCAGCACTGCTTATGGCAGCCCCGGAGATGAAATGCGGCTGTTTTTGACTGAGGACGGGTATCAGACAGCCCTGCAAAGCCAGCAGCGCAAGGAGATTAAGATTAAGCGTTACGCTCGTGTGATTGAGGGACATATCCTCGATTTCAAACCGGGAAAACGCCGCCGCTCATAAACCCATACAACGAAAGGAAAGGAATGACTATGTGTACAGTAAAGGAAATTCAGGAAGCAATCCGGGAAGATTGCAGATCCCAACATGACATGGATTCAACGGATATTGACCGCGTGATGCAAACACTTCCTTTCGCTCAGGAGGAACCATTTACAGGGGCGCGTCCCCAAAAGCCGCTGTTTTGGTTTTATGCGAGAAAATTTGAAAAGCGTTGAACACCGCAATTCTTTGAAATGAGGATTGCGGTTTTTTTGTACCCAAAATTCGGAAGGAGTGAGGTCGATGGCCGTTTTTCGCATTGAACGGACCCGTGATTATACCGTGATGAGCAATCATCATTTACGAAATGCAAACTTGTCGTTAAAAGCCAAAGGGCTGTTATCCATGATGCTGTCTTTGCCGGAGGACTGGAATTACACCACCCGTGGCCTTGCAAAGATCTGTAAGGAGGGCGTAGATGCCATCGGTGCTGCCCTGCGTGAACTGGAAGGAGCCGGATATATCGTGCGCCATCAGAGACGCGATAAAAGTGGGCGGATCACAGATACCGAGTATGTCATCTATGAACAGCCCCAGCCGGATCTGTCTCAGCCGGATACGGCTTCACCAGATACGGAAAACCCGGATATGGTAAAACCGGATACGGAAAAGCCCGCAGAATTAAATATAGAGAAATCAAATACAGAAAAATCAATTACTTATGGATCAAGTACCGATTCCATTCCCTTCCGGGAAACAGCGGCGGCAGGACCGCCGGAACGGAAAGGAAGGGATGCGATGTCTGTCACAGAGATAGAAAATTATCGGGAGTTGATTTTGGAGAATATCGAGTACGACTACCTGTGCAGGGAGTTTGCCACCTATCGGGAGGATTTAGACGAGATCGTGGAGCTGATGGTGGAAACAGTCTGTGCCAGACGCAAAACCACCCGTATCGCTGGCAGCGACTTTCCCCATGAGGTGGTGCGCTCCCGTTTTTTGAAGCTGGACAGCGAACATATCCGGTTTGTCATGGACAGCTTGCAGAAAAACACCACCGAGGTCCGCAACATGAAGCAGTACCTACTGACAGTGCTGTTTAACGCACCCACCACCATCAGCAACCACTACACTTCACAGGTCAATCACGATATGAACGCAGACGGCTGGTAAGGCCGCCTTTTATCATGCCAAAGGAGGCACGACATGAACCAGATGGAAATTTTCAAAAACCCGGAGTTTGGTAGTATCCGTGTCATTGAGGAAAATGGCAAATATTTGTTCAGCGGAACGGATGTGGCCGCTGCGCTGGGGTACAGCAATCCCCGCGATGCAATTATCCGCCATTGTAGGTATGTCGTGAAACGCGACGCACCTCACCCACAAAGCCCCGACCGCAAAATCAGTATGACGTTTATCCCAGAAGGCGATTTGTACCGCCTGATCGTTCACAGCAAATTGCCATCGGCAGAGCAGTTTGAACGGTGGGTATTCGATGAGGTCCTGCCTACCATTCGTAAGCACGGGGCCTATCTCACAAAAGAGAAGCTGTGGGAGATTGCCACTTCCCCGGAAGCACTGATGAAGCTCTGCTCAGACCTGTTGGCTGAGCGTGAAGCAAATATTTCTCTGCGTAAGGAAAATGCACAGCTGGAGGGCAAAGCCGCTTTCTATGACCTGTTCATCGACTTAAAGCACAGCACCAATCTCAGAACTACCGCCAAAGAGTTGGATGTCCCGGAGCGCCGGTTTGTCCGGTTTCTGATAGAACGGCGTTTTGTGTACCGCACGGCATCCGGCAATGTGCTGCCTTATGCCAATGTGAAAAATACAGGGCTGTTTTGCGTCAAAGACTACTGCAACCACGGTCATATCGGTTCCTACACGCTGGTCACGCCCCAAGGCAAGCTCTATTTTGCCCAGCTGCGGGAAATGATCTTGCTGGTCTCATAAGAAAGGAAGTGGGTTTTATGCAGGAAGGCAAAACAATCGGTCAGCTGATGGAGGAAATGCGCCAGAAAGCTGGGGCGCAGAACTACCACGGCCATGACTACATGGATCTCCAGCGATTTGCGGAGAACACCCGGCACATGATTATTTTTGATGTGCTGACGCATGATTCCCCGGTGGGCTGGAAAGGAGAACGCACCCGCCTGTTTTTGTCAGATATAGGCTATGAAAAAGCTCTGGACAGTCAAGCGAAAGGGCAGATTAAGATTTTGAGCCACGCAAAGGTGTGTCAGGGCAATCTGCACTATGACCGTACTGACCAGTTACGCTAAGGAGGGCGTTATGAAGCGTTATCTTCTGCGGCGGCTGGTGGTTCCGCCTTAGCAAAAAATGAGATTCCCTGCAAACTTCGTGGAAAGGAGGAGAGAAAATGCAGGAAGAAGTGGAAAACAGAACTTTGACGCTGGTTGTCAGTGGAACAAAGTTTACCGGCAGAATGTTTAAGGCTGCCATAAGCAAGTACATGGCACATCGCAAGGAAAAGAAACTGCAAAAGCAGAGAAGCCGTGATGCGCCGGTTATTCCGCACGGAAAACAGACTGTGAAGCAGCTTGTCGGGCAGAATCAGGGAATATCCAATATTGAGATCACAGACCCCTCTATCAAGGAGTTTGAGAAAATCGCCCGGAAATATGGTGTGGATTATGCGGTGAAAAAGGATCGTAGCAGTTCTCCACCAAAGTACCTGATTTTCTTCAAGGGTCGCGATGCGGATGCGCTGACAGCAGCCTTTACAGAGTACACCAATAAAAAGGTCAAAAAGGCAACGAAAACAGAGCGCCCGTCTGTACTGGCAAAACTTAACCAGTTCAAAGAGATGGTTAAAAATGCTGTGGTGGATCGCACCAAGCGAAAGGAGCTGGAACGATGAAAAAGCAGTTTGACATCAAAAAGCTCGTTTTGCTGAACCTGCCCTATCTTCTGATGGGGCTGTTTGCTACCAACTTCGGAGAGGCATGGCGGTTGGCACAGGGGGCAAATGCTTCAGAGAAATTCCTTTCCCTGTTTGCTGTCCTTCCTGGGGCGCTGCAAAGTTTCTGGCCCAGCCTGCACCCGTTGGATCTGCTGGTGGGGCTGTGCTGCGGTGCCGGCCTGCGTCTGGCGGTATATCTGAAAAGTAAAAATGCGAAGAAATACCGCCACGGCATGGAGTACGGCTCCGCCCGATGGGGAACCCATGTGGACATCGCGCCCTACATCGACCCGGTGTTCCAGAACAATGTGATTCTGACCAAAACCGAGAGCCTAACCATGAACAGCCGCCCCAAGGACCCCAAGACCGCCAGAAACAAAAATGTTCTGGTGATCGGCGGCTCCGGCTCCGGTAAGACCCGGTTTTGGCTGAAACCCAACCTGATGCAGATGCACAGCTCCTATGTGGTCACAGACCCGAAAGGAACCATTCTGGTGGAGTGCGGAAAAATGCTCCAGAGGGGCGCGCCCAAGCTGGGCAAGGACGGCAAACCCATGAAGGATAAGCGCGGTAAGGTCATTTATGAGCCGTACCGGATTAAGGTCCTCAATACCATCAACTTCAAAAAGTCCATGCACTACAATCCTTTTGCCTATCTGCACAGCGAAAAAGACATTTTGAAGCTGGTAACAACGCTGATCGCCAATACCAAAGGCGAAGGCAAGGCCGGAGACGATTTCTGGGTAAAAGCAGAAACCTTGTTGTACTGCGCGCTTATTGGCTATATCCATTATGAGGCTCCGGTGGAGGAGCAGAACTTCTCTACCCTAATTGAGTTCATCAACGCCATGGAAGTCCGTGAGGATGACGAGGAGTTCAAAAACCCCGTAGACCTGATGTTTGATGCACTGGAAGCCGAGAAGCCAAATCACTTTGCGGTGCGCCAGTATAAGAAATATAAGCTGGCCGCCGGTGTTGTATGCTTTAAGAGACTTATTCATCACGATATGAGTAAGTCTCTTAAAACATATAAGGCTACAAAGCAGAAAGGAGACCCCATGAGCAAACAGAAAATAACCGCCCTATACGAGCGTTTGAGCCGTGACGATGAACTGCAAGGCGAGAGTAATTCCATATCCAATCAGAAAAAATTATTGGAGGAATACGCCGCACAGCAAGGCTTCACAAACTGTGTCCACTTTACGGACGATGGAATAAGCGGAACTTGTTTCGATAGACCCGGCTTTCTGGATATGATGCGGCAAGTCGAAGCCGGAAATGTGGACTATCTGTGCATTAAGGACATGAGCCGTCTGGGGCGTGACTATCTCAAAGTCGGTCAGATTATGGAGATTTTACGCCAGAGAGGTGTCCGTCTCATTGCCATCAATGACGGTGTGGACAGTGCCAGAGGGGACGATGATTTTACCCCTTTTCGTAACATCATGAACGAATACTACGCACGAGACACAAGCCGCAAAATCAAGTCCACTTTCAAGACCAAAGGCATGACAGGCAAGCATCTGACAGGGACGGTCATTTACGGTTATCTCTGGAATGAGACAAGAGACCAATGGATTGTTGATGAATATGCCGCCGAGGTTGTCAAGCGTATTTTTGCTATGACGATTGACGGCTACGGACCGTATCAGATTGCAAAGAAGCTGTCCGAGGACAAGATACTCATTCCCTCTGCCTACCTTGCACAGCATAACGAGGGCGTGAACAAAAACAAGACTTTCAAGGATGTGTACGGTTGGGGTTCTTCCACTATCGTCAATCTGTTGGACAAGCGTGAATATCTCGGTCATACCGTCAATTTCAAGACCCGAAAGCATTTCAAGGACAAGAAAAGCCATTATGTGCCGGAGGACGAATGGACGATTTTCGAGAATACTCATGAAGCCATTATCAGCCAAGAGACTTTCGACCTTGCACAGAAAATCCGAAGCAAGGTCAGACGATACCCCGATGGATGGGGCGAAGCTGCTCCTCTCACAGGCTTGCTCTACTGTGCCGATTGCGGCGGCAAGATGTATGTCCACCGCACTAACAACGGCAAGCGTATCTCTCAATACACTTGCTCACAGTACACAAAAGTCCCTTGTGGAACGCTCTGCAAGACACAGCACCGTATCAATGAAGATGTGGTATTGTCTCTTGTCTCCGATATGCTCCGAGCCATAGCCGAGTATGCAAAGCATGACCGAGCCGAGTTTGTCCGAGTGGTACAAGAAGCACAGTCCAGTCAGCAGACAAGCGAGGTCAAGAAGCAACGCACAAGGCTTGCTACGTCAAAACAGCGTGTTTCGGAACTGGAAGTTTTGCTCTGTAAAATCTATGAGGATAATGTATTGGGCAAACTCCCCGATGCCAGATATGCCGTTCTGGATGCACAGTACGCAAAGGAACAGGCGGCACTTACCGCCGAGATTGCAACACTTGAAAAGGCTGTCGGAGATTATGAGAAGCATGAGAAATCCGCAGACCGCTTTATCACTCTGATTGACAAGTATCAGAACTTCGACAAGCTGACAAATACCATGCTCAACGAGTTTGTCGATAAAATCCTTGTCCATGAGCGTGCCAGAAAAGGCAGTCGAGAGACTACGCAAGAGGTTGAAATCTTCTTTAACTTTGTCGGGCGTTTCGTCCCTCCGGCATTTGCTGAAGTGGAGCTTACGCCGGAAGAATTAGAGGAAATCCGCAAGCGAGAGGAACGCAAGGACAAACTTCATCAGAACTACTTGAAGCGTAAAGCCAGCGGTGCCCAGAAGCGTTATGAGGACAAAATCAAGGCGGCGAAGAAAGCCGAGATGGACGAAAAGAAAAATGCCATTCGAGCCGAGGACATTGCAAGGGGTGTGTTTATCCCTGTCAGCAATCTTCCGAAGCGAGAGCCACAGAAAGGAGCTATCACAGCATGAACGAACTGAAACCGAGAATCCACGAAAACGGCATTGACTATATCCTTGTGGGAGATTACTATGTGCCGGATTTGAAGCTGCCGGAGGAAAAGCGACCTATCGGGCATTGGGGCAGACTTCACAAAGCCTATTTGCAGAATTACCGCCCCGCCGTTTATAACGAGCTTGTTTTGTCCTGTCGGCTTCATTCTGTCCTTGCAGATCTGAACGAACAGGCAAATGACCGCTTCTCTCTGATTATGGAGCAGATGGCAAGAGCCGAGGGCGTGACCGAGCAGATGAAAGCAGATAATCAGATGTTGTGGGTGCAGTCCATGAACTCCATCCGCAACCGAGCCGAGGAAATCATCAAGCACGAAATGATTTACTGCCATTATAGCGGAGGGGGTGATTAAATGATTATGGAAGCGATTTTCGGCGGCGATATGTACCCATTGGAGAACATTGTACCGCAACAGGACGGCTACAAGGCAGAGGTCAAAGCCATTGCCGGCCTTATGGACGAACTGGCGAACAAGTTTTCAAAAGCCGACTTTTCCAAAGTGGAGGAACTTCATCAGCGAATGACGATTGTTCAGCAGTATGAAAGCACCGAGCATTTTAAATGTGGACTGTCCACAGGCTTGCTACTTATGAAAGAAGCCTATGAATATCCGCTCAACCCCAAAGAGGACTAAAAAAGTAAGGTCTGAACCCGACAATTTAATACCGTAATTCAAGCGGCAAGTGTTTCGTTCTTCGTGAAATGCTTGTCGCTTTTATTAACCTTAAATCTTAATCTTTCAAGGAGGAACCCACTATGAATATGAACATCAATGAAAAGAAAGCTCTTTACGCTTTTGGCTGTCCGAATCGAGAAGCGACCGTTCAACGCTTGCGTCTTGTGGCTGCACTTGCTCCCGACCCTGCGGCTAAGAAGCTGTTTTTCGCTCTGGCAGTCAAGTTGAATGACAAGGACTGTGACCGTTGGTATCGCTGTTTCTTCTACAACATGAGGGTGGAAATGGAACGCTTTGCTCACCACAAGTATGTGCCGGACAGCTATCCTGTTCCGATTATGGAGGGGCTTTATGAGTAAGCTGACGAAGTATGAGAAAGAAACAATCGTCCTGTTTAATGAAGCAGACGAAGAAGCTCATATCCAGACTTACAATGCCGGACTTCGGAAACGCCTTGAAGCGTTCAGCAAGAAGTACCCCGACCTCTGCCGTTTGGATATGAGTATGGGGCAAGGCGGTGTGTCCTATTGGATTGACAAGTCCAGATTGTCTATCCGCTTTCAGCCGCCCATGAGCGAGGAACGCAGACGAAAAGCAAGCGAATTGGCGAAGCAAAACGGTTTTAACGGTCAGAACGGATAATGTAGCTTTTCGGGTCTGTTTGCGGTCAAAATGTCGGGTCTGTACCCGATGTTTTGACTGTTACATATCGTCAAGGTATAAAGTCCTTACCTACCCCAAAAAGGAAAAGTATGCGTTACGGAGCTAATATGAACTACGAATTTACCGCAAGAGCGTTGATTTATTCACACTTGCGTGATATAATAATAGAATATGTAAGCACAAGGAGGGTAAGCTATGGCGGTAACATATAAAAAGTTGTTTCATTTAATGATTGACAAGGGTATGAGCAATGCGGAATTGATGGAACAGGCAGGTTTTAGTGCCAACATCATAACCCGATTGAAACGAGATAATTACCTTTCCCTTGACACCATCGAAAAGATATGCAACACACTCCATTGCGGAGTTGATGATATTCTTGAATTTATACCTAACGAAAAAGGCAATGATGCCAGAAATCCTTTCAGCAAGGAGAATACATGATGAGTAAATTATTATTAGTGGAGGATGACCAAAGTATCGTATCCTCATTATCGGACTATTTAGGAAATGAAGGGTTCAAAATCGAAAGTGCTTCCGGGCAAAAAGAAGCAATAGAAAAATTGGATAACGACCAATACGATATAGCCTTGGTGGATATTCAATTATCAAATGGAAATGGCTTTTCTGTTTGTTCTGCAATTAAAGAAAGAGGAACTATGCCGGTTATTTTCTTAACGGCGTCTGATGATGAATATAGTGTTGTGGCAGGACTGGACATGGGAGCTGACGATTATATCAGTAAACCATTTAGACCAAGGGAGCTTCTTTCAAGGATCAACAGCGTATTAAGGAGAACTAAGAACACGCAAAACATTATCAGCTACCATGACTTAGTTGTGGACACAAATCAAGCAACCGTGGTAAAAAACGGAACAGAGATTTTATTGTCTGCTATGGAATATAAGTTGCTGTTAGTCTTTTTGCGTAACAAAGGTATTGTCCTTTCTCGCAGAAGATTGTTGGAGCTTTTATGGGACACTACCGGAGAGTTTATCAATGATAATACGCTGACTGTTTACATGAAAAGGCTGCGTGACAAAATTGAAACCAATCCGCAGGAGCCGGAAATCATAATTACTGTTCGTGGGCTTGGCTATAAGGTGGGTTGATATGGACTTTATCAGAAATAAAGAAGTGAAAAGGCAAATTGTTGTCAGCAGTATTCTTATTCTATTTTGGGGCGGCATTGGCATTATCGTTGATAGCAAAGCTGTGTGGATTGTTCTGTCGGCTATCATTTCATCAAGTGCAGTTTCCCTCTTTTTTACATATCAGAGATACAAGAAAATTGCTGATTTTAGTTTGCATATTGATAGGCTGCTGCATGGAGATGAAACGATTTCTTTTGAGCAGTTTCAAGAAGGCGAATTATCTGTTTTACATGATGAAATATCTAAGATGACAAGACGACTTATTGAACAGGCAGAAGCTCTGAAAATGGAGAAAGGTAATTTGGCGAATGCTTTAGCCGATATTTCACATCAATTAAAAACACCTTTGACATCGCTGAATATCCTAAATGCTTCTCTGTGTAATGAGGAACTGACTGACGAAGAAAGGTATGAGCTGATCCGCAAACAGACTATGCTCTTATCAAGAATGGAGTGGCTGATAGCCACACTTCTGAAAATATCCAAGCTGGATGCAGGAACGATTACTCTAAAGCCACAGGAGATATACTTAAAAGATGTGGTAGAAAAAGCAATTCGTCCTCTGGAGATTGCGGCAGAATTAAAAATGCAGACAATCACGCAAGTGATTCCGGCAGAACTGAAACTTGCTCTTGATGCTGATTGGACTGCTGAAGCCTTGGGGAATGTAATTAAAAACTGTATCGAACATTCACCAGAGAGCAGCAGTATTGAAATCAAGGCAATAGAAAGACCTCTTTTGACACAGATCATTATAGCGGATAATGGAGCAGGTTTTCGGAAAAAGGATATACCGCATCTATTTGACCGATTTTATCAAGGAAGTGGCTCTACAATCGGTAATGCCGGTTTGGGGTTGGCTCTGGCAAAAACAATCATCGTCAACCAGGGCGGCGTCATCCAGGCGAAAAACCGGAAGTCAGGCGGTGCAGAATTTGAAATCTGCTTTTATCGGGGGACTGCTTAATGCAGACCCTTTTTAAGTGACATTTTTGTAATGAAAAAGTAATGAAGCAGTCACTTGGCTTTGCTATACTGAATTGCAAAAATATATGGAGGAACTTTTTATGGAAATATTAAGAGTAGAGAATATCTGCAAAACCTATGAAATGGACAATGCTCCTGTCCATGCTTTGTCAGATGTTTCTTTTTCCGTCGATAAAGGAGAGTTTGTTGCAATCATTGGAGCATCTGGGTCTGGCAAGTCTACCCTGTTGCACATTTTAGGTGGTGTTGACAGACCAACTTCGGGAAAAGTATTTGTGGATGGACAGGATGTTTATGAGCAAAACGAAGATGAATTGGCTGTATTCAGAAGAAGGCAGGTTGGGCTTGTCTATCAGTTTTATAATCTGATCCCGGTTTTGACTGTCGAGGAAAATATCACGCTGCCGATTCGATTGGATGGGCGTAAAATCAATAAGGAGCGTTTGAAAGAACTGCTATCCACGCTCAAACTGGTAAAGCGTAGAAAGCACCTGCCAAGTCAGTTATCCGGCGGTCAACAACAAAGAGTGGCAATCGGACGAGCGTTGATTAACGCACCTGCGATTATCCTTGCGGACGAGCCGACGGGAAATCTGGACACGGAGAACACAAGGGATATTATGAAACTTCTGCGTGAATCCAATGAAGTCTATCGCCAGACAATGATCCTGATTACCCATGACCGTGAAATCGCAATGCAGGCAGACCGTATTCTGGAAATTCAGGATGGCAGACTTGTGAGGGATGAGGTGATACGCTGATGAATATGATTTTCACGCTTACACTCAGGAATCTGCTGTCGAATAAAAAGCGTACCCTACTCACACTTTTAACCATTCTTTTGTCAATCAGTATGATAACCGCTATTCTCTGTGGGGGATGGTCGTTGGTTGATTTTTTGAAAGAGAAAGAAAAAGTGTATGGTGGCGATTATGACTACTACATGGAGGATTTGACTTGGGAGCAGGTTCAAGAGCTATATAGTCAAAACAATGTAGGCGAGGTTTCGCTTCTCCGCTTTGCCGGAAACAGTTTTTACGGGGAGAAATCCAACAGTACAATGCTCTCCGTTGGCGAGATTGACGAGAACTTTACCCAAAGATTTTCGTTAAATCAGTATTTGCTTGCGGGGCGTTTCCCGCAAGATGAAAATGAGCTTGTTATTTCAGAATCTTTTTTGAAGAAAAACAATATGAACACAGAGATTGGAGATACGATTTCTTTAACCCTTGGTTCAAGAATTTGGGATGAATATAATGCCCAGCTTTCCGGACTGACAAATTATAGGGGCGAAGAAGAAAGTTTCGTTCCAACGAAAGAGAAAGCGTATGTAGTTGTTGGTATTCTGTCAGATGTGAATGACTCAAAAATCGCAGCAAACTATAATGCCTTTGCAGGCGTTGACAAAACGGCATCCGATTTTGCTGCGTATGTCAAGGCAAAGAATTTATCCAATTCGATCTATACAGAAGCCGAAGAAGTGGCTGCGGCAGTAGACAGTCATGTAGCAAAGTTTCATTCTGAACTGTTAGTCTATCATGGAATTACCGGCGGCAAAGGAGCTGCCAAACTGATTGCTTTGGTAGTCATGGTCATTTGCCTTTTGATGGCTGCATCCGCTTCAATGATCAGCAACGCCCTCTCCATTTCCTTGCAGGAACGAATTAAGCAGATGGGAATGTTATCCAGTATTGGAGCCACAAAAGGGCAAAAACGCCTTAGTGTATATTTAGAAGCCTTTCTTTTGGGTGTGGTAAGCATACCTTTGGGATTGGTTGTCGGCATACTGCTGTCTGCTCTGTTGTTAAGTGTGGTCAGGGCAGCTTTTGGAGAAACATTCACTTTTAGCATTGTAGAACTGTCCTTAAAGGTAAACGGACTTATCCTGCTCGTCAGCGGATTATCCGGCATTGCTTCTTTGTACTTCGGAAGCAGAAAGCCTGTGAAGCAAGCTGCTAAAATTACAGTTATTGAAGCTATCCGCCAGTCTAACAATGCGGTATCAAAAAAGAAATTCCGTGATGGAAAAATCGTTTCTTTGGTTTTTGGCATTTATGGTTCGCTGGCAGCTAAAAATATTAAGCGTAATCCAAAACGCTTCCGAGCAATTACTGGCTCTATTTTCTTGTCGGTGGTAATTGCCCTTTCCTTATACAGTTTGTCTGATTTTATGCTTTATCAGACATCCTTGGACATGAAGGAGGACGGTTCCTGTTATACTGATGTGATTTCGACGATTCAATACAAAGATATTCCTACCGCAATCGGGGCATTATCGGATGAAAATATCACTGCGGATGTTTCCTATTCTTTTCAGCGATATATGACTGCTGAATTTTCGCAGGAACAAATCAATCCTGATATGCAGGGATATTTTATCAATGGTACGAAAGCAGAGGTATATGTCGTAGGACTGGACGAAGAACATTTTACTTCCTTTTGTGAGGAAAATGGCTTTCATATTATGACTGGCAGCTCCAATCGTGGAATCCTGCTCAATCAGACAATGGGATATTATAATGCGGGTCAAAATCGAGTGATTGCAGGCTCCCCGTTTCTTATTGAACCGGGAACTGAAATCATTCCGTTGGGGGCATCCGAGGATGCCTTGCCGATTATCGTGGAAGAAATCGTTTCAGATGAAAATGCAAATATCCAATCCATGTTTGTGAGAGATCGAGCTGTCCTCATTGTGCCTTTAAGTTATTTTAACTGGCTGATAGATGATAACGCCTATGTGGAAATGAGAATACAGACAGCACAGCATAAAGAAGCAATGGACTGTCTGGCTGACAGAGGATTTCCGCAAACTGTGGACATTGCAGCCGCAACGAATAATTCCAGACAGGTATATACGATTGCAAAACTGGTAATCTGCCTGTTCTCGATCCTGATGACGGTTATTATCAGTTTGAATGTTTGCAACACTATCTCAAATACAATTCATTTGAGAAGAAGCGAATTTGCTGTTCTGCGTTCTGTTGGTATGACTGCCAAAGGATTGAAATGTACGCTATTGCTTGAAGCTGTTTTGTACGGCGTAAAAGCATTGGTTCTTGCGTTGCCTGTGAGCTTTTTGATTCATTGTGCCATCTACTACTTCATATCGTCGGGTATGACACCATTTGCTTTTTATATCAACGGTGGTATTTATGCTCTTGCAGTTCTGGCGGTCGGTGCTATGGTATGTATCGCTATGCTGTTTGCTGTCAGAAGCGTATCAAAGGTGGAAATTGTAGAGGAACTGAAATTGAGCAATATGTAATCATTCAATCTAACAAAGCAACTGAAACGGAGGTAATAGAAATTGCGTAAAAAGAAACTGGTAAAGAGAGTTGCAGGCATTGCTTTGACTGTTGGTGTAGTTATACTTGCCATTGTATGTGTCGGTAAAGTAAATCGCATTCAGAACGAAAAAGATATTATTGGCACATGGAAGGATACAAATGCGGAGGAGGTATTTACCTTTCAAGAGAACGGGGAACTTGCTGTGAGTAAAGATATGCCCGATTCGGGTCTGTCCTGCGGTAACGCATCTTATGGTTTTTCTTACTCGGATATAATCTGCGTGACACAGGGAGATAACAGCGTGGAATTTGAGATAGAAGTAGATCATGACGAATTGACAATCTTCTTTATGGGGCAAGAATACTTAGCGTTAGAAAGGTAATGGTAGAAACTCTCTTGTTTCGTAAAAACTGAATAGAATGAACAAACCAAAGGCGACTAACCGTAAAAAGTTGGTCGCTTTTGCTTTGCTCATTTGCAAAGCGGATGTGTCGGAAACGGCATATCCGAAAAGTGGAGAAATCCGATTTGACGAAATCGGGCTTCTCCATTTTTTTGTGAAAGTCTCCGATGGAGAGTTTCGCAAAAACCGATGGACTGCGAATGTCGGCAGCTGACGATGTGGAGCAGTTTATCGGGCAGGAGTACAGAGGGCGGCAAGCCCTTTGTGCATGGGTACAGGGAATGCAATATCCCTGTGCAGGTCAAGGGCGGCAGCCTTGCCCAGTTAAGTGGCGTTTCGCCACTTAGTACTGGGTATTACTTGTCGCAAAATTGCAGCAAGGATGCAGCTTCGCTGCCCCTTTCCCCTGCGGGGAAAATCTGAACGGAGGTTAGAAATGGTTTGAAATTAACAAGACACAACGGTCGCTCCGGCAAGCATGGCACTTACAACCCGAAGCACAATGACCGCACTTTTGATGTGAGCAACAGCGAACACATTGACGAAGAACGAGCCAAGCACAATGTCTATTGGGACTGCTTCAACGGCTATCGCACCTTTGCAGAGAAGCAAGTCCAGAGCGAGCTTGCAGACACTTTTGAGGAAGTGGAGGAACTGTTCTACTCCGCAAAATACGGTGCTTATGTCGAAGCACAGAACGCCAGAAACGATAAGAACAGGCACTCGGAACGCAACCGCACCACAACGGATTTGCTCAAAGACAAAAGGACTTGTCCAGAGGAAACTATCTATCAGATCGGAAAGATGGGCGACCATGTTCCGCCGGATGTTCTGCTGAAAGTCGTGACGGATTTCTTTGTGGAGATGGAACGGCGTTTCGGCTCTCATGTTCACATTCTGGATTGGGCATTACATCTGGATGAAGCGACACCGCACATTCAAGAACGCCATGTGTTTGACTGTGAAAACAAATACGGCGAGATTTGCCCACAACAGGAAAAGGCACTTGAAGAATTAGGTTTTGAACTGCCAGACCCCACCAAGAAGCAAGGCAGACACAACAACCGAAAAATGACTTTCGATTCTGCCTGTCGTGCAATGCTCTTTGATATTGCAAAAAAGCATGGTCTGCATTTGGAGCAAGAGCCGGAATACGGAGGACGAGCCTATCTTGAAAAACAGGACTTCATTCTTGCCAAGCAGAAAGAGCAGATGGAGGCACAGGAGCAGAAGTTAGAGGAACTGACTTTGAAAATCGAGGATGTGGAAACGCTGATTGATGATGTTGCCGATATTGCCTATGACAAGGCGGTGGAGGTCGTGACAGATACGGTCAGAGTGGAAACCCACAAGGAGGACATTCGGCTGATTGAGGAAACAAAGATATGGCTTCAATCGCCGGAACGCAAGGCACCAAAGAAAGAGCGTGATTATGCAATCAGCCGTTTGGATGGCGTGATTGGAAAAATCAAAAACGCCATGCAGTCTGCATTGGATAAAATCAAGTCTGCTTTGCTTTCGCCGGAGGTCAAGAAAACGAGCAAAGAGCAGATTAAGGAAAAGGTCAAGCCCTCTATCCTTGCCAGACTTGAAAGAAACAAGGAACTGGCAAAACAGGAAAATGAAGCAAGACGGAGCGAACACCGTCCGCACAAAAAACAGAATATGGAGCTTTAAGGCACTTGCCATTTTCGATTTGAGAATGACAGGTGCTTTTTCCATTTTGGGAGGTTGATAATGAATGTATTTGAAGCAGTAAAGCAGTCGGTCACGACAAGACAGGCGGCAGAGTTTTACGGCTTTCGTGTAAACCGAGCCGGAATGATAGCCTGTCCGTTTCACAATGACCGCACACCGAGCATGAAAGTGGATAAGCGTTTTCATTGTTTCGGCTGCGGTGCGGATGGGGATGCCGTTGACTTTGTTTCCCGACTGTTTGAATTGCCGAGCAAAGAAGCCGCTATGAAACTGGCTGACGATTTCGGTATCGCTTATGACCGAAACGGCAAGCCGTCCATCGTGGCAAAAATCCGAGAGCCTACCGCCAAACAGAAGTTTGAAGCGGAGGAAAAACTGTGTTTTCGTGTGCTGTCCGATTATTTCCATAAGCTCCGAGCGTGGGAAAAGGACTATGCACCGAAGCAGCCGGAGGATGAATGGCATCCGCTATTCACAGAAGCCTTGCAGAGACGGGACTACATCGAATATCTGCTTGACACCATGCTCTACGGAACGCTTGAAGATAGAAAGGCACTTGTAGCCGAGCAAAGAAACGAGGTGATGAAACTTGAACGAAGATTTGCAGACAGCCGCCAGAGAGGAAATTCGAGACCGATTAGAACTGACACAGCAAGGTAAGCCTGCGAATACCGCCATGAACTACAAGACGGTATTTCAGAATGACCCTCTGCTGAAAGGTGCTATCCGCAAAAATCTGTTGACGGAACGCACCGACATTGTAAAGCCGCTTGGTTGGTATCGTGAAAGCTCCACTCTGACCGATGTGGATATTAAATATCTGCTTCTCTACTTTGAAGAACACTACGGCTTGACGGTTGAGAAGAAAATCGAGGATGCCGCATTGGTTATAGCCAACGAAAACCGCTATCATCCTGTCTGTGATTTTCTGAACGGCTTGGAGTGGGACGGACAGGAACGCATACGCTTTTGTCTGCACCGCTTTCTTGGGTCGGATGCCGATGATTACACCTACGAAGCCTTGAAGCTGTTTCTGCTTGGTGCAATCAGCCGAGCCTTTAAGCCGGGATGCAAGTTTGAAGTCATGCTCTGCCTTGTCGGAGGGCAAGGAGCCGGAAAGTCCTCTTTCTTCCGTCTGCTTGCGGTCAAGGACGATTGGTTTACCGATGACCTTAAAAAGCTGGACGATGAAAATGTGTACCGCAAAATGCAGGGGCATTGGATAATCGAGATGTCAGAGATGATAGCCACCGCCAATGCAAAGAGCATTGAGGAAATCAAGTCCTTTTTGAGCAGACAGAAAGAGACATACAAAGTCCCCTATGAGACACATCCGGCAGACCGCAAGCGACAATGCGTGTTCGGGGGTTCGTCAAATACTCTGGACTTCCTACCCCTTGACCGCACAGGCAACCGCCGTTTCGTGCCGGTCATGGTTTACCCCGAAAGAGCCGAGGTGCATATCCTCGACAATGAGGAAGAATCCAGAGCCTACATTCATCAGATGTGGGCAGAAGCAATGGCGATCTACCGAAGCGGAGACTTCAAGCTGCGGTTTAGCCCGACAATGAATGAGTATCTGAAAGCCCATCAAAGGGAGTTTATGCCGGAGGACACCAAAGCCGGACAGATACTTGATTATCTGGACAGCTACAAAGGAAATGCGGTCTGCTCCAAACAGCTTTACCGAGAAGCATTGGGGCATGAGTATGACGAGCCGAAGCAATGGGAACTGCGAGAGATAAACGACATTATGAACAATGTTGTCAAAGGTTGGAAGTCTTTCAGCAATCCGAGACACTTTCCGAAGCCGTATCTTCGTCAGAAAGGTTGGGAGCGTGAGTTGCCCGACAACGGAGAAGCTGACAACGGGGACGGAAAATTTATTCCTCTCTCCGATGCGGAGCTTAAACAGATGGAGCTGCCGGAGGGATGGCGATAGAAAATTGCTATCCTGTTGTCGGCTTGTTGCCGAGCCGGTTGTCAATCCCGTTGTCGGGCAAAATCCGAAAAAGCCTTGTCCAGACTGGACTTTTCTCTCTCTGACAACCATGACAACCAAGATTTCAAAGAAAAAGTAAATAGTAAGTAATAAGAGCCGCCCGATAAGATAAAAGGTTTTTCAATGTCCGTTGTCAGGACTTCGTTGTCAGCCTTTCCTTGTCGGGCATTTTTCATTCATAGGAGGTATTGAATGACAGAAAACAGAAACACAGCAGCACAGACCACCGCACAGCACACCGCACCCACCGTCAGAAAGCAGATAAACGGCACGACCTATATTGTCCGTGTCCACTTCAACGAGAACGCCAGAGAGACGATGGAGGACAAAATCAAGCGACTGCTTCGCAACGAGATTCAGCAAAATGTAACTTGTTTGTGAATTTGATGAAAAAGTCCTTGACTTTTCGTCTCTGGAAAAACAGCCAAGTCGATTTTGATTTCCTGCGGCGCTCGCCTTGCCGTGTTCGACATTGCAGAGCTGCGTGAGGTCACGGCTTATGATGAGCTGGAGCTGGACACTCTGGGAGATCGGAAAACCGCCCTGTTCCTCATCATGAGTGACACTGATGACAGCTTTAATTTCCTTATATCCATGTGTTATACCCAGCTGTTTAACCTGCTCTGCGAAAAGGCCGACGATGTGTACGGCGGCAGACTGCCGGTTCATGTGCGCTGTCTGATTGATGAGTGTGCCAATATCGGGCAGATTCCGAAGCTGGAAAAGTTGGTGGCAACCATCCGAAGCCGTGAGATCTCCGCCTGTCTGGTGTTGCAGGCGCAGAGTCAGCTCAAGGCGATCTATAAGGATAACGCCGATACCATCATCGGAAACATGGATACTTCCATCTTCCTGGGTGGCAAAGAGCCAACAACGCTGAAAGAGCTGGCGGCTGTTCTGGGAAAGGAGACCATAGACACTTACAACACCGGAGAGAGCCGGGGACGGGAGACCTCCCACTCGCTCAACTATCAGAAATTGGGAAAAGAGCTGATGAGCCAGGACGAGCTGGCAGTTATGGATGGCGGCAAGTGCATCTTGCAGTTGCGCGGTGTGCGTCCGTTTCTTTCAGACAAGTATGACATTACCAGACACCCTAATTTCAAATACACAGCTGATGCAGACAAGCGAAATACCTTTGATATTGAAGCATTTTTGTCTGCCAGACTAAAACTCAAGCCTGATGAGGTCTGCGATGTATATGAAGTAGACACGGAGGGCGTGTAATACGGTTCCGCTGAGAAAGGAGTGATCGTATCTATTTGCCGCAACTGCCTCTGTTGAGGCCATTGGCGTACAAAGCGGGCAATCATCAACAAAATAATGAAAAAGGAGGACAGCCGGAATCAGGCTCTCATAGATCGAGGGCAGATTGTTCCGGCTTTTGTGCGCTTATGAAACAAACCTAACTAATCATTCAAATGATTCCGGCTAATATTATTTATGGCATTTTTTGAACAGGCAATTACCGTTCTTCAGACTCTCGTTATCGCTCTGGGCGCTGGTCTTGGTATCTGGGGTGTCATCAACCTGCTGGAAGGTTACGGCAACGACAACCCCGGCGCCAAGAGCCAGGGCATGAAGCAGCTCATGGCCGGTGCTGGTGTAGCCGTGGTAGGCATGGTCCTTGTACCTCTGCTCTCCGGGCTTTTCTCTGTCTAAGCGTCTCCGTATGAAATCCTTGCCGCTCCCGCAGTTTTGCGGGGGCGGCGGAAAGGAGGTTGACACCGTATGGATTTCTTACTTGAAGCCCTGACAAATTGGCTGAAAGAAATGCTGGTGGGCGGCATTATGAGCAACCTTTCGGGGATGTTTGACAGTGTAAACCAGCAGGTCGCGGATATATCCGTACAGGTAGGCCAGACCCCACAGGGATGGAATGGCAGTATTTTCAGCATGATTGAGAATCTGTCCAACTCCATCATGGTGCCGATTGCAGGCGTGATCCTGGCTATCGTGATGACCGTAGACCTGATCCAGATGATTGCAGACAAGAACAACCTGCATGATGTGGATACCTGGATGATTTTCAAGTGGGTGTTCAAATCAGCTGCTGCCATCCTCATTGTCACAAACACATGGAATATCGTGATGGGCGTCTTTGATATGGCGCAGAGCGTGGTGGCGCAGGCGGCAGGGATTATCAATTCGGATGCGTCCATTGACATTTCCTCAGTTATGACCGATCTGGAACCGAGGCTGATGGAAATGGATTTGGGACCGCTGTTCGGACTGTGGTTCCAATCCCTCTTTATTTGCATTACCATGTGGGCGTTGTATATCTGTATCTTTATCGTTATTTATGGCCGTATGATCGAGATCTACCTTGTAACTTCGGTGGCTCCCGTTCCAATGGCTGCAATGATGGGCAAAGAATGGGGCGGTATGGGACAGAATTACCTCCGATCCCTGCTGGCACTGGGCTTTCAGGCGTTTCTCATTATCGTCTGCGTGGCAATTTATGCTGTGCTGGTGCAGAACATCGCTCTGGAAGATGACATCATCATGGCAATCTGGAGCTGCGTGGGCTACACCGTACTGCTATGTTTTACGCTGTTCAAAACCGGCAGTCTCGCCAAATCAGTCTTTCAGGCGCACTAAAACGGAAGGAGGTTTCTACATTGGCTTATGTACCCGTACCCAAGGACTTAACAAAAGTCAAAACAAAGGTCATGTTCAATCTGACCAAGCGGCAGCTTATCTGCTTCACGGGCGGAGCGCTTATTGGCGTACCGCTTTTCTTTTTGCTCAGAAAACCTACCGGAAACAGTGTAGCGGCTATGTGTATGATGCTGGTTATGTTGCCCTTCTTTATGCTGGCTATGTACGAAAAGCATGGACAGCCCCTGGAAAAGATCGTGGGCAACATTCTCAAAGTAGCTGTAATCCGTCCAAAGCAGCGACCTTACCAGACCAACAACTTTTATGCCGTATTAAAGCGGCAGGAAATGCTCGATAAGGAGGTGTATGACATTGTTCACCGCAATAAAAAAATGGCTGCATCGGATGTTCGGAAAAACCGAGGAAAAAACTGTGCAGCCGGTAAAGACAAAGAAAAAACTGTCCCGCGCCGATAAGAAGCAGATCGAAGCGGCCATTGCCCGCGCTAACCGCACGGACAAAAAAGGAAAATCTGCGCAGGACAGTATCCCTTATGAACGGATGTGGCCGGACGGAATCTGCCGCATATTGGACAGCCACTACACAAAGACCATCCAGTTTCAGGACATCAACTATCAGCTCTCCCAAAACGAAGATAAGACGGCAATCTTTGAGGGTTGGTGTGATTTCCTCAATTATTTTGATAGCTCGATACATTTCCAGCTGTCTTTTTTGAACCTTGCGGCATCGGAGGAGACCTTTGCTAACTCCATTTCCATCCCGCCCCAGAGGGACGCCTTTGACAGTATCCGCGAGGAATACACCACAATGCTGCAAAATCAGCTGGCCAGAGGTAACAACGGTCTCATCAAGACCAAATACCTGACCTTTGGTATCGACGCGGACAGCATCAAAGCCGCCAAGCCCCGTCTGGAGCGTATTGAGACCGATATACTTAATAACTTCAAGCGTCTTGGTGTAGCTGCCAGAACGCTGGACGGTAAAGAAAGGCTTTTTCAGCTTCATGCGGTATTCCACATGGATGAACAACTCCCGTTTCAGTTTGAATGGGACTGGCTGGCTCCTTCCGGTCTGTCCACAAAGGATTTTATTGCACCAAGCTCCTTTGAGTTCCGCACCGGCAAGCAGTTCCGTATGGGTAAGAAATACGGAGCTGTTTCTTTTTTGCAGATTCTCGCACCGGAGCTGAATGACCGTTTGCTGGCTGATTTTCTGGATATGGAAAGTTCGCTCATTGTGAGTATGCACATTCAGTCGGTGGATCAGGTGAAAGCCATCAAAACGGTAAAGCGAAAGATTACCGACCTGGACCGCAGCAAGATCGAGGAACAGAAAAAAGCAGTCCGTGCCGGATACGACATGGACATCATTCCATCTGACCTTGCTACCTACGGCAGTGAAGCGAAAAAACTCTTGCAGGATTTGCAGAGCCGCAACGAGAGAATGTTTCTTTTGACCTTTCTGGTGCTGAACACAGCGGACAATCCCCGTCAGCTTGGCAACAACATCTTTCAGGCAGGCTCTATTGCCCAGAAGTATAACTGTCAGCTGACCAGGCTGGACTTCCAGCAGGAAGAAGGGCTGATGAGCTGTCTGCCTCTGGGTCTCAATCAGATTGAGATTCAGCGAGGACTGACCACCAGTTCCACAGCTATCTTTGTGCCCTTTACTACGCAGGAACTGTTCCAGAACGGGAAAGAAGCTCTGTACTACGGCATCAATGCTCTGTCCAACAACCTCATCATGGTGGACAGAAAGCTGCTGAAAAACCCCAACGGCCTGATTCTGGGTACGCCGGGTTCCGGTAAGTCCTTCAGCGCAAAACGAGAAATTGCCAACTGCTTTTTGCTTACCAGTGATGATGTCATTATCTGTGACCCGGAAGCGGAGTACGCACCTCTTGTTGAGCGTCTGCATGGGCAGGTCATCAAGATCTCACCTACTTCAACCAACTATATCAATCCGATGGATCTGAATCTGGACTATTCGGATGATGAAAGCCCGCTGTCACTCAAGTCTGACTTTATCCTCAGCTTGTGTGAGCTGATCGTGGGCGGTAAGGAGGGCTTGCAGCCGGTGCAGAAAACCATTATTGACCGTTGTGTACGGCTGGTTTACAACGATTATCTCAATGACCCAAAGCCGGAGAATATGCCGATTTTGGAGGACCTTTATAACCTGTTGCGGGAGCAGGAAGAAAAAGAAGCTCAGTACATTGCAACGGCATTGGAAATCTATGTAACGGGTTCTTTGAATGTGTTCAATCATCAGAGCAATGTGGACATTGATAACCGGATTGTCTGCTATGACATCAAGGAACTGGGCAAGCAGCTCAAGAAAATCGGTATGCTGGTGGTACAGGATCAGGTGTGGAACCGCGTTACCATCAACCGTGCCGCTCACAAGTCTACCCGCTACTACATCGACGAGATGCACCTGCTTTTGAAGGAGGAGCAGACCGCCGCCTATACGGTGGAAATCTGGAAGCGATTCAGAAAATGGGGCGGTATTCCGACAGGTATCACCCAGAATGTCAAAGACCTTTTGAGCAGCCGCGAGGTGGAAAATATCTTTGAAAATTCCGACTTCGTGTATATGCTCAACCAGGCAGGCGGAGACCGTCAGATCCTCGCCAAGCAGCTGGGGATTTCCACACACCAATTATCTTATGTGACCCACTCCGGTGAGGGCGAGGGCCTGCTGTTTTATGGCTCTACAATCCTGCCTTTCGTGGATCACTTCCCGAAGAATACCGAGCTTTACCGCATTATGACCACCAAACCCCAGGAACTGAAAAAGAAGGAGGATGAATGATGATGAACCCCAACATTTTGAATAAAAACCCGCTGATGTTTTTTGACAGGGCGGTAAATGCCCAGCGCAGCCAGTTGCTTACGGTCATGGCCGATGCGGTAAGTGAGTGCCGCACGGCGGCAGATCAGGCAGCCGAACTGAATGAGACCGGTCAGGTGGGGCTTCTCCGTCTGGCAGAGGTCTGGAGCGCCATTCGTGCTAAAGAAGGTATGGGCGGCCTGATTCTGGAAGGAACAGAGGCGAAGATCCTGTCCGATGTGGTGGCACAGTTTTATGCCTACCTGTCCGGCTGTATGTTCAACGATCCTGTGGGAATGGCCATTTATGCAGAGCTGCACTACATGATGTCCTCCCTCATGCTGGGAGAATGGTTTGAATAAAGAGCCGCGCCTGCGCTTTACTGATGAGGAACGGTCTGATCCTGCACTGGAAAAGCCGATCCGTAAAGCGGAGAAAGCTGCGGCCAGAGCAGATAAGGCGCAGGCCAATATCCCAAAGAAAAAGGTCAGGCAGACGGTCATTGACCCGGATACCGGAAAAAAGACCTCGAAGCTGACCTTTGAGGACAAGAAAAAGCCACCTTCCAAAGTTTCTCAAGGAGTCAGGGAAGCTCCCGTCCATCTGGTCGCAGGCAAGCTCCACAAAGAGATCCGGGAAACAGAGCAGGACAATGTGGGCGTGGAAAGCGCCCACAAGTCCGAGGAAGCGGTGGAGACCGGCGCTTATCTGGTGCGGGAGGGCTATCGCAGCCACAAGCTGAAGCCGTACCGCAAAGCAGCCCAGGCAGAGCGTCAACTGGAAAAGGCAAATGTAAATGTTCTGTACCAGAAATCTTTGCAGGAAAATCCCCAGTTTGCCAGCAACCCTCTTTCCCGCTGGCAGCAAAAGCAGGCCATCAAAAGGCAGTATGCCGCCGCCAAACACGCCGGTCAGACTGCCGGAAATACCGCCCAGGCTGCGTCCAAAACCGGAAAAGCCTCAAGGACGGTGAAAGAAAAGGCACAGCAGGCAGGGGCATTCGTCATGCGCCACAAGAAGGGTTTCCTGATGGCAGGGGTTTTGTTCCTCATTACCTGTATGCTGATGAATACCATGTCCTCCTGCTCCATGATGGCGCAGAGCATCGGTTCCGTTCTCTCCGGCACCACCTATCCGTCGGATGACCCGGAAATGCTGGCGGTGGAGGCAGATTATGCAGCCAGAGAAGCCCAGTTGCAGGAGGAAATCGACAACATAGAAAGCAGCCACCCAGGGTATGACGAGTATCGCTATGACCTTGGTATGATCGGTCATGACCCTCATGAGCTGGCAGCATTTCTGTCTGCCGTTTTGCAAGGCTACACCCGGCAGAGCGCTCAGGCAGAGCTGGCGCGTGTGTTTGCAGCACAGTATCAGCTGACGCTTACTGAGGAAGTGGAGATTCGCTACCGCACGGAGACCTCCACCGACCCGGAGACCGGCGAGACCACCTCAGAAGAAGTCCCCTATGAGTATTACATTTTGAATGTGAAACTCACCAGCAAGCCCATTTCCGCTGTGGCGTCGGAGATTCTGACCCCGGAGCAGATGGAAATGTATCAGGTCTACCGACAGACCATGGGCAATAAGCCGTTGTTGTTTGGCGGTGGTTCCCCTGACATGAGCAATTCCGAGGACTTGACCGGTGTACAGTTTGTAAATGGAACCCGTCCCGGAAATCCGCAGTTGGTGGAGCTGGCCAAGCGTCAGGTCGGCAATGTGGGCGGCTATCCTTATTGGAGCTGGTATGGCTTTGACAGCCGCGTGGAGTGGTGCGCCTGCTTTGTATCCTGGTGTTATAACCAGGCTGGAAAAAGTGAGCCGCGCTTTGCAGGCTGTGAGTGGCAGGGCGTTCCGTGGTTCCAGTCTCATGGACAATGGGGTGCAAGAGGCTATAACAATCTGGCTCCCGGAGATGCAATTTTCTTTGATTGGGATTTAGATGGGACAGCGGACCATGTGGGTATCGTGATCGGTACGGATGGCAGCCGTGTTTATACGGTGGAGGGAAATTCCGGCGATGCCTGCAAGATCAAAAGTTATGACCTGAATTATCAAAGTATTAAGGGCTACGGCCTGATGAACTGGTAACAGATTTTGTGGAAAGGAGTGAACGGTTATGGCAAAAAATAAAATTGAACGTATCGACCAGGAAATTGAGAAAACCCGTGAGAAGATTGCGGAATATCAGGAAAAGCTCAAGACCCTGGAAGCACAGAAAACGGAGGCAGAGAATCTGGAAATCGTTCAGATGGTTCGTGCGTTACGCATGACTCCAGCACAGCTGAACGCTATGCTTTCCGGTGGAATGAACCACGGCAGAGATACAGCACTGTCGGAATCAAATAATCAGGAGGTTACCGCTTATGAAGAATAAAAGAATTTGCAAAACACTTTCCGCCCTTTGCCTGACAATGGTTGTGGCATTTGGCTTTACGATCCCTGCTTTCGCACAGGGGTCAGAACAGGCTCCGGCGGCACCGGCAGAGGATTCTACCAATGACAGCAATGTGATTGTGGAAGAAACAGAACCGGCACCGGCACTTACACCGGAGGGGAATGCGGCATTGGTGGATGATTTTGGAGGCAATAAGCAGCTTATTACTGTTACGACCAAAGCTGGAAATTACTTTTACATCCTGATTGATAGGGCGAATGAGGACAAGGAGACTGCTGTTCACTTTCTGAATCAGGTGGACGATGCAGACCTTGCGGCGCTGATGGAAGATGGAAAACCCAAAGAGGAGATGCCTGCGGTATGCAGCTGTTCAACAAAATGTGAAGCAGGGGCAGTCAATACGGCCTGCCCGGTCTGCGCAACTGATAAGAGTAAATGTACGGGAAAAGCACCGGAACCTCCGGCAGAAACACCGGAGCCGGAAAAAGAGAAGCCTGCCGGACTGAACCCGGCTGCGCTGGTCCTTTTGCTGGCTCTGCTGGGCGGCGGTGGCGTATTTGCCTACTTGAAGCTCGTTAAGAATAAGCCTAAGACTAAAGGCAATGACAGTCTGGACGATTATGATTATGGCGAGGAAGATTCCGAGGAATGGGAAACCGAGGATGAGGAGTCGGGCGAGCCGGACGCTGATGGGGGCAGCACAGAAGAAGATGACGAGGACAGCGTGAAATGACCCGTTTCACAGACAGTCCCTATGAACGAATGATGACACGCAGGCCGGAGGGCGGGAAGGAAACTTCCCGTCCTCCCTCTTTGCCCCAAAGCCACCCCTGTTATGGCTGCGGGAATTATGGAAGTCCCTGCGTAGGTGTTTGCCACCGTGAGATGGAACGCTGGTTCAAAGAAAGGAAACGAAAAAAATGAGTGTTCTGATTATATTTATCAAGCTGATTGCTGTTTTTGACCTGCTGGTAATTGCTGTGTATTTTGGCGGCGATATTCTTTCTACCGTGTTAAACAAACTCCGGAGAAAACCGAAGCAGGAAGATTCCTTTGATTTTTCCCTGGATGCCGCAACGGTTCCCTTGTCCATAGATTCCATCCGTCAGCTTTATTCAGGAGACGCGGCGGATTTTGTGGAAGAAAAGATCCTGCCAAATGCGGAGAAAACAATGGCCGTGCTGACGGAACAAGAACAGACGGCGGCTCGTCTGCTCTTATCCGCTTTGATCGGTTTTCTTGCAGCAGAAGCTCCTATGGATGAACAGAGCTTTCCTTTGATGATGGAACTTCTGAACTGCATGGAAGGGGAAAAAGAAGATGGTTGTCAGGATGCAGTAGATAGTTTACTTGAAGATGCCGCCTGCAATACCCGCCGTCACGAAGAATATTACAGCAATTATCAACGCTACCAGCTGATGCAGGTGGATAAAACCCGTGTCATTTTGGCTTGCCGTATCATCATCAATGACCTGCTGGGGAAACTGTACCGCTATGACTACCGGTTTGGTTATAACCTGCTACTGGATGAGGAAAACAGCATAGAGAAAAAACTGCACACGCCTGTGCGGGAAGAATGGGAGGCTGAAGATGATGAGATATAAACTGGTAATCGCTGAAAAACCATCGGTTGCACAAAGTCTGGCTGCGGTAATCGGTGCAACCGCTCGTAAGGACGGGTATTTGGATGGTAACGGCTGGCGTGTCAGCTGGTGCGTGGGCCATCTGGCCGGTCTTGCGGATGCAGACAGTTATGATCCCAAGTATGCCAAGTGGCGATATGATGACCTGCCTATTCTGCCGGAGCATTGGCAGATGGTAGTGGGAAAGGATAAGAAAAAGCAGTTTGATATTCTCAAAAAGCTGATGAACGCCCCGGATGTGACGGAGGTAGTAAATGCCTGTGATGCCGGACGCGAGGGCGAGCTGATCTTCCGCAGCGTCTATGAGCTGGCAGGCTGTCAAAAGCCGATGAAAAGGCTCTGGATTTCTTCGATGGAGGACTCTGCCATAAGGGAGGGCTTTGCAAACCTGCGCCCCGGTGCGGACTATGACGGACTTCGGGATGCTGCCCTCTGCCGTGCCAAGGCCGACTGGCTGGTGGGAATCAATGCGACAAGGCTTTTTTCCGTGCTGTATCACCGAACCCTCAACATCGGGCGCGTGATGTCCCCGACGCTGGCGCTTATTGTTCAGCGAGAAGCTGAGATCGACACCTTTCAGCCGGTCCCCTTTTATACCGTGGCGCTGGAGCTGCCCGGTCTTACCGTATCCGGAGAGCGCATGGCGGATAAAGCTGCTGCCGAACAACTGAAAGAAGCCTGTCAGGGTGCAAATGTCACAATCAAAAAGGTGGAGCGCAAGGAAAAGTCCGAAAAGCCACCTGCCCTCTATGACCTGACTACCCTGCAAAGAGATGCCAACCGTCTGCTTGGATTTACGGCCCAGCAGACCTTGGACTATCTGCAAAGCCTGTATGAAAAGAAGCTCTGCACCTATCCCCGTACTGACAGCCGCTATCTGACCGGTGATATGGCAGACAGCCTGCCGGTGCTGGTGAATCTGGTTGCCAATGCTATGCCGTTTCGGAAAGGGATCGCCATTTCCTGTGATGCCGGTGCGGTCATCAACGATAAGAAAGTAACCGACCACCACGCAGTAATTCCCACCCGAAATCTCAAGGATGCAGACCTTTCTGCCCTTCCTGCGGGAGAAAAAGCAGTGCTGGAGCTGGTGGCCCTGCGCCTGCTGTGCGCCGTGGCCCAGCCCCATATCTATTCGGAAACCGTTGTGATTGCAGCGTGTGCCGGTGGGAAATTTACCGCCAAGGGAAAAACGGTGAAGCACCCCGGATGGAAAGCACTGGAGGACGCTTACCGTGCCAAAACGAAGGATGCAGAGCCGAAAAAAGAGGGTGCAGAGAAAGCCCTGCCGGAGCTGACTGAAGGACAGACCCTTTCGGTTTCTGCGGCAATCGTCAAAGAAGGCAAAAGCAGTCCGCCCCAGCACTTTACGGAGGACACCCTATTGTCCGCGATGGAGACTGCTGGAAAAGAGGATATGCCGGAGGATGCCGAGCGAAAAGGTCTGGGGACACCGGCCACCCGTGCCGGTATTTTGGAAAAGCTGGTATCTGCCGGTTTTCTGGAACGAAAAAAGAGCAGGAAAACGGTGCAGCTTCTCCCTTCCCACGATGCAGTTTCCCTGATCACCGTTCTGCCGGAACAACTGCAATCGCCGCTTCTGACTGCCGAGTGGGAGTACCGACTGGGCGAGATCGAGCGCGGGCAGCTTGCCCCGGAGGAGTTTTTGGACGGGATCAGCACCATGCTGAAAGATCTGGTGGGGACTTATCAGGTCATCAAGGGAACTGAGTACCTGTTCACTCCGCCCCGTGAGGTGGTGGGCAAATGCCCTCGCTGCGGCGGTGAAGTTGCAGAACTGCAAAAAGGCTTCTTCTGTCAGAATGATTCTTGCAAATTTGCAATCTGGAAAAACAACAAATGGTGGGCTGCCAAGAAAAAACAGCCGACCAAGGCTGTGGTGTCTGCACTGCTTAACGATGGCCGTGTCCGTGTGACGGGCCTATATTCGGAGAAAACCGGAAAGACCTACGATGCCGCTGTGGTTTTGGAGGATGATGGACAGTACGCCAACTTCAAGCTGGAATTTGACCAGCGGAAAGGAGGCAGCCGATGAAGCTCTCTTTAGTGGAACGGGAAACCATTCTCCTCTATAACCAGGCAGAACCAATGGCTGAGATCTATACTCATGATCCCCGTCTGATGGAGAAACTGGATCTGCTGGCAAAAAAGCACCCCGACCAGATCACCCGAAAGGACGCCCATAACTTTACCGTCCCCAAGCGGTGTGTATCAGTCCGGGAGCCATATAGCGCAGAACGCCGCAAAGCCGCCAGTGAGCGTGCGAAAGCCGCCGGATACCAGCCTCCTATGCGAAAGTCCGACAGTTAAAGGCACATGACAGAGAATGTATTTGAAGCAGTCAAGCAGTCGGTCAGCACCAGAGATGCGGCAGCGTTTTATGGGATCGAGGTCAAACGAAATGGCATGGCCTGCTGTCCCTTTCACGATGATAAGAACCCAAGCATGAAGGTAGACCAGCGGTTCCACTGCTTTGGCTGCGGTGAAGATGGGGATGTGATCGACTTTACCGCAAAGCTCTTTGACCTCTCCTCAAAAGAAGCGGCGGAGAAACTGGCACAGGACTTTGGCCTGATCTATGACAGTCAGGCCCCTCCCCGCAGGAGATATGTCCGGCAGAAAACCGAGGCACAAAAGTTTCGGGAGGACCGGCAGCGGTGTTATCGCGTACTGTCCGATTACTACTATCTGCTGAAAAAATGGGAGGCCGACAATTCTCCCCGGACACTGGAGGAAGAACCGCACCCCCGTTTTGTGGAAGCAATCCAGAAAAAAACCTATGTAGAGTACCTGCTGGACCTTTTTCTGTATGAAAGTGAAGAAGAACAAAGGGCATGGATTGCAGAACACACAGCAGAAATCACACACTTGGAAAGGAGATTGAAAATCATGGCTGAGAACAAACCCACCAACCGAGAGCGGCTAAGGGAAATCACAGATGGCATCGAGCAGGGCATCAAAGAACTGTTTGAGAGTGAAAAGTATATGCGCTATCTGTCCGTTATGTCCCGCTTCCACCGCTATTCGGTAAACAACACCATGCTCATCTATATGCAGAAGCCGGACGCCACTTTGGTAGCCGGATACAATAAGTGGAAAGACCAGTTTGAGCGTCATGTAAAAAAGGGCGAGCATGGCATTACCATCATCGCCCCCACACCGTATAAGAAGAAAATCGAGGAACAGAAGCTGGACCCGGATACCAAGGCTCCGATTCTGGATAAAGACGGAAAGATCGTCACAGAGGAAAAAGAAATCGAAATCCCCATGTTTCGTCCGGTCAAGGTCTTTGATGTGAGCCAGACCGATGGGAAACCTTTGCCGGAGCTTGCATCATCCCTTTCCGGCAATGTGCCAAATTATGAGGCATTTATGGAGGCTCTGCGCCGCAGCGCACCGGTGCCAATTACTTTTGAATCAATGGCCGCCGATACGGACGGCTATTTTTCTGCTGATCATCAGAAAATTGCCATTCGTCAGGGCATGAGTGAGGTTCAGACGGTTTCAGCCACAGTACACGAGATTGCCCACAGCAAGCTCCATGACCCTAAAAAATATGAAATGCTACCGTCATGGAAGGTTGTGCAGGAGAGTGAAGGTGGAACCAAGCATGATTTCAAGTTGGATTTTGCCACAGAAAAAGAAGCCGAACAGTTTGCTTCTGATATGGATTGGTGTTATGTGGACGAAAATCAGTTTGAATGGCGTCTTGCAGTTGAGGAAGATGCAACCGCAGAAAAACAGGCAATCAAAAACCGTCACACGGAAGAAGTGGAGGCTGAAAGCATCTCCTATGCAGTCTGCAAATATTTTGGCATCGAGACTGGAGAAAACAGCTTCGGCTATATTGCAAGCTGGAGCCAGGGCAAGGAACTGAAAGAGCTGAGAGCCAGTTTGGAGACCATCAACAAGACCTCCGGCACTTTGATCTCCGACATTGAGCGCCACTATAAGGAAATCTGCAAAGAGCGTGGAATTGACCCTCATGCAAAGGTAGAGCCGGAACCCGCCCTGATAGAGCAGCCAGAAGATGCCGCTAAGGTATCTGATAGACAGCAGACCGGCGATCTGACCTACTATGTAGCAGAGTGCATGGAATTTCCAAACCTCGGAGAATACCACGATAACCTGTCTTTGGAGGAAGCAATCCGCATTTATCAGGAGATTCCGGCAGAACGAATGAACGGGATCAAGGGCATTGGTTTTGAGCTGAAAGACGGAAGCGACTATGAAGGACCTTTTCCGATTTTGACCGGCCAGACCATTGACCTGGACACCATCCAGGCAATCGACTATTACCGTGATAATCCTCTGGTGCAAAAAGCGGTAAAGGAACTGGCTGCGGCAATGCCGGAAATGGAAGTGCTGGGGGCGGACGCCAATCAGCAGGAGGCTTTGTTTCTGATCGACAATGCCACCTATCTTCATATCCAGTCCTGTGACAGCGGCTGGGACTATACCCTTTACGATGCCGCATCCATGAAAGAGCTGGATGGTGGTCAGCTGGATATGCCGGAGATTTCCCGCATGAAGGCAGTTCTCCAGATTTGTGATGACAACGATTTGGGCAAAGACTCGGTAAAATACGCACCGTTGTTCATGATCGAGACCTTGCAGGAAGCTGCCTATCAGCAGATGCAGGCAGAGGCCAGTCAGATGGCTACTTCTTCCCAACTGCCGGAAGCACAGGAGCAGGCACTGGATGAATACCCCATGCCCGATGAGCAGGTCTCCACACCGGATATGCAGGAATACGGATACTCCTATGATGGGATGCTCCCTGTTACCAGAGAACGGGCGCTGGAACTGGATGCCGCCGGTTTGACTGTCTATGTGCTGCATGAGGACAATACGGAGAGCATGGTGTTTGACCCACAGGAGATCATGGAGCATGGCGGTCTTTGCGGTGTGGACCGTGAGGAATGGGAGAAAAGCCCTCAGTTCCATGAAAAGGTCATGGAGCGTCAGGAACATCAGCAGGAACGAGAACAGGCATTTCTCTCCCAGAACAGAGATTGCTTTGCTATCTATCAGGTGAGCCGTGACGATCCGCAGAATGTGCGCTTTATGAATCTGGATTGGTTAAAGTCCCATGACATTTCCATAGACCGCAGCAATTATGACCTAATCTACACAGCTCCGCTGAGGGAGTCTGGCACGGTACCGGAGCAGCTGGAAAAACTATATGAGCAGTTTAATCTGCAAAAGCCGGCGGATTTTCACAGTCCTTCTATGAGTGTCAGTGACATCGTTGCGATCAAGCAGGACGGTAAGGTATCCTGTCATTACTGTGACAGTGTTGGTTTTACCCAGATCCCCGGATTCCTGCCGGAAAATCCGTTGAAAAATGCGGAGATGGCCGTGGAGGACGATTACGGCATGATCGACGGTATCATCAACAATGGCGCAAAAGAGCCTACGGTGGCAGAGCTGGAACAGCAGGCCCGCAACGGTCAGCCCATTTCCCTCATGGATTTGGCTACCGCTGCCCATCGGGAGGAACGGGAAAAGAAAAAGTCCGTCATGGAGCAGCTGAAAAGCCAGCCCAAGGCAGAACACAAAAAGATAGCGCCAAAAAAGAGTGCGGAAAGGGAGATTTGATATGGGAAACTTTACTTTTGAGGAAATGAACCTGATGTGCATTTACAATACCGGCAGCCGCACCGGATTGATCAACAGCCTGCGTGAGATGCGCGGCGAGCTATCACCGGAGGAAACGGAACTGAGGGAGCTGACCGACAGCGCCTTTACGAAGCTCTGTGCGATGACCGATGAGGACTTTGCCCAGCTGGAGCTGTACCCGGATTTTGACCAGTAAACACCATAACCGCAGGGATGGGGTGGCAAATTGCCACCCCACCTCTTTACCCCAAAACTGAAAGGAGGACAGAACACCATGCCAACCAAAGCTGAACTATATGCACAGATGGCGGAGAAGGTAACAACGCAGCTCACGGGGAGCTGGCAGGAATGGGCAGGGTTTCTCACCACTGCTTCCCGCCTTTACAAGTACCCGTTCCATGAGCAGTTGATGATCTACGCCCAGCGTCCGGACGCCACCGCCTGTGCAGAGTACGATTTGTGGAATGAAAAGATGGGCCGCTATGTAAGGCGCGGCTCCAAGGGGATCGCGCTGGTGGACGATTCCGGGGACAGGCCCCGTCTGCGCTATGTCTTTGACATTTCAGACACCGGAACCCGTGAACATTCCCGCACTCCCTGGCTGTGGCAGTTGGAGGAGCGCCATCTGGATTCCGTGCAGGCTATGCTGGAGCGCACCTATGATGTTTCCGGTAATGACCTTGCCGGACAGCTCACTGAGGTAGCCGGAAAACTGGCTGAGGAATACTGGACGGAGCATCAGCAGGACTTCTTCTATATCGTTGACGGTTCCTTTTTGGAGGAATATGATGAGTATAACATCGGAGTACAGTTCAAGGCAGCAGCCACCGTCAGTATCACTTACGCTTTGATGTCCCGCTGTGGACTGGAGCCGGAACGCTACTTCGACCACGAAGATTTCATGGCGATCTTTGATTTCAACACCCCGTCCACCATCGGGGCGCTGGGAACAGCGGTCAGCCAGATCAATCAGCAGGTGCTGCGGCAGATCGGCGTTACCGTCCGAAATGCAGAGCGCGAAGCCAACCAAGAAAGGAGCAAGCAAGATGAACAATCCCATGACCTATATCCAGAACGGAGACTATCAGATTCCCGACCTGGAGCTGAGCCAGCAGCCGGAGAAACCCCTGGGCAAGTACGGCAGGATGAGGAAAACCTATCTGAAGGAGCACCGTCCCATCCTCTACAACCAGATGCTGATGAGCGAGAAGTTGTACCCGCACCTTCTGGAGATCGACGAGACCGCCCAGAGCAGACTGGAGCAGATGATGCCCCAGCTGGCGAAGGAAGCGGGAGCCACCGAGGAACTGAAAGCCAGCGATCCCATGAAGTGGGTGGGGCTGATGAACACCTGCAAAGCTCAGGCCGAGGAAATCCTGATGGCGGAGCTTATCAACAGCTGACCCTAAACCTGTTCCTCTCCGAAGCAGAACAGATCCAATCCATAGATGAAGCAGAGAATGTAGCGCATACATCCTCTGCTTTTTCTTTCACTCAAAATGATATTGACCATGTGCTGCGTTTGGGCGGTAATACAGACCGCCAGAGGGAGCGTGTGGTTGCAGCCTTTGAAAAGCAGAAAACCACCGCTGAGATTGCCGAGATACTGAAAACGCTGTACCACGGCGGCAACGGCCTTGGCAGTGTGAGCGCATGGTATGCCGAGGACGGTATCCATCTTTCCCACGGGAAGTCTGTCCGTTATGACAGGTCTGCCCAGGTCATTTCCTGGGAGAGCGCCGCAGAGCGTATCGGGGAGCTTTTGGAGAGCGGCCAGTTTGCCTCCAATGTGGAGCTTGCAGAAGCGGCAGGCTATGAACGCTCCCTCCTTTCAGAAAAGCTCTGGTATCTGTACCACGATCTCAGTGATGACGCCAGAGAAGCCGGATATTTGTCCTGCCTGTCAGAGATCAAAGGCAATGGGTTCCCGGAGGAGACCCGCCGCCTGACGGAGCAGCTGAGTGACCCGGCTTTCCGCCAGACTCTCAAGGAAGAATACGCCGCTTTCTGGACTGCCTATCAGCAGGACCGTGACCTGTTGCGCTTTCACTACCATAGGCCAAGGGAAATCTGGGAGAGCCTGAAGGAACTTGACCTGCCACGCAGGACTTTTTCTTCGGATCTTTCCCAAGTGCCAACCGTCCAGCACTTCATTACCGAGGATGAGATCGACGCCGCCATGACCGGCGGAAGCAGTTTCGCCGGAGGAAAAGGCCGTATCTATGCGTTCTTCATGGAAAACCATACGGATAAGGAAAAAGTGAGATTCCTCAAAGACGAGTATGGCATTGGCGGACGCTCTCATGCCCTGTCCGGCGCAACACACAGCGGCGAAGATCACGACGGGAAAGGGTTGCACTATAAAAAGCAGGACTGCCCGGATGTTCACTTGAACTGGGAAAAGGTTGCCAAGCACATTACCTCTCTTGTCCAGAAAGGCCGCTATCTTACCGAACAGGAACAGGCGCAGTATGACAAAATCCAGGCTGAAAAGGAATTGGCAGAAGAAGATGCCATCCAAGCCCAGCAGCCGGAGGTGGAGGAAGAAACGCCAAAGCCTACCCTTCGGGAGCAGTTTGAGCAGTATAAGACTGTGGTGACTGCCGCCATTTCCGAGGATGCCGCATACCGCAATGCCTGCGGGCATTCTGACCGTGAAAATGCTGTCATCGAGGGCAATGCCGCTGTGCGCCGTGCGGTCCTTGGTTCTAAGGATATGGAGCTGATTCGCCTCTATTCGGATGTGCCGGAGTTCCGACAGCGACTGCACCGGGAAGTGATCGACGAAACCTATCCAAAGCTCCATGAACTTCTGCGCCCTCTTTCTCAGGAAGATATTGATACTGCCATTTGTGTATGGAACGGCAATATCGAGAGTAAACACGCTGTCGTCCGTTATATGAAAGACCATGCAAGAGAGAAAGATACCGCTGCATGGCTGGCTCAGGAATACAGTGGCAGCAACATCCCGTTCGTTGTCCGTGCCGGAAGCCCGGAGGAAACGCAGCTGCCCTGGCCGAAGGTACAGCGCAGGCTTGCCCAGCTGATTCAGGAGGACCGGTTCTATACCGAAGAAGAACAGGACCGTTTTGACAACATCGACCCCATCGCCATCCGGGAAGCCCTTGAGGAAAGAGGGATTGTCAACGGACAGGTGGCAGACCCGGAAAAACTGGACAATGACCCATTTATCCAACAGGTGGTGTCGGATGTAGAGCAGATCGCAGATGCCGAGACAGAGCAGACTTCCAAAGTTTCCATTTCCGATGAGGAATATGACGCAGTTCGCCGCCCAATTCCGCAAAGAACCTCCTATGACCCAGCCGCCCCGGTCTATGCCGTGGGCGATACCGTGTATATCGAGGATGACGCCTATCAGATCACTGAGCTGCGGGAGGACACCGTACAGCTTCTGCCCACCGGGATGGTATATCCCATCTACCGGGCAGAGCGCAAAGAACAGTTCGAGCAGCTGCTTCGGGCAGACCGCCGCAATGCTTACTATACCGAATTTCTTCCTATTGACCCGGACAAGGCAGATCAGGACTTGCGGGATGTATTGGCTCATGGGCTGATGGATGAAGCGGATGAAAAGCAGATTTCCACGCTGCTGCAATCCGGCAGGAGCAACAGCGAGATCGCCTACTGGCTGAGCAGAGCCTATTCCGGTGAGATCGAGACACTGAATCTGGAGACCGGCGATATTGCCGATTACCGTACCACGGCACAGGGCATAGAACTGGAAGTCATGGATGCAGAGGAAAAGCGTCTGACTATGCTGTATTTCCGCTGGGATGAGGTTGCGCCTTTGCTGCGCGGGATGTATGCCCGTCAGCAGGACGGTTTTGGACAGGAACAGCCCCAACCGGCTACCGAATCCCAGACCTTCCATTTCGAGACCATGGCCGTCTATCCGGGCGATAAGAACAATCTGCCTTATGATGTGGTGGTGGAACGACTGCATATCGAGGAGCCGGAGCCACCAGCCCCTGTGACTGAGCCGGAGAAAACCTTTGAGGAAGTGTTGGATGAACACCCGGTTTCCATTCAGGTCAATGGCCAGTGGCAGACCTTTCCCAATGCCAAAGCTGCCGAGGAAGCATCTTATGAGGAATACAAGGCTAACCTGTGCCGCAATGCAAAAAACTTCCGCATTACCGATGAGCATTTGGGCGAAGGCGGTCCGAAAGCCAAGTTCCAGGCAAATGTCAATGCGATTCGTTTGCTGAAAGAGCTGGAAGCTGCCGGACAGCAGGCAAGCCCCGAACAGCAGGAGGTTCTTTCTCGATATGTGGGCTGGGGCGGTCTCTCTGATGCGTTTGACCCGGAGAAACCGGCATGGGCTTTAGAGTATGCCCAGCTAAAAGAACTGCTGACCCCGGAGGAATATGCCGCCGCCAGAAGCTCTACCCTCAACGCCCATTACACCAGCCCTACGGTCATTCAGGCCATCTATGAAGCGGTGGACCGTATGGGATTTGAGACCGGAAATATTCTGGAGCCGTCTATGGGTGTGGGCAATTTCTTTGGTATGCTGCCGGAGAAAATGCGAAACAGCCGTCTGTACGGCGTGGAGCTGGACCCTGTTTCCGGGCGCATCGCAAAGCAGCTCTATCCCAAGGCGGACATCACAGTAGGCGGCTTTGAGACCACCGATAGGCGTGACTTCTTTGACCTTGCCATCGGCAATGTACCTTTCGGTCAGTATCAGGTCAACGACAAAGCCTACAACAAGCTGAATTTCAGTATTCATAACTATTTTTTTGCCAAAGCACTGGATCAGGTGCGTCCCGGCGGTGTGGTAGCTTTTGTGACCTCTCGATATACCATGGACGCCAAGGATTCCACCGTGCGCCGCTATCTTGCCCAGCGTGCCGAGCTGCTGGGAGCTATCCGTCTGCCTAATGACGCGTTCAAAAAGAATGCCGGTGCCGAGGTGGTATCGGACATCATCTTCCTCCAAAAGCGGGACCGCCCGTTGGACATCGTGCCGGAATGGACCCAGACCGGACAGACGGAGGACGGGTTTGCCATCAACCGGTATTTTATCGACCACCCAGAAATGGTGCTGGGCAGACAGGAGCCGGTAAGCACTGCTCATGGTATGGACTACACCGTGAACCCCATTGAGGGGCTGGAACTGGCCGATCAGCTGCACGATGCCGTGAAGTACATTCGCGGCACCTACCAGGAGGCAGAGCTGCCGGAGCTGGGCGAAGGCGAAGCCATTGACACCTCCATTCCTGCCGATCCTAATGTGAAGAACTATTCCTATGCCATTGTAGACGGGCAGGTGTACTACCGGGAAAACAGCCGTATGGTGCGCCCTGACCTCAACGCCACCGCCGAAGCCCGCGTGAAAGGTCTTGTGGGACTGCGTGATTGTGTGCAGGAACTGATCGACCTTCAGATGGATGCAGCGGTTCCGGACAGCACCATTCGGGAGAAGCAGGCGGAACTGAACAGCCTCTATGACAGCTTTTCTGCCAAATACGGTCTCATCAATGACCGTGCAAACCGTCTGGCCTATGCAGACGATTCTTCCTATTACCTGCTCTGTGCGCTGGAAGTCATCGACGAGGACGGTAAACTGGAACGTAAGGCAGATATGTTCACCAAGCGGACCATCAAGCCCCATCAGGCGGTGGCTGTGGTGGATACGGCAAGTGAAGCACTGGCGGTGTCCATCTCGGAAAAAGCCTGCGTGGATATGGACTATATGAGCCAGCTTACCGGAAAAACAAAAGAAGAACTGGCCGGAGAGCTGCAAGGCGTAATCTTCCGTGTACCGGGACAGTTGGAGCAGGACAGAACGCCCCATTATGTGACTGCTGATGAATACCTCTCTGGCAATGTACGCCGAAAGCTGCGTCAGGCACAGCGGGCAGCACAGCAGGACCCGGTTTATGCAGTCAATGTGGAAGCTCTTACCGCCGCCCAGCCCAAAGACCTGGATGCGTCGGAGATCGAGGTGCGTCTGGGCGCTACCTGGATTGACAAGGAATATATCCAGCAGTTTATGTATGAGACCTTTAATACCCCGTTTTATCTCCAACGCAGTATCGAGGTCAACTATTCGTCCTTTACCGCTGAATGGCAGATCAAGGGAAAATCTTCTGTATCCTACAACGATGTGGCAGCTTATACCACCTATGGGACCAGCCGCGCCAACGCCTACAAGATTCTGGAGGATTCCTTAAACCTGCGGGATGTCCGCATCTATGACACCATAGAGGACGCAGACGGAAAAGAGCGCCGCGTGCTGAATGCCAAGGAGACCACCCTGGCGGCTCAAAAACAGCAGGCGATCCGGGAAGCCTTTAGGGACTGGATCTGGAGAGACCCGGAGCGCCGCCAGACTTTGGTGAGCCAGTACAACGAGGAAATGAACTCTACCCGTCCCCGTGAATATGATGGCAGCCACATCACTTTTGGAGGCATGAACCCGGCCATTACCCTGCGGGAACACCAGAAAAGCGCCATTGCCCATGTGCTGTATGGAGGAAATACCCTGTTGGCACATGAAGTAGGCGCAGGCAAAACTTTTGAAATGGTAGCTGCTTCGATGGAAGCCAAACGCCTGGGACTGTGCCAGAAATCTCTCTTTGTGGTTCCAAACCATCTGACCGAGCAGTGGGCGTCGGAGTTTCTGCGTCTCTATCCTTCCGCCAATATCTTAGTCACCACAAAAAAGGACTTTGAGACCCATAACCGAAAGAAGTTCTGCGCTCGTATTGCGACGGGTGATTATGATGCCATTATCATGGGACACAGCCAGTTTGAGCGTATCCCCATCAGCCGGGAGCGTCAGGAACGGCTTCTCTATGAGCAGATCGACGAGATCACCGAGGGCATCGCAGAGGTGCAGGCCAGCGGCGGCGAGCGTTTTACCGTCAAGCAGCTGGAGCGTACCAGAAAGTCTCTGGAAGCCAGACTGGAAAAGCTGCAAGCCGAGGGGCGAAAAGACGATGTGGTAACATTCGAGCAGCTGGGTGTGGACCGTTTGTTTGTGGACGAGGCCCACAACTATAAAAACCTGTTTCTATACACAAAAATGCGGAATGTGGCTGGTCTTTCCACATCGGACGCGCAGAAATCCTCCGATATGTTTGCCAAGTGCCGCTATATGGATGAGATCACCGGAAACCGTGGCGTGATCTTTGCCACCGGCACACCGGTCAGCAACTCCATGACCGAGCTTTACACCATGCAGCGTTATCTTCAATATGAACGCCTGCAAGAGCTGAACATGACCCACTTCGACTGCTGGGCTTCCCGATTTGGGGAGACCGTCACAGCATTGGAGTTGGCACCGGAAGGCACCGGCTACCGGGCAAGAACGAGATTCAGCAAGTTCTTTAATCTGCCGGAGCTGATGAACCTGTTCAAAGAAGTGGCGGACATCAAGACCGCCGACCAACTGAACCTGCCCACCCCGGAGGTGGAATACCACAACATCGTGGCGCAACCTACCGAACATCAGCAGGAAATGGTCAAGACCCTTTCGGAGCGCGCATCGCTGGTACACAGCGGAACCGTTGACCCGTCCCAGGACAATATGCTCAAGATTACCTCGGATGGCCGTAAGCTGGGCCTGGACCAGAGAATCGTCAACCAGATGCTGCCGGATGAACCTGGCACAAAGGTCAATCAGTGCGTGGACAACATCATGCAGATCTGGCGGGATGGCAAAGCTGACAAGCTGACCCAGCTGGTGTTCTGCGACATTTCTACACCGCAGGCAAAAGCTCCTGCAAGCAAGGCGGCGAAAACGCTGGATAATCCACTGCTTCACGCATTGGAAGGCGCTGTGCCTCTGCCGGAGCAGGAACCGGTCTTTACGGTATATGACGATATTCGTCAGAAACTCATTGCTCAGGGAATGCCTGCCGACCAGATCGCTTTTATCCATGAAGCCAACACCGAAGTACGGAAAAAGGAGCTGTTCTCTAAAGTCCGTACCGGTCAGGTGCGTGTCCTTTTGGGCAGCACCGCCAAGATGGGCGCAGGCACCAATGTGCAGGACCGTCTGGTGGCACTTCATGATCTGGACTGTCCGTGGAGACCGGGAGACCTTGCCCAGCGCAAGGGCCGTATCGAGCGACAGGGCAACCAGAATCCCCTTGTCCATGTGTACCGCTATGTGACCGAAGGAACCTTTGACGCATACCTCTGGCAGACGGTGGAGAATAAACAAAAATTCATCAGCCAGATCATGACTTCTAAATCGCCGGTGCGTTCCTGCGATGATGTGGACGAAACGGCGCTTTCCTTTGCCGAGATCAAAGCCCTGTGCGCCGGAGATCCCCGCATCAAGGAGCGTATGGATTTGGATGTGGAGGTATCCCGCCTGAAGCTGATGAAAGCCGACCACCAGAGCAAGCAATATCGTCTGGAGGACCAGTTGCTCAAATACTTCCCGGAGGAAATTGAAAAGCACAAAGGTTTTATCATGGGCTTTGAATCTGACCTGGAGGTTTTGGCAGCTCACCCGCACCCGGAGGACGGTTTTGCTGGTATGGAAATCCGCGGCGATCTGCTGACCGATAAGGAGAACGCCGGCGCAGCCCTTTTGGATGCCTGCAAGGAGGTCAAAACTTCCGATCCGGTGCAGATCGGCAGCTACCGGGGCTTTACTATGTCCGTGGAGTTTTCCGCTTGGAAACAGGAGTATACGCTCCTACTGAAAGGACAGATGACCCACCGGGCAACCCTTGGTACAGACCCTCGCGGAAATCTTACCCGTATCGACAATGCCCTCGCCCAAATGCCCCAGCGTCTGGAGGCGGCAAAGGCCCAGCTGGATAACCTCTATCAGCAGCAGGCTGCCGCAAAGGAGGAAGTCGGAAAGCCATTCCTTTACGAAGAAGAACTGCGAAGCAAAAATGCCCGTCTGGTGGAACTGGACACCTTGCTGAACATTGACGGCAAGGGTCATGCCCAGCCGGAAACTGTGGTTGCCAAGAGTGCGCGGCCATCGGTGCTGGACAGCCTGAAACGCCCTGTGCCGCCACGCAGCCTTGAAAAGAAACCAAAACAACACGAGGAGGTACGATGATTATGAATGCAACAGATTGGAATACAGCTCTTTATGAGAAAATGTCTGATGAACAGGATAAATTCCGGGACTGGCTGAAAAGCCAGCCCCCGGAGGAAATCCTGCACCACACCTATGAGTACACGGTCCGGGAGGACATCGTGATGGCGATGGAGCAGCTGGAGCTGACCGACGCACAGGCACAGGCGCTTTTGGATTCCCCCTCGCCGCTGGCTGATGTGTACCGTTATTTTGAAAAGCTGGAGACCGGCTACATGGATGTGATCCGGGACAGCATTGAAAACCGTGCCGATGATGTGTGCAGGGCGCAGGAAGAATTACGAACTGCCCCTCTCTACCCCCATTCTGCCGCCTATGCGTCCGAGCATGGAGAGATGGCACAATATAACCGTTCGTATCAGGCAAACAGCGCTTGCAAAGAAGCCATTGAACAGGCTATCAGCGCCCACTATGCAGAGAACCGGCTGGATACGGAGGCGGCGATCAAAGATGTGCTGGAAAAGTTCGGGGCGGAACGGGTACAGTTCATTCTTGCCAACACTATCCAGCACAAGAACCATGACGGGCGTATCTCTCAGGACAATAAAGCCTGGGCAAAAACCATTCCCATGCCGGAGGACAGCGATGCTTCCCGCCACTGTGCCTATCTGGTTGTGGATGGGGTCAACCCCGGTCTGATCGACCTGTTTACCAGGCAGGCCAGAAAAAACATGCAGGAACAGCAGAAAAGTTCTGTCCTGCAAAAGCTCAGGCAGGAACCGCCTGCCCGCAAGCCTGCCGCCCCAAAGAAACAGGAGCCGGAGCGATGAGCAGCCCCAAGCGCAAGCGGGATGTGCCGGTTCTGTTTTGGGTATCCGCTGATGAAATGGAGTTGATTCAGCAGAAAATGGCGCAGTTTGGAACAAAAAACCTGAGCGCCTATCTGCGAAAAATGGCTGTGGACGGCTATGTGGTGCAGCTGGATTTGCCGGAGCTGAAAGAACTGGTATCCCTGCTGCGCCGAAGCAGCAACAACTTGAACCAGCTGACCCGCAAGGTGCATGAGACCGGACGGATTTACGATGTCGATTTGGAGGATATATCCCAGCGGCAGGAACAGTTATGGGACGGAGTTAAAGAGATACTGACACAACTCTCCAAACTTTCGTAACCGGGACAAATACCCCATCTGCGGAGGGAGGAACGGCGTTTCTTCGCCGCGCCTTCCTCCGCTTTTTCTTTTTGCCCGTATCCTTGCCTTTTAGCTGTAAGACAGGGATAATGGAATCAGGAACAGGAACTGTGATTTTGGGAGGAGGCATAACAATGAGGGCATTGGTGTTTTTGTTAAAACTGTTGTTGAAGATTTTGGTTGCTCCGGTAATTCTGACACTGACCCTGTTCGTTTGGATTTGTGTGGGGATCGTCTATGTTTCCGGTCTGGTGCTGGGGCTTATCAGCATGGTGATCGCCCTGTTGGGCGCGGCGGTCCTGCTGACCTGTTCCCTGCAAAACGGCATTATCCTGCTGGTGATGGCATTTCTTATTAGTCCCTATGGTCTGCCGATGGCTGCCATCTGGTTGCTGGGCAAGGTGCAGGACTTGAAGTTTGCCATTCAGGATTTGGTTTATGGATAAAATACGCGGTCACAAAAATGCCAGACAGTGTCTGTTAAATTGCTATATTTACTTCTGTGCTACATCCGTGTATAATAGTAGCACGAAAGGAAGTGATGGATGTGACCAAATCAGAACGGTTTGAGCAATTAGACAGACTTCTGACCGAGCATGATGGGATGCTGCAAACCGCACAGGTAATCGCCAGCGGAATTGTAAAACCCATTTTTTATGAATATGTCAAAGAGAAAAATCTTCAGCAGGTTGCTCACGGAATTTATGTCTCCGAGGACACCTGGATTGATGCGATGTTTCTGTTACATCTGCGATGTGGTCAGGCAGTATTTTCCCATGAATCAGCGATATTTTTCCATGACTTGACAGACCGGGAACCATCTCCATACGCTATCACGGTGCGCAGAGGGTACAGCACCACTCGCTTAAAGGCAGAGGGCCTTTCTGTTTACACCATCAAACCAGAACTATATGAGGTAGGGCTGACAACTGGCCAAACACCTTTTGGGCATACGGTTCCTGTCTATGATATGGAGCGCACCATCTGCGATCTGCTCCGCAGCCGAAGCAGCATGGAAATACAGACTTTTCAAGGTGCGCTGAAGATGTATGCCAGAAGAAAGGACAAGGATCTGCGGACTTTGATGCGGTATGCCGGTATGTTCCGGGTTGAAAAAATTTTACGGCAGTATTTGGAGGTGCTTTTATGATAAAGACAGCAAGGCAGCTAAAAGATTTGATTCGCAATCTTTCCAGAGAAAAATCTGCGGATGCACAGCTTTTAATGCGAAACTATATGATGGAGCGTTTTCTGGAGCGTATTTCCCTTTCTGAATATCGTGATAAATTTATTCTGAAAGGCGGGATGCTGGTAGCGGCAATGGTTGGACTGGATGCCCGTTCCACGATGGACTTGGACGCTACTGTAAAAGGAGCCAATGTTAATGTAGAGGAGATCGAGAACCTGATTTCTGCTATTGTGAGTGTACCGATTGATGATGGCGTCAAATTTCAGCTGAAAAGCATTTCAGAGATTATGGATGAAGCGGAGTATCCTGGGATTCGGGTCAGCATGACTACAACCTTTGACGGTGTGGTGACACCTTTGAAGATTGACATTTCCACAGGGGATGCCATTACCCCCAGGGAGGTACGCTACTCTTTCAAGCTGATGCTGGAAGATCGCTCCATTGACATTTGGGCATACAATCTGGAAACCGTTCTGGCTGAAAAGCTGGAAACAATCATCACCAGAACCACCACCAACACCCGCATGAGAGATTTCTATGACATTTATATTCTGGATCAGCTCCACGGGAACACATTGAACCGGCAGACGCTCTATGATGCACTGTTGGCAACTGCCAAAAAACGCGGAACCGAACGGCATCTTGCAGAAGCTGTGGATGTTTTGAATGAAGTGGAAAGCAGTCCTGTGATGCAGAAACTTTGGGAATCTTACCGCAGGAAGTTTTCCTATGCGGCAGATCTGGAGTGGAGCATCATCATGGGGGCGGTTCGCAGTTTATACGCTCTATGTGAAAAGGGATCGAGCCTATGAAAAAACACGGTCATTATTGCAAAGTCTGCGGAGAATACAAAGCCAACGAAAAATTTTCCGGCAAAGGCCATGCGGCTCATATCTGTAAATCCTGTGCTTCTTTGCCGCCGGAAAAACAAGCGGAGCAAATGACAATAAATCGCTTGCTAAATCTCCCCTGGCGATTATCAAAGGAACAAATTTCCTGGCTGAAAAACCGAATGGAAGATAAGCGCCCGGAAGTCCGTGCGCTGGCGAAAGAACAATACGAGATGAGGTTTCCTCTAAAACAGTTAGAGGACACCGATGACGATTTTGATTTTCTTGATGAGAATGATTTTATAGAATAACGAAAGCGGTCTGCACCATGCAGGCCGTTTCTTTTTTGGAAAGGAGGCCCTTCTATGGCAACCACACGCATCATGCCCCTGCATATCGGCAAGGGACGCACGGAGAGCCGAGCAATCAGCGATATTATTGATTATGTGGCAAATCCGCAAAAGACTGACAACGGAAAACTAATTACCGGCTATGGCTGTGACAGCCGGACCGCCGATGCAGAGTTTCTGCTGGCGAAGCGGCAGTATATCGCCGCCACCGGGCGGGTGCGCGGGGCGGACGATGTGATCGCTTACCATGTGCGCCAGTCATTCAAACCCGGAGAGATCACACCGGAAGAAGCCAACCGTCTGGGTGTCGAATTTGCCAAGCGGTTTACCAAGGGCAATCATGCCTTTGTGGTCTGCACTCACATAGACAAATCGCACGTTCATAATCACATCATCTGGTCATCGGTCAGCTTAGAATATGACCGAAAGTTCCGCAACTTTTGGGGCAGCACCAGAGCCGTCCGGCGCTTGAGCGATACCATCTGTATCGAGAACGGACTGTCCATTGTGGAGAATCCCAAGCTCCACGGAAAAAGCTACAACAAATGGTTGGGCGATCAGGCCAAGCCCTCCCATCGGGAGCAGCTGCGGGTGATGATTGACCGTGCGTTGGAGCAAAAGCCCGCTGACTTTGACGCATTGTTGAAACTGCTTACAGAAATGGGCTGTGAAGTATTCCGGCGCGGGAAAGCAATCCGGCTCAAAGCACCCGGCTGGAAGAATGTAGCCCGCATGGATGACAAGCTGGGGGCCGGGTACAGTGAAGCAGAAATCCGTGCGGTGCTGGCCGGTGAAAAACAGCATACGCCCCGTAAAAATTCCGTCGTGCAGCCGGAGCCGACCAAGGTCAATCTGCTGGTGGACATTCAGGCAAAGTTGCAGGCTGGAAAAGGTGCTGGCTATGCTCGATGGGCTAAAGTTTTTAATCTGAAACAAATGGCGCAGACCATGAATTACCTGTCAGAGAACAATCTGCTGGAGTATGCGGTTTTGGAAGAAAAGGCTGCGGCTGCCACGGCACATCATAATGATCTTTCGGCGCAGATCAAAGCGGCTGAAAAGCGCATGGCAGAGATCGCTGTTCTGCGTACTCACATCGTAAATTATGCCAAGACCCGCGAGACCTATGTGGCATACCGCAAGGCGGGTTATTCTCGAAAATTTCGGGAGGAACATGAGGAAGAAATCCTGCTCCACCAGGCTGCTAAGAATGCCTTTGATGAGATGGACGTCAAGAAGCTGCCCAAGGTCAAAGAGTTGCAGACAGAGTATGCGAAATTGCTGGAAGAAAAGAAAAAGACCTATGCCGAGTACCGGCGTTCCCGTGAAGAAATGCGGGAGCTTTTAATGGCAAAGGCCAATGTGGATCGGGTCCTGAAAATGGAGGTAGAACAGGATGTTGAAAAAGAAAAAGACCACGGCCAGCGGTAAGCTGGTCCTGGTCAAAAGCGTTCGCAGAACGCGCAGCCACAGAATGAAATTCTGTGTTCAAAGGGGCTTGGGGGCGCTGCCCTCAACAAGCAAGCGGAGAGGAAAATCACAAAGGGATTTTCTTCTCTGCGGGCCTGTGTGTATTAACACAGGCATTGCTTGCCAGTTTTGTTCCCGCGTATGCTCCGCCCTAAATCTGCGTCTTGGGGGTTGACAATAAAAGAATTGGTGCTATAATGATAACTAAGTTAGCACGCGGGCGTACCAAGGAGGTGAAATATATGGCAGTTGGTACTTATGAGATTACCCACGAAAAGATTTTGGAAAGTGGCAGAGAGCAATTTCTGAAAAATGGGTATGAACGGACGAACCTGAGAGAGCTGTGCAAGGGAGCCGGTATTACCACAGGAGCATACTACCGGCACTTTGAAGATAAAGCGGCATTGTTCTCCGCATTGGTGGAACCTGCGGTTAATGGACTTCGGGAGCGATATGATGCTGCAGGAGAGCGATGCTTTGATTATATATCCGTTGACAACATGACTGATTTGTGGAATGTTTCGGTTGAAACAATGGTCGAGTTTATTGAATTTATTTTCAGCCACTTTGATTCGTTCAAACTTCTCCTGCATTGTGCGGACGGAACAAAATATGTTGACTTTACTGACTGGATGGTAGAAAAAGAAGTTCAGGACACGTTGAAAATGTACGATGTTCTTGAAGAAAAGGGAATTAAATATAAACGGCTTGGACTGAAAGAGCTGCATATGCTGAATCATGCTTATTACTCCTGTATCTTTGAAACAGTCCTGCATGACTACACGAAAGAAGAAGCAATTCAGACAACGCATACACTGGCAGAGTTTATTACAGCCGGTTGGCGGAAAGTGCATGGTCTTTGAATAAAAGGCCACACTTTTTTGCCTGATAGATAACTTAGTTTGCGATTTTTGTTAGCACACTTTGTTATCTTCTTATTGGCTACTATATTTTTTTAATATATGGTTAGCGAAATCTAACTTATCAAGGAGGAACCTATATGCAAAAACAAAATCCATTACTCCGTGTTTGGGAGCTTGGAAAATCGCAGCATTCAGGACTGATTTGTGCGGTTATCAGCGCATTTCTCGGTGTCTTAGGCGGGATGCTTCCATACTTTGCTGCGGCGCAGATGATTGTGAATCTGCTTGAAGGAAATAGGGATATGTCATTGTACTTCAAATGGCTGTGCATTGGGATGGTAGGCTATTTAGTGCGGACACTGCTTTATACCTTGGCGCTGTCCATATCACATAAGGCAACCTTTTCCGTTTTAAAAACTATCCGCCAAAAAATATTGGCAAAACTGCCGAAACTCCCTCTTGGAACAGTGACAGATATGTCCAGTGGGAAGATGAAACAGCTTATTGTGGATCAGGTGGACGGTATGGAAACAACACTGGCGCATTTGTTTCCGGAGCTGACGGCAAATATAGCAGGGCCGATACTGATTATTGTTTACCTGTTTATCCTTGACTGGCGCATGGCGCTCCTGTCGCTTGTTTCCATTCCGGCAGGCATGGTTTTCCTAATGACGGTCATGGGTTCTTACAGTAAGGACTATGAGGGAGCTGTCGGAACAACAAAGGAAATGAATGAAACGATTGTAGAATACATTAACGGCATTGAGGTAATTAAGGCATTTAACCAGGGAAAAAGTTCATATGCCAAATTTTCAGACAGAGTGAAAGCCAATGCGAAATATTACTATAACTGGATGAAAAAAAGCCAGTTTGGTATGTCGATGGCTTACTCGATTGTACCTGCTACATTGATTACGATTCTCCCCGTCGGTTTTGTTTTTTACCGTGGGGGAAGTTTGTCAGCGGAAGTATTTATTACAACCGTCATTTTGGCTTTAGGTATTACGGGGCCATTGATGGCTGCTATGAATTTTGTGGATACGCTTGCACAAGTGGGAACAACGGTGGAATCGGTGGATGAAGTTCTTCTTGCAGAGGAACAACAGCATGAAGAAAAAACCGTCACATTTGGAAAGATGGATATAGAGCTTTCCCATGTGTCTTTCGGGTATCACGGAGATAAAGAAATACTTCACGATGTGAGCCTTGCAATTCCGGCTGGAACCATGACGGCTCTGGTAGGTCCGTCCGGTTCAGGCAAGTCAACTATTGCAAAGCTGATAGCAGGTTTTTGGGATGTGCAAAGCGGAACAGTGACAATAGGCGGCGTGGATGAAAAGAAAATTCCTCTGAAGCAGTTGTATGATCAGGCGGCTTTTGTATCTCAGGATAATTTTCTGTTTGATGAAACTGTCCGTGAAAATATCCGCATGGGAAGAATGTCGGCCACAGATGCAGAGATAGAGGCTGCTTGCAGGGCGGCAGGCTGTGACGGGTTTATCCGTGAACTTGAAAAGGGTTATGACACAAAGGTAGGCAGCGGAGGGGCGCATCTTTCCGGCGGAGAACGTCAGCGGATTGCCATTGCAAGGGCGATGCTGAAAGATGCTCCGATAGTCATTCTGGATGAAGCCACGGCATACATAGACCCGGAAAATGAAGCGGTCATACAGGAAGCCATTGCAAAACTTGTAAAAGGAAAAACGGTAATTGTTATTGCACACAGGCTCTCAACCATTAAGGACGCAGATAAAATTGTGGTAGTTAAGGATGGCAGAATAATGGCGAGCGGCAGGCATGAGGAACTTAGAGAAAGCTGCCCGTTGTATGAATCCATGTGGCAGGCGCATATTGGAGCAAAGGACGGTGACGTGGCATGATTGGTACATTCAAAAAAATATGGGAGTTTTCCGGTGAGGAAAGAGGCAATATCAATAAATCCGTGGCGGTAAGTTTTCTGAACGCTGTTTTCCATATGTTTGAGATTGGTGCAATTTACTTTGTGGTAATGGCACTGACAAACGGAGATAAGGATATGAAAACTGTCTGGATTTCCCTTGCCTTTATGGTCGTCAGCATTATTGGAAATGCAGTTACCAGCCGTTTCTCAAAATTACAGCAGACACACGCCGGCTATTTCATGGCAGCTAACCGGAGGGTTTCTATTGGGAACCGCCTAAAAAGTGTGCCTATGGGATTTTTTAACGAGAACAGTTTGGGCGAGGTAACTGGAGTATGTACAACGGTACTTGGCAATATTGAAAATCTGGTTCCTATGACATTGGTAAATATTTTAGGCGGCGTTATAGGAACGGTTGTGTTTACTATAATGATTTTAATTTTTGACTGGAGGATCGGGCTGATTGCCGCAGCAGGAATCATCGTGTATCTGCTGGTTGTATCTTCTATGGAGAAAAAATCTGCTGTCATTGCGCCTAACTCGCAAAAATCTCAAACGGCTCTTGTTGAAACTGTTCTGGAATATGTGCAGGGAATGGGCGTTATCAAGTCTTTTAACCTGAGTGGGCGGGGCGATAAAAATCTTCAGGATGCGCTGGAATATAACCGGAAAAGCAATCTTGGTATGGAGCAGCTTATGACGCCTTACACGATTTTTCAGGAGCTTGTATTGCAGATTGCGGGTATCGGCATGATGCTGGCAGCGGTTGTGTTCTGGATAAATGGAACAATGACATTAGTTAATACTTTGATGGTGATTATTATGTCATTTCTGGTGTTTGGGCAGATCAAGCTGTTCGGAATGGGTATTTCCATGCTGCGTCTGGCAGACAGTAGCATCGAAAGAACATTACAGACAGAGGACATGGAGCAGATGGACGAAAGCGGCAAAGCACTTGCTGTGAAGAAACATGACATTGTATTTGATGATGTGCATTTCTCCTATGAAAGCAAAGAAATTCTTCATGGAATCAACTTGCAGATTCCAGACAAAACCACTACCGCAGTGATCGGTCCCTCTGGTTCCGGCAAAACAACGCTTTGTAACCTGATTGCCCGGTTTTGGGATGTAAATAGCGGCTCGGTTAAAATTGGCGGAAAAGATGTGAGGGATTACACGCTGGAATCCCTGATGGAGCAGATTAGCATGGTGTTCCAGAATGTCTATCTTTTTGCAGATACGATTGAAAATAACATTAAGTTTGGCAGACCGGAGGCTACCCATGCCGAAGTTGTTGCGGCAGCAAAAAGAGCCTGCTGTGATGATTTTATCGAGGCGCTTCCTGACGGTTACAATACGGTTATCGGTGAGGGCGGAGCTTCTCTTTCCGGAGGTGAAAAGCAAAGGCTCAGCATTGCAAGGGCTATGTTAAAAGATGCGCCTATCGTTATTTTAGATGAAGCAACTGCAAATGTAGACCCTGAGAACGAGGATCGCCTGCAGAAAGCCATTGAGGAACTGACAAAGGATAAAACAATCATTATGATTGCACACAGGCTGAAAACTGTGCGGAACGCAGACCAGATACTGGTGGTGGATAACGGAAAAATCGTGCAGCAGGGTAAACATGACGATTTGATTAAACAGCAGGGCATTTATGCTGATTTTGTACTTGGGCGCAAGGAGGCAATCGGCTGGAAGCTGAATGCCGGCAACTAAACAGGATTTGTACTGTTTTGCAGCAGTCAAATAGATAAACAACAAATTTTAAGGAGGGTTCTCTAAAATGGAAACAAATAAAAAGCTCAAAGCGAAAGACCTTATCAATGTCGGTATTTATACCGCTATCTACATCGTAATCTTTTTCGTTGTAGGTATGCTCAATGCAATTCCGGTGCTTTATCCGTTTTTGTATGTTTTGATTCCGTTAATTTCCGGTATTCCGTTCATGCTGTTTCTGACGAAAACTGAGAAATTTGGCATGGTTACGATTATGTCGGTAATCTGCGGCGTTTTCTGGTTCCTTATGGGCTATACATGGACGGCGGTTGTTGGCTATGTCGTATTTGGTATCATTGCGGATATTGTGCTAAAGGCAGGAAATTATAAGAGCTTCAAAGTGGATGTAATTGGCTATTGGCTGTTCTCCTGCGGCATGATCGGATGCCAGGCTCCAATGTGGGTAATGGCTGATACATATATGGCGCAGGTGGAAACTTCTATGGGAGAACAGTACGCAAGTGAATTAGCCCGTTATATGCCGTCCTGGATGGGGATTGCCGCAGTTGCTATCATCTTCGTAGGCTCTCTGTTAGGCGCATTGCTTGGGCATAAGATGCTGAAAAAACACTTTGAAAGAGCAGGCATTGTATAATGGAACGATATGAGGCTTATCAACCACCCGCCAAAAAAGGATTCTATCTTGATCCACGCACAAAAATTTTGTTTATGGCTTTCGTCACCACGTTGATGTTCTTCGTATATGAAAACCTTGCGATGGATGCTGTGGTGGCGATAATCCCGTTGACCTTGCTCCTGATAAACCGTCAGGTGCGGACAGCCCTCATTTATGGGGGACTGTTCGCCCTGGCAGTTGTGGCAAAGCTGACACAGGGGATGTATGTATTGCCATCTGTCCTTAACATGATTTCTGTTCTGCTGGTTGCAATGGTAATCCGCCTGTTCCCAATTTTTATGTTGGGCTATTACATTATTGAATCTACCTCTACTGATGAATTTGTGGCCGCTATGGAGAAATGGCACGTCCCGGAGGCGTTCATCATTCCCATTACCGTTGTGTTTCGGTTCATTCCTACGCTGGGTGAAGAATCGGCTGCGATCACGGACGCCATGCGGATGCGTGAAATCCAGTTTGGAACAAAGAAGTTCTGGCAGAATCCTACCGCACTTCTGGAATACCGGGTAATTCCGCTGATGATGTCGGTTGTTAAGATCGGTGATGAATTATCTGCGGCGGCTCTCACCAGAGGTTTGGGAGGCTTAAAGCACAGGACGAGTATTGCGGCCATCGGCTTTACTGTGTATGACCTGATTATTGCGTTGCTCTCGGTTGACCTGCTGGTCTGGTCGTTTTTGTAGGAGGTGACAAGTCTATGATTGAATTTCAAAATGTCACTTTTACTTATCACAGTACGGAGAGAGAAAGCGGCGTTTATAACCTGAATCTGACGATCCCTGATGGACAGGTTGTTTTACTCTGCGGGGAATCCGGCTGCGGCAAAACGACCCTTACCCGCTTAATCAATGGGCTGACGCCGGAATATTATGAAGGAAAGCTGAATGGGGTAGTTCTTGTAAACGGAAAGGATACGGTAAAGACCCCATTGTATGAGCTGTCTAAAACAGTTGGTTCCGTATTCCAGAATCCCCGTTCCCAGTTCTTCAATGTGGATACCACCGGAGAGATCGCCTTTGGCTGTGAAAATATCGGATTACCGAAAGAAGAAATATACCGGCGCATCGGACAGGTCACAGGCGAGTTAAAGATTCAAAAACTGCTTGACCGCAGCCTGTTCGCACTCTCTGGCGGTGAGAAGCAGAAAATAGCCTGTGCATCTGTCTCCGCTATGGAGCCGGACATCTTTGTGCTGGATGAACCGTCCTCCAACCTTGATGTTGCTACGATTGCTGATTTGAAACAGGTTGTTGCAAAATGGAAAGCGATGGGAAAGACGGTCATTGTTGCAGAACACCGGCTGTATTATCTGATGGACATAGCAGACCGGGTGATCTACTTAAAAAATGGGCGAATTGAGCAGGATATGTCTGCCGCCGCATTTGGGCGGCTCGGTGTGGAGCAGCTTCAATCAATGGGCCTTCGCTCCCTCCATCCGGCTAACTTCAGCAAGGTACCAGCGACATCTTTGGGCAGCGGCTCTATTGAAATCAGAAACTTCCTGTTTTCCTACGGAAAGATGGAGGCAATGAATATCCCGCAGCTATCCGTTCCGCAGGGAGCGATTGTGGGAATCCTTGGGGACAACGGCGCAGGCAAGACCACTTTTGCAAAGTGCCTGTGCGGATTGGAGAAATCGGCAAAAGGTACGTTGCAGATCGGGCAGGAAACGCTTGGTGCAAAACAGCGCATTAAAAAGTGCTACATGGTCATGCAGGACGTAAACCATCAACTTTTTACAGAAAGCGTGTCGGATGAAATTCTGTTGAGTATGCAGGGCGAGGACGAGCAGGTCGATAAGAAGCAGACGGAAGAAATCTTAAAGAGTCTGAATCTGTTGGAGTATCAAGAACTGCATCCCATGTCCCTGTCCGGCGGTCAAAAGCAGCGGGTAGCCATTGGAAGTGCGATTGCATCGGATAAAGAGATCCTGGTGTTTGACGAACCGACCAGCGGCCTGGACTATCATCATATGCTGGAGGTTGCCGACAATTTGCAGCGGCTTAGTGATATGGGAAAAACGCTGTTCATTATTACCCATGACCCGGAGTTGATCGCAAAATGCTGTAATTATTTCGTGTTCATTGAGCATGGCAAGACAGTATGGAGCGGCGGATGGACAGACGGGAATAAGAAGCGGATTGCAGACTTCTTTTCCTTTGCTGGATGAACTGTGATTTGTAATAACAGACCGATTTTTAACTGCCACAAAGTGTATTTAGGCGTCTTATAATGCTTTGCAATACATTTTGTGGCGGGAAAATCGGATCATTGTGAGTGCCTTTGTTATGAGAAGGCAAAATTTTTTAAGCGTAGGATAACTAAGTTCGCTTTTTTTGTTAGCACACATTGCCCGTTTCTATGATGTGGACAGCGGCGAGGTCACAGTAGGCGGTGAGGATGTGCGAAACATGACCTGTGACAGTTTGCTCCGCAATATCTCGATGGTCTTTCAAAAGGTCTATTTGTTCCACGATACCATTGAAAACAACATCCGTTTCGGCAATCCAAGTGCAACGCAGGAAGAAATTATAGAAGCTGCGAAAAAGGCTCGGTGCCACGACTTCATTATGGCTCTTCCCGATGGATATGAAACGGTGATCGGCGAGGGTGGCTCTACGCTGTCTGGCGGAGAAAAACAACGCATTTCTATTGCCCGCGCCATTTTGAAAAATGCCAACATTGTCATTCTTGATGAGGCAACAGCAAGTATTGACCCCGAAAATGAGCATCTGATCCAGCAGGCAATCAGTGAATTGACCATTGGAAAAACGGTTATCGTTATCGCCCACCGTCTGGCAACGATTGAACACGCTGACCAGATTTTAGTGGTGGATAAAGGTCAAGTTGTTCAAAAAGGAACACATCAGGAGCTTGTTCATCAGGAAGGACTTTATCGTCGTTTCATTACAATCCGTGAGCAGGCAGAGGGCTGGAGCATTGCCTGATAATTTGAGGGAGAAGCGCAATATGAAACTTCATGCGTCCGGGAAGGACTACCTGGAAACCATCCTTGTTTTCCAAAGAAACTCGGTATGGTGCGCCCCGTAGATGTGGCCCGGCACATGGAGGTCTCAAAGCCCAGCGTGTGCCATGCAGTGGCTACCTTGCGGGACGGCGGCTTTCTTATGATGGACGAAGATCACTTTCTCCATCTGACCGATGTTGGCCGGGAAGTTGCCGAAAAAATCTACGAGCGTCACTGCTTCTTTACCGAGCAGCTTATCACCGCAGGCGTTGACCCCAAAACTGCGGAGGCCGATGCCTGTCGTATTGAACACATCATCAGCGATGAGAGTTTTGACCGGCTGAAAGAGGCAGCCGAACAAGAGCAAAACTAAAACCGAATAAGCCAAGCGATCCTGCCCCGCAAGACGGGGAAAGAAAAAAACCGTTGCAGGGCAGGCAGCTTTGTGCGCCCAAAATGGATTTTCCAGGTACTGCGGCGGTTTTGAGTAACATCAAGGCCGCCGTTCCTTATGCCCTCGACAAAGGAGTGACGACTACACGCTGACACGGCGGCTTTAGGAGGGAGCCGCCGTGAAGCAAAGACCGTTTCGACATAATTCGGCAGGAATTTACCTGTCAAAAAAAGCCTGACCGCCAATCGGCCCCCATCTGCTTATGAACAGGCACTATCGTGGCTGGTCCATAAGCGTCATAAGTCCTCTTTTAGCAGCGCCAGCCGCCGTTCTTCGGATGCTGGCGCTTTTGTTTGTCGTTTTTTCGGGAATTTCCCCGAAAGGTGTCGCTCACCGCCTTCATTTCGGTTCACCCGTCAACCCGTGAATCGAAATGGAGGTACATAATGCAGAAGATCAATCTTCGGGAACTGTATCCCGATGTGTATAAAACCGATGTCTTTGTAGACGTGGCCGAGGAAGTCGTGGCCGCGATCCGGGGCCAGGAGCAGGACGATGCCGCCTATGAACGCCGGAAGTTCCGGCACAAGGCTCACTACTCTCTGAACCGGGAGGATGGCATTGAAAACGATGCCCTCAACCGGCCACTCACCCCGGAGGGAGTCCTGGAGCAGAAGCAGCTGCGGGAGGAAGTGTATGCCGCGCTGATGCAGCTGACCGCCATCCAGGCCCGGCGTATCTACGCCCGGTTTTACCTGGGCATGACGGTGGCCGAGATCGCCCGGATCGAGGGTGCTGACCGCCGCCGCGTGTGGGAGAGCATCCGGCGCGGACTGAAGAAGCTGGCGCGGTTGCTGGATACGGCCCAATAACCTGACCGCCGCATAGCGGCAAAAAGAGAGCCGGTGGAGGTTTTTATTCCTCCACCGGCTTACTTATTCTCTAAATGTTCATCTGGGTCAACCCCAGCCGTCTGCACCATCTCTTTTAGCTCATCAGTCAACGCGCGGGTCGAGTTTAACAGCACTTTTCTGGCAGCCGGAGGGCACGAAAGGTAAAGCTGCCGCATATCGTTGGCGGCTTGCTCATCTTCAGGCAGATCGAGATTCATCAGGGAATCTAAAGATAAATTCAAGACTTTGCAAAAAGCGCGCAGAACCTCAAAAGAAGGATTCTTCACCCCTCTTTCGCAGCCTTGAACGTGCTTTAGAGAAACGTGGCTCAGATCTGCGAGTTCCTGCTGCGTCAATCCTTTTTCCTTACGCGCTTTTTGTATCCTTCGTCCCAGCTCTTTTATCAGTTCCATAGGCACTATCGTCTCCTTAATCATATTTTATCGTGCCCATTTCCTTGCAGGAAGAACCTCATGAAAGGCGTTTTTGAGTACGATAGTACCTATTTTGCTGTGCTTGTAAGGAGATTGCGCTGTCCGCAGCTTCTATGAAGGGACAAGGCAAAATATTTTTTCAAATAAATCGCAGTACAGACAGGACAAATCGCCTGTTTTTGTCATGGCTGTCAAGAAGGAGCTTTTCTTTCGCTGACCTTTGACAACTGAATACACGGCAGAACAGGTACATAACCCGCGCATGAGCGAGTGCAGGACGCCGCGAAGATGGAGCAGCCAGGAGGTGATGGACAAGCTGTTTCGGAGCGATCAACGTCCCTGTGACCCGGATGGTGGCACATCCGGCGCGATGAGGGCGCGGGGGCTTAAAGATACTTCCTCACGGCCCGCCAAAGACTTGGGGGGAACCCTGCGGCACACGATACGAACGATGCTGCGGAGTTATGACAGCCGCGCCAGCGGAGACCTGTTGTGTTCCCATCGTCAGGGGGCGTGGCAAATATGACGAGTAATCCGAACAGAATAACAGTAGCCGCACCAGGTTTTTTATCCGAAGATTTCTTTCAGACTGGTGCGGCTGTTTAAGTATTAAGATATTAAGGAGGCGAGAGTGATGTTTGAAAAATTCCATCGAGGTGACATATATTCGGCTGATTTAAGCCCTGGTATCGGCTCCGAACAAAGTGGCTCTCGTCCTGTACTCATTCTTCAAAACAATGTGGGAAATTGTTTCAGTCCTACGATTATTATTGCAGCAATTACCAGTGTAAGCAAAAAAAGCAGAAAGTTCCCCACGCATTACCACTTAAATGACAGATGCGGTTTGGTGAAACCATCTGTTGTTATGCTGGAACAGATCAGAACAATCGACAAGTCGAGGTTAAAAAACTATATTGGTCATCTAAACAAGGATGACATGGAAAACATAAACAAGACGCTCTTGTGCAGTCTGGGGATTACATAAAAGTGCCGAAAGGCCGTATCATTTTCAGGCCGTGCAAGTAGAGTTATAATTTCGTTAGGAATTGCGGAGGTGATTCTGAATGGAGAATATCCAGAATAAAAGCGCATTGATTCCTTCAGATGAAATCCGGTCAGAAGAACGTCTGGCGGAACAAAAATTTGAAGCGTTTATCACTTCGCTGGCACATATAATCGAGAAATATGGTATGAGAGTGCTGGGCGAGGTTGACGGAGCTGCGTGAGAATCGCAGCTTTACATAGGATATTTTCCAAAAGTAAATTTTGGAGGTATGAATTATGAACCGATATGGAAAACGCTGTGTTTTGTATCCGAGGGTCAGCACAGAGATGCAAGTGGACGGATACAGCCTGGAAGGTCAAAAAAATATGCTGACACGATTTGCGGATCGTGAGGAAATGATCATTGTTGATACTTATGAAGATGCCGGTAAATCCGGTAAATCCATTGAGGGACGGCCTGCCTTTCAAAAAATGCTCAGAGATATTGAGGATGGCTTGGACATTGACTATATTTTAGTGTATAAGCTGTCACGGTTTGGTCGTAATGCAGCAGATATACTTAACTCTTTGGAGTTGGTTCAATCTTATGGTGTAAATCTGATTTGCATAGAAGAAGGGATTGATTCCTCTCAGACAAGCGGAAAACTTTTGATTTCTGTACTATCTGCTGTGGCTGAGATTGAGCGTGAGAATATTATCGAGCAGACGATGAACGGGCGGCGCGAAAAGGCACGGCAGGGTGGATGGAATGGTGGCTTTGCTCCCTACGGATATACACTGGAAGATAACAAGCTGATGATTGAAGAAACAGAGGCTGTGGCAATACGGAAGATTTTTGAATTATATACTTCATCGGAAATCGGTTTGGGTGGTATTGCGAATCAGTTGAACTTACAAGGTATACGGAAAATTCCGAGGCAGAATGGCACATTAGAGGATTGGACAGGACATTTTATTAAACTGATATTGGATAACCCGGTTTATTGCGGTAAAATTGCTTATGGACGGAGAACGAAGGAAAAAGTCAAAGGCACAAAAAACGATTACCAGATGAAAAGAAATGACGATTACATTCTGACAGAGGGACAGCATAAAGGAATCGTTAGTGAGGAGGTATGGGAAAAGGCTCATGCCAAGCGTCTTAGAACCGGAGTAAAGCAACCGTCAAAAATTGGGCGAGATCGAGTTCATTTGTTATCCGGTCTGCTGAAATGCCCGGTTTGTGGAAGTCCCATGTATACGAATAAACACGCATGGACAAATAAAGATGGCACTTACAAAGAAATTTACTATTATGTATGTAGTCGGAATAGGATGGTCCGGGGGAAGCATTGTGAATATAAGGCGATGCTGAAAAAGACCGATATTGAACCGATGGTCATTGAGGCAATTCGTGAGATCGTAAGGAATGAGGAATATGCCCAAGCCATTAAAAAACGGATTGGCGTTCAGATTGACACGAAAGCAGTGGATAAAGAACTGGAGGGCTATCAGGCAAAGCTGAAGGAAGTTGATCTGAATAAAACAAGATTGGAACGGGAAATTGACAGTCTCCCTGCTGATGCAAAATATCGGGAACGAAAGCTCCATGATATGACCTTGCGGTTAGATTCCCTATATGATGTCATTGTTGAGCTGGAGGAAAAAATCGAAGATGCCAGACTTCGGCGAGATGCAATTAAGCAGCAGGCAATTACTCTTGAGAATATTTACAAAATCATGGTGAATTTCGACTGCGTTTATAATATAATAAATGACGAAGAAAAGAGAAATGTGGTCACAGCCTTGATTAAGGAAATTGAAATTTACAGGAATGACGAGTCTGAATATCCGCTAAAGCGGATTGGTCTGAATTTTCCGGTGTTCAAGGATGGCGGGGAAGTTACGGAGCTTTTGTGGGACAAAGGGAATACCGTTGAGTGCGTATGTGCTTTGAGCAGACGGTAAATATTTGAAACTGAAACTGCATTTGAATGATTTTTGAGACTCGGCGTATAGTCGAGCCTCGTTTTTTGCGCTTTTCGGCGGTAAAAAACACTATTTGCCGTTGTGTTCGAAAATTTGGTTGCATTTATTACCGAAAAGGCATATACTTCGACATACTGCGCTCATTTCGGGCGAAATGCTCGGAACCGGGTGTACGTTCAGAAAGCTCTATACCGAGGAGGACGGGAGCTGTAAGGGCGAGGCATTTCTTCGCTGTATCAACGATGAGGATTTGGAAAAGGACTTGGACGCGCTGAAGGAAATAGCCGCCAAATACGAGGTGGAGATAGTCGTCAGAGACTCAGATAATGAGTATTATAAGCCCACTTCTCTTGAAAGCGACGGCTATAAGTATGTCAGGAAAATCGTGCAGAGCGTATTTGACTACGCTGTGGCAGTTCCGTTTATTCTTCCTGCCGGAACGGATGCGAGAAGATTTACCGGACTTTCCGACTCGGTAATCAGATTTGCTCCCATTGACATTGACGGTCAGCAATATGCGTCGGTTCACAGCGAAAACGAGAACATAAATGTTGATAAAATTCCTTTGGCAGTAAAATTCTATAAGGAGCTTTTGAGAAATTACAAATAATATTCTTAAACACACCCCGATTCGGCCGGCAAACGCTCGACTGAACCGGGGCGCTTTGATTTTAACCGGAAACAGTGGGATTGAATTTGCAGACAAAACGGGGTATAATGTAAAAAACGGGCAACGGTTAATAAGTCAGGAGGACTCTGTTATGAGAATAATAGATATTTCCAACGATGTTTTGTCGGCAGAGGTTTACGAGGGCGATCCGGTGCCTGAGCTTATAAGTCTGGCTTCCCTGAAAAACGGGGACAGATACAATCTCAACGCCGTCAATATGGGGCTTCACAACGGTACTCATATGGACGCGCCGCTACATTTTATCGACGGTGCCGACGGAATCGACAAGGTAAAGCCCGACGCCTTTATAGGGCCGTGCACAGTGCTTGAGGTTTCGCCGGGAATCATAACCGGCTCCGTGGTTGAGGAGTATTTTCCGCGCAGGGCGGAGCGTATACTTCTGAAATCGGGAGGCAGGGCGTTTATACATCGCAGTGCCGCCGACGCCATGGCATATTTAGGGTATAAGCTTGTCGGTACAGACGGGCTTGACGTCGAGCCGCCGCAGAGCGAAAACTATGAAACTCATAAGGCGCTTCTCGGGCAAAATATAGCTGTCCTTGAGGGACTTGACTTATCGGATGTTGCAAACGGAGAATACTTTTTGATTGCGCCGCCGTTAAAAATAGAGTCGGCAGAGGCGTCACCCGTAAGAGCTATGCTTATAACCGACTATGTGTTTTGGAGCGGAAAGCCCGAAGCTTAAATTCCGTGAAAGGTCTTAATCATTTGAAAAAAGTTATAATTATAGGAGCCGGACCTGCCGGCATAACGGCGGCTCTCGAGCTTCTTCGCAGAGGCAAAAACGAATATGATGTAACGGTGCTCGAGGAGAGCGACTCAATAGGCGGAATTTCGCGCACGGTGAATCTTGACGGCAACCGTATGGATATAGGCGGTCACAGGTTCTTTTCAAAAGAGCAGCGCGTAAATGAGTGGTGGCAGAGCGTTTTGCCGCTTCAGGGTGCTCCGTCAAAGGACGATAAGCTCCTAAAGCGCAAGGCGCATCTCGTAAAAGGCGGTGCCGACCCCGAAAAGACCGATAAGGTAATGCTCTATCGCCGCAGGGTGTCGCGCATATACTATCTTAATAAATTTTTCGATTATCCCGTGACGATGAAAATGGGAACGCTTATAAATCTCGGGTTTTTAAGAACGCTCGAGGCAGGCTTCAGCTACCTTTTTGCGATGATGTTCAAAAAGCCCGAAACCTCTCTTGAGAATTTCTATATAAACCGTTTCGGCAAAAAGCTGTATTCGATGTTTTTTGAGGACTATACCGAAAAGCTTTGGGGCAGACATCCGCGAGACATTTCGGCGGATTGGGGCTCGCAGCGTGTAAAGGGACTCTCGATAAAAGAGGTTTTGTCGTCTGTTTTGCACAAGGGTAAGAGCGACGAAACATCGCTTATTGAGGAATTTAAATATCCGAAGCTCGGGCCGGGAGAGCTGTGGGAGGCTGCAGCCGCCGAATTTACCGAAAGAGGCGGTAAAATATTGAAGAATGTCTCCGTGAAAAGGATAAATGCTTCGGGTAACAGGGTTTTGAGCGTAATCGCCGATACGGAAAACGGCGAAAAGGAATTTACGGGTGATATATTCTTTTCGTCTATGCCCGTAAAGGACTTGGTAGGCGGAATATCCGGAATCGAAATCCCCGAAACGGTGAAAAGTGCGGCGGAGAATCTCCCGTACCGTGATTTTGTAACAGTCGGACTTCTCGTCGACCGTATGCTTCTTAAAAATAAGACGGATATTAAGACTGTAAACGACATTGTACCGGACTGCTGGATATACGTTCAGGATAAAAACGTAAAGCTCGGCAGAATACAGATATTCAACAATTGGTCACCCTATATGGTGAAGGAGCCGGAAAACACCGTATCTTTGGGGCTTGAATACTTCTGTAACGAGGGCGACGATTTTTGGAATATGCCCGAGGAAGAGTGTATAGCGCTCGCGTCCGACGAGCTTGTCAGAATCGGTGTTATAGACTGCGGAGCGGTTTTAAGCGCGCACCGCGAGAGAGTTAAAAAGGCATATCCCGCGTATTTTGATTCCTATAAGGATTTGCCGGAGATTATAGATTTTCTCAATACTCTTGATAATCTTTACTGCGTCGGCAGAAACGGCCAGCACCGTTATAACAATATGGACCATTCCATGATGACGTCACTTTTGGCTGTGGATAATATACTTTCCGGCAAAAATGACAAGAGCGCGATTTGGAACGTAAATACCGAAGAGGAATATCACGAGAAAGGCGATAGAAATGAATAAACAAAAAAGAGCGTCATGCTGCGAGCAATGCTCATATTACGACTATGACGAATATTCTGAAGAATATATCTGCTCTGCCAATATGGACGAGGATGAATTTATGCGCTTTATAAGCGGACCGGGCTCATACTGCCCGTATTTTGACCCGTATGACGAATATAAAATAGTAAGCAGACAAAACTGATGTTTCACTCTTGCAAATCGAAAAAAATGTGTTATACTATTTAAGAAAAATTAATTCCGAAAACGCTGTGACAAAGACAGTAGGTATATATGATGCCGTAAAAGAGAGCTTGCGCCGTCGGCTGAGAGCGCATACTGCGGTTTATGTGCCGAAATTTCACTTTCGAGCGGTGCGGCTGAAAAATGCAGTAGGTCGCAACGGATTCGCCCCCGTTACGGGCGAGGGGAGTATAGGCTCTCTTGAAATCGGGTGGTTAAACGGTGTATAAATCTCCGTCCCTTTTTCGGGACGGGGATTTTTTTCGGAATTTACAGCTGAATTTAAGCGTTGTACACGTGCTTTGCTATGTACGCGCTATCCAGAAAGGATGATTGCATTGAAAGAAAAGCTTATGGAAATTCGTGAGCGTGCCGAAAAAGAGCTTTCAGAGCTTCGTGATGCTACCGAGCTTGAAAACTTCAGAGTTCAGGTGCTCGGCAAAAAGGGCGAGCTTACGGGAATTTTAAAGCAGATGGGTTCGCTTTCCGCCGAGGAAAGACCGAAGATGGGTCAGCTCGCAAACGAGGTGCGCGCGAGCATCGAAGCAATGCTCAAGGAAAAAACCGCCGAGCTCAGAAGCAAGGAGCAGGAGGCTAAGCTCAAAAAAGAAACGATAGACGTTACGCTTCCCGGCAAAAAGCATGAAATAGGTCATAAGCATCCGCTCTCAATAGTTCTTGACGAGGTTAAGGATATATTTGTCGGTATGGGCTTCCAGATAGCGACGGGTCCCGAGGTTGAGTGGGATTACTACAATTTTGAGGCGCTTAATCTTCCGCCCGATCATCCGGCAAGAGATACGCAGGATACTTTCTATATCACGGAAAAAATGCTCCTTCGTACACAGACTTCTCCCGTGCAGATTCGTGTAATGGAAAAGCAAGAGCCGCCTATAAGAATTATTGCACCCGGCAGAGTTTACCGCTCTGATGCGGTTGACGCAACACATTCGCCGTTCTTCCATCAAATCGAGGGATTGGTTGTGGATAAAGGAATTACAATGGGCGATCTCAAAGGTAGTCTTATGCAGTTTGCAAAGAGACTCTACGGCGAGGATACCGAGATAAGACTTCGTCCGCACCACTTCCCGTTTACCGAGCCGTCCTGCGAAATGGACGTTACATGCTTTAAGTGCGGCGGCAAGGGCTGCCCCATGTGTAAGGGCGAGGGCTGGGTAGAAATACTCGGCGGCGGTATGGTTCACCCGAAGGTGCTTAAAAACGGCGGAGTAGACCCGGAGGTTTATTCCGGCTATGCTTTCGGCGTAGGGCTTGAAAGACTTACAATGTTCCGCTTTAATATCGACGATATGCGTCTGCTCTTTGAGAACGACGCTCGTTTCTTAAATCAGTTTTAAGGGGAGGGTTATATAATGAATTTATCTAAAAGATGGCTTCACGACTATGTGAATTTAGATGTGTCGGATCAGCAGTTTGCCGATGATATGACTCTTTCCGGCTCCAAGGTTGAGTCCTTTGAGACCGAGGGCGCCGACATCAAAAACGTAATTGTAGGTAAGGTTGTATCACTCGTAAAGCATCCCGATTCCGACCACCTTTGGATTTGCCAAATCGACGTCGGAGCAAAGGATAATATACAGATAGTTACCGGCGCTCAGAATTTAAAGGTAAACGATGTTGTTCCCGTAGCAATGGATGATAGCTTCGTCAGCGGCGGGCATCATATTAAAAAGGGCAAGCTCCGCGGAGTTGAGTCAAACGGTATGCTCTGCTCACTCGGCGAGCTCGGACTTACGATTCATGATTTCCCGTATGCGATTGAGGACGGTATTTTCGTTCTCGGCGATGATTGCGACAAAACTCTCGGCAAGGATATACACGAGGCAATAGGACTTGACGACGTTATCACCGAATTTGAAATAACGTCAAACAGAGCCGACTGCCTTTCGATAACCGGTCTTGCAAGAGAAGCCGCGGCAACCTTTGACTCAAAGCTTGTTATTCCCGAGCCTGCGGTCAAAAAGACTCACGGCGACGTAAACGACTTTTTGTCGGTTGAAATAAAGGAGCCGTCGCTCTGTTACAGATATGCCGGTGCGGTAGTTGAAAATGTCCGCGTTAAGCCGTCGCCGCGTTGGATGCGCGAGAGACTTCGCGCATGCGGAGTAAGACCCATAAACAACATAGTTGACATTACAAACTTTGTAATGCTCGAATACGGTCAGCCGATGCACGCTTTTGACCTTCGCTATCTTGACGGTCACAAGGTAATTGTAAGAAAAGCACTTGACGGTGAAAAAATTACAACTCTCGATGGCGTAGAGAGAGCTTTAAAACCCGAAATGCTTGTTATAGCCGACGAAAATAAGCCGGTTGCCGTGGCAGGTGTAATGGGCGGCGAGTATTCGGGAATTATGGATGACACAACCACCATAGTTTTTGAGTCCGCAATGTTCAACGGCGTTTCCGTAAGAAGAACCGCAAAGGCGCTCGGAATGAGAACCGAGGCTTCGGCAAGATACGAAAAAGAGCTTGACGCCACGGGCTGCCTTCGCTCGCTCAAGAGAGCACTGCAACTTGTCGAAGAGCTTGACGCCGGTGATATAGTCGGCGGTGTTGTTGACTGTGACCACAGCGATAAAACACCCGTTACTCTTCCGTTTGAGCCCGAATGGGTAAACAACTTCATAGGAATTGACGTATCGGCCGAGGAGCAGAAAAAGATTCTCGAAAAAATAGATTTCAAGGTTGAAAACGGCGTAATTACCGCCCCATCATTCAGAAATGATATTGAGCATCAGGCGGATATATCCGAGGAAATCGCAAGGTTTTACGGCTATGATAAAATTCCGGACAGAGCACTTTCGGGTGTTGCCGACGGAAGATATACCGACAGGCAGAAGCTTGAAAAACTCGTCACCGACGTTATGCTTTCGGAGGGACTTTCCGAGGTCTGCACATATACGTTTATAAGCCCCAAGCAGTACGACAAGCTCCGTTTGCCTGCCGATTCTCCGAGAAGAGACAGCGTAAAAATAATGAATCCCCTCGGTGAGGATACAAGCATTATGAGAACAACAGCCGTTCCGTCAATGCTTGATGTGCTCTCCAGAAACTACAACAACCGCAATCCCAAGGCAGCTATGTTTGAAATCGCCGTATCCTTTAAGCCGCGCGGCACAGAGGAGCTTCCCGAGGAGCCGAAGAACATTGTTATGGGTCTTTACGGCGAGGAGTACGACTACTTCACATTAAAGGGCGTTATAGAGGAGCTTCTCTGCAAAACAGGAATTACCGATTACGATATTGAACGCGTAACGGATGATCCGATACTTCACCCCGGCAGAGCGGCACGTATTACTGTCGGCGGCAAGACTCTCGCTCTGCTCGGAGAGGTTCATCCCGAAACGGCAAAGAATTTCTCCATAGGCACACGCTGCTATGTTGCAGAGGTTTCCATGGACGTTCTCTTTGAAAACGCAGGTGCGGAAAAGGTCTATACTCCGCTTCCGAAATTCCCGGCCGTAACACGCGACCTTGCATTTGTATGTGATAAGTCAGTACCTGTTGTCAGCCTTGAAAAAGAAATTCAGTCTGCGGTGGGTAAAACCCTTGAAAACATAACTCTCTTCGACGTTTACGAGGGCAATCAGATAGAGAGCGGCAAGAAGAGTGTGGCATTCAGCCTGAAGCTTCGCTCAAAAGATAAGACTTTGACCGATGACGATGCCGATTCGGCAATGAAAAAAGCGATTAAGGCTATTGAAAAGCTCGGCGCAACTCTCAGAAGCTGAGAAAAACAGCCGATAAAATAAAAAAGGCCCTACTCACGCCTGAGGTATGAGTAGGGTTGTTTTTTACTGATTTCAATTAAAAGAAAAAGAATTTTTTCTTTTTTCCGCCTGCTATATTGTGCTTGTCATCTATGCGTACCGTGGTTTTTAAGCTGTTCTCAAGCTCTAAAACAACAATTTCGTTTTCGTCCTTCAATATTGTTCCGGGTATGTAGAGCGATTCCTGCGGACCTATGTCCCAATAGCGACCGAGGCAGAAGCCGTTTATGAATATGTAACCCTTTTTAAGCCCTGCTGTGTGAACAAAGCAGTCTCCGCGACTTGTCGTTTTAAATGTGCCGCGCATAAATGTCGGTGTGTCAAGTCCCTTTGTGTCCGTATACCGAAGCTTGTCGATGTTATCGAGCGGAAGGGTGTATATATCCCAATGAGAGAGAACCTGATAATTTATTCTTATCTGGTCTACGCCCTTTCTGTCAAGAAGGCGCGGACCGTAATTTACCCTGCCCATGGCCTCTACCAAAATATCAATGTCGTTTTCGCCGGACAAGCCGTGGAGGTCAATGCATTGCTTTTTGTCGTTTCTGTAAATAACGCCCTTGTATTCCTTGTTTACAAATACATATGCTCTGTCGGCGAGGCCGTCAAGATAGAGCTTGCCGCCGTATTTTCCGACGAGATGATGATGATAGCAGATAAAGCCGAAGTTCTGACCGAAATGCTCCATGCTTTCGGGGCTTACGCTCTCGTGCTTTTCGCCGAGTGCCTCAATGTTATCGATAAATGCGGCGTATTTTGTGAGCTTGATGTCTCCCACGGTCTGGCGGAGCGGTTCCTGCGGAAGCTCTGTTTCGGGGAGCGACTGAGCACTCAAAAGCTCCTTGCGGACGGCATAATATTTATCCGTATAGCCGCCCCACTCATTCAAGAGTGCGTCGTCGTCGTAGCTTGTTATAGTCGGCTGATAGCATTTATCGTGATTTGCGCCTGCGGTAAATCCGAAGTTTGTGCCGCCGTGGAACATATAGAAGTTAAAGCTTGCGCCGCTTCTGAGCATATTTTTTAGCTCGGATACAACAGGAGCGGCAGCTCTGTGATGGTGTTTTTCTCCGAAGTGGTCAAACCAGCCGTTCCAAAATTCACCGCACATACTCGGCGCCTTGAAGCCCTGATATTCCTTGAGCTTTCTGAATGAAGCGGAGGCTCTTGAGCCGAAGTTTGCAACCTTGAGTATGTCGGGCAGAGTTCCGCCGCTGAGCATATCGTCTTGCGGACCGTCAGATGTAAAGAGCAGTTCCTTTACACCGCAATCTCTCATAAGCTCGGCTATGAATTTGAGATATTCCTTATCATTGCCGTAGCTGCCGTATTCGTTCTCCACCTGCATGGCTATTATGTTTCCGCCGTTTTCGTGGCAGAGCGGTAAAAGACGCGGCAAAAGCTCATGATAATAATTTGAAACCGCGTCGAGATATGGCTTGTACATACAGCGAACACGCATATTTCTGTCTTTTAACAGCCATGCCGGAAGTCCGCCGAAGTCCCATTCCGCGCATATATAAGGACCCGGTCTTACAATAGCGTAAAGACCGACCTTCTTGGCCGTTTCAATGAATTTTACTATATCGAGTATTCCGTCAAAATCAAATTCGCCGGGCTTTTTCTCGTGCAAATTCCAACAGGTGTACGTTTCCACCGTGTTAAAGCCGGCTGCCTTTAATTTCAGAAGCCTGTCCTCCCAATATTCGGGAACGGTTCTGAAATAGTGTATTGCGCCTGAATAAATTTTCAGCTTTTCGCCGTCCAGATAAAAATCTTTTCCCTTATAAGTCAGCATAATATCCTCCGTTTTCTATGTAAAGTAAAACAATTTACATAGTTATGTTGTGAAATTTCGCACCGATGAGCTCCGACAGATCTTTCGGGGACAGCTCAACCTGAGTGCCGATTTTACCGCCGCTCACGACTATTTTGTCAAGTGCCTCTGCGGCCGAATCTATTACGGTTTTAAACTGCTTTTTCATTCCTATCGGGCTGCAGCCTCCGCGTATATATCCGGTTATTTTGTTAATATCTTTAACGTGTATCATCTCAACCGATTTCTCGCTTACCGATGACGCGGCCTCTTTTAGATTGAGTTCCTCTGCGACGGGGATTACAAAAACATAATGTTCTTTTGATTTACCCTCTGTTACAAGCGTTTTGTACACAAGCGCCGGATCCTGACCTAATTTCTTTGCGACGCCGACTCCGTCAAACGGCTCGTTGTCGTTGTGCTCATAGTAATGAGCCGTATAAGGTATTTTGGCCTTGTCAAGTATTCTCATTACGTTTGTTTTTTGTTCCTTTGCCAAAGCTATGACTTCCTTTTGATGTTTTGTCGGCACAAGTCCGTGTGCTGCATTTGTTTATAATATATTGTACTAAAAAAACGGGACGATGTAAACATCGCCCCGAAAAAAGTTTGAATTTGTTTATTTATAAAGGTATACTCTCGCTTCATACGGACGTAAAGCGCATATGTCTTTTTTTGCCGGAGCGTCGTGGTAGTTTGAAATAAGTACTTCGCCTTTTGTAAGGTCAAAACCCTTCGGCGCGCGGAATGTTATAGTGTGGTCGGCAAATGAGCACACTATAAGAGCTTTTTGACCGTTAAAGCTGCGCTCATAGCAGTATATTTCGTTGCTTTCGTGGTAATGCTCCTCATAATCGCCGTAAATAATTATCGGATTTTCCTTTCTTACCTTTAAAAGCTTTCTGTAATAGTTGAGAATGGAATCAGGGTCCTTCTCCTGCTGTGCCACGTTTATTTCGGTGTAATTGGGATTTACGCCGAACCACGGCTCTGCCGTAGAGAATCCGCCGTATTCGCTCGAATCCCACTGAACGGGTGTGCGTGCGTTTTCGCGGCTTGTTTTATTTGCGATTTCAAGATATTTTTTGTCGGAGAATCCAAACTTCTTGAACAGCCTTTGATTGTTAAAAGTAACAACGTCCTTGAATTTGTCGATGCTGTCAAGATGGTTGTTGAGCATGCCTATTTCCTGACCCTGATAGATAAACGGCGTACCGCTCTGCATATAGCACATAGTGGCGAGCATTTTGCCGCTTTCGTTGCGGAATTTTTCATTGCCGTAACGGCTTATTATTCTCGGATGGTCGTGATTTTCAAGGTAAAGAGCGTTCCAGGCTCTGCCGTAGAGCTTTTTCTGCCAGCGTGTAAATGCCGACTTCATCTTTTTGAGATTGAACGGCGTCGAAATTGTATCGGTCATAAAGCAGTCTGCCTGCATATGGTCAAAGCTTATCATCATATCAAGCTCTTTGTCCTGACCCTCCGTAAAGCTGAGTGCGTCGTCAGCTCCGGTCATCGGAGATTCGCCGACAACAAAGCAGTCATAATGGTTGAGTACGTCATGGCGGAATTCCTTTAAGTACTCGTGAATATGCGGACCCTTGTTGTAATGCTCAACGCCGGTTGCTATGGGCAGAGGAAAACCGTTGGGCAGTCCCTCTTTTTTTGATATGAATGTGATTACGTCCTCTCGGAAACCGTCTACGCCCATATCGAGCCAGAAGCGCATAATGCTCTTGACCTCTTCTCTTACCTTCGGATTATCCATATTGAGGTCCGGCTGTTTTTTTGCAAACACGTGAAGATAATATTCGTCAAGGTCTTTGTCATATTCCCAAGCGCCGCCCTCAAAGGTAGAGAGCCAGTTGTTAGGCGGACGCTTGCCGTTCTTACCCTTGCCCTTACGCCAGAAATAGTAATCGTGATAGGGGTTGTCAACGCTCTTTTTGCTCTCCTTGAACCAATAGTGCTCATCCGAGGTGTGGTTGACCACCAAATCCATAAGAACCTTAAGCCCTCTCTTATGAGCCTCGTCAAGAACCTTTTTAAACAAATCAAGGTCGCCGTAGTCAGGCGAGATGTTTTTATAGTCGGAAATGTCGTATCCGTAGTCTGCGTTCGGAGACGGATATATGGGCGAGAACCAGATACCGTCAACTCCGAGACTCTTTATATAGTCGAGCTTATCAAGAACGCCGTAAAGATCTCCTATGCCGTCGCCGTTTCCGTCCTTGAACGAACGGCACCATATCTGATAAAAGGCGTCTTCCTTGTACCAAGTGTTATCCAATTTAAATACACCTCTCTGAATACAAATTTAATATTAGGATTATATCACATATATATATCAAAAACAATTATGTATTTTTTGTTAACAATGACGAGATAAAATGTACTAATTTATTGATAAAAGTTCATTTTTGTTTGCACAAAATGCCGTTGAATTTTTTGCGTTTAGTGGTATAATACACAGATGTAAATAAGTTGTAAATAACGGTCTTTGATGACAAAAGGAGGCTTTTTTGTGGAAAATACATTGAGACGTATCGTAGACGCCGACAGAGCGTCAAGGCTCAGCGTCGAAAAGGCAAGAGAGCGCCGTGAAAATCTCTCCGAGGAGCTGTCTCGCCGCAAAAAGGAAATAGACGCCGCCCATAAAGAGAATGCCGAGGACGCCGTAAAAAAAGCGCGTGAAAAGGCTGAACTTAAGGTGAATCGTGCGTCGCTTGAGCTTGACGGTCAGACCAAACAAAAGTCAGACGCACTCAAAAAGATTTATGATGAAAACCACAATATGTGGGTTGAAAACATCGTTAAAGCCGTTATAGGCTGAAAAGAAACAAATTAACGAAAGGAGCGGCAGAAAATGAACTTTTCCGATCTGTCACAGAATGCCGTTCTCGCTAAGGCGAGAGCTATGTATGCCGGCACGCTGACAAATGAAAATTATGTTGATCTTGCAAACTGCCGCACCATCAACGAGGCTGCCAACTATTTAAAGGGCAGGACTTCATACAGCGAAGCGTTTGTTTCGGTACCTAATGTTAAAATACATCGCGCCCGTCTTGAGGCTGTTTTAAAGCGCTATATGCTTTCGCGTATAGCGTCGCTTTGTTCTTTTGAAAAGGCAATAGGTCAAAATCTCTATGAGATATTACTCCTCAGAAACGACATTGACTGCATAATAACCTGCGCCGATTATCTTGACAGCGACAATATAGGCGAATATCTTCTGTTTGTTCCGGATTTCTTTAAGGAACATTCGGAGCTCACCATGCTGCCCTTAGAAAGAGCACGTAATTTTGACGAGCTGCTGTCGGGGCTTCACGGTACAAGATATGAGAGCATAATCAAAAAGGCAATGAACGGCAAAACCGAATTTTCCGTTCAGCTTCTTGAAAATGTGCTTTATAATTATTTGTATACCGAAGCTTCGTCGATAATATGCGAAAAATATAAAAAAGGCAAAAAGCGCGATGAGCTGCTCGACTTCTTCCGTATGAGATCCGATATGAAGACCATCGAGAGTATTTACAGGCTCAAAAAATATTACGGCGGCGGCTCGGATATACATACAGGAAGCTTCTTTAATTCCGGAATCACCTCCTTTAGCGAAAAGGAGCTTGCGAGCCTTTTGGCGGCATCGTCTCCGGACGAGGTTTTGGAATTACTTAAAAAGACGCGATACGGTAAATATCTTCCTGCGGGCGATATGGTGATTGAACGCAAGACTGCAATAATGCAGCTTCGCATAAACGAAAAGCAGCTTCGATATTCCACTCATCCCGAAACGGTATTTTTGAGCTATGTCGGAATAATGGAAAACGAAATGCAAAATGTAACCCATATCATAGAGGGCATCAGGTACTCGCTTCCGCCCGAGGAAATAATGAAATATCTGATAAAGTCGGATGATAAGTGATGAAAAAAGAGAAATTTAAAAGAGTCCGTGTGCTTTGCAGAGAAGACAGCCTCCGCGATGTTTTGGCGGCGCTGCTGTCGGGTAATTTCAAAAGCGAGGTGCCGGCAGCCAAAAACGAGGCCGCGCTTGATTTCAGGCGCGTCGAGGGCGACGACCCTTATGAAAAACCCATAAAACGGCTCTCTTCGGTGGCTAAATATGCCGGTTGGAAATATACTTTGCCGGAAAAGAAACAGGATTTGCCGCAGGACTTTGACTCTAAAACCGAAGAGATATACAATAAATACAAGAAGTTTAAACGCGATAAGCAGCTGCTCCTTGAGCAAAGAGAGGAGTGCGAGGAGGGCAAAAAACGAATCCGCCTGTTCAGCGGCCTCCCTGTGGATATTCAAGCTCTTACCGAGTGCGAATTCGTCAAGGCGCGCTTCGGCCATATGCCGAAGGATTGTCTTAAAAGGCTTCTTGAAATCCATAAGGATGACCCGTACATAGAGTTTTTCAAATCGTATGAGAGCGAGACGGATTGCTGGGGCATTTATCTTGTGCCGCGTTCGGATTTTGAGCGAGTGGATTCGGTTTTTGCGTCAATGCTGTTTGAACCGATAAATATTCCGTCGGCATCCGGCGAAGCCGAAAAGGTTGAGGAGCAGATAGATAAAAACATCGAAATTCTCAACCGACAGATACTTGAAGCCGAGGCTCTTGAGGAATATTATTTTAAGCTGCATTTCGAGTTTTGCAATTCGCTTTATCACACGCTTGTGAACGAGTCCGAAAAATTTGAAATATTGAAGAGCGGGCTTTTAAACAATAATTCGTATATCCTGTGCGGTCTGCTTCCGCTTTCGACAAAGGACGAGACGGAGCAAAGGCTCAAAGAGATAGACGGTGCATTTTATACAGAATCGGAAACAGTCAAGATTAAGGTATCCTGACTGACCTTATAAAAACCGAAAGGAGACGGTAGGGGCTATGGCTATCGAAAAGATGAAGCTTGTCAAAATAAGCGGCAGCCTTACAAAGCTTTATGACTTGAGTGCAAGGCTTTGCGAGAGCGAGTGTTTTCATCCGGATTCCGCGGCGAAATACATATCTTCGTCAATGGGATTCGTACCGTTTGTTGATGACAATCCGTATGCCGGTGAGCTGTCGGAGCTTCGTGATATAGCGAAAGCTGCAAAATTTGATCTCGAATTTAAAAGCATAGAAGAAAGCGATTCGGACGTTGACGAAAAGGACGCGTCTTATCTTAAGGACGTTGAAAAAAAGGTTATAGGACTTTATGAGCAGCGAAGCTCGTTGCTCGACCAAAAGGCGGTATGCGAGGGCGGTATTGAAAAATATTCGCACTTTAAGGGCCTTGGTATTGACCTTGACCAGGTATCGCAATGCGAATTCGTCAAAATACGTTTCGGTCATATGCCGAAGGAGAGCTACGAAAAGCTGAAGACGGTGTTCAAAGATAATCCGTACGTTATGTTTTATCCTTGCTCCGAGGATAAAACGGATTATTGGGGCGCATATTTTGCACCGAGTGACAAGGTGAACGAGATTGACGGTATATTTGCTTTCCTCTTGTTTGAACCGTTTGAGGTTCCCGGAGCGGCAGGCACCGTTGAAGAAGTAATCGAGCAGATTAAAAAGAGCATTGAGATAATCAAGTCTCAGATAAAAGAGACGGACGATAAAATCCGAGAGCTTTGGCAGACCGAGCACGACCATTGCAACAAGATTTATTCAAATCTTGTATATCAGAATTCGCTTTATGAGCTCCGCTCTTACGCGCTGCACAATGACAAGTACTTTATGTTTACCGGGTTTATACCGGAGGGCAGCGAAAAGAAGTTTAAAAAGGAGCTTAAAAATGTCGGTGAGATTTCTGTCGAGATAAGCAATCCGCCGCATGACGGCAAGACTGTGGTTCCGGTTAAACTCAAAAAGACGCCGAAGCTGTTCAAGGCTTTTGTTGACCCATACAGATTTTATGTCGATATGTACGGCACCCCGTCGTACGACGATATAGATATTACCGGGTTCGTGGCTATAACATATACCATACTTTTCGGTATGATGTTCGGCGATCTCGGCCAGGGCTTCGTTTTAATGCTCATAGGAATATTTATGTGGGCGAAGAAAAAAATAAAGCTCGGCAAAATACTTATTCCGTGCGGAATTTCATCTATGTTCTTCGGATTTATGTTCGGCAGCGTGTTCGGATATGAGGATATGCTCGATCCCGTTTACCACGCTCTCGGCTGGAAGGGCAAGCCGATGACCGTAATGGAAAGCGTAAATACGGTTCTTTTAATAGCTATCGGTATAGGCATAGGGCTTATGGTAGTTGCAATGCTGCTTAATATTTACGCATGCATAAAGCGTAAACAGTTCGGTGAAGCATTGTTCAGTCAAAACGGACTTACGGGACTTTTGATGTATCTGTCCGGCGTAAATCTCGCTTCCGGCTTTATGGGCGGTCCGTCTCCCGTACCGAATAAGGTATGCGCCGTAACGCTTGCGGTAACGGCGGTTCTGCTTATGATAAAGGATATCCCGATAGGTCTTATCGAAAGGAAGCCTGATTGGAAGCCGGAGAGCATCGGGGACTTCATACTTCAAAATGTATTTGAACTTCTCGAATATGTGCTTTCGTATTTGAGCAACACGGTATCCTTCCTTCGTGTCGGCGCATTCGTACTTGTCCATGCAGGTATGATGATGGTTGTATTCTCACTCGCCGGTGCACACGAGAACATCTTTGTTATCATCCTCGGCAATATTCTTGTCATTGCGCTTGAAGGCCTTTTGACCGGCATACAGGCACTTCGTCTTGAATATTACGAGATGTTCAGCCGCTTCTATGAGGGCGGAGGAACGGCTTTCAAGCCGATAAAATTAAACGCGCAAAATTAAAAGTTGGAGGAATAAAATTATGTCAACTCTTTTCTATGTACTTCTCATCCTTGCACCCGCAGCAATACTTGCAACAGCGTATGCAATAATCAAAAAAAGAAATCAGGGCAGAAGCATTAAACGCTCCGTTGCGGTAAATCTCGCAACCTTCGCTGTACTTACTGTTCTTATTGCCGCTCTTTCGGTAAGCGTTTTCGCTGCAGACGATAATACCGCTTCAGCTGCCGACGCCTCTGCTGCAACCACAGCTACCGAGACTGTTGATAATTCAAAGGGTATGGGACTCTTGGCTGCAGGCCTTGTAACAGGTCTCGCAGGTATCGGCGGCGGTATTGCCGTTGCCGCAGGTGCACCCGCAGCAATAGCCGCTACCGCAGAGGACCCCAAGTCATTCGGTAAGTCAATTATATTCGTTGCACTCGGTGAGTCCATAGCACTTTACGGTGTTGTTATTTCAATTCTTATTCTCCAGAAGGTCTAAAACGATTTGTGGCGGCACCGTGCTTTCAAAGGCCGCCTTATGACCGAAAAAAGACAGACTGTGAGCTGTTTTGGTTGCCGAAGGGCACATTGGGGGCTCCCCAAAAAGATTACGGATACAAAGGGTAATTGTTATGAAATTCTTCTTGATAAGCGATAATACCGACGCTATGATCGGTATGCGTCTTGCCGGAATTGAAGCAAAGCGGGTGACTTCGCGCGATGAAGCCGAAAAGGCTTTCAAAAAGGCTTTGTCTGCGGAAGACATCGGCATACTGCTTATAACCGCAGGAGTTGCCGAGCTTTGCCCCGAAACGGTAAAAAAACTAAAGCAGGGCAACAGGCCGCTGCTTGTCACAATTCCCGACGGCGACGGAAACGGCAGAAATCGTGATTCCATTACCGAATATATCCGCGACGCCATCGGTATAAAGATTTAAAGAACAGTGAGGTGAGATCATGGAAGAAATCAACAGCAAAAAGACAGAGGCGTTCTTAACTGCCATAAAGACTCTTGCAGACGAAGAGTGCAAAAGTATTGACGAAGAAACGGATCGCTTGCGTGTTGAGCGTTTGCGCGCTCTTCAAAAAGAGGCCGAGGATCGTTATAAGTCATATACCGAATACGAAACCGCTCGTATAAAGGCGGACTGTAACAGCGCCGTCTCCGAATGTGAAGAAAGGTCAAGAAAAGAGCTTACCGATCTTCGCGCAGAGCTTTGCAAAAAGGTGTTTGACGCGGCAGGTGAAAAAATTAACGAGTATACAAAAACCGATTCTTACCGCGAAAAGCTTGTTTCATCGGCAAAAGAGATTGCCGAGGCTTTTGACGGCGGGGATGTTGAGCTGTTTTTACGCAAAGAGGATCTCGTGTTTTCCGACGATCTCAAGGCGATATTTAAAAACGGTTGTGTCGTAACCGAAAGCGACGACATAGTTTACGGCGGTTTGAGAGCTGCGGACAGAAAAACGCACTGCCTTGCCGACGATACTCTTGATACAAAACTCAAAGAGCAAAAAGAATGGTTCCTTGAACATTCGGGACTTTCCATCGAGGAGTGATATATTTGTCAGAGAATGTAATATTCGGTATCAACGGCCCTGTCGTTACCATAAAAGGCGAGACTGATTTGAGCATGATGGAAATGGTCTACGTCGGCAAAGAAAAGCTGATAGGCGAGGTAATAGGCCTTGATAAAAAGATGACCACCATTCAGGTATATGAGGAGACTACGGGCCTCAAGCCCGGTGAACCGGTATACTCAACGGGTCTTCCCATGAGCGTTACCTTAGGCCCCGGAATTATCGGCAACATATTCGACGGTATTGAAAGGCCGCTCCCCGCAATCGAAAAGAAGTTCGGCGCTTTTATAGGCAAGGGCGCTCAATTCTCTCCGCTTGACACCGAAAAGAAATATAAAGTAACCTTAAAGGTTAAAGTCGGCGACACACTTTCCGGCGGCGATATTTACGCCGAGTGCCCGGAAACGCCGGTAATAACACATAAAATAATGTTGAGTCCTCTGCTTTCGGGTACCGTTACCGAGGTAATGCCCGACGGCGAATACACCGTAAACGATACGGTTGCAAAAATCAAGGACAAAAAGGGTAACGAAACGGAGCTTACGCTTTTACAGAAGTGGCCCATACGAAATCCGAGACCGATTAAAAAGAGACTCCCCGCCACTAAACCGCTTGTTACGGGTCAGCGTGTAATCGACACGGTCTTCCCGGTAGCAAAGGGCGGTGCGGCGGCAATCCCCGGAGGATTCGGTACAGGTAAAACAATGACTCAGCATCAGCTTGCTAAATGGTGCGATGCCGATATCATAATTTATGTCGGCTGCGGCGAGCGCGGTAACGAGATGACTCAGGTTCTTACCGAGTTTTCGGATATTACCGACCCCAAGACGGGCAGACCGCTTCTTGACAGAACAATGCTTATAGCAAATACCTCTAACATGCCCGTTGCGGCACGTGAGGCTTCAATTTACACAGGCATTACAATAGCTGAGTATTACCGCGATATGGGCTATGATACGGCTCTTATGGCAGACTCGACATCACGTTGGGCTGAGGCGCTCAGAGAAATTTCCGGACGACTTGAGGAAATGCCCGCCGACGAAGGCTTCCCGGCATATCTTCCGTCGAGACTTTCCGAATTCTATGAGCGTTCTGGTTATACCGAAAACCTCAACGGCACTGAGGGCTCAATAACGCTTATCGGCGCGGTATCGCCTCAGGGCTCCGACTTCTCCGAGCCTGTAACTCAGAATACAAAGCGTTTTACAAGATGCTTCTGGGCTCTTGATAAATCGCTCGCTTATGCGAGACACTATCCGGCAATAAACTGGACCCTCTCTTACAGCGAGTACACGGGTGACCTTGCTAACTGGTACAGAGACAACGTTTCACCCGACTTTATGAAGTACCGCGAAGAGCTTTGCTCGCTTTTACTTGAGGAAAACTCACTTATGGAGATAGTAAAGCTGATAGGTGCGGACGTGCTTCCCGACGATCAGAAGCTTGTAATTGAAATTGCAAGAGTAATCAGAGTCGGATTCCTTCAACAAAACGCATTCCATGCCGACGACACCTTCGTTCCGCTTGAGAAGCAGTTTAAGATGATGCACGTTATACTGCATTTGTACCACAGGGCAAAGGAAGTAGTCGCAAGGCAGATTCCTCTTTCAAAGATAACGGCTACCGGGTTGTTTGATAAATTTACAAAAATGAAATACGATGTGCCGAACAGCAACATAGAAATGCTTGACGATTACATCAAAGAAACCGATGCCGTTATGGACGGAATACTGAAGTAAGGTAGGTGAGCACAATGATAATTCAACATTTAAGACTTGATGCTATCAACGGCTCACTTGTTGAGCTTGACGGCGTAAAGGACGCTTCGTTTGACGAGATAGTTAATTTTAAGCTTGATGACGGCACACAGCGCACCGGAAGAATAGTTAAGATAGACGGTGAGCATATCACGGTACAGGTGTTTGAGGGTACAAGAGGTATTTCTCTTCAGAACGCCTCCACAAGCCTTACCGGAAAGCCCATGGAAATATCGCTTTCGCCCGAAATTCTCGGCAGAGTGTTCGACGGACTCGGCAGACCCATAGACGGTCTCGGAGAGGTCTATCCCGAAGAGAAACGCGATGTTAACGGTGCTCCGATAAACCCCGTATCACGTGAATATCCGCGTAACTTTATTCAGACGGGTATTTCGTCGATAGACGCTCTCGCAACGCTTATACGCGGTCAGAAATTGCCTATATTCTCAGGCTCCGGTATGAAGCATAACGAGCTTGCCGTTCAGATAGTGCGTCAGTCCACAATTTCCGATAATGAGGACTTCGCAATAGTTTTTGCGGCAATGGGCGTTAAAAACGACGTAGCAAATTACTTCCGCACTTCATTTGAAGAGGCGAATGTAATGAACAGGGTTGTTATGTTCTTAAACCTTTCAAACGACCCTATAATCGAGAGAATTATGACTCCGCGCTGCGCTCTTACTGCGGCGGAATATCTCGCATTTACTCTTCATAAGCACATACTTGTAATTTTGACCGATATGACGTCATATGCTGAGGCTCTTCGTGAATTCAGCTCGTCAAAGGGCGAGATTCCGAGCCGTAAAGGCTTCCCCGGATATCTTTATTCGGACCTTGCATCACTTTATGAGCGCGCGGGTATGATAGAGGGCGTTGAGGGCTCCGTTACGCAGATACCGATTCTTACAATGCCCAACGACGATATTACGCACCCCATTCCCGATCTTACGGGTTATATTACCGAGGGTCAGATAGTTCTTGACCGTGACCTTGATTATAAAGGCATTTATCCGCCGGTCAACGTACTTTCGTCTCTGTCGCGTCTTATGAAGGACGGTATCGGCGAGGGCTTTACGAGAGAGGACCATTCGGCACTTTCAAACCAGCTCCTTGCGACATATGCCAAGGTTCAGGATGCTAAATCGCTCGCGTCTGTAATAGGTGAAGACGAGCTGTCTCCGGACGATAAGCTTCTTATGAAGTTCGGCAAGGAATTTGACAACAGGTTCTTGAATCAGAGCTTTACCGAAAACCGTACCATTGACGAGACTCTCGACCTCGGCTGGGAGCTTCTTTCAATGCTTCCGCGCCGTATGCTCGACCGTGTTGATGATAAGACTCTTGATAAGTACTATAAAGGCAAAAACTGAGCCTTTTAAAATTCGGAAAAGGAGGAAAAGCCGATGGCACAGGTGTTCCCGACAAAAGCCAATTTGATGGCGACGCAGAAATCTCTCGATTTAGCCAAGCTCGGCTATGAGCTGATGGACAGAAAACGTAACATTCTTGTTCGTGAGATGATGCAGCTTATAAGCGAAGCAAAGGAAGTCGAGGCAAATATAAACGCGGTATACGACAAGGCTTATTCGTCCTTGAAGCTTGCCAATATTACGCTTGGCGTTTGCGGTAATTTTGCAAGAACCATACCCGTTGATAACGGGCTTTCCCTTGATTTTCGCAGCGTAATGGGTGTTGAGATACCGAAAATATCGCTTGAAAGCAGCAAGCTGATGCCGTATTTCGGCTTTAATTCGACAAACTCCCACCTTGACGAGGCTTACATTAACTTCAACGAGGCAAAAAAAATGACCGTAAAGCTTGCCGAAACCGAGGCTTCGATTTACCGTCTTGCGGATGCAGTCAAAAAAACGCAAAAGCGCGCCAACGCGTTAAACAACATAATGATACCTCAGTTTACGGGTACGATTAAGTACATCTCCGAAGCGCTCGAAGAAAAAGAGCGTGAAGATTTTACAAGGCTTAAAGCCGTTAAAAATCAAAAAGAGGAGAAAAAACGCGAGGCAAAATAAAATTTGAGGACTGTAAAAGCTCGTCTTTTACAGTCCTTTTTATGTGCTTTTTTTGCGGTTGTTTTTTCTTATCCTTATTGAGGATTATATTCAGTGACCGAATCGTGAGCAAACATAAAAAATGCTGTGGAACGTATGTTCCACAGCATTTTTATATCTGTATAAGCTTATTTTATTTCAACTATCCAGCCTTCGGGAGCTTCGATTCTGCCCATCTGAATTCCGGTGAGGGTATCGTAAAGCTTCTTGATGGTCGGACCCATCTCGTCCATACCCGACGGGAAGCAAATTTCCTTGCCGTGGTCATATACCTTGCCCACGGGAGATATAACGGCAGCGGTTCCGCAAAGACCCATCTCTGCAAAATCGGAAAGCTCGCTGAGGTAAACTTCTCTTTCCTCAACATTGAGGCCGAGGTAATCTTTTGCAACTGTTACAAGCGAACGTCTGGTTATAGACGGAAGAATTGACGGGCTCTTCGGAACGACTACGGTGCCGTTCTTATCAACAAAGAGACAGTTGGCGCCGCCGGTTTCCTCAACCTTTGTTCTTGTAGCGGGATCAACATAGAGATTTTCATCAAAGCCGTTTTCGTGTGCGTCAACTATGTTGTAGAGCGACATTGCGTAGTTAAGACCTGCTTTGATATGGCCGGTTCCTCTGGGAGCTGCGCGGTCAAGGTCGGTTACACGAATGGTAATGGGCTTTGCACCGCCTTTAAAATAAGGACCTACCGGAGTTACAAATATACGGAACTGATATTCGTCGGCAGGCTTAACGCCGATAACCGGATTTGAGCCGAACATATACGGCCTTATGTAAAGGGTTGCACCCGAACCGTATGGGGGAACATAGTCGATATTTGCTTTGACTACTTCTTTGACAGCCTCTACGAATTTATCTTCGGGAAATACGGGCATTTTAAGGCGCTCGCATGATGATTTCATTCTTGCGGCGTTAAGGTCGGGGCGGAAGCATACCGTTCTGCCGTCTTCCGTTGTGTACGCCTTAAGACCCTCAAAGCAAGACTGCGAGTACTGAAGAACACCTGCACACTCATTGATAACGACGTTGGGATCAGAGGTAAGACCGCCATCCCATTTGCCGTCCTTAAAGTTGGCAACATATCTTTTGTCCGTGGGGATATAGCTGAAGCCTATCGAACCCCAGTCAATATTTTTCTTCGCCATAGTATTACTTCTTTCGTAATTTGAATTTTTATTCATTATATCACATATTTTCTGTTGTTTGCAATAGAATATGTGAGCTTTAACGCGGCGTTTTGACGAAATATCGGCCGATTTTTGCCATCGGTTTATAAAAAATGTTGTATATAAATGTCGCTTATGTTAAAATAATATAAAATGTGTATAAAATGCATAAGTGCCAATCCGATAGGGTTCGGCGCTGCGTTTAAAACAACAAAACTCAAAACGGGGTGATAATTTATGTCGGTTTATACAGAGCGCGCCGCGGAACTTTTCGGCAAAGGCTTTAACTGCTCTCAGGCTGTTTTTGCGGCGTTTTGCGATAAATTCGGAATGGACGAAAAAACCGCTCTCAAGGTCGCGTCCGGCCTCGGCGGCGGAGTAGGCAGAATGAGAGAGGTCTGCGGAGCTATGTGCGGAGCCGCTATGGTTGCAGGTATGGTATACGGTGACGATACAGGCGAAAACAGGGAGGCAAAATCCTATACGTATAAAAAGGTTCAGGAAATTGCCGCTGAATTTAAAAAGACCAATCCGTCTATAATCTGCCGCGAACTTTTGGGATTGTCAAAAAACTGCGCCGTTACTCCGAATGCCGAAAAACGCACGGCAGAGTATTATAAAAAACGGCCTTGCGCTCAAATTGTGGAAGATGCGGTGAAAGCTACGGAAAAAGTGCTTTTCTCGGAATAGTGCTCCCTAAAAGCTCAACTGCAAAATGAAAAAGGAAATGTTTTATGAATAAAAATACCGCATTTGTCTCTTCCGATGAAGAGATAATATATATAGGAAACGAAAATACGGTGCGCGAAATATCGACCTCCGGTAAGGTATTGCGAACCGTCCGCATAATTAACAGGCGAATGGACGAGACCTCGTTTTCTCCCTCGGACGGCTCTGAGGAGTTTATAATATCCTATAAAAACGGTGTGTTCGGCAAGGGCAAAATACACTCCTCCGATTGCAAACTGAAAAGCACGGAGCTGAAAGAGGATGGGGCGGTTAAAAAAGCCGTATTTTGCTTTGAGCCGTACCGTATACACTCTTCCGACGTATTTGTGAAGGTGATATTTGAGGCGAGGGACTCTGACCCCGTTATCAGAAAATATGTTACCATATCGTCAAGTGCCCCGAAAAAACTGTTCATTGATTATATCGACCTTGAATATTTTGTGCTCGGAGCCGATATTAAAATGCGCTTTTCAAGACCGGATATGGAAAAAGCCTATCTTTCGCAGTTTCAGTCGGCACTCGGTCAGCCGATATATATAAACGGTATGTATTTCGGCTGTGAATTTCCGACGACGGATAATAACATAGTAGATAATACGGCGCATATAAGATATTTCGCCGGAAAAGCCCTTAAGGAGCTGTCAAACGGCAATGAAATCTATATTTCACATCCGACAATCGGCGGTGCGGCGCGCAGCTTTGATATGGAGGTCGTGAGAGCCGATTTCCTTGAGTATATAAAAGGCATTGCAAAACCGATTTATCTCCGCACACAGTACAATTCTTGGTACGACCATATGCTTGATATAACAAGCGAAAACATACGTGACTCTTTTTTTGAAATAGAAAAGGGACTTTCGAGTGCAGGCGTGCCGCCTCTCAATTCTTATGTCGTAGACGACGGTTGGGTCGATTACGATAAGGATTTTTGGTGCTTCAATGATAAATTCCCCAATGAACTCTATGAGAGCTCTGCGCTCAGCAAGAAATTTTCGTCCGAATTCGGACTTTGGCTCGGACCTCGCGGCGGCTATAATTTGAAAACCGACAAGTTCGGCAGAAGAATGGAGCGCTCCGGCAAGGGCGGCTATAACAGGCAGAGCCGCGATGTGTGCGTTGCCGATCACCGATACACAAAAAATGTGCTTGAGTTTTTCCTTGATTATATGGAAAAATTTGATATCAACTATTGGAAGCTTGACGGTTTTCTGCTGAAATCGTGTAAAAACAGACATCACGGGCATCCCGTAGGCGGAAAACACGGTATGTACTGCTTTACGGACTGCTGGGAAAACTGGACGGATATATTTGAAAAAATGCACCTTCTTCGCGAGAAAGAGGGCAAGGATCTCTGGATTAACCAGACAAGCTATTGTAACGCGAGCCCGTGGCACCTTATGTACAGCGAGAGCTTTTGGATGCAAAACAGCGGCGACATAGGCTTTATTGATAAAACGACAAGCGGAGAAAAGCTCTGCGGAAGCGATATTGACAGAATGCTTACATACCGCGATTCAAAGTATTTTGACTTCCACAGAAAAAGGCAGTATCAGTTCCCTCTGTCAAATATGTATAATCACGAGCCGATTTACGGCAACACCGCAAAGATTCATATGACGGACGAGGAATTCCGCAAATATATGTATATGATATCCACGCGCGGAACCGCATTTTGGGAGCTTTATTACAGCTTTAACCTCTTTACGCCCGATATGTGGCTTATCAATGCCGATGTTTTGTCGTTTATCAGGGAGAATTTCAGCATATTGCGAAATTCAAAGCTGATAGGCGAGTCTCCCGATACGGGCAGCGTTTACGGCTACTCCGCATGGGAAAACGCAAACGGTATAGTTTCGGTGCGAAATCCGGCTAATAAAAAACAGAGCTTCTCGTTTATTCTTGACAGAATTATAGGAGTTGTCGAGGGTGCCGAAAATATGACGTGCGTCACGGTTTTGCCGTATACGGAAAAACCCGATGAAAGGAAATACTCATACGGTGACACCGTTTCGGTGGATTTGGAGCCGCATGAAATACGAATTTTCAAGTTTACAAACGAAAATACATCTCCGTTAAAGCTTACAGAGGCAAAATTCATCGACGAAAAGACCGTTGAATTCAGATTTAACAGTCATATCGCTGTAAAGATAAGTACCTTTACGCTTGACGGTGTGGCTCTTAAAAAAGAGCTTCGGGCTAATTACAGCGATGTCAGAGTGTATTTGCCTGCCGAGGGCGAAAATTTACAAAAGCTTGATATAGATATAGATGTAAAAGATATTTACGGAAATGTTCTTTCCGAAAAAGTCCCCGTAACATATTTCAAAAACGGGTGTATACCTATATCCTACGGCGTTTCAGGGCGCGGTGACTTTGCTCTCAGGCTGACGCTTTCCGCTGTTCCCACAGACGGTATGATACTTCTCGGCGGCAAAGATATGAGCATTTTTGCCGCAAACGGGAAGCTTGTTTTCGACGTTAAGGGAATTAAGGCAAAATCCGATACGATAATTGCCGGCAAAGATAATGTAAAGGTATACGCCTTGCGTGAAAGAAACGGTATGATTAAGCTCTATATAGACGGTAAGCTCGATTGCTCCGGCTATGATGTGAGAAATGCAGGCGCAGATATTGCCGCAGGTGAAATCAAATGCGGTGCAAGTGTTAAAAACATTGAGATTTTTAACCGTGCTTTCAGCTTTGATGAGGTAAAGGACTGATATTATGGAAGAAAAAACGCTTCATAAACACCTTGTTGCCAAAACGGACGGTAAGGCCGAGCCGGACAATATTCTTATAGCCGGCAGCATAAGAATAACGGTCATATTTCCGAATCTTATAAGGGTAGAGTGCGGAAGTGAAAAATCCTTTTGCGATGAAGCGACGCAAAGTGTTTGGTTCCGCAATCACGGTAAGGTCGATTTTACATATGAAATAACAAAGACCAAAATCATAATAAAAACCGAAAAAGCCGAGTTTTGCATAAACCGCAGAAACGGTACGGCGATATATGCCAAAATCGGAGATATGGAGTCGAGCTGTGATAACAGCGAGAATTTAAAGGGCACGGCACGCACTCTTGACCAGTCACACGGTGCGATTCCGCTCAAAGACGGAGTTATCTCGTGTGACGGAGCTGCCGTATTTGATGACAGCAAGTCGCTGCTTATGTGTAAAGACGGAGAAGTCAGACCGCGCCTTGCGAAAGAACGCGATATTTATGTGTTTGCATACGGCACCGATTATATAGGTGCGGTCAATGCTCTTTATAAAATTACGGGCGAGGTGCCGCTGGTGCCGCGTTTTGTTCTCGGTAACTGGTGGAGCCGCTATAAGGCGTATACACAGAGCGAATATCAAAACCTGATGCTTGAATTTAAAAAACACAATGTCCCGCTTACCGTAGCCACGGTTGATATGGATTGGCATTGGGTAGATGTTAAAAAGCAGTTTCCGGATGCAGGATACAATAAAACGAGACCGCTGTTTTGGTCAGACGGATGGACCGGATACAGCTGGAACACCGAGCTTTTCCCCGATTACAGGGGCTTTTTGAAATTCCTGCATGAGCAGGGGCTTAAAGTTACGCTGAATTTGCATCCTGCTCTCGGCATACGTTCGTTTGAAAACTGCTACGACGCGGCGGCAAGGGCCATGGGGCTTGACCCGGCCGAGAAAAAGCCGATAGAATTTGATATAACCGATACACGGTTTATAAACACATATTTTGATACGGCACACCATCCGTATGAGGATGAGGGAGTCGATTTTTGGTGGATAGATTGGCAGCAGGGCAAAAAGAGCAAGCTGCCGGGTCTTGACCCTTTATGGGCGCTGAATCACTATCATTATCTTGACAGGCAGCGTTCGGGCAAGCGTCCTCTCATTCTCTCGCGTTATGCCGGCATAGGCTCTCACAGATATCCCCTCGGATTTTCGGGAGATACATTTATGAGCTGGCGAGTTCTTAAATTTCAGCCGTATTTTACATCTACCGCGTCGAACTGCGGATATACCTGGTGGAGCCATGATATAGGCGGCCATTGCTTCGGCAGGCACGATGATGAGATGTACGTGCGCTGGGTGCAATTAGGCACTTTTTCGCCGATTATGCGCTTGCATTCAAGCAATGACCCGCTCTCCGGCAAGGAGCCGTGGAATTACGGCTGGGAAGCCGAAATGACAGCGGAACGTTATTTGAGGCTTCGTCATGAGCTGATCCCGTATCTCTACTCTATGAATTACCGTACTCATAAATTCGGAAGAGCACTCTGTGAACCGCTTTACTACGATAACCCGGAGTGCGAGGGTGCTTACAAATGCCGTAACGGATATATGTTCGGCAGCGAGCTTTTGGTTTGCCCCGTCACGTCAAAGATAAATAAAAAGACGCGCCGCGCCGAAACCCGTGTATGGCTGCCTAAGGGACGTTGGACTGACGTCTTCACGGGCAAAATATATCGTGGTTCAAAGACGGTCAGAATACACAGCGAACTTAATACGATGCCTGTTTTTGCACGCGAGGGAGCGATAATACCGCTGTCTCTTGATGAGGGGAACAGCTGTAAAAATCCCACAGTATTGAAATTCAAGGTGTACCGCGGCAACGGTAGTTTTTCTCTCTACGAGGATGACGGTGAGACTAACGGCTTTAAGGACGGCGATTTTTCAATAACCGAGCTTTCCGTCAGCGAAACTGAAAACGGTATTAAGCTGACACTCTGCGGCGGAAAGGAAAAGGATTATCTTCCGCTTAAAAGGCAGTATGTGTTTGAGTTTTCCGACATTGTATCCGCAGAGAGCGTGAGGGTTATGTCAGGCGGCGAAAAGCTTGATTGTTCGGTCACGGATGCAGGCGGCAGAGTTACTGTTTCGCTGCCTCCCATGGAGATTTCCGCCCCGATAGAAGCGGAGCTTTACGGCGTTACGGTGCTTAAGAACAAACCGAAGCGCGAAGCAGTCCGTGAGGCTATGACAAAATTCAACGGTATCAATAACTTGAAAAAACGTCGTTATTTAATCCTTGAAAAGGCAAAGGACGATGCGGCACTTCTTTCCGATGTGCGGATTTTGGGCAATTCGGCGCTGCGCTCCGAGCTGCTTGAAATTTTGGAGGACCTTGACTATACGCCGTAAAACAGGCGGATGTCGAAAATTGTTGACTTACCGTTCATTAAATAATATAATAAAATAACTTTACTAAAAAGCATTTTCGGAAAGGCGTGTTTAATTTGTCTGCATTACCTTGTGATATTGACTGTATTGCCGCTGACTTTTCAATTAACGGAAATTTTAAGGAATACACCGCTCTTAATGACGGGCATATAAATTCCACTTATGTCATATCCTTTGATGACAAAGGCAATAACGTAAAATATACGCTCCAAAAAATAAATACCGGTATATTTAAAAACCCCGATGCGCTCATGAGCAACATTGTCGGTGTTACCACACATATCCGCTCCGCACTTTTAAAGGCCGGCAGAGACGCCGACCGCGGAACCTTAACGTTCCTTAAGGCGGCGGACGGCAAGTATTATTTCCGCGATGAAAACGGTGATTGCTGGCGCGTATACAAATATATAGATAAGGTTTATACCTGCAATATAATCGACTCCGCCGAGGTGTTTGAAAATGCAGGCAGAGCATTCGGCGAATTTCAGCGTCAGCTCTCAGATTATCCCATTGACAGCCTTTTTGAAACAATACCGAAGTTCCATGATACATACTCGAGATTCCTTGATTTTATGTCCGCGGTAAAAGAGGACAGAGCGGGAAGAGCCGAAGGTGTGCGAGAGCTTATTGATTTTGCCGTTGCAAGAGAAAACGACACGCACGTTCTTTTAGACCTTATAGAGCGCGGCAGTCTGCCGCTTCGCGTCACTCATAACGACACAAAGCTCAACAACATTCTTTTTGACCGTGATTCAAATGACGGAATCTGTATAATTGACCTTGACACCGTAATGCCGGGACTTTCGCTCTATGATTTCGGCGACAGCATCCGCTTCGGCGCAAATACGGCGGCTGAGGATGAAAAGGACGTTTCAAAGGTATCGCTCAGCCTGCCGCTTTACGAAGCATATACAAGGGGCTATTTAAGCTCCGCCAAGGACAGCCTTACCGAAACCGAGACTGAGTATATGGCGTTTTCGTCTAAGCTTATGACATATGAGTGCGGTATACGCTTCCTCGGTGACTATTTAAACGGAGATGTTTATTTCAAGACCGATTATCCCGAGCATAACCTCGTAAGGGCAAAAACGCAGTTTGCTCTTGTGGCCGATATGGAAAAGAAAATGGACGAAATGCGCCGTATAACCGAAAACGCATTAAAATAATCCGTTTTGAAAATCTAACAAACAAAAACAGCGAAGCTCTCCTTTTTGACGGAGGGCTTCGCTTTATAGTTGCCTGTTTGGTATGATGATGTTATTAACCCTTTGCAAGCTCGTTCAAAACCTCAAGTAAAAACTCCCAGGTTCTTTTTACAGAGGAAATGCTCATACTCTCGCGATAGGTGTGTATGTCTTTAAGGTTCGGACCTATTGAAACGCAGTCAAGGCCGTCGATTTTGTCGGAAAACAAGCCGCATTCAACACCGCCGTGTATAGAGGTTATGACAGGTTCATTTTTATACATTTTCTCATAAACCTCTGTCATAACGCTTCTGAGGCGCGAATCTTTTTTATATTCCCATGCGGGGTAATCGCCGAAGGAAATTACCTTGCCGCCTATGGCTCTCATAATCAGAGCGAGGCGGCTCTTGAGTTCCTCTTTCTTCAGCAGTACGCTGCTTCTTATACAAAATTCCGCCGAAATTTCACTTTCCTCGGTCTTCAATATGCCGAGGTTGAGCGAGGTTTCCGGAAGACCCTCTATGTCACGGCTCATTGAGATAAGTCCGCACGGGAGGGAGGACAGCATAGCAACTGCCTTTTCGGTAGAATCGGCATTTGCGGCTTTTTCCTTTGAAGCAGCTTTTTTAACGTCTATAGCGATTCCGTCGTCAACGGAAGAATAATCGTTCTTTATTACTTCGCTTATTTCACAAACTGCTTTTTTGAGCTCTTCGGGGTTTTTTGTTTTGACAATCGCCTCGGCACTTGTCGGGATGGCGTTATCCTTTAGTCCGCCGTCAACACTTATTATTCTTGCTTCGCAAATGGGCAGCACGTAATTAAGTATTCTGCCGAGAAGCATATCGGCGTTTGCCCTGCCGCGGTGAATTTCGGCGCCGGAGTGACCGCCTTTAAGACCCGAAACAGTTATTTTTAATGTTTCGCCGTCGTATTCTTCTCTTTTTATGGGAAGTATGCAGCGCGTTCTGTTTCCGCCTGCACAGCTTACGGTAAATACTCCCTCGTCCTCCGAATCGAGATTTATCATCATTTTTCCGCGAAGGCTTGACGTGTCAATGTTTTTTGCGCCGTCCATACCCGTTTCCTCGTCCGTTGTAAAGACTGCCTCTACGGGCGGCCTTTTATTGTCGGAGTCGAGAAGTGCGAGTATCATGGCAACGGCGATTCCGTCATCGGCTCCGAGCGTAGTGCCCACCGCCGAGATATTGTCGCCATCAACCGCAAGGTCGATTCCCTCTTTTTCCATATCCTTGGTGCAGTCGGGGGCTTTTTCGCAGACCATATCAAGGTGCCCTGCGAGAAGTATCGGCTCGGCTTTGTCACAGCCTACGGCAGGGGCAAAGATTATGCAGTTGTTGCTGTCATCCTGCAAACATTTGAAACCGTGACTCTCGGCAAATCTTACACAGTAGTCGCTTATCGCTTTTGTGTTGCCCGAACCGCGCGGTATTTTTGAAATTTCTTCAAAATAATAAAAAACCTTTTTCGGAGATAATCCGTCTGTTATTCTCATATTTTCACCTCATTTTATTTTGCGTCAGTTAACTCTCATTGCACTTTTCGGCTCAACCGTGAGAGAATTAACGGTTACCGCCGTATCGTTATAGTTAAAGTATATTATAATGCTGTTGTTGTATTCCGTGCAGTAAACGCCGTCCTGAACCTTGTAGTGCGCCGTCATTCTCGCATTGCGGAGATTGCCGAGAACAGAGTCTGCTGTTTGATATTTTTCGGCGGCAGAGTTGAGCTGATTTTCATAGCTGTATTTTTCGTCAAGCTCCGATTTACCTGTCTTTGAGCAGTACCATTCATATGACGGTATCGCACCGTATTCGAGCGATTTCAAAAATGCCGTTTCGCTGTCGTCGGCAAGGTTTACGGGGGCCATGGTGTAGTCGGAAATGCCGTGCAGTATCATTTCGACAAACGGCACCGAAGAGTACGAATCGCTTTGAGGGTACGCCGTGTCATAGGAAAGCCCCGAGACAAAGTCGGCGTTTTTCAACAGATAGAAATTGCCGCCGCATATCATAAGGTCGTGACCGTTCGAGAGCTTTTCAATTCCTTTTGAAACAGTCTGTACGGCGGTATCCCTGTTTTGACCGATCATTGAAAAATCCGAATATAAAAGACTGCCGGCGTCGTTTACACAATAGCCGTCAAAAGCAAAGTCGCTTGTGCTGTTTACGTAATCGGTAATATTTTTCTCGATTTTGGACAGAGCCAAAGCATAGCTTTCGGTCGTATTTTTCTTTGACAGAGCGCTGAATTTATCGGGCGTCTCAACGGTGAGCTTTTTGCCGGACATATCGCGCGCGCTCTTATCCGAATTTTCCCCTGTAGAGAAAATAACCGTACTCACATCGCCGTACATCTCGAATTTTTGAGTCGTAATATACTGCTTTAAATTCTCAAACGACTTTTTGCCGCCGAGTTTTTTTATTGTTGAGGCTCCCGAGAGCAATTCCTGGTTGTTTGCTCCGTCAAGCACGCCGCAGTAGCGCACGGTTATATTGTTTACGCTTTTTGCCTTGAGCATATTGAGAAGGTCGTATGCCTGGTCAAACGTCGTAAGGCTGACGTATCTGCCGCCGCTTTTTTGTGCCGTGCCGAGTATTGTCAGCGCAAAAGGCAGATGAGCGGATGAAGTTACCGTTCTCGTGGATAAAACCGAATTTCTTATAAGCTGTTCGCGACAGGCTATTGCCATGCCGGAGTAGCTCGCGTTTTTGTTTGTGAGGAAGCGGTAGCATACGTTTATTTCTCCGCTGTACTGTGTTCCGACATACTTTGTCATTTTGCTTCCCGAGCCGACATATGACACATCGGTAATTGTATATGACGTGCCCGCGCGGTCGTATTTGTCACCGCTGCTTTTTTGAACCGAATCCACCGAGGCTATGGTATCGCCCTTTGTGATAAGAGCCACAAAAGCACTGTTTTGCTGCTTCATTCCGAAAAATCCGAGCAGAGCCGAAGCATTTATTTTGCTCTCGTTTTCCGTCACGTCTTTAACTGCCGGGTCAGAGCCGTAAACCTTAAAGCTTTTTTCCGGATAATCTGATTTGCTGTCCGACATCATAAGCGAACCGCTGCCGTCGGGTAAAAGAATGAAGTCTCCTTCGGAAAAATCCTTTTCTGCGCCAAAGTAGCTTAAAAGATTTATTTTTTCGAGCGCATAACCGTCCGAGACCTTTATGTCTCCGCAGTTTACTTTGACGTCCATTACTCCGTCGGAGAGTATATAACTTACCGTGACCGACGCATACGGCGTATCGCCCTGCGGTCCGTTTACCGCACTGTCCTTATCGGACGCCATATTGTATGTTACCTGAAGTCCGTTGCTGACGGGCTTAAATTCAAAAGAAGAAAACGCTACGGAGTTATCCTGAGAATTCAGTATATATTTTTTGCCGTCCTTTGAGAGCACCGCACTCAGAACATATGCTCTGCTCTCGCTTTCGTCATCCGAGGCAAGCGGCATGGAGTACCAGAATTTTCCCTCGGACGTCTCTTTTACCGCGACGGCACCCGTGGTTTTGTCATAGTAAAGCTCTATAAGACCGGACTGGGTGACAAATATCATATTGTCTTTGTTTATGACGTGAAAGCCGTTATCTGTATAGTCTCCGGAAACGGTTGAGAGAACCGAAATCTTTGTTTTGAGCGTTACATCGGGCGAGCCGCAGGAGGTAAATATCAGCGATAAAATAAGTATCAAAGCTGTTATGCAAGGCAGTAATTTTTTAGTGCTTTTCATATTTGTTTCTCCGTTAACATTATAAATAACAACTTATTTTACCATATATATATAATTATTTCCACTATTATTATTTATGCAGGACTTCTCCTTTAAGTTGAAAAAAGTGTTATTTTTTTATTTCACCGAGTGTAGTCTCGACTGCGTCCGCTATTGCCGCAGCATAGCTTTGCAGATTTTTGTCGAAAAGAGCGTTGTCGCCGTCGTCCGTAATAAAGCCCATCTCCGCGAGGCAGCTCGGCATATCTGTGTTTTTATTTACGTAATAGTTGTTTCCGTTTCCGGCTATTCCGCCTTTAACCCCTCTGTTTTTTGATAATCCGACTTCGCCGAGGGCATCCATTATGTTTTCGGCGAGCAGCAAATCGTCCGGAGGAGAGTTTTTAAGCGTCCATATTTCAAAGCCGCAGCCGCTGTCGGCACTGTTGCGGTGCAGGGATATAAAAAGGTCGGCTTTCTTTTTGTTTGCCGTTTTGCAGCGGTCCTCAAGCGATACATATGTGTCGTCGCTTCTTGTCATTATTGTGTTTATTCCGCGGGCTTTAAGCTCGGCTTCCACAGCCTTTGCAAGGCGCAGATTATCGTCTTTTTCATATCTTTCACCGTTTGTCGCTCCTACGTCATATCCGCCGTGCCCTGCGTCTATGCATACGGTGTTGCCGCTTTTTTTCGGCATATGTACCGCTGCGGTGACAAGCAGCGCCGTAAATATCGCAAACGTAAGTATGAGCACAAAAAACGATATTTTACCGAAGCCTTTTACTTTGCGCGCCGTTTTACTCCGTCTGTGTTTTGCCAATTTATCACCTTCCGAGAAAGCTTTAAAAGCAGTACGTAAATTCTGCTTTTTTGTTTAAATTATATTTCCGCGTTTCGGCTGAAGTCAATCGATTTGGCGTTTTTTAAAAAAATCTTAATATTTTTGTTGACAACCCGAGAAAAGTATGATATATTGATACCATACTAATCCGATAGGAAATGAGAAGTTCAAAAAAAGGAGGCTGTTTTAATGGCTGATCTTAAAAGAATAAAATCAAGACAATGTAACTGGAGAAACAGCCGAATGTGTACCTGTTGACCTTTAATTTTAACAAAACATCATTTAAAAATTATTGAAAGAGGTACACAAAATGAGTAACAAAAATTATAAATTCGAAACCTTGCAGCTCCACGTAGGCCAGGAAGAGCCGGATATAGCATCGGGCGCAAGAGCCGTTCCGATATATCAGACAACATCATATGTTTTTAAAAATTCCGACGAGGCCGAGGCTCGTTTCGCTCTTAAGGATGCCGGCAATATTTACGGCAGACTTACAAACTCCACTCAGGACGTATTTGAAAAGAGAATAGCTGCTCTTGAGGGCGGCGTTGCTGCACTTGCTACGGCATCGGGTGCTGCGGCTATTGATTACACCATCCGCTCTCTTGCGGTCGCCGGCGACCACGTTGTCGCTTCAAACACCATCTACGGCGGCACGTATAATCTTCTTGAGCATACGCTTCCCGATTACGGCATTACAACTACCTTTGTAGACCCCGACGATATAAGCAATTTTGAAAACGCCATTCAGGATAATACAAAGCTTCTGTATATAGAAACTCTCGGTAACCCCAATTCAAATGTTGCCGACATAGAGGAAATAGCAAAGGTAGCGCATAAGCATAAGATTCCGCTTGTTGTTGACAATACCTTTGCAACACCTTATCTTGTAAGACCCATAGAGTACGGTGCGGATATAGTTGTTCATTCGGCTACAAAGTTTATCGGCGGCCACGGTACGGCGATAGGCGGAGTAATTGTTGACAGCGGTAAGTTTGACTGGATCGGCAGCGGCAAATTCCCGTCACTTGTTGAACCGAACCCGAGCTACCACGGCGTAAGCTTCGCAAAGGATGTCGGAGCTGCGGCTTTTGTCACCAAGATTCGCGCAATACTTCTCCGCGATACCGGAGCTACAATTTCTCCGTTCCACGCCTTCCTTTTCCTTCAGGGACTTGAGACGCTCTCTCTTCGCGTCGAGCGCCATACGGAAAATGCGTTAAAGGTAGTTGAATACCTCAACAATCATCCGCAGGTTGAAAAGGTAAATCATCCGTCTCTTGCAAGCGGCGAGCAGAAACGGCTTTACGACAAATACTTCCCGAACGGCGGCGGATCGATATTCACATTTGAAATAAAGGGCGATGATACAACCGCAAAGAAGTTTATAGACCATCTTGAGATATTCTCTCTTCTTGCGAATGTTGCCGATGTTAAATCGCTTGTTATTCACCCGGCCTCAACCACTCATTCGCAGCTCAGCGATGAGGAGAAGCTGGAGCAGGGTATTCGCCCGAACACTATCCGCCTATCAATAGGCACAGAGCATATAGACGATATCATAGCCGACCTTGACGAAGCGTTCAAAGCCGTTAAATGATTTAAATAACGGAATTAAAGGAGATAATCATTATGTCAAAAATATATAAAAGCCTCACGGATCTTATAGGAAATACACCGCTTCTCGAACTGTCAAATTATGAAAAGGAAAACAATCTTGAAGCGAAAATACTTGTAAAGCTCGAATACTTTAACCCCGCAGGCAGCGTCAAAGACAGAATAGCGAAGAAAATTCTCGACGACGCAGAAGCTAAAGGCCTTATAAATAAAGACACAACCATTATTGAGCCCACAAGCGGCAACACCGGAATAGGTCTCAGCTCTGTTGCGGCGGCAAGAGGTTATAAGATAATAATCACAATGCCCGAAACCATGAGCGTTGAGCGCAGACTTTTGATGGCGGCTTACGGCGCTAAGCTTGTCCTTACCGACGGTGCAAAGGGTATGAAGGGTGCTATCGCAAAAGCAAACGAGCTTCATGAGCAGACTCCCAACAGCTTTATTCCCGGTCAGTTTGTAAATCCGGCAAATCCTCAGGCTCATTTTGAGACTACCGGACCCGAAATCTGGAACGATACGGACGGTAAGGTTGACATTTTTGTCGCCGGCGTAGGCACGGGCGGAACACTTTCCGGCACGGGCAAATTCTTAAAGAACAAAAATCCCGACGTTAAGGTAGTTGCGGTTGAGCCTGCAACCTCGCCCGTACTTTCCGAGGGCAAATCGGGTCCGCATAAGATTCAGGGTATCGGCGCGGGCTTTGTACCTGATACGCTCGATACTGAGATTTATGACGAAATTATCACGGTTGAAAACGACGACGCATTCGCTTACAGCCGTGCAATTACAAAATCCGACGGAATTCTTGTAGGTATTTCTTCGGGTGCTGCCGTTAAGGCTGCCACCGATCTCGCACGCCGTCCCGAAAACAAGGGTAAGACAATAGTTGCGATTTTACCGGATACCGGCGAGCGTTACCTCTCCACTCAGTTGTTTAAAGAGGATTAATTAACCGAATACATCTAATTCAAGTGGCTGTAAAAGCGAGAGCTTTTACAGCCTTTTTTGACCGCTTTTATGACATTATGTAGAGCAGCGACATAAGCAGCTCCTCGTTTGCTCCCTCGGATTTTAAAAGGAGCAAAAGCGGAAGCAGCATGGCCCTGTCGGGGTCGTTCAAAATGCTTTCAATAATGCTGTTTTCGTTTGCCGAGACGGAATTTGAAGCCGGATTGCTGTCGGTGCTTGCTTTGCTGCCGCGGCTTTCTTCCGCACTCTCGCGCGGTGGCATATTTACCGGCATTTTTATATGATGCGGCTTCGTGTATGAGTTTTGTTCGATGTGCGCGTCGGGCTTTGGTTTTTCTTCTTGTAACGAGTTTTCTCTTGAGACGGTTTCGCTTGCGCGCTGCTGCATGGCGCGGACTCTCTCCATGGCTCGGTCCTGCATCTCCTTAAGCTCGGTATAGCTGTAATCTTTCATACGTTAAAAAACCCCTTTAACAACGGAAGCATTTCCATCAGCTTTAAAAATTTCATGGCTTCATCCGCTTTTTTGCGCCTGTCCTCGCTCAGCAGAGGGCGAAGAGCGGAGATGAATCTTGTGTTGTCGTCCTCTTTATTCATCTGTGTGGCTACGGTCATCAGGGTTTTGGCCATATCGCCGCCGAAGAGTGACGATATATCGGCGTTAGGCGCATTTCGGTTGCCGCCTGCACCTTGCTCTTTCGGAGCGGATGACGGCTCGGAGCCGCTTTGCGACATCAGGCTTGACGCGACATTTTTAAGTCTCTCCATATCCTCCGGACTTATTGAGGACAGCAGGTCGCCTATATTATCCATAAGAATTGTCCTTTCGGTATGTTTTATTCCGCGTCTTTGCCGCCGAGCTTTTTAAACAGCTCCTTGGCTCTGTCACTTGACAGCAGATTTTTTAAGGCGTTTTCATCGCTTAAAACGTCGCTGAGTTTTTTCGATTGCTCGGGCGACAGCTTGTTCTTTAAAAATTTTTCCGCGCCTTTTTTTGATTTTTGGCTTTTAATACCGTCTATTATCTCGTCGATGTTGTCGTTCTGCATTGATTTTACCTCCGTATTTTGGTATACTGTATAGTATGAATTTCACGGGGGTTTTATGAATGAGAATACTTGTGCTTTCGGATTCGCACCGTGACAAAATCTCGCTTATGATGGCGGTAAAGCTGCACAGGGAAGCCGATGTTGTTGTATTCCTCGGCGACGGCGAAGAGGATTTTCAATGTGAAAAAATGTCGTCTCTGCTATCGCTTAAAGAGGTGCATTCGGTTAGGGGTAACTGTGATTTTTATTCGAGCCTGCCGAGCGAAGAGACGTTTTCTTGCGGCGGAAAAACCGTGTTTATCCTTCACGGTCACACAAGAGGGGTAAAGCACGGTGCCGAGGAACTTTTGCGCGCCGCAAAAGAAAAATGTGCCGACATAGTTTTATACGGTCACACCCATATCCAAAAATCGGAGTATATTGACAATATGTATGTGATGTGCCCCGGCAGCATACGCGACGGCTCTTACGGCATAGTCGATATAACGGATAACGGAATACTTTGCTATACCGCGGATTTATCCCGTGAGCTTTAAAAGGCGGAAAGGACTGCTTGAATTGCTGATAAAGAACGTTAAAATAATCGGTGAAAACGAAATAACGGACGGCTTCGTCAGAACGGCGAACGGTAAGATAACCGAGGTCGGAAAAACTGCCCGTGAAGCCGAAAATGAAGAGGTAATCGACGGAAACGGCAAATATTTGTCACCCGGTTTTATAGATCTCCACGTTCACGGAGGCGGCGGATATTCCGCTATGGGCACGCCGGAGGATATTGTGAAAATGGCAACGGCTCATATGAATTACGGCACTACATCCATATTGCCGACAACGCTTGCCGCGCCTATTGCTCAGCTTAAAACCGCGCTTTTAAATATCAAAGAGGCAAAGCGAATTTGTAAAACATCAAATATTCTCGGTGCACATCTTGAGGGTCCGTTTTTGTCGCCCGAAATGTGCGGAGCGCAGAGCCCCGAAAACATATTGGTGCCGTCGCAAAATGAGTACGAGAGCCTGCTTGATTTGTGGGACGGACTTAAAATAATGGGTGCCGCTCCCGAAACCGACGGTGGTATGGTGCTCGGTGAGGAGCTTAAAAAGCGCGGCATTGTGGCGTCGATAGCCCATTCCTCCGGGGATTACGATACGGCGAAGGAGGCAATAAAACACGGGTATTCCGATGTAACACATCTTTATAATGCCTGTACATCTTGCTATAAACGCGGAATTTTCAGGCGCGCAGGCACAGTTGAGGCGGCACTGACTCACGACGAATTAACGGCTCAGGTAATAGCCGATTTGTGCCATTTGCCGTTAGGTGTTTTAAAGCTGATTTACAGATGTAAGGGCGCCGATAAAATGTATCTTATCACCGACGGGCTTGAGTATTCGGCGACCGAGACAAAAGAGGGCACGCTTGTTATGCAGAAAAACGGCGTTCCGGCGATTTACGAGGACGGCGTTATGAAGCTTGCCGACCGCTCTTGCATAGCGGGAAGCGTAGCCACAACTGACAGACTTGTGAGAAATATGTATAAAAGGGTCGGAGTACCGCTTTGCGACGCGGTAAAAATGGCCTCTCTTACTCCGGCAAGGGTAATAGGCATTGACAGCAAAAAGGGTAAAATCGAAAAAGACTTTGATGCTGACCTTATTATGTTTGACGACGACATAAACATTTCCTTTGTTATGGTAGGCGGAAGCGTCGTAAAGGCGTTAGTGTAAAAAAATAATATTATCGTGCTCGGCGGACTGTGAAGTGATTTCACTTGACAGTCCGCCTATTTTATGCAAATTTACTTTTTATTACTTGAAAAAGCTGTAATTTTTATGTATAATTATAAATACAACTCTTTCGGAGGTCCTATATATGACTGTCAGAGAAATACAAAACATACTTTCCGCCGAGGTTGTTTGCGGCGGCGACTGCCTTGACAGAGAAGTAAACGATGCATGCGGAAGCGATATGATGAGCGACGTTCTTGCGTTTGTCAAGCAGCAGGCAGTTCTGCTCACAGGGCTTGTTAATCCGCAGGTGATAAGAACCGCCGAGATGATGGATATGAAATGCGTGGTTTTTGTGCGCGGTAAACGCCCCGACCGAGATATGACGGAGCTTGCCGAAAATCTTGATATTATATTGCTTGCAACAAAGCTCCCTATGTTTTCGTCATGCGGCCTGCTGTATGAAAAAGGACTTGGCGGAGGTGAGGCGAAATGAGCGTTATCACGCTTCATTATGATGTTCCGGGCGATGATTTCACAAGGGCGGGCGAGGCGTCCGGTGACGTAAAGGCTCACCTTAAGAAGCTCGGATTTTCTCCCGAGGTAATCAGGAATACGGTAATAGCTCTTTATGAGGGCGAAATAAATATGGTAATACACGCGGGCGGCGGCAGGATAGACGTGGATATTGACCCCGATGTCATCTCTATGGTTTTGTCGGATGACGGACCGGGAATACCCGACGTTGCTCTGGCAATGAAGGAGGGATATTCCACGGCTCCCGACAATGTGCGTGCTCTCGGCTTTGGTGCCGGAATGGGACTTCCCAATATAAAAAAGTATACTGATGAAATGTTAATAGATACTTTGGTCGGCAAGGGCACAACCATGCGGCTGAAGGTGTATACAAACAGATAAATTATATAATCACGGAGTAACTGCGATGGAAAAGAGCGGCTTTTTTCATTCCGTACGTCTGGACGAAAGCAAGTGTATGGGATGCACCAACTGCATAAAGCGTTGCCCGACGGGAGCTATAAGAGTGCGCCGCGGTAAGGCATATATAATTTCGGAGCGGTGTATAGACTGCGGCGAATGTATCAGAATTTGTCCGCATCACGCGAAGTATGCCGAAAAATACTCCTTTGACGAGCTTCAAAAATACAAATATCGCATAGCCTTGCCCGCGCCTACGCTGTACGGTCAGTTTAACAATCTCGACGATACCGATTATGTGCTGACCGCGCTTAAAAAGCTTGGCTTTGACGATGTGTTTGAGGTGTCAAAGGGTGCCGAGATAGTGTCAGAGGCTACAAGGGCGGAGCTGTCACATTCGGGCAGAAAAAAGCCCGTAATATCCTCAGCGTGCCCTGCCGTAGTAAGGCTTATAAGGGTGCGTTTCCCAAATCTAATCGAGAACGTGCTTGATTTTAATCCACCCATGGAGGAGGCGGCGCGTCTTGCGAGAGAGCGTGCGGTAAAACGAACGGGATATTCAAAATCCGATATAGGAATATTTTTCATAACGCCGTGTACGGCGAAAATCACAGCCATAAAACAGCCTATATGCAACAACGGCTCCAATGTGGACGGCGTGTTCGGCATAAAGGATATTTATCCGTCACTTTTGCATGAAATGGAAAATACGGACAAAACGGAGCTTTTACGTGATTCCGGTATAATCGGAGTTTCGTGGGCATCATCCGGCGGCGAAGCCTCGGCACTTCTCACCGACCGATATTTAGCGGCGGACGGCATAGAAAACGTTATAAAGGTGCTCGAGGAGATAGAGGACGAAAAGCTTTCGGACCTTGATTTTATCGAGCTTAACGCCTGTCCGGGCGGATGCGTCGGCGGGCCGCTGACAGTCGAAAATCCGTATGTTGCAAAGGCACGCATACAGCATCTGAGAAAATATATGCCGGTGTCCTGCAATCATCTTGAAATAAAAACCGTTCCGCGCTATATGCGTTGGGATAATCCGCTGAAAGAACTGCCCGTTATGCGCCTTTCCGACGATATGGGCGAGGCCTTACAAAAAATGGGCGAGATGAAGAAAATAGAAAGCTCTCTTCCGGGGCTCGATTGCGGAACGTGCGGAGCACCGTCATGCAGTGATCTTGCCGAGGATATAGTACGCGGAAAAGCGTCTATAGAGGACTGCGTATTCTTCTCGCGTGAAAATACCGATAAAAACAACTATATTCCGATACCTGCGCCGTTCAGAAAAACGGAGAAAAACGAGTGAAACGGAGAAAATATGAACATAAAAGAAATTTCTGAAAAGCTCGGCTTGAGCTTCTTAAACGAAGCGGAGCCGTCCAAAGAGGTCGAGGGCGGTTACTGCGGCGATTTACTGAGCTTTGTTATGTCGCATGCAAAGTGCGGCGACTGTTGGTTTACCGTTATGGGGAACGTCAATGCCGTGGCGGTGGCGGTGCTGTCTGATTGTGCGGCGATAGTTCTGTGTGAAAATTCTACACTTGACGGTGACGCGCTCGAAAAGGCTAAAGAGCAGGGTGTTAACATCCTCTCTTCGGCAGAGGATGCATTTTCACTATCCGCCAAGCTTTCCGGTCTGCTATGATTATAAAGGCCGATTTACACATGCACACCTGTCTGTCGCCGTGCGGAGACGATGATATGACTCCTTATAACGCGGTAAATCTCGCCAAGCTTTTAGGGTATGATATGATAGCCGTCACAGATCATAATTCGTGCCTCAATTGCCCTGCGGCAGTAAGGGCAGGCGAAGCGGCAGGACTTGTCGTTGTACCCGGAATGGAGCTTTGCACCGCCGAGGAGATACACAATGTTTGCCTTTTCCCGTCGCTTGACGCCGCAAAAGGATTTTCTGATTTTGTATACGACAAAATGCCCGATATTATAAACCGACCCGAAATATTCGGCGAGCAGATTATAACGGACGAAAAGGATAATATAATAGGATACGAAAAACGGCTTTTGACCGTGGCGTCTGATATTACCGAGGGCGAAACGGTAAAAGCGGTCTCGTCATACGGCGGCGTGTGCTTTCCGGCGCATATAGACAGAAGCTCTTACAGCATTTTATCGGTGCTCGGCACCTTTCCGGAGACTCCGACCTTCAAGGCGGCGGGTTTGTCGCGGTATGCAGACGAAAAAAAGCTTTCGGCGGAAAATCCGTGCCTTGGCAATATGAAGCTTTTTGTAAATTCCGACGCGCACCGTCTTTCGGATATCCCGGAGCCGCAAAACGAGCTTGAGCTGCCGGAGTGCAGCGCGGAAGCTCTGATAGACTATATTAAAAACCGTTAAATAATTTAAATGTTGCTTTTTTGCCGAATTTGATTATAATATTGAGTATTACACGAAAATAAGGATGGTCTTATATATAATGGAAACAAAAAAGAAAAAGGCAGCCGTTACCGTACTCGGCATCTTTGTTACAGCTTTGTTTATATGGCTTGTTATCGTGGGCTGCAACCTCTATAAAAACAGATGGCATAAAATAAATTTTAATGTCAACAGCATAACCGTCGTCAGAACCGAGGGCGACACTCCTTACGACGGAATATACAATGTAACCGTAAAGGGAACGGCAAGCGCATGGTTTTATGATTTCAATAAATATCAGTTCGACCTTGTGCCGGCTTCGTCGGGCGGTTATTATCCCACCTTCTATCAAAAGACCGATACCCTGGTTGTAACCAATAAGGATAAAACTCCGTTCGAGTTTTCATTTACAACAAAAGAAAATATGGATGAGGACTGCGAGGATACGGTTAGCCGTTTCATTTACGGAGCCGAAAATATCACCGTAAACGGTTCTCCCGACACAAGCCACGATATAAGGCTGTTCTTGTCGGAATACAGAGATAAAATAACCGTCGTGAACAAATAGTTTTGTTTGACATAACGGGTACGGAATGATAAAATATTATAAATAGTTCAAACGCGTTGAAAAAGCTTAAGGAAAGCGATGCGCATTTTAAGAGAGCCGCTGTTCGGTGCGAAGCGGTATTCGGCGTTTTCCGTCGTCACTTTTGAGCGTCTTTGCCGAAACTACATTAAGCAAAGACGGTTTGCCGCCGTTAAAGGCACAGAGCGGCCGTTTTTTACGGCAAAATGAGTGGTACCGCGGTAATTTTCGCCTCATACTTTTGTATGAGGCGTTTTTATTTTGTAATTTATGTTTTACAGGAGGATAAATAATGAGCAAGGAGCTTGCAAAAAAATACGATCCGAAAAATGTTGAAGACCGTATTTACAAGACATGGCTCGAGCATAAGTATTTTCATGCCGAGCGTCAAGAGGGGAAAAAGACATACACAATAGTTATTCCGCCTCCCAATATTACGGGTCAGCTTCACATGGGTCACGCGCTTGACAATACTCTTCAGGATATACTGATAAGATATCACCGTATGGCAGGCTATGATACCCTTTGGGTTCCCGGCACGGACCACGCGTCAATAGCCACGGAAGCCAAAATAGTAGAGGCTATGCGCAAAGAGGGCATAACCAAGGAGGACATCGGCAGAGATAAGTTCCTCGAGCGTGCATGGGACTGGAAAGCAAAGTACGGCGGCAGAATAATAGAGCAGCTCAAAAAGATGGGCTCCTCCTGCGATTGGGACAGAGAACGCTTCACTCTTGACGAGGGTTGCAGTAAGGCGGTGCGCGAGGTTTTTGTACAGCTCTATGACGAGGGGCTTATTTATCGCGGCAACCGTATGGTAAACTGGTGTCCGCACTGTAATACCTCAATATCCGACGCCGAGGTTGAATATGAGGAAAAGGAATCCAATTTCTGGCATCTTCTTTACACGGTAAAGGAGACGGGTGAGAAGCTTGAGCTTGCCACAACAAGACCCGAAACCATGCTCGGCGATACAGCGGTTGCGATAAATGCCGACGACCCGAGATATAAGCATCTCCACGGTTGCCATGTTATACTGCCGCTTCTCAATAAGGAAATACCGATAGTTTGCGATGAACACGCCGATATGACAAAGGGTACGGGCGTAGTTAAAATAACCCCGGCACACGACCCCAACGACTTTGAAGTCGGCCTTCGCCACAATCTGCCTATCGTGCGCACATTTACGTACGACGGCCATATGACAGGCAAGGCGGATAAGGAATTTGCCGATGAGCTTCGCCGCAGCGGCAAGGCTTCAAAGGATGAGCCGGAGGTTCTTGACTGCGGCAAATACGCCGGTATGACTACCCTCGAAGCCCGCAAGGCGATAGTAAAGGATCTTGAGGACGGCGGATACATCAAATGTATTGAGCCTTTAAAGCATGACGTAGGTACGTGCTACCGCTGCCATACCGATATCGAGCCCATGGTGTCAAAGCAATGGTTTGTAAAGATGGACCCGCTTGCGGGACCTGCAATAGAGGCTGTCGAAAAGGGCGACATCAAATTCGTTCCCGACAGATTTAAAAAGAATTATATGAGCTGGATGCGCGGTACGAGAGATTGGTGTATTTCGCGTCAGCTCTGGTGGGGTCACCGTATACCTGCGTGGTATTGCGACGACTGCGGTGCCACTACGGTTTCAAAGTCGGACATTACGGCTTGCCCTCATTGCGGAAGCAGTAATGTAAAACAGGACCCCGACACGCTCGATACGTGGTTCTCTTCGGCTCTTTGGCCGTTCTCAACGCTCGGCTGGCCCGAAAAGACTGCAGACCTTGAGCATTATTACCCGACAAATACGCTCGTTACAGGCTATGATATCATAGGCTTCTGGGTGAGCCGTATGATATTCTCGGGACTTAAATATACAGGTAAGGCGCCGTTTGATACGGTTTTGATACACGGGCTTGTAAGAGACGCTCAGGGCAGAAAAATGTCAAAGTCTCTCGGCAACGGCATTGACCCGCTTGAGATAATCGACAAATACGGAGCGGACGCTCTGAGGTTTACACTCGCAACGGGCAACAGCCCCGGAAACGATATGCGTTTCTCCGACGAGAGAGTTGAGGCGAGCCGTAACTTTGCCAATAAGATTTGGAATGCGGCAAGATTTATTCTTATGAACCTCGGCGACGATGAAAAAGCTCCGCATATTCCGGAGGGGCTCGCTCTCGAGGATAAGTGGATTTTAAGCCTTTACAACGACCTTGTAAAAGACGTTACCGACTCGCTTGAAAAATATGAGCTCGGTATGGCTGTTCAGAAGCTGTACGACTTTATATGGGATGTTTTCTGCGACTGGTATATAGAGCTTTCAAAGATACGTCTCGGCGGCGATGACGAAAAGGCAAAAGAGACGGCAAAAGCGGTGCTCGTATATGTTATGTCAAATACGCTGAAGCTCTTGCATCCGTTTATGCCGTTTATAACCGAGGAGATATGGCAGACCCTTCCGCACGACGGCGATACGATAATGCTGTCACCCTGGGCTGAATTCAGCGAGGCTCTCTCGTTCCCGGAAGAAGAGGAACAGATGAATAAAATTATGACAGCCGTAAAGGCAGTACGTAACCGCCGTGCCGAGATGAACGTTGCTCCGTCTAAAAAAGCACAGGTGTTTATTGAGACATTGAACGGTGATACCTTTAAAAAGGGAACTGAATTCTTTAAGCGTCTTTCGTCGGCAAGCGACGTGTCAGTCGGCGAAAAATTCGACGGTATGGATAAGGCTGTTTCCATAATCACCGAGAGCGCAAGAATTTATATCCCGATGGATGAGCTTGTTGACTTTGAAGCCGAAAGGGAGAGGCTCAATAAGGAGAAGGAGAAGCTCCAAAAGGATATTGACTTTGTAAACGGCAAGCTCAACAATCCGAATTTCGTCGCTAAGGCTCCCGAAAAGGTTGTAGAAGCGCAGAGAAAGGCTCTCTGCGAATATACCGAAAAGATGAAATTGCTCGATGAGAGCTTAAATAAGCTTATAAATAAGTAAGGAGGCTTACAATGAAGGTCTTTATTGGAATACTCATCTTCCTCGCAGTTATAACTGTTATAACGCTTATTCGCGCGATATTTTGGGTGCCGAAGAAAAAAACCTACGAGCCGCTTGAGGACGAAGAGGTGCAGCTTAATGAGTATCGTCGGAATTTGAGCGATGCGATTAAGTTTAAAACCGTATCTCAGCCTGACCCGAAGGATGTTGATTGGAACGAGTTTGAAAAATTTCATAAATTTCTTGAGGAGCGCTTCCCGCTTGTTTACAAGAATCTGAAGCACGAGGAAATCAGCGATGCGAGCCTTTTGTTCACATGGGAGGGAACGCGCCCCGACCTTGAGCCTATCGCGCTTCTTGCCCATCAGGATGTTGTTCCGATAGCTGCCGGCACCGAAAATGACTGGGAGCACCCGGCGTTTGACGGATTTGATGACGGCGAATTTATATGGGGACGCGGCGCGCTCGATATGAAAAACCATCTTATCGCGGTTATTCAGACCGTAGAGACGCTTCTCGGCGAGGGCTTTAAGCCCGAAAGAACGGTTTATCTGTGCTTCGGCCACAATGAGGAAATAGTAGCCTCCGAAAATTCCGGTGCGGGCTCAATTGCCGCAGTTCTCGAAGAACGCGGAGTAAAGCTTGACAGCGTTATCGACGAGGGCGGTGCCATACTCAATGTGGATGTGCCGAAAATCCTCAAGACAAAGCTTGCCGGCATAGGCATTGCCGAAAAGGGCTATGCCGATTATAAAATCACCGTTCGCTCAAAGGGCGGCCATTCGTCACAGCCTCCGGTGCATTCGGGAATAGGCGAGATAGCCAAGGTTACACGCGACCTTGAGGGACATCAGTTCAAGGCCAAAATGCCTCACTTTGTGTATGCGCTCTTTACAAAAATCGGCAAGCGTGTATCGTATCCTGCAAGAATAGTTACGTGCAATCTCTGGCTCTTAAAGCCTATAGTTACCCTTGTTATGAAAAAATTCCCGCCTGCGGCTTCGCTTATAAGAACCACAACGGGTGTTTCAATGGCAGAGGGCAGCCCTGCCGCCAACGTTCTTCCGCAGAAGAGCAGCATAACGGTAAACTTCCGTATGATGCCGGGAACCACTCTTGCGGACGTAAAAGAGCACATCAAAAAGGTTGTAAAGAAAAAGGATATAGAAATCGAATTGCTCAAGGGCAAAGAGGCATCAAAGGTCTCTCCTACGGACAGCCGCTCCTTCAAAATCCTTGAAGAGCTTTGTATGCGCACCGACAATAACTATATAGTTGCACCGTACCTTGTTATGGGCGGCACAGACTCATATCACTATGAGAATATTTGTGATTGCATTTATCGTTTCGCCCCGTTTGAGGTCGATACAAAATATCTCCTTTTGACCCATGCCACAAATGAGAGAATCCCCGTGGACTGTATGGAGGGCGCACTTAAATTCTTTAAGCGTTACATAAAGTATATGTCAAAGGAATAATCTGTTCTTAAAAATCAAAAAGACCGCAGAAAGCAAATACGCTCTCTGCGGTCTTTTGCTTGCACCTCGATTATTACTCTCGGCGGATGACGCATAAACTCACAAAAATAAAAACGACAAATCCCAAAAGAGATTTGTCGTTTTTGTCTGTGGGGTACAGAAAAGATGTTTTTATGTTTTTTGTGGATAGAGTTGAACTCTCGGAATTTTTAATGAAATCGTTCGCGTTGCTCACGATGAAATCAAAACCTACGGTTTTGATGAAATTTTCGGCTACGCAGAAAATGAAATTAAATCCACCCATCGCCGCAGCGGTTTCATACGCTGAAAGCGTATTTCATATTGCGAAGCAATGTTTCACCCACCCGCAAGGGTGGATTTAGTTGAAAAGGACAGATTTCGTTAGAAATCTGTCCTTTTCTGGTGCGAGCGATGGGACTTGAACCCATACGGGATTACCACACGCCCCTCAAACGTGCGCGTCTGCCGATTCCGCCACGCTCGCAAACTATGTTGTCGCTTTTCTTGCGACGGTGAATATTATAGCAAAGGTTACCTTTTGTGTCAAGCGGTTTTTTAAAAAAGTTACCACTTTTTTTGACAATTACGACTGCGGTAAATTAAGCCCCATAAATACAGCGCCGAAAAGTCTGAATATCACTTTAAACCCGTTCTTTTTGTAAAATTCGATTGCTCGCACGTTGCCTTTTCCGACGCACAGCATAACGCCCTTTATATTATCGCTTACAAGCTTTTCTTTAAGGGCGGACATAAGAGCGGTTCCGACCTTTTGCCCCTGATATTCCGGCAATATGTCTATGTGCAGATGAGCGGAGTATTTGACTGAAAATGCGGCAGGGGAGACAGCCTCAAAAAATGATGCAATACCCGATGTAAAGCTTATTTTGAATATCTCTTGCAGCTCCGTGCCGAAAAAGCCTTTGAGATATTTCGGCAAGCTCTCGGCACAGAGAATGTACCCCACAACTCTGCCGTTTTCGTTTTCGGCAACAAAGCTGCTGCTGTTTTGGGTTCTCGTATAACAGCGGTTATACATTAAAAGGGTGCGAAGAGCTTTTTTTGGGGTGTCCTTAATTTCTTTTGCCGCCGTTATTAAGCATATATATTCGGCGGAGGAAATATCCTGCTTTTTTAAGTTTCTTATTTTTATCATATTTAAACTCCCGATTTGTACGGAGGTTATAAAATAGTTCCGCCGCCTATAACCGTGTCTCCGTCGTATACAACCGCTGCCTGACCCTTTGTAACGGCTCTCTGCGGCTCATCAAAAATGATTTTCAGCTTGTCTTTATCGGTTTGAATTACCGTTGCGGGCTGTTCCTTTTGATTGTAGCGTATTTTAGCGCTGAGGTGTTCGGGCTTTTCAAGAGAATCACAGGCACTGAGCACTATGTCTCCGACGGAGACCTCTTTTGAAAACAGATCTTCGTTAAATCCTAAAACGACCCTGTTGTTTTTAACGTCCTTTTCGCATACATACATAGACTGCGGCAGCGCCAGACCGAGACCGCGGCGCTGACCCACGGTGTATCTGATTATTCCCTTGTGCGTGCCGAGCTTCTTGCCGGACTTGTCAACAAAATCGCCCTCCGGGAATTTTTCTCCGGTGTATTTTTCTATGAATGCGCTGTAATTTCCGTCGGGGACGAAGCATATATCTTGGCTGTCATGCTTTTTTGCGTTTATAAAGCCGTTTTCCTCAGCTATTTCGCGAACCTCGGATTTGCGGTATTTCCCGAGCGGAAACAGCGTGCGGCTGAGCTCGTCTTGAGTCAGCGAATACAAAACGTAGCTTTGATCTTTGCTTTCGTCAAGCGCCTTTTTTAAGAGGTATCTGTCTGCGCTTTTTTCGATTCTCGCGTAGTGACCGGTCGCTATGAGGTCCATTTTAAGCTCAATGGCTTTTTTTAAGAGCTTGGAAAATTTGATGTATCGGTTACAGTCTATACAGGGGTTGGGAGTTGCGCCCAGGCGGTAGCTTCTGACGAACTTGTCCATTACGTCCTTACGAAAATCCTCGGTCATATTGAGAGTATAGTGTAAAGCTCCGAGCCTTGCCGCCACACTTTTGGCGTCCTCTACGTCGTCGAGAGAACAGCAGGTCTTGTCCTTTACAAAGTCGATGTCGTCGTTTGTGTAAAGCTTCATTGTAACTCCGACTATGTCGAAGCCCTCCTGTTGCAACAGGTATGCCGTAACAGAGCTGTCAACTCCGCCGCTCATGGCAACCATAACTTTTTTCTTTTCGTCAGTCATTGTGTTTTTCCTTTATAAATTAAGGTGGGAGTTTCCTCCTACCCCGTAGATTTTTTTCGTAAATTTTCAGCCGCCGAGCCTTATCATTTCGTCAATGCAGACTCTCGCTTTCGTGATTGTGTCATCGCCTAGAACAATCTCTTCGCCGCCTACGCCTCGTACGGCATTGTAGACGTCCATAAGCGTTGAGCTCTTCATATTAGGGCAAATGAGCTTTTTGGAGAGATAATAGAATTTTTTGTCGGGGCAGGCGTATTGAAGATGCTCTGCTATGCTGATTTCCGTGCCGATAATAAATTCTTTTTTATCGCTGTTTTTTGCGTATTCCGTAATGCCCGAGGTTGAACCCACATAATCGGCGTGCTTAACAACGTCGGGTACGCATTCGGGGTGAACAAGCAGCGGAGCGCCCGGATGCTTTTCTTTAGCCGCAACAGCTTCGCTTTCGCTTACGGAGGCGTGAATGGGACAGCCGCCGTGCAGGAGCTTGAAGTTCTTTTCGGGGATCTGCTCGCTGACATAATGACCGAGATTGCAGTCGGGAATAAACAGTATGTTTTTCGCGTCCATATTTTTAATGATTTTAACCGCCGAGGAGGAGGTTACGCAAACATCGCATACGGTTTTGAGGTCTGCGGTTGTGTTGATATAAGCAACAACTTTGTAATCCGGGTATTCCTTTTTGACGGCACAGATAAGCTCTTTATCCATTTGCTCTGCCATGGGGCAGCCTGCAATGGGCTGAGCCAAAATTACCTTTTTCTCCGGAGAGAGTATTTTAACGGTCTCGGCCATAAATCTGACGCCGACCATTATTACGGTTTTTTGCGGAGCGGTTGTCGCCTTGACGGAAAGCGCGTAGCTGTCGCCGGTAAAGTCCGCTATCTCAATTATTTCGTGCGCAACATAGCTGTGCGCCAAAATACATATATCCTTTTCCTTTTTAAGCCTGAGAATTTCCTGTTGAATGTCTTTAATCATTTGACACATCTCTTTCAAGTTTTATGCCGGCCGACCTTTTTATGAGTGTACCGACGTTATACTGATATAATACGAGATTTTTCGCCTAAAATCAAGAGCGTCACGGTATTTTTAGACTTGTAACTTTTTGTAATAATAGTTATAGTCTTGAAATAATTATTGCGTTTTGGCGAAAAAAATATATAATAACATTAAACTATAAAATGAAAAGGTATGCGCAGATGAAAAAAATCATTGAATTTTTTAATTCGCCCAAGATTTCTCGCATGGGCGAGTATATGCTTACCGGGCGATATATAATGGTGCTTTTCGCGCTGGCGTCGGTGTTTGTTATATTTGACATATCCGTTGCCGGTGTGCTCACCTTTGCGTGCATTACGGGTATAACGCTTGTTCTGTGTGAGGACCTTTTGGCGCCGTTTCCGCCTTTTTTGTTCCTGTGCCTTATAGGAACAAAGTGTTACAATTCATTCAGCGTGTTTATTCAGTATAAGGCGCTCGGTGCGGTACTGATAATTTGTGTAATTATGCACTTTGTTTTGCACTGGAAGAAGCCGGTGCTGAAAGGATTCCTCACGCTGCCGATGATATTTGTGTCTGCTGCGGTAATACTCGGCGGAGTCGGTTTCATCTCGAAACGTGAGTATTTCAGCGGCGCGTCGATATTTTACATTTTGGCGCTCGGCGTGGGAATGCTGTTGCTCTATACCGTATTTAATACGCATATAAATGTCCATAAGGATTATTCTCTTATGGATAAGCTGTCCCTCATTATGGTGATAATAGGCTGCTTCGGTACCTTTATGGTAGCCTCATATTATCTCACGCATATAAATGAGGTTATAGACACAAAAACGATTTTGTATTTTCAGTGGCGCAATAACTGCTCTACGTTTTTGATGTTGTCGATACCGTTTGCATTTTATCGCGGCAACAAAAAATCGTATTCCATTATGTTCGGATTTTTGTTCTATTTTGCGATATTGCTGACCGGTTCGCGCGGAGGACTTGTTTTCGGTGCCATAGAGCTTATGATGTGCTGTATTCTGTTCTTCCTTTACGACAGGGAGAGGCGTTTTGCGTATATTGCCATTCTCGCTTGCATTTGCTTTGCGCTTATGATATTCTCACGCGAGTTTCTCTCGTTTTTCGGCTATACCTTTGACCGCCTTATGTCTGCGATAAACGGGGTGCTCGTCGGCGAACAAAAGGAAGTGAGAGTTTTTCAGTACGAGCGCGGCATAAAGGATTTTCTTGGCCATCCGATATTCGGAACCGGCATAGGATACATGGGAAATATCGATATATATGATCCTGCCGATTTCTCGATATGCTGGTATCATTGCGAGCCTATACAGATAGCCGCAAGTATGGGCATAGTCGGAATTTTGGCGTATGTCTATCAATTTATAAAGAGAATGTTTCTGCTTTGGAGAAAGCCGACGCTCTTCAATATGACCGTCTTTCTTTCATATGTAAGCCTTGAGCTTATGTCACTTGTAAATCCCGGCCTATTCTGCCCGATACCGTATCTTTTAATAGTGACCATTTTCTTTGTGGTAGTAGAAAAGAGTACATACGGCGAATATCAGCCTAAGATATATGTTATGCCGTCGTCGCAGAAGGACGATACTCCTGACGGTGATGACGATGACGACGAAGTAATCGACACGGCAAAGGTTTAATTTTTAATGTCGCAAAAATAAAAGGACTGTAAAACGATTGTTTTACAGTCCTTTTTGGTTCTGTCTGATTTAGTGTTCGTGTGTATAGTGGCAATTATCGGGCTTAAAAAGCTCCTCGTCGTATTGAATGCCGTTCTTGTCATAGTAATCCTTAACTGCCGCCTTTATAGCTTCCTCGGCGAGTACCGAGCAGTGAATCTTTACTGCCGGCAGTCCGTCAAGAGCTTCCACAACGGCTTTGTTTGTGAGCTTCAATGCTTCGCTTATGGGCTTACCCTTTATCATATCCGTAGCAATCGAGCTTGTGGCTATTGCGGAGGCACAGCCGTAGGTGTTAAATTTTACGTCGGTTATAACGTCGTCTTTAACCTTTATATACATTTTCATTATATCGCCGCATTTGGCGTTTCCTACCTCGCCTATGCCATCGGCGTCGTCGATTTTTCCGACGTTATGAGGATTTGCGAAGTGTTCAAGGACTTTTGCGCTGTATTCCATATTTTTAATCCTTCCTTATCTCAATGTTTATCGTGGGTGAAGAAGCTGTTTTCGCGGCAAAGTCTCTCCCAAAGCGGAGACATTGAACGCAGTCTTTCTATTATGGGCGGCAGAGCTTCGGCGATGAAATCTACCTCTTCTTCGGTGTTGTATTCGCACAGGCTCAGCCTTAAAGAACCGTGAGCGACCTCGTGAGGCAATCCTATTGCGAGAAGCACGTGGCTTGGGTCAAGCGAGCCAGATGTGCACGCGGAGCCTGATGACGCGCAAACGCCCTGCATATCGAGATAGAGCAGCATTGACTCGCCCTCAACGCCTTCAAAACAAACGCTGACATTTCCGGGCAGACGATTTTCCCTTGAGCCGTTCAGGCGGCTATGCGGAATTTTGAGTATTTTTTCTATAAGCCTGTCGCGGAGAGCTGCGACCTTTTTTGTATTTTCCTCCATATTGTTTACGGCCTCTGTGAGTGCTGCCGCCATACCGACGATTCCGGGAATGTTTTCCGTGCCGGCTCTGCGGTTTCTCTCCTGTGCACCGCCCTCGATAAGGTTAGGCAGATTTATGCCTTTTCTTATATAAAGCGCACCGATGCCCTTCGGTCCGTGAAACTTGTGACCCGACATTGAGAGCATATCTATGTTTTGCGCCTTTACGTCTATCGGAAGATGACCGACTGCCTGTACTGCGTCCGTGTGGAAGATGACTCCCTTTTCGCGACAGATTTCACCTATTTCGGTTATGGGCTGAATTGTTCCTATTTCGTTGTTTGCATACATTACGGTTACCAAAGCCGTGTCGTCTTTTATTGCCGAGGCAACGTCGCCGGGAGACACAAAGCCGTCGCTTGAAACGGGGAGAAGAGTTATTTCAAAGCCTTGCTTTTCGAGCTTTTTTAATGTGTGCAGTACGGCGTGATGCTCAACGGTTGTGCTTATAATATGCTTTTTACCTTTTTTCGCCATAAGCTCGGCGGTGCCTTTTATGGCCCAATTGTCTGCTTCGCTGCCGCCCGATGTGAAATACAGCTCGCTTCTCTCGCAGCCTATTGCGTTAGCTGTCGCTAAACGTGCTTCCTCAAGAGCACTGTGTGCTTTTTGACCCATATGGTGCAGACTCGACGGATTGCCGTAAATGTCGCAAAAATACGGAGCCATTGCATTAAGAGCCGATTTTGACAGTCGAGTCGTAGCGGCGTTATCCGCATATACTTCCATAATTACATCTCTTTTCTCACGGTACCGCGCTCTTAATGCGCAATACCATAGTAATCTACTATGAATTCAAAGTGTATGATACTATACAGACATATTATTGTCAATAATGATTATACGATATACATATATAAGTCCGTATTTTATCGGCTTTTGGGCGGTGCAAATTCCAAATTATGTATTTTTTGTTAATTTTATAAAAAAGGGTTGATTTTTTCTGAAAAGAGGCTAAAATATATATTAGCACTCAAGGAAAGCGAGTGCTAATAAATTCATAATTACAATATATCTTTTAGGAGGAATATAGTATGACGATCAAACCGCTTGCTGACAGAGTCGTTTTAAAGCCCTGTGAGCTTGAAGAAACAACAAAGGGCGGCATCATCCTTGCCGCGTCTGCACAGGAAAAGCCTCAGGTAGCCGAGGTAGTGGCAGTAGGTCCCGGCGGTACTGTTGACGGTAACGAAGTCAAAATGTATGTTAAAGTCGGCGACAAGGTAATTTCGAGCAAATATTCGGGTACCGAGGTTAAGATGGACGACGTTAACTACAATATCGTTCGTCAGTCCGATATCCTTGCAATTGTTGAATGATTTAAGGGAGGAAATACATTATGGCTAAACAGATTATTTACGGCGAAGAGGCTCGCAAGGCACTTGAAGCCGGTATAGACAAACTCAGCAACACAGTTAAAATAACACTCGGCCCCAAAGGCAGAAACGTAGTTCTTGACAGAAAATACGGTGCTCCGCTTATCACCAACGACGGTGTTACAATCGCTAAAGAGGTTGAGCTTGAGGACGCTTTTGAGAATATGGGCGCTCAGCTCGTTAAAGAGGTTGCCACAAAGACAAACGATGTGGCAGGCGACGGTACAACAACCGCTACTCTTCTTGCGCAGGCTCTTGTTCGCGAGGGCATGAAGAATGTAGCTGCAGGTGCTAATCCGATGGTAGTTAAAAAGGGTATGCAGATGGCAGTTGACGCTGCTGTCGAAGCTATCAAGAGCGAGGCTCAGCCCGTTAAATCTTCCGACGATATCGCAAGAATTGCTACTATTTCCGCAGCCGACGAATACATCGGCAAGCTGATTGCCGAGGCTATGGAAAAGGTAACCTCCGACGGCGTTATCACCATAGAGGAGTCTAAGACAAGCGAAACCTACAGCGATGTTGTTGAAGGTATGCAGTTTGACCGCGGCTATATTTCACCGTATATGGTAACCGATACCGACAAGATGGAAGCTGTTATTGACGACGCTTACATTCTTATTACCGATAAGAAGATTTCAAACATTCAGGAAATTCTTCCTCTTCTTGAGCAAATCGTAAAAGCGGGCCAGAAGCTCGTTATTATCGCTGAGGACGTTGAGGGCGAAGCTCTTTCAACAATCCTTGTCAATAAGCTCCGCGGTACATTCACCTGCGTATGCGTCAAGGCTCCCGGCTTCGGCGACAGAAGAAAGGAAATGCTCCAGGATATAGCTACTCTTACAGGCGGCGAGGTTATCACCTCCGACCTCGGTCTTGAGCTTAAAGATACTCAGATAAATCAGCTCGGCCGTGCTAAGCAGGTTAAGGTTTCTAAGGAGAACACCATCATTGTTGACGGTGCCGGCGATAAGGAAGCCATTAAGAGCAGAGTTGCACAGATCAAATCTCAGATTGAAGTTACAACCTCAGAGTTCGATAAGGAAAAGCTTCAGGAGAGACTTGCTAAGCTTGCAGGCGGCGTAGCCGTTATCCGTGTCGGTGCTGCAACCGAAACAGAAATGAAGGAAAAGAAGCTCCGCATCGAGGATGCTTTGGCAGCTACAAAGGCAGCTGTTGAAGAGGGTTGCGTAGCAGGCGGCGGCGTTGCTCTTCTCAATGCTATACCGGCTGTTAAGAAGCTCCTTGACACAGACGATGCTGACCTTAAGACAGGCGTTAACATCGTAGTCAAGGCTATTGAAGAGCCTGTTCGTCAGATTGCTAAGAACGCAGGCCTTGAAGGTTCTGTTATCGTAAACGAAATCATGAGTTCCGGCAAGAAGAACTACGGCTTTAACTTCTCTAAGGAAGAATATGTCGATATGTTTAAGGCAGGTATTCTTGACCCCGCTAAGGTAACACGTTCCGCTCTTCAGAACGCTTCGTCCGTTGCCGCTATGGTACTCACCACAGAGTCTCTCGTAGCCGATATTCCGGATCCGAAGGCTGATGCTGCTGCGGCTGCCGCTATGGCTGCACAGGGCGGCGGAATGTATTGATAAAAGCCACCGGCTGTAAATAACAAATGAAAATCGCACGGCAAAGAAGTAATTCCTTGTCGTGCGATTTTTTTTACCGCAAAGTAAAAAGGCAACCGAAATTTATTGTTTCGGTTGCCTTTTGTCGTAATTGAAGTGATGAGACTTCGATATTTTATTTTTTCAGCCTTTTATCGCTCTTTAAAGCCAGGCGTGTGCCGACGCTCTGGAATATCTGAACAAGTATTATAAGCAGTATTACCGCGGCATACATAACAAGATATTTATAACGGTAATAGCCGTAATCAATTGCGACTTTACCGAGTCCGCCGCCGCCTATGATACCGCTCATTGCGGAATAGCCGAGTATTGTAGTGAGAGCTATTGTGACATTCTGCAAAAGAGAGGGTATACTTTCGGGAATCATCACCTTGCAGATTATCTGCATGGGCTTTGCACCCATACTCTGCGCCGCCTCAATTATATTCGGGTCTACTTCGCGCAGACTGCTCTCAACGAGCCTTGCAACAAACGGGAACGCGGCAACAACAAGCGGCACTATTGTGGCTGTGGTTCCTACGGTAGTGCCTATCAGCGCACGCGAGAGGGGAAATACCATTATCATAAGTATCAAAAACGGAACAGATCTTAGAAGATTTATTATGACATTGAGTATCGACAGCACCGGCTTCGGCAGGGGAAGTACGCCGCCTTTTTCACCGGCTACAAGCAAAACGCCGAGCGGAAGCCCGATTAAAAGAGAGAGTGCGGTTGACAGCACCGTAACGTAAAATGTCTCCCATATCGCCATGGGGAACTGCGTTTTAAACGCGGTCAAAAGCTCTGCTACTGACTCCGCCGTAAAAAGTCCGTCAGTCATCTGCGCTCACCTCCTCAATCTTAATGTTTTCAAAGTTTTTAAGAAAAGCGGTTGCCTTGTCAAATTGACTGTTCGGAATACCGAGCAGCATACTGCCGTAAATTTCGTCCGAAAGCTTCTGCGTTGTCGCGGAAATTACATTTGCGCTGATGCCCTCTTCGGTGGCAAGTCTTGCCACAAGCGGTACAGACGTTGCGGCTACATTTAAGAATGTCAGCTTTAAGCGTCTTTCGTGCAGCGGATCCGATACCGTCATATCCTCGCCGCCGGGGAATACCAGGTGGCGCGCGGCTTCGGATTTCGGAGAGGTAAATACAGAGGAAACAAGACCCTCTTCGGCAATAATACCGTCGTCGAGTATCGCAACGTGATTGCACACCTCTTTAACAACGCTCATCTGGTGGGTTATTATTACAACGGTTATGCCGAGCTTTTTGTTTATGTCGCGTATAAGTTCAAGTATCTGCCTCGTGGTTTTAGGGTCGAGTGCACTTGTCGCCTCGTCACAGAGCAAAACCTTGGGATTTGTCGCAAGTGCTCTCGCTATTGCAACGCGTTGCTGTTGGCCGCCCGAGAGCTGAGCCGGATAAGCCTTGGCCTTGTCGGGAAGTCCGACAAGGGTTAAAAGCTCCTTTGCGCGATTTTGTGCATCCTTTTTGCTTGCTCCGGCGAGCTCCATCGGAAAGCACACATTTTTTAAGCAGTTGCGCTGCATTAAAAGGTTGAACTGCTGAAATATCATCGTTATGTTGCGACGAGCCGCACGAAGCTGAGCCGGAGACATCGTGTCAAGTCTTTTGCCGTTCACGATAACTTCACCGGAGGTGGGCTTTTCAAGCATATTTATACATCGAACGAGCGTGCTTTTCCCGGCGCCGCTCATACCGATGATACCGTATATATCGCCGTCCTCTATTGTTATTGAGACGTCCTTCAGCGCGTCAACCTTGCCTTCGGCGGTATCAAACGATTTGCTTACGTTTTTTAATTCAATCAAGGATAATTTCTCCTTTTGCCTTATTATTTACCTTTAACACCGAGAGCGTCAAGATTTGTCTGCTTGCCGCCGTAAAGAGCCATCGGTTCAACGTGGATTGCGCCGACAGAAACAAGGTGAGTGCCCTTTTCTTCGTTGAAGTTGTCAAGGTAAGGAGTGTGCTGGAAGTAGTTTGCGTCTATGGTGCCGTCCTCAACAACGGTGTTGGGAACTACATAGTCGTTGTAGGTCTGAATATTGAGAGCTATGCCTTTTTCGGCGAGAATCTGCTTTGCAACTTCGAGAATTTCGGCGTGAGGTGTGGGAGAAGCCGCAACGGTTATAGTTGTGTCTTTAAGTGCGTCATAGTCAACGTTCGGGTCGTATCCTTCACCGGGATTTTCAACAACGCTGATGACCGAGCCGTTGTATTTGTCGCTGATAAAGTTCGCAACCTGCTTGCTATTTAAGGCTGCCGCAAGAGCGAGAATTTTAGGCGAATTTTCATTTCCCTGCTTAGTTACGAGAATATTGCCGTAAGCCGAGGAGGAGCCCTCTATAAGAAGTGAATCCGATACGGGGTTGAGACCTGCGTTTATAGCGTAGTTTGAGTTGATTACGGCGTAGTCAACATCCTTTAATACGTTGGGTATCTGAGCTGCTTCGGCCTCTACTATTTCTACGTTGTGCGGATTTTCAACAATATCGTTTTTGGTGGCTGTAATGCCTGCGCCGTCTCTGAGCTTTATAACGCCGTTTTCCTGGAGGAGCAGAAGCGCGCGTGCTTCGTTTGTTGTGTCGTTGGGAACGGCTATCTGTATTTTAGAGCTTTTTGAATTGCCGCAGCCTGTGAGAGCAATTGCGGTGAGAACTGCAAGCGCAAGAACTAATGCCAAGGATTTTTTTATTGACTTTTTCATGGATTTATCTCCTTTTTATTGAAAATTATATTTGTTTGGAAATGATGCGTGATTAAAATCTGTGTTTGACAGATGACTTTCCCAAAGCACATTCGATCGTCTCTTAATATATTAAAGCCTCTGCAAAGACTCATAATAAAGCTCCTCTCGTTGAAATAAAAAAACAGCGGAGGTCATTACCTTCCGCTGCCTTAACGCAATGATAAAAAATCAGGCTTTACAGAAAAGTGAATGACCGTTTCGGGCATAACGCATGAAGCACATGGAGCACATGCGCATCTCTTGCATTATCATAATGTCGCCGGTCAAAAACTTCATACCGATTTCCTTTCTCGAATAATCTATACTAAACCCGTAGGAATTAGAATGTTTGTATAATACCACCGAATTGTCGGATTGTCAACAAGAATTTTGAAAGTTTTAAAAACTTTATTTTACGGAATCCGCAAACTTCAAAAATTGCTCTTTTCCCTTTTCGGTTCGGGCAAAAACGCCGCATTGCTCGAGAATGGCCGCAAAGACAACGCCTATTTCGTGCTTTAATATGTCATCGCAGTTTTCCTCTGTTATGTCATATTTATTCTTTATCGCTTCGGCCCACGCCTTATGCTTGGCTATTCTCTCGTCCTTCTCTATATCCGCGCCAGAAAGCATGGCCTCCTTTAAAAGCTCCATTTCGGTTTTAAGCCTTGCAGGCAAAACGGCAAGTCCCATAACTTCGATAAGACCGATGTTTTCTTTCTTTATATGGTGATATTCGGGGTGCGGATGATAAACGCCGTCAGGATACTGCTTTGTGGTTATGTTATTGCGTAAAACAAGGTCAAGCTCGAAGTTTTCGCCGCGCTTGCGTGCAATCGGCGTTATTGTGTTGTGGGGAACACCGTCGGTGGTTGCAAAAATGAATGCGTCCTCGTCGGTGTAATTTCTCCAAGCCGCAAGTATCTTTCCGCCGAGACTGCATATTCTCTCGGGGTCCTTACCCGACAGACGAATTACCGACATAGGCCATTTTACAATGCCTGCCGAAACATCCTCGTATCCGGCAAAAGAAAGCTCTGTTTCGATAGGGGCCTTTGCCATGGCAAAGGTATAGTTGCCGCCCTGAAAATGCTCGTGTGTAAGTATTGAGCCGCCGACTATCGGTAAATCGGCGTTTGAGCCGACAAAATAATGCGGAAACTGCTTTACAAAATCAAAAAGCTTTAAAAAAGCGCCTTCGTCGATTTTCATCGGCGTGTGCTCACCGTTAAATACTATACAATGCTCATTATAATAAACATACGGAGAATATTGAAAATACCACTGCGAGCCGCCCATTGTAACCGGGATAATACGATGGTTTTCGCGCGCCGGGTGGTTGACTCTGCCGGCGTATCCCTCATTTTCCTTGCAAAGCTGACATTTCGGGTATGAGCTTTGTCTGCATTTGAGAGCCGCGGCTATGGCTTTGGGGTCTTTTTCGGGCTTAGACAGATTTATCGTAATATCTATGTCACCGTAATCCGTCTTTGTTATCCATTTAATATCGTTTTTAATACGGTATTCTCTTATGTAATTCGATTTTCTGCTCAGATGATAATAATATGATGTGGCTTCTTCAGGAGATACGCTGTATTTTTTACGGAATTCGGCGATTATATCTGACGGCCTTGCAACAAGCGTGCCCATCACTTTTGTATCAAACAGGTCGCGGTAAACTACCGAGCTTTCGCAAAGCCCGTTTTCTTCGGCGTATTGTAATATTACCGAGAGTATGTCTTCAAGCTCGGCGTCCTTTTTCGGCTCCGCGTCCTCAAATGAGTCAAGAGAGAGTACGGTCATTATCCGGTTTCTCGTGTAAATTTCATCTTCTTTTTCTATAAGACCCTCTTTTTCTCCGTAAAAAACGAGTGAGGATATTGCTTCGTAAATATTCATTGTATCAGCCTTTCGTTGTGCGGTATTGCCGTCTTAAATCATGGATACTGTCTTTATATATTATATAGAATTTCTCGACCTTTTCAATATTAAATGCAAAAAATACAAAAAGCATTTTAATAACCCTTTTATCGTTGTTTTATCGATTATCACGACAGTAAGTGGCTGATTGAAGCGATATTCGCTGTTATTTATACAAAATTACGAAAATCGGTATTGTTATTATCACGCTTTTTTGATATAATGTATAAGATGAAGCGGCATGCTTCGCGCGCTACCCAAAAAGCACTTTTTTCTTGCTTTTTGTACCTGACGGTGCAAAATCAAATCTTTTCCGGAGGATAATTGTGTTTAATATAATCCCTCAACCGAATCAAATAATAATATCAAAGGGGAAACCGTCATTTTCGCTCTCGCCGGATACTACCGTAACCAAAACGGATTTTACCACGGAATTTCGCGATTTTGTCAAAAAGCAGTTTGACATACGTATTCACCGTGAGATTTCGGACGATGTCTCGATAAAGCTTGTTAAAAGCAGCGAGGTTGCGGGCGAAGAGGGCTATACGCTTATTTCGCGTGACGGGCGCATATATATTTACGGAAAAAACGAGTGCGGTATTTTTTACGGCTTGCAAACCCTAAAGCAGCTGCTTTTGCAGGGCGATGGCACCGTTCCCGATATGTATATAGAGGATAAGCCTCTCTATCCTTACAGGGGCTTTATGCTTGACTCAAGCCGTCGTTTTTGGCGGACAAGCGAGATAAAACGTCTTATAGACCTTATGGCACTTCACAAGCTGAATGTTTTTCATTGGCATCTTACCGATGACCAGGGCTGGCGCATTGAAATCGATAAATATCCGATGCTTACGCAAAAGGGCTCGCACCGCCGCCGTCGCGACAGAAAAACAAATGACGGCAAAAGATATTATACCAAGGAGCAGATACGCGATATTGTAGAGTATTGCCGCAAGCGCTTTATAAAGGTTATTCCGGAATTTGACGTGCCGGGGCATACGGTGGCGGCAATAGCTTCGTACCCGGAGCTCTCCTGCTTCGGGCAAAAGCGGAATGTGGCGTCGAGCTGGGGCGTTAAGCACGACATTTTGTGCGCCGGTAAGGACAGCACGCTTAAATTCGTATACGAAGTTACGGATGAGATAATGCAGCTTTTCCCCGATAAGATTATTCATATAGGCGGCGACGACGCCGTGAAAATGAGATGGAGCATATGTCCGCACTGCCAAAAGCGCATAAAGGACGAGTCTCTCAAAGACGAGCAAGAGCTATACACTTGGTTTATGAACAAGATAGCGTCTCATATTGAGAAAAACGGCGGAAAGGCGATAATACGCAGCTGCGACGGGAGCGACAAAGAAAAACCGCTTGATAAAAATATAATTTGGCAGGTTTGCGATAAAGATATGAACGGCAAAGTCGTAAGCCGAGAAGGCAAAACGGGCAGATCTTTTATAAATTCGTCCTCGCCGCATTATTATCTTAATTTGCCGTACAGTATGATAAATCTCAAAAAGACGTATGAATATGCCCCGGAGCCTGTTTACGGCGAGCTTCTAGGGACAGAAGCGGTTATTTGGACAGAGCACATAAGCAGCATAAAATCGCTTGATTTTATGGTATTCCCACGTATTGCGGCGATAGCCGAGATTGCGTGGTCGGATAAGGACGACAGAAGCTATGAGAGATTTTTGAACAGCCTGCCGGAATACTATGACCTTTTGAATATATATGAGGTTCGCTATGCTACGTTAAAGCAGGCAAATCCGAGTAAGCTCAGAAAAGCGGTATACGGTGTTGCGTGGAGAAACAAGACCGTTAATTTCCATAGGCTGTATGACCTTGCGGAGGATGAAAAATCAAGGTCTCTTGCCAAAAAGGAAAACCGTTAAAATAATAAAAAACTCCGTGCGGTTTCACGGAGAATTGCAGAGGTGTATAAAATGGGAAACTATGTACTTGCGCTTGATCAGGGTACGACAAGCTCGCGTGCCATTCTTTTTGATAAGCACGGCAATATTGTAACCAAGGCGCAGTATGAATTCAATCAAATCTATCCTCACCCGGGCTGGGTGGAGCACAACCCGATGGAGATACTGTATTCGCAGTTCCAGGCGGTTACCGATGTAATAACTCAAAAGAAGGTGATTTCATCGGATATAGCCGCGATAGGAATTACAAATCAGCGCGAAACAACCATTCTTTGGGATAAGGGTACGGGCAAGCCGATTTACAATGCGATAGTATGGCAGTGCCGCAGAACGGCGGAGATGTGCGAGGAAATAAAAAAAGACAAGGAGCTTTGTGACTACATAAAGGAGCATACAGGGCTTGTTGTGGACGCTTATTTCTCTGCCACCAAAATTAAATGGGTTCTTGAAAACGTCCCCGGAGCAAGAATCCTTGCCGATGCCGGGCAGTTGCTTTTCGGAACCGTAGAGACGTGGCTTATATGGAATCTGACAGGAGGTCAGGTTCACGTTACGGACTATTCCAATGCGTCAAGAACAATGCTTTTTGACGTTGATAAGCTTGAGTGGGACCCTTATCTCTGCGAAAAGCTTGACATTCCGATGTCAATTTTGCCGGAGGTTAAGCCGTCGAGCGAGGTGTACGGAACGGTAGCTTCCGGGCTTCTCGGCTTTGAGGATATAGTCGGAACTCCGATTTCCGGCGCAATAGGCGATCAGCCTGCCGCTCTGTTCGGCCAGGGCTGCTTTAAGACGGGTCAGGCAAAAAATACATACGGCACAGGCTGCTTTTTGCTTATGAATACGGGCGAAAACAGGGTGAAGTCCAAAAACAACCTCGTAACCGGCGTGGCGTGGGGCCTTGACGGTAAGGTCAATTATGCGATTGAAGGCTCGGCATTTAATGCGGGCTCGGTTATTAAATGGCTGAGAGACGATTTGCGTCTCATTGACTCGGCACGCCGTTGCGATGAGCTTGCGGAGAGTGTTGACGATGCAAACGGCATTTATTTTGTCCCGGCGTTTACGGGACTCGGCGCTCCGTATTGGGATATGTATGCGCGCGGCACGATTGTGGGGCTTACAAGAGGTGTTAAGGCGGAGCATATTGCAAGAAGCGTTCTCGAGGCAATAGCTTTTCAGATGACAGACCTGCTCGAAGCCATGAAGGCGGATTCGGGAATTAAGCTGTCCGAGCTTCGCGTTGACGGCGGCGCGTCTGTCAGCAATATAATGATGCAGATACAGGCAAACCTGATAAGAACAAAGGTCAACAGGCCTAAGGTCGTTGAGACTACGGCTCTCGGAGCGGCATATCTTGCCGGACTCGCGGTAGGCTTTTGGAAGGATCTCGACGAAATTGAGAACATAAGAGAGGTAGACAAAATATTTGAGCCTCAGATGCCGCTTGTAAAACGTGACGAGATTTATCACGGATGGCTCAGAGCCGTAGAGCGCTCCAGAGATTGGATAGAGCACTGAATCTAAAATCAAGCAAATAAAAAAGGCTGCCTTGCAGCCTTTTTTGTTTGTTCTTTTTTATAGCTTCAGCACCGCTTCCGCCACGTTGAAGTAGATGAGAAGCGACAGGGCATCAACTATTGTGGTTATAAACGGACTTGCCATTACCGCCGGGTCAAAGCCTATTTTTTTAGCGAGTATAGGTAGTGTGCAGCCTACGAATTTTGCGAGCATTATTGTAAATATAAGCGTTAAGCAAACCGTGAGGGCTACAAGCACCGTTACTCTGTCTATAATCATCATCTTTATGAAATTGGCGGTGGCAAGTGTAAGACCGCAGAGTATCGATACGCGAAATTCCTTCCAGATAACCTTGAAAATATCTTTGAATTCAATGTCGCCGAGCGAGAGTCCGCGGATTATCGTTACCGACGCCTGACTTCCGCCGTTTCCGCCTGTATCCATAAGCATCGGGATAAACGCCGTGAGTATGACGCAGGACTGAAGCGAGTCCTCGAAATGCGTTATTATTTTTCCGGTGAAGGTTGCGGATACCATTAAAAGCAAGAGCCACGGGAAACGCTTTTTCCAAATCTCAAAGACGTTCATTTTAAGATACGGCTTGTCCGTGGGGGTTATAGCCGCCATTTTTTCAATATCCTCTGTGTTCTCGTCCTGAAGAACGTCCATGGCGTCGTCGATGGTGATTATACCTACGAGACGGTTTTCCTGATCGACAACCGGCATTGCCAAAAGGTCATATTTACGGAACTTTTCGGCAACTATTTCCTGGTCCGCTAATGTGTTTGTGGATATAATGTTTGTTTCCATTATATCCGCTATTTTTTCACTCTTTTCGGAAAGCAGCAGTTTCTTTGCGGTTACAACGCCGAGCAGTTTGCGGTTTTCATCGGTTACATAGCAGTTATAAATGGTTTCCTTGTCTACGCCTGTGCGCCTGATTCTCGTAAAAGCGTCGTCAACCGTCATGTATGTTTTGAGGTCAACATACTCAATAGTCATTATGCTGCCGGCAGAGTCCTCCGGATATTTGAGTATTTCATTTATGCTTTTACGGATATTCGGATCGGTGTGCTGCAGTATTCTCTTGACCACCGTTGCAGGCATTTCTTCAATGATGTCAACGGCATCGTCTACATACAGCTCGTCGAGAACCTCTTTAAGCTCGGTATCGCTGAAGGCTCTTATGAGTATCTCCTGCGCGTCCGAATCCATATTTACAAACACGTCTGCCGCAAGTTCCTTCGGTAATATACGGTATAAAAGCGGCAGCGTTTCCTCCGGTACGTCGGTGAGTATTGATGCAATATCCGCCTCGTTCATATCGGAGAGGAGCTTTTTGAGCTCGGAATATTTTTTTTCTTTTAATAATTCAAGGACCTTATCGTACACCTTGCTTCCTCCTTTTACGTTTTTGTCTTATCATAGGAAACAAAGCGCAAAGCTCTTATGTGAATAAAACAATGAACGCCAAAGGCGTTATGCTATTCACGCAGCCGATAGATCGCGGCTTGGGCTTCGCACTTTTTGCGCTTCCTGCGTCCATTATTTTTCACCTCACAATATAAAACGCTCATATCGATAGGCGATATGAGCGGAATTGATAAAAATATTTCGTTCAAGCTTTAGCTTCAGAGGGCGATGAAACTGCGTTAGAACACACCTTACTTTTCGATGTGGCCTGTTGACCTGCTTACAGTGTCTCCACTTTTCGCGGCAGCAGCCCGTATCCCTGTGGGAGCCTTACCTACCGATATTTATTTATTTGCTTTAAGCCTTATTATTATCGGCTCATTTCGGCTGTTTGTCAACCCTTTCAAGCACTTTTTTGAATATAAAATCAATGTTTTAAAAAACGGTGAAATATAGTGCGTCTTACAAGGCAAAATTCATTGAAAATTACTTGAAAAGTTAATATAATACAATAAATAGGAAATTCGGCAAAGGAGCGGAAAAATGACGAATACGGAAAAACTTCAAAAAATGTATGACGAGAGCGACTACGTGGTGTTTTTCGGCGGAGCGGGCGTCTCTACCGAGAGCGGAATACCTGATTTCCGCTCGGCCGACGGGCTTTACAATATGCATTACAGCGTGCCGCCGGAGGTTATCCTCAGTCACTCGTATTTTATGTCTCATCCCGAGGAGTTTTACAGGTTTTACAGAGATAAGCTGTTAAATCCCGGTGTAAAACCGAATATCGCGCATCTGAAGCTTGCCGAGATGGAGCAAAAGGGTAAATTAAAAGCGGTAATAACGCAAAATATAGACGGACTTCACGAAAAAGCCGGAAGTAAAAACGTTTATAACCTGCATGGCAGCGTTTATTATAACCATTGTATGAAATGCGGTAAGGCTTATGCCTTTACAGATATGCTGTCGTGTAAAGGTGTTCCCCATTGCACCTGCGGAGGCATCATAAAGCCCGACGTTGTGCTTTATGAGGAACCGCTCAACGAAAGCACGGTTAACGGTGCCGTAAGGCATATTATGAACGCCGATATGCTGATTGTTGCCGGTACATCGCTTACCGTTTATCCTGCGGCAGGGCTTATAAGATATTTTCGCGGCAGGAATTCGGTACTCATAAACCGCGATGCAAATGTAGGAGATGACGAGTTTTCTCTTGTTATTCACGGTAAGGTAGGCGAAGTTCTCGGCAGCCTTGTCGTATAGCTGCAAATCAAAGCGGCTGTAAGACTGTTTTGTGCGCGGAACGGCGATATATACAGTCTTTTTATTGACATTTATCGACAACGGATATAAAATATATTTTAAATCTATTTATCGGCAGGAGAAAAAGATGAAGCTTAACGGATCGGATATAATCGCTGAGGTGCTTATAGAGCAGGGGGTAGACACAATTTTCGGCTATCCCGGCGGAGCGGTACTCAATATCTATGATGCACTTTATAAATACAGAGATAAAATTCATCATATCCTGACAGCTCACGAGCAGGGCGCGTCCCATGCTGCTGACGGCTATGCAAGGGCAACCGGCAAAACGGGGGTTGTAATTGCGACAAGCGGTCCCGGCGCCACAAACCTTGTTACGGGAATTGCCACGGCATATATGGACAGCATACCTATGGTAGCCATAACAGGCAATGTCGGAACATCTTATATAGGTAAGGACGCTTTCCAGGAAGTATACATTACAGGCATTACAATGCCTATTACAAAGCATAATTTTTTTGTCAGCGACATAAAGGAACTTGCTCCGACGCTCAGAGAGGCTTTTAAAATAGCAAATTCCGGAAGGAAAGGTCCCGTACTTGTTGATATACCCAAGGACGTTACGGCGGCGATTACCGAATACGAAAAAGCTGCTCCCGAGGTTATAATTGACAATACAGTAATAAATGAGGACGAGGTCAAAAAGGCTGCGGCCCTTATAAACAAGGCAAAAAGACCGGTTATAGAAATAGGCGGCGGCGTGGTGTCGTCGGAAGCCTCGGACCTTGTGCGTATGCTCGTAAACAAAACGGGCGCACCGTGCTGTCATACGCTTATGGCGGCGGGAGTTCTCGGTTACAGCGAAAAACTGAATTACGGCCTTGTCGGTATGCACGGCAGCTTTGTTACCAATAAAGCTATTGACGAAGCAGACGTGCTTGTTGCGATAGGCACGAGATTTTCCGACAGAGTCGCTCTCAATACAAATCGTTTTGCTCATAAAGCAAAGGTAATACAGATTGATATTGACTTGAGTGAGATTGATAAAAACGTTAAAGTCGATTACGCTTTGGTGGGTGATGTTAAGACTATCGTTATGGACCTTTTACATTACGTAAAGCAAAGCGACCGGACCGATTGGCTTAAAACCCTTGACGAATACAAAAACAGCGATTATCATCCGGTAGATTCCGACAAATTTATTACGCCGCATCAGCTTATAAGGGCGATTTGCGAAAATGTACCGAAGGATACTGTTTATGTTACCGATGTCGGCCAGCACCAGATGTGGGCGGCTCAGTATTTGGAGCATACCGATCCGCGTTCGTTCTTGACAAGCGGCGGTCTCGGCACTATGGGCTACGGCTACGGAGCGGCAATAGGCGCCAAGGTTGCGTTCCCCGATAGGAGAGTTATACATATCACGGGCGACGGCTCTTTCCATATGAATATGAATGAGGCGTGCACCGCAGTCAGCTATAATTTGCCGATAATAACCGTGATTTTTGACAACGAGGTTCTCGGTATGGTTCGTCAGTGGCAGACCGCATTCTACGGCAAACGCTATTCGCAGACCGATCCGCACCGCAAAACCGATTATGTTAAGGTAATAGAGGGCTTCGGCGGAAAGGGATACAGAGCGCATACTTTAGCCGAGTTTAACGACGTATTCCAAAAGGCACTGAAGGATAAGTGCCCCGTTTGGATTGACTGTGCTATACCCAAAGACGAAAAGGTGCTTCCTCTTATACCGGCAGGCAAAACGATAGATGATATGATTATTGAGGATTGCGACAAATAGTTAAAGTGTCCGTATAAATAAAAGAGTCAGTAGTCTTTTGACTATTGACTCTTTTTGTTTATACAATAAAAGCTCCGCACAGAGAATTTTCTTTGGCGGAGCTTTGTTTTGTTTGCTTAGAATTTCATAACGGCGCCGTCCTTGGCGGAGGAAACAAGCGACGCGTATCTTGCGAGCCAGCCTGTTTTGACGTTAGGCTCATGAGGAACATAGTGATTTTTACGCTCTGCAAGCTCCTCGTCGGATACTCTGACATTTACCTTTGCGGCAGGAATGTCAATGTCAATGATGTCGCCCTCTTCTACAAGGCCGATTTCACCGCCTGCGGCTGCTTCGGGAGCAACGTGGCCTATCGAAGCACCCCTTGAAGCTCCGCTGAATCTTCCGTCCGTGATAAGGGCAACCGTTTTGTCAAGCTTCATACCGGCAAGTGCCGAGGTGGGGTTGAGCATCTCTCGCATACCGGGGCCGCCTACGGGTCCTTCGTAACGTATTACAACAACATCTCCGTCCTTGATTTCGCCGTTGTAAATTGCTTTAATTGCTGTATCCTCGCTGTCAAATACACGCGCCGGGCCTGTGTGAACGAGCATTTCGGGTGCTACCGCACTGCGTTTTACTACACAGCCGTCCTTTGCTATATTGCCCCAAAGAATCGCTATGCCGCCGGTTTCTGAATAGGGATTGTCTATCGGACGTATCGCGTTTGTGTTCTTTATGTATGCTCCCTCTATGTTTTCACCTACGGTTTTTCCGGTAACGGTCATAAGCGAGAGGTCAAGCAGTCCTTTCTTAGCAAGCTCCGCCTGAACCGCTCTTACGCCGCCTGCGTTGTTGAGGTCGTGCATATGTGTGGGACCTGCGGGTGCCAAATGACATAAATTCGGAACCTTTGCGCTCATTTCGTTAAATACCTTGAGGTCCATGGGACAGCCTGCCTCTTTTGCGATTGCAAGCAGATGCAAAACGCTGTTTGAGGAGCAGCCGAGAGCCATATCGCAGGCGAGCGCGTTGCGGAGCGCCTTTTCATTTATAATATCGCGGGCTTTAATGTCTTTTTTTACAAGCTCCATAATCGCCATTCCGGCGTGCTTTGCAAGCTGGGTGCGGCCTGCGTGAACGGCGGGTATGGTGCCGTTTCCGGGAAGCGCGATTCCGAGTGATTCGCAAAGGCAGTTCATACTGTTTGCGGTATACATTCCGGAGCATGAGCCGCAGCCGGGGCATGTGTTATTTTCAAATTCACAGAGCTTTTCTTCGTCTATAATGCCTGCTTTGCACGCGCCGACAGCTTCGAACATCTTAGAGAGCGAGGTTTCAACGCCGTCAACAAGACCCGACATCATAGGTCCGCCGGAGCAGACTACCGTGGGGATATTTATCCTGAGTGCGCCGAGAAGCATTCCGGGGACTATCTTGTCGCAGTTCGGAACCAAGACAAGACCGTCGAAGCCGTGAGCCATAGCCATGGTTTCAACGCTGTCTGCAATAAGCTCGCGTGACGGAAGAGAGTATTTCATACCGATATGACCCATCGCTATACCGTCGCATACGCCGATTGACGGAATCATAACGGGTGTGCCGCCTGCCATTCTCACGCCGGCTTTAACTGCTTCTGTAAGCTTGTCAAGGTGAAAATGACCCGGAACTATTTCGCTGTGTGCCGAAACAACGCCGATGAGCGGTCTTTCAAGCTCTTCCTTTGTATATCCCATGGCGTAGAAAAGGCTTCTGTTCGGAGCACGCTCTACACCCTGTGTTACATTTTTGCTTCGTAAATCCATAATTTTTCCTCCGAAGAAATAAATCTGATAAAATTATATCGTCTTTTATAACTGTTTTCAAGTGCTAAGTAAATTCGGTTGCTTTTTTTTCGCGGATGATGTAGTATTAAAATGTAAATTTCCAACAGGAGATCGGGGACCGTTATGCAAAAAGAAAACCTGTCGCAGAGAACTGCCGAAACGCTGCAAAAGATGATACTTAAGGAGCATATCTACAAATACGGCGAAAAGCTCCCCAACGAAAACGAGCTTTCCGCAAAGCTCGGCATAAGCCGTACAACCCTGCGTGAGGCAATACGCATACTTGCGTCCGACGGGTTGCTTGAAGTCAGGCGCGGGCTCGGTACTTTTGTGGCACAGCCGCTCAATCAATATGCCGAGGGAAGCATAGACTTTCAGGAGTTTTCAAAGCTCAAAATAACGCTGAGAGACCTGTATGAGACGCGTATGATTTTTGAACCGGAGGCGGCGGCACTTGCAAGCCGCAGAGCTACCGAGGACGAGATAAAGGAGATACTGCGTCTCGGTGACATTTGCCAACGCGAGCTTTTGCGCGACCCGCAGGGCAAGCGAAGAATAGATTCCGAGGCGGCTTTCCACGGCGCAATATTAAAGGCGTCGCATAATGACTTTTTAAGTCGGTTTATGCCGATACTTACCGAGACCATAGAGCAAACCTTTGCCCTCAATTTCAATCTTGATATGATAGCCGAACAGGCGCACAAAGATCATATACTTATAATGGACTTCCTCGAAAAGCGTGACGCGGTGGCTCTTAAAAGCGCCGTTACCATACATTTGCACCATGCGTTGCTCACGGAGCAAATATCTCTGGAAGAAAATGAAAAAAAGTATTGACAACCGTTGTTTTCGCGTTATAATGGTTGTATGACAACGATTCATAGATGTCGTACAACTAAAATATAAATATTTGTTAATGTTCAGGAGGAAAAATTATGGCAGAAGCAAGAATGTTTTATGAGAAAGACTGTAACCTGTCCTTACTCGACGGTAAGACCATCGCCGTAATCGGCTACGGCAGCCAGGGTCACGCTCACGCTCTTAACGCAAAGGAGTCGGGCTGCAATGTTATCATCGGCCTTTATGAGGGCAGTAAATCATGGGCTAAGGCAGAGCAGCAGGGCTTTGAGGTTTATACCGCTGCCGAGGCTGCAAAAAAAGCCGACATTATTATGATCCTTATCAACGATGAGCTTCAGGCAGATATGTATAAGAAGGATATCGAACCCAACCTTAAAGAGGGCGATATGCTTATGTTCGCTCACGGCTTCAACATTCATTTCGGATGCATCAAGCCGCCGAAGTTTGTCGATGTTACAATGATAGCTCCCAAGGCTCCCGGTCACACCGTCAGAAGCGAATATCAGGCAGGCAAGGGTACTCCGTGCCTTGTAGCTGTTGAGCAGGATTACACCGGCAAGGCTCTTGATATGGCACTTGCTTACGGTCTTGCAATAGGCGGCGCAAGAGCAGGCCTTCTTGAGACCACGTTCCGCACCGAGACCGAAACCGACCTCTTCGGTGAGCAGGCTGTTCTTTGCGGCGGCGTTTGCGCTCTTATGCAGGCAGGCTTCGAGACTCTTTGTGAGGCAGGCTATGACCCGAGAAACGCTTACTTCGAGTGCATCCATGAGATGAAGCTCATAGTTGACCTTATTTATCAGAGCGGTTTTGCAGGTATGAGATATTCAATCTCCAACACCGCTGAGTACGGCGATTACATCACCGGACCCAAGATTGTTACCGAAGACACCAAAAAGGCTATGAAGAAGATTCTTTCCGATATTCAGGACGGTTCTTTTGCCAAGGAATTCCTCCTCGATATGTCCCCGGCAGGCCGTCAGGTTCACTTCAAGGCTATGAGAAAGCTCGCTGCGGAGCATCCGTCGGAAAAAGTAGGCGCAGAGGTAAGAAAGCTCTACACCTGGAACAACGAAGACAAGCTTATCAACAACTGATAAGGCATATACATACTTCGTTTACCGAAAAATACAGCAAAGGGAATGTAAAAGCTTTTGTTTTTGCATTCCCTTTTTTTCGGCTTCCTATCCTGTATGCCGAATTTCAGTACGTTGCGTACAAGCTTTGTTTTTGTCGAATTTGCACAGCAATATAGTTAGCACACTCTAACTCGTATTGCGTTTTGCCGAAATTAAAATATATGGTTGATTTTTCCTAAAAAAGCATTGACTTTTTAGTTAGCCGGTGCTAATATTTATACGGTTAGCGAGAGCTAACCAAATTAAAAAGCATTCGGTTAGTTTTAACTAACTTAATTTTATGCAGTGATGAGGGATGTTAAATGATGCCTTTAACACTTGCCGATATCGGCGAGAAAAATATTATTAAGCATATCGGAGGCAGTCCCGAGGTGAAAAAACACCTTGAAAATCTCGGCTTTGTGGTAGGCGGCGAGGCTACGCTGATTACCTCCATGGCAGGTAATGTAATTGTTAATGTTAAGGAGACAAGAGTTGCAGTAAGCAGGGAAATGGCACAAAAAATCATGGTTTGATTTTTTGTTTCGTATCATATTCAATATGGCAGAAGGAGGAAGAACTATGGAAACTTTGCGTAATGCAAAAGTCGGTCAAACCGTTAAGGTTGTTAAGCTTCACGGTGAGGGCGCCGTTAAACGCAGACTTATGGATATGGGTCTTACAAGGGGAACCGAGGTTTATATCCGTAAGGTTGCACCGCTCGGTGATCCGGTTGAAGTTACGGTTCGCAATTACGAGCTTTCGATTCGTAAGGCGGATGCCGAAATGATTGAAATCGAAGCAGAATAAAAGGGAGAACATTTCTCCCGTTTTTTCAGAACAGTTGGTTAGCAAATGCTAATCATGAAAGAAAGGAACATACTAATGGATTTGCGAATTGCCCTTGCGGGAAATCCTAACAGCGGTAAAACAACGCTGTTTAACGCACTTACCGGCTCCAATCAGTTCGTAGGTAACTGGCCGGGCGTTACCGTTGAAAAAAAAGAAGGTAAGCTTAAAAAACACGACGGCATAACAGTAACCGACTTGCCCGGTATATATTCACTGTCTCCCTACACCTTGGAAGAAGTCGTCGCAAGAAACTATCTTATCGGTGAAAGACCCGACGCGATACTCAATATCGTAGACGGTACCAACCTTGAGAGAAACCTTTACTTGACCACTCAGCTCACAGAGCTCGGTATTCCGGTAGTTATCGCCATCAATATGATGGACGTTGTTAAGAAAAACGGCGATAAGATAAATGTTCCGGAGCTATCAAGAGAGCTCGGCTGTAAGGTTGTTGAAATATCGGCTCTTAAAGGCGACGGAGTTATGGAGGCGGCTGAGGCTGCAATCGACGCTGCCAAGAATTCCAAGACTGTACCCATGCACACTTTTTCGGGTGTTGTTGAGCACGCGATAGCTCATATCGAAGAGGCTGCCGTTCACAATATGCCCGAGGAGCAGCAGAGATGGTACGCTATAAAAATATTCGAGCGCGATGACGAGGTCTTAAAGCAGTTAAATCTCGACCCGAAGGTTCTCGCTCATATTGAGGACGATATAAAAGCGGCCGAGAAAGAGCTCGACGATGACTCGGAGAGCATCATCACAAACGAGCGTTATATTTATATAGCTTCCATTCTCAAGGCGAGCTATAAGAAAAAATCGGCCGGCAAGCTTTCCGCTTCGGATAAAATCGACCGCGTAGTTACAAACCGTTGGCTTGGTCTTCCGATATTCGCGGTAATAATGTTCCTCGTTTATTATCTCTCAATGGTAACCGTAGGCTCCGCAGCTACCGACTGGATGAATGACGGCGTGTTCGGCGACGGTTGGCATCTCTTCGGAATAGGCTCCGCAAAATATGAAAAGGCTGCCGAAAACTACGGCGACAGCGACCAGATAATCGACGCATTCATAGCCGAGTACGGCACAGATGAAATGAAAGACACTGTTGACATCGGCGCCGATGAATATGATGAATCTGCCGCAAAGGACGCTCTCGCTTCTCTCGTTGCAGAGACTCCCGATAACGCAAACGTAACTTACGAGACCGAAGACGAAGAGACGCTCGAAGTTACCGAGCATCCGGGCGCAACAAAAGCCGATCTTAAGACCGCTGTTGACAATTATCTCGACACGGATTATAAAGAGTCCTTTGGTGCTCCCGATACTTCATCGTACGGCGTATGGGTTCCGGGTATTCCGGTGCTTATTGGGAACGGACTTGATAAAGCAGGTGCCGCAGATTGGCTCAGCGGTCTTATTCTTGACGGTATTGTAGCCGGTGTCGGCGCGGTTCTCGGATTTGTTCCTCAGATGCTCGTTTTGTTCCTCCTGCTTGCTATCCTTGAGGCTTGCGGTTATATGGCACGTATAGCATTTGTGCTTGACCGTATATTCCGTAAATTCGGTCTTTCCGGTAAATCGTTCATACCTATGCTTATAGGCACAGGTTGCGGTGTTCCCGGTATTATGGCTTCGAGAACGATTGAAAACGAACGAGACCGTCGTATGACGATTATGACGACAACCTTTATCCCCTGCGGAGCTAAGGTTCCGTTCATAGCAATGATCGCAGGTGCTATCTTCGGCGGCTCGGCTTGGGTTGCAACATCCGCATATTTCGTAGGTATGGCGGCAATCATAATCTCGGGTATTATGCTTAAAAAGACAAAGATGTTTGCCGGCGATCCCGCTCCCTTCGTTATGGAACTTCCCGCTTACCACTGGCCCACTCTTAAAAACGTACTCCGTTCAATGTGGGAACGCGGCTGGTCCTTCATCAAAAAGGCCGGTACAATCATTCTTCTTTCAACAATATTTGTTTGGTTCACAACCTACTTCGGCGTAGTAGACGGTTCGTTCCGTATGCTTTCGGAGGACGAAATAGACAGCTCAATATTGGCTGCTATCGGCAGCGCGATTTGCTGGATATTCAAGCCTCTCGGTTGGGGCGAATGGCAGGCAGCCGTTGCTTCTATCACAGGTCTTGTTGCAAAGGAAAACATCGTCGGTACTATGGGTATTCTTTACGGCGGAGAAGGCAATGTATATGCTACTCTCGCAAAGGTGTTCACAGGTCTCAGCGGTTATTCGTTCCTTGTATTCAATCTTCTTTGTGCTCCCTGCTTCGCGGCAATCGGTGCTATCAAGCGTGAAATGAACAGCGCTAAATGGACTTGGTTCGCTATAGGCTATCAAACATTGTTTGCCTATGCGGTATCGCTTATGGTATATCAGTTCGGTTCGGCATTTACAGGCAATGTTCACGTAGTAGGCCTCATAGCTGCGATACTTGTTCTTGCACTTATCGTTTATATGCTCTTCTTCAAGAAGTATAAAGAATCCACCGTTCTTACGGAAAAAGTCAGAGTTAAATAATTTTAACCGGTATTAAGGAGGAATACGAAATGCTTTCGTGGCTTTCACAAAATCTCGCAACGATTTTGATAACGCTTTTACTTGTTGCGATAGTTGCGGCCATAATTATAGGTATGGTCAGAAAAAGTAAAAAAATTAAATCCTCCTGCAGCGGCGGATGCGCCACTTGCCCGTACAGCAACAGCAGTTGCGGTTGTAACAATCACAAAAAGAAGTAACATGAAAAAGCGGGGGATGACAAGCTTCGTCTCCCGCTTTTGTACTCGGAGGTATAATTTTGGTAAGCCAAAAGTCTACACTTTCAGCCTCTAATATCAAATATCTTTTGGCAATGAGAGAGCTTAATATGGAGCCGCGCGGGGTACGCAGTACAGATCTTGCACGCTCCATAGGCGTTACTAAGCCGAGCGTTTACACAATGGCAAAATCACTTTGCTCTCTCGGCCTTGTAGAGAAAGACAGATACGGCGCAATTCGTTTCACACAGGACGGAGAGGACGTAGCAAAGCGGTATGAACGATATTACAATACGCTGTGCTCGTGCCTTTGCACCGTGTTCCCGAAAGAAGCGGATATACGTTCGGCGGCGTGCGCAATGCTTGCCGAAATGCCCGAGAATAATATAGAGGAAATGTGTGATACAATATCGGAAAGAGCCAAAAAATTGTAGCTTTCCGAAAAGATATTTAACAGAAAATAAATCACCGCGGAAGAATATTCTTCCACGGTGATTTTTTGCATTTATTTGTTTATTCCTTCGGAGCCAAAATTGAAAATTCTTTATTTAACAACAAATATCGCTTTATTTCCGCTCCAATAGTTCGTTTCGTATTCAACGTCTATCGAGCTCGCGTTCTGCGGAACTTCGAAATAAACACTTCCGGTAGCCTTTCTGCCGGCCGAAAGAGTTGTTGTTGATAATCCGTCGTCGCCGTAGTAATACGCAGATGAAGCAACGTCATCTGAATAACATTTAAAATCGTAAACGCTTACTATTTGGTCGGTTGATGAAATGTTTTCTATTTCAAATGTAAGCTTGATTATTTTATTTCCGCTTGCAGCCGGGAAGTATTCCGCCCCCTTGTCATCGGCACTTGACTTATATGTTATTTTAAGAGTGTTTGTTGTGAGTGTTTCGCCCACCTCAACCGATTATATTTTGGGCTTGACCGACAAAAGGTAAGCTCAATTTTAAAAATTACAACAAAAAACGGATACCGTATTTAAATACGGTATCCGTTTTGTTTTAAGTCAGAATAATTACTTGTTGTCGGGTTCAAACATTTCCTTGAGCTTGAGAAGGTGAGCATATCTGTTTGTAGCAGTCTCCTCAGCCTTTTCAAAGAGCGCTTCTGCTCTTTCGGGGAACTCACGTGTAAGACGTGAATAACGAGCCTCGTTCATTATAAAGTCACGATAGCTTGCCGAAGCGGGCTTGGAATCAAGAGTGAACGGATTCTTGCCGGCTTTCTTGAGGTCGGGGTTGAAGCGGAACATATTCCAGTAGCCTGCGTCAACAGCCTTCTTCATTTCATCCTGGCAATGAGTCATACCGCCCTTGATGGAGTGCATTTCGCACGGAGCGTAGCAGATAACGAGTGACGGACCGTCATAAGCCTCAGCCTCTGTGAGAGCTTTGATTGTCTGATTCTGGTCTGCACCCATAGCTACCTGTGCTACGTAGATGTAGCCGTAGCTCATAGCTATCTCGGCAAGGCTCTTCTTAGCGGTTTCCTTACCTGCGGCAGCAAACTGTGCAACCTGACCGATGTTGGAAGCCTTTGAAGCCTGTCCGCCGGTGTTTGAGTAAACCTCGGTATCAAATACAAGAATGTTAATATCCTTATTCTGTGCGAGTACGTGGTCAACACCGCCGAAGCCGATGTCGTATGCCCAACCGTCGCCGCCGAATACCCAAACCGATTTCTTTGAAAGGTATTCTTTGTGCTCAAGAATGTCTTTTCTCATCTCGCAGTCGCAGTCGAATGCGGTAAGAGCGTCAACAAGCTTCTTTGTTGCTGCGGAATTCTTTTCGCCGTCTTCCAAAGTAGCGAGATATTCGTCGCAAGCAGCCTTTACGTCCTCGGGAGCCTTGTCGGAATCCTTAATAGCGGCAACCTCTTCTACAAGACGATTGCGAATGGCTTCCTGACCGAGATACATGCCGTAGCCGTGCTCTGCGTTGTCCTCAAAGAGGGAGTTAGCCCAAGCGGGGCCGTGACCGTTCTTATCAACGGTGTAGGGTGATGTGCCTGCGGGGCCGCCCCAAATTGAGGAGCATCCGGTAGCGTTTGAAATATACATTCTGTCGCCGAAGAGCTGAGTTACAAGTCTTGCATATGAAGTCTCGGCGCAGCCTGCGCATGAGCCTGAGAATTCAAGAAGCGGAGTCTTGTACTGACTGCCCATAACGGTGTTGTTTGCAAGATCCTCTTTGACCGTAACGTTTTCAACCATATAGTCAAATGCAGCCTGCTTAGCATCCTGAGTCTCACGTGCAACCATCTTGAGAGAGTTTGTCGGGCAAACGCCTACGCAAACGCCGCAGCCCATGCAGTCGAGCGGAGAAACAGCCATTGTATACTTGTAAACGTCCTTGCCTTTACCTTTCTTGTCAACTATTGTTGCAACTGCCGGAGCATTAGCTGCTTCCTCAGCGGTAAGAGCATACGGACGGATTGTAGCGTGCGGGCAGACATAAGAGCACTTGTTACACTGAGCACAAGTCGCACCGTCCCACTCGGGAACCATAACGGCAACGCCGCGTTTTTCGTAAGCCGAAGCGCCCTGCTCGAAGGTGCCGTCAACGTGCTCGGAGAATGCGGATACGGGGAGACGGTCGCCGTCCATATTGCCTACGGGCTTCATGACGCTGTCAACCATCTTGACAAGCTTCGCCGGACCATGCTCGGTAACAGCTTTGGGTGCATCCTCTGCGTCAGCCCAAGAAGCCGGAACATCAATCTTAACGTAAGCGGAAGCACCTGCGTCGATAGCCGCCTCGTTCATCTTAACTATCTCAATGCCCTTCTTCATAAACTTCTGAGCTTTTTCTTTCATGTAGCCGATTGCTTCCTCAGCGGGAAGAACCTTAGCAAGCGAGAAGAATGCAGACTGCAAAACGGTGTTGGTACGCTTACCGAGACCTATTTTAGCGGCTATGTCGATAGCGTTAACGGTGTAGAGCTGAATGTTGTTCTTTGCGATGTATCTCTTAGTCTCTGCATTGAGCTTTTCAGAAAGCTCCTTTTCATCCCACTGGCAGTTGATGAGGAATACGCCGCCCGGCTTTACGTCCTCTACCATTCTGAAGCCCTTCTCTATGTAAGAGGGGTTATGGCAGGCAACGAAGTCGGCCTTGTTTATATAGTATGAGCTCTTGATGGGCTTGTCGCCGAAGCGAAGGTGAGAAATTGTAACACCGCCGGTCTTCTTTGAGTCATACTGGAAATATGCCTGAACATACTTATCTGTATGGTCACCGATGATCTTGATAGAGTCTTTGTTTGCACCGACTGTACCGTCGCCGCCGAGACCCCAGAACTTGCACTCGATAGTACCCTCTGCCGCGGTAATGGGAGCCGGCTTTTCGGGAAGTGAAAGGTGAGTAACATCATCGTTGATGCCGATTGTGAACTGACGTGCGGGAGTCTCTTCCTTAAGATGCTCGTAAACAGCAAAAATGCTTGCGGGGGGAGTATCCTTGGAACCGAGACCGTAACGGCCGCCGGAAACCTTAAGACCTGTTCTGCCCATCTCGTCAAGAGCTGCGATTGTGTCAAGGAAGAGCGGCTCGCCTATTGAACCGGGCTCCTTGGTTCTGTCAAGAACAGCGATTTTCTTAGCTGTAGCCGGAATAGCCTCAACAAATTTTGCAGCCGAGAACGGTCTGTAAAGACGAACCTTGACAAGACCTACTTTTTCGCCCTTTGCGGTGAGGTAATCGATAACCTCTTCCGCAACATCGCAAACGGAGCCCATAGCTACGATAACTCTCTCTGCATCGGGAGCGCCGTAGTAGTTAAAGAGCTTGTAGTCTGTGCCGATCTTCTCGTTGATCTTGTCCATATACTTTTCAACGATAGCGGGAACAGCGTCATAATATTTATTGCAAGCCTCTCTGTGCTGGAAGAAGATATCGCCGTTTTCGTGCGAACCGCGCATTGTCGGATGCTCGGGGTTGAGAGCACGCTCACGGAACGCCTTAACAGCGTCCATATCTACCATATCCTTGAGGTCTTTGTAATCCCAAACATTGATTTTCTGTATCTCGTGAGAGGTACGGAAACCGTCGAAGAAGTTGATGAACGGAACTCTGCCCTCAATAGCTGCAAGGTGAGCTACCGGTCCCAAGTCCATAACCTCCTGCGGATTTGTCTCGGCAAGCATTGCAAAGCCGGTCTGACGGCAAGCATAAACGTCCGAGTGGTCACCGAAGATGTTGAGTGCATGAGAAGCAACGCAGCGAGCCGATACGTGGAATACGCACGGAAGAAGCTCACCGGCAATCTTATACATATTCGGGATCATAAGAAGAAGTCCCTGTGAAGCGGTGTAAGTCGTAGTGAGAGCGCCTGCTGCAAGAGAACCGTGAACGGTTCCGGCAGCGCCTGCCTCGGACTGCATCTCGGCAACCTTAACTGTGGTTCCGAAAATGTTTTTAAGTCCCTGTGCCGACCACTGGTCAACATAGTCAGCCATAGGGCTTGACGGGGTAATCGGGTAAATACCTGCTACTTCGGTAAACGCATAAGATACGTGAGCAGCGGCATTATTACCGTCCATAGTCTTAGCTTTGCGCTCGACTAAGGCCTTTTTGGTTTCTGCCATTTGATATTTCCTCCTTGAATGGATATTTAACAGAATGGATGTATTGTACATACTCTGTAATTTTAACACTTTTATGAAATTATGTAAACCTCATTTTAATTGAAAAAAAGGGTAAATTCCCAAAAAAATTACATATTTATTTGTGCAAATTTTGTGCTGTGTGTGTAATAACACAAATATTGTCGTAGGTTATCTTTATTTGCCAAAACAATGTGCTTTATGTTATACTGTAACAAAAGTCGGGGTACGGTGATGCTGCTTTGAAGATAGAAGACATAAATTTGCCTCAGGGTTTAATGGGGACGAGAATAAAAGACAGATTAGAGGATGCGTTCGATGTCAATTTCGATGTGTCCGAAATTAAAATAGACACATTCGACGATTTCGGCAGAGTGCTGCTGGAGCCATACAACGGCGGCGAAAAGCTCTATTACCGCGGCGAGAGAATAAAGAGCCGCACGAGAAGGCTCATACCAACTCTTCTGAGAAATGAAGACGTGATAGCGGAAATGAACGGCGGTTCGATTTTTAATATTGACAGTAAAAAGCTTTTTGATTTTTACTGTTCAAGAAAACGTTTTATATCGGTATACAAAACTCTCTACGGCGAACCGTCGGAGAACAGTATGTACTATATGACGGCATTTGCGCAGCATTACCTTGACATAAGTCCGTTTGTGGACTTTACAAAATGTATTTACGTAGCCCTCTCGTTTGCCATTAAGGGCAGAGAAACGGCGGACAGCGATATAGTTATATACACAGCCGAGGACATAGGCGACGATGATACCTCGTCAGATATGAACGAGGTCAATGAGTGGCTCGGAAATTATAATGTTAACATAGTAAACACCGATTTCCGCGAAGAGACGATAAAATATTTTACGGAAAAGAGGAAAAACAGGGGGCTTATGCCGAAGCTTTCCTTGAGGGAGGATTTTAAAAAGCTTGAGGAGATTTGCAGCAGTATGTCGCCCGTAGCAAAGCTGATTGACATACCTACAAACGACCTTATGAAATATCAACAGGGCGTTTTTCTCTTGCTCAACAACTTCAGCCTTGTAGATTCCATGTATCTGACAAAATCCGTGCGCCGCGGTTTTGTTATTAAGAAGTATATAATAAACGGTGCGCTGTGCGGAGAGCTTAAAAGATACCTTGCGGCAAACGCACCGCAGTATCGGTACAAGTGCCTTATGAATATAGCCGAAGCCGTTAAATAGCGGCTTTTGTGAAAAAACTGTATATTGTGCAATTAAAAACAAATCTGCCCCGGGAGGATTCCCGAGGCGGATTTTTTATCGGTGAAGATTCGGCTTGTATACGGTCGGATTTTTGCGCGTAAGCGGCCGCGTATGCCGAATCTTCGGCTGTGCCGTTTTACCGATTAGCAGCCGCACCCGCAGCCGCCGCAGCCTGAGTTACCGCAACCGCAGTCATTACCGCAGCCGCAGCCGTTCTTGCCGTAACTACCGTCCGCAAAGAGCAGGATTATGATGATGACAAGTATCAAAAGACCGTTGTTGCCGCATCCGCCAAAGCAGTTCATCTAATATCCTCCTTTCAGATTTAACGGCAGGCTTTTGCCCGCCTTCAATACATATTATGTAAACGGCAAAGCTTGTGTTAATATTTTTCGGCGTTTCGGCATACAATATATTTTTGTGAGTATAAAAGTCAAAAAAATTTGACCTTTGAGAAAAAATTTGACCTTTAAACTTTCGCGAAACAGGAGGAGGGGAGGCGTGAAATTGACGGTACAGAGGGCTTTTGGGCTCGTTTTTGCCTGATTTATGAGCCAAAGAGTCAGCCTCAGAATGAAAAATGAGCAAAAAGTATAAAAAAAGCAGTAACTTAAAGAAAACAAGAGATAATATATATTTTCATCTTCACTAAAACTAAATTTGACCTTTTTTGACCTTTGACAAAAAGGACGAAAAACATATAATAGAAAATGTCAAAGGTCAAAGATAGTCAAAGTCAAATAGATTAGGCGATGAGCCGGGTACTGTAAAAGTCCTCTGACAATCGGAAAAGACGGAGTGATTAACAAATGAACTTAAGCAAGGAAATAGCCGGTATGATTCTTGATATGCTCTCCGACAGCGGAACTACCGAAATACGCCGCAATGATTTGGCAGAGCAGTTAGGGTGCGTACCGAGCCAAATAAATTACGTCATTTCGTCACGGTTTACGCCGGAGCACGGCTATATAGTAGAAAGCCGCCGCGGCGGCGGAGGTTATATCAAGATAACCAGAGCCACATACGATCTCAGCACTCTGAAAATGCACCTCATCAATTCGATAGGAAATAATATTGATGAAAGATCCTGTCGCGCACATATCGTGAATTTGCACGACAGAGGGCTTTTGGAGGATAAAGAGGCGGCGGTAATGCTGGCGGCAACCGCCGATAAGTCGTATCACGATGTGCCGCACGAGCTTCGCGATAAGCTTAGGGCGAATATATTTAAGCAAATGTTGATTTCATCTATGAAATAAGGAGTGATTTATATGTTGTGTCAAAACTGTGGTAAATATGAGGCAACTACACATATCAAAAGGATTGTAAACGGCGAGGCCACGGAAGCTCATCTTTGCTCCGATTGTGCACGCGCTCTCGGCTATGACAGCGTCTTCCCGGATTTCGGCTTCAACTTTTCAGATATGCTCGGCTCGTTTTTCAACGAGGCAACGGTCGGCGCTCTCAGCAACGGTATAGTCCGCTGTGAAAAGTGCGGCAGTACGTTTAATGATATCGTAAGAAGCGGCAGAATGGGCTGCGGCGATTGTTACAGTACATTTTACGATAAGCTTCTTCCCTCATTTGAGCGTATCCACGGCAGAACCCATCACGAGGGTAAAAAGGCAAATACTTCTCCGGAAATAAAGAAGCTCAGCAAAACCGAAGAGCTTAAGGAAAATCTTAAGCAGGCGGTTGAGGCTCAGAATTACGAAGAGGCGGCACGCCTTCGCGACGAGATCAAAAAGCTGGAAAGCGAGGATAATCAAAAATGAGTAAGTGGTATATAGGCGCAGGCGAACAAAACGACATCGTTATAAGCACACGCATAAGACTTGCGAGAAATATTGAGGATTATCCTTTTCCCTGCAAGCTTGATACGAAAACGAGAACGGCTCTGAATAAAAAAATCGGCGACGCTGTATGCGGCAGAGAGAATCTCGAATTTATCGAGATGAAAACTCTTACTCAACCGCAGATAGTATCGCTTGCCGAAAAGCATCTGATAAGTCCCGAATTTGCATCGTCTTATGACGGCAGAGCGTTGCTTTTATCAGACAGCGAGGGCATAAGCATAATGCTCTGTGAAGAGGACCATATTAAAATACAGGTTATGAAACCCGGTCTTTCACTCGAAACGGCTTATGCCGAGGCAGACAGAATAGACGATGAGCTTAACGAAAAATTTGTTTTCGCATTTGATGACCGTCTCGGCTACCTTACCCAATGTCCGACCAATCTCGGTACGGGTATGAGAGCCTCGGTGCTTCTTCATCTTCCGGCGCTTACGGCATGCGGCCAGATGAGTTCTATCTCTTCAACCGTATCAAAGCTCGGTCTTACGGTGTGCGGCTCTTACGGTGAGGGAAGCGTTCCCATGGGCGATATATACTGCCTCAGTAATCAGGTAACTCTCGGCATCTCCGAAAAAGCCGCTATTGACAATCTCAAAACGGTAACGCTGCAGCTTGCGGCGCAGGAGAGAACAGCGAGAGCGGAAATGGTTAAAAGCATAGAAACCGAGGATGAGATATTCAGAGCCTACGGAATTCTGAAATCGGCGAGGATTCTTCCCGTCAAGGAATTTATGACTCTTGTATCAAAGGTTCGTCTCGGAGCGGTTGCGGGTCTTATAAATGTTAAGCCCGAGACCGTCGATGAGCTTATGATTTCAATGCAGCCCGCAACAATAAACGCGGCGGCGGGCAAAAATCTTGACAGCCGCGAGCGCGACATTGAGCGTGCAAAGCAAGTAAGACAAAGACTTTAATTTTAAATTTTCGCTTTGCGGCGTTAATTTATCAATTAATTAGAAAGGAATGACAGTTATGTTCAAATTCACCGGTTTTACGGAAAAAGCAAATAAGTCCTTGAATGCGGCGGTAAAGGCAGCCGAGGATTTGGGACATACTTACATCGGTAGCGAGCATATATTGCTTGGCCTTCTCTCGGATACATCCACTGTTGCGGGTGCGGTGCTCGCTGCACATAATATAACCTATGCCGACATAGAAGAAGAGCTCAAGAGAAGCATCGGCGTAGGCGTACCTACCGAGCTTCAGCCCGACGACTTTACACCGAGAAGCAAAAACATTCTCGAAACCTCTGTTGCATTCGCAAGGCAGATGGGTCAGCAGCTTGTAGGTACGGAGCACGTATTGCTCGCAATAGCGCGTGAGGGTTCGTGCAGCGCAACGCTTCTTTTAAGCCGCGCCGGAGTCTCCATGCAGGACATTGTAAATGATGTGTCAAAGGCTCTTATGGGCGGTACGGCAAACGCCGGCACCGACAATAAGGACGGCGGCAAGGAAAACGAGAGCATGCTCTCGCAGTTCGGCAGAGATCTTACAAAGCTCGCAAAGGACGGTAAGATTGACCCTGTAATCGGCCGTCAGAAAGAAATAGAGAGGGTTATTCAGATTCTCTCAAGACGTACCAAAAACAATCCTTGCCTTATAGGCGAGCCCGGCGTCGGCAAAACGGCAATCGCCGAGGGTCTTGCTCTTAAAATTGTTTCGGGTGAGGTTCCCGAGCTTTTAAAGGACAAAAAGATATATTCTCTTGACCTTACCGGTATGGTTGCAGGTACAAAATACCGCGGCGATTTTGAAGAGAGAATTAAAAAGGTTATCGACGAGGTTAAAAACGCCAAGGACGTTATCCTCTTCATAGATGAGGTACACACTCTTATAGGCGCAGGCAGCGCCGAGGGTGCGGCTGACGCAGCCAATATCTTAAAGCCCTCTCTTGCAAGAGGCGAGCTTCAGATAATCGGTGCAACCACTATTGAGGAATACCGTAAGCACATCGAAAAAGATGCCGCCTTGGAGCGTCGTTTCCAGCCCGTAATGGTTGATGAGCCCTCGCAGGAGGAAGCTATTGAAATACTCAAGGGCATTAAAGATAAATATGAAGCTCATCATAAGGTAAAGATAACCGATGAGGCTATCGAGTCCGCCGTTAAACTCTCAACGAGATATATAGGCGACAGATATTTGCCCGATAAAGCCATAGACCTTATCGATGAAGCGGCTTCAAGGGTAAGACTTCGTTCCTATACGGCTCCGTCGGACCTTAAAGAACTCGAAGACAAGAAAAAGAGCGTTGAGGCGGAAAAGCTCTCGGCTGTAAATGCTCAGGAATTTGAGCGTGCTGCAGCTCTTCGTGATGAGGAGCGTAAGCTCGACAAGGAAATTAAGGACAAGAAAGAAAACTGGCACGATATGGCAGGCAAGAGCCATGACGAGGTAACTCCCGCCGACATTGCCGATATAGTATCCTCTTGGACCGGAGTTCCCGTAACTCAGCTTTCTACCGAAGAGAGTGACAGACTTCTTCATATGGAGGATGAGCTTCATCGCCGCATAGTCGGTCAGGATGAAGCGGTCGAGGCTGTTTCAAGAGCTATCCGCCGCGGCAGAGTCGGACTTAAGGACCCGAAAAAGCCCATAGGCTCGTTCATCTTCTTAGGCCCCACGGGCGTCGGCAAAACAGAGCTTTGCAAGGCTCTGGCCGCCGCTATGTTCGGTGACGAAAACGCTATGATAAGACTTGATATGTCTGAGTATATGGAGAAGCACACGGTGTCCCGTCTCATAGGTTCGCCACCCGGATATGTCGGCTATGACGAGGGCGGTCAGCTTACCGAAAAGGTAAGAAGAAAACCGTACTCCGTTGTACTTTTCGATGAGATTGAAAAGGCACACCCCGACGTGTTCAATATGCTTTTGCAGATACTTGACGACGGTGTTCTGACAGACGGTCAGGGCAGACGCGTTGACTTTAAGAATTGCATCATCATAATGACCTCGAATGTCGGTGCTAAGCTCATTTCGCAGAAGCAAAAGGCGTTCGGCTTTGCCGCAGGCGCAAAAGAGCTTGAGCAGAACGAAAAGGAAATCAAGGACGCTGTAATGGGTGAGCTTCGCAACACCTTCCGTCCCGAATTCCTTAACAGAGTAGACGACATAATAGTATTCCAGCGCCTTACCAAGGAAAACATCAAAGAAATCGCTTCGAGACTTCTCGCTGTTCTCCAGAAACGCGTTGAGGATATGGGTATCGAGGTTACTTTCTCCGATGAAGCTGTCAGCAAGATAGCCGACGCAGGCTTCGACGATGTATACGGTGCAAGACCTTTGAAACGTGCTATCCAGAGCAGAATTGAGGACGCTTTGTCCGAGGAAATGCTCAAGGGCAACGTGAAAAAGGGCGGCAAGTATATCTGCAATGTCAAAGATGACAAATTTGTTTTTGACAAGGCCGAGGAAAAAACCGTAACCGAATAAGCATAGCGGTCCGTAAAGCAATATGACTTTACGGACCGCTTTCTATATCTTCATATAATAGATGTAAAAGAATTACAGCTTTTTTGTATGTAAATCGGTATTGCACTCGGAGCGGCAAAAGTGTAAAATATATCTCGGAAGTGGTATTGTGGCAAACACAAGAAAAAACGAAATTTCAACAATAAACAAAATACGCTTTGACCCGACAAATCCGCGCGAAGACGATATAGACATACGCGACATAGCGCACGCTCTTTCTATGATGACAAGGGCAAACGGTCATTTCACCGAGTTTTATTCGGTGGCAAGACATTCCGTAAACTGCGCGCTTGAGGCAACGGCACGCGGATATTCAAAAAGGGTCGCGCTTTTTTGCCTTTTGCACGACAGCGCCGAAAGCTATATAGGAGATATGACAAGACCTCTGAAAATGCACTTTCCGCTGTTTTCCGAATATGAAAAAAAGCTGCAAAAGGTAATTTTTTCAAAATATGCGACGCTTGATATTGCCGAAGACGAAAAGGAAAAGGTGAAATCCGTAGACGACAGCTTACTGTATCACGAGTTCCTTTGCTACCACGGCGACAAGCTGTTTGACTTTACACCGGAAATACATATAGATGTAAAGGATAACTCAAAAAATATATCCGAGACCGAAAAGGAGTTCCTCTGTATGTACGAGGCTTTAAAGATAAAATAATCCTGAACGGTTAAAAGCAAAACCAAAAACCCATTGCATTTTAAACAGCCTAAAACGACCTAAAGCACTTGTTTTTGTGAGTGCTTTAGGTCGCGGTGTTTTTGAACTGTATTACTGTTTTCGGTAAAAATAAAACCGACAAGTTCAGTTGAAGCTTGTCGGTTTTTGGAGCGATTAAGCAACAGCTTACGAACCATAACGCTCCCTTTCTAAAAATATTATATATGAATTCTTATTGAATTTCAACGGGAACATGGAAAATTTTGTTGTTTTATAGTATTATTTTATAAAGGTGATTTTATGAAATATAATGTGGAAAAAGACAGTAAAAAATTTTATTTTGGAAAACAAGAAGATTATTCAAAATATAGACCTACATATCCAACCGAACTTTTTGATTTTTTATCTATTTCTGAATGATCAAAAATAACAAATGTCTATAAAAGGAGCTCTGAAGTTATGTACAAATATAATGTTAGTAATCATATAGAAAAAGTAAAAAATGAAGTAGCAAAACTATTAGAGGGAGACAACTCCGGACATGGACTTGAACATATTAATAGGGTTTTAGATTTATCTTTAAAATTTGCTGAAAAAGAAAATGCAAATAAATATATAGTATCATTAATAGCATTACTTCATGATGCAGATGATTATAAGTTATTTGGTATGGAAAATGCAGAGAAACTTACAAACGCCAAAATAATTATGGATGATTGCAATGTTGATAAAGCTATCCAAGAACAAGTATGTGATGCTATTAATAATATTGGATATAGCAAAAGATTAAAAGGACATAGTCCAACAACTCTTGAAGGGAAAATTGTATCAGATGTAGATATGTGTGATGCATTAGGAGCAAATGGTATTTTAAGAGTCTATACTTATAGTATGAAAAATGGAAAACCATTTTTTGATAGAAATATTTTCCCAATTGAAGATATGAATGCAGAAAAATATACGAGAAAATGTGCAGATAGTAGTGTATGCCATATTTTTGAAAAAATATTAAAACTTAAAGATTTAATGCTAACTGATTCTGGTAAAGAAGAATCTAAAAATAGGCATCAAATAGTTGTAGATTTTTTATATCATTTGTTTAATGAAGAAAATGCTCCTGAATGGATTGAATATTTAAATAATTATCTTAAATAAGGGTATGGGAATTCCCATAGTAGAATTTATGCGGGAGTATAAATTCAGTGCTGGCTAGACACTACTTTTACTCCCACAGTCTAAAAAATATAAAAAGAGGATTAAATTATTTTGATAATTTTTTCCTCTTTTTTAAAGATTATTTACACAAAAACATATTCATTTAAGACAAATTAGTATTTAGAAGAACTTTGACTTTTCCCTTTTTAGTTTTATAAGTAAAGTCCTTAATTAGTTCTAAAAGTTTAGGATTAGGTTTAAGTTCTTGGGTAATTTTAAATTCAAGCATAAAAAATGTCCTCCTTCCTAGAAAGAGAACATTATATTTTTATAAAATAAAAACTTACGAACTTTAATTAGTCCGTAAGTTGTCTTCAAATGGAGCGGGTGATGGGAATCGAACCCACTATCTTACATCGGGAAATCGTTGATACATCAACGTTTTTGCGAAATGCTGACTTGCATTTGACTTGCATTTTTATTTTTATTTCAAAGCTCGCCCCATATGTCGCCCATATCTTGCCCGTATTTCAGCGAAGATTTTCGGAGCGGAAAAGTCAAAAAGCGGAGCGGAAAAGTCAAAAAGCGGAGCGGATATCCGAAGCCGGTTTTGCAGTTGACTGCAAAAACTTATTGAATTTATCAATATCGCTTGATTCTTTTTCTTTAGAAAGATGTGTGTAAATTGAAAGAGTTGTCTTAATATCGGAATGTCCGAGCAATTCTTTTGCGGTTAAAACGTCTACGCCGGCATCGTACAGCATTGTTGCGTAAGTATGGCGGAGACAATGCGGCGTAAACGTGTCTATCGTCAAAGGCAGCGTTTTTCTACGGTCGGCAGCTGTGCCGATAAAGCACCCGTATTTCTTATTAAGGCACAACATATAACTATGCCAAAGTTTATCCCAAGCCGAATTTGACATATAACCGCCCACGGTGTTCGGGAAAACGAGCGTTGATTTTTTAGGCATATGTCGCATATAATCGGCAAGGATATCAGGCATTTGTATTATGCGATTTCCGGCAGCGGTTTTTGTGGATTTTACCGTTTTAGTCGGCGAGTAGTAACTTTTGTTAATGACAATAGTCTTATTATCGAAATTCACATCCGACCAAAGAAGCGCGGTAAGCTCCCCGCGGCGAAGCCCTGCAAATAACATTATCATAGCCGCCGGTTGTGCTCGGTGCGGCGTGTCGAGAATCCATGCCCGCTGTTCGGCGGTAAGTGCGGAGCGGCTCTTTGAAGGTGTGCCCGCCGGGACGTTCAAAAGTTCTTCAACCGGCGAGCGATCAATAATTCTGTTAGCTGCACAATATTTAAAAAACTGCTTGATAATCGATGTATATTCGATTAACGTTTTACGCGATGTAGGCTTACCCGAATACGGATTGCAGGCGGCGAACGCATCAAGGACGGCTTGAACATCACAAAGCCGAATTTTTGAAATATCAAACTCGCCAAAATGCTGTACGAAGTGATCGAGCCTCTGACTAATGCACTTATACCAGCTGGCGGATACGGTGTTTTTTTTCGAAATTAAAAATCGGTTTGCCCAAAAAGCAAAAGTGCGGTTCTCAGAAATCAAATCAACGCCGCGATGCAGCTGTGCACGAAGCTCCGCCGCCTTTTGGTCGGCTTCTTTTTGAGTTTTGCCGTAAACTGATTTGTATTTGCGTTTGCCGTCGACGCTGCCGACGTAAACTTGAACGACTATTCGCCCGTCAGCGCGGCGGGTGTTTGTTTTTTTCGGCATATTTAATCACTTCCGTTTTGTCATTACAAATTGAATAATCTCTTGTTTACCCTCTTCGCTTGCCGTTCTGTAAAAAGCGAGGAGGGCTTTTTCTTGTTCAGTTAATGAATTTGCAGTAGAATAGCGGGCATAAATTACGCCGTTCATATTTCACCGCCTTTCAGCCGTTCGATTCGTCGAGCGGCTTTTTATTTGACAAGATACACCGTAATTTGCGCTTTTGTTTTTCCGTCGTCATTTTCGCCGCAAGCGTCGAGAATACCAACGATCTTTTTATGCTCGTTTTCGTTTATGAAGTTTGCGGCAGACTTCGGCAATTCGCCGACTTCTTCGTAAATGTCATTAAAAACGACGAAGCAATCGTCGGCGTCTTCGTATTCGATAGTTAGCACGTCGCCTTCGTCGCAATTTAACAAATTATCTTCACGCGTTGTATATTCATCAATTTTCTTTTTGATTTTCGAGAGGGAAAAACGCTTCGATTCGAATATATCGAGCGGCTTATAAAATCCGATCTTGTATGTGGCTTTATTATTGCTGACCGAATATTTGTTGAGATAACCGGACACACGCCAGCCGCGCTTTGTGTAATCGTTGAACATATCTTGAACCGTTCCGCGATAGATATATCCGATTTTTGCCCCGTTAAGATACACGGCGACCGCTTTTTCGTCGTGGGGGTTTTCGGGTTCTTGCTTGAACGTCAGCGCCTTTCCACCGTTACCGGGGATATGGTCGAACGCCCCGTCAAACAAACACAAAGATTCTTCATATTCATAGCAAAGCGCCGCACCGTCTGTAACGTCTTCAAATAAATTGTAATTCTTTTCGCCGTCCGGAACGCTTTTCTTTTCGGCCGCAGGAGCGGGCGCAACATTCGCGGCGGGAACGATCGCAGGAGCAGGAGCGGACACAGTATTTTTTGTGGCGGGCGCTGGGTTCTTTTTATCAAGATAAACAAGCGCCGCGCCGCCAGCAATTAAAAGGACGCTACCACCAGCCAGCGCCGCTTTATCATCTGTATTTCCAAACAAGCCGAAAAGACCGACAACGCCGATCGTGATTAAAACAATACCGATTATAAATTTCTTTCCCTTTTTCATAGTGGAATCCCCTTTATGTGTAATAGATCGTAAAAATATATACGTTCCCGCTGGGAGCGGGCAAAACAAACGTTATTTTGATTCGGTATGTACTGCACCGAAAATCTTTTCCCCTTCCGCAACAACGGAAGCGGCGTCGGCGGCAATGTTCGCGCCCGCCTGACCCCCTAAAAGAGTATCGACCGCGCCTTGCATATCAGGCCGCGCGCGATACGCGAGAACAACCGCCTTTTCCTTTTCGGAAAGCGCGAACGGCGCTTCGGAAGATTCGTCGCGGAATTCCGCAAGAATATCACCCACATTATATATATCGCATAATTGCATTAAGATTTCGGCGTCAGGTTGACCGCGGTTATTTTCCCACGCATTGACCGTTTTTCCGCTTTTACCTACCATAGCGCCGACTTGATCGGCGGTCAATCCGCTTTGTTCTCTTAAACGTTTTAACGCTTTTGCTATTGATTCACGCGACATTCTACACACCCCATATTTTTATATTGGTTTTTTTGCAGTACGGAGCGGCTAACCTTAATATATCCACTTGCTTTAAATTTCGCTCGTTTATAAGTTGTAACAGTCGCTCAGCCGTTGAACTGATTTTCATAAAATACCTTCTTTTTTCGGTGTGTTAACTACTTCCGTTTGTATTGTTCATTATGAATTGAATGATTTTTAATTTATTCTCTTCGCTTGCCGTTCTGTAAAAAGCGAGGAGGGCTTTTTCTTGTTCGGTTATTAAGTCCGCAGTAGCCATTCTGCTTTGCGGCACATCTCTGTCAATTAAATAATCAAGACTGACATTGAAAAAATCAGCGATAATTTCAAGCGTTTTATAATTTTTAGGCTCGCGTTCGCCGATTTCCCACATCGCAACCGTGCTTGATGAAACACCTATTTTTTTTGCGAGTTGTGCTTGTGATAAATGTTTTTTATTTCTTAAACATTTTAATTGCTTACTAAATATAATTTTTACCCCCTTGTATTGTTCATTATGAATTGAATGATTTTTAATTTATTCTCTTCGCTTGCCGAACGGTAAAAAGCGAGGAGGGCTTTTTCCTGTTCGGTTAATGAATCTGCAGTAGCTATTCCGTTTTGTGGTACATCATATCCCATAAGCCAAACTGGGTTAACATAAAAAATATCAGCTAAGTAATAAACAGTCGTAAGCTTTGGAAGCATTATTCCGTTCGCATAACGACTTATAGTAGCGGCAGACATTCCGAGCTTTCCTGCAACGGAGTATGTAGTTTCGCCGGAGCTTGAAAGCAAAGCTGACAACCGAAGCGAAAACACATCTTTATTGATTATTAACCCGTTTTCTTTTTTTCTCTGTTTTATACGGTTGTGAATTTCCATTTAATCACCCATTTTCCGCAGTAAAAATTCAAAACTTGGCGCGAAGCTCAACGACCTTGCCTATAATGCTTACGGGAAGAGATTCAATATCGTCGTTACTGTAAGTTTTAACTTCGTAAGCCGGATTCGACGGAACGAGATTTATTCCTCCGTTGAATTTTTGCACTTTTTTAATCGTTGCTTCGTCGCCGTTTACAAGTACAATCGCAACCTCGCCACTCTCGACATCCGGCTGTTTGCGCACAATAACAACATCGCCCTCTTTTATGCGTGGTTCCATTGAATCACCCTTGATTTGTAATGCAAAATAATCACCTTGTCGTGCCATATCTTCGCTGATTTCTTCATAATCTAATATATTCTCGACAGCCTCCATCGGAAGCCCAGCGCGAACGGTGCCGAGGACTGGAACCTTAATTTGAGAAGATGAATTAGGCTCAACAATGCCTTTTTGATGCATCGGTACATCATACCCCATAAGCCAAGCTTCGTTAACTTTAAGTGCTTGCCCCAGTATGTAAAGTTTGGATTGTCGCGGCTCGACTTTACCATTTACATATTGACTTAAATCGTTTCTGTTTAATTTGATATCGTTTTCTTCACAGAACGGCGCCGCTAACCGTAATATATCGACTTGTTTTAAATGTCGATTATTCATAATTTGCAATAATCGTTCTGATGTCGAACTAATTTTCATATTATCACCTCATTTAATATATAATAGCACGCAATAAACAAAAGTTCAAGGAAAAAAAGAAAAATAATTCAAAATAATTGAATTTTTGTATTGACACACACCGTAAGCAGTGATATTATAAGCTTGTTCAAGATAATTGAATAAAAGAAAGGATGTTGTAAATGACGTTTGATTATTCAAAACTAAGTGGGCTCATCAATCAAAAATGTGCTACACGAGCGAATTTTGCAAAACTTATAGGGCTTTCCGAAAGGTCTGTTTCGCTTAAAATGAGCAGCAAAATTCAATGGAAACAAAATGAAATATGTCGCGCCTGCCAAATTTTAGAAATTCCTGAAACAGAAATTCCCGAGATTTTTTTTAAAGTAAGAGTTCAAAATATTTGAACTGAAGAAAGGAAAATGACACGGTATGTCAGTTAAAATTTTTACAAAAAAAATAACCTCGTGGGAAAGCTTACCCGTGCTTTTAGACATCGAAACGGTATGCTGCCTTTTGCAGTGTTCAGAGAATACGGCGATAAAGCTTTGTAAGAACGGGGAAATCAAAGGAAAAAAACTCGGCGGAATGTGGCGAGTAAGCAGAGACAGTCTGCGCGATTTCTTTATGAATTAAAGGAGATAAAAAATGATTATCAGCACAACACTTGAAGCGTTAGGCATTGCGGCGTTGATAGCCGCTTATTATCACGAAGACAAATTTATTAAATTTGAAAGCGACTGTCGCGAAATATATCGCGCGTGCAAGCGTCAGGGAATATCGACTTGCGACTTGTTTAAGATGATTTGCCGCGAGGAGCTGAAAAAATGATTTCGAATAAAAGAACAAAAAACCGCAGAATCATTGCTCGGCACAATGAGAATCCGGAAAAGAAAGAGTATATTCCCGACCCGAATTTTCCGTACAGCATTTGCAAAACTTGCGCATTCCTATACAAGCCAAGTCAGCAAAGTAAAGTCCAAATGTGCGTAAGCCTCGCCGACCAAGGCAAGCCGCGAGACAGAAACGCGACAAACGAGCATTGCGACACATACAAGCCGAAGAGACGAGAGGTTAAGCCGTGGTGAATGGAGAAGAGCTGCGTCCGTTCCTTTATGAAAGCAAATATGGCTACCGAGTGAACATAAGGAATCCATATGTCGCAAAGCTGTTTATACGCTTCAGAGATAATCTCGGGCTTCCGACATGGTGCCCGTGCAACGACATAGAAAGGCTCGAATTTGAGACGGCGGTTATTCCGCTGCTCGAAAAAAAATACGGAACAAAAGCCCCGAAAGTCAATGTGCCGCAACATATCAGAGAGCGGCTGCCGGTTGAGCTTGTAGCGACCCTCTACGGCTTAGACGAAGAATTTATGTTGAATTTAGAAAAAAACACAAAAAAATAGCCGCCCTGCGCAGCAACGCAAGACGGCCGCCCGGTAAATACCGAAGCAAAATCATGTATAAATAGTATATCAAGAAATTCGGTATTTGTCAAATTTTCAAAACGTCCGTTTGGGCGTTTGGCGGCCTTGTATTCTATCGTATCTTTTCAAGCAAAAAGAAGACGCAAACGGCTATAAAGCAAAAGAAAAGGAAGTGACAAATACCTTGTTTTTTAAAAATCAGTCAGTCAATCAGTCATTTGATGAAACGCTCGGGAAAATCAAAGCTCAAATTGAAATAGACAGTGTCCCTATTGAGCTTCTTTTACAAGCTGAAGAGCTTGCGGTTATCATAGCCGAGGTTATGAGGCTTCGGCAAAATGACGCGCTCAAGGTCGGAGGGGTTATACGCCCGGCCGGAGATGTTCAGGCTGTTTTCTCGAAAATCGAAAACGAGCACATCGTATACGTGCTTGAGCATTACAACGAAGTGCCGTATCGAATACGGAATCCGAAGCAGTACCTACGCACGGCTCTTTATAACTCCGTTTTTGAAATCAACAACGCCGCTGCGAACCTATACAGTGCCACGGAAGGCGGGCGGCCATGAACAGAGAGAAGCGAACCTACTCGGGCAAGCTCCTTGACGTGGATTTCTACCCGGTTTTTTCGGACGGTCGGCGAATGCCATCGCGAAAACCGAAAACAAAGCCCTCTACGGCCGAGCAAGAAAAATATAACCGAAACAAAGCCGTGCGGGAATTCTGCCGGATTGTTAACGCAAATTTCGATGAAAAAGATTATTTCATGCACCCGACGTTTACTCCGATTTCGGCACCCCAAAGCAGAGAGGAAGCAAAGAAAATCTTAGCGAATTACCGAGCGCGGGTTCAGCGACGGCGAAAAAAAGAGTTAAAAAAAGCGAAGCTTGCATTATCGGTGCTCCCGGAGCGGAAAGAGCTGAAAGAACAGCGAAAAGAGCTTATTGAAAAAATCAACGTTCTGTCCCGTCCGTTCAAATATGCGTACACGATTGAAGAGGTCACATATAAGACGGGAAGCTTAAAAGGGCGGACAAACTATCATTACCACCTATTCATTACCGGCGGCTTGGATGACAGGCTTATGGAGAGGATGTGGGATAAGGGCGTTCGAGTTAACGTCAACAATTATCAGCCGGAGCGGTTCGGCCCGGAAACGGCGGCAAAATATATGCTTAAGAGCACGCCCGAAGCCGGAAAGAAAAAATACATCTGCTCGCGGAATATGACCCCGCCGCGAGTGCCGGATCCGTCAAGACGAGACGGCAAAACGTCGAATCGCCAGCTTGAGAAATGGGCTAAAGAGCGAGTAAATGACGCGGAGTTTTGGGAGCGGAAATACAAAGGCTACCGATTCGAGCGTTGCTTCGCTCGGAAAAACCCATATAACGGGCATTGGTACATATCAGTAATTATGTATCGGGCGACAGCGGAAATGCCGCCGTGGACGCTCGACGATTGGGGGGTGTATGAGTAGCAACAATTAACAAAATTTCGGAGGTATAAAAAATGATAATTTCAGGAGAAGGCTCAAAAACAATGAGTGAGAGCGAAGAGCAAATATGCCTTTTTCGGTGGGCACAATGGGCTTGCGGCAAATATCCCGAGCTTAAATTGCTGTTCCACGTCCCGAATGAGGGAAAAAGAAGCGTCTATACGGGAGCACGTATGCGTTCGGAAGGACTAAGAGCCGGTGTCCCGGACATCTGCTTACCCGTGGCAAAAAAAAGATATCACGGTTTGTTTGTCGAAATGAAAGCAGGAAAAAACAAGCCGACCGCAAACCAAATTGAATGGCTTTCGTCTCTCGAAGAACAAGGATATATGACGGCCATATGTTACGGCTGGGAAGCCGCGAAAGTTGTTATTGAAAATTATCTCAAGTAAAAAGGGTGGGAAAAATGATACACGAACTAAAAATCAAGCCTCAATATTACGAAGATATTAAAATCGGGCTTAAACCATTCGAAATAAGAAAAAACGACCGAGATTTCAAGCTCGGTGACATCCTTATTTTGAATGAATATGACAGCGGAGCGGGAACATACAGCGGTCGTGCCCTCACAGTAAGGGTTACATATCTGTTGAACGACCCTGAATATTGCAAAGAAGGTTATGTAATTCTCGGGATAATCCCGGTAGGAGAACGCCATGGATAAGATTTTATATTATGTCATAGCAATTTTTTTAATAATATCGGCCGTTGTGTTTTCAGCTGTCGCAATTAAAGCCATCATCAATTTTATTGTTTTTATCGCCGCGGCGGTAATAATGAGCTAAGGAGTACAAAAAAATGAAATTAAAGAAAATAGAGCAAATCCTAAAACGTAACAAAACGATAATACTCTATCATGGACCGGATGATATACAGTTTTTGAGCGACGGAACGGCTCTTTACCCTATGTTTAATCTTCCGGAATTAACCAAAGAAAGCATATTTACAATGTTTGACATTCCGGAGGAAAAAGCATCTAAATTTCTTTTCGAAATACGCGCACTTTCTCAGACGCTCGATGTAAATGTAAAAGACATCGACCCCACCGAAAATTTGCTCGAAAGAAGTAAAATATCGATTTGTTTAAACGGAATCGAGCTCGAACCGTTAAAGACATCGCAAGGGATTATGTACATAAACACGCGATATTTGGAGCCATTCGCGGATATAGAAACAGGATATGAGATATATGAAAGAACAAGAACAGACGGAATGTTGTATTTCGCAATTAAAAGTGGGCTCATATTGTGCGGCATCGTGCTTCCGAGTTTCGGAGACGAAAAGTTCATAAAAGAGCCGCTTAAAGAGATTTTGCAATATACTGCCGACGAAGAATAATAACATTCAAGAAAAGAGGAAAAGTTATGAACAACAATATTTTACGCGCTATTGCCCCGCTTTTTGCGGAGCTGCAAAAGTTAGTAGATACATACGAAAATTTTTAGGAGGTGCCTATATGGACGAAAAGTTTTTAGGAAAAATCGACTTTGCAGAGTTTGGGAAAATTAGCGACTATCCCTTTTTAATCGGGCTGCAATTAGGTTTTTCCTTTAATGGCTGCGGAGTTATGGACGGCGGAAAGTACACCGTAAACATTGACGACGCTTGCAAGTGGAGCACAGAGGAAAGACTACAAGGCATTACAAAGACAGTAGAAAAAGTAAACGAAATTTTGAAAGCGGCTAAATGTTGCTATGTTTCGGAGCTGATAAATAAGCCCGTCGAGGTAGTAATCGAAAACGGCGTATTTTCTGACTTTAGGATTTTAACAGAGGTTTTATAAAACAAGGAGGTTACATTATGAACAGCAGTATTTTAACCGCTATCGAGTCGCTTTGCGATGACATAGCAACCAACACCAACCCCGAGGAAAACAAGAAAAGAGCCGAGGCGGTTGTTTCTCTTGCCTTTGTGGGCATTTTTACTCCCGCAGAATATGACGACGAATACGAGGACTACACCGAGGACGACTCCGTAGCGGGAGCGGAAAAAGATAAAATCAAAATCCCAAAACCCGGCGAGCAATTCGAGTATAACGGCGTTAAGTTTACCGCTCTCGGAGAGGAGCAGGGCGGCGTGCTTGCCATTGTTTCGGAACTGCTCAAGGAGGAAATGCCGCTCGATAAAAGCAATAAAAACGACTGGCGCACCTCCTCGCTCCGTAAATACCTTAACGGAGAATACCTCGAACAATTCAACCGCGGCGACCTCCTCCCGTTTGTATCGGACTTGACAGCCGATGACGGTATAAAAAACTACGGCACCGCCGAGGATTACGTTTTTCTCCTCTCGTGCGAACTTTACCGCAAATACAGAGAGTCCGTACCGCGCTTTAATAATTGGTGGTGGACTCTTACTTCTTGGACTTGCGCCCCGGCCAGCGAGAGCATCGCGCGGGTTGTCAACTCCGCGGGCGGAGTGAACGAAAATTATGCGTACATCGGTTACGGCGTAGCCCCCGCTTGTCTGTTCAATCACAAAATCTTTAAGTAATCTGCGCCGATAGGCGCGTATGGAGGCGGCAATATGGAAAAACACATTTTAACATACACGAGCGACGGCACCGATAAAACCGCCGTCGCAATTACAAAAATAAGAAACTCAGGCACCGACATTATAGGCGAGATTGTTTATACGGGTACCGACGAGGGCGCAGTTATCCTTGAGGACTTAATAGAGCACCCAGGTTATAACGCTCTTGCTAAAGAGGTTAAGGAACTCCGCGACGCAGCAGAACGGCGCAGAGAGCGCACAATACGAAAAGTAGAGCAAGCTCTCGGGTTAAAGCTCTACGATTGGCAAAAAGCATTTATTTTCTACAATAAACCCTACAATTACTATGTAAGCGGTTATAGAGGAACGGGAAAAACCCTTGCTCATTGCCTCCGCCTTTGCTTATCCGAGGGCGAGCCGATTATAGCGGCACTCACACCTCCCACAAGGGCGAAAAACGAATTTTTGCGCTATCTCGGCGAGGACGGCTGCTCCATACACCACTCGCAATTCTTTATAAATGAGTTGCGACAAGTTTATAACAAGCTCCTCGCGGCGGGAAATATCGACCTCCGCGAGATAACCTTTAAGAGGTAAATATGGAAAGTATCAAAATCGAAAAAGACGGCTCTGTATCTAAAATTACGGTAGAAATGACCGAGGGACTCTTTGAGGAGTTTTTGCAATTCCGAAAAAGCAAAGACGAGTACGACAACCGAGCCTAGAAAGAAATCGAGGGCTTGCGCCGCCGTATAGGATTTTAGTAAAGGCAATTATTAACTTGACAGATGGCAAGATGTCAAAATTAAAAAGAAGAGGAGTAAAAAGATGTACAAAGAAAAGGCGATTGAAAAAATACAAAAGGAATTAAAAGCTTTTACCGGTGGGAACAAAGAAAAAGCCGTGTCGAAGCCCGTCGCAGAAACGCTTGAAATGTTTTGCAAGCAAAACGAAGAATTCGCGCAAGCTATATACGAGAGTGACAAGACCCTTTCGAATTGCTGCAAAACGATAATGGAAAAAAGCGGAAATGCGATATCTGATATCGAAGTTTACAAACGAGCCGTCAAATACTACTTTTCAACAGCCGACATTGAAATGTCAATGAAAATCAATTTGTGCGGTGACCTCTCCGCCGGAGAAAACGATAGAAGCGGTAAGGTAATATCACTTTCATTTGATGATTTGTTTTAAGGAGCGGGGAAAAATGAAAGTTTATAAAACGAAAGACGCAATACTGCGCCACGCTCCGCATCTTGACGCCGAAGACGAAAAGCTGCTTAACAGCGAGTGCTTCACGCCGTACATATTCTTCAAAGATGACAGAAAAAATAAAAGGCGTGAGTGTTACTGCACCGCCTGCGGAGCGGAGTTTGAACAGGAATTTGTTAAACGAATAATGACCCCGGACGACAGAATCTTTTTAGAGGCTGAGCATAACGAAATCGTGAAATGTCCGAAGTGCGGCAGACGAGTTATGCTGAAAAACGAGGGCCGCGTTCGAGACTGCAAGAACCTTGAAGAATGGCGCCGTTTTGTGGCTGTTAAACCTGTGGGGCGAAACACTGTATATCTGATATGTGGGTGGGCGAATAAGGACTACACCGGGCGATACATTAAAACAAAACCGATATATGACATTTCGGCGATATATTACTTAACACCCGGGTATGTCCGAGTTTTCAAAAACGCAAATCCGAATTGGTATGCAAAACAGTGGTATGAGCCTAAAAGCATTATTGAGCCATTCACGAAAAGTTTTAGCTACAACAATGCTTATGCTGAAAACAGGGGATACAGATGGATAGGCTTTGACTGCCTGAAAAAGACCTTTTTAAAATATGCGCCGATTGAGAATTTTTCTGTCGCGTATGAAAAATATTTCTACAACAAGCCATACGTCTGTGTCGGCGAAGTGCCCGAGGTGAAATTCTTCGCATATTCGGCGATATATCCGAATGTTGAAAAGTTATTAAAGCTCGATCTTGGAGAATTCGTATGCAGCCTTGTAGACGGAAAGCCGATGAAGAGATTTATAAACTGGAATGCGCCGACCGTGCAGAGCATGTTCAATATGACGCGCGGCGAATTTAAACGTTTTCGAGAACAATTTTACAATCTTGACCATTTTAAAGTTTATGAAATCCTGAAATCGGCAAATCCGAACATTCCATATGCTGTGGCTGTCGACCTTTGCAAAGCATATAGCGGCGAAGCGGCTGAAAAAATAGCGTGGACGGTAAAAAAACAAAAACTCAGCTTGACAAAAACATTGAACTATCTCATAAAGGCCGAAAGAAAGAATTTTAAAAGCCAATATGAAAAAAGCACGTCATTCAGCCGCAGCACAACTGCGATATGGTGGAAAGACTACATATATTTTGCCGAAAAACTTAAATATGACCTTACAAGAAGTGATGTCATATATCCGAAAAACTTAAAACAAGCACATGACAATGCTTCGGGCGCATTTGTGATAAAAAAGAATCAAGACGCCTATGCAAAATATCAGAAAAGATATGCCGCCCTCGAAAAGCGATATGCCTTTTCAAACGGTGAATATCAAATCGTAATTCCAAAAGGCGTAAACGACATAATCGAAGAAGGCAAGATTCTTTCCCATTGCGTAGGCGGATATGCCGAACGCCATATGAAGGGGAAAACTACGATTTTGTTTATGAGAAAATGCAACGCTCCTGCGGAGCGGCTTGTTACAATCGAAGTCAAGGGCAATAGGATTTGTCAAAATTACGGATTCCACGACCGGAAAGTCTCGCCCGCCGAACAAAAATTCATAAACACATGGATTCAATGGGTGCGTGCCGGTTCTAACAGAACGAAAGACAAAAAAGCTGCCGGAGCGGCTTAAAAGAAAGGACGTTGTAAAATGGAAAAACTGATAATAAATCAAACATCAAATGAAGTCAGCGAGATATACAGAGAAGCTGTTCAAACGCATCAGCGAATCTTGGCGAACGGCGAGATTTGTGCGCAGTCCCTTTTAGAAATTTGCAAAGACCTAAAAAAAATGCGTGACCAAAAGCTTTATGAAGAATTCGGGTACTCTTCTTTTGAAGAATACACGGAAAAGGCCGTTAGCATTAAGCCGAGACAAGCTTACACGTACATATCGACGTATGAACGCTTAGGAAGTACGGTTTTGCAGTCGAATGCAAACTTGGGTATCACCAAGCTTGACCTTATAGCGCAGATGAACCCGGTTGAACGCACGGAAAAGCTTGCTGAAAATGCCTTTGACGGAATGTCCGTATCTGAAATCAAGGCTCTTGTTCAAAAATCAAAAAATCAGGGAGAGCAAATAAGCTTGCTTCAGACTGCGCTTGAAGAGGCTAAGGCGCAGAACAAGGCGGCGGAAGAACCCGACGAAGAAAAAGAAACGCTGCGGGCACAAATCGTTGCCCTAAAAAAAGAAATCACCGACAGCGCATCAAAGCTTGAGTCCGAAAAAAGGGGCATTGTTGAAAAAGCAAAAAGTGAGGGCATAAAAGCAGCAAAAAAAGAGGCTCTTATTGAAGCGACAAAATCCGTCAAAGAAAATACGGAGCGGCTCACTCAAAAAATTAAGGACCTTGAAACAGCTTTGACCGAAGCCGGCGTCGAGCACGATAAACTCGAAAAGCAATTGTTACTTGCCGACAGCGAGTCGGCCAAAGCAATGGTGTATATTCAAAACATTCAGGACAGCTTCAATTCTTTATTTGCCGCAATGGGAAAAATGCCGGATGAGCAAAAAAGCAAATTCAACAGTGCTTGCCTAAAGCTGTTAGAAGCAATGCGCCGACAGGTCGAAGAATAAGGGGAGTTAAAAAATGATTATCACAGCTAAAATAAAAGTTGAGGTTCCGATGGGATTTTATTGTAAGAAATGTCCGAGAAAAGAGCGCGACGAGAAACATTTTATGTTTTGCACTCTTTTCAATCGTTATCTTCACATACGAAAAGGCGAGTACCTTAAATGTCGAGAGTGTGTGAATGCACTCTATGATGAAATAGACAGCATGTAAAGGAGAAAAAATGCAATACATACCATATGCCGTTACGGCGGCAGCGATAATCGGTACAATCGGAAACAGTTATAAAAAAGTGTGGAGCTTTTACATTTGGATTTTCACGAACGCTTTTTGGTGCGTTTTCAATCTAAAAAATCACAGCTACGCACAGGCAATCTTATACGCTGTTTATTTTTTCTTGGCAATAATCGGAATTGCACAGTGGAGGAAAAAAGAAAAATGACACTTATAGAGCTTAACAATCTTCGCTACATCGAGAAAGAAATAACATTACTTCAGCTCAGAATACGAGAGCTTGAAAATGAAACCGAGCGCATAACTCCGATTTTAACGAATCTGCCCGGCAGCGGAGATAAGAAAAGCTCAATTGTCGAACAGCTGGTCGAAGAAAAAGAAAAACTCGGAGCGGCCCTGCAAACGCGGCAGGAAGAACGAAGAAAAGCCATGCGCTTTATAAACGGAATCCCCGATTGCCAGCTTCGAATAATTTTCATTTTGCGTTTTATTTCCGGAAAAAGCTGGAACGAGGTTGCAGACTATATCGGCGGCGGCAACACAGAACAAGGCGTGTGCATGCGTGCTCTTCGGTATCTTCGAAAATTTGAAAGTTGTTAAATATGTTAAACGCCTTTTTGATAATATAAAATCAGAGAGAAACCTGATTATAAAACAAAGAGGTGCGATATGGCTAAGACTGGCAGGAAATCCAAATACGACGCCGAAATTAAGCCGCATCTTGCCGAAATTGAAAAAGCGGTTAAAAACGGCGCGACAATAACAGAAATCGCAACAGCGCTGAATATTGCCGAAAGCACAATCTACAAGTACAAGAAAGAGAAAAAGGAGTTTTCGGCGATATTTGCGCGCGGGCGCGCGTCTATAATTATAGACATTCGAGGAGCTTTGTTAAAAAAAGCCCTTGGGTATGAGTACGAAGAAGAAAAAAAGGTCGGAAGGAAAGACAAAAACGGCGAAAACATAATGATTGTTGAAAAATACAAAAGGCATCAGCCGCCGAGCGAAACAGCCGCCGCAATGCTCCTTCGAAATTACGATACAAAATGGATTGACAAAGATAACGCGACGACCGAGCTAAAAAAACAAGAGTTTGAGCTGCGAAAAGCGATTTCTGAAAGTAATAATTTTGATTTAGATTGGGAGGAGAAAAATGGCTGATAACGAAAGAAATTATTATGTCTTGAGCGAAAACAACTGTAAATTTGAAAGCTTCACAAAAGAGCAAATTTTATCGGCAATTCAGCAGGCGGTTAACTCCGGGGAAATAAAGAATGTTGACACAGGATTTGTTACAAAAATTAAAGAGCAAAACAAAAACGCCGGCTTAATGTTTTGGGTCGGCACACAAGCCGAATATAATGCGCTTGAAAGCAAAAAAAACAACTGTCTTTATATAATTACCGACGACAGAAGAAACGAAAGTATAGATCTTATTTGGAATAATTTGAGGCAACTCAACGACATAGCAGACGGGGCTATGCAGTGCGTTTATGAAAATAATGGAGAAAGATTATTTGATGTTAATTTTACAGGCGATGGACAGTTTAAAGAATTCGACCTTTCTTTCGGTGATTATTCATACGACCCGGAAAGAGATGTTGTTGTAGCTTCGCTTGGTGGAGCGCAGGTAATACCATTGGCTACCCAGTGCTTTTTTGCATTAACATTGAAAGAAGTTGATTATGCGAGCGGGAAACATGGAGTTAAGCTGTGTATTTGCGTAATATCGGGGCTTGGAAATTTATCCTGCCCGTATCTCAATGTAAATTACAAACTTCTTCGCAAATCATGGGGGACATCTTAATGGCATACATCAACGGAAAAGAGATACTGTTATCAGCACAACTAACCGGGCTTGTGAACATCGACACTGAGATGTCAGAAACAAGCGAAAACCCGGTGCAGAACAAGGCTGTTAAAGCTTATGCCGACGGCTTGGCTAAGTACAGAATTATAAGCGATGTGACTATAACTGAAGATATTGACACATATACAATATCGCAAGACAGCAACGGCAATACATTTGATTTGCGTAAACTGTTTTTCTTGTTTATAGGAAAATTCGATGCTGCTTTGAACACCAAAGCTTTGTCGCTACGAACAAACGGCGGGTATCAATATTTGATGTATAAGGGTTTTACTATTGCAGCTGACAAGGAATGCGCTTTTTGGCTCGAAGCGGAAAATTTCTTGCGCACTTCAGAAAACAGCGGCATTAAGAGCACATATTCAGCTACCTTACTTCAACAATTCACAAATGGAATTGCTCAAGGCTTGAGCGGAAACAATGTTGCTGTAAATTCAGATATCTCGTTTCAAAAAAGGCACCCAAATTATCCACATCCAATGAGCGAGATTATATTCGGCGTCCACGGTGAAACTCAAAAAATGAAATCGGGAAGTCGATTTATAATTCTCGGCATTGATTATTGAGGAGGACTGAATTATGCGAATGTATGACAACGGCATATACAGAGATATGACCGAGGAAGAAGAAGCCGCTGTAATGGCGGTCACAGAGCAGGAAGAAAAAGCAAACAAGGACGGATTAACCTCTCTTGCTGAGGGATTAAGCACGGCGACATCACTCGCACAGGTGCGCTCGGCGGCTAAGTCCGTTCTTACGGATGAAAGCGAGGAAACAAATGAGTGATGCAGTAGCCGTCGCGATTATCTCGGGTGGACTTGCCCTCTTAGGAGTGATTATAACTTCTATTAGCACCTCTCGCAGAATGACCGCACAGCTTGAGCGTAATCAGGCTGTGACGGACACGAAGCTTGAAGAGCTTACACGCGAAGTAAGGCTTCATAACAACTTCGCGCAGCGTATTCCCGTAATAGAGCGCGACATTAAGATAATAAATCATCGAATAGACGATTTAGAAAAAAATCACAAAGGAGTGTAAAAAATATGAAAATCAACATCAAGCAGAGGTTCAAAAACAAGACGTTCGTGATATCGCTGATCACGCTTATATTGGCGACGATTTATCAAATCCTCGGTATGTTCGATATCGTACCTAAGGTGAGCGAGGACACATTGACAGGTGTTTTAATGCTTGTCGTCAACTTCTTGTCTGCACTCGGAATACTCGTTGACCCGACAACTGAGGGCTTGAACGATAGCGCAAGAGCTCTCACATACGGTACGGAAAACGATGTGAGACAGAATGAAGAAACGGGCGGATATGCGGCAGGAATGCTTTTTTCCGGTCGTAACCGCGTAACTCAGCCGTACACCTATAACGTCAATACCAAAAAGGGACACGGCGGCATTGACATTGTCGGAGACGATGATAGAACTGTCCACGCGGTAGAGGGCGGCACCGTATCAATGGTGTCTGTCTGGGACGGCAAGACTAAAACAGGCACACAGAGCTATGGCAACCTTGTTGTTATAACCGATTCAACTGGCAAGCGGCACTTTTACGCGCACCTTGCGTCTATCTCTATGCGTAAGGGTCAGAGAGTATCTGCCGGTGATGTAGTCGGCATAATGGGTAACACCGGCAACAGCTTCGGTGCGCATACTCATTACGAGGTTCGCACCGGCCAAGGCACGGTTACACGTATCAATCCTGCCGAGTTCTGCGGCGTTCAGAACGCCAAGGGTACATATGTGAACAATGCGTCTACTGCTTCACCTGCTCCGTCACACAGAGGCACAGCCTACACTATGACTTGCAAAATGTTATACGTCCGTAAAGGACCGTCTGTAAGGTATCGCCGAGTCGAGCAGTTCTCAAGAGGCGAGATATTCTATGTCGTTGCTCGTCGAGGCAATTGGTGCCAGCTTGAAAGCGGTAACTGGATGTGTGCCGGAAAGTATCTTAAGAGAGTGTAATGTTTACAAGTTTATCGCAGTTTTACAACTCCGATATCTGGAAAGCAACGCGCGCAAAAATCATAGATGAGCGTAAGGACGAATACGGCATTGTGCATTGTGAATACAGCGGCGTGTCGCTGATTAACGGATATGACATAATCGCACATCATAAAATACCGTTAACGCTTGACAACGTCAACGATTATTCCGTTTCGTTAAATCCCGAAAACATAATGCTTGTTTCGCATAAAGCGCATAATGAAATACACAAACGCTTCGGGTATGGCTCGGGGCGCAAGGTGTATTACGTTTACGGCGCGCCGTGCTCCGGCAAAACAACATTCGTAAATAACATAAAAGGCAACAGCGATATTGTTTGTGACATTGACAGCATATGGCAATGCTTAACGGGCGGCGAGCGATACGACAAGCCGACCGCGTTGAAACAAAATGTATTTGAAGTGCAGCGCACAATTTTAGAAATGATAAAAAACCGCTTCGGCAATTGGGAACGCGCATACATAATTGACGGCGGCGCGGCCAAAACTCCGCGCAACAATCGCATTAAGGATTTAGGCGCGGAGCCTATATTCATTGACACGGACAAAGAGACGTGTTTGAAGCGTTTGGCTTCTGACAAAACAAGAACGCAAACACAGCGTAAGGAGTGGCAGAGTTACATTGATAAATGGTTTATCGATTATCAAGAAGCGTAATGCTTTTTTTGATAAATAAAATCTCCTTTTCTTTTGTGCCGATAACGCGGCGGCAAATAATACCGCGTTTCCTCCCGGAGATATCCCCCCGTTCCCGCCGGAAATTGGGTGTCTTCCATACTGTGCGCCCCTCCTACTTTTCGCACGGGGCAATTTTTTGAGAATCGAGAAGTTTTTGGCAAAACTTTTGAAAAAATATGACCTTTTAAAAACTCTAAAAACAACATTAAAGAAGATTATAACTGGGGGCTGAAAAATGACTCGTTTTGAAGAATTGAAAAGTTACATTTCGGCCTTGCCAGATGACATACAAGCTATATTGACTCCGGCACTTAAAGATATTGTTTACGAAGAAGAAATGCTGGGTAAATTCCGCGACAATCCAAAAACGAAAACAAACGCGGCGATGTATAAGGCTTACAGGCAGACGAAACAGATATATCAGGCCGATCTAAAAATGATTTTGTGGCAGCTACGGCAAAACGAGACATCGGCGGCTGATGATTTGTTATCAAGATTGGCAGAATTTGAATGACATATCTTGAAGAATACAATTACCTGATACAAGGCAGACACGTTATTGCCGGCTATTGGATGAGAAAAGAAATTGAAAATCTTATCGAAGATTTGCAAAACCCGGCTTATATTTACGACACGGACGAAGCGCATAAAAGAATTAAATTTATGCAAACGTTATGTCTGCAAAGCAAACATCCGTATTTCGGAAAGCCTCTTGAGCTTATGCCGTGGCAGCTTGCTTTTTGGGAAGCTGTTTACTCTTTCAAAATGAGCGACACCAAACTACGCCGATTTGTTGAAGTGCTCCTTGAAATCGCGAGAAAAAACGGCAAAAGCACAATGTTAGCCGGCGACGGGAATACCGATTTGTTTATCGGCACCGGAGGTTCGGAAGATTGCTGCGCGTCAAATGATGATAGGCAAGCAAAATATATATGGCGAGAAATCGCCGGAATGCGTGACCGGTTGGACCCGAAAAAGGCTATAACAAGCCGGAATTTAGTTGAAATTCGAAACGACCGAAAGAACATCATCATTTCACGCATGTCAAGCAAAACACAAAACAAAGACGGCGGAAATTATACAAAAACGTACCTTGACGAAGCTCACGACATAGACGAAGAGAACGGTAACAGTGAAATTGCCGAGGCTTGTTGGCGCGGAATGTCGACAAAAGATGATCCGTTATTTATCACTTGCACAACGCAAGGCTTTAGCCGTGACGGGTGCTTTTTGGATAAAAAAATCGCGCACGCAAAAGCAGTTATCGAGGGCGAAAAAGAAGATATACACTTTTTGCCTTTTCTTTATGAACAAGACAATGAACAAGAAATTTGGCAAGAAGAGAGCAGCTGGGAAAAGTCGAATCCGTCTTTGCGATACGGCGTTAAAAAAATGTCAAAACTCCGTCGCGATGTTGACCTTGCTCGGACTGATAAAGAAGCACGATTGCATCTGCTTTGTAAAGATTTCAACATCAAACAAAACAGTGCGCAGGCGTGGCTTCGTTCTGAAGACTTTATGTATTTGCAAGAAAAACAAAGCCTTGAAAATTTTCGCGGCTGTTTTTGTTTGGGTGCGCTTGACTGTTCGCAAACAACGGACCTTACAAATTTAAAGCTTTTATTTATGCGGCCAAACGACAATACAAAATATGTTTTTTCGCATTATTGGATTCCTGAAAGCAAATTGACCGACAGCTCAGACAAGAGCGCAGGTGCTCGCTATGAAGAATGGGCGCAAGCAGGATATATAACGATAAGTAAAGGAAGCATAATCGATTTAACTGATGTAACACGCTATATCTCAGAGCTTAAAGACCTTTATAACATACGCATTTTAAAGTGCGGATATGACAAAGCCTACGCTCGTGAATTTGAAAAGAGCATAGACGATCTAAGCCCGACAATGCGTGAGCCCATAAATCAAAAAGTTATGTCAACTCCGATGAAATGGGTTGAGCGTGATTTTGAAAATCACGTCATAAATTACGGAAACAATCCCGTCGACGCTTGGTGTTTGGGTAATGCTTGCTGTTATATTGACCGGCACGAAAATTACAGCTGTAAAAAATCACAGGCGAGCAAACGAATTGACGGAGCGGTTGTTTTTATAATTCTTTATGCAACGCTTTTAAAGTTTAATTCGGAATTTCAAAACGCAATAAAATAGGAGTGATTCACACGGGATTATTTGATTTGTTTAAACCGAAAAAGAAAAAACAAAGCGGGCTGACATATGCGCCGACGATGACCGGACATGCACCGTTTTACTCTTCTTTCGGAGAAAGCGTTTACGCTTCGGACATAATAGTTCAATCAATCCGCTGTAAAGCGAATGAGTTCAAAAAACTCGACCCGCGACATATTCGGACAACTAACGGTGAACAATCGGTAGTGAGCGATAGCAGCATCGCAAAGGTCCTGAAAAGGCCGAATGGGTACATGACCACGGCTGACTTTTTGGAAAAAATAACAATTTTGCTTGAGCTTACAAAAAACGTGTTTATTTATCCGACATTTTATAAAACAAACGGCGGCGAAAAATATTACACGGGGTTTTATCCGCTGAAGCCGTCTGAAGTTCAATATATGATCGACGCAGCAGGCAATTTGTATTTGAATTTGAGATTTGCAAACGGTTATGAAATAACGCTTCCTTCAGATAGCGTTATACATTGGAGGAAAGATTACGGAGTCAATGATTATTTCGGCGGCGGAATGTTCGGCGGCGATGACAACTCCGGGCTCTTAACAATGCTTCAACGCTACGACCAATTGACGCAGAGCATCGCAAAAGCGGTTAAATGTTCTTGCCAAGTGAATGCGGCGGTAAAGGTAAATACATATGCTGAAACGGATGAGCTTAAGAAGAAACGCGAAGAATTTGAGGCTGATATTATAGACAATAAGAGCGGACTACTTGTCATGGATCAATCAAGCGAATTTGTGAGCATTCCGCGAGATGTAAAGCTTGTTGATGCCGACACGCTCAAATTTTTTTATGACACAATTTTGCGCGCTAACGGGTGCAGCCTTGCAATACTTAACGGCGATTATACTAAGGCACAAAAAGAAGCTTATTATGAGCACGCACTCGAAGCTGATATAAAAGGCTTGGGACAGGCTATGTCGCGAGTGCTTTTTACTGAACGCGAGGCGGCATTCGGTAATGAGATAATCCTATATCCTAACGACATATCATTTATGTCGATGGAAAACAAATTGACAGCATTACAATTAGGGCTGCCTGCTGGCATATTCACAAAAAACGAAGCCCGCGAATTGCTGGGATATGCCCCTATCGAGGGCGGCGACGTAATGCCGAGAGGCTATAACGAAGTAGACGCGACAGGTACAGGCGAAAGCGAGGAAAAAAACGATGAGTAAAAAAAGAAATGATTATTTTTTGCAGCGCGGTTTTACCGCCGAATTTAGAGCTGCGGGAGCTGATGACGGCAACACAGGACATATCGTCGAGGGCGTCGCGGCTGTCTGTGAGCAAGAAACATGCATACAAGATTTTTCCGGCGAATTTATTGAGGTTATTCGAAAAGGCGCGTTTGACGAAACAAACTTTGATGACGTGCGCTTCTTAGTGAATCACGATTTCAACGGCATTGCTCTTGCCCGAAGCCGGCGAAATAACAAGAGTGATAAGCCTAACACAATGCAGCTTTTTGTGGATGATAACGGCGATGTAAATATAAAGGCAGATCTTGACACAGCAAACAACGAACAGGCCCGTGCTCTCTATTCGGCCATAAGCCGCGGCGATTTGGACGGAATGAGCTTTTGCTTTTACGTTTCGGAATATAATCAGAAATGGAGTGAGCGCGACGGAGTAATTGTTCGTGAAATATTAAAGGTCGATAAAGTTATCGAAGTTTCAGCTGTTAACTTCCCGGCATATGGGGGAACTAACATAGATAGCCGGTCGCTGGATAGTGACCGCCGAGCACTGGATAGGGCTCGTATCGCGTTGGATAACGCAAAAAAAACGAAGCCTGATTACAAGGCAAAAACTTTAATTACAATGTACAAAAAGTGAGGTAATGAACATGAAAGAAAAACTCTTAAAGCTTTTAAACGCAAAAAAAGAGCAGCGAGACGCTCTTAACAAATCAATGATTGAGAGCGAGAACAAAGAAGAGCGCGCCGCTATCGGCGAAACTCTTAAAGCTCTTGGCGAAGAAATCAACGAAGTTGAAGAAATGCTCGCACAGGTTGACGAGCCCGCACCCGATGGGCCCGACGCAGGTGATAAGGGCGACAACTCTCGACAGCTTGACCCAATTGCAACGTTTAAAATGAGGGATCAAAAACCGGCTGCTGTTAAAGACCGTTATGATACGGAGGAATACCGCAGCGCGTTTATGGACTTTGTTTGCAGGGGCATTAAAATTCCTGCTGAAATGCGCAAGGATGACGTGACCAAAACAACAGATGCAAGCGCAGTTATCCCCACGACAATTCTTAATGAAATGGTTGTCGGACTTAAAAATTACGGCAATTTGTATGCAAAGGTTCGTAAACTTAACGTACAGGGCGGCGTGCAAATTCCGATTTTGTCGCTAAAACCGGAGGCTAAGTGGATTTCTGCCAATACCGCAACAAGCGAAAGTGACAAACAGAAGATAGCGTCTAATACAGCTGTTACATTTAATTATTATGGTTTGGAATGCAAAATTTCGCAGACTTTGCTCACAAATGTTACAACGCTTGACATGTTCCAGCAGATGTTTATTCCGCTTGCAATGGAGGCTATTGCGAAAGCTTGGGATATTGCAATAATCTCCGGCAGCGGTACGGGCGAACCCTTAGGAATCACCAAGGATAGCCGAGTACCTATATCACAAGTAGTTACACTTGCTGCTGCTGACGTCGTTAAATGGGATGCGTGGAAGAAGAAAGTTTTTGCAAAAATTCCCTCCGCTTATCGTAGCGGTTCGTTCATTATGGCTCAGGGTACCTTTGACGGGTATATAGATGGAATGGTCGACAGCAACGGACAGCCGATTGCACGCGTTAATTACGGAATTGAAAATGGCGAATCATACCGTTTTGGCGGCAAGGAGGTTGAAATTGTTGAACCAGAAGTAATAAAAGACTGGGATAGTGCAACGGGTAACGCTACGACTGGTGATGTTATTGCCGTCTTTGCAAACCTGAACGATTATGCAATTAACAGTAATCTTGAAATGAAAGTCGTAAAATGGGAAGACAATGACAACAACGAAATCAAAAACAAAGTCATTCTCATCGCCGACGGAAAGCTTGTCGACCCTAACGGTGTAGTTATCGTTAAGAAAGGCGTATAAACAATGAGAACTATTGACGCATTAAAAGCCCTTGCTGTTGCGCTCGGTTGCGCAGCAAGTGTCGCAAAAGTAACGGGAAACACCGTCGACGAGGTTGTTAATTTTATCGCAGCAAATTTGCCCGACACCTACAAGGGCAAGGTTGCTGGAACTTAATTTAAACAAGGAAGGTTTTATGTGATGCAATTGACAGAAGCCGAAAGGCTGGCAAAAGTGAAATATGCTTTATACGGCAACGCAACGCAGAGTTATAACGACGAGCAGCTTAAATTATACATCGAAGAAGTGCTCGACGAAATGATTCATGCCGGCGTTAAGGAAAATGTTGCAAAAAGCGCGGCGGCTGTCGGTTGTATCGCATGCGGCATTAACGACATCTGGAATTTCTCAAGCGGCACTGTCAAGCATAGCGAATATTACGATCGAAGGCTGGTTCAACTCACTTTGAGAAGAGGCGACGAAGATGTATAGACCGTCGGAAGCCGCACAAATGACGACTGCAATTCAATTGCAGCAACCGATTAAAACGAAGTCGTCTGGCGTTAGTCAAAAGTCTTACGGCGTAAGTAAAAAGTCATACAAGGATGTTGACGGCATTGTTATGGCGAATTTCAAAACATACGGCGGAACAGAAAAAACCGACAATGGGATTTTGTCGATTGAAGAAACAGCGCAAATCGTATGCCGGTATCGCCCGGATATTAAAAGCGATACCCGAGTAGTCCTTTTGCAGACGGGTGCGATTTATGAAATCTTGGGAGAGCCGGAGAACATCGAAATGCGAAATATGTTTTTGAAATTCAAAATTCGCAGAATAAAAGGCGGTGTTTGATTTGCCGATAACACTAAAACTTACCGGATTTGAAGAAATGCTTACGGCGATTGAAAAAGCCGGTGGTTCAATTGACAAAGCCGCAAATCAATGTATGCAAAAATCGGCAAAGCTGATGGACGAAGAACTAAAAGCTCAAATGCGCTCGGCAAATGTGAAAAGCGATTTAATTAACCGTATGCCGTCGCCCGAAGTCGAAAAAGATGGCAATCGATATACGGCACGCGTCGGCTTTGTTAAAGGTGAGTACAACCCGACAAAGCCGTCTGATGCATATAAGGCTATCTTTTTGAATTACGGCACACCGCGCCGCACAAAACACGGTCAGGTTAAAGCTCGGCACTTCATTGAGAAAGCTAAGAAAAAGGCAAAATCGAAAATCAAAAAATCACAGCAACAAACGCTCGAAGAGATTTTGGGAGGCTTGAAAAAATGAAGCAAAAACTAATTGATGCTCTCATAAAATGCGGATTTGAAGAAGCCAAAACACTTTTTCTGCAAGGCACAATGAATCCGAACGAGCCATATCCTGAAACATTCGTTACGTTTTGGACGAGCAGCACATCCGACGGCATGCATTTTGAAAATCAAACAATATCGTATGAATGGTCATTCAGCGTGATATTGTACAGTAGTGACGCAAATATCGTAAACACGAAGCCGGAAGAAATCCGCGCTGTTTTAGAAAAAGACGGTTTTATTCCATTAGGCAAAGGGCAAGATGTCCCAAGTGACGAGCCTACCTATACGGGATGGGCGATGGATTTTATAATTCCGGAATATTAAGGAAAGAAGGATGAATATGGAAGACAAAAAATTCGGCTTGCTTCGCGGATTGTCCGAAATCTATATCGACGAAATATCCGACAGTGCAGAAGCTTATACTCCTGCTGGGAAGCCGGAACAGCTTATCCCTGCTGGGGAGCTGAAAATAAAGAAATCGGTTGACAAAACACAAGTGTATTTTGACAACGCACTTTATGCGGAAGTTCGAAAAGAAAACGCTTCTGAAATGGAACTCGTCGGAGCGGCTATCCGTGCGATGTTCAATGCTTGGCTCGAAGGTAAGAGCATAGATACAACGACCGGCGCGATAATGGACGACGGCGAAGCTCATGAAAAGTATTTCGCAATCAGCGGAAAAAAAGATTATACCGACGGAACAAGTGAGTATTTTTGGTTCCTGAAATGCTCATACGGCGGAGCTGAAGAAAGCACCAAGACAAAGAATAACAGCACCGATTCGTCGGGCATGACATTGCCGTTTACGGCGTACAAAACGCAGTTTAAATTCACAAACGGAAATAAAGCGGCAAAAGTTGTAAGAATTGACACTTCGACAACCAAAATTAAAGCTGATGCTTCTTGGACAAAACAGGTTGTAACGCCCGACAACTTGAGCGAAGTAATAGAAAAAGCAACAAGTGTGTAATATTTGAAAGCGGGCGGCGAGAACGCCCGCTTTGCTATTTTAGGAGGAAAAAATCATGGCAAAATATGAGCTTAATATTTATTGCAAAAACAATGAAATTGAAAAAACATATGCGACGGACGCGATACCGTGGGGCTTTTACATAGAAGCCGTTAAGGCTTCAGACGAAATTGAAAATATGGATGTGCGAGAAAAATTCGAAATGATTAACGGTTTCGTGAAACGCATGTTTATAGGGTTGTCTGACGATGAACTTAACAGAGCAAGCGGCGATGACGTTATAAATCTGTTTAATCAGCTCATAAGAAAAGGCAGGTCGATTGTCAGCTCAAAAAACCCGACGGCGGCGGGGAAGTAGCCGCCGCAAAAAGTCCATTCGAGGGACTTATGGAAACAACATTTATTCTTGCCGGCAGCTTCGGCGTTACACCTTTTGAAATTATGAAACAAGATGTTGACGAAGTAATTATGATTATAAATTATTTATCCGAAAGCGGTAAAGCAAGTAAGCAGGAAGATAAGATGTTAAACGATAAAGAACAAGCCAACAGCTTCTGGGCGAGTATTTAAGGGGGAAAATTATGGCAAATGATGAACGCTTGGGCGCGTCATTTAACATTGATGTTACAAATTTAAAAGCCGGACTCGCTCAAGCAAACAGACTGATTCGCGAGAGCAACAGTGAATTTCGTGCTGCCGCCGCCGGGCTTGATGATTGGACGAAAAGCGAAACCGGATTAAATGCAAAAATCAAATCGTTAAATCAAATAACAGAAATTCAGCGTAAAAAGGTTGATGCATTACAGAATGAATACAACAACTTGATTGCAAACGGCTTGGATCCGACGAGCAAGCAGGCTGTTGATTTGCGAACGAAAATAAACAATGAAACGGCTGCTTTGAATAAAAATGAAGTCGAGCTTCGAAAACAGACGACGGCTCTTAATGACTTGGAAAGTGAAACAAAGAAAGCCGGAAATGCAACTGATGAGACAAGCGGAAAATTTTCGAAACTCGGCGAAGTAGCCAAGGGGGCCGCAAAAGTAGCATTAGCGGCAGTCGGAGCTACTGCGGCGGCGGTCGGAGCACTTGTCAAACAAGCAGTTGAAAGTTATGCAGAGTATGAACAGCTTGTCGGAGGCGTTGATACTCTTTTTGGTAGTGCAAGTGCAGAAGTTCAAAAAAAGGCGGACAATGCGTATAAAACAGCGGGAATGTCCGCAAATGAGTACATGGAGACGGTCACAGGGTTCTCCGCAAGCCTGATTCAGTCTCTCGGCGGTGATACCGAGAAAGCCGCAAAGTATGCGGATATGGCAATTACGGACATGTCAGATAATGCTAACAAAATGGGCACGGATATGTCTTTAATTCAGAATGCGTATCAAGGATTCGCCAAGCAGAATTACACAATGCTTGACAACCTCAAACTGGGATATGGCGGCACTAAAGAAGAGATGGAACGACTTCTTGAAGATGCATCGAAGATTAGCGGCATAAAGTATGACATATCCTCTTATGCAGATATTGTGGACGCAATCCACGTCGTCCAAACAGAGATGGGCATAACCGGAACGACCGCGAAAGAAGCGAGCACAACAATTCAAGGTTCAATCTCGTCAATGAAGAGTGCTTGGCAGAATCTCTTAACAGGTCTTGCCGATGAAAACGCGGATCTTGATGTGCTTGTGACGAACATGATTGAAAGCGTCGGAACTGTTGTTGAAAATGTGCTCCCGAAAATTTCGGTTGCGGCAGAAGGAATTGTTTCGTTAATTCAAAATCTTATACCTCAAATTCCGCCGTTAATTGAGCAATTGTTGCCACCGTTGCTTGAGGGCGCACTAAGTCTGATACAAGGTCTTGTTACAATACTTCCGGAGATAACAAGCACAATAACCGGTATGCTCCCGATTGTCTTAACTTCATTAGTCGGAATGACGCCGGAGATATTGACATCGATTTTAACAATAATAACCGAATTGTTAAATGCTATAACCGGCATGCTGCCGACGATTGTTGAATCTATAATGCAGGTCGTGCCTGAACTTATAACTTCTCTTGTCGCTGCAATTCCACAACTTCTTGAAGCGGCAATTCAATTTTTGCTTGCAATTGTAGAAGCTGTCCCGACGATTATAACATCATTAGTTGATGCATTGCCTTTAATCGTTTCAACAATAATATCAACCTTGTTATCGAATTTGCCAATGCTGCAAAATGCTGCTTTTCAGCTGTTTTTCGGCATAATAAAGGCGATTCCCGAAATAATTGTTGCACTCAGTAAAGAAGTGCCAAACATAATCAAAGGAATTACCGACGGGCTTGTAAAAGGCATTCCCGAGCTTATGAAAACAGGCGGAAATATGCTGAAAGGCATGCTTGAGGGATTGCTTGACATGACCGCGATAGGAAATGCGGTTAAAAAGTTGTTCAACGGCATTGTCGGCGGTCTTAAAGAGAAATTCGGCATTCACTCTCCGTCAAAGGTTATTGAAGAAGAAATCAGCAAAAATCTTGTGCTCGCCGTCGGTACTGGGTTCGAAAAATACATCGGAGCGGTAAATGGAAAAATAAGCGAATTATTGTCAAATGTTATGGAAAACGCTATCGGCAAAAATCTTGCGCTCGGCATTGGTTCTGGTTTCAAAAAAAACATCGGAGCGGTAAATAGAGAGATAGGCGAATCATTGAATTCCGAGGATGCAAGTGTCAACATAAATGCGAATGGTGCAAAAAGCGGCGGCGGACTGACAGTATATCAGACTAATAATTATAAACAGGCTTACACAAGCCCTGTTGAAAAATACAAATCAAAGCAACAGCTTTATGCTGCGGCAAGGCTTATCAAGGCGGGTGCGATATAATGCTAAAATTAGATTTTATCTCCAAAACAGGCGAAACAATGCCGCTTGTTAACAATCCCCTCTTCGTCGTAACAAACATCGACGGAATGACCACTGCCGACACCAATATTTCAAGCTCAGCTATCGGCGGAGTGGACGGCGACACGGTTAACAATATACAAGCTAATCCGCGCCCGATTGTTATTGATTTGCAAATCCGAGACAGCGTTGACGTCGAAAATGCAAAGCGTGAAATATTAAAAGTTGTAAAATTAAAGCAGCAAGGCGAGCTTATGTGGACGCAAAACAACCGCACTGTTGTTATAAACGGCATAGTCGAATCAATTGAAATGCCACGATGGACGAAAACTGCGGTTATGCAAATAACATTGCATTGTGAGCAGCCATTTTGGGAAGATTTTGAAGAGGCAATCAGAGAAATAAGCGAATCTCTTGATTTGCATTACTTCACGGACAGCCCCGCTGATATGTTATTTTTCCCTGAAACGGGAATACCGCTCGGCGAATATGACACGATTCGCACAAAATCTTTCCGAAATCACGGTGATGTTACCGTAGGACTTGAAATTCGCATTTTTGCTCACAATACTGTCACGAATCCGATTATATACGACGAATACGGCGGCTTCTTCGGTGTAGGCTATGTGGGAAACCCGTTTACGCTAAACTCCGGCGAAGAAGTTATAATCACTACACACAAAAAGAACAAAAAAGTCATGTATAAAGGCTCAAATCTTTACGAAAAAATAAAGCCGCGCTCCACTTGGCTCCAGCTTCTGCCGGGTGATAACACATTCACGATAAACAGCGACGATGACAACAATGAAAATATGTCTTTTTCGCTTATATATAAGCAGAGGTACATATAATGATTGAATATGTAGAAATACGCGGAGCGGATACGAGGATAATCGGCATCATAGATACAGCGTCGGCTATAATATGGCATTCCGTTTATTTTGGAGTAGGCGATTTTGAAATTCACACGGCGGCAACATCCGATTATATTGATTTGTTAAAAATCGGGCGATATATAACACGGCCGGACGATGATGAAGTCGGAATCATTGAAAAAATCGAAATAACCGAAAGCGCGGAAGACGGCGCCACTCTCACGGCAAGCGGTCGTTTCGCAAAATCTCTTCTCGAACGGCGGTTGATTTACAACTTGAGCGGGACAACGAATACCGCAACAATATTGCGCGGCAACGTAGAAAAAGCCGTCAGGAAAGTTGTTGAAGCAAATGCAATTCGATGTGAATTTGACGACAAACGGAATATGTCAATATTAGAATTAAACAGCGCAAAAGGCTTTCCTCAGGTGATTGTTAGCGAGGACGGCAAAACTGCCGAAAAACAAGTGTCGTACGGGAATTTACTTACCTACACCGACGGTGTGCTTGAAGAATATGGATTGTCTGCAAAATGCCTTTTAAGCGGCGAAAAATTCTTATACACCATATATGCCGGCATCGACCGTTCAATCAACAACACCGCCGGAAATGTTCCGCTTATCTTCAGTAAAGAATACGACAACCTGACCACAAGTGATTACGTTTACAATATAAGTACCGAAAAGAATGTAGCGTTGATCGGTGGCGAGGGTGAGGGCTTAGAGCGTTTTTATTCGTTGATAGGCGGTAATAACGCCGGGCTTAATCGCCGTGAAGTGTTTATAGACGCTTCGTCGATAAACAAAACATACAAAGACGAAAACGATGTTGAACAAGCTTACACCGTAGAAGAATACAAGACGCTGCTCGATGCCAAAGGCAAACAGGATTTAGCACCGCTTGTTGTAACCGAAACGTTTGAGGGAACGGTCGACACGACAAACGGAAATTATTCATACAAAAATGATTTCGAACTCGGCGATATCGTCACGGTGCAAAGCAACGACATAAACGTATATGTGAATTCGCGTATTTGTGAAATTCTTGAAAATCAAGATAGCAGCGGATATTCTGCTGAAATTAAATTCGAATAAGAGAGGTTTTTAAAATGCAAAAATCGGGTTTTTTTAACGCATTGTTGACGAACGGAGAATATGACCGTAAATATAACGCCAATGATTATTGCGAAAATTTAGCCGTTATAATTAACAATGGCGTGTTACGTAGCCCAAATGACGATTTAAAAGTAACTGCGGATGGTATGGTCGTAACCGTCGGCGTCGGGCGTGCTTGGATTGACGGTCACTATTATTACAACGATACATCATACTCTTTCGCGGCAGTTACAGCACCGGCAGGCGGCACACGTTATGACCGTGTTTTTCTAAGATTGAATAAGAATTTATCAGCTCGCAGCATATCGCTTGTCTACGAGCAAGGAATCGCTGGCAATAGCCCGACAAAGCCTGCCCCGGTTCGCGACAACAACGTTTACGATCTTGTTCTTGCCGATATATACGTCGGCACAAATGCAACAAGTCTTTCAGTTAAAGATACTCGAAGTGATGCACAGCTGTGCGGCTGGGTGTATTCAACTTCCGGGGACAACTCGTTTTTTAAAAGTCTTGACAGAGCATTTAACGATTGGTTTGAATCGACAAAAAACACGCTGTCAAGCGTGACACTCTTTAAACGTTATAATTGGCGCGCAGTGATTGAAGCTGAAACAAACACAGTTTCGTTTGACATTCCCCAATATGATGTCGAAACAACATTCATTGAAGTATATACAAATGGCGTGCTTGACACCGAAGGCGTTGACTACACGCTTGAAAACAGTGTAATAACGTTTAGCGACTTGCCGCTTACGGCCGGTACAGAGGTGGAAGTTAAATGCTACAAGTCAATCGACGGTACGGGAATTCTAAGCGTGGCTGATGAAATAACCGCTTTGCAAAATGCCGTTGCGAAATTAAATGCCGCTGACGAATGCGTATATAAATGCAACGGAGCCGATGACAACGTGAAGCTTTCAGAACTTGCGCAAGAGTGGTTGAGCGACGATTTAGATTATAGCTCGAAAACAATAAAGATATATGGAACATTTGGCGCGACTGCTGCCTGCGCAGGCGCAGGCACGGCGGCCAATCCGTATAAATGGTTTAATTTCGGACTTGCTGAAAGCGTAAAGAGGCGTATAACTTTTGACTTTTCAACCTGCTCGCAAATAACGCTGCCGATAACAGCCGGCACATCAAATGTTGTTTTTTCCGGCTCAGATGTGCACGTTATCGGCGCAAATGTAATCGCGACACAAACGTCAACGAATACGACTATAAAAATGTTCGATTCAAACAGCGGCTCTGTATCTGCTGAGGATTGCCGGTTCTGGATAACAGCTTACAGCGGAAGCTTTATATCACAAACGGGTAATTTCACAAACTGCCGCGCCAGCGTGGCGAATGCATCGGGCGATTCGTACTGTTTTCAGCCGGCAACGGCAAGTTTGCTCAAAATTAACGGCGGCGAGTACTACGGATACACCGGTGGAAGCGCCCACAAGAGTGCCGTAATCGGGCAAACAACAGGAAATGCCGTTTCTGTTTTGAATGGCGTTAACGCGCCCACAGTAGCACGTTCCGGATATTACCAAACGCATGCAATTTTTCAGGACACAAACGGCGGACGCCTTAATTGTTCAGATTTAATCAGCGAACTCGCAGTATCGGTTGCATCGAACATAAGCGATGTTCGCGGGACGATTGCAAAAAGCAAACCGGGAACTATTTAAATTAAACATTGCTGACCTGCCATGTGTAGGTTGAGCGGAGAAAACGCCGACATTTATTTGTCGGCGTTTTTGTTTAAAAAAACTTTATTTTACAAAAAAATTTTGAAAAAAGCCATTGACATAATCGTACGTCTATGTTATAATATAGTCACAGTTAAGGAAGATAACAAATCCAAAACAGAAGGACAAAGAAAAATGAAAGTTTATATCAAAGAATGGTTTTTTAATAAAAATTGGTGTTCGATTATTAGAAACTATATGCTGAACGAACGCGCTGTTTACGTTATCGGCGAAACTGAAAAAGCATACAAAGTCGAGGGCGGCTTCACAACTCAGGACGGCGAACGTGAAAACACTTTTGATTTTTGGGTTCCGAAATCTTGCACAATGACTGAGGAAGAATACGCCGCCGAACAAAAGGCATTTGCCGAAAGGCAAGAAGAAATTGAAAAACACTTCAAAGAAGGCTGCGAAGCTTACGAAGCGTTGCTCAAGTTTGCAAAAGAAAACAATGTAAAAGGCGTTCGCAAAGGAATGAAAAAAGAAACTATATTAAACAAAATTCACGATGCAGGGCTTGAGTACAACGCTTGAGTTTGCTTTTAAAAAAATAAAGAAAGGTGATATTAAATGGACAAACGAAAAATGACACCGCAAGAACGGTACGCGGAGAAGTACCGCCGACAATACAAGATGGATTGTATAACGAGGACGGAACAAGATATAATCCAAAAGCTCGACAGTGTACCAAATAAAGCTGGTTATATCAAGCAGCTTATCCGAGCAGATATTGCGGCAAATAAAGGAAAGGAGTAAAACATTATGAAAATTTACACAGCAGATAAGGAAACGGGCACATTCATAGATGAATGTAAGGATATACAAGAAGCAAAAAAATTGATACAACAATACGAAGAAGAAGACAGAAAAGAAAACATTTATACAGCCGATTTTTACGATATAGTCAACGAATTTCACGAGACGATAAAACAATAAATTACAACAAATAAAGAAAAGGAGTTAACAAAATGAAATATTATGAAGTTGCGGAAATAACCTTAAATCTCAATTCTAAAGGGTACGAAATGGGAGACGAGGAGAGCTCGTATATGGGCCCGGATTACAAAAAAGCCATTTGTGCGTGCGATGAGGCTTTAAGTAATTGGGATCGTCTTGATTACAGGGATAAGAAGGAAAACGCAATAGAAGGCAGGATATACGAAATCCCCGATGATACAGATATAAACGATGAAGATGAAATAATCAACGCTATATGTGACGCATGCGGATATGACACGTTTTTTTCACATTATCCGGAAGACGATTTTAAAAAAAGCCAAGAAAAAATAAACGCTCTTATAAATGCGTGAAAATTAAATCACAAATAACAAACCCCACCGTTGACACTTGCCGCGGTGGGGTTTTAATTACAAAAAATAATAAAAAAGCCTTGACATAATCGTACGACTATGTTATAATATAATCACAGTTAAGGAGGTGATAAGAATGAAAAAGCAAAATCAAAAGCCTACCGCCTTTGAAATTGCATATCTTGTTATCGAAGCAATCGTTGCAATCGCTACTTTGATAACGGCAATCAAATGGTGGTAGGCTACATAGAGGGGCTTTTGCCCCTCCCCCTTGCGGGAGTATATATAATATAACACATAGAAAGGAGTTTTACAAGTGTTCAATAAAAACTTTTGGCTGATTACTCTTTGCGCATTGCTTATAATTTCGATATATACCGGGCTTAATATATTTTCGAGAATTGCACTCGGTGCAAACGGCTTGATTATATTAGCCGATGTAATTATAAGTGTTCGCAGATTGGCAAAAGAGAAAAAGTGCAAAGAGAGCGATTAAAAACTCTCAGCACATCGCAAGCTTTGACTTGCATTTGACTTGCATTTTTTCTTTTAAATAGCCGCAAATGGCACAAAATAGCGCAAAAACGGGTGACATTTTGATAATTAAAAAACGCCGAAAACCCTTGATACACAAGGCTTTTCAGCGTTTTTTGTTGCCGTTTTCAAAAACGGCGTTTTGGAGCGGGTGATGGGAATCGAACCCACACAGCCAGCTTGGAAGGCTGGAATTCTAACCATTGAACTACACCCGCAAACAACATTCAGTATTTTAGCAAACAAAATGCAAAAAGTCAATATAAAACTCTAAATTTATGTTTTCACATATTTATTTTGGACTCGTTTTATGTTATACTGCTAAACGAAGAGCTATGCTAAAGCTATATTTTATACACAGGAGATCAGACTATGCAGGTTACAAGACAGATTACAAATGACATCACATATGTCGGTGTGAGCGACAGACGTCTTTCGCTGTTTGAAAATATTTTCCCCATACCGCGCGGTGTTTCATACAATTCTTACATTATAAATGATGAAAAAACGGCACTTATAGATGCCGTGGATTATGATTCGAGTCGTGTTTTCGTTGAGAACGTGAAGGCTGCGCTTAACGGTAAAACGCTTGATTATATTGTTGTGAATCATATGGAACCGGATCATGCAGGCAGTTTAAGGCTGATTTGCGACCTCTATCCCGACGCGGCTTTAGTCGCAACCAAAAAGGCTGTCGATATGATGGCGCAGTTTTTCGGTGATGAGCTTAAAAATGAGAAAATAGTCGTAAAAGAGGGCGATACCGTGTCCCTCGGTAAACATGAGCTGTCGTTTTATACGGCACCTATGGTTCATTGGCCTGAGGTTATGGTGACGTATGAAAGCTTTGAAAAGGTCCTTTTCAGCGCGGACGCATTCGGTACATTCGGCGCGCTGAACGGCAACATATTCAACGACGAATACGATATTGACCGTGATTGGCTTCCGGATTATCGCAGATACTATACAAATATTTGCGGCAAATACGGTATGCAGGTACAGTCGCTTCTCAAAAAAGCTTTGACGCTCGATATTCAGATGATATGCCCTTTGCACGGACCGGTTTGGCGCTCAAATCTTGTTTATATCATAAATAAATATGATATTTGGAGTAAATATGAGGCTGAGGGCAATTCCGTTATGATAGCGTATGCGTCGATTTACGGCAATACCGAAAATGCCGCATATTATCTTGCAAATGAATTGTCAAAGCTCGGTGTTAAGGATATCGCCATGTATGACGTCTCTTCAACCGACGTGTCTTATCTCATTTCAGAGACCTTCCGCTGCAGTCACATAGTGTTGATGTCGGCTACATACAATCTTGAGATTTATCCCAAGATGGACGATTATATTTCGGATATGAAACGCCTTAACGTTTCAAATAAAACGTTTGCGATAATTGATAACGGAACATGGGCACCCACCGCCGGCAAAAAAATGCGCGAGGCTGTAGAAACGCTTAAAAGCTGTAAAGTCTGCGAAAATACGACTACGGTGAAATCTGCGGTTAAAGGCAGCAATGCAGCAGCCCTTGCAGCCTTGGCGAAGGAAATTGCGGCAGAAATACAAGGCTGATAAAATGTACTTGACATACCGCTTGGCAATCTGATATAATTCATATGTAAACGACCTGCTCGGACAGTCGAGCAGGAAGTTTTTGCACCAAACAGTTAGCATATGCTAACCGACTTGAAGCGTAGAATTATTAAATCGGTGCCATATGGGGAGCTTAAATTTCCTTGACGGTGCCGCAATAAATCCGCTGCATAGAGCGGATTTTAAAAAGCTCTTGCAGTTAGCAACCGCTAACCCAACGGTTCAAGTTGCAGTTTTAGACATAAGAGAGGAGTGACCGATTTTGTCCGAAGAAACGGTTATTAACTGCTGTTCGCCATGCCTTGCCGGTCTTAAAACCGGAAATCTGTTTTCCTGCAAGGTTGACGATAAAAACGACTTGCTTCGCTCGGTTCGCGAGCTGAATCGGCGGCTTGTTCCTCGCGGGCTTCGCATTATGCCGGTTAAAATCACAAAAACAAGGGCGCTGATATATCTTTACAGACCCGACAGGCTCGAAAAAGACCTTGCCGACAAAACTGCTGCCGAGCTGCTGTCGGAGAGGGCTTACCCCGTGGGCTGTACCGAAAGATGTGTGGCGGAGCTCATAAGACGTGTCAGGCACGAAGAGGATTTTCCGCACGAAATAGGACTCTTTCTGGGTTATCCGTCTGAGGATGTCAGCGGTTTCATAAAGCACGGCGCAAAAAATTCAAAATGCGTCGGCACTTGGAAGGTTTACGGTGACGAAGCGGAGGCACAGAAAAAATTCAAGCTTTATAAAAAATGCACAAGAGTGTATAAAGACGCTTACAAAAAGCACAATTCATTTGAACGCCTTGTTGTGAGCAGTCATAATAAATAATCTGAAAGGATATGATAAAATGAGTAAGGTAGCAGTAGTATATTGGAGCGGAACGGGAAATACCGAGGCAATGGCTTCGGCCGTGGTTGACGGTGTTCGCGAGAGCGGCGCTGAGGCAGAGCTTTTTACGGCTTCCGAGTTTGATGCGTCAATGCTCTCCTCTTTTGACGCTGTGGCGTTCGGATGTCCGTCAATGGGCAGCGAACAGCTTGAGGACAGCGAGTTCGAGCCTATGTTTAATTCGTGCGAGGGTGATCTCGGAGGCAAAAAAATTGCGCTCTTCGGCTCCTACGGGTGGGGCGACGGCGAATGGATGAGAAGCTGGGAGGAGACTTGCACAGCAGACGGTGCAGTGCTTGTGACAGAGTCGGTGATATGCAACGACGCTCCCTCCGATGATGCAATCGCAGAGTGCAAGGCGCTCGGTGCGGCTCTTGCAGCCGTCTGATAATGAAATAAGCCGATTTTTATCGGGTTATTATAAAGCGTTGTCGCCGAAAAATGAAGCTCCGAGGCTTGTTTAAGTAAAAAACCGCAAAGTTAAGGCTGAGCGTTCATAAGGAAGTATTGGTTTCTCGCATAAAAATCTCTTATGCTTTTGTCAAAAAGCCTCGCAAGGCGACAGCCTTGCTTCATTTCTTGACTTCGGCATAAAAAATTTTTATAGCTATGAAACTGCGGAGCACTTCAAAATTATATATTTTTGATACAAGATAATGCATCCCTCAGATAAGTTTGGGCTTATCTGAGGGGTTATGCAAAAAGATGTTATTTTGAAGCAATACTGACTTATAAGCACTCAGCCAAAGCTTTACGGTCTTTGCTCAGCCTCTTCGGCGACAATTGATAAAAATAAGACCCACTGTGAATCTTCCTCCTTGAATTTTTTTCACAGCGGGTCTTTTTTTATTAGATTTTGAAGTAATCTACCGCATTTATAAACATACGGTTATCTTTGTTGCCGTCAACGTTTTTATATACGTTATCGGAGAAGCGTTCGGAATGACCCATCTTACCGAATACTCTTCCGTCCGGCGAGGTTATGCCCTCGACCGCCTCAAAGGAGCCGTTCGGATTGTACCTGATGTTCATGGTGGGCTTTCCGTTTTCGTCAACGTACTGCGTTGCAATCTGACCGTTTTCCGCAAGTGAGCGGAAAAGCTCTTTCGGGCAAACAAACCTGCCTTCGCCGTGAGAAATCGCAACAGTATGTATATCGCCTACATTTGAGGACGACAGCCACGGAGACTTGTTTGAGGCAACTCTCGTGTTGACAAGTCTTGACTGATGTCTGCCTATGGTGTTAAAGGTAAGCGTCGGTGTGTCGGCACTCGGCTCTATGATTTCACCGTAGGGGACAAGACCGAGTTTTATAAGTGCCTGGAAGCCGTTGCAGATACCGGCCATAAGTCCGTCACGTTCTTTTAACAGTGCGTGGACCTTTTCTTTTATGACGGGATTGCGGAAGAATGCGGTTATAAATTTACCGCTGCCGTCCGGCTCGTCGCCGCCGGAGAAGCCGCCGGGAATGAATATTATCTGCGAAGCTTCAATTTTTTCGGCGAAAACATTTACGCTCTCGGTTACGTCAGATGCAGAAAGGTTTTTGATTACCATAACTTCGGGATCTGCGCCGGCGTTAATAAACGCCCTTGTTGTATCGTATTCGCAGTTCGTTCCGGGGAATACGGGAATCAAAACCTTGGGCTTTTTGATGCCGATTTTGGGCGAAATGCGCGTTTTTGCCGTAAAGCTGTATGCATTTACAGCCTTTTCGGGAGTCTTTATGTTGCAGGCAAATACGGGTTCAAGCTTGTTCTCGTATACTTTTTGGATTTCGTTGAGGTCGATTTTTTCAATGCCTATCTTTACGGAATAATCCATGGTCGTTTCGCCGAGGAGAACCGCGTCGTCAAGCTCACAGGCGGCTTCTATAACAAATGAACCGTAGTTGTAATCATATATCTTGTCCGCCGGGAATCTCTTGTCAAAAGCAAAGCCTATTTTGTTTCCGAAGCAGGCCTTCATAACGCCCTCGGCAATTCCGCCGTAAGACGGAGTAAATACGGCGAGAGCCTTTTTCTCCTTAATGAGCTTTTCAACTCTTGCAAATACCGCTTTAAGGCTCTCTGTGTCAAATGTGCCGTCGGAATTTTTCTTCGGCTCTATGTAGTAGACCTTAGAGCATGGGAGCTTCCACTCGGGCGACATAACATCGTCGCTTGAACCGACGGAAACCGCAAATGAAACGAGAGTAGGAGGAACGTCAATATCCTCGAATGTGCCGCTCATGGAATCCTTGCCGCCTATTGACGCTATTCCGAGCTCAAGCTGAGCCGTAAGTGCGCCGAGAAGTGCCGCGGTGGGCTGACCCCAACGCTTGCTGTCGCTTGTCATTCTCTCAAAATATTCCTGGAATGTGAGGTAGCAGTTTTCCGTGTTTCCGCCCGTGGCTATAAGCTTTGATACGGACTCCACAACCGCAAGGTATGCGCCGAGATACTGATTTTTCTCGGTGATAAATGGGTTGTAGCCCCAAGCCATAACCGAGCAGGTCTTTGTGTCCTTATTAAGAACGGGAATTTTAGCCGCCATGCCTTGAGCCGGCGTCATCTGATATTTTCCGCCGAAGGGCATAAGCACGGTATTTGCGCCTATTGTTGAGTCAAAACGCTCCGAGAGTCCGCGCTTTGAGCAAATATTAAGGTCATCGGCGAGATTCAAGAATTTTTCACCGTTGGTTTTACCCTCAACGCTTTTAACTATGGGCTGAGGATTTGTAACGGTTACAAGAGTGTGCTTTTCGGCACCGTTTGAATTTAAGAATTCACGGGAAATATCGACTATCTTTTTGCCGTTCCATTCCATTGTAAGGCGGTTTGTATCGGTAACCTCGGCAACAGCGGTGGCTTCGAGGTTTTCCGTTTTGGCAAGCTCCAAGAACTTTTCCGCATCCTCTTTTGCAACTACAACGGCCATTCTCTCCTGCGATTCGGAAATTGCAAGCTCTGTGCCGTCAAGACCTTCGTATTTCTTGGGGACTTTATTCAAATCAATGTGTAAGCCGTCGGCAAGCTCGCCTATGGCTACCGATACGCCGCCGGCACCGAAGTCGTTACATCTTTTTATGAGCTTTGTAACTTCGCTGTTTCTGAAAAGTCTCTGCAATTTTCGCTCTTCCGGAGCGTTACCCTTTTGAACCTCGGCACCGCAATGCTCGAGTGACGAGAGCTTATGCGATTTTGAAGAACCTGTCGCACCGCCGCAGCCGTCACGGCCGGTTCTGCCGCCGAGTAAGATGATTATGTCACCGGGAACAGGCTCTTCACGGCGAACATTTTTTGCGGGAACGGCACCTACAACGGCACCTATTTCAAGACGCTTTGCAACATATCCGGGGTGGTAGATTTCGTCTACCGAGCCGGTCGCAAGCCCTATCTGGTTGCCGTATGAGCTGTATCCTGCCGCAGCTGTGGTTACGAGCTTTCTCTGCGGCAGCTTACCGGGCATGGTTTCGCTTACGGGCTTTAACGGGTCTGCCGCACCGGTAACACGCATTGCCTGATAAACATATCCTCTGCCCGACAGCGGGTCGCGGATAGCTCCGCCTATGCAGGTTGCCGCACCGCCGAACGGCTCGATTTCCGTCGGGTGGTTGTGTGTTTCGTTTTTAAATAAGAAGAGCCAATCTTCGTCTTCGCCGTCTACGTCAACCTTTATTTTTACGGTGCAGGCATTGATTTCATCCGATTCATCAAGATTTTTGAGCTGACCCGTGTGTTTTAAATAACGCGCTCCGATAGTCGCCAAATCCATAAGGTTTTGCGGCTTTGTTCTGCCGAGCTCCTTGCGTATGGAAACATATCTGTCGTATGCCTTTTGTATGGTTTTGTCCTCTGTTTTTACGCCGTCTATCGTCGTGAGAAACGTGGTATGGCGGCAATGGTCCGACCAGTATGTATCAATCATTCTGATTTCCGTTATAGTCGGGTCGCGATGCTCGCCTTTAAAGTATTTGCGGCAAAATTCAATATCCGCAAGGTCCATTGCAAGAGCATATTTGTCTATAAATGCCTTGAGCTCATCTTCGTTAAGCTCCGTAAATCCCGTAAGAGTTTCAACGCTTGTCGGAATGATGTAGTTGACACTCAGCGTATCGGGCTTTTCAAGAGAAGCCTCACGGCTCTCTACGGGGTTTATTACATACTTTTTGATAGCCTCAAGCTGTGCCGGAGCAAGCTTGCCGAAAAGCATATATACTTTCGCGGTACGAACGGTCGGCTTGTCCCCCTCCGAAACTATCTGAATACACTGAGCACAGGAGTCCGCCCTCTGGTCAAACTGACCCGGCAGATATTCAACTGCAAATACCGTGGCGTCGGTCTGAGGCAGGCGAGCGTAGGTGTTGTCAAGCTGCGGCTCTGAGAAAACGGTTTTTTCACAGCGCTCGAAAAGCTCTTCGCTGATGTTTTCCACATCGTATCTGTTGAAAATACGAAGCTCTTCAAGCGAGTCTATCATAAGCAGTGAGCGTATATCCGATAAAAGCGATGCAGCCTCGTCTGCAAATTGTTTTTTCTTTTCAACGTAAATTCTGTATACCATTTCGTCACTTCCTGTTTATTTTTTCAGTGCGGCAAGCGCACGCGCACCGATGTCTTTTCTGTAAAAGGCGTCCTTAAATTTAATCTGCTCGGTTGCTTTGTAAGCGGTAGAGAGAGCAGCGTTAAGGTCTTTTCCCGTTGCCGTAACTCCGAGGACTCTGCCGCCGGAGGTCACGATTTTGCCATCCTTTTCGGCAGTGCCGGCATGGAATACCGTGACGTTTTCCGTGTTTTCGCTGTCGCCGAAGTCTATTTCATAGCCCTTGCCGTAAGACAGCGGATAACCGCCGGACGCGATAACCACGCACGCCGCACTTTCGTCCTTGAACTCAACATTTAAAAACGAGAGCGTTTCATCGTGAACCGCACGCATAATTGTGAGAAGGTCGGTTTTGAGAAGCGGCAAAACAACCTGAGTTTCGGGATCGCCGAAGCGGCAGTTGTATTCTATAACCTTAGGACCCTTTGGTGTCAGCATGAGACCGAAGTAAAGGCAGCCCTTAAAGGTCCTGTTTTCGTTGTTCATAGCCTTAACTGTGGGCAGGAATATCTTTTCGGCACATTCCTTTGCGATTTCGGCCGTGTAGTAGGGGTTCGGCGCAACCGTTCCCATTCCGCCTGTATTGAGTCCCTTGTCGCCGTCAAGAGCACGCTTGTGGTCCATGGACGAAACCATGGGAACTACGGTTTTTCCGTCGGTGAAAGAGAGAACGGAAACCTCGGGACCCGTTAAAAATTCCTCGATAACGACATTGTTGCCGCTATCACCGAACTTTTTATCCTCCATTATTGTTTTTACGGCGTCCTCTGCCTGCTCCTCGGATTCGGCTATTATAACACCTTTTCCGAGGGCAAGACCGTCCGCCTTAATAACGGTCGGATATTCATTTTTTTCTTTTATGTAAGAGAGCGCTTCTTCGGGATCCGAAAAAACTTCATAGCCCGCTGTCGGGATACCGTATTTTTTCATAAGATTTTTTGAGAAAACCTTGCTCCCCTCGATTATGGCCGCTTTTTTAGACGGACCGAAGCACGGTATTCCCTTGCTTTCGAGAATATCCACCAATCCTAATACGAGCGGGTCATCAGGAGCCACTACGCAGAAATCAATGTTCATTTTAACGGCAAAATCCGTAATGCCGTCTAAATCCGTGGCACTGATGTTAACGCATTCCGCGTCTTTTGCAATGCCGCCGTTTCCGGGGCACGCAAAAATCTCGGTGACCTCCGGATTTTCCTTCAGCTTTTTAATTATGGCGTGTTCTCTTCCGCCCGCGCCGACTACAAGTATTTTCATTTTAGAAACCTCTTATTGTTTTATCAGTGATGGAAAAGACGTATTCCTGTGAACGCCATGGTAATGCCGTGCTTGTTGCAGCAGTCAATTACGATGTCGTCACGTATGGAGCCGCCCGGTTCAACTATATACGAAACACCGCTTCTTCTTGCACGCTCTATGTTGTCGTCAAACGGGAAAAACGCGTCCGAGCCGAGCGATACATCGTGAAACTGTGCGAGCCAAGCCTTTTTTTCTTCCTTTGTGAGGGGTTCGGGGCGAGTGTTAAAGGTGTTCTGCCAAACATCATCGCCGATTACGTCCTCATAGTCGTCGGAGATGTATACATCAATGGCGTTATCTCTGTTGGGTCTGCCGATGGACTTTATAAAGTCGAGAGCGAGAACCTTAGGATGCTGTCTTAAATGCCAATTGTCGGCTTTGCTGCCGGCTAAGCGTGTGCAGTGAATTCTTGACTGCTGACCGGCGCCCACGCCTATGGTCTGACCGTCTTTTGCATAGCATACGGAGTTGGACTGTGTGTATTTGAGCGTGATAAGCGAAATTATAAGGTCGCGCTTTGCACTTTCGGGAAGCTCCTTACTTTCGGTGACTATGTTTAAAAGTGAGCTTTCGTCAATTTTTAATTCGTTTCTGCCCTGCTCAAATGTAACGCCGTAAACGTCCTTATGTTCTATCGGAGCGGGCTTGTATTCGGGGTCTATTTCAACTATATTATAATTTCCCTTTTTTTTGGATTTGAGTATTTCAAGAGCCTCTTTTTCGTATCCGGGAGCAATTATACCGTCGGAAACCTCATGCTTTATAAGCAGTGCCGTGGGAACGTCACATATGTCTGAGAGCGCTATCCAATCGCCGAAGGACGACATTCTGTCTGTGCCCCTTGCTCTTGCATAAGCTGATGCGAGAGGGGAGAGAACCGCATCGTCGTCAACCCAGTAAATTTTTCTGAGCGTATCGGAGAGCGGCAAGCCGACAGCCGCGCCTGCAGGGCTGACATGCTTAAAGGACGCAGCCGCAGGAAGACCGATGGCGGATTCCAATTCTTTTACAAGCTGATAGCTGTTCAGCGCGTCGAGGAAGTTAATATAGCCGGGTCTGCCGTTTAAAACGGTAACCGGTAAGTTTCTGCCGTCCGCCATAAAAATTTTAGACGGCTTTTGGTTTGGGTTACAGCCGTATTTAAGTTCGATCTCTTTCATTTCAGACCTCCGTAAAGTCACTTCTTAATTGTTTTTGTTGATGATTCTTTGGGTGTATTCGTTTGTTTCAATGTCAATAAATCTTACGAAAAGCGAAACCTTATTGTCCTCGTTGAGATTTTCCCAGATAAGCTTTGTAAGAGTATCAATATCCGTGTCGGGAAGCTCAAGCGTTTTCGGCTCACCTTCAAAGCTCGGAAGGGGATTTCCGTCGCATTTATAAGTGTGGATAAATTTTGCTTTACCGCAGAGTGGATTTTGATACGCATAGGTGTATCTCTGACAAGAGCTGCCGTCGCCGTCTGCCGATTTAAGGATTGACATGGCGTAGTTCATTTCGCCGTTGTCTATGTGGATAATGCCCGATATTCTCGGCGTGAAATTAGGAGCGTCATCCTCAAACTCTCTTGTGCGAAGCGACTGCTCAAAGGTCATCTGCTTGTCCATAAGCTCATAAATTGTATCGGTCTGGTCGCCGTTTGTAACAATAGTTTTGTTACCGAGAACTCTTACGGGAGCGTAGATGATAAGGTGGGGGTCAACCATCTTGGACTCGTCAAAAGCCTGAGTGCGAATACCTTCGCCGTCCTCAACGAACACACGGTTCCTGCTGTTTTCGCTTCTGCCCATAATGAAATAAGCCGTAACAGCCTTTTTGCCGTCCGCGCTCTTTCCTATCATAATTCCCCTACCGTGATATGCGAGAGAATTAAGCTCTTCCTTAATAGATTTTATCTCCATGAAGCATTATCCTTTCAAAATTTATTAAAATGAACCGAGATAACATTCGGTAATATAATTTTGTGAAACCTTGTCGCCCAAAGCTTTTTTGAGAACCGAGAGCATATCCGAGTTAGGTTCAACCGCCGTTACGCTCCACGGCTTTTTGAGCAGCGCAGATGTGAAAATGCCTGTGCCTGCGCCTATATCCGCCACGGCTTCGGCGTTAGTCATATCGTAAAGCCAATCAATAAGCTTTTCGGGATACGACGGACGATACTTTGAATAAAGCTCCGCCTTACCCGTGAATTTGTTCTCATTCATTGCAGTATGTCCTGCCGTTTTCGATTTTTACTTTACCTGAGCACATAAGCTCGACCGATTCGGGGAGAATTTTCCACTCCGCCTGCTCCATAACGCGTTTTTGAAGTATCTCGGGAGTGTCGTTTTCCTCGATATAAACCGCCTTTTGCATAATAATCGGTCCGCCGTCGGGAATCTCGTTTACTATATGCACCGTAGCGCCCGTAACCTTAACACCCTTTTTCAGAGCTGCTTCGTGAACATGAAGCCCGTAGAAGCCCTCACCGCAAAACGACGGTATAAGCGACGGGTGAATGTTTATGATTCGGTTTTCGTACTTTTTTGTGAACTCATTTGAGAGTATTGACATAAAGCCCGCAAGAACAATTAACTGAATATCGTTTTCTTCGAGATTTTTTAAAATCTCTTCTTCAAATTTTTCCTGGCTTCCGAGCTCTTTTTTTGAGCATACAACGGATTTTATACCGTGATTTTCGGCTCTTTTGAGCGCGTATGCAGTCCTTGAGGAGGACACCATCAAAACTATCTCGCCATGCGGTATCTTACCGTTTTCCTGAGCGTTTATAAGAGCCTCAAAATTTGTTCCGCCGCCGGAAACAAAGACGGCTATTTTTGTCTTCAGCATATTTTAACACCGTCTTCGCCGCTTGCGGTTTCACCTATGATATATGCATCTGTGCCGCTTTCGCGAAGGATTCTTACGGCCCTGTCGGCGTCCTCGGGGGCAACTGTTATGCTCATTCCCACGCCCATATTAAAGGTGTTGAACATATCCCTTTCCGGAATGTTGCCGGTTTTTTCGATAATATCGAATACGGGGAGTATTTTAAGAGCCTTTTTCTCGATAACAGCGGTTATGCCTTCCGGCAGGCTTCTTGGAATATTCTCATAAAAGCCGCCGCCGGTTATGTGCGATACAGCCTTAATTTTAACTTCCTTTGCGAGCGCAAGCACGGGCTTTACATATATCTCGGTGGGAGTTAAAAGAGCCTCGCCTATGGTCGAGCCGAGCTCGTCATACGTCTTATCTATACCGCCCTTGTCAAAATCGAATACCTTTCTGACAAGCGAAAATCCGTTTGAATGTACGCCGCTTGAGGGCAGGGCGATTATAACGTCGCCGGCCTTTACCGATTTGTTGTCAAATACATCGGGCTTGTTAACTATGCCTACCGTGAATCCGGCAAGGTCGTAGTCGTCCTCGGGCATCATACCGGGATGCTCGGCTGTTTCACCGCCTATGAGAGCACAGCCGGCTCTGACGCAGCCTTCTGCAACGCCCGATACTATTGATGCTATCTTTTCGGGATAGTTTTTTCCGCAAGCGATGTAATCAAGGAAGAAAAGGGGTTTTGCACCACAGCAGATAACGTCGTTTACGCACATTGCAACGCAGTCAATGCCTATGGTGTCGTGTTTGTCTAAAAGCATAGCGATTTTAAGCTTTGTGCCTACGCCGTCGGTGCCGCTTACGAGTATCGGCTCCGAGCACATCTCATCCTTGAGGTCAAAGAGTCCGCCGAAGCCGCCTATATCCGACATTGCTCCCGAGGTGAGAGTCCTTTTGATATGCTGTTTCATAAGCTCAACTGACTTGTATCCGGCGGTTATGTCAACACCGGCAGCCTTGTAGCTCTCGGAAAAGCTCTTTTCCATTATAAATTCTCCTTTTCATTCTTTTCGCTTATCTTCTTTTCAAACTGAGTTTTGTTGGTGTCGGCAGGTATTTCTATCGGATACTTGCCGTTGAAGCAGGCGGCACAGAAGTCGAGCTTGCAGCCGTCGGCAAGCTCAAAGACGTGTTCTTCGCTGAGAAATCCGAGCGAATCCGCACCGATTATTTCGCGGATTTCATCTATTGAATGGTTGTTTGCTATAAGGTTTTCGGCCGAGTCTATATCCGTTCCGAAATAGCACGGATGCCTGAACGGGGGAGCCGAAACGCGCACGTGAACCTCTTTTGCCCCTGCGTCGCGGAGCTGTTTAACTATTCTCGCACTTGTTGTTCCTCGGACTATTGAGTCGTCTATCATAACAACTCTTTTGCCCTTTACTGTGGAACCTATCACATTGAGCTTTATCCTGACATCGCTTTCGCGCTGCTCCTGAGTCGGCTGTATAAACGACCTGCCTATATATTTGTTTTTGATAAAGCCTATACCGTAGGGGATTCCCGATTTTTTGGCATATCCCATTGCGGCGTCAAGTCCGCTGTCGGGTACACCTATTACAACGTCGGCGTCAACGGGATGCTCTTCGGCGAGAAATTCTCCGGCCTTCTGCCTTGCCAAGTGAACCGAAGCACCCTCGATAACGGAATCGGGACGTGCGAAATATATATATTCAAATACGCAAAGAGCCTTTTTGCGGTCGGAGCAATGACCCTCTATTGAGCGCATACCGTATTTGTCGATAACCACTATTTCGCCGGGGCGCACATCGCGTACATATTCTGCACCGAGAGTGGATAAAGCACAAGATTCGGAAGCAAATATCGTTTTACCGCCCTTTTTGCCTATGCAAAGCGGACGAAATCCGAGCGGGTCACGCGCCGCTATGAGCTTTGACGGCGACATTATGATAAGAGAATAAGCTCCCTTTAGGCGATACATTGCCGAAAAGACCGCCGCCTCAATTGACGGAGCGGCAATTCGCTCCTTGGTTATGATGTATGAAATAACCTCGGTGTCGCTTGTCGAGTGAAAAATCGAACCGCTCATCTCAAGTTCTCTGCGAAGCTCGGCGGCGTTTGTAAGATTGCCGTTATGCGCGAGAGCCATGCTACCCTTTATGTGGTTTACTACCATCGGCTGCGCGTTCTCTCGTGAGCCGCCTCCCGTGGTGCCGTAGCGGACGTGACCGACAGCCATTTGCCCCATACCGAGCGAAGCAAGTTTTTCACGGCTGAACACGTCATTTACAAGCCCCGCATCCTTGTAGCAGTTAATAACGCCGTCGTCATTTACCGCTATTCCGCAGCTCTCCTGACCGCGGTGTTGAAGTGCAAAGAGCGCATAATATGCCGCGGACGCCACGTCTGCGGTCTCTTCGGAGTATATACCGAAAACGCCGCACTCCTCATGAATACTGTCAAACATATAATACCTCGTAAATCGCTTTTGTAAACTGCTTAGTCTTTAAGGCCGAGACGACGGAATACTTCGTTGTAAGCTTCTTCCACATTGCCGAGATCGCGGCGGAAGCGGTCCTTATCGAGCTTCTCGTTTGTCTTGACGTCCCAGAGACGGCAAGTGTCGGGCGATATTTCGTCGGCAAGGATTATTGTGCCGTCGGGAAGTCTGCCGAATTCGATTTTAAAGTCAATAAGCTTCATTCCGGCAGAGAGGAAATACTTTTTGAGGCACTCGTTTACTTTTCTTGTGTAATTCTTTATTGTGTCGATTTCGTCCTGAGTCGCAAGTCCGAGTGCGAGCGCATAATCGTCGTTGATAAACGGATCGCCGAGCTCATCGTTTTTGTAGCTGAATTCAAGAATGGGGCAGAGGAGCTCTTTTCCCTCGGGAACGCCCATTCTCTTTGAAAAGCTGCCTGCGGCCACATTTCTTACTATTACCTCAAGCGGAACTATTGAAACCTTTTTAACGGCGGTTTCGCGGTCGCTGAGCTCCTTTATAAAATGAGTGGGAACTCCGTCCTTTTCGAGCAGACCGAATACATAGTTTGACATTTTGTTGTTAACTACGCCCTTACCCATTATGGTGCCTTTTTTCTCGCCGTTAAAAGCGGTTGCGTCGTCTTTATAATCAACTATTACAACGCCGTCCTCATCCGTTGCAAAAACCTTTTTTGCCTTACCTTCATAGAGCTGTTCAAGCTTTTTCATAATTTGTATATCTCCTTCTGTTTTAGTTTTTAAATTGATTTGAAATTATATCATCTTTTTCACGAACCGCTTCGGCCATTTCTTTTCTCATACCGCGCAGCTTCTCTCGAAGAGAGTCGTCGGAGAGAGCAAGCATTTGAGCCGCGAGAATTGCGGCGTTTTTGCCTCCGCCCAAAGCCACCGTGGCTACGGGAATGCCGGACGGCATCTGTACCGTGGCCAAAAGTGCGTCGAGTCCGCCGAATGACGAACCCACCGGAACGCCTATTACCGGTAAAACGGTGTTGGCGGCAAGCACTCCGCCGAGATGAGCCGCCATACCGGCTATTGAAATTATAACTCCGAATCCGTTTTGCTCGGCGTTCTTTGAAAAGGCCGACGCCTCGTCCGGTGTTCGGTGTGCCGACATCACGTGAACCTCAAAGGGTATTTCGAGCTTTTTAAGCTCGGTTGCCGCTTTTTCGGCTGTGGGCAGATCGCTGTCAGAGCCCATGATTATTGCAACTTTTTTCATCTTTTGTTCCTCCGGTAAAATATAAAGCGGCGTAGTTTTATACTACGCCGTTCTTTAATAATACATTTTTTCGCAACTATTGCGTTTTTTCATTTTTGCCGCACCTATTTTGCTGCGGTATAATTTTGCACAACGGCAGAGTATTTGCGAATTCATCAAATCATTTCCGTAAAGGCTTTTGATAAAAAGCATTCTTATACCTCCGTCAGCACAAAAACTATACTGTAATTTTACTTTTTACGACAGAAAAAATCAATACCAAAAACCGCGGAATTTCAAAATTGGATACATCAACAAGTATCACAAAATAAAGTAATGCCGTTTGTCTAAAATGACAAGTGCGTCTTACTTTTCGGAGACGGCCTCGGCGGCATTTTCAACGTGCGAGCTTTTTGTCTGCTCGTTGAGCCAGTCTGTGATGTCTTTTGTTACGGCGTCACGGTCGATTTCGTTAAGCAGCTCATGTCTGTCGCCGGGGTAAAGCTTCATTTCGACCGAACTATGCCCGGTCTTTTTCAATGTCATGAATACCTCGTTTACACCCTTGCCGTATTCGCCGACAGGGTCGTTTTCGCCGGCAATTAAAAATATCGGCTTATCATTCGGAACCGCGCGGTACCAGTCCTTGCCCGAGATTTGCTTCAAGAGCGAAAACAGAGTTTCAAAGCCGTTTGCGGTAAAGACAAAGCCGCAGTAGTCGTCGTCTATGTATTTTTTAACCTCTTCCTTGTCCTTCGAAAGCCAGTCGAATTGTGTTTCGTTTTCGGTGCGCTTGTTGTATTTTCCGAAGGCGAGCGAATTGAGAAAGTCCGAACGATGATGGTCGCCGCTGCGCTTTTCAATTGCTCTTGCCAAGGCTATACCAAGACCTGCGGCAGGGTTGGCGCCGCTCGTTCCGCACCATATCGTACCGTCTATGGTGTCGGGATATTTTGCGGTATATGCGCGTGAGAGGAACGAACCCATGCTGTGTCCGAAAAGGTACACAGGGAGTCCCGGATATTCGCGTCTTGCTATGTCGTTTAATTGCTTCATATCGTCAACAAGGCTTTCAACGCCGTTTTCACCGAAGTAGCCGAGCTCGCTGTCGTCGCTGACGGAATTGCCGTGCCCCAAAAGGTCGCATATAAATACGGCATAACCGTTTTTACAAAGCTCAACGGCAAATCTTCCGTAGCGGTTAGAGTGCTCAGCCATTCCATGCGTTATCTGAACCACGCCTTTTACGCTTCCGTAGTCCGCGGGGGAAGCCGACTGAGCATATATATCGCAGAGCCCCGATGCTGATTTAAAGCTGTATTCATTGGTTAAAAAGTCCATAATGACACCTCATATGAGAGATTTATAATAATTTAAGCCCAAATCATCAGGCTTTTAATTTAATTATTATATCATAAATATCCTGCGGCAGCAGGGACGGCACGAAGTGCGGCGGCGAAAGCCGCAATTTAGTCATTCAATGTTCTCCGAAACGGTCAAAATCTTTGATTTTGTTTTCGTTTCGTGAGGTTATTATATCATACTAATGACGTAATTGTAATGTTGCATTAACATTTTCGTGCATATTCACAATCATTTTCGCGAATTTTTGTCTAATCAGACGATATTGTTTTTTGTATGGTTAAAACTCGTAAAAATCGTTGCAAAACATAAAATGATGTGTTATTATTTTATGCATTGAATATGGGGGTATAGCTCAGCTGGGAGAGCGCTTGAATGGCATTCAAGAGGTCAGCGGTTCGATCCCGCTTATCTCCACCAAACTAAAAAACGCACTTTCGCTATTGTCAGCGGAGGTGCTTTTTATCTTTCCGGCAGAATATATCTCCGTGTTCTGTATTTTGCGGCACGATTCTTGCGGCTTTTGAATCGGGCTTTTAAATAATCGGAGGGAGAAAATTTGCGGTTTTCTACTTTTTGCGAGTATACATATGATGAGGAAGGTCATCGGTTTGCCGAGTACGGAATATGCTGTAAAACAGGTTCGACCGATGTTAAAATACGTGGCATAACTCTCGAAAAGAGTGAAATCAACGAGCTGCTGGCTATGCTGAGATCCGGCAGACCGGAGATGTGTCATATACAATATATAATAGAAGATTTTATAACGCTGAAGAGCAGCGTCATATAGTGCGATAAGCAATCAGCGAAAATGTCGTTTTGCGACACAGGCTCCTGTAATCCCAATTTAATAATCGGTTAATCGGTCGTCACCGACATCGGCGTGATGTAAAAGCAGATCCTCAAATTGTTTGTGCAATTTGAGGACTTTTTATTGTGCTTTATAATATTTTATGTTATTATTAAATGAAATTTTTTATTGGGGGAATCTTAATGGATTTTAAATCGGATTCATTTATGTACGGATTGGGTATATGTATTGTCCTTTTCGTCATTGCACAGTCGGTGTTTTTCCTTGTGCGCGCCGTGAGGAGGGCAAAAGCACTCGGAATTGAGACCTCGACTGTCAAAAAAACCATCTCATCCAGTGCCGTTTTCACGGTAGCTCCGGCTCTTGCGATAGTTGCTACGGTAATAACTCTTGCTAAGGCTCTCGGTATAGTTCTTCCGTGGATACGTCTTTCGGTAATCGGCGCAATACAGTATGAGGTACCGGCCGCCGAGGCAGCCGTTGAGGCATTCGGAATTTCAAGCGGAATTTCACAGGAGATAACCGATCCCAAGATTTTTGCAACTGCTGCATGGGTTATGACTATCGGCAGCGTTATGCCGCTTGTGCTTGTTCCGTTTGTACTCAAAAAAATACAAAAGGGTATGAATAAGGTCGCGAGTAAGGACAGCAGATGGTCCGACCTTATGTCAGCCGCGGCTTTTATAGGTCTTATTTCCGCCTTTATCGGCAGAGCACTCGCAGGCTCCGGTGATAAATTCGTAGTAGGCGACGGTGCCGGCGTAATGTCCGTAGCGGCGCTTCTTTCGTCAATGCTCTTTATGTTCATTCTCGAAAAGCTGTCCGATAAGCATAATATAAATTGGCTCAAGCCTTTTGCCATGCCGTTTAGTATGATACTTGCAATGATACTCGTAATGATACTTGCCAAGGTTCTTCCGTCGGGCATTGCGACATTTGAATGGAGGGGTTAAGGATGAAGAAAAAGAGAAGCTACTCTGACAGCGTTCATTTTTACGGAATTATATGGGATATTGCCGCCTTGCTTGTCTTTATGATGATTCCGGTTTCTATTTGCTTGCATTTGAATGTATGGCCCGAGGCTAAATATATACTCAAGGGACTTTTACCCGTTGCCATGATATTTTACCCGTCGGCGGTTATAGAGGTTCTTACATACACCCCCTTACTCGGTGCCGGCGGAACATACCTCGGCTTTGTAACCGGTAATATTACAAACCTTAAGCTTCCGTGCGGTCTCAATGCCATGGAGAATGCGGGCGTTCGCGCAAATTCGGAGGAAGGCGAGGTTGTATCAACAATCGCAATAGCCACTTCATCTATCGTTACTACGGTAATAATAGCTCTCGGAGTGCTTGTGTTTTCTCCCTTGCTTCCGTATATCACGGCAGAGGACTCGCCGCTTACCCCGGCATTTAATCAGGTTGTTCCGGCGCTGTTCGGCGCACTCGGAATAAGCTATTTCCGCAAGCATTGGAAGATATCGATAATACCGCTTGCCGTAATAGTCTTAGTTTTGCTTATCAATGGCTCCGTAGGTTCCGGAGTGCTTATACCCATAGGTGTTGTTGTTGCTCTTCTCAGCACTCATATCCTTTATAAAAAAGGCTGGGTAAAATAATTAGCGGCAATTTTAAAAAACAGAAAAAGTGTATTAAGATTGTTTTGGGAGGAATTATTTTATGGGGACACAAAACAGCGGCTCGTCGGTTGATACCGAAAGTGTAAAGACCAAAAGACGCGGCCTTTTCAGCAAAGAAGCCGATGAAGGATATGTGCCGAACAGAGAGCTTTTTGCTTATTCTGCGGCTCTCGCCGGGCAAAATCTCACTTATCAGTTTGTAACACAATGGCTGTTTTATTTCTGTACCGACGTACTTAAAATAGGTGCCAGAAAAGTCGGATTTTTCACCGGATTTTCACGAATTTGGGACGCTCTGAACGACCCGATAGTAGGTGCGATAATCGACCGCCGAAGATGTAAAAACGGTCAGAAGCTGCATCCGTATCTCGGTAAGCTGCCGATTTTTATCGGCATATTGACTGCTCTTATGTTTGTGGATTTCGGCGTGGGAGAAACCGCGGCCATGGTAATAATCCTCTGCGTTTATATCGGCTGGGATTTTACATATTCATTTCAGGATGTTGCCCTGTGGGGTATGATGTCGTTGATTTCGCCGCACCCTCACGAGCGAGCGAGGGTTTCTCAGTGGCTTAACATAGGCGTCGGAGCGGCGTGGGGCGCAATAAGCCTTATTCCGATGATAATGGGCGCAAGAGAAAAAATAGGAATAAGTGAAAAGCTGTTGTTCCTTATTTTCGGCATTGTATTCGGTTTAGGCGGCGAGCTGATGTCAATACTTGCATACAAGACTAAGGAGCGAGTTGAATTTGTTGCACCGCCTAAGCAGTCGCTTCTAAAAGACATTGCGTTGCTAAGGTACAATAAAATACTCATTTTACTCTTGCTTGCGCAGATTCTCAACTTCTTCAACGGAGCCATAGCGTGGATATATTTCTTTAAATACTGCGTCAGCGTAAATATCGGCGGCAAGGTTATAAACGGTGAAACGGTGCAATTCTATTACGGCATACTTGTCAGTGCGTTTTCCGCCGTAAGTATGTTCTTTGCCGTAAAGCTTGCAGATAAGCTCGGCGGTATGAAAAATATGGTCGTACTGGCGCAGGTTATGAATGCCGCTTTCAGAGTCGTGGCTTTCTTTATAGGCTTTGACACGCTCCCCAAGATGATAGCGGTAATCGCCATAATATCCATCTCGTCCATACCGACGAATATGGTCGGTATAGCTCAGCGTGCGCTTCTTTGCGATTCCATAGACTATACCGAATGGAAAACCGGCAAGCGAACCGAGGGTATATCAAATTCCATGCAGAATTTGACGAACAAATTCGTAGACGCCTTAAAGCTGATATTCAGCGGACTTGTACTTTCGGGGCTCGGTTACGACGCGAATTTGGGCCTTGAGGGCCAGACGCAGGCTTTTTATAAGGCTCAGTGGCCGCTCTTTATGCTCCTTCCGGCACTCGGCTCTGTGCTCTATCTCATTCCGTTTTTATGCATACGTTATTCAAAGGCTCAGCGTGCGCAGGTCGAAAAGGAACTTGCGGAAAGACACGCGGAGTCACTTGCAAATGATGAAACCGAATCCGTCAAATAAACATAATAATACGGCGTTTTGCGTATATAATTCGTGCAAAACCGAATAATTATACATTACACTTGCATAATTTGACTGATAGTGATATTATATATCCATTAAATTATTACGGAGGAATCGTAATGAAAAAAGCATTAAAAGTAATTTCGCTTATGCTCGTAGCCGTTTTAATGGTTATGTCGTTTGCAGCCTGCGGCAGCAAGGATGACACGGCAACCGGCTCGGATACGTCCAAGGAAGCAAAAACACCGGCAGTTAAGGTAATCGACGTTAACCTTACGGATGAAGAATATGCGTTCGGCGTTGACAAGAATCAGCCCGAGCTTCTCGAAAAGGTCAACAGCTTTATTGCCGAAATCAAAGCTAACGGAACTTTCGACGCAATATGCAATAAATATTTCGCCGGCGGCACTCCCGATGTAATCAAGTCAGCTGCTCTTGATTCTACCAAGGATCAGCTTGTAGTTGCCACCAACGCGGCTTTTGAACCGTTTGAGTATACAAACGGCGACGGTTACAGCGGTATCGATATGGAAATAGCAAAGGCTCTTGCGGATTATCTCGGCAAAGAGCTCGTTATCCAGAATATGGACTTTGACTCGGTTTGCCTCTCGGTAGGTCAGCACAAGTGCGATGTCGCAATGGCAGGTCTTACCGTAAAGGCCGAGAGAGAAGAGTATGTCACTTTCTCTACTCCTTATTACAAGGCTTCTCAGAGACTTGTAGTTAAAGGTTCCGATACCAAGTTTGACGGTTGCACCGACGCCGCTTCTGTTGAGGCTATCCTCAACACTCTTGACAGCAGTGTAAAAATAGGCGTTCAAAACGGCACCACAGGTCAGCTTTACTGCGAGGGCGACGCGGAGATGGAGTTCCCCGGACTTAAAGCTGTTTGTGTAGGCTACAAGAGCGGTTCTCTTGCCGTTCAGGATATGATCAACGGCAATATCAATTATGTTATAATTGATGCTGCTCCCGCGGCTTGCATTGCTCAGTCCATCAACGAAGTAAACTGAACTGCGGTTAAGACTTAACACTTCAATGCCTCACCTAATAAAAGTGGGGCATTGTTTATATTAAAGTAAGGATTTTGATACATGGGTAATTTTGATATTAGGGTCAAGCGCTTTATTGATGTATTTATAAACGCAGGTGCCTATAACAAGGTTCTGTTAGGCCTTAAAAATACTATTATAATAGCTGTATTGGGTCTTGTTATCGGTATACTTATAGGTACTCTTATAGCCACAATCAGAGTTTTGCCGAAATACAGAAGACTGCCTCGTATTTTAAACGGCTTTTGCAGCTTCTATGTAAGCCTTTTCAGAGGAACGCCGGTAGTTGTGCAGCTTCTTGTGTTTTACTATGTGCTTTTACCTCTGTTAAACATTAAAATGACGTCGGTTGCGGTATCCGTATGTGTGTTCGGGCTTAACAGCGCGGCATATGTATCCGAGATAATGCGAAGCGGCATACAGTCGGTCGACCCCGGCCAAATGGAGGGCGGCAGAGCCGTAGGAATGAGCTACGGAACCACGATGATGAAAATTATCATTCCGCAGGCAATAAAAAATATTCTGCCTACGCTCGGCAACGAATTTATCTCTCTTATAAAAGAGACATCGGTAGTAAGCTTCGTCGGCGCTACCGACCTTTACGTTGCATTCAACTATATAGGCAGCAACAGCTATGAATTTATGGTGCCGTATCTTGTTATGGCAATCATTTATATTTTGATGGTGCTGATAATCAGCTTCTTCATTAAGATTATGGAAAGGAGCCTAAAGAAGAGTGATAGAAGTCATTGATCTTTGCAAAAGCTTCGGCGACCTCTCCGTGCTAAAGGGTATTAACCTTAAAATAGAGCAGGGCGAAAAGGTAGTTATAATAGGGCCGTCGGGTTCCGGTAAAAGCACGCTGCTTCGTTGCCTTAACTGTATGGAGGATCCTACGTCCGGCAAGGTGCTTTATCACGGAGTAGACCTTACGGATATGAAAGTCAATATTAACAGGCAGCGCGAAAAGATAGGAATGGTCTTTCAGCATTTTAATCTCTTTAACAACAAGACCGTTATAGAGAATATAATGCTGTCACCCGTGCTTTGTGAGAAACGCAGAATGAGAAAGCTTCGCCGTCAAAGGACACTCGGCAAAGCCGATACCAAAGAACCCGTCAAGACCACTAAGCAGATAAAAGAGGAAGCGCATAAAAATGCTCTTGAGCTTCTCGACAGAATAGGACTTGCCGATAAGGCCGATGTGTATCCGTCTCAGCTTTCCGGCGGTCAAAAGCAGCGTGTTGCAATAGTGCGCGCGCTTGCCATGAATCCCGATGTCATTCTTTTTGATGAGCCTACAAGTGCCCTTGACCCGGAGATGGTAGGCGAGGTGCTTGAGGTTATGAGAGAACTTGCCAAGGAGGGTATGACAATGGTCGTTGTTACCCACGAAATGGGCTTTGCACGCGAGGTCGGCGACAGAGTTTTGTTTATGGACGATGGAAAGATTCTCGAAGAAAATGCTCCTGAGGAGCTTTTCACGAATCCGCAAAATCCGAGGCTGCAGGAATTTCTTTCAAAAGTTTTATAAAAAGTGTTGACAAATCAAATCTTTGGTATTATTATACTTTAAACCGCTAAAATATTGAGGTAATAATCAATGCGTAATCTTGTCTTTACAGCTTCATACTATTACTTTTACTTTATCAACTTTTTTGGTAGGGTTAGTATGAATTTTGCTGCAAAACAGATAGCGTGCTGAGATTTAAGGTATTTTGGTAAATGCGTCCCGCAGTGAAATTCGCTGCGGGACTTTTTATTTTCAGAGTAAGGAGCAAAACAATGGTAGTAATTTTAAAAGACGGTGCAGACAGTAAAAAAGTAAAAAATCTTACCGACTGGCTCGAAAATCAGAAGATTTCTGTTCATAAGGTTATAGGCGAGTACCAGACGATTTTAGGCCTTATCGGTGATACGAGCAAAATTGATATTGACCTTATTCAGGGTCTTGACATAGTTGAAAAGGTAAAAAGAATTTCCGAGCCGTATAAAAACGCTAACAGAAAATTTCATCCGGACGACACGATTATTGATGTCGGTGGACATAAAATAGGCGGCGGTAATTTCCAGTATTTTGCAGGTCCTTGCTCGGTTGAGAGCCGCGAGCAGATAATCTCGATAGCAAAAGACGTCAAAAAGGCCGGTGCCAATATTTTAAGAGGCGGTGCCTTCAAACCGCGCACTTCGCCCTATGCTTTCCAGGGAATGCGCGCCGAGGGACTTGAGCTTTTGCTTGAAGCGAAAAAAGAAACAGGTATGCCGATAGTTACCGAAATTATGGACGCGTCTCACATTGATTTGTTTGAGAATGTGGATATAATTCAGGTCGGAGCAAGGAATATGCAGAATTTTGAGCTTTTAAAGGAGCTCGGCAGAATAGACAAACCCATTTTCTTAAAGCGCGGACTTTGCGCTACGCTTCAGGAATTCCTTATGAGTGCCGAATACATTATGGCCGAGGGCAACCAAAAGGTTATACTCTGTGAGCGCGGCATAAGAACCTTTGAGACCGCCACGAGAAATACCCTCGATCTTTCGGCTGTCGCAATGCTCCACGAAATGACGCACCTCCCCGTAGTAGTTGACCCGAGCCATGCTTCGGGTATCGCAAGACTTGTAAAGCCGATGTCCTTTGCGGCTGCCGCCTGCGGCGCAGACGGCCTTATGATAGAGGTTCACAACGACCCTGCAAAAGCTCTTTGCGACGGTCCTCAGGCTCTTCGTCCGGAGGAATTCGCAGAGGTAACGAGAGGCGTTAACGCTATAAGAGAAACGGTAAACAATCTGTAATTTTGAGAGGCGATAAAGATGAATATAGCAATAGTAGGTTTGGGACTTATCGGCGGCTCGATAGCCAAGGCAATCAAATACAATACGGACAATACCGTTTACGGCTATGACATTGACCGCGGAGTTCTGCTGAAAGCAAAGCTTTTGGGAGCCGTTGACGAGGAACTCACAAGTGATATTCTCCCGACGTGCGATATTGTGATTTTGGGACTTTACCCTAATGATACGCTTGAATTTGTACGCACTCATGCGGATAAGATAAAAAAAGGTGCCATTGTTATGGATTCCTGCGGCGTAAAGCGCGTTGTCTGCGAGCCGCTCTGGAAGGTAGCCTCCGAAAACGGCTTTACGTTTATCGGAGCGCACCCAATGGCAGGACTTCACTTCTCGGGCTTTGAATATTCCGATGTCGGTATGTTCTCCGAGGCTTCCATGATAATTATCCCATCAAAGGATGTCAAAATCGAGGACTTGGAGGCCGTTAAAAGCTTATATCTAAGGCTCGGATTTACAAATATTCAAATATCGACTCCGGAGGAGCACGACAAGATAATAGCCTATACCTCTCAGCTTGCCCACGTCGTTTCAAACGCCTATGTTAAAAGCCCCGAGGCGGAAGTGCACAAGGGCTTTTCGGCAGGCAGCTACAAGGATTTAACGCGTGTCGCAAAGCTAAATGAGACTATGTGGACAGAGCTTTTCCTTGAAAATGAGGATAATCTCATAAACGAGGTGGACGGCATTATAGCAAATCTGCAAAAGTATTCAAAGGCTCTCAAGGAGCACGACGCTGTCACGCTGAAGGCTCTTCTCAAGGAGGGTCGCGAGCGCAAAGAAAAGATAGACGGTATGTATAAAAACTAAAATCGTCGATTCGGAGGCATTATGAAAACAGTTGAAGTAGACGCTGCCGTGCGTTATAATATTGTAATTGACAAGGGCATTTTGCCGAAAAGCGGCGATATGATAAAAGAGGTCACTTCCGCCGAAAGGGTGGCTGTGATAACCGACGATACCGTAGATAAGCTTTATTCGGATGTCGTTATGAAGTCGCTCTCCGACGCAGGCTTTGAAACATTTAAATTTGTATTCCCGCATGGGGAAAAATCAAAAAACATATCAACATTTTCTTCAATACTTGAATTTTTAGCCGAGAGCGGACTTACAAGAACCGACGCCTTGGTGGCGCTCGGCGGCGGAGTTGTCGGTGACGTCGCGGGATTTGCCGCCGCAAGCTATCTGCGAGGCATAGATTTTATTCAGATACCGACTACGCTTTTAGCGTGCGTTGACTCGTCCGTGGGCGGAAAAACCGCAATAGATTTAAAGGCAGGTAAAAACCTTGCCGGCGCGTTTTATCAGCCGAAGCTTGTTATAGCCGACTTCGAAACACTCTCCACTCTTACCGACGGGATTTTTGCCGACGGAATGGCAGAGGTCATTAAGTACGGAGTGATTTTTGACAAAGCGTTTTTTGAGTTTCTGCGCGATAACGAGGCAAAAGACAATCTCGAATATGTAATAACTCGCTGTGTGGAGTTAAAGCGCGACATTGTAAATGCCGACGAAAAGGAAAAAGGCGTCAGAGCACTTCTGAATTTCGGCCATACCGTAGGTCACGCCATAGAAAAATGCAGCGGATATAAAATTCCACACGGAAGTGCGGTTGCCGTCGGAATGGTAATAATATCGAGGGCGGCATATAAATGCTCCTTCTGTGACGAAAATTACACCGATATTATAGCGTCACTCAATAAAAAATATTCTTTGCCCGTCAGTACCGATTTTTCCGCAAGCGAGCTTTCATCCGCGGCTATGGCGGATAAAAAACGGTCGGGCGACAAAATAAAACTGATAATTCCCGAAGCTCTCGGTAACTGTGTTATAAAAAGTGTACCGACTTCGGAGCTTGAAAAAATAATCGGTGAGGGACTCTGTTAATGAATATAAGGCTGAAACCGTGCCGCTTTTGCGGTGAAGTCACGGCAATATCGTCAAAATCTGACGCTCACAGGCTTTTAATTGCCTCGGCGCTCAGCGACAGACCGACTTTTATAAGGTGCAACGCGCGTTCTGCCGATATAACGGCAACGGTGAATTGCCTTAATTCGCTCGGGGCGGATATAAAATTTGTTGATGGCGGCATTTCGGTTAAACACATCAAAGCAAAAAGAAAAAGTGCCGTACTCGATTGTAATGAGAGCGGCTCAACCATCAGATTTTTACTTCCCGTTGCCGCATCACTTGGTACAAACACCGAGTTTACCGGTGGCGGCAGACTTCCGGAACGTCCGTTGTCTCCGCTGCGTGAACAAATGGAGGCTCACGGTGTCGTCTTTTCACCGATAAATGTATTCCCGGTTAAAATAAACGGCGAAATGACATCGGGCGAATTTACGATTAAGGGAAATATAAGCTCGCAGTTTATTACGGGGCTTTTGTTTGCACTGCCGCTTTTAAACGGCAACAGCATTATTAACGTTATACCGCCCGTCGAATCGAGGCCGTATATAGATATGACGCTTAATACGTTGAAAAAATTCGGTATAACCGTCACGGAAAAAGGTAATTCCTTCTTTATACCCGGAGGGCAGAAATATGCTTCGCCGGGTACTGTCGAATCTGAGGGCGATTGGTCTAATTCGGCATTCTTCCTGACGGCAGGTGCCGTTTCGGGCAAAGTCACCGTAACGGGGCTTGACGTCTCGTCCGTTCAGGGCGATAAACAAATACTTACGATTCTCAAAGAAATGGGAGCCGAAATAACCGTGGAGCAAGGCAGTATAACCGTTAAAAAGGGTGATTTGCACGGTATAAATATCGATGCGCGAAATATTCCCGACCTTGTTCCTATAATTTCCGTGGCAGCAGCCGCGGCAAATGACGGCGAGACCGTTATAACGGGTGCCGAGAGGCTTAAAATAAAGGAGTCCGACAGACTCACGGCAGTTTACGAAAGCCTTAAAGCTCTCGGGGTCGATATATCGAAAACCGATGACGGACTTGTGATAAACAAAACGGGTATTGTCGGCGGCGGTGCTGTCAGCGGCTATAACGACCACCGTATGGTTATGGCTCTCTCTGTTTTGTCCGCTGTTTCAAGCGGCGATATTATTTTGCGTGGGGCAGAAGCGGTAAATAAATCTTACCCGAATTTCTTTGAAGATTTTTCTTCGCTCGGAGGTAGTTACAATGTCATCAATTCTTAGAGGAAACAAGATAAATGTCTCGGTTTTCGGTCAGTCGCACTCCGAAGCGATAGGTTGTGTTATTGACGGACTGCCGGCAGGCGTAAAGCTTGACACCTTGTCAATAGAAAAATTTATGGAGAGAAGAGCACCGGGTCGCAATAAATATTCGACAACGCGCCGCGAGGCGGACAAGCCCGTAATATTGTCGGGACTTGTTGATAATACTACGTGCGGCGCGCCTCTTGCGATGATAATTGAGAATACAAATACGCGTTCGGGCGACTACGGAAATATACGGACCCTTCCGCGTCCGGGTCATTCCGACTATGCTGCAGCTGTAAAGTACAACAGCTTTAATGACATTGCGGGCGGCGGACACTTCTCGGGCAGGCTGACTGCGCCGCTTTGCTTTGCAGGAAGCGTTTGTATGCAGATTTTAAAACTAAAGGGCATAGATGTTAAGGCTCATATTGCGGCAATAGGCGGCATTGAGGATGAAAAATTTGACCCCGTCAGCATAACGGACGAAAATATCGCGGAAAAAGAATTTCCCGTAATAAATGATGCTGCCGGAGAAAAAATGAAGGCAGAAATTGAAAAGGCGAGGCTTGACGCAGATTCTGTCGGCGGAATTATAGAGTGTGCCGTAACGGGTGTAAAAGCAGGTTTCGGCGAACCCATGTTTGAAGGCATTGAAAATCGCCTTGCCGCCGCCGTTTTCGGAATACCTGCCGTAAAGGGTATAGAATTCGGCAGGGGCTTTTCGTCGGCGCTGCTGCGCGGAAGCGAAAATAACGATGAATTTATTGTATCGGACGGCACAGTACGAACCGAAACTAATAATCACGGCGGAATTCTCGGCGGTATAACAAGCGGTATGCCCATAGTTTTCCGCGTGGCAATAAAGCCGACTCCGTCCATAGGTAAGCCTCAACGGAGCGTAAACCTTGAAACTATGGAGGAAGAGGAGCTTTTGATAAAGGGCAGGCACGACCCTTGTATAGTGCCGCGCGCCGTACCGGCAGTCGAAGCGGTAACGGCTGTGACAATGCTTGATATAGTTCTTTGAAAAAACCGAAAGGGCAATGGCAATGGATAAGGATATTAATGAATTACGAAATGAGATAAACAGTATCGACCGCGAATTTGTGGAGCTTTTTATAAAGCGTATGGGAGTTTCGCTGTCGGTAGCCGAGTATAAGAAAAAAACCGGTATGCCGGTGCTTGACCGTGCTCGTGAGCGGGAGCTTTTAAACCGTGTGGCAAAAATGTCGGGCGACGAGATGAAAACATACACAAGGCTTCTTTATTCCACCGTGTTAAATCTCTCCCGTTCGTATCAGCACAGCTTCCTTGACAATACGTCCGTTTTAACCGAAAAAATACTGTCGGCGTCTGCAAATACAGCCGATGTTTTCCCGACTGAAGCCGTTGTCGCGTGTCAGGGCGTAGAGGGCGCGTATTCGAGCCTTGCCTGCGAAAAGCTGTTCCGTTATCCCGATATAATGTTTTTTGACAGCTTTGACGGCGTCTTTTCAGCCGTCCAAAACGGGCTTTGCCGCTACGGCATATTGCCTATCGAAAACAGCACGGCAGGCTCCGTAAATAAGGTTTACGACCTTATGAGCAAAAATAAATTTTATATAGTACGCAGTATACGTCTCAAGGTCGACCACTCGCTGCTTGCAAAAAAAGGAACGTCGCTTACCGATGTAAAAGAGATTTTTTCTCACGAGCAGGCAATCAATCAGTGCTCGGAGTTTTTAAATTCTCTAAGCGGAGTTAAGGTCACCGTTTGTGCCAATACGGCAATGGCTGCCAAAATGGTCGCAGAGAGCAATCGCCGTGATGTTGCGGCTATATCTTCGGCTAACTGTGCAGGGCTGTACGGGCTTTGCCAGCTGTCCTCGGATATACAGGATACGGGCAATAATTACACACGTTTTATATGTATCTGTAAAGACCTTGAAGTCTATCCCGGTGCCGATAAAACGAGCCTTATGATGACCCTGCCGCATGAGCCGGGTGCGCTTTACAATATACTTGCGAGATTTTTTGCGTATGATATAAACCTTTTAAAGCTCGAAAGCCGACCCTTAAAGGACAGGGATTTTGAATTTATGTTTTACTTTGACATAGAGTCGCCCGTTCACTCAGACGGCTTTTCTCGCGTTATTACCGAGCTGTCGGGAAGTATCGACGATTTTACGTATCTCGGCAGCTATTCCGAAGTGCTGTGATTAAATCCCGTGGGGGAAGTTATTAAGAAAACTAAATAATCTGTTTACAAAATGTTAATCAAAAGTACTTTTTGCCGAAACATTTTGTGTTTATACTAAAGACATCAAATCAAGAGAACGACATAAGCTGTTGATTTGATAAAAAGATTGTTAGATCTTTTTAGACTTTTTCATTACTTTCTCCCCCTTCTTAAAAGCAAAAAACAAACCGTCCGATCTCCCAACGGACGGTTTGTTTTTTTATCTGTTTTTTTATAAAAGCTTATTTAACACTTCCGCAAGCTCCGAAACGTTTTGGTAACGCTTTGACATCTGCGCCATGATACATTTGTTAATTACTTTGCCGAGCTTACCTTTCGGTGTGTCAATCGTGGGGTGTACTCCGAGAAGCAGCTCGTTTAAAAGAACTCCCACGGCGTAAATATCGGTAACGGGACCCGATTGGTAAATTCCGAATTGCTCCGGTGCCGCATATCCGGCAGTGCCTAAATTTTTGGTGTCCGCGTACTTGCTGTCGTCTGTAAGTCTTGCTATACCGAAGTCTATGATAACCGCTTCGCCCTGCTCGGTTATTATTATGTTTGATGGCTTTATGTCGCGGTGTATTATGCCGAGGGAGTGTATAAACACAAGCCCGTTGCAAATATCGAGCGCGTATTTTACGGCAAGCTCCCGTTTGAGCGTTCCGCCGTTCGCTTCCACGATATGTCTAAGCGTTGCGCCGCTTATGTATTCCTCAAGTACGGTTACGTCCTCGTCGTTTGAGCACACTTCGTATATCGTTGCGGTATTTTTATTGAGCTGTCCTCTGAGACGTCGCAGAACGTGATCGTTGCGGTTTTTTTGACTTATCTTAACAATTTGCTTTGCCGAATCATTTTTTTGATACAGATAAACACTCGACTGCACAGAATCCTTAAGTGTGCTTTTTAACGTGTATTCTGTTTTTAGGTATTCGTCTATATAATTGCTTAATTCGCTCACGTTAAATAACTCCGTTTCGGTATCAGTAATTATAGTCGATGTTAACTCCGTGTCGCGTAAAATCGTCAATATCCGATTGTGACATCGGATTGCCTTCCTGCAAATGTATGGCTCTGAGATTAGGCGGACGATATGATTTTTCCGTCATTCCCGCCCACACCGTTGCCCGTGCCGGAACATACAGCTCCTCGATATACGTGTTAAGGTTGAATTGTTTTATGATGTTGTAATAATATCCCTCCGGAATATCCGGCAGGCGGTATGCTTTATCATTCTTGGTTTGCGGATAATATGCAACAGAAACAGCCTTCGGATTGGCGGTTGTGCTTTCCTGTCGGGAGAAAAGCACGTCTCCGTCTGTCCAGTATCTTGTTTCAAACGGCTTTCCGCCTTCCGCGATAACCTTTTTTAAATGGGTATTCGACGGCAAAATATTGAAGTCGAAGTAATGCGACGGGGTAGCATTTATGCGAAGCTCCTCAAGATAAAAGCAGTCATTTATAAAAACATACCACGTCTCGTAAGGAACGGTAAAGGACTTGTCTTTTTTTGCATATGGATAAAAGTATAAGCCGTCTAAATCAGAGGAATACAATACTCCGTCCTTTGACGTCATATAAGCAAATCTGCGGCTTGCGGTGTCGGCTTTTGACGGCTTCGATGTAGTTTCGATTGCCGCAAGCTTCGGGGTTCCTTCAAAAAGATAACACCAGGAATCACTATAGGAGTACAATGAATAGTCGGCTAAATAACGTCCGTATGACAATTCATACGGAAATGTGATTTTTGTAAGATTCGGCAGATTGTAAAAAACGGCCGGAGCGCAATTCGAAGAAGCCGGTAAATAGAATTGACGCTTGGAGAGGTCGTCGGCACCCTCAAATGTTATAGTCCGTATTACATCGTTGTTTTTAAACGCACCGCCTGCGATATATGTTACCGGAATGTCATGTATGAATGCGGGCACAAGCACATTTGCGCTGTGTCCCTCGTAGCCGACTATTTTAATGTATGAGCCGTTTGCGGTGGCTATCGTCTCATATTTCAGCCCCTCCGATGACGGCGGAGAATTATCTGTAATGTTCTCTTCGGTTTTGCTGCTCCCCGTATTGCTGCCGACGGTTCCCGAACCCGTATTTCCGGCCGAATAAACGGAGCCCTCGGCTTTGTCCTGCACCGCTTTGCCTTCACTGCCGTTTTCGGCGTATGTATTGTCGGTGCCTTCGGCGTCGTCTTTGTTATGCATAAAACTGCCGAAAAGCTTTCCGAAAAAGCCTTTTTCCTCTTGCGGTACTTCAACATATTCGTAAACATTGTCGCCGTTTTCATCGGTGACGGCTTCCCCGTTTTCGTCGGTAACGAGAACCGCCATGGTTTCGGGCTCACCTAAAGCGGCGGTGCGCATTTGTTTTCTTGTGAGTACGGCAAGAATACCGCACAGCAGAAAGGTGCATGCAAGAATCGCCGCCGCAAATATTTTTCGCCGCGCTTTTTTGTTGACGAGCGGTAAAGCATTTTCCGCTTTAGGCTTGCTTATATGCTTTTTGGTATGCTTGTGTGTCGGCTTTCCATCGTGATTGCCGTTTTTTGCGCCGCAGCTTTCCGGTGATGCCTCTGTGCCGAGTGCCGAGAAACAGTTCAGGCAGAAATTAGCCTCATCAGGCATTTCTTTCTGACAAAACGGACATCTTTTTGCCATTTTTTCCCCGTCCTTTAAAAAATGTTATTTTAAATCTTCTTCTCCCAATGATAGAAGCTTGTCCGAAACCTCGTATATGCTGAGTTTTCGGTTGATGCCGTGGATTATAATACTGTCGCGCTTTATCCGTGGGTAAAGCTGTGATCTTCCGCAAAATTTAAGGGCAGTTTGACACTCGTCAAGCGAAAGACCGAGTGCCAAGGCAAGACGAATTATCTTATCGCGCGACGGAATTTTTCTGCCGTTAATCACATCGTAAAAATACACGTAGCTGAAGTCCGATTTGTTGATAATATCGGTTTTTATCATTCCCGATTTATTTATCAGTTCTTTCCAAAATTTACTCAAATCGATATTGATGAAAGAGTCTGAATTGCTTTGAATATAGTTTTCTATCGGAACCTTACTGTCGTTTAATTCCTCCATAAGGTCATTTGTATTTTTTTCTGAGGCTTTTACCCCGGATGCCGTCATTTGAAATACCCCTTTCGTGCTGTTTTGCCGCAATAAAAATACTTTTTTAAATACAAAAGTATTTTAAAAAAGTATACAAACCGCAACAAATTGTCTATATATAAGATACTCAAAAAACGGCGGTTTGTCAATAGAAACGGCGATTTATCGCGCTTTTTGGCAGGAATACAAGTCGGAGGCTGCAAAAAGAAATTTTGATTTTGTACTCAAACGGAGAATAGCTTTTGCACAAAAACCCGCGTAAAATTTTAAATTGTGTTTTTTATTGCATAAAAACGGTTTTTGATACAATTTTTATGTTTGCAAGACGCACTTTTATTATATGGAAACAAAAGGGGTATTTTTTTTGATTAACATTGCGATTTGTGACAGTAATGATTTACAGCGAGAGCATATTGCCGCGCTTGCGGATATAATTTTAAGCAAATGCTCGGTAGAGCATAAGATATTTTCATTTGCGAACGGAAAAGAGATGTCGGATTTTGTTTTTACAAGGGGCAACGTCTGCGATATAGTTTTTCTCGGTATAGACTCCGACAGTGAAAACAGACTTGAGCTCTCTTTGAGGCTTACCGACGCTTTTCCCGATGCTCAGGTGATATTAGTTTCCGCATATGCGGAAAATGCGCGGAGTATTTGTGCCGTGAAGTATGCTGATTTTCTTGTGGAACCGATAAATGCCGATGATTTGCAGCTTGTTCTCATACGTGCTTTGCAAAATGTCATTAAGGCGCAGCCCGCATACATCACGTTGAGTTATGACAATGCCGTTACGGTGCTGAACACAAATGAAATCAAATACTGCGAAAGCAACGGGCGAAAACTGATTTTTCACACTCTTTCCGGAACATATACGGCATATACTAAAATAAGCGAAGCGACCGATAAATTGCCGCCGAATTTCGTTCGACTGCACAAGAGCTTCATTGTCAATTTTGATTATATTGCCGCGATATATCCGTATGCCGCAAGACTTCGTGACGGAACCGAAATTTCGATTCCTCAAAAAAAGTATAAGACCGTTAAGGAAATGTTTATTTCATATTCCGATGCCGGGTAAGCTGTTCAGCCGCCGCTGTAAAAAATTCTGTACATATTTTTTCTTTTTGTTTGCCAAATCGTTTTTCTGTGGTATACTACTGTTGTTTCCGCGTGGGCGCGAGGGTAATCGCTTCCGCTTGGTTTAAAGCTATAAAAAAGAAGGCGAAAAGCGGCATATGAAAGAAAATAAAAAAGAACTGTTAAAGCTGATTTCAAAAATAGCGGTGGCGTTGGCCGTGTTTGTTTTTGTGCTTATAAACTATAAAGAGCTTGTAAATATAGATGTACGTGAAATTGTTTCGGCGGCTCCGTCACTTTTGCCGGCCGTATTGTCGGTTCTTGCGATATATTGTGTAAAGGGGCTTGTGCTTGTTATTCCGGCGTCACTCGTCTATATTTCGGTCGGTATGGCATTTTCGCCTTTGACGGCGGTGCTTGTGAATATCGCCGGAATACTTGTTGAATTTACGGCGTCATACCTCTTTGGGCTTTTCCTCGGCGGCGATTATATAAATAAGATGATGCAAAAGCAAAAGTACGGTAAAAAGATACTTGAAATGCAGGAAAATAAAAAGGACGCGTCCGTTTTCCTTATGCGCTTTATAACCGTGTTTCCGCTTGATTTTGTAAGCTTGTTTCTCGGCAGCAGTAAGTATAATTTCGGAAAGTACATTTTGTTTTCGTTCCTGGGGCTTGCTCCGAGAGTAATATTGTTTACGATTCTCGGTGACAAAATATATGATTATATCCCCATGAAGCTCATAATGACCATATGTCTTTTTGCCATTCCGGTTGCGGTTATAGCGATAATAATTAAAGCCGCGGTTGACAAAAAGCGCAAAAAGAACGAAAGTAACGAAAATACGGCCGATAAAGCCGAGATGAAATGATATGATTTGACAAATTGCGCTTGCGGAAGTATAATATCCGAGATATTTAAAAAGCGTTGATGAGAAACAGTAGATAGTATTTGTCGCTTCAGAGAGCGGGCGGTCGGTGAGAGCCCTGCGGCGTTATTATCGAACCCGTCTTTGAGCTCCGCGCAGAACGCGGCGGGCGTCCCGTTACAGACAAATGAGAGCGGATTTTCCGAATACAGGTGGTACCGCAGGCTATTTTGTTAGTTTGTCCTGAATGAAGCTATGGCTTCGTTCGGGATTTATTTTTTGTTGAACCGGAGGATTATGTATGAAACTTGATAAGCTCGTAGGCGAGAGATTCAAAGAAAAGCCGTCCGACTGCGTTATTGACAGCCACGCGCTGATGCTGCGCGGCGGATATATGAAGGGCGTCGCTAACGGTATTTATTCGCAGTATACACCGCTTAACCGTATATGCCGTAAAATCGAGGATATACTTCGCGACGAGATGGATAAGGTAGGCGGCCAGGAGGTTAAATTCCCGGTAGTGCTTCCCGCAAGTCTTTGGGACGAATCGGGCAGATATGAGAGCGTCGGTAGCGAGCTTATGCGCTTTACCGACCGTAATAACGCTCGTCTTGTCCTCGGTATGACTCATGAGGAGGCGTCGGTGCAGCTTGTTCGCGAGTATGCAAATTCATATACAAAATACCCGTTTATGATATATCAGATTCAGACGAAGTTCCGCGACGAGGCAAGACCGCGCGCAGGGCTTATCCGCGTTCGTGAATTTACCATGAAGGACGCATATTCCTTCCATACTTCGCAGGAGGATCTTGAGGAGTACTACGCTGAGGTCTATGAAGCATATAACCGCATTTTTGCACGTGCCGGCTTGCCGGAGGTAGTTGCCGTAAAGTCGGATTCCGGTATGATGGGCGGCAGCGTTTCGCATGAATATATGCTCTTAACTCCGGTAGGCGAGGATACAATAGCATACTGCTCCGATTGTGATTACAGAGCGAATATGGAGGCAGCGGCGAGCATTACGGAAAACAAAAAGGACGGTGACGACGAGGAGCTGAAGCTTGTCGAAACACCGAATATCCATACAATAGAGGATATTTGCACCTTCCTCGGCACACCGCTTGAAAAGTCATGTAAGGCCGTTGTGTACCAGCAGAATTCGGATGACAAATTTGTTGTCGTATTTATAAGAGGCGATCTCGACGTAAACGAAACCAAGCTTACAAATTATCTTTGCGAAAATATCCACCCCGGAGTTATTACGGAGGAGTGCGGCCTTAAAGCCGGATTTATCGGTCCGTGTAATTTAAGCGGCGACTTCAGAGTTGTTTATGACAGCTCGCTTAAGGGCACAAACAACCTCTCGTGCGGCGCAAATAAAGAGGGCTATCACTATACGGGCCTTTGTATGGAGCGCGACGTTCCCGATGCCGAATATGTTGATGTAGCCAAAATAACCGCCGGCGGCATTTGCCCGAATTGCGGCAAGCATACCATAAAAATTTCACGCGGCATCGAGGTAGGAAACATATTCCAGCTCGGAACAAAATACACAAAGAGTATGAATATGACATACCTCGATAAGGACGGCAACGCGCAGTACCCCATAATGGGCTGCTACGGTATAGGCGTCGGCAGACTTGCTGCGTCGGTATGTGAAGCTCACCATGATGAATACGGTCCTATTTGGCCTATGTCAATAGCACCGTGGCAGGTTCATCTTTGCTGCCTTCGCTCCGACGATGAAAATGCCAAGAGCTTTGCCGACTCCCTTTACAAGGATTTGCAGAATGACGGAGTTGAGGTCATATATGACGACAGAAACGTGCGTCCGGGCGTAATGTTCTCCGACGCCGACTTGCTCGGTGTTCCCGTAAGAGTAATAGTGAGCCCCAGAAATATGGCTGAAAATGTCTGCGAGGTTGTTACAAGAGACAAATCCGTCAGCAAGAAGGTTCCGGTTTCCGAGGTTAAGGAAACGGTTGAGCAGATGGTTCGCGATATGCTCAAAAAATATATTGTCACCCAAGACTGATTTTTCGGTTGACAATCAAAACGGTTAATGTTATACTCCTTTAAGTTTCAGCTTAAAGGAGTATTTTTATGGCGGAAAAGGAAATTAAAACTAAAAGAAGCAACAGGCAAAAAACGCTTGATATGGTATACATAGCGATATTTGCCGTAATAATTGCCGTTTGTTCGTGGATCTCGGTGCCCATGGTAGTGCCGTTTACGCTTCAGACCTTCGGTGTTTTCTGCGCCGTCGGCTTGCTCGGCGGTAAAAGGGGAACCTTATCCGTTCTCATATATGTATTACTCGGAGCTGTCGGAGTTCCGGTATTCGCGGGATTTTCAAGCGGCATAGGCACGCTGTTCGGTGTGACCGGCGGATATATAATGGGATTTATATTCACCGCACTTATCTATTGGCTCATAACGGCGATTTTCGGGAAAAAGCTTTGGGCGATAATCCTCGGAATGGTTCTCGGACTTTTGGCTTGCTATGCCTTCGGTACGATTTGGTTTATGGTCGTTTATGCGCAAAAAGCGGCACCGATAGGACTTGCGGCCGCCCTTATGAAATGTGTTGTTCCGTTTTTGATACCGGACGCGCTTAAAATCGCCCTCGCCGTAGTTATAACAAAGACGGTGCCGAAATATGTCAAAATTTTTGATTAGACCGCATCACCTTTTGTGTATGCGCTATTTTCAAGGTTGCGGCTATTCGGAGGATTTTACCGAAAATATGCGGTATGTAATATCAAATCTGAAAAACGGCAGCGAGGTTCTTTTGACTCGCGGCTGTGATGACATCTGCCGCAAATGCCCCAATAACAGAAAAAATATGTGTTGCGACGGTGAAAAGGTTAAAAGCTACGACAGCTCGGTAATAAGCTTGTGCAATCTCGATTTTGACAAGGTGTATGAGTACGGCTGTCTTTATTCGCTTGTCGAAAATAATATCATAAAAAAAGATATGCTCCGCTTTGTATGCGGCGACTGCCAATGGTTTCATATATGCGGCATAGCACGGGTGTGACAAAACTTCGATTGAACATTAAAAAGCTGCTGTAAAGGTTTATTCTTTACAGCAGCTTTTTGCGTTTTGCACGGCGGTATTGTTATTTCTTAACGGTAAAGTACATAGGACTTGTAAATCCTATCATGTACCTTTGACAGTTTATCTTTCCCCAAAGCTCGGCTATGTACCAGCCGGGCTCACAGTTTAAGGTAAAGGACAGAGCGTCGCCGCCGTATTTTGACTCGAACACGGTCTGGCGTCCGTTTCTTATTAACCTTACCGATTCCAAGGTGATGTTGAATTTCTCCCAATGCTCTTTTCGTGTATTCGGAAAAACTTCTATTTTAATTTTTGCTTTGCCCTCCTCCCAAACATCGCCTACGTTATATTCAGCATCGCTTCGCTGTGCCGTAAGTGTTATCAAAGGACCCATGGTAATTGACGTTCTTCCGTTTTGCACGGCTTTTTTTATTTCCGCACCGGTGAGCGTTTCGCTTTCGGTGCCTATGTAAGTGCAGCCGTATGGCTCCGCTTCGTCGGATTTCTTGTGCCAGTCTTTGCCGTAGGTTGCGGCAAGGTGATACCCCTTGTCAAGAAGCCCCGTCCAAAGCGAAAAGGCGCGCTCGTTTGCCGATTTTGACGGCGGAAACGGCTTTGACCATACCTCGATATAGTCCACATTTTCCCATTTTCTTACGTGATAGTCCCAAAAGCAGCCGGTGCACATCGGGCTTCCGAGCTCATACGGGTGTGCTATGCCTACCATACCGCCGCGCTTTTTGACCTCGGCGATTTTTTCGTCTATGTTGTCGGGAACGGCGTCGCGCCAGTCCACAAATTCCTTGCAGTCGGTGACAAGCATATGGCCGAAAAAGGTAGTCCATTCTATTCCCTTCAGAACGGAAACGTATTTATTTTCTCTTTCCTCGGTAATTTCGTCCCAGCCCGAAACGGTGTTGTGGTCTGTAAGGGCTATACCCGAGAGCCCGTATTCCTTGGCTGTTTGCATAAGCGACTCCACGGTGAATTTGCCGTCGCTGTGCAGGGTGTGACAGTGCATTTCGCACGGAAACCATTTAAGCATTGCTTTTCACCTCGCCGAAAACTTTTATATTAAACGTACATTCGTCGGTAACAAGCGCGTGTACGTTTATTGTTATTCTGTAAAGGCCGCTCGGAAGCCTCGTTTTTATAAATCCGCGAGAGCTTTCCGTTTCCGAAATAATGTGCGTTTGGCGGCTGTCCTGCCTGTGAGCGCAACCGATATAGCCGTCCGGGCTGTCAAGCGATACCGTGAGCAGATTTTTAACCGGCAGGTATTCGTACCAAGGCTTATATCCCTTTCTGTACGGCTCCGGAGCATACTTTTCAAATCCGTCGTCTATGTATTTGTGTGCCTTTTCTTCATCGTCGAGGTTTTTCGGCGAATACGAAAATTCAATTTTCATTTTTTCAAGCTCCTCCGCAACATAAAATTGCAGCGGAACGTTGGTTTTTGTATCATTGGGTGTCAGCGTTTTCGTCTCTTCAAATATCAGACTCATCTTTTCCCTCCGTATTGGTGTTAATGACCTTTTCGGCAAGAGCCTCGGTCAAAAAGTCAAATATGATTATGCCGAACGGTTTATCGGGCAGAGAATATTCCGAAAACATTTTGTTTATATATTCGGCATTTTCTCTCGGGTTGCCTCTTGTGCTCAAAAAGTTTAACGCCATAATATTTTTGTGCGGTCGGTAATCGCCGAGCATGGTTGTGACGGCAGACTGCCATTTTTCCTCTTTTTTAAGGGCGTATCGGTCCTGTATTATTGCCTTTTCGTTTTTTTCGTTCCCGAACCAACACGGCAGCGGCAGGGGACTGTCCGTCCCTTTCTGATCCTCCCAATACGAAAAATCAAGTCCGTTGTCAACAGAGGAGAGGTCGTTTGTGCCGAGCATACAACGCCTCATAAGCACTATTTTGCCGCGAACCGCTCCGAGCTTCGGTATCTTGTTTTCCGTGTACCAAAGGTCTTTTTGCGAATCTATGTATCGGCTTCTGAAGCTTTTGTAAAAATCTTTTACGTTAACGCCGGAATCCATTTTTATGCTCACGATAACGGTTTCGGTCGGGTTTTCCTTTAAAAACTCGGCTGTGTCGCAAAGTATGTCGTCAAAAAGCAGCGTTCCGCTTGACAGCTCTTTTTCTTTGCGGCATCTTATAAAAAAATGTACCGCTTTGAATTTGTTATGACTCAATATAAGCCGTATATCGAGGAATCTCGCTCCGGACAACAGCTGATTTTTTACGGACATATCCTGACAGCAAAATATCCGAGGCGTCGGAGCGGTTGTGAATCTTGCCGCGCTGTCGTGAGTTCCGGGAATACTTATCATTGACAGCGGTGTTTCGTCGGGAATGTTTTTCATCCATTTTTCGGTGCGCATAAAATCACCTCTTTCTATGCTATTGTATACCATAAATTGCCGGAGTGCAACTAAAGGCTTAATATAGTCATCTTCAGCATTACAGTCAACAAACATATAGACTTTTAAGCGCTTTTGTGCTATTATTTTACCTGCGAAAAAGTATGAAAAGGGGTGCTTCTCGTGGCGAAAGCAAAGAAAAAGGGTTTAAAAATATTCTGTATTGTTCTTTCGGTAATTCTTGTTTTTATAATTGCGGTTGCGGCAATAGAGTTTTGGTATTATCCGAAATATAAGAAAACCGAAAAACAGCCGTTTGATATATCCTCAAAGGCGGAGACGGACGAGATAACCGTTATGAGTGCCAATGTGCGCTGCATCAGCCCCACCGATATAGGCAAAAAGAGCTGGTGTTACCGCGCGGGTCTCATAATTGAAAACGTGGCCTCGGTTATGCCGGATGTTATAGGCTTTCAAGAGGTTACAAAGGTTCATTACGCATATTTGCAAAATACGCTTAAAGGATATGACAGCGTTATAGAGTATCGAGATAATACATATCTCTCGGAGGGCTGCCCCATATTTTACAGCACCGAAAAATTCGAGCTTGAGGATAAAGGCTCATTTTGGCTTTCCGAAACGCCCGAGGTTATGAGTAAGGATTGGGGCGCAGCGTGTTACAGAGTTTGCAGCTATGTTATACTTAAAGAAAAACAGACAGGTAAAGATTTTGTTGTGTTTAACACTCACCTTGACCATATCAGCGACGAGGCGCGCATAAACGGAATTCGCGTTGTGCTTGACAAAATTGCGCAGTTCGGAGGCAAGCCGTCGATAATTATGGGCGATTTTAATGCTAAAGAGAACAGCGAAACATATAAAATGGCAACCGAAAACTTTAACGACGCAAAGTACCTTACGGATAACCCCGACAACTCCTGTACATATCAGAATTTCGGCAAGGCACTTGACAGAAGCTGTATAGACTATTTTATGGTTTCAAAGACGGGTATTACGGCGCAGAGCTTTGAGATTGTGAAAAACACATATGACGGAGTATATCCGAGCGACCATTTCCCGATTGCCGTTACACTTACGCTTACAGACTGATACCGTATTTAATGAAAGGATAAAAAAGATGACCGGAAAAACGCTTGCAAGAGAATATCTTTGCTCCGTGGTTCGTTCGGCTCTGCTCTCGGAGCCACTGTCCGATATACCCGAGGGCACCGATAAGGTTTTCCTCGTGAAGCTCGCATATCGCAACAGCGTTCAGGTCATACTCTACCTTGCTTTTAAAGATAAGCCGGGGGCTTTGCCGCAGGAATATATGTCAAAGCTTGAGCGTTCATATAAGGCGGCGATTCTCCGTGAGAGCGCACAGCAAAACGAGCTTAATTTCATAAGAAAAGCTTTTGCCGAAAACAATATAGATTTTATGTGCCTCAAGGGAGCACACCTCAAAGCACTTTATCCTGTGGCGGAAATGCGCTTTATGGTGGATATGGACATTCTTGTCAAAAAAGAGGATGTTTTGCGCGCGGAAAAGCTGTTGACGGAACGCGGCTTTTCTCGCGAAATGAACAACGGCAAGGATATAGTCCTTATAAATCCGCCGTTTTTAACCGTGGAGCTTCACAATATGCTCTTTATTGAGAGCGACAGTCGGCACGACTATTTTACCGACGTTTGGAAACGAGCCGTAAAATGCGGCGAGCACGAATATAAAATGACCGACAATGACCTTTATATATATGTTATGGCACATCTGGCGGAGCATTACAAGGACGGCGGAGCGTGCTTCAGACCGACTATGGATATTTTTATGCTTAACCGCCTTAAAAGCGAAGAGCTTGATTTTACGTATATAGGCGGCGAGCTTGAAAAAATCGGACTTGCGCGCTTTGCTGAAAACATAAAAAAAGTCGGCGACATTTGGTACGGCGATGCAAAGGACGACAAAGCTCTGTTCGTAATGCAGCAGTATATAGTTTTGGGTCCGCCCATACAAAATGCCGGCGCAGTAGCCGAAAATATGGAAAGCACGCGCTTTTCGGCGTTTATGCGAATGGCGTTTCCGCCGCTTAAGGTTATGGTGAAAAACTATCCCGTGCTTAAAAGACTGCCGTTTTTGCTGCCGTTTTATTGGCTCGTCAGACTCGTTAAAAAGGGCGGCAGGGCAAAGAATAAGTCAAAAGAGCTTGGGGCGTTGACGGATAAGAATAAGAAGCTGATGAATGATATTTTTAAATCCTCGGGTCTGTAATACCGAATTCGGAGAGGCGGAAAATGAAAAACAAACAAAAAGTAAGCAGCGATAAATTTACCATGATGACGCAAATGCCGGTAAATAAGCTGATATGCAAAATGGCCGTTCCTACAATAATAACAATGCTGGTGTCTGCCGTATATAATATGGCGGACACATATTTTGTCGGGAAAATAGGCACCAGCGCAACCGGTGCGGTTGGCGTCGTCTTTTCTTTTATGGCGATAATCCAGGCGTGCGGATTTTTCTTTGGTCACGGATCGGGAAACTATATGTCGCGCAAGCTCGGCGAGCAAAAGACAGAAGAGGCGTCCGTAATGGCGTCAACGGGATTTTTTTCGTCGTTTGCCGTGGGAGTTATAATAGGCGTTTTGGGGCTGATATTTATTTCGCCCCTGTCAAAGCTGCTCGGTTCAACCGATACCATTTTGCCGTACACAAAGCAGTATCTTTTTTACATTCTCTGCGGAACGCCGTTTATGATGAGCTCGCTTGTGCTTAATAATCAGCTTCGCTTTCAGGGCAGCGCGGTAAACGGGATGATAGGCGTTACGGCGGGCGGAGTGCTCAATATTTTGCTTGACCCCATATTTATATTTGTATTTAAAATGGGCGTCGGCGGAGCGGGCTGCGCCACGATGCTGAGCCAGGCAATAGGCTTTGTGATATTGCTCATAGGCTGTACCAAGAAAGGAAATATCCGCATATCGTTTAAAAACTTCCGATTTAAAAAACAGCTCTATAAAGAAATCTTCCGCGGCGGAATTCCGTCCCTTGCAAGGCAAGGTCTCGCGTCGCTTGCCATGGTGGCTATGAACCGACTTGCAGGCGGTTACGGCGATGCCGCGATAGCCGCTATGTCCATTGTTTCAAAGATAATGAATTTTTTCGGAGCCGCCGTAATAGGCTTCGGTCAAGGCTTCCAGCCAGTATGCGGCTTTAATTACGGTGCGAAGAAATACGACAGAGTAAAAAAGGCGTTTTGGTTCTCCGTCAAGGTGACCACCGTATTTATGACCGTGGTTGCCGTTTTCGGCTTTATTCTGTCACCGTATGTTATAGCTTTATTCAGACGCGATGACACCGATGTAATTGCAATCGGTTCGTTTGCATTCAGGGCACAGTGCATATCTCTTCCGCTTTCGGGATTTATAGTTACGGCGAATATGTATCTTCAGACCATAGGCAGGGCAAAGGCAGCCACCTTAACGGCTATGTCGAGGCAGTTTTTGTTTTTTGTTCCGGCGCTGTTATTGCTTGTGCACTTTTTCGGCCTTACGGGAGTCGAGATAAGTCAAGCAGCAGCAGACGTGGCTGCATTCCTGTTTTCAATGCCGATTTGTCTCAAGGTTTTAAATATAATGATGACCGAGGAAAATAAAATACAATAGATAGTGTTGCCGAATGGCATATTGACTTTATCCGCGTAATATGTAATAATCACATATTACGGAGTCGATGACTTATGAGTGAAACCCTTCCGACCGATGCTTTGCCGAAGCTCGGAAATGATGTCTTTTATGATATACGTGTGTTATCCGCAAAAGTGAATTCCTTGTTTATAACCGCGAAAGACTCGCCCGAAAAAGCCGAAGAGCTTTACCTGTCTGTGCTTACAACGGTATGCGTCTACGTCGAAAATTATCTTGCAAGCCACTTTTCCGGGCTGAATTCGGAATATTTTGAACGCTTCTGCTATTCTAATATCTACGGAGCGGAACACAGATTTACCTCTTTAAAAAAGCTTGCGGAATTGTCGGCGTATACATTAAACTCCGTGCCGCAAAATATGTGTGATAAAAATGCCGATATAGCTTCGGCGGCAAACAGACTTTTTAATGTTTGCCGTGCTTCGGTAAAGGCAGCGTCTGCTCCGGTAAAATATCGAGACGGTAAAAAATACAGAGTTTTTAAGCCGTCAAAACGCGAACGACTGCTGCTTTGGGAGCTCTGCGGAGGAAACCCGGAAGAAACGGCTGAAAAGGAATTAAGCATTACATATATTGCAAGAAAAAACCAATCCGCCGCGTCGCCGAAAAAATATATACGCCTTTCGGCTTGGTCGTTTTATACTTCGATTTTTTCATTGCTGCTTGTAAATTTAAGCGGAGCATTCATATTGCTTACGGTATTCTCTTTTCTTATGAGCATTATGCTTGCCGCTTTGTATGCGGTAAAGTCGCTTTCCTCTCATCGTAAGGAGCGCAATTACCGCGAAAAAAATATACGTTAAAAAAACATATTTTTGTCTTGTCTCGGATTGCTTTCTAATGCGGGGTGGGACTGTTTATATAGGACAGAAAGGATACGGAAAATGAAAAAAAGAATTATTGCGTTATTAAGTGCTGTTTTGGCGGTGATATTATTGCTTTTCACTTCGGCGTTTGCCTCATCTGCGGCAGATGACGGGCTTAAAAATGTTGACGGCAAATGGATTTATGTAAAAGACGGTGTAAAGGATACCTCGTTTACAAGTCTTGTGAAGTACTACGGCACATGGTACTATGTCGAAAACGGTGAGCTTAACTGGAGCTTTACCGGTCTTACCGATTATTACGGCACGAAGTATTATGTGGAAAACGGTGTGCTCAATTGGGATTATACGGGACTTGCACTATTAGGCAGCGACGAGTGGTATTATGCCGAAAACGGTGCGGTTAAAAACGACTATACTGGACTTACATATTTTTGCGGCAGATGGTTTTACGTCGAAAAAAGTGCCCTTAATTGGAATTATACAGGGCTCACAAATTATTACAGCACATGGTACTATGTCGAAAACAGTATCCTGAATTGGAACTTTACGGGACTTACCGATTATTACGGCACGAAGTATTATGTGGAAAACGGCGTTCTCAATTGGAATTATACGGGACTTGCGCTCTTAGGCAGCGACGAGTGGTATTATGCCGAAAACGGAGCGGTTAAAAACGATTATACGGGGCTTACATATTTTTGCGGCAGATGGTTTTACGTCGAAAAAAGTGCCCTTAATTGGAATTATACAGGGCTCACAAATTATTACGGCACATGGTACTATGTCGAAAACGGTGAGCTTAACTGGAACTTTACCGGTCTTACCGATTATTACGGCACGAAGTATTATGTGGAAAACGGTGTGCTCAATTGGGATTATACGGGACTTGCACTATTAGGCAGCGACGAGTGGTATTATGTCGAAAACGGAGCGGTTAAAAACGACTATACGGGGCTTACATATTTTTGCGGCAGATGGTTTTATGTCGAAAAAAGCGCTCTTAACTGGAATTATACGGGGCTTACAAAATACTATGATACTTGGTACTACGTAGAAAACGGCGTTTTAAATTGGGATTTCAGCGGAGCGGTTTTATATGGCAAAACACTCTACTATATAAACGGCGGCAGGATAACATGGGATTATAACGGTACGGCGGATTACAACGGCGTCAAATATATTTTTGTCGGGAGCATTGCTCAAACCGGAATATATAAGTCTAAGTACACCGATTATAATCTCGTTTACGCCGACGGTAAAACGGGCTGGTATGATTACGGTGACAATACATATTATATAGGAAGTGACGGCAGACCGCTGTACGGAAACCAATATATAGACGGCAAAAGATATTTCTTTAATGCAAACGGTGCAAAGGCATCGCTTTTCGGAGCGGATTTTTCAAAGCATCAGGGAACAATAGATTGGGCAAGTGTTAAGCAGTCGGGTGTGGAATTTGTAATTCTCAGAGCAGCGGTGCGCGGCTATGGTTCTTCGGGCAATTTGATGACGGATTCTCAAATAGCGGCAAACATTGAAGGAGCATTGTCTCAAAATATCGACGTCGGAATTTATGTGTTCAGCCAGGCTGTTACGACCGAAGAAGCTGTGGAAGAAGCGGAAAGAGCGCTTGATATAATTAAGGGTTACGATATTAAATTGCCCATATATTTCGATTCCGAGTATTCGGGAGCTCCAAACCGCACGGGCAGAGCTGACGGCCTTACAAAAGCGGAGCGTACTTCTTTGGCGATAGCTTTTTGCGAAACAGTCAGAAATGCAGGCTATAAGCCAGGCGTATATGCGAGCAAATCATTCTTCTATAATAATCTTGGTTATGCCGCTTTTCAAAGCAGAGGATACGAAATTTGGCTTGCACATCATATTTCGTCCGTGACGGATTTCAAATATCCTTATAATATATGGCAGTATACAAGCAAGGGAAGCATAGGCGGTGTCCAAAGCGAATATGCCGACCTCGACATAGCTTACTACGATTACGCGAATGACAGCGATATGTCGGAGAGAGGAAAAAATGTTATGGTAACGGCATCGTCCGACGATTTCCTGTCGTTTGTTAACACCGAGGAAAAGATAACACGTTACATAAAAACGGGGCTTGCCTCGGATAAGGAGGAGGCGTTAAGAGCCGCTTCATTAATAACAAATCAAAACGCTTCAAAAGCCCTTATTGACGCAATAAATAAATTGAACTGAATAAAACATAATTAAATACCGACGCGGCATAGATTTTAATGTTTTTTATCTGTGCCGCGTCATATCTTTTACTAAACAATTATTTCGCTGATTGTCAATTAACAAAAGTGAATTTCGGTTCACCTTTAAACACAAAATTCATTTTGCACCAAAACAGGTGTTTTTTACGCCGGTTTTAGCTGTTTTTTGAATTTTGCACTTGCATTTATTGCATAAATGCAATATATTTATTTATGTATTTTATTTGGGAGGTTTATTATATGAAAGAAGAAAACAGAAGGTATGCCGAGGAAGCGTTCGAAATAGTCGAGCACGCTGCCAAAAAAATCGGCTCACGTCTGCCCGGCTCCGACGGCGAAAAAGAGTACGCGGCTTATATGGGAGATAAGCTCAGAAGTATCGGTATTGAGCCTGTACGTGAGGAATTTGCCGTATCTCCGAGAGCGTCGATAGGCGGCATTCCGTATGCAGGTTATCTCGGACTTATTATGAGCGCTCTTGTTTATGTGGCTCTGCATTTGAGCGCGGTTTGGTACGGTATGGCGCTTGCTTCGGTTGTATGCTGGGTTTGGCTTATTTTAAGCGTTTTTCTTTATAAGACATGGTTCGATATGTTCTTTAAGCAGGAAATATCACAGAACACTTACGGTGAGCTTTTACCGCCAGACGGAAAATACGACTACACCATAATTCTTTCGGGACACACGGATACAAGCTGGTGCTGGAGACATTCCGCTCACGCTTCAAAGTTTAAAAAGACAAAGCCTGCCATGGGCCTTGTTGCAACCTTCGCCAAGGTTGGCTTCGGCGTTATATGCTTCCTTTTCCTCACTGCCGTTTCAATAGCCATGACCGTTATTTCAAGCGGTGTGTATTTCGGTGAGGTTTGGGCTTTAAAGATCGCCAATTCCGCCTCCTTTGCCAACTTCCTTTTTGCTATGCACTTCCTTCCCGTTGTTACGGCAATAGGCTGTATGTTTGTAGTTATGTGGGCTGACCCGAATCCGCGCAACGCTTCAAGGGGCGCTATGGATAACGCCACCGGTTGTGCTCTCAGCTTTGCCGTTACAAAATACTTCCATGATCATCCCGAAAAGATGCCGAAGAACTGCCGTATAATCGACTTCAACTGCGGCTCCGAGGAAGCGGGACTTCGCGGTTCTATCGCATTTACCCGTGAGCATAAGGGAGAGCCGATACTTGAAAACACATGGAACATCAATATCGACTCCGTTGCCGATAAAGATTTCTTTGAAGTTGTTATTAAGGATGATTGGCAGTTCTGCCGCTTTGATACCGACCTTGAAAAAATGTTTAAGGATACCTTTAACGAGCTCGGTATAGTCAGCAAGACAAACGGTTGCATACATAACCCCGTAGGCGGATGCGACAGCACTCCTATGACAAAGGCAGGTATGAAATCGGTTACCTTTGCGGCTCAGGACCCCACTCTTACCTATTATTATCACACCTGGCACGATGTGCCCGAACGTTTTGAGCTCGAAACCGTCGGTGACGGCTTTGATGTTATTCTCGGAGTTATCGATAAAATAGATAAGTTCCAGCAGGCAAACGGTTTTAACGGACCTCAGAAATAATTAAACTTTTTATGTCCCCGAAGCATTGGCTCAGCCTTGGCTTCGGGGATTATTTTTTGCCGGAGTGTTAAAACCTTTTTATTGATTTTTGACCGTAACGTGATATACTAATATATACTATTTTTTGAAAGAAGAGATAAAGATGTTAACACTCGACAAAGTCTATCACGCTTCATTTGTTTTAAAAAACATAATTCGTAAAACGGATATGATTTTGGCGCCGAACATAAATCCCGAAAGTGAAATACATCTCAAGACCGAAAATTTACAGGTTACAGGTTCGTTTAAGGTCAGAGGTGCCGCATATAAAATATCACAGCTCTCTGAAGAGGAAAAGGCACGCGGTGTAATTGCCTGCTCGGCAGGTAACCACGCGCAGGGCGTTGCTTTGGCAGCTACCAAAAACGGTATTAAATCACTTATCTGCCTGCCGGACGGTGCTCCCATATCAAAGGTTGAGGCGACCAGAAAATACGGCGCGGATATTTGTCTTGTAGAGGGCGTTTATGACGACGCATATAATAAAGCTCTTGAGCTTAAAGATGAAAAGGGCTATACGTTTATTCATCCGTTTAACGATGAGGACGTTATAGCGGGTCAGGGTACCATAGGACTTGAAATACTCGATCAGATACCCGACGTTGACGTTGTTATTGTTCCCATAGGCGGCGGCGGACTTATTTCCGGCGTTGCTTTTGCGATAAAAGAGCTCAATCCAAATGTTAAGGTATACGGCGTTCAGGCTTCCGGTGCTCCGAGTATGCTGAAATCGATTGATGACGGTAAAATCGAAAAGCTTGATTCCGTTTCAACCATAGCCGACGGTATAGCCGTTAAAGAGCCGGGTGACATCACCTTCGCTATGTGTCAAAAATATGTTGACGGTATTGTAACAGTTTCCGATGACGAAATAGCCGCGGCAATACTTGCACTTATCGAGCAGCAAAAGCTCATTACCGAGGGCGCAGGTGCCGTTTCGGTTGCAGCGGCTATGTTTAACAAAGTAGATGTCAAGGGCAAAAAGGTTTGCTGCCTCCTTTCGGGCGGTAATATCGACGTTACCATTTTGTCAAGAGTTATTAAGCGCGGACTTTTGAAATCGGGCAGAACATATTCTCTTACAATCGAGCTTCTTGACAAGCCCGGTCAGTTAAAGGGCGTTGCCGACATCATTGCAAAAGAGGGCGGCAATGTTATTTCAATTCATCACGAGCGTGCGTCCGAGGGCTCCGATATTAACGGCTGTTATCTTCGCATTGTTCTCGAAACCAAAAACTTTGACCATATAGCTCAGATAAAGAAGGCACTGACCGACGCCGGATTTATCATTAAGTCATATTAAGGAGGAAAAACAAATGATAAAAACACTTCACACTTCATCGGCACCTGCCGCAATAGGACCGTATTCACAGGGCAAAATCGTTGACGGATTTCTCTTTGCTTCGGGGCAGATAGCAATAAACCCTGCAAACGGCAACATAGAAGAAGATACAATTGAGGGTCAGACCAAAAGAGTTTGCGAAAATATCGCTGCGATTTTGAAAGAGGCTGGAGCTGATTTTGACAGCGTAATTAAGACAACCTGCTTCCTTAAAAACATATCCGATTTCGGTGCGTTTAACGAAATTTACGGTGAGTATTTTTCATCAAAACCGGCACGTTCCTGCGTCGGTGTCGGTGACCTTCCGAAAAACGCTCTTGTGGAAGTTGAGATTATAGCAAAGGTATAATCAGGCTTTGTAAAACCTCATTTTTGTTATTTCTGTTTTAAAAGACAGGCCGTAATTCGGCTGAGTGTTCATATGGCACTTGCCTGAAAATAACATTTGCGCAGCAGTGCGCCAGGCCCCCTCGGAGATGCGTCGGCATTATCCGAGGGGGTTCGTTTTTCTCGCCTTAAATTCACGGCAACTGCCCGTTTTTGTTGAAACAGCGTGCCCGCAACCGATTTTTTCCCCCTTGTAAACCGAATTGAAAACTAAAATGTATAGCGCAACCGCACTCTTTTCTGTATTATTTTGGCAACGGAAGCGAAAACCAACGCATCTAAAAAAACCAAAAACCGATTAACATAAAAGGAGCGCACAACCATGAAAAAAACAAATACAATCCACTTCGGAATACAGAGAAAGATAGTTTCAAATATGACCACGGAAAGCTGGGAGACAATTCCCCACGTAACATATATGTATGAGCCCGACGTTACAAAGCTTATGCACGAGTATAAAAAATTAAATCTCGATCGTAACCGCGACAGCAAAATAACACTCAATACCGTAATAATGAAAATCATCACCGAAGGACTTAAAGCAGCACCCGTTATGAATTCTCATATCGAGTTTAACCGTAAGCTTGTACGCGGCAGAGTCGACACATTTGAAGATATAAATATCTCTATGCCGATGATTCTTCCGAGCGGTGAAATGATGACCGTAAATCTTCGCGGCTTTCAAAGTAAAAATCTCGACGAAATGACCGACGCCGTAAATGACGTTGCAAGAAGAGCCGAGAATACCGACCTTAATGAGGCTATGTTTGACGTTTCATTGGATAACACCCTTACTGCTCTCAAAAAAGGAAAATTTATGCAGGCTGTATATCGTCTTATCGGGTCTAAAACAGGTAAGCACAAGGTCAAGACCTTAAAGGGCGATGCAAAAAAAGAGTATGAGGCAATTCCAGAAACAGAACGCCTTACAAAGCGTGACATAGAGCAGGGAACCACCACCATTTCAAATCTCGGCTCGCTTTACCGCGAACAGTCCGGCGCCGCCGCCTTACTTGAAATAATACCGCCGCAGGTTACGGCGTTCGGCGTAGGTGCCGTTCAGGATAAGCCTATGGTTATAACAGACAGCTTCGGCAATAAGAGCATTGAAGCGCGCAAGGTGCTCCCTATATGTATAGCATTTGACCACCGCGCGCTCGATTTCGGCGATATTGTTCCGTTTCTTAAGAGGCTTGACGATATATTCGAAAATCCGAAGGTTATACATACCTGGAAAAGCAGAGATAAAAACAATAAGATCGCTCGCCTCGACGCCTGATTTTTAACTTTGCTCCCAAATAAACCGGTCCGAAACGGCTCAGCCGCGGAGGATCGGTTTTTTTGTCACTTTTGATGTCTCGTCCGAATAATATGATATCGAAAGGCTGCACAAATAAATTATAAGGAGTAATATCTGTTGAACGAATTTTTGGATTTCTGTGAAAAAGCTCTTAAGGCCGAAAGCGCAGACAATTGTTGTCCCGTGAAAACGGCAAGCGAGTATCTCGGCGTATCGCCTTTTCCGGAAAATACGGTAACGACAATGGCTTACGTTCCGTTTCAGACCGATACGACAATGTACGATGTTGAAACCGGGTATAAAAACGGCACGGTGTTTTCAGACCTTAACAAGCCGTTCTTAGGGGGAAGATGTATATGAATATGAGAAAGGCTATGCTGTTAAAGCTCGGCTCTCTTCAGTTCTCGCTTTGGGAGCTGCATCTTTATCTCGATACGCATCCCATGGATGCTGCGGCCGAAGCGCGTTATATGGGATACAAAAAAGCCTACGATGAAGTCAGAGCTGAATTTACAAAGAAATACGGCCCGCTGAATCCCTCGGAGGGCAACGGTGAAAAATGGTTGAAATCGCCGTGGCCTTGGGAAAAACAAGAGGAGTGTGTTAAATAATGTTTTCGTATGAAAAAATGCTGCAATATCCGGTAAATATAAAAAATCCGAATCCCAAATACGCTCAGATAGTATTAGAGCAGTACGGCGGACCCGACGGTGAGCTCGGTGCTTCGCTTCGCTACCTCTCTCAGCGTTTTTCGATGCCGTATCCGGAGCTTAAAGGACTTCTCACCGACATCGGTACCGAGGAGCTCGGTCACCTCGAAATGATAGGTGCCATAGTTTATCAGCTTACTCGTAATCTTACGCAAGAGCAAATTAAGCAAGGCGGCTTTGACGCATACTTTGTAAATCATACAACGGGGGTGTACCCGGCAGGGGCGAACGGCGTGCCGTTCAATGCGGGTGCCATAGCTTCAAAGGGAGACGTCATAACAAATTTGCATGAGAATATGGCGGCCGAGCAAAAGGCAAGAACTACCTATGACAATATTTTGAGACTTGTTGACGATCCGGATGTGAGAGATGTTATAAAATTCCTGCGCGAGCGCGAGGTGGTTCATTATCAGCGCTTCGGCGAGGGTCTCAGAATTGCGACGGACAAAATGAACGAGAAAAATTTCTACGCCTTTAATCCGAGCTTTGATACGGTATGTAACAAAAAAACGCGCTGATTTTGTTTGTTAACGCTCCGCCTTGGAGCGGATTTTCTGCAAACGGTGCGGTCACGTTCGTAAAAAATATAAAGCAAAGACCGTTCCTAATCAGGGACGGTCTTTAATATGTACATAAATACGGACATTTGTTGCGTTCGGACACAATGTGCGGTTTACACCCGTTATTTTTTATGATAAAATGACAATAGTGCAGTCTTTAATTTGTGCGGCACTGTGGTGATGACATTTCAGGCTTAATCCGGGAAAAATAAAAAGACCTGCAAAAGCAGGTCTCAACTCACACACTGTGATGTTGCCAAAGCAACGGTTAGAATAAATTTTTATTTGAACTCGTAGTGTAATCTCGGTACTGAGATTGTCTACATCATAACATCTTGTTTAGGCTTTGTCAATATATTTTTTTAAAGGAGCTTTTTTTATGGGTAACAAATTGCGGAATGTGGATGATTATTATTTAGGACTTGACATCGGCACCGAGTCCGTCGGCTGGGCGGTAACCGATAAGGACTATGTCATTCCGAAGTTCAAGGGCAACGCCATGTGGGGGGTACATCTTTTTGACGAGGGAGAGACCTCGGTGAAGCGCAGAGGCTTCAGAAGCGCAAGAAGACGCACTCAGCGAAAAAGGGAGCGCTTAGCCTTGCTGGAAGCACTCTTTGATGAAGAAATTAGCAAAAAGGACTGCACCTTTTTCAGACGTTTACACGAGAGCGACTTGTGGCCGGAGGACAAGTCCGGCGACGATAAATACGCTGTTTTTGCAGACGAAAATTATACCGATAAGGATTTCCACAAGGAATATCCCACGATATATCACCTGAGATACGAGCTTATTAAAAATAAAGAGCCGCACGATGTAAGACTTGTCTTTTTGGCTCTTCACCATATTATCAAAAACAGGGGGCATTTTCTCTTTGATTCCCTGTCATCGGCAGAGGACTTTAATTCGGCATACGAAACTATGTGCTCTTATCTCAGTGATAACGAGATACAGCTTAATTGCTCCGATATTGAGCAATTTAAAGCTATATTAAAGGACAGGCGTCAGGGTAAAATAGAAAAGACGAAGAATCTTGCCTCGCTTTTCGGTATAACAAAAAAATCAGATCCCGTTTCTTACGCCGTAATGGCGGTTCTAAGTGGCTCGACTGTTAAAATGTGTGATTTGTTTGGCGATGATGAACTAAAAACCGTAGAGAAAAACAATATATCTTTTGCAAGCGGCTATGAAGAAAACGAAGAAATATACGCGTCCGTTTTAGGCGATCGCTTTGAGCTTGTCAATATTTTAAAGGCTGTATATGATTGGGCCGTACTCGCCGATATTTTGGACGGCAAGAAGTATATCTCCGAGGCAAAGGTCGCCGTATATGAAAAACATAAAAATGATTTAAAAACGCTTAAAAAATATGTCAAAACTTATTTACCGGAAAAGTATAACGAGATATTTAAAATAAGCGACGGCAAAAAAGACAATTATGTGGCGTATTCCGGTCACATTAAGGAAAGCGGCAAAACAGGCGAGCTTAAAAAGACCTGTGATTCCGAGAATTTTTGCGCTTATCTTAAAAAGACGCTCGGCAAAAACGCCGATTTGTCATATAAGGAAATGTTTGATGAAATTGAGAATAAGACCTTTATGCCGAAGCAGGTGACAAAGAGCAACGGCGTAGTTCCGATGCAGGTAAATGAGGAAGAGCTTAAAGCAATTTTGGATAATGCCAAGGATTATTTGCCGTTTTTAAATTCGTGCGATGAAAACGGTGTTTCCGTGTACGATAAAATTATCAAAATATTTGAGTATCGCATTCCGTATTATGTCGGGCCGCTTAATACTCATACCGAAAAAAGCTGGCTTAAAAGAAAAGACGGCGTAAAAATATATCCGTGGAACTTTGACGACGTTGTTGATATTGACTCTTCGGCTGAGAAATTCATAAACAACCTCACAAGTAAATGCACCTATTTGCCGGAGTGTGACGTTATTCCCAAATGCTCTCTTCTCTATTCGAAATTCACCGTTCTCAACGAGATAAACAATCTCAAGCTGAACGGCGAGGATATACCCGTCGAATTAAAGCAGGGGATTTATAACGATTTGTTTATGACTCGCCGCAAGGTTACCGTAAAGCAAATTAAGGACTATCTCAAGGCAAGAGGCTGTTATGATAATAACGACGTATTGAGCGGAATAGATACAACCGTAAAATCCTCATTGAAGTCTTATTTTGATTTTAAGGATTTTGAGAGCCTGACATTTGATGACAAGGAGAGTATTATTGCGTCATCGGTAATTTTCGGCGACGATAAAAAATTACTCAAGAAAAGGCTGAAAAAGCTTTTCCCTGAAAAGCTGACGGATGAAGACATCAAAAAAATATGCAAGCTTAAGTACACCGGCTGGAGCCGCCTGTCAAAGGAGTTTTTGTGCGATGTCGAGTTTACATATAAAAAGACCGGCGAGGTTATGAATGTCATCACGGCTCTTTGGGAAACGAATTACAATTTGATGCAGATTTTATATTCCGAAGATTTCTGCTGTGACGGCGATGAAAAAAAGAATTTAAATGACAAGCTTGATGAGCTCAGCTATACAGGCGATCAGCATTCTCTGCGAAAGGCTGTTGACGCGCTTTACGTTTCTCCGAAGGTTAAGCGGCCGATATTGCGTGCGTTGCTGATTGCAAAGGAAATAGAAAAGATACAGGAAAGGCCTCCGAAGAAGATATTCGTAGAGGTTGCAAGAGGTATTGATAACAGAGAAGAAAGACACAGGGACTCAAGAAAAAGCAGACTCATGGAATTATACAAAAACTGTAAAAAGGAAGCCGAAAAATTCTGCCCGTATTTCGATGCCCTGAGTAAAAAGCTGAGTGATGAAGACGAGTCAAAGCTCAGAAGTGACAAGCTTTATTTCTATTATATTCAGCTCGGCCATTGTATGTATACGGGTGAGGAAATATCCCTCGGCGAGCTGATGAACGGTAACGGACGCTTTGATATTGACCATATTTATCCTCAGTCGAAGATAAAGGACGACAGCCTTACAAACAGAGTCCTTGTCAACAGAACCGTAAATGCCGATAAAACCAATGTTTATCCCATTGATTCGGCTGTACAGGCTAAAATGAGTCCGTATTGGCAGATGCTTCGTAGCAGCGGACTGATAAGCGAAGAAACCTATAAGCGTCTTACCCGTAAAACGCCGCTTACCGATGACGAGCTCTCCGCGTTTGTGTCAAGGCAGCTCACCGAAACTCAGCAGTCTACAAAGGCCGTTGCGCATATATTGGAGCAACTGTACCCGAAGCCGAAAACCGAAATAGTCTATGTTAAAGCGGCTTTGGCTCACGCCTTCAGGCAAAGCAACGATATGCTCAAGTGCCGTGAGGTGAACGATTTGCATCACGCAAAGGATGCTTACCTCAATATTGTTGTCGGCAATGCATACAATGTAAAGGTCACTCATAATAAGGTGAATTTCATAAAAGGATTGCAAAACAACGATAAAGGATATACCGTAAATCCCGAAAAATTTTTCAGCCACGATATACCCGGCGCGTGGTCGGTTAAGGACAGTATGAATACCGTCCGCAGATTTATGAATAAGAACAACATTCGCTATACAAGGTTTCCGCGCAAAAAGCAAGGAGGACTGTTTAAAATCAATCCTTTGAAAAAAGGAAACGGGCAGGTTCCGCTGAAGGCTTCGGGCGCAAGAAGCTGTATTGAAAAATACGGCGGATACGATAAAGCGACCTCGGCATATTTTTCGTATGTGGAGTATACCGACAAAAAGGGCAAAGCCGTGCGTCAGATGTTCCCCGTCAATCTGTATGAGGTGAAAGAATATGAAGCCGATATGCAGGGCTTTGTTACAAGCCGTATAGCCGAAGCTTCAAACGTAAAAATTCTGATTCCCTGCGTTAAATATGACGCCTGCATATCCTTTGACGGCTGCAGAATGTTTATAAGCAACAAAAACGGAAATCAGATAGGATATAAGCCCGGAATGCAGCTTGTTTTGGGATATAAATATGAAAAGTATATAAGAAATATCACAAATTACCTGACAAAGCATAAGGACAGGGAGATTATTCCGAGGGACAATATTTCAGCAGAAGAAAATGTTGAGCTTTACGATATCTTAACGGGCAAAATGCTAAATACGGTTTTGAGCGTAAGATTCAGCGGCATCGGTAAAAAGCTCGAAAAACGCCGTGAAAAATTTGTGCTCTGCTCACCGGAGGAGCAATGCTGCGTCTTAAATGAAATTCTGAAAATCCTTCACGCCAATGTGTTGTCGGGAGACCTTAGTCTTATAGAGGAAAGTCATAATACAGGTACTATGAAGACCAATGCTAAGTTCTCCGAAATTAAAGACGTTCATAGCATAAAGCTAATCAATCAGTCGGTAACGGGCCTTTTTGAGCAGGAAATCGACCTGCTGAAATAAGGGGGATTGTTATGGGCTGGCGTGTGGTTGTTGTTACAAACCCCTCTAAGCTTGATTATTCCATGGGCTATTTGGCTGTGCGCGATGTCGAAAAAACAACGCGCGTCCACCTCGACGAGATTTCCGTTCTGATAGTCGAGAATACGGCAAGCTCTGTTACTGCGGCGTTGCTCAGCCAATTAACCGAACGAAAAATCAAGGTGATATTCTGCGACGAAAAACGAAATCCGTCCTCGGAGCTCGTCTCATATTACGGTTGTCATGATTGCAGTCAGAAGCTGAAAACCCAGATATCCTGGGCAGACGATGCTAAAAAGCTTGTGTGGACAAGTATAGTTGCCGAAAAAATCAAAAATCAGGCTCTGCTTTTAAAGCATTACGGTCTTGAGCAGTATAAGCTCCTTGAGGGGTACATAAATGAGCTTGAATTCAACGATGAAACAAACCGCGAGGGGCACGCCGCAAAGGTGTATTTCAACGCCCTTTTCGGAAAGAGCTTCAGCAGAAATGACGATGTTCCCGTAAACGCCGCGCTGAATTACGGCTACAGCTTGATTTTGTCATGCGTTAACCGTGAAATAGTTTGCAGCGGTTATTTGACTCAGCTCGGTATATTTCACGATAATATGTTTAACCCTTTTAATTTGGGCTGCGATTTAATGGAGCCGTTTCGCCCGATAGTCGATTTTTGCGTAAAATCCATGATGCCCAAGGAATTCGGCAAGGAGCAGAAGAGCACTCTGATAGGCTTACTGAATAAGGAATTCGTAGTGGACGGCAAGGCTAATACGCTTATGAATGTAATAAAGCTCTATGTAAAAAGCGTATTTGCCGCAATAGAGCAAAATGACGCTTCGCTTGTGAAGCTTGCGGAAGTGAAGTATGAGTTATAGATTTATGAGAGTAATTGTATTTTTTGATTTGCCGACAACTACCAAGAGCGAACGGCGCGAATATGCAAAATTTCGTAAATTCTTGATTAAAAGCGGATTTATGATGATGCAGGAATCGGTTTATTCAAAAATTGCGCTTAACCAAAATGTCGCAACGGGTATTTGCGACTCGGTAAAAAAGCAGAAACCGCCGTCGGGTCTTGTGCAAATGCTTACGGTTACCGAAAAGCAGTTCGCCAAAATGGAAATGATTGTCGGCAAAAGCCACAGCAGTGTTGTGGATTCGGACGAAAGGCTGTTGATATTATGAGGGCTAAGTTTTCGTATATTGATGATTGCATAATAATAGGCGAGGGAATATTTCCGGTTCTCGTAATAGAAAACAAAAAGCTTTACCGAGGCGTGCTGTCGTCATTCTTAAATTCGTGCGAGGAAGATTATTTTGTCTTTTCCGAGGTTTTTAAACCGTTTGAGTTTTCCAAGGACGGGTGCTTTATATCCGAACCGATTTTTGTCGATATGAACAGCAGAAAGCTCCTCGGCAAGCTTGACGGCTATATGCAGCAGACCGCAAATGACGAGTTTGCCGAGGATACAACCGAGGTAAAGGCAGTGGTAGCAAGGCTTGCCGATAAGCTTAAAGCGTTTTGCGATTTCGATTGTGAATATTCCGATGAAACGGACACCTCAGCAATAATAAAGCTAATGGGCTTCAGGTTTTCGGCGGAGTCTTCTTCGCTCTTGGAATGCTTTGTAAATTATTTGAAATTATCGGCAAAGTATCTCAAGACGAAGATTTTTGTTGCCGCCAATATTTGTCTTTACTTTTCGCCGAATGAAATATCAGAGCTGTTAAAGGCTTTAGCTCTTGAGCATATCAATTTTTTAATGCTTGAGAATTCGGAGCCGCAAAGGCTCTGCGACGGCGAAAAACTGTATGTTGTCGACAATGACCTTTGCGTTATTGACGACGGAGATACTTAGATAGTATAATAAATGTACCTTATGTTATTACCCTGTGCATTGTAGTGGCGCAGTTTATTTGAGGTTTGAGAGTAGTGTAATTTCATAAGGTACTGAAACATTGTAATGACGATGATACACAAAAAAGTTGTTTGAGAGTAGTGTAATTTCATAAGGTACTGAAACAAAGCAGGATAGGAAGAAGTAAAAACTTTGGTTTGAGAGTAGTGTAATTTCATAAGGTACTGAAACCCACCGCAGACAAAAATTCCGACAGAAACCGTTTGAGAGTAGTGTAATTTCATAAGGTACTGAAACTGTGCCTTTGTTGGGCACTACTGAATATTCTGTTTGAGAGTAGTGTAATTTCATAAGGTACTGAAACCTATACTCTCATTGCTCTATGTGTTTGTTTGTTTGAGAGTAGTGTAATTTCATAAGGTACTGAAACGTTAGATAAAACAAATCAGTAAACATACCCGTTTGAGAGTAGTGTAATTTCATAAGGTACTGAAACCT